>Ga0222632_1000012_pt1 | contig 236871 bp, 176 predicted proteins | sample AntAcemetageno46_FD_179828 | JGI IMG/M metagenome (GOLD analysis project Ga0222632, IMG submission 179828) | Saline water microbial communities from Ace Lake, Antarctica - #46 | ecosystem: Environmental > Aquatic > Non-marine Saline and Alkaline > Saline | place: Antarctica: Ace Lake...
CAATGAGTTCGTTCGTTCCTTTCTCGCCTTCCTCGTGGCGGACGAGTCCACCGATGACAGCGCTGTCTTTCGTCGACGCGAGCGACTTCAAAAATTCTTCGCTGCGGGACGGCGTGAACTCCGCGATTCGTTCGACGTTCATGCTGAAACCGGAGCTAAACATCTCCGGCAAAATGATGAGATCCGCCCCTTCGACGGGAGCTAATAATTCCTCCGCCCGCTCGTAATTCGTTTCCGGATCTTCCCAGGCGAGATCCCACTGACAGCCAATAATTTTCATGCAAAGTGAACAGGGTTAGATCACGGACCTAACCCTGTTGAGTCGGCGAATCTATCACATAGCGGAAGCTTATGGGCCGACAATTCAAGCAAAATTGAATCGCTCGCTGGAGGGACGACCTCCGTGTCGTCCGCGATGCGCCGGGGCAGCGCCGCCCATCCTCCGCGGACAGGGTGGAACCTGTCCCTCCGTTTCCCCTGTTGTTCGCGCTCACAAATCGACGCGTCCCGCGCCTTCCATTGATCGCAGCGCCGCTTCGAGGACTTCGATTATCTTCACGCCGTCATTGAAGTCCGGTTTGATCCCGGTGCCGTCTTTGACCGCCTGCATGAAATCGACCGACGCATGGACGAAACTGTGCTCATACCCGATGATATGCCCCGGAGGCCACCAGGCATTCGCATACTCGTGAGAGCGCTCGGTCACGAGGATATCTCGAAATCCCTTGAGATGGTCGGGATCACTTTCGTCGTAAAATTTGAGACGGTTCATGTCTTCCATGTCCCAGGTGATGGCTCCTTTTGTCCCATAGACCTCGAAGGTGTGGCGATTCCTCCGCCCCGTCGCGTAGCGGGTCGTTTCGATCGTGGCGACGGCGCCGTTTTTAAACTCACCCATGAGGTTGGCGACACATTCGACCTCGACTTTGCCCATCGCTGACGGATCGGAGGCGAGCGGTCGCTCCTCGATGAACTGCTTTCCATGACAGGTCAAAAAGGCGAAATCCCCAACGAGGTGATGCGCGAGGTCAATCGCATGCGATCCGAGATCCCAGAGTGGCCCGGCTGCGGCGGTCTCCTTTCTTAATTTCCAATCGAGGGGATGCTCCGGATTGTTCAGCCAGCTTTGCTGGTAGGCCCCGCGCCAGTGACGGATCTCGCCGATCTCACCGTCATCGATCATTTTTTTCGCGAGCGCAACGGCAGGGCAGCGGCGGTAATTATGATTGATGTAATGGGTCACCCCTGCTTTCTCGGCGGCGGCGAGCATGGCGCGGGCCTCGTCCGAATTCCGACAACTCGGTTTTTCGCAAAAAATGTGCTTTCCCGCCTCGGCGGCTGCGATGGCAGGCTCGGCGTGCAGGTGGGTCGGGAGAGAAATATCGACGACGTCAATATCATCGCGCTCGATGACTTTTTTCCAGTCCGTTTCGATCTCGGCCCAGCCCCAACGATCTGCAAACGCCTGGAGATCTTCCTCATCGCGCCCGCAAGCGACTTGCAGAACAGGGCGATAGGGTGGATCAAAGAAGCGGGTTGTCTGGCTCCAGCCATTCGAATGTGCCCGCCCCATGAAGCGGTGTCCGAGGATCGCGATACGAAGTTCTTCCATCTTGCATGGAGTAGCCTCATCCCTCCCGCGAAGAAAGCGGTTTTTGAGGCGGTTTTAAGGATGCAAAACAGAAAATATTGTTCATAGTAACACTGATCACTTTCCATGAATCCACTCGCTGCTGACTCCAAATTGATTCGCGATCCTCTCGAAGCGCTGGAGCAGCACTTTGGTTTTAAGGAATTCCTCAACGGTCAGGACGAAGTCGTCTCGGCACTTTTATCGGGAAAGGACACCCTTGCGGTGATGCCGACGGGCGGGGGAAAGTCGCTCTGTTATCAGCTCCCCGCGATGGTGATGGAAGGCGTTACTATCGTCGTCAGTCCGCTCATTGCGCTGATGAAAGATCAGGTCGACGGGCTTTTGCGCAAAGGGATTCCGGCGACGATGATCAACAGCACCCTGAGCCCGGCGGAGCAGTCGGAGCGACTTGAGGCCCTTGCCCGCGGTGAATACAAACTCGTCTACGTCGCGCCGGAGCGTTTCCGAAGCGGGCAATTCATCCACGCGTTGAAGCAGGTCCCGATCGCGCTTTTCGCCGTCGATGAAGCGCACTGTCTCAGCCAATGGGGTCACGATTTCCGACCCGACTACCTGCGTCTCTCCGAAGCGGTCGCGGAACTCGATTACCCGCAAACGGCCGCCTTTACCGCGACCGCGACTCCGGAGGTACAGAAAGACATACTCGGGGTGCTGAAGCTGCGGGAGCCCTTCGTTTCGATCAGCGGATTCGAGCGGCCGAACCTCAGCCTCAGCGTGATTCATTGCGAAGGGCACCGCGAAAAATATGACCGCCTCAAGGATCTCGTCGAGACTCACAAAACCGGAATCGTCTACTGCGCGACGCGCAAGCGGGTCGAGGAAGTGAGTGCCTCGCTCTCGGGGATGGGCGTGAAAATCATCGCCTACCATGGTGGAATGGATGACAAGGATCGCGAGTGGGCGCAAAATGTGTTCATCGACCGCAGCTACGATGTCGCGGTCGCGACGAACGCCTTCGGGATGGGAATCGACCGGTCCGATGTCCGCTTTGTGGCGCACTTCGATGTCCCCGGCAGCATCGAGGCCTACTATCAGGAAGCGGGGCGTGCCGGGCGTGACGGCGAGCCCTCTTCCTGTGAGCTCCTCTTTAACTACGCCGACACGCGGACCCAGGAATTTTTCATCGACGGGAACAACCCCGGAGCGGACGTCATTCTCGATACCTACGCCTTGATTCGGAAACTCTGCGGCAGCGCCAACGAAGGCGTCACGATTCCGATCCGGGAGATGTCGGAGATGCTCAATTTAAAAAACACGATGCAGGTCGGCAGTGCCCTGAGTCATCTTGTTCGCGCCGGCTATCTCGAGCGCTTCGATGTCCCCGGGACACGGGCGCGGGGCACCCGGCTGAAGAATCCGGAGTTGAAAGACACCGACCTCGAGATCGATCAGGAAGCGCTTGAGGAAAAGAACCGCCGCGACCGCGCGAAGCTCGATGGCGTTGTGAAGTTCTGCTACGACCACCAGACCTGCCGCCAACAGTGGATCCTCGAATATTTCGGCGAATCCAATTCGACGCCCTGCGGCTCTTGTGACTGTTGCAACGACAACACCTCGCGGGTCGGGCGGGAGCCGAATGACGAGGAATTCGATCTCGTGCGGAAGGCTCTCTCCGGCGTCGCCCGGACCTGCGGCAAAGCCGGTAACGGGGAATGGGAGCCGCGGATCGGCAAAGGCAAGATCGTGCAAATGCTCACGGGGAGCCGCTCCGCCGATCTCACGGCGGCGCGGCTCAATGAACTGAGCACCTACGGCATTTTAAAGAAGGAAGGCTCGGCCTATGTTTTCGCGCTCCTTTCCGAGATGGAAAAAGCAGGTCTCGTCGCGATTCGGAAGACCCCCTACCCGCTCCTCGCGATCACGCGCCGCGGCACCGAGGTCATGAAAGGTGACCGGAATTTCAGCCTCTCCTGGCCTGATCGCGAGCATCTCGCGGCGGTCGAAAAAGCATCGAGCAGTCAGGCGGACCTGAGCCATCTGACTTTTGATCAAGGCCTCTACGACAAGCTCACCGAAGTCAGATCAGCTCTCGCGAAGGAAGCCGGCGGGGTGCCTTCGTATGTGATTTTCACCAATCAGGTGCTAGAATTTTTCACCCGCCTCCGCCCGACGAGCGAGGACGCCGCCCTGCGAATTCGCGGCGTGGGCCCAAAGAAAGCAGAGAAATATCTGGAGCCATTCCTCAAAGTGATTCGCGAGTTCAAGGCGTGAGGGCGCGGGTTTCGCAGAGAGGTAGTGGTGATTTTCAATCGCCATCGGCACAAGCCCGGCCTGACGCGGTGGCGATTTTAAATCACCACTACGAGCACGGCTTGATAAAACACCTTCTCCCTCAGCCCTCTTCCACTTCCACTTCAACCCGGCAGCGCTTTCTCCCGAGTAAACATGACTCTTGCCGCGAGGATGCCTGCGACAAATCCGAAAAGATGCCCCTGCCACGAAATCCCTTTTTGCCCGGGAAGCAATCCGCTCAACATGCCCCCATAAAGCACGAGCGTGACAACGGAAACGATGATCCAGAAACCTGACCTTTCGACAATCCCCCGCGCGAGAAGAAAACCGAGATAGCCGAAGATAAGGCCACTCGCGCCAACGTGATTCGTCGCCGCCGGACCAAGCGTCCAGAGAGCCATTCCGCCCACGGCAATGATGAACAAAGTCGCGGTGAAGAAAACCTTCCGCCCTCCGATGAGAACGATACCACCGAGAACCAGAAACGGCAGAGTGTTCGAAATGAGATGTCCAAAGCCGAGATGGAGAAACGGCGAAGTGACAATCCCTGGAAGCCCGGAGACGGATCGGGGCTGAATCCCGAAGCGATCCAGAAAACCAAGGAGAATGGTATCAAGTATCTCAAGACCCCAGGCTAAGGCAACGGCACCGAAAAGAATCACGAGATTGTCCTTCACGGCACTGACGAGTTGATCCCGCCGATGATCGGCAGGCAAAGCAGGAAGTCTATTCATCGATTGAAAAGCTAAGCGAATTGTGTGGATGGCTAACTACAAAGTCATTTTCAATTTGTAATCCTCGTTTGATTTACGCACCACCGGTACGCGAAAACTGTCCCGCAGCTTTCGCCACGGGACAGTCATCCACTTCTTGTTTTTCCCCAAGGAAAATTAGAAAATCTGCACGCCGGTTAGCTTCCGGCCTGGTCCTCGTCAAGGGAGAGAACGAGGCTCTCGGGAGAGCGACGGCTTTCTTTCACCGCTCTTGTTTTAAGATTAATGAGATCCCACCAGGCATCACCAAGTTCGCCCTGAAGCGGTTTGCCATTGTCTCCGCGAACGGCGTCAACCTCTTCGAGGAGACTGCTCGCCTCTTCGAAAGCATTGACTACGGTTTGGGCATCATCAGCGCTGAGCTTTCCCTCTCCTTCCGGAATGGAAGACAGCTTAGCCTGAACACTTTCGATCCCCTTCTTCAGCACCTTTAGTTTTGCCTCGTCAATTGACGGGGCGCTTTCACCGAGGGAAATCGTTTCGACCGGCGCGGCGGAGACCGCTTCTTCAGGGCCCGGGACTGCATCAACCGTCATCGGCGTATTCATCGAGTCCGGAACCGGCGCTTCGATCCGCTCTCTGACGACGGCGGCTCCGAGCTGCATTTCTGACTGCATCGCTTCCACAGGAGTCGCAATGATCGGTGCCTGCGCCTGACCAAAAGTCTGCGAAGACTTTCTCGCGCTCACTTCATCGAAAGCGGGAATATCATGAATCGGCTGAACATGGAGGTCATGATTCGTCCGTGCGGGAAGATCGGAGACACTCGCCTTCGCGGACGCGTAGTCATACTTCCATGGCTCTTTAATGATTGGCTTTTCAGTCAATCCCTCAGTTCCCGAGCTCAAGGCAATCGGGGTGATCAACATCATGAGGTGCTGGCGATTGCGGTCGCGCCCTTTGCGCTTGAAGGCATAGCCAAGAACGGGAAGGCGTCCGAGAATTGGAACGCCGCGCTCGATTTCTTCACTCCGGGCGGCATCCAGACCGCTGATCGCCACAGTAAAACCACTCTGAACCGTGAGAGGCGCCGTGTAGACTCGCGAGGTCGCAATCGGAAAAGGATTACCGTTAATGATCTCAGTGCCGACAATGTCAGACACAGTCACAGAAACATTGAGGAGGATTTTATTTCCGGCCATCCGCTTAGGAAGCACGTTGATGACGGTTCCGATCGGAAGGTATTCAATCGCCGAAGTTTGCGTCGCACCTGCACCGAGACTGGCACTGGCGCTGGACCCGAGGACCGGCTGGTTGATGACACTGCGGAAGGAAACCTCACGGTTGTCAAGAGTGACCATCCGGGGGAAAGACACCGATTTCGTGTTCCGGTCACCATAGATTGCCCGAAGCTTCAAAGTGAGATCGCTGTAACTCAAGACGGCGGTTGGCAACGAGTAGCTTCCGATCTGATTCAAATTGAGAGCGCCTGAGTTGTCGCTCAAGGTGAGGTCAAGACCGGTGTCGCCGAGAACGCCGTCCCAGTCGATCCCGAGATCGTTACTCGGATTCCGGCTCGTCTCGATGAACTTCACCTCGACCGCAATCATCGGCTGGGGCTTATCAACCGAAGCCAGATACGCTTCGATCCATTGGTGCTGCTGTCGCGTCGCGACGACATAAAGAGAGTTCGAGTCGCTGTTCCAGATCACTTTCGACTGGCCGCTTCCATCATCCGAATCGCCGGGGCGGACGCGGTTAACAAGATCAGGGCTGCCCTGGAGTCCAGACACAGAAAGCTGCGCTACGTTGTCTACCGAAGCTGTCGGAGCAAAGGTCGCATTCCCGCCGGACCCCTGGATGTCGAGAATGTTCTGAATATCTTCGAGAATTCTCGAAGGCTCGGTAACAAAGAAATCCGGAGATCCCTGGAGGTCGAGGCCGGCAGAGGCACCGCCGCCACCTGAGCCACCACTACTTCCGAAACCGCCACCCCCGCCCTGGGAGCCGCCACCCTGGGAGTTTTTAGTGACGAGTTCCTGAGCGTTGTAGTTCACTTCATAAATCCGACCGATCAGTTCCTGATCATTGGCCGGGCGAAGATACCAGATCCCGCCTTCATAGATCAGCGCGACACCATTTGCTTTCGCAAGGGTCTCGAGAGCAACGAAGGGGCTCGCATTCAGAGTAAAGGTGACGAGTCGGTCACCACCAGCAGTGCCATCGGGTAAACCGAAGAAGCCGATCCCGGCATCTTCGGCCATCAACCGCATGACATCACTCAATACCGCTTTCGAGAAGTTGTATTGACGAGGTGGAGCACCGCGAAGTGGAGTCGCAGCACTCTCATAGGCCGGGGAATTCAACAAAGCCATCTCCCGCCCCATCTGGGCGTGAGAGAAACTCTGCGTGAAAACCGCAGCGAGGGTTAAAACAAGAAGTTTAGATTTCATAAGGCAATTTTAATAATTGTCATAACCAGTATATTTAAGAATTTCTAACTATCAACCATAATTTTAATAAAAATTAGAAAATATTATCTTGTATGACCTTTTAATTATGGTAATTTTAGTTCGATACCTGAAAATTTTAAGATTCTTAATGATTATTTCACCCTCAGTTGCTGCGCGTTCCATCTCGAAAGGACTCAGCACCGTCGAGCTTCTTATGACGATCGCAGCAATCAGTCTGCTCGCTGCCGTCAGCGCCATCGCTGTTTCGAAAGTGACTCAAAACTCTCAGAGCCAGCGACTGACCTCTAATGTTGCGACGATGAATTCAGCGATCAAACTTTACACCTCCAACGGGGGTGACTTGACCGGCCTCACTTCAGCGGATGCTGTCATCGCCAAACTAAAGACGAGCCGAACCAAAGCGGACAAGGAAACCCATGTCGGCGCTCCCTCCGGACGCATGATCGACAATCGGGTCTCGACATCCCCCGTCGCGGCAGACAACTGGAGAGCACGGGCGATCTACAACGCTTCGACCGAAAGATTCGAGATCGTCCAAAACCAGGCCGGCTTCCAATTCATCCTCGATGACGACCTCGCCGAGGTAAGCGCCGGGACTGAAACACGAGATCCTAATGCCGTCAGCTATGCCGCAAATTCCACCTGGGTGTGGGATCATGCCTCGACGCAGAATCCGACCGCGCCGGCCGGACCTTCCACTTTCAACACCAACCCGAACCCTACTGATTCGGATCCGACCGTAGAAGTCATTCCCCCTGACCCAACGGAGCCCCCTGTTACAGGTGGCGGGGGCGGCACCGATCCCCCCACCCCGCCGGCACCACCACAGCTACCCTTCCCTAACATTCAGCCGGATGGCGGAGCGCACCCCGAAGACGACTTCCCTCTCTCCGTGTCCGTCCTCAACACGCCACCCGCAACTGATGGAGATGCCTTCTACCAGATCGGGAGCGGCGCGTGGACCCCTTACACCGGTGCCATCGATATCGAAATGAACGAGACACTCCGCGTTCAGTTCCGCACTTCTGACCCGACAAAATTTCGCGACGGATCGACGAGAAGCGAATTCTACTATGCTGTTCCGGACACCCTCAGCGGAACCGTTAACGGAGACTTTCATAGCGCTACCGGCGGCTCAACCCTGAGCTATGAAATCACCAATGGCGCGGACACCTTCACCCACGGTGATCCCGTCTACGTCCTCGATGGGGAGCCAATCAACTCAGGTGACCCTAACGTTCTTCAATTCGATGCGCAGTCGTTCACAGACGTTCCTCCCGGTCAGAAGTTCAAACTGGGTGAGTTCTACTACCACAACGGAAACAGCTACTACGACTCCCACGCAACCGGCGTGAAGCTGAGAGTGACGATCAACCTCCCTGAGCGCGGTGAAACAGTCGACTTCAATCTCGATCTCGATCTCGTGAACACGCCGAACGATCCGGACGATGCGAATGCAAGCGCCGACTATGTGAGAATCACCAATCTGCAACAGAACATTAATCTTCAGATCAACGGCGTCGGCTACCGGATGGCGCTGGAATTCGGCGCGACTGACTCTTTCGGCTTCTCCACCCAGAGCAGCTTCCACGTTTATGAAGGGGCCACCGGACGTGGAGACCTTCTCGGAACCTTTTTAGCGAACTAACCACTCAAAATTTCTCAAACTCATGGAAGGAATTGACGAAAGAAGCCCCCTCGGAAACCGCATTCTGCACCTCGCGCAGAAGAACAGCATTAGTGATTTCTACGTCACTCCGAGAGAGCAGTTGATGTATCGGAAAAACGGCGAACTCGTCGTCGACTCCTTTATTTTCCAGCCCCCGACACAGGCCGAGGTCAAGCCGGGGACAATTGACTATGCGATGCAGATTGGCCCCCTCCGCTTCCGGGTGAACCAGATGGTGACACGCGGTCGCCTCCGCTGGGTCATGCGACTTCTGCCGAATAATATCCCTGCGCCCCAGCAGATCTCGCTTCCACCGCAGGCGCTCAAAGCCTACCTCGAAGCGGACAACGGACTCTTTCTCATCTGCGGCGCCACCGGTTCCGGTAAGTCGACGACGATTGCTTCGATGATCCAGGCCCGCGCCCAGCGCCGCCGCGAGCACATCATTACTTTTGAAGATCCAATCGAGTACATCCTCCCGACCAACCTCCCCTCTCTCGTGACCCAGCGGGAAATGGGCTCGGACGAACTGGACTTCGGTCAATCCCTCCGCGCCTCTCTCCGCCAGGCCCCTGATGTCATCATGATTGGTGAGATTCGCGACGGCACCACTGCTGAGATTGCACTCCAGGCAGCAGAAACCGGTCACGTTGTCATTGCGACAATGCACACCTCATCCGCCGCGCAGACCGTTCAGCGATTTCTGAAACTGGTTCCCAGCGAGCGGATGGAAAACGCGATGCTCTCCTTCGCCGACTCGATGCGCATGATTCTCTGCCAGCAGTTACTCTTTGATGACCAGCAAGATCGGCGCTTCCCGGTCCACGAAGTCCTTTTTCCCTACGACTCCGTCACCGGCATGATCCGGCGCGGCGACTTCAAGCGTCTCGAGCACGAACTTGAGACAGGAATCACCAAGGGCATGATGAATTTTGAGCACTGCATGAAGCTCCGTGAATTCGAAGGGTGGCGCTCAAGTTTCCCCACCCCGACCGGCTTCAGTGAACACGAAGTTGCTGAGTATCTGCACACTCAGCACGTCATCGAACCCACCGACACTTTACCCCGCTAATCCATCATGGAATCAAAAGACATCAAAGACGTTCTCACCTTTTCGGCCTTCCGCCCTGAAGCTGACAACCCCAAATTTGCCTGGCCTCAACGCTTCCCAAAGAAGAAGTCGGTCTTGATCAACATCAGTCGCGGCCATGTCGCGTGGAGCATTCTTAACAAAAAAGGAAGAGTCGAAGATGTCGGCGAAGCGGACGGAGAATTCGTCGAAGTCGCCTCTCAGATGTCAGACTATTGGCTCTCAAATACTGAAGATGGCTGGGTCGGCATCTCACTGAACAATCGCTTCATCATCAGCCTCGAGCACAACCTCTCACGAAAAAAAGGCTGGAACGAGGAACTAAAGCAAAACCCTAAGTCCGTCCTCGGAACAAAGTACGACCGGACCAAGCGCTACGCCCTGCACCATAACCCTGAGACGAGCGCGAGCCTCATGATGGCCTGCGACGACTCGATGTTAAAATCGATCGAAGAAACGATGCGCGGTCACAATCTGCGCCCGGCCCGAATCTGCGTCGGACTCTTTGCGATGACGGCCCACCTCATGAATCGAATTGCTTCGGACAACGCCCTGAAGAAACAGGACCTCATCGTCGTGACCTGGCTTGATCAGTCACTCTGTGTCATTCGACAGAAAGAGGGTCAGTGGCAGGATCTCCGTTGCCGAAGCGGTCTTCAACCCGGTGACGAAGCAACCGTCTCACAGATGTTGCGGCCCTTTATCGAAGCGGCCCAGCCGGGAACCCGCGTTCTTCTCATGGAAGACCGCAAGCAGGGAACCTTCAGCCAATCTCACCTCTCACACTTCGGGAACCTGAATGTGACTGACGTGACTGAAGAACAGAACCTCTGGAACATTCTCGGAAAAAACTAAGCCCATCCCAACCGAACTTTATATCAAGTCATGGACAATATCATCCACGATCTAAAAACAGAGCGTCAGAACGTTTCCGAAGGACTCCCCGCAGGCTACAAGCTTGTCCCGGTTGCCTTCTACATCATCTCTATCGCCACTGTTTTCCTCTGTCTCTTCTTCTATCTCAGCAAGAAGGCTTACGAATCTACCGAAACAGTAATGAGGGAACGCCTGACACAGGCACAATCTCAGCAGAGCGGTTTTGTCGCCCAACAGAACGCCATCTCAGCGGAGTCGAAGAAAGCCGAAGGCATCGCCAAGTGGCTTGAAGGCTCACGCCCACTGCAGCCCGTTACCGTCGCCGTCGGCCGCAGCATGGGCAAAGACTCCACCGTCGCTGAGCTTTCCCTCGATCGAAATCCGGAGATCCCCGCTCACACCTTCATGCAGCTGAAGATTGATGGCGGCGGCAGCCAGCAACTTGAGCACACGCTGAGTGCGATCAACGCCCTCGACTATCAAACCTATTCAGCACAGCAAGTGAAAGGACGCAACTCCACGGACTTTCAAGCCACCCTTATTTACACGGATCGCTGATCCAAAAACTCTTCTGACATGAACAATCATAAATCCGCCTGTCTCGTGCTCATCATGCTCGTCGTAGGAATGCTCTACGGAGTAAATGAACTCCGTAACGCGACCAACTCCGCTCGTGACATCACCGCTCAGGTTCAAACCGAGGCTGAGACTGGCGAGCAACAGGCACAGCTCGCTCAGATTCAGCTCAAATCACTTGAGTCTAAGACCGCCGACCTGAGGACGGCCTACTCGCAGTGGCAGCCCCACTTTGCAAACTATCGTTCCGCCCAGGACGCCGAGCAACGCATCGCCGAAGTGATCCGTGAAGGCGACGTGTTTCTAATTTCTCAAAAGTTCGAAACCAAAGAGATTGAGAAAGGCGCGCTCATTTCCGACGCCCTCGTCGCTGACCTCGTCGTTGAGGACGACTACGCAAAGACGCTCAACTGGCTCGGACGGCTCGAAGAGGCGATCCCGAGCTGCCGTATTGCCCGCTGCAATATCAAACGCGGAGATCGCGGCAATGATATCCACCTCGAACTGAAAATCCAGATTCCGGTTCTTCGCTAGTCACCCCTGACATTCACTCATTGATATGAAAAAGAAATTTTGTCTTCTTCTCCTCCTCGTCTCATTTGGACTTGGCCTCTCCCTGCAAGCACAGGCACCTGCCGACCCCGGTCAGCCGGGAGCAATGCCGATCGCGGCAGCCTACGTCCCGAGCCGCGCCATTGAAATGACGCCGGATCAGAAACGTCCCCTCATCATCCAATCTGAGGAACGAAATCCTTACGCTCGAAGATCTCCCGATAAACAGGAGCTCAATGACCAGGGAGACAACGCCGAGGAACTCGAGATCCGCGAGCGCCTCAGTTCCCTCTCCGTTTCCGGTCGAAGCCAGGGGAACAATGGACTGCGCGTCCTCCTTGGTGACATCATCATCGAACAGGGGCGCATCCTCCCGAAGCTGCTTCAAGATCAGAGCGAAGACTTGAAAGTCATGGAAGTAAGCGACGATTCGCTCATCCTCGGATGGCTTGACATCGAGACAGGTGAACTCACCGGAAAGACCATGCAAATGGCCTACGACCTCACCCCGAGCATCAGCTATGCCCTCCACGGTCAGGAGCGCTTGATCTCAGCTGATGGCGACACCCAAATAGCAGAGCGTCGCATGGGAATCCTCCACATCGGGCAGGAACGGAAGAAGCAACAAAGCCAAATCGCCGCCAGCGATCCCGCCCAAAGACTTCCCCGCGAAGTCATTGAAGCAGGGCAGTGATTTTCAGCCACAATTCGATCATGAATACCCTGACAAAAGCGCAACGCACCTCCGGAGGCTGGACCTTCGTCGAGATGCTCGTTGCGATTTCTATGTCAGCTATCTTTCTGGGTGCAGCGGCACTGGTCTTTAGCAGTATCTCGGTGAATTCGAAACGACTCACGAGAATTCTTGACGTGTCGATCGGCAACTCGACGAAACAGAATTTTTATAGTCAATCAGGCACCAGTGTCAGGGTCTACTCCGCCCCCAACTACGGCAAGGCTGCATTTGCGCAGGTTTTCCGCGACCTCATGATGGAAGACGCTGCCGATGCCTCGGCAATCTACTGCCTTCCCCGGAATATCAATAACTCGATCCGACCGGAGTTTCTCCGCTACGAAGCAGGAGATGATGGCGCCACTCTCCCGAGACCGAGACTGGACACCTCCGATTCTTTTCGATCATTCCTCGCGATCTCAGAGCCAACCTCAGCAGGGATCTTCGACCGGGCGATTCGGAACGTCCCCCCCGACTGACCGACCGCAGGCCAGTATCTTCATGTTGTCTCCCGAAACCGACAAGGGATACATCCGAATCCATGCCGTCTACGAAATCGACCTGATCCCGACGACATCACCGGCCGGAACCTATGCCTCCGTTCGCCGCTACAAGAACGGCAGCCTGACCCATTACTACGATGTCTTTTTCGAGTCGGGTCCCGGCGACGCTTTCGCCCCCCTCTTTGTGACATTTGAAAAGAAATCCAGAGCGGCGGTCAACGAAGGACAAGCCCTCGACCGCTTCAAAACAGCAGAAGGAAACCCGTTTCATCTCATCTGGTTGCCGGACCCTGCGATCAATCCATTTAAAGAGGCACCCTGGACAAACGTCGAGCCGGCTTCTTCTCCCCGCGCCGCCTATGAACACATGGCCGGGAAAACTTCTTTCCTTGTCGCCCTCCCGATGTTCCCCAGCATTTAGCCGACTTCTCATTCATGATCCTTCATCTTCCAACCGCGATAAAGAAGCCCTCACAACGGGGCAGTATCCTCGTCGTGTGCATGGTTCTCTGCGCTCTAGGAACGCTGGGAGTTGCCGCATGGATATCGCTACTCGACGCCCGCGGCCACCAGGCCGAGGCGGGAATGGATGCGCTGAAGCGGCGCACCGTTTATGCGAACAGTCGCGCGCTCGCCTATCGCGCGATCTATGCGAATCACCTTCACGCCGATGCCTCCCTCCCGGCGAACCAAACCTACACCCTGCCGGACAACCTCGGTGCAGCAACGATTCGTGCTTTCGCGACAGTCCCGCTTGAGGACGGCAGCGCCGTTCGCTACAGCAAGACGGGGATCACGCCCTTTCGAACTTACACCACCGACCTCACCGTTGACCTCTCTGATGGCATTGGAGCCAGCGAATGGGGATTCCAGCTTCGCAGCTACAATCCCATGCTTGGTGGTGACCTTCTCGTGATCAATCCACTCACTGATCCCACTTCCGGCGATATCATCATTTCCGGGAATCTGGACGTTCAGGGCCGTGCTGTTTTCTGGGACGCCGTGGTGAAGGACTTCAATGGAGGAATTCAGGCGAATGAATTTCAGCTCCCGAACAACATCCAGGGAATAACTGCATTTGAAACTCCGACCGGGGCAACAGTCCTTCCTCTCAATTATCCAATGCCGTTCCAGACCACAGGCATGAGCACAGGAGGCCCGGCCTACCTCGGAGAACTCGACATCGCCCAGTCTGGATCAAACTCTCACAACGATTACGCGAGCCGACTTAATGCTACCGGCAATTACGTTTCTCTCAGTGGATTCACCGGGGCAACAGTCGGACCGGGCCCTGACACCATTGCCGACGGGCCGAACGACGGGACTCTTGAGGCCGATATTTCAGCGCAGCCGCCGGCGACTCTGATGACGACGCTGCCGGCGAACTATCCCCTTTCATCCCGCGTTTTGAATGCAGTTGCTGACAAGAACAACCCGCCGTTCACGATGGATCAACTCTATCAGATCTATTCCGATCAGATTCCAGTGCCCGACGATGCGATCGCCTATCTGACCTCGACCCAGCAGGCCAAAATTTCAGCGAGAGCCCGGGAACTTCACGAGGCGAACGGTTCGGCAGTCTACACCGACGGAACCGGAGTCGTGAACATCGTCATCGGCAGCCCCATCCTCCCTCATGTCATCCTGACAAGGGCTCATGAAATCACGTTAATTGGTCAGCCGGACGCCGGCGCAGCAGCGGTCGCTGCCGGACTGGACCCAAGAGGCATTGTCATTAACAACACCGGAACTGACTCGGTGCACGTGCTGAATTTTGAGGAAAGAAACGGGCGCCGCCTCGTTCTTTCGATCGCGACCGCCGAGAGCCCGACGCCGCCTCTTTTCGGATACAATGCCGAGATGGCATTCGTCGGCAGCATTCCGTTTCCAAACTGGGAAATGATCATGGACCTTCAGAATACGGGAGCGCTCATCGATACCTCTGCGGTGGCGGGAGCCACCATCACCGGAGGAATTCGGGCAAATCGGCAGATCGACGTCGTCTCAGGGCAACTTTCGCTGGTTCGACAATTTAATCACGACGGTCTTGAGAGTTTACTCAGCCGCAACGCATGGGTGGAGGCCTACCGGAAGTAAGCATGAAACACGCAGTCAAATCCATCAGAGAAAAGGGCTACACCCTCATCGAAGCCCTCGTCGGCGCTTCCGTCCTCGCCGTCGGGATCGGCGCAGCCGCTTCGATGTCGCTCACCCTGATCACGCAGGAAGAAATCAACGAGCGGTCTGTTCGTGCTTTCAACTACCTCGACAACTCCACACAACTTCTCCGCGCAGGCGTCGCTCCCGCCGACATCGCAGGAATCCTTCCGGTGGAACCTCTCGTCACCAGTCTCACCAGCTCATCCCGCGACGTGATCGTCCCCGGGATCGGTCCGGTCAACGCGGTCACCCTGACCGTGACCTATGATCCCAGCGGAGCTTCCGTCGCGAACTCACCGACAGCTGAAGACTGGACCGGCGGCGTAAACGGCCTGACCCGCTCCGAAAGCGTCGAACTCATCCTCAGTAAGAGTCACCTCACCGAAGAACTCGCCCGCGTCATCGCCAATCCCTGACCCAACCCTGTTGGGTCACCCATCTTACCCTGTTCAGTCATGCTTAAAAAAGTCAATCTCATCAACGTCCACACCGGGCGAAAGACGTCGACAATCGTTGATACCGAGACCGATGAAAAAGCCCTCGTTGGTTCCGGCAAGTCGCAGGTCGAGACCGCTGAGGTTTCCGACATCAAAGGGATCGACGAAACGATCCAGCGGCTTACGACACGGAACAGCAGCCTTGATGACCGCGTTGCTCTTTTTAACGGACTTGCGAAATGCTTTGATCGAAATATCCCCATCATCAAGAGCTTCCACCTTCAGGCGAACCGGGTGAAATCCCCCAAGTATCGCGGCGTCATCGCCGACGTCGCCGCCGACCTCCAGCAAGGTGAAAAGATCAGCGAGGCGATGGGGAAAAAGGCCGACACTTTCTCCCCTGACATTATCGCCCTGATCCGGGCCGGTGAAGAATCCGGACGACTTCCGGAGGTGTTTCGCCGCATTGGGGCGAGCCAAAAGAAAACGTCGCGGATCCTGAAGAAGTTGAAATCCGGCATGATTTATCCGGCCGTCGTCATCTGCCTCGCCGTCGGAGTTGTCATCACGATGAGTTTCACGCTCGTTCCTGCGATGACGAAATTGTATGACTCGCTCAACTCGGACCTTCCTTTCGCGACAAAAGCGCTGCGCTCCTTTTCCGATATCCTTCTGAAACAGCCGTGGATCGTCATCATCCCGATTCTGGGTGCCGTTGCCTTCTTTAAAAACTGGGGGAAAATTTCCGCGATTCCTGCGATGCAGACCTTTTTCCTCAAGCTTCCCGGGGTTTCCAGCCTCGTCCGTAAATCCGCTTCAGCCGTTGGATTTAGAACTCTCGCCCTGCTTATCGAGGCAAACGTTCGTCTCACCACCGCCCTCGAAATTACGGCGCAGACATCGTGGCATCATCACTATAAGACCTTCTTCGATAAAGTGAGACTTCACATCATGTCAGGCCTCACCCTCCCTGATGCCTTTCTCATCGAGTCACATTGGCTCGGGGACGACGGGCGCATGATTTGCGGACTCATGGAAACCGCTGCAGAAACTGGCTCAGGCACGGAGCTTCTTAACGAGATCGCCGAGGACTACGAGGACGAACTCGATACAGCAGCCAATCAAATCGACAAACTGATCGAGCCGATCACGATCATCATCCTCGGCACCATGGTCGGCCTGCTCATTTACGCGATTTACGCCCCGGTCTTCAGCCTTGGCGACGCTCTCCTTACCAAGAAATAAGCAGAAGCGAGGGGAGAAAAATAAAAAAATAAGGCCGAATTATAAATTTATTTGAAATTATGGTTTTTATTGATTATATTACTTTTGAGATGCAATCCCACAGGCGAATGTGTCTCAAGCAAACAACAACCGAAAAATAACCATACATTATGAAACTGAATAAAAAACGTTCGCTCATGGCTGGATTCAGCCTTGTCGAAATGCTCGTTGTGATCGCTGTGATTGGAATTATCGCCGCTATCGCCGTCCCGAACATCGGCCGAATCAACGATTCTGCTAAGGATGCCACTTACCGCCGTAACGCCCAGAATATGGCTTCGATGTTTGCCTCAGCGCAAGCAGCAGGACACGACTTCTCCGCAGGAGGCACGGTCGCCGAGGCCGGCATCATCACTGCTATCATCACCGGCGCAACGATCGTCGACACCGACAGCCCGTTCAATGGTACTTACTTTGGTATCCCCGGAATGGACTCCACCGATGCCGTGAGCGAGACCGATGGTGCTGCCAAGTATCTCACCTGGAACGCTGCAAGCGGACAATTGCTTTACACAGGAGGACAGTAAGCCCTCTAAGAAGGACAGATTGGATCCTTTCGGTTCCGTTTGAACTTCGAGAAAATTCGCCGGACCGGCACCCGCAATTCGGGTGCCGGTTCACTCCCCCAATCACCGTCATCATGACCGCCATCCATCATTCGACCGCCAAACGCGCCTTCACGATGATCGAAATGTTGATCGTGATCACCGTGATTGGAATCATGTCAGCTCTCGTCATTTCTGCCTTCTCTAACGCAGCCCAGGACACTCGCCGCGTTGTCGCCCGCCAACAGCAGGCCGCCGTTCAGAACGCAGTTAACGCGTGGGTCAGCAGCTACTCTCAGCAAAATGGACTGAGCGCTGCGCGAACCGTTTACAATGCAGCGAGCAGCAGCAAGGGACGCCTCCAACTTGTCGGTAACTACCTCGACGACTCTACTTTGGCTCATTTCCTGAATCCTTCGAACACGACCAACAACAACGAGGTTCGAAGTGCCGCCCTTAAGAAAACCACTCAGTATCTCGATCTGAGTTCGTGGAGCACCAGTTCCTATCCCAAGGTCGAACTCAAATAATTTTCCATTCGTTCTCAAAATGACCGCACGCCCTCAATCATCCCGCGCCTTTTCGCTCGTCGAAGTACTCGCCGCCGTCGGAATCATCGGGATCATCGCTTTCCTCGCGATCCCGAACATTGTCGCGATCAAACAGGACTCGGAGCGAAACCTCGCGATCTCCCGCGCTGAAGCCGTCAACATGTCCGTCGTCTCCTACATCCAGTCGAATGGAAAAGACAACGTTGCCACTTCCTGGACTTCGAAGAACAACCAGGCCCGCTACGCGGAATTGATTCCCTACCTCTCCTTCGCTCCCGGAACAATCGCCGAGTTCAGCCCTGCCGGATACACCATCACCCTTCCCGGTAACCTTAATGCACTGACCAAATCAGTACTCACCGACACCTCGACCAGCACCGCGATCAGTTACTGAACCGGTCCTGACACTATTTCAATGAAGACTACACCCGACCGCCGAAACGGATTTTCGCTCGTTGAACTGATCACGACGATTGCCATTATCGGAATCCTTTCCGCCATCGCGATTCCTTCGATCGGGAACGTCGTCGAAGGCTCGCGTCGCGGCGTAGCGGAAAATGTGGTCCAAACGCTGAACAAATCGACCCGCCAATTCAGTCATTCCCAGTACGATCTTCGCACGACTCCGGTCGCCGCATCCGGGGGAGACGAAATGCTCATCCTCCGCACCCTCCAGTGGCGGGACCCTGATCTTTCGGGAGAGCTGAATCCCAAAGGTCCTTTCATGAAAATCGATTGGAATCCAACGACTTCATCCAACGATCAGCACTACCGCGCCGAGTGGACCGGCTCCACCTGGAGATTGCTCAAACCCGACACTGCAGGATCCGGTCTCCGCATCATCTTTGACGGCTCCGACCTCGGGACCGTCTACGTTCACGACCCTGCTTTCACTCCGATCGGATCGCGGTAATACGCTCCTTTTTGCACCCCATGTCACTTGTCGCCACCAGCCCTTCCGATACTGCTACTGCACCGGCTCCCTCCGGTCAGGAGGGCGGCGGTGGATTCGGTAGCAGTCTCGACGGGTTCATGTCTCTGGAGGGCACCGCCGTTCAGTTCGGGCTTCTCCCGGTGAAGCTGCCTCGCGAAACCTGCTCAGTCGAAGCGGAAAACGCCCTTCGCCGCCTCGGCAGATTTCCGACGACCGATACCCCTTGGCTTCCGGTCGCGACCCTCGGGCCATCCCTTATTTTTGCTCACTACGCCCCTAAATCCGGCGACATGTGGGGTGTCCCGCCCTGCCTCGCCGTCCGCGTCGCGATTTCCCAGGAGCAGTACGATAAAATCCGCAAGGATCTCGTGATGCGCCTTTCAAACGCTCCCCTGCCCCAGCAGAATGCGTTGGAGCATTTGGCCCCGCCCCGGTTTTCCTCCGGGGACCTCGAGTCCGCCTTCAAGTGGCTCCTTGAAAACTATCCCTACGACGAGACCGAAAGCGAACGTCTCACGATGCTCTACGCCGAATCCGTCGATAAATCAGGGACTCTGGAGAAGGACGACTACAACGGCATCCAGTCTTCCCTTGGCGTCGCGCTGCAATACATCACCCAGGGCCCTTCGCTCCTCTGCTTCAATCCCGAAGAAGCACCGAAGCAGGATCGCTTTCCTTCAACACTGCTTGAAAAGCACAACGTTTACCCGCTCTACGAAGGCGATCACAAGGTCTACCTGCTCTCCGATACCGAGTGCAACTTCAGCTTCGAAGACGAGTGGCTTTCCCAGGGAAATGACCCCGTTGATTTCGTTCCTGTTCTCGCAGATGAAAAATCGATCCGCAGCCTCGTCAGTCGAAGCGGCTCTAAAGTGAGCGGTAGCGCCGGGATCGAGGTCAATGAATCGACCCTGAGTCTTTCTGACAGCGGCAACATCGTCGAAATTGATCCTGACAATGTGGCAGGAATCAATCCGCAGAACGTGAATCACAGCGCAGAAGACCTCATTCACTGGGTCCTCTACACCGCGATCAACAGCCGCGCCTCCGATCTTCACCTCGAGAAGTATTACAACGTCGCCCGCTTCCGCGGACGGATCGACGGAAAGCTGCGCACTCTCTACACCGCGCCCGAGGAAATGATGCAGCGCTTTGTCGCGCTCATTAAGAACTACTCGAACATGAGCCAGTCGCGACAGGAAGCTCTCGATGGTCGTTTCGGTCTTTCCTTTGGAAACCGCCGCGTTGACGTCCGGGTCGCCGCCGTCCCCTGTCGCAATGAAATGCAGAAAGTGATCATGCGATTCCTCGATAAGCAGGATGGCGTGAAAGAACTCTCGACCCTGAACTTTTCGAAGCGTCAGTCCATGATCGTGAAAAAGGTCATGAGCCGTGACCAGGGGCTCGTCCTCATCACCGGCCCGACCGGCTCCGGTAAAACGACAACCCTCTACGCACTCATCAACAGCGTGAACGAAGAAGGTCTCAACATCCACACGATTGAGGACCCGATCGAGTATGAGATCGAAGGCATCAACCAGACCCAAATCGATCCCACACATAACCTGACCTTTGCCAACGGCCTTCGGGCGCTCCTCCGCTCGGATCCGGACGTCATCCTCATCGGTGAGTGCCGCGATGAAGAGACCGCAAACTCAGCGATCAACGCCTCCCTCACCGGCCACCTCGTCCTCACCACTCTGCACGCGAACGATTCCCTGCGGGCGATCTCAAGACTCCTTTCGATGGGCGTTGAACCTCACCTCGTCGGCGACTCGCTTGCGATGTCGCAGGCCCAGCGACTGGTGAGACGACTCTGCACCTACTGCAAGCGCCCTCTCGCGATGACTCCCCAGATCATCGAACACATGGGCCGCCAGGGCGTGAGCCAGGAAAAGCTCGACACTCCCATCTACAAAGCCATCGGCTGCGATGAATGCTCAGGCTCGGGCTACAACGGCCGCGTCGCGCTCATGGAGATGGCCGAAATCAATTCCGAAATCGCCGATCTCGTCGAGCGCAAAGCAACGCAAATCGAGTTGAAAAAAGCAGCCCTGAAAACCGGTTTCCAAACTCTCTATCAGGAAGGTCTCACCCACGTCCTTGCGGGTAATACCACCCTCGATGAAATCAAAAAAGTCAGCTACACCGCCTTTTAACCTCACGCCTACCCGTATCCATGAATGCCATTGAAAATGCGCCTGCACCTCCCGCCGTCACCCCGGCGACTCCTCGAATCCTAATCGTCGATGACGAGCAACCGATGCAGGTGCTTGCCTCCTCGATTGTCAAAAAGATCGGCTACGAGCCGCAAGCGGTCGATAGCGGCGAAGCAGCGGTCGAAGCAGTCCGTCACTCGAAAGAGGAAGGGAGGCCTTACGCGGCTGTCGTCATGGACCTCGCCCTCCCCGGCGGTATGTCCGGCCTCGAAGCCACGATCGCGATCAAGCAAATCGACGCCGAAGCCAAAGTCATTGTCTGCAGTGGTTACCTTGAGCAGAACGCCCGTTCCGCCGCTCTCGAGCACGGATTCGCCGGCATTCTCCCAAAACCCTACACCGCAGACAGACTCACCTCCGAGCTTCGGCATGTGCTGAAGTAGGAGTTGGGGTAGAAGGGCGATCACGTTAGACAGCTTAGCCCGGAGTTCTTGTGGCTTGCGACCCGCGATACAATTGGGAGGGATCAACCAGCGTGTGTTCGAAAATGCGAAAAAGCAATTGTACCTTCGTAGGTTAATTCATGGCCGACCGTGGTTCGACGTAGCTTCCTCGGTGAAGCGATGAAGGAACGTTACCTGGAACTGATCAAAAAACCTGCTCAGCGCCTGTTCGCGAACTTAGGTTTGGCCTCTCGGTTGGAAAGGCTCATTTAAACGATGATATACAACAAAGTGTTCCGAAAAATCTGCATTTCACTGCATCACCCTGCAAAATATCCATTTTTCTAACTTTTTGTCTTATAGCAATTCAATGCAGTGGGAATGGGGCTTCGAGCCCCTTACGGGTCGCCAAAAACCACCGCCTTTCATGGCGGTTTTTTTGTTGCGAACCGTTGGGACGAGAACCCGTAGGGTTCGCTTGCTTATGACCGCTAAGTAGTTCAGATTCTTCGCGAGCAACGCGAGCCAATCCGCAGCGCAGCGCAGCGAAGGATAATCCCGTGTGCGCCAGTCCGAGTCACCCCTGTCTTCCACCACAGGACAGCATCCCGAGTTCCTAATTGAAATCGAAATCCCGTACGGGTCGCCATTTCGATGCAAATACGAAATTACCCGTTTGTATTTGCAATTTACTAACATTGAGATAATTGCGACATTCTGGAAATCGAATCCTTCACCGGAAAGTTCGTAAGACTCACATACGGGTCATATAAATAGCGAACTTTACGAGGAAATGTAAGAACCTCCTGCGAAAACGGGAAGCCCCGAGGGAAAGGCGTTATCCCCTCGAAGCGTCTCAGAATTTCAAGTCTCGATTTTGTTAGATCCCCCCTTCTTGATATCCTTCGGGAGCGGAATCGATCTTACCGCTTTGGTGCCGTTAGGCTTCTCGATTTTAAACCACCACTTCGCTCCCTTTGGAAGCGGCCCGGGGGCGGCGGCGCGGATCAAAGTGAAGGTTTGATTCAGTTGATCAAAAAACTGTCGCTTGTCCCCTTTTCCACTTCTCATGCCTTTTCACTGACAATCAGAGCGGCAGATAAGATGATGGTGGAAATACGCGAAAGCATGGCCATCAAGCGCACAGCGATTTTCATGGAATCTAAGAGATCAGATTTGCAAAATTCCATAATTGCTATAATTTAAGGAAAATTAAAGAACTTCTCATTTTGCTATCTACCGTCTATCGAGCCTTTGCAGCGCGGCGCAGGATTGCGGTCATTGTGACCGTCGGTCTTCCCATGCTTGCGTTGGGCAGTGACGACGAGACGAGTATTTCGATTGCGGATGCAGTTCCGGCACTCCTGTTGGAGAACTGGATGACCTCGATCGGAGTTGCCCTCGCGCTCGCGCTTTCGATCGCCGTAGGGGTGCTGCGCAGACGGTTACGGCGCGAAAAACAATTGGTGCAGGCCAAGGAGGAAGAAGTCGAGCGGCTTCAAGGAGAGTTGGAGGGCATCGTTAATTCACTGGCCCGACTCGCTGATGGCCAGCAGATCGATTTCGCGATCGAAGCTGCGGAGATGGCGACGGAATCAGAGTCCGATGAGGGAGACGAATCGCATGAGGATACAGAGGAGAGCAAGGATCCGGAGGACATCGCTGCCGAAAGTGAGAGAAACGTCCTTACCGCGCTGGCCGGGATCTCAAAGCGCTTCGACGACCTGCGAGTCGAACTCAAGGATGCCGAGGAGGCCAAGGGCGATTTCCTCGCGAACATGAGCCACGAGATTCGCACGCCGATGAACGGTATCCTCGGGACCCTGAATTTACTCAAAGAAACCGGACTCAACGACGATCAGGAGAGTCTCGTCACGGTGATGCACAACAGCGGCTACGCACTGATGCGCCTCATCGATGATATTCTTGATTTCTCGACCTTGGTGGCGCGCATGATGAAACTGGAAAATCAACCCATCATGGTTCGGGAACTCGTCGACGAAACCATGAAGCAGTTCAGCTACGCGGCCGCGGCAAAGGGTATCGAGTTGTGCCACTACGTGGATGACAGCACGCCGGCAACGATCTTTGCAGACCGCGAGCGCCTGCAACAACTCCTCTCCAACCTGATCGGAAATGCCGTGAAGTTCACCTACGAGGGCGAGGTCATGGTCTCAATCAGCGGTCGACAGGTCGTCCACAGCTCGGGGACAAAGGATCTCATTCTCCTCTGTTCCATTCGCGATACGGGAGTAGGAATTGCGTCGGACCATCTCGACAAGATTTTCGAGGCCTTTACCCAGGCGGACGAATCGACCACGCGAAAGCATGGTGGCACCGGGCTCGGTCTTGCCATCAGCCGTGAAATTTGCCGGGTCATGAACGGTGAGATCAGAGTCGAGTCGGAGATCTGGAAAGGCTCGCAGTTTACTTTTGAAGTGCCGTGCGGAGGATTTGCGGAGCAGGATCCGGTATCAGCCAAGGCTCGCCAGCTTCGCAAAAAGGTCCTCAATCAGAAGAAGATCGTGGTCCTCTGCAAGCACCCGACGCTTGCTTCGCTCATCAATCACCTTTGCCTGCGCTATGGCCTGCAGGTCATCGTGACTCACGAGTTGACGGAACATCAGATTGACCAGGTGATCAAGATGCGCCCCGACGCGGTCATCGTGGATCCGGGCGGCCAACCTCCAGAACAGCAGAACCGTTTCTGCACCCGTTTGAATCATCATGGGATACCCTGGCTCGGGCTGCTGAAAGCAACTGATCGGAAACCGAGCGGCTCTCAGTTCGGGGCACTGAAAGTCGACTTTTGTTTCAAGCCGCTCAGCGAAGACGGTTTCGTGGATTCACTCGCCACTTTGCTGGGTGGAGAGGAAGGCTACGACGCGAAGAACGATCCCCTCTCTGAGCAGGGCACCAGCGCCTTCGCGAGGAAACATCCGGGACGCATCATGGTGGTTGATGACGTGGCCATGAACCGGAAGATATGTTCGAAAATCCTCGAGAATCTTGGCTATGTTGGAATCTTGACAGCCGAAAACGGGCGCGAGGCAGTCGATCTTGTGAAGAAGGAATGTCCCGATATCATCTTTATGGATCTGCAGATGCCCGAGATGGGGGGCGCCGAAGCAGCCGAATTGATCCGCGCCGATGAAGATCTCGTCCGCCAACCGCTCATCATAGCCATCACCGGGCACGCGCTCAGCGGGATCAAAGACAGCTGTCTCAAAGTTGGGATGAATGACTTCATGACCAAGCCCATCGAGGTCGGCAAGCTAAAAGAGTCGATATCCAGGAATTACGGGAAGCTGCTTGACTCCGCATCGAGCCCAGCGTTCTCCGCAGTGGATGCCAAGGCTTCGAATGCCGGAAAGTAGCCCGGGCTTCCCGCGCCACAGGGGGCAGACAACAATTCCAGACACGGTAACCGCTTCCCGCAAATCGCTGGACACTCCGGGCAGCGGCGGGTTGGGCAATCCGGCTGGACCTCTTGATTTCCCCACCCGCGGATGGGAGATCGGCTCAATCCAGAACCGCCTGCGCATGCCTGCTCGTTTGGGCTCCCGGGCGAACGAATACCCTCGATGAATCGAGTCGACCTGAAGGCGGAATTCCGGGGGTTGTCTTCGCACTTCCGCCGGGTGATGCTTCGACAGGATGAAGAAAATTCACATTCCGGGTTTCCTCGTTTTGTCTGCGGCGCTTTCGTTGGTCGGTCAGGACATCAATTATTACGACCCTTTCAGTCCGGCCCATGATTACCACGACCGGGAACTCAATGATCCGTTCACCCGGTTGATTGCGGATTTCGAATCCGGGAGTCGCGAACTCGACGACGGCAGCGGAAGTGCGTTTATCGCCAGCCTCCTGGACCACCTTGACGTTCCGGCGAGCTCCCAGCTACTGATTTTCTCGCGGACCAGCCTGCAAACCCGGCATATCTCGGGGAGCAGTCCCCGGGCGGTGTATTTCAACGAGGACGTCTACGTCGGTTACATTCCCGGAGGAAAGGTCGAAGTCATTTCGCTCGATCCCGACCTGGGAGGAATCTTCTATATCTTCGACAAACCGAAACGTGGCGAGCTACCCATGATCGAACGGTCGGGGCGCTGCATGAACTGCCACGCCGTCGCCGAGACCCGGCGCGTTCCCGGGCTTTCCATTCGGTCGGTAATTCCCGGTGACAACTGGGGTAAACTCGTGACGTACCGCGACAAACAAATCGGACACCAGATTCCTTTCAGCGAACGTTTTGGCGGCTGGCATGTGACCGGTGACCCCGGAATCACCGACCACAAGGGCAATCTCAGGGGCACGGAAGTCGGTGGAAAGATCGTCACCGAAGTGCTCGAGCCGGGAACGGAATTCGATTGGTCGGCGTATCCTGCCGAGACCAGCGACATTCTTCCGCACCTTATCCTTGAGCACCAGGCTGGATTCCTGCACCTGGTTCTGGAAGCCTCTTACCGGGCGCGCACCTACCTGCATAGGGGTAAGGGAGAATTGAAAGCAGAAGATGTCGCGGTGCTTCACGGCCTCGCCGAGGAGCTCGTTCACTACCTGTTGTTTGCCGACGAAGCAAAATTTCCGGCAGGAGGAATCCGGGTCGACCCGCAATATCGCAAGGATTTCCTCGCCGATCGCAGGGAAGCATCGAACGGGAACTCGTTGAAGGATCTCGACCTGGAAAACCGGCTCTTTAAATACCGGTGCAGCTATCTGATTTACAGTAAGGTTTTCGAGGCGAGCCCCAATCTCTTCAGGCAACACGTTTACCAGATTCTCGGCGAAGCACTCAGCGACGACCAACCAGACCCGGATTTTGCCTACTTATCTGTGCCCGAAAAGCAAGCGATCCGCACGATTCTCCGTGAAACACTGATTGATCTGCCGGAGGGTTGGTGATCAGACCGGCGGTCCGGCGATCCGGTGGTCCGGCGATCCGGCGATCCGGCGATCCGGCATTCCCGGGGTAGGCCCTAAGAGCGCTCAGCTGCGCCGGGAGTCCTTTCTCGTGTATCAAATTCAAGCTTGATCCTACCTGGATTTCTGACGATCATTGAACCATGAAAATAGCTCTGGTCCTACTATCCCTGATTGGAGCGTCGGCGCTCCACGCCGCGGAACCGCTCATTATCCCGGATTATGTCATCTTCTTCGAAGATCTCGAGAATCTCGACGGAGTCAAAAAGGAAGCCGCCGAGGCGAACAAGGCGATCACTTTTCTCCTGATGGAACCGGGCTCCACATGAGGCCCCTCCAACGCCGCCAGTTTGACGGCAATCAAGGCAGTAAAAGACGACTCGGTGATCGTCTTCATCGACGGATCGAATTTCCACAAAACCCCGAAAGCGGTTTTTCAATCCATTGTGAATTCTCCCACCAGCGCCACTCCTATCGTGACCGTCTTCGACCCTTCCATTGAACAGAATCTTGGTGTCATTGGATACAGGGCGATCCGGACCCGCGATGGTTTCAAGGACATCATGGCTGAGATCGCCAAGTTGCGCGGCGATGTGCCGGGGACTTGAAAGAAATCTTCCGGGTTACCCGGAAAGGAATTCCCGTTTCCGGCCGACCGCGGCTCCTTGCCGGTGGGAATGCCCGACCAGGGCGATGTGTGGATATACGGTTGCCCCGTCGCGTTGAAAGATCGCTTCGGGCACGGGATTTTGCCGTAAATGAATCATGAAGATGAAGATCTTTCAAACTGTCTTGCCTCACACCAACCGGACCAATGGGAAAGCGGCCCCATGGGAGGAAACCAATCGCATGTCTACGGTGATCGCCACGATGGGGTTACTGGTAGTGACCTTTGCTTTCCTGACTTCCGTGGGAACGGCGGCTCCTGAAGCGAGCGGGGACAGCGCAGCCAAACCCACCGGGAAGGAAAGAGGGAGACAGGTTGCCTCCGAGGCAGATCGCCTGAAAAACTGGCCCAACCTCCTGGGGCCTGCGGCCAGTGTATCTCCCAGCACCGGCCTGTTGATGAATTGGAATGGGGAGACTGGCGAAGGAATCAAGTGGAAGACCCGGATTCCGTTGCCCGGCTACAGTTCTCCGATCTATTGGGAGGGAAAACTCTACCTGACCGGTGCCAACGAATCTAGCCGGGTCGTCTATTGCATCGATTCCCAAAGTGGTGAGATCACCTGGGAAAGGCGGGTGGAGCCTATTCCCGGATCCCCCGGAAGTGTCCGGGTCAATGAAGACGCGGGATACGCGGCATCGACGATGGCGACGGACGGCGTTCGGATCTTCGCAAGCTTTGCGAATGGCGACCTGGCTGCCTTCGATCTCGAGGGTAGCCAGGTTTGGTCGAAAAACCTCGGGAAACCGGAGAATCTCTATGGTCATGCCTCTTCGCTGGTGACCCATGGCGACAATCTCTTGATTCAGTATGATCAGAACAATCTCGGGTATGTCGCCGCTCTCGACGTGGAAACCGGGGAAGAACGCTGGAAGACTGAGCGGGATTTCGGCTCTTCCTGGTCGATGCCGACGGTCGCGAAGATCCGCGCCCGCGAGGAGGTTATTCTCGCAGCCGAACCGATGGTAGTTTCCTACGATCTGAAATCCGGAGAAGAACTCTGGCGGGTCAATTGTCTCCGATATGGCGAGGTGACCTCCGTTCCGGTCTATGCTGACGGGCTTGTCTACGTCTCCGCGGATTCCGCCAATCTCAGCGCGATCGACGTGGAGACTCGAGAGATCGTGTGGGAGAGCAACTTCTTCAAGTCCGGAGTCTCCACTCCCCTGCTCCACGAGGGTCTTCTCTACTGTGGGACCGACGACGGCACCTTCGTCTGCTACGATGCCAAAACCGGAGAAGAACTCTGGGCTGAGTTCGGGGATGACGGTTTTTATGCCTCCCCGATCCTCGCGGACGGCAGGGTTCACCTCCTCGACCGCAGCGGGAAGATGCGCATTCTCAAACGGGGCCGCGAACTGGAGATTCTCGGGGAATCCGATCTCGGAGAGGAAGCTTCCTGCACTCCGGCCGTAGCCGGTGACAGTTTCTACATTCGCGGGCGGAAACACCTGTTCCGAATCGGCCCCTAATCAGGGTAGTCAGTTCCCAGGGTGGGGCGATTGAACGGGGTCAGGCGACATTTCTCAATTTTGGGCGGTGTGTACATCCCCCAACCCGGGCGACAGTATCCCATGCCCCACTTCCCGATCACCAGACCTGCAATTCCATTCATCGATCAGCACCCGGACCTTGCCAAGTCCCTCCTCTTTTCCCCCGAGTTCGACGTCGCCATCATCGGCTCAGCAACACGTTCCAAACCCGACGTACCTGTGCTCATCTACAGTGAGGAAAAACTGGTGCAGGTGATGTACAAATGACTGCTGTAACAGGAGGACGAGCAGGATCGGCAGGACAAGGACGCACAGGCTGAGGTTTGGGAATCTGCGAGGGACTTCGGTGTTCTGTCGGCCGGATGAAGGACTGAGGCGCATGGGGAAGTGGGAGCCGGTGTCGTGAAGCGTAGGGTGGTGCAAATGGTACAATTTCTGCAGTTTTTTGAACCGGCGTTAAAGACATCTTGGCTCACGAACATTACGTTTTCCGGGTCAAATTCCCCAGCTCCCACCGGAACGGATCGACCACGATCCCTTGTTTCCAATGGTTTCCCGGCACCACGACGATGAAAACTTGCGTCATGAATTTTCGATTCTTCCCTACGAACGCTTCGCCAAATATAACGGCGGTTTGTTTGTGACCATTCGTTGGGACGAGAACCCGTCGAAGGGGGCGGCTTACCACATCGACTACCCTGTTCAACGACGGATGCAAAATGCGGTAGGATCAGGAATGATTTAGCCCGCGGAGCGGTGAACAGCAGCGATTCACCCGCCCTTACTCACGCTCATCCATGCACCGCGATCTCGGTGCCCAGGCATCTCGCCATGATTCCTGATTCCGCTATGATACCGCGTGCTGACTCGGGTCCCCTTTCCGGAAGCCCTTCCACCCGCCCCAAATTATCGTCATGATGAATTCTCCTGTTCCCATCATCGCCACCATCATCGCCGTCTTCTCCTTCCTCGCCGTTTCACCTGGAAACACCGCGGGGACGGAAGAGACTTTTCAATCCCTGCAAAAGGGCGTCAAACTCTTCACGAACCGTGACTACACCCTCATCGAGGCACCTGAATTCCTCCTCGGAAAATCCTTTCTCCACACCAGCATTGAGGGTTACACGATCGAGTGCACGACCGCAGGCGATGTCTACATCCTGACACTGAGTCAGAAAAATCCGGCAAACCAGTCCGTCTTTCTACTTAACGAGGGATTCAAGAAAGTCGAAACGCCCGAGTTTCAGTTGGCTGAGGGAGAAGTCCACCGCGCCTTCGCCTATCGCAAGCGGATGGAAAGCGGTGAGAAACTCGCGATTCGAAAAACCGCGCTGCCCGTGCTCGACGAGGGCACGGCGATCAAACTGCTCACCGTCGGCGCCCCTGACACTGCCACCATTATCGAAACGCCGGATGAGGCAAAAGCACGCATCGCAAAGATGGAGAAAATAGCGGATCACGCCCTCGTCCCGCCGGTAGTCAACACTTCCCCGCTTCCAGAATATGGCTACGACAAGCTCGACTACGGAATGACGATCGGAATCGAGCGGACCCAGGGCGGGCGTCTCTGGGCCTGCTGGGTCGCGGGCGGCGACAGCCCCGAAGCCTACTTTGTCCTCGCGAGCAGCGACGACGACGGATCGAACTGGTCTGATCCCCGCGTTGTCCTCGATTCGCATGAGGATGGTCTCGGGGCCGAACGCAGCATCCTCGTCGGCAATCTCTGGACTGATCCAAAAGGCCGCCTCTGGCTCTTTTTCAATCAATCGATGGACATGTTTGACGGCCGCTCCGGGGTTTGGGCTACGCGATGCGACAACCCGGACGCCGACGATCCAAGTTGGTCAGCTCCGGAAAGAATCTGGAACGGAGTCATGCTCAACAAACCGACCCTGCTCTCGACCGGCGAGTGGATCCTGCCGATCTCACTCGACCAGCGCGACGGATTCCGCGAGTTCAAGGGCTGCTTCGAGGAACTCGACCCACTGCGCGGAGCGAACGTCTTTGTCTCCTCCGACGAGGGCGAAACGTGGCAGCGACGCGGAGCGGTGCCGTTTCCCGAACCGGACTGGCACGAGCACATGCTTGTTGAGAAGAAAGACGGCACGCTCTGGATGCTGGCCCGGACAAGACGTGGTATCATGGAGAGCAACTCAGTGGATGGCGGACGAACCTGGGATGCTCCGGTCGAGTCCGCGATCAAACACCCCGTGTCACGATTTTTCATCCGTCGTCTCCAATCGGGCAAACTGCTTCTCATCAAACACGGTGATCAGATTGACTCGCATACTGGTCGCGTCATCCTCAGCGCCTGGCTCTCCGACGACGACGGCGAAAGCTGGAACGGCGGACTGGTCTTCGATGGTCGGAAGGGGGTTTCCTATCCAGACGGATTTCAAGCGCCTGACGGAACGATCTATATTTCCTATGATCGAAACCGCAGCACCGACGGCGAGATTCTCATGGCCCGGTTTACGGAAGAGGACATCATCGCCAAAGAATTCCGTGGCCCGAAATCCAGCTTCAAAATGCTGATCAGTCGCCCCATGGGCCTCGAAAAAAAGCAGGGGTTCACCTTTCTAAGCGATGGCAGTTCTTTCGATGGCTGGGAAAATAGCGGCAACTGGATCCTCGATGAAGAAGGAGCTTTCTACCGCAAAGAGCGAGGCGGCGATCTCATTTACACCGCAGCAGAATTACCCGATGACTTTGAGCTTCGCTTCGAATGGAAAGTCTCGGAGGGCTGTAACTCCGGCGTCTACTACCGGCCCGGCCAAGTCGAATATCAAGTCCTCGATAACATTGGCAGTCCCTATGGTGCGAACGCCCGACAAGCGGCGGCCTCCCTGTTTTTCTGCATGGCCCCGAAAACGGACAACACTCGCCCCGTCGGCGAATGGAACACCGCGCGCATTATCTGCCAGGGCAGTCTCATCGAGCATTGGCTCAACGGCGAAGCGGTGATCTCCTTCGACTACGGGGATCCGAAATGGGCGAAGTATGTGGACCTGTTAGGAATCCGTGGCGGCGATCTCACCGGACGCGGCGGTCAGATCAAATTACAGGACCATGGGCAGGACGTCTGGTTCCGCCATCTTCGCCTCCGCGAAATTCCTGCAGGAGAAACGATCACGCCGGACCCGAATTTCACCCCGATACCAGTAACCGGCGCTGCTCTTGCGGCGGAAGAGGAGCGCGTCCGAAAGATGCTGGAGGCGAAGGAGCGGTGAGGCTTGGCTTCGCAAGGGACGAAGAACGTTCCGCTGCAGGAATGTTTCGCGAGGGAAAACGCAAAACGCGCCGTCTGATTTTTTCCAAACTCAGCGACAGCTCCCCACCCCGATTTGTATGGACGAGGATGGGGCCCTCGCCTAAGGTCGGGCGTTGGTCCGCAGCTTCACGATCTGCCAGCACAAATCTAACGCCCCGCCTTCTTTTCGTTCCCGGCGGCGCTTATCATTCTCCCGATTTCGAGATCGGGCCCTGTTTCGACACGACGAAATAATCCCGGGGAAAGGAGCGCCATAAACCCTAACATAAACACAACATGATGCGCACCACCTTCCCGGAGTCGAGACTTTTTGCGGCACTTCTTTCACCAGAGAGGATTTTGTCCTGAGCGCGTCTTCCTCCCCCCGTCGCATTGCCTTTCTCGGCGACCACCTCCCGCGTTTGTGCGGGATCGCCACGTTCACGCATGACCTCTGCGACGCGATCGCGACGGCGGCGCCTGACGCGAATTGCTACGTCGGGGCGGTCAATGATCGTCCCGAAGGCTACGCCTACCCAGCGCGGGTCCAGTTTGAGATCCAGGAAAAAGAGCTCGACTCCTATCGGCGGGCGGCGGATTTCCTCAACTTTCGCAACACCGATGTGCTCTGCGTCCAGCACGAGTTCGGGATCTACGGCGGCGAAGCGGGAAGCCATCTCCTTGCCCTCCTCAAAGAGGTGAGGATGCCGGTCGTGACGACCTTGCACACGGTCCTCCAGAAACCGAACGCGGCGCAGCGGAAGGTCATGGAGGAACTGATCGACCGCTCTGATCGTCTCATCGTGATGGCGAAAAAGGGCGCTGAAATTCTTCGGGAAACCTTCGCGGTGCCGGATGAAAAAGTGGACATCATTCATCATGGTATTCCCGATGTGGAGTTCCTCGATTCGCGAATTTACAAAGAGCAGTTCGGCGTCGCGGGCCGCAAGGTTCTGCTGACTTTCGGACTGATCGGACCGGGCAAAGGGATCGAACATGCGATCGCGGCGCTTCCGGAAATCGTGCGGCGGCACCCCAACGTGGTCTACTTGATTCTCGGGGCGACGCATCCTCAGCTTCTCGCCACGGAAGGCGAGCGCTATCGTCTCAGCCTGAATCGACTCGCCGAAAGTTGCGGAGTGAAGGAGCATGTCATCTTTCACAATCGCTTCGTTTCGCTCGATGATTTGAAAGAATTTATCGGCGCGACTGACATCTACCTGACCCCGTATTTGAACGAAGCGCAGGTCACCTCAGGGACGCTCGCCTACGTTTTTGGCGCGGGGAAAGCGGTCGTTTCAACGCCTTATTGGCACGCGAAAGAACTGCTCGATGGGGGACGGGGCGAGTTGGTCCCGTTCCACGATCCGGAAGCGATTGCGAAGGGCGTTTGCTCCTTGCTCGAAGACACGGCACGGATGGAACGGATTCGCCGCGAAGCCTATGAAATGGGCCGCGAGATGATTTGGCCGGCGGTCGCGGAGCGATATCTGGAGTCCTTTCAGCACGCCTGCGCCGACCGCAAGGCGGCCCCTCGAACGGCCTTTGCGGAATGGACTCTCGACAGCCGACCGCATCCGCTTCCACCCCGGAAGCTGGATCACATCATCCGCATGAGCGATGGCACGGGAATTTTCCAGCACGCGATTTTCAACGTGCCTAATTTTCACGAAGGCTATTGCACCGATGACAACGCGAGAGCCTTCATTCTCTGCAACCTTCTCGATGAACTCGGAGACAATTCAGGGTCGGGAAATTTGAACCAACTCTCCACGAGCTACCTCGCCTTTCTTGCCGCCGCCTTCGACTATGAAAGTGGACGCTTCCGGAACTTCATGAGTCACGGGTGGACCTGGCTTGAGGACTTCGGAAGCGAAGACAGCCAGGGTCGCGCCCTCTGGGCCGCCGGCACCGGAGCCGGTCGATCCCGCGATACGGGCCACCGCCGTCTCGCCGCACAACTGTTTGAAAAAGGGACCCCGATTGTCTCGACCTTCACCTCGCCACGAGCATGGGCTTTCACCTTGCTCGGGATTCATGAGTATCTGCGCCGCGAACCGGGCGATGCCGGCATTCATGCCCTGCGCCGCGAACTGACGAAAAAACTCGTGGCCCGCTGGCACGCTTCGTCATCTCCCGACTGGCCGTGGTTTGAAGGCAGTCTCACCTATGACAACGCCCGCCTCAGTCAGGCTCTGATTCTCAGTGGCCAGTGGATGCCTGATCCTGAGGCTCTCAAAATCGGACTGAAATCCCTGCGCTGGCTCGCCTCCATTCAGACGGCGCAGTCCGGTTGTTTCCGCCCCATCGGCAGTAATGGATTCTATGAAAGCGGCGGCGCTCGTGCGGATTTTGACCAGCAGCCGGTCGAAGCTCAGGCCATGGTCGCGGCCTCCCACGAAGCCTTTCGCGCGACACGGGATGAGTCCTGGAACACCGAGGCGAAACGGGCCTTCGAGTGGTTTCTGGGGCGGAACGATCTCAACACGCCGATTTACGATTTTGGCACCGGTGGCTGCGGCGACGGCCTTCACGCCGATGGCGTCAGTGAAAACCAGGGGGCCGAATCGACCCTCGCCTACCATCTCGCGCTCGCGGACATGTGCGGCGCCCAGCAATTGATCACCTTTCCCCTGCCTCCTTCCAACCCGGACCTCTCCCTTTGAACGCCATCCCCATCCATCGCCACGAAGTCCTCCTGCTCCCCGAAAGCGCACGAGTTCTCCTCCGCCCTTTCATCCCCGACGAAAAACTGATCATCACGATCATCGGTCGGGCCCTCCTCCTCACCGAAGAGGAAGTCGCGGCTCAACTCGAGTCGGTACGCCGGGAATTTCACGACCGGCATTTCGACATCGAATCGATCCTCATGAGGAACTTTGAAAAGGTCGCGCATCACCTTTTCACCCAGCGCCCCCTCACCCGTGAGCGACGCTTGCTCATCGGGGCGCTCTTCTCAGGAGAATACGCGCTCGAATCGGCCGCCCTCTTCAATCCCTCGATGGTGCCCCATCCCGACCAGAGTGACTTGGAGGAAGGTGAGCAACGTTTCATCATGAGTCTGCGGGCCACGGGCGAGGGACACATTTCCTCGATCGAGTTTCGCGCGGGAACGCTCTCGGCTGAGGGAAGAATCACGATGGACCCCGTCTCGCGTTTTGTGACCGAGCCCGAGATCATTCCCGACCCCCGCTACCGGAAGCGACGTTTCTGCATCAAACTTCACGAAATGGGTTGTGAAAATACTCACGTCACTGCGGTGATGGCGACCCTGGGGGAAAGTTTCACGCGGAGTGACTTGAACAAAAGCGTCGGGACGGTCCGCGCGGAAACCCTGCCCGCTTCACACGAACTGACGCGCACTCTCGAGTGCATCCAGTGGCTTGCTGACTCCAACTACGAGCTGCGTTTCTCAGAGAAACTCGCGATCAGCGAACGGATCATTTTTCCGGTTTCGCCCAATGAAACAAACGGCATCGAAGACGCCCGCTTCGTTCGTTTTGTCGATGACGATGGCACCGTGACTTACTACGCAACATATACCGCCTACAACGGTCACGACATTCTCCCGCAACTCATTGAGACGACTGACTTTCTCCATTTTCACGTCCTTACTCTCAATGGCGACGCGGTGCAGAATAAAGGCATGGCGCTCTTTCCACGCCGCGTTGGTGGGCGCTTCGTGATGCTTTCGCGGCAGGACAACGAGAATCTTTTTATCATGTTTTCCGAGAGCCCGCACCACTGGAGCGATGCAAAGATCATTCTCCGACCCAGTGAAATGTGGGAGTCTGTGAAGGTCGGCAACTGCGGTTCCCCGATCGAAACCGAAGCCGGCTGGGTCGTCATCACCCACGGCGTCGGGCCGATGCGGAAATACTGCATCGGAGCGGTCCTCCTCGATCTCGAAGATCCGACGAAAGTGATCGGGCGACTCCGCGAGCCGCTACTCTCTCCCGAAGGAAACGAGCGCGAAGGCTACGTCCCCAATGTCGTTTACAGTTGCGGTTCGATGCTGCACGGAAAGAAACTGATCCTTCCCTTCGCGGTCAGTGACCTCACCTCGGCGGTCGCAAGCCTCCTTCTCGACGATCTCCTCGAAGCCCTCCTCGCCAACGAATCCCGCAATCAATCGACGACAGGGTGAGATGAAAAATTACCACGGCAAAAAGATCGCGGTCCTCTCTCCCGTGGCGTGGCGCACCCCGCCCCAACGCTACGGAGCCTGGGAAACCGTGGCCTCCAACATCACCGAGGGACTCGTCGCACGAGGCTGGGACGTGACTCTCTTTGCGACCGCGGATTCGATCACGAAAGCGAAGCTCCACGCCGTCGTCGCGAAAGGCTATGAGGAAGAACCCGGAGCCGACGCCAAGGTCGCGGAGTATCGCCATCTCTCGGAGATGTTCGAGCATGCGGACGAGTTTGATCTCATCCACAGTCACTACGATTTTATGGCGCTCTGTTACAGCCGCCTCGTTCGGACGCCGGTGCTCACGACCATCCACGGATTCTCCTCCCCAAAAATCATGCCGCTCTACGAGAAGTACCGCGATGGCAACTTCGTCTCGATCAGCGAATCGGACCGGGTCGAGGGTTTGAACTACCTCGCGACCGTCTACAACGGGATCGATCTTTCACTTTACCCGCTCGCGGCAGAAGGCGGCGGCGATCTGATTTTTCTCGGGCGGATTCATCCTGACAAAGGCGTCCACCTCGCGATTGCCGTCGCGCAGGCCAGTGGGAGGAAGCTCGTCATCGCAGGCATCATTCAGGACGAGGCCTATTTCAACGAGCAGGTAAAACCGCACCTCGATGGCGAAAAAATCCGCTACATCGGGTCCGTCGATAACGCGGGGAAGAATCAGTTATTTAGCAAGGCAGCCGCCCTCCTCCATCTCAACACAATCCCGGAGCGCTTCGGCCTCGTCCTCGCCGAAGCGAACGCCGCCGGTGTCCCCGTCATCGCGATGGATCTCGGCTCCTGCCGCGAAGTCATCTCCGACGGCGTCACCGGATTTCTCGTGAAGAGCGTTCCCGAAGCAGTCGAAGCACTCGACCGCTTATCAGAAATCGACCGAAATGCCTGCTGCAGACGAGTCGAGAATCACTTTTCCATCGAAACGATGGTGAGCGGATACGAGAAGGTTTATGCGGGTATCTTCGAATCGGCTCAGACCGACTAGACTTGATCAAAAACGAACACCGGAAAGCTGGTCGTCACGATCCGGAATCAGGCATTGCAGTCCGCCCCTGACCTTGATACAAATGCGGAACTTCTAAGATGTCCGTATGACTCCCATCGAAAACTCTCTCCGATCAACCTTGTCCGAACACCCGGAAGATTGGTCGATCCGGTTTCTTCTCATCGAGAAAGCGCTGGAAAGAGATGATCGCGATGAAGCGATCGCCTTGGTCATTGGCGCCCCTTCCCCTCCACAGCGCGAAGACGAATTGCATCGGGTCGTCGAATTAGCGGGCGTGGATGCTCTGCCGATTGTTTCGCAGTTTGTGCAAATCCATCCCGCTAATGGATATGGCCATCAGCTTCTTGGCTCGGTCCTGCAATGGAGCGGCGATGAAGAGACTGCGCAGCAACACTTTAGGGTCGCGGTCTCTTTAGGGATCACTTCGGACGATGACTTCACTCCGGAAACTGTCGAAGAGACTTCGCAGGTCCCGGAAAATGCTCCGCCCGTGGAGACTTCGATCCCGCTTCCGGATGCCGCGCGCGAGGAAGCGGAAGACATTCTCGTCAGAAACGGGCCGACCTTGAAAGCACCCAAACAGCGGTCCGCCAAAGCGACCGCCATCTTCGTTGCTGTCGGAGTTCATCTTCTCATCGCCGTGATCGCGACCCTCGTCGTCATCCTCCCGGAACGCCGTGATGAGCCTGAGATCGTCGCGGCGATGGTCGCTCCTCCCGCCCGGAAGCAGGAGATGCAGAAAAAGACAGTCGCCAAGCAAACGAAAAAGACGACTTCGGCTTCGGCGGCGGCAGCACCTCTCGCACAGCTCATGCGATCGAACGCGATGGCGAGAATCTCTCTGCCGAATGTGACCCGCACGAGCACTGGGCCGCTCGGAATTGGTGATGCCGACTTCGGAGCCGGAGGATTTGGAAGCGGCACCGAGGGAATGGGTTCCGGTGAGACGATGTTCGGGAGTCAGTCAGGGACCGGTCTCATCGGCAGCTTTTACGACTTAAAGCAGAATCGGAATGGAGAGCCGACCTCAGGCGACATGACAAACCCGAAAAAGTTCAATGACGTCATGCAGCGGGCGGCCCGTTCAAAATTCGCGGCCTCTGCCTTCTCCGGTTTCTTCAAAGCTCCGATCGACCTGCGGTTCGGCATCCTCGCAATTCCGACGATCCCGGCTGAACAGGGCCCCGCCGCTTTTGCGGTCGAGAAAGAAGTCAAACCAATGGCCTGGCTCGTCCACTACACAGGACGAGTCACTCCCCCGGAGAACGGAAAATGGCGCTTCGTCGGCTACTTCGATGACGCCCTCATTGTCTTCATCAATGACAAAGTCGTCCTCGATGCTTCCTGGATGCCCTGCTTCCGTGACGATGGAGTGAGGCAGCCCTTCGGCGGACCTGCCATCGCCAACGGCAAGCCGGCGGTCTTTGGTAATTGGGTAGATTTTAAAGGTGCCGTGAAGATCGACATTCTCGTCGGCGAGCGACCGGGCGGACAGATGGGCGGTGCGCTCATGGCCCAGAAAGAGGGCGTGAAATACAAAAAGCGAAAGGACGGAACTCCGATCCTTCCCATTTTTTCCACCGGCAAGCTGGAAGGATCGACCCTGAAGCGCCTCACAGATTACCCTTACGAATTTCACGATGAAGAGGCGATCTTCCGCCTTTCCTCAGGTGGTTTTTAGGATCGACGGCAACTTTGAAAGGAGATCGGTGATACTCTTTGGGGAAGCAACCGGCAGCTCCTCTTTTCGCGAAACGAAATGGCGCGCCGGCTTTCCTTTGAAATCGGCGCAACCATTCCCGTCCTCCATGGTTCGATCTTTCATGAAAACGTCCTTTTGTCCCGAATGCCACCGTCGTCAGTTCCTCAAGCGCGCCCTTCTCGGGTCTGCAGCTCTCTTCGCGACGCCGGGCGCTTTTGCGGAAGCGCTTTCTCTGACGTCATTTCAGACTGAGGGACCGTTTTATCCGAACGAGCTGCCACTCGACACTGACAATGACCTCGTTCTTCTCAATGACTCACTGACGCCCTCAATCGGAGAGATCACTCACCTCAGCGGCCGGATTTTTAATGAAAACGGCTCACCGGCCCGAGGCGTGGTGATCGAACTCTGGCAGGCCGACGCCAATGGCTGCTACATTCACTCCGGAGGCGCAGCGCGTGGACAGGAGCGGGACCCGAACTTTCAGGGCTATGGACGATTTCTTACCGATGCTGATGGCCGCTATTACTTCCGCGCGATCCGGCCCGTTCCCTACGGCCCGCGCACGGCACACTTTCACATCGCGGTGAACAAGGGTGGGAAGCGCATCCTCACGACCCAGCTTTATGATTCATCACAGGAGCTGAACAAGACGGACCGCATCCTCAACAGCGTCACCGATCCGAAAGCTCGCGCTGCGCTGATCACCGAGTTCAAACCTCTCGAAGGCTCAACCGTGGGAGAGCTCGCCGCACACTGTGACATCGTGATCGGCCAAACTCCCGAAGACCCCGCAGAGGATCGCGGACGCCGTGGACCCGGAACCGGCTTTCGTCCCGACGGGAAAGGCAAAAAGGGGGCCTGAGGATTTCTCTTTTCGATTGGCCTGTGGAGAATTCAAGATTCTATTCTCTGATGGGTTCACCAAAGATCACTTCACTCCGTCGATTGATCGGGCATTGCCTCATCGCAGCTTGTCTGCTTCCTCTTTCTGTCTGTGCCGCTGATGACGGACCGACTTCACGCCAATCCGTTCAGAAACTTCCTCAGGAAGTCACGGCGAAAACGGACAACTTAAACGACCAATTCTGGCTCTATCTCCCTAAGCGCTATGCTCTGAGTGATGAAAAACTACCGCTCATCATTTATCTGCACGGGAGTAGCCGTCGCGGGCGGGATGTCGAACAGGTGAAAGCGAACGGACTTCCGCCGGTTCTGGATAGAATGGACGACTTTGATTTTGTGGTAGCCTCACCTCAGGCACTTTCGAATTACCCGTGGCAGGTCAGTTGGCGTCCGGACGATCTCATTCTCCTGCTCGATCACTTGCTCGCGAACTACCGAATCGATCCCAATCGCGTCTACCTGACGGGCCTGAGCATGGGCGGATACGGGACATGGGCAGGCGTCGCGGCCCACGCGGACCGCTTCGCAGCCGCCGCTCCGATCTGCGGTGGGGGCGATCCTGCCACAGCAGCGACTATCGGCACGCTTCCTGTCTGGGCTTTCCATGGTGACGCTGATTATGTCGTCCCGGTTGAGCGTTCTCTCGAAATGGTGGAAGCGGTAAACGCAGCCGGAGGCAAAGCAAGGCTAACCCGTTACCCCGGGGTGGGACACGATTCACACACGCAGACTTATGCGAATCCGAAACTATACGAGTGGTTTCTCGAACAAAAGCGACGGTAGGGGCGGGAGCCACATCACCCAATCTGCGAGCGGGACGCTCGCGGCTACCTCAGCGGATTGATGACCGGAGTCAAGATAATATTCCGATACGCGACGCTAGTGTGATCACCTTGCAAATAGATCGGCCCCGGCGCGGCGGGATCAGTATTGATCGCTCCGGCGGTCGGCATTTCGACAGGTTGGTTGTCGATCACTTTGACGCCGTTTAGCACCACGGTGATATGCCGGTCCACGAGCGTGATGTCGTAGGACTGCCATTCGCCTCCGACTTTTCCCGCGTTCTCGGAAGGAGGGATCAATCCAAAAATCGCCCCCACACCCTGCAGCCCCTGCATGCGACTGTCGCGGTCCACGACTTGAGCTTCGTAAGTCCCCTTTAGGTAAATACCACTGTTGCGATCCGAACCGATCAGAAATTCAAGCTCGAGCCGAAAGTCATCAAAAACCGCTTCCGTTTTCAAATTGGCATGATCTCCCGTCGCGCTGAAATCTGTCTTCGGCGTCGCATTGACAAGAAGCCCGTCCTCAACGCGCCACCCCATGATCTTGTCAGTTTCGTGGGGAATCCATCCCGTGAGATCCTTTCCGTTGAACAAAGAAACCGGTTCCCCGAATTTCACCTCAAAGAGATCAGGGGCCTCCTCTCTCATCGGTGGAATCTTCTTTCCAGTGAAGGTCTCGGACTCCTCTTTCCCGTCGGGAAAATAGCGATGGATCTTTCCATCGAGTCGCCCCTCCATCATTCCAACCTCAACGAGTTGGGTGAGGCCGTTGGTCTTTTTTTGCTTCTTCATCTGAAACTTGAGCCGCCCGTTTTTCATCTCGACTTCCTCATAAGGGCCCGCAGGTCCGATGTAGAGGCGCATGAAAACGACCGGCTTTCCCTCTTTCTCGATCACTCTCATCCAACCAGGCAATCCCGACTCAAGTTGCAGGGTCCAATCCCCCTTGAGGCCATCGGGCACGGACTCAGCCCTCGCGCTTGCCAGACAAAAAAGCGAAGCCGTGCAGAGGAGACTAAGGCCGAAACGAAGAGAAAAAAACGAACCGTTGAACATGATTTTATTCTGCCTCGATCCGATCGCGAATGCGAAAACAAAAAAAGGGCCGGAAGGAAAACCCTTCCGACCCTCGTAAAAGGAAAGTGAAACTCGCTTCGACTAGAAGTGGATCCGCGCCCCGACGGTAAGACCGGAGTTAGTTTCGCCGAAGTTAGCAGCCGCCTTCAGCGCCAGATTATCGGTGAGGTGGTAGAGAAGTCCGGGGTTGAAAACCCAGCCGTCGTTGTCCAGATCAAAGCCTGCTGGAACGCCCTCGCGCTCCATATAGAAGACTTTTGCAAAACCTTCGAGTCGTCCAAAGCGGGCACGAAGACCGGGGGCGACGTAGTAGGCCCAGGTATCGTAACTCAGCGCGTTGTTTCCGCCGAAACGGTTGTCGCTGTGCTGAACTCCCGCCTCGATCGTAAGATCGACACACTGAGAAAGACCAAAGTGAGCGCCGAGGCCGAGGTTATACTGGTGGCTCTCAAGATCGAAAAACTGATTCCCTTCGAGATAATCGGTCCCGGCATTCGTGTAACCACCGGTCAGGAAAAAGATCTCGCCAAGAGATTTTGAAAAATTGATCCCCAGGCTGTTGGCGTCATCAGCCAGGAAAGGACTGCTGAAATCGGACATCCCATAATCGAGATCGATGTAGTCGTAGGAAAGGCAGGAACCTGCCTCAAGCGGGGCTTTGGCATCGAGGATGGGCGTTTTCGCGTCGAGCACTGGAGAAATGCTTTTGGCGGAAAAATCCCCGGCGCCTGCCAAAGCAGTCGCAAGAAACGTAAGAACGAAGGTGAACGATGAGGTTTTCATAAGCGGTGTTGTCATTGAGTATTGAACGCCAAGCAATTGAGAGAATTACTTAACTTTTCCAAATATTACGTAATTATTAATAATTTCCAAGTAAAATTTATTAATTTTGTAATTTCCACTGAAACCAGAGTGCAAAATTTACCTCAATTTTACCCGGCAGTGATTGCCACCCTCATTCGGAATTCATCCCGCGTACGCGAATGCATTTACCGGCGAAGCTCGACGAAGAGCGCCCGGTGGTCCGAAGCGACAGCTTCGTCGAGCACTTTCGCTTCCGTGATCTGAACCGTTTCTCCTCTGGGGCTTCGGAACAAAATGTAATCGATCTGCCTCGTCGGATCTGTCACCGGGACCGTGGACAGTGGCTCATCCGAAGTCATTTGCCAACCGCCTTCGATCAGTTTCCGGAGCGGTGAAGCATCGGGAAGCGCGTTGAGATCCCCCATGAGAAAGGTCGGCAAATCACTCCCCTCTTGAGACGCCAACACTTCTTCCGCTCCCAGATCGCGGTTGCTCTCTTCCCGATGACAAAAGTGAGTCGAAAGGACCCGGATCGAATCACCGTGAAAAAGTAGATCAGCCGAGAGAATGCTCCGCTCCTCGTTCACCACCGACTGGGGAATTCGAATCACCTGCGTTCGTTCGAGAGGAAGTTTTGTCAGGATAGCATTTCCATACTGCCCACCCCCGAACTCTATCGAGGCTCCGAAAATTGAACGCATCCCCGTGAGTTCCCCGAGCCGCGTCGCGATGTCGACTCCCCCGCTCCGCGTCGTCATCACATCGACCTCTTGCAGGGCGACCACATCCGGAGCGACCGAGAGGATCACCTCCGCAATGCGCTCAAGGTCGAACTGTTTATCCATCCCGATACCGGCATGGATGTTGTAGGTGAGAAGCCGGAGCGGTGGCTTCTCATCGGCGAGGAGAGACAGGCAGGTAGCAAAGCAGAGGAGCGCAGCGAGCGAAAGTTTTATCATATCAGGCCTCCGCGGCGGTTTTATTCATTTGGCTCGGCATGCCAGAGCGAGAGATTACGATAGCTCGCACCCTGGCCCTTATTCACGAGGGCAACGATTCCTTTCGCGTCGGCAAAACGGGAATGCGTCGCTTCGATCTCCTCCCCGCCGACCGTCGCCCGATACTGATCACCGATGATCTCGATCGTGACGTCATACCATTCCTCCGGGTCCAGATCGACGTCGATCGTGACGAGCTTTTCGCTCGTAGTCGTCTTCGCGATTCCTGACATGCTTTGAATCCACAATTTGTCAGGGGAAATATAAAGCCGGCCGAGATGAAGATTCGGCGGCACCGTATCACGACAGGCGAAGGCAATATTCTCCGCCGTACCGAGCCTGACCTGAGCAGAAATAATGAGATGATCCGCCTCCAGTCGGTAAGTCAGCGACGAAGCGTGATTGTCCTCCGGCAGCTCATCGCCGATGAGGGCGCCCTCTTCGATACGCCACTCTCCGATCCCGGCCTGCCATCCGGAGATCTCTCCCTTGCGGGTTCGTGGCGTTTCCTCATTAAACGCGGTTTCGACAATCGCCTCAGTTACTACTGCCAACTCGGTTTTCATCTCTCCGCGTTTCGCGGCAGCTTCCTGCTCTTCCGCCCACGACGCTGCAAACTCACTGTCTGATTCGCTCAGTGTCGAAAGCGAAACCTCATAAGTTCTCCCGTTTTCCATCTTTAAGGTCGCGACACCCCCGTTCAATTCGACAAGCTCAGCGGTAATTGTTTTCCCATCCATATTCGTCCAATCCCGCAAGCCCCCGGCGGCCTCCATCGCACAAGTGATTCCCAACAGTGCCGAAACGATAACAATTGATCTCATCATAGTGATTCCCACGATAGGGATTCCAACATAAGAATCGAGTCGGATCACGAAAAAATCGCGTCCTCCGGGAAATCGCTCGAACCGCTTAACTGAAGAGGCGAATCGTCAGCGGATAGCGATAGGCCGATCCCTCACTGACCCGCAGCGCACCGATGAAGGTGTAAATGATGTCTCCAATTGCGATGACAATGATCGCCGGAATCGCGACAATCAATCCGATGATCGTGACCGCGATGATTCCCGCAATGAAAGCATAAATCGTCATCGAGATCTGAAAGTTCAAACTCTCTATCGCCTGCCCCCGAACGAACTCACTCTCATCTTTCTTGATCAGCCAGACCACGAAAGGCGCGAGAATATGGCCGAGAGGAATACCGACCCAGCCTGCCACCGAGGCAAGGTGAGCTGCGACGGCCCAGTTCTTCTCAGCGCGGTCCGGTGAAGCATCCGGTGTCAATGCGGGCGGATTAGATCCAACTGACTGCTCATTTTTCGTTTCGTTTGTCATGGTTAAATTTTTAACTGAGAAAGTATCGAGCGCAGTTACAAAAAGCAGAGGGAGTTGGAATTGCTCTGGTCAGAGATGGGGTTTCGGGGATTGAACTCCCTCACAATCAGGGCAAGATGTCGGCATGAAATCTCTGATTTATCTTTTTCTTTTCACCCTCGGCAGCCATGCAATCCTTTCCGCTGAAGATCGAAAACCAAATATCGTTCTCCTCATGGCTGACGATCTCAACACCGCCCTCAGTGGCTATGGGCACCCACAGTGTCAGACGCCAAGGCTCGATGAACTCGCTCAGCGGGGCGTCCAGTTCGAAGCCATGCATTGTCAGTATCCGGTCTGCGGAGCCTCGCGCGCCTCGATGATGACTGGCCTCTACCCCTATACCAACGGTATGTTAGGAAATAGCGGGAACCTCCGGGAAAACTTACCGGACGTAGTGACACTCTCACAGTTGTTTCGTGAAAATGGTTATCGCGTCGGTCGCGTCAGCAAAATCTACCACATGGGAATCCCCACCGAAATCATCGCCGGGACCGCCGAGCACGATGATCCGAAGTCCTGGGACGAAGTGGTTAACATTACCGCGCCGGAACAGAATGCCCCCGGAGTGAGGACGGAGTGGTCACCGAAAGATACCTCTTCGCAAACATTCACCGGCGTCGAGGCGACCACGGGCGATCTCGAGCACGCCGATGGCATGGCCGCCGACGCCGCGATCGACTTCCTGAAGCGGAATCAGGACAAACCTTTCTTTCTTGGTTGTGGGTTTGTCAGGCCTCACGTTCCTCTCGTCGCCCCCGCAATCTACTTCGATCTTTATGACCGCGATGCCATGATCGCCCCCGTCGTCCCTGAAAACGATCTCAATGATGTCCCGAACGTCATCCGTGACTACAAAGCGAATTCGCGATACGGCATCACCCCCGACCTCCACAAAGGTCTCCTCGAAGCCTACTACGCAAGCATTTCCTACATGGATGCTCAGGTCGGGCGCGTCCTCGATGCCCTCGACGAATTGGGACTCGCCGAAAATACCATTGTCATTTTCTCAAGCGATCATGGCTATCTGTTAGGCGAGCATCACAAGTTTCAAAAGCAGCACCTGTTTGAAGAATCGACGAGAGTTCCCTTCATCCTCAGCGTGCCCTGGCTATCCGGAACACACGGAAAGAAAACAGCACACCTCACCGAGTTGATTGACCTTTACCCAACGATCGCCGAACTCGCGGAGTTGAATCCACCGGACGATCTTCATGGTCAAAGTCTGCTTTCCCTTCTCAATAATCCAGAAACAACGGACTGGGACAAAGATCTTGTCTTCACGATCAGCCGCAATGGCGGGGAGTCGATTCGCACGCGCGACTGGCGTTTTATTCACTGGGGCTTTGGCGACAAAGGCACGGAGCTTTTTGATCTCAAAAATGATCCCGGTGAGTTCACCAATCTAGCCGACGATCCCGCCTACGCGGAAAAAGTCGAAGAACTCAGCACCCTTCTCAAAGCGAAAAGGGCTGAAGCGGGCTACGATCCTGAGAAGTTTCGTTAGTCCCTTTATCGATTCTTTCACTTGTTGCGATTTACGTCATCGCTAGACTCTTACCATGCTTCCTGAACGATCATTTCGCGATCTCCTTACTACCGCGCTCCTCTTAACGACGAGCTCTTTTTTGTTTGGTCAGGACGAGGCCGCCAGTCTGACGACACGACCCGCTCCCGAAGCAGGTCCGACCGCCGTCACAGCGAGGATGGTCATTCTGAACATCGAGCAAATCAAAGGGGCCGAGCAATCCTTTACCGCCGACATCGCTTTTGAAGCCATTTGGCAGGACAACCGCCTCAAGCACAAGAACAGCGAGAGAATCACAAAAAAGCTCAGCGAAATCTGGCACCCTGATTTTCAAATTCTGAATCGGCAGCGAGTTCAGAGCACTTTTCCTGAGGATGCCGAGATTACCTCTGACGGTGAAGTCCGCTACATTCAGCGGGTTTGGGGAATGTTTTCCCAGCCTCTCCAGCTTCAGGATTTTCCCTTCGACACCCAAACCCTGGAAGTCACCCTGCTTTCGCCCGGCAATTCCCAGGGGAGCGTCGTCATTCAGGAAAATGCGGAAAACCCCTCGCGGGTCTCCGACACCTTTTCGATCGCCGATTGGAAAATGGTCGCTTGGAAATCCGGAACCGGAGAACTCCCTCTCTATTCCAGCAAAGGCAACCTTCCCAGCTTTCATGCCTCCGTGACGATGAAACGGGCTTCCGGCTACTACTTCATCAATGTCATCCTCCCTCTCTTCCTCATCATCTGCATGTCGTGGATCGTTTTTTGGATCCCGTCATCGCAAATAGGGCCGCGTATCAGCGTGTCGGTCACGGCCATGCTGACCCTGACCGCCTACCGCTTTGCAATCGGCGCATCCCTTCCGAAGATTGCCTACCTAACGAGACTCGACTGGTTTATTCTCGGCTCTTCGATTCTCGTCTTCATCAGCCTGATCGAAGTTGTCGTGACCTCTGCTCTCGTTGAAAAGGAGCGTCAGACATTGGCGCGTAAGATCAACCACTCAATGCGCTGGATTGCACCGGCAGCGTTTCTCTTTATCGCATTTATCAGCCTTTTCTAAGCTCCACCGATCGTGTCGAGGCGCTTGATCAAATTCTGATCCCGATCCGTCACGAAGTTGATGACCGTTCCCTTGCGACCGGCGCGAGCGGTTCGACCGGCACGGTGAAGGTAGTTTTTCATCTCTTTGGGCAAATGATAGTTGATCACGCGGTCTATGTTCTCAACATCCAGCCCCCGTGCTGCTAATTCAGTCGAGATGAGAATCTCAAGCGTCCCCTCGCGAAATTCAGTGAGGTTCTGGCGGCGCTCCTTCTTGTCCATGTCGCCACGATAAATCGCGCAGGCGTAACCATTCTCCTTCAACTCCTCCGCAAGTTTGTCGCATTGCTCACGAGTGTTCCCGAAAATCAGCGTGCCTCCTTCGATCGGTCGCGCGAGCACTTCCTCCAGTAAGGGGAACCGCTTCCCGTTTGGAACCGGAAGGTTCTCCGTCTTCAGCGAGGGAACAAGCCGGTGCCGCCCAACCGTCTCGATGATTTCGGCGTCCCGAAACATCTCCCCAATCAATTCCTGAACCGCATCAGAAGCCGTCGCCGTGAAGAGTGCCATTTGCTTTTCCACGGGACTTTTCTTCAAAACCCTCTTGATCCCGGGAAGAAATCCCTGGTCCAAAATCTGATCCGCTTCATCAAGCACGAGCACTCTGAGATCGGAAAGATCGACGAGGTTCAACCCCATCAGTTGCTCAAGGCGCCCCGGAGTGGCGAGCAAAATTTCAAACGGACTTGCGACATTTTTTCGTGCAATCTTCATCGCGACGCCTCCCACCGCCGAACGAACTCGCAGGCGGGTATCGTGGGTGAACAACTTAAACGCCTTCGCGACTTGCTCGCCAAGATCACTCGAGGGAACAAGGACCAGCCCGCGCGGTCGACCCGCCTCGGAAACCGGGTCACCACTCTCTTCCAAACGCTTCAGCCGCTGCAACATCGGCAGAGCATAGGCCAAAGTCTTTCCGCTGCCGGTCTCGGCAACTCCAACGGCTGACCCCTCCTTCAACAAAATCGGGAGGGTGCGCTCCTGAATCTCCGTAGGAGTATCAAACCCTAACTCACCCAGGGTGGTGAGGATGGAGGGAAGAAGGTCAAAACCGTGAAAAGATGCCATGCTCGCACCCTACAATGCTTCGTCGAATTGGCATGGGAAATTCGACCGGCTCAAAGATCGTTTTCCGGCAAATTAGCACGATTTCCGACGAAGAAGTTGACCCGTTTCTGCATTGCGATTACGAGGGCATCCCATGCACAAAACCTCCAAAATCGACTTTTTCACCGTAGAGATTGGTTCCTCATCCGATCTCGAAATTATCCTGAAAAATCTCCACGCCCTTCCGAAGGACAGCGGAAAACGCAACGAAGAGATCAACGATGACTGGATCCGGCTCGCCCGCGGAAAGCTCACCGAAAGCGGCTACCTCGGCGACATGATGCGTATCTCGATGGCCCCGGCCGGCTTCCGCGCCAATCTCGCCGGCGAAATCGTGCCGGTTAATCTGAGCAAAGACGAGGGGATGGCTGAATGCTCCGCGTTTTACTACGACTTCGAAAGCTCTCTTCTCGTTCTCCAGCGAAACAGCAAAGCCGTCACCAGCTCGCAGTTGTCCCGCTATTTCAAACGGGTCGCCGATGTCGATGGAGAGGTCGAGATCAAACCGGTTTTGCGCCCCACCGATATCATGAAGGTGAAGGCTCTCCCTGTGATCCGGAAGATTCACATCTCCTCAACCATCGTCGATGCCATGACCACCCTCGACAACATCGATGAAAGCACTCGTCAAACGATCCTCAATGCCGCTCAAGCCGAGTCACCCGGCCTCGAAGTGATCATGAAATCCGCCCGCGAAAAAGGAGCCACCCTGAACCAGGCAGTCGCCACCGAAGTGATCGAGTCATGGATCAAAATTCACGACTACCTTTCCGATGACGAAAACGAGATCGTCAAAAAAATCCTCATCACCGGCAAAGACGAATCCGGAGCCACTGCCGAATTTGATTTGCTGAAAGACCGCATGTTCACGATCATGAGTTACCAATGGGTTCCCGACGACGGCGAACTCTGGAAGACGAGAAGCGCCCAGATTCAACAAGCCTGGGACTTAAACAAAGCGAATCTTCTTCGCACCCTCGCCGCAGCGCAAACCGCTGAGTAGTCAGCCCTTTCCTTTCGCTGCCTTCGCGATCGCGGCAGCGACGGGATTGATCGTCGGACGACCCGGCGTTCTCTTCAATCGTTGCGTCGCCGCTCCGGATTGCGTGGCGGAACTGTCCGATTTTTCCTTCACCTCCGTGACGCGGACATACCGTGCCCGTGCCGCCAGCCCCAGGAGAATGGAGTCTCCTTCTCTAAGTTTTCTCGGTTCGCGTTTTACCGGCTCCCCGTTAATTCGCGTTCCATTGGTCGAGCCGAGATCAACGATCACAAATCCGTCCCCCTTTCGGCGAAGCTCGCAATGGCTTCCGGAAACAGCTTCCTCATCGATGATGATCGCATTCTGCTCCCCCCGCCCTAGCGAAACCACCTCAGCACCGAGCTGATAATATCGCGCAGGAAGACGCGGAAGTTCAACGATCAAGTTGTAGAGTTGCGATGACATGAACGACCAGTTTATCGAAGAAAGCGCTCCCCTGTCAACGGATCTGCGTGACTGGAAACACCCGGCAAAGCCAAAAAGTAAACAGGGTTAGGTCACTGACCCAACCCTGTTTGAATCCGACGCCCGCCTACGCCTTCCACGGGAGAGGCCACTCGCCGGGATTGGCCACGGCATATTCTCCATCCGCATTCGGAAGCACCTTTGGATCGGCGTCGAAGGAAAACTCTTCCGGCATGAGAGAGTAATCGGACTCGACTGCCTCGTTCCAATCGACAACCTGTCCGCTATAAGTCGCGATGCGTCCGAGGACCGCCGTGAACGAGCTCTTCGCCGCGAAGTAGGCGTCGTTCTGAGGCTTGTCATTCAGGATCGCATCCCAGAGCTTTTCGTGCTCAGCATCCTTCGGGTTTTTGGCTCCGCTGCGGGGAGCGCGATACTGCCATTTAACGTTACCCTGAAAATCGGTGATACGTCCTTTGCCGGGATCCATGAGTCCTTCCGTTCCAATGAGATCCTCTCCGACACGGCGGAAAGCTCCCTTAATTTGACGGCACTGGCTGTTCATGATCGCGCTGTTGTGCTCGGGACCGTAGCGATACTCGATGAAGTGCTGGTTGAAGATTTCGCCGATCTTGGCAGACTCATTAATGCGGGCGCCATGTCCCTGCGCAGAAACCGGATGTCCTCCCATCGTTGGATCACCGCTCACGAACCAGTTCATGACATCGATGTTGTGAACGTGCTGTTCGCAGATGTGGTCACCACTGAGCCAACGGAATTGCTGCCAGTTGCGCATTTGAAATTCCATCTCCGTCCATCCCGCCTGACGCTCGATCGTCCAGGGGCGCGCGCCATTCCAGTAGACCTGCCCGCTCGTGATCTCACCAATGGCACCTTCCTGATACTTTTTGAAAGACTCCATGTAGGATTCCTGACAGTGTCGCTGCAAACCGACGACAACTTTGAGGTTCTTCTGGTCGGCTTCTTCTGCCGCCTTCATGACCATGTTGTAACCGTGAGCATCGACGCAAACCGGCTTCTCCATGAAGACATGCTTTCCTGCTTTGATCGCGTAATCAAAATGAATCGGACGAAAACCCGGAGGAGTCGCAATGCAAACAACATCGACCTGATCGATGACCTGCTTGTAGGCATCGAAACCGGCATACTGTCGACTCTCAGGAATGTCCATCTGAGAATCCTTCCCCATTTTTTCAAGCTGCTTCCGAATCACCGGAAGACCTGATCCGCGTGGGCCGGTGCCATCGATTTTATCCGCAAACGCTTCGGCCACGGCGTAGAGGCTCGCGCCATCGTTCGCATTCAGGTTCTGGACGATCGCGCCGGAATTTCGACCGCCACAGCCGATCATCCCGACCTTGATTTGATCGCTGCCGGCGACTTGAGCACTCAGCTCTACGGGAAGGGCAGAGGCGGCGGCAACGCTGGCGGAACCAGCAAGAAATTTTCGACGGGAGCTTGAGGAAGGTTCGGAGGATTTTTCGTTAGTCATGGGGCGAGACTTTAAAGGCGAACGTGAAAGGAACAAGTCACGCAATTCGTTATCAGTGCCTCTGTCCAGCACTCCAAATCTTCACCTCGTCAAAAAGCGTTCCGCTTCCGTTTACCGTGAAATGAACACTCTCTTTCGTTGCGTGTGCGAGGCCGGGTGATTTCAAATAACCGACAAATTCACCGTCGAGCAGCACCCGCATTTCATCCCCGACAATTTCGATCTGCATTTCATACCAGCGATTTGACTCCATCTCCCGCTTAATCGTTTTGCCGCGGCCCTCGATTAGCTGATCGGCGTCAGACTTCGTCGCAGGGTCTCTTCTCATCGCAAAAATATCATTCCGCATGATGCCCTCTTTGTCATCACCGAGGCGAATCTGCTTCATTGCGACGGCTACTCTCGCAATGTGCCCGGCGTGAGATCCTTTGTAATTCTTATCGTCGAAAACCACGTTAAAAGTCGGCGAACCGGCGAGTTTGAACCGGAAAGACATAATCAAATCGGACATCGGAACATAAACACGACCGACCGAGCCATGATCGTCACGGTCCTGTGTGCCAAGAAGGACCCCCTCCACCACCTCAAAACCCGGGATGATCACCTTCCACTCTCCCAGATCATCACGTTCGAAATCGTCGCTAAAAAGGAGCTCTCTTTTCTCCGCTAACGGCACCTGAGAAACCTCCTGGGCGAATGCAGGGGCATTCAGCGAAACTAGGATGACGGCGAGAGATAGCGAGATTCGATTCATCATTGATCGTTACCTCAATCGGGAGAGCTTTAACAAGTCTCCTTTCAACCTGATGAGCGTGTCGATATTTCCCCTGGAGTCGGAGAAGCCACACTTATAAGCAGCACGAAAAAACAGAGCACGAGATTAAAGAGCGGGATCTGAAGCCCCAACGGCAGCGAATAAATAATCGCCGTGGCCGGAATCCAGACAATCCAGATCGAGAGCAGGACGCTTGGGATCTGGAAGAGAAAGAGATACCGATTCAATTGCAGACGATAAGCGGACCATGAAAATCCAGCATCTTTCCAGCCATAGCATATTGCGGTGAGTGGCGCGGACCAGATCGGGCAATAGACGAACTGGTCGACGACTACTTTCGTCAGGATCGTCTGCCACTTCGCATCGTCGCCAAAGAGCCACGCCTGAGCCCGGTAGAGCGCATCGACTTCGACACCGCGGACCGTCCAGTAGATCACAAAAAACAATCCCCACGAGAGCGCAGCACCGGCAGGAACACGTCCGGACCAGAGTAGATAAAAGAAAGGAATCAACCCGCCGAATATCGCCGTCGAGACCGCTGAGTAGGCATAGCCGTAGCGTTCTTTGAACTCGATGATTCGATCAAAGATCCCCGCCGCCTGCGGAACGCCGTAGTAAACCGCGACGACGAGAATGCCGATGACCCACAGTGCGATCCCCGGCACGAGATTCGCGCGGACGCCGCTGAGGCTGGTCAACCAGAGGGTACGGAAAGGAGAAGGTGAGGAATTCAGCATCGGCTCAGCAGGAGTGCACTGAACCACAGAAAGCGAAATCCGCTACGCGAGGACGTCCTTAATGACGTGCCCGTGCACATTCGTCAGCCTTCGCTCGAGTCCATTGTGGTAGTAGCTCAATCGCTCATGATCCAACCCCATGAGGTGCAGGATCGTCGCGTTGAAATCATAGACCTCGACAGGGTCGGCCGCGACCTTGTAGCCGAACTCATCACTCTGCCCGTAGCTAAAACCTTTCTTCACGCCGGCTCCGGCGAGGAAGCAAGTGAACGCTTCAGGGTTGTGATCACGGCCAGTTCCGTTGCCCTGAAGGAATGGCATCCGCCCGAACTCGGTCGCCCAGACGATGAGCGTATTCTCAAGCAAGCCGCGCCGCTTCATGTCAGCGATCATTGCCGCCGTCGGTTGGTCCATGATCTCGGCCTGCATCGCATGGGTATCCGCAATGTCAGAGTGTGAGTCCCAGTTTGTGATGCCGTTTCCGCCGCTCGGATCACTGCCGTTGAAGAGCTGAACGACGCGAACACCCTTCTCGATGAGGCGACGGGCGAGAATGCAATTTTTCGCATACTCACGCTTCAGCTCCGTTCCGGTGTCGGTTCCGTATTCCTTGTGGATGGACTCGGGCTCTTTGGAGAGATCCATCATGTCAGGGACTGAAGTCTGCATCTGACCGGCCAATTCATAGCTCGCGATCCGCGCAGCGAGATCAGCATCTTTAGGAAACTTCTCCATGTGCTGCGCATTGAGGCGCTTCAGCAAATCGACAGTCTGCTTATCGTCGGACGCGGAGAATCCCTGAGGACGGCGGAGGTTTGCGGGTGGATTCTTTGCATTGAAATCGGTGCCTTGAAAAGCAGCGGGGAGGAAACCATTTCCAAAGTTGTTTTTACCGGAACGAGCAAGACCGCGCGGATCATTGATCGCGACAAAAGCCGGCAACTCTTCGCAGGCGGAACCGAGAGCGTAAGTCACCCAGGCACCGAAGGAGGGAAAGCCTTCCATCGTGAATCCTGTGTTCATGAAATTTTCACCCTGGGGGTGCGCGCTCGTCTGGCTCGTGAGCGAATGAATAAAAGAAAAATCGTCGACAAGTGCGCCCATCTTCGGGAGCAAGTCGGAGGTCATTTTTCCACTCTGTCCACGCGGTTTAAAATCCCAGAACGGCTTCGCAATATTTCCGGTCGGCCCCTCGAAAGTTACCGCGGGCATGCCGGGAGGTTTCTGTCCGTGAAATTTATACAAGTCAGGCTTGTAGTCGAAAGTATCGACATGACTCACCGCTCCGGGGCAATAGATCACGAGGACCTGCTTGGCAGGAGCATCGAAGTGCCCGGCGCGCGGCGCGTAGGGATGGTCAGGATCGAACTCCGGACGGATCGGAAGCTTTCCGCTGAAAGCAGTCGGGTCCTCATCATTCGCCGAGAGCAGCTGCGCGAGACCGAGACCACCGAGGGCGCCGGCGGTATTCTTCAGAAAGTGCCGGCGATCGAGAAGGCGATGCCCGAATGGGGAGATGGATTCAGCTTCGTTCATGGATTCAGAATTTGATGAAGTTTCGCAGTAAGTTCCGTGACGACCTCCGGGTGAGAGGCTGCCACATTTTTCGTTTCAGCAGGATCGGTGTGATGATCGTAGAGCTCGACGAAGACGGGATCAGCCTTGAGATCCCGATAATCGAGCCAGGTCACAAATCGGTATTGGTCAGTCCGCACGCTGTAGCCCATGAGGTGGCTCTCAAAGAGTTCGCGATCCCAAAGTTCGCCCTGTTGTTTGATGATGCGTTCTTCGACTTCTTCGATGAGGGGGCCAAAGAAAGTCTCCCGCATTTCCGCTGAGAGCGGATTAGCGGCCCACTCACGGAGAGCGGGACTGGGGAACTGACTCAAGGCGACTTCCTTCCATTCCAGATCCGGCTCATCCAAGAGCGGGGCGAAGCTTTTCCCCACGACATGCTCCGGAGTAGGCAATCCCGCGAGTTCGCACAGGGTCGGGTAAATATCGACGAGCTCGACGAGAGCGTTCGTCCCCTCCCCTTTTGCCCTCATTTCCGGTGTCGAGACAATGAGGGGAACCCGCGTCGAAATCTCGTAGTTCGTCGCCTTTCCCCAGATTCCCATCTCACCGAGGTGCCAGCCATGATCACCCCAGACGATGATGATCGTGTTATCGCTCACCCCGACTTCGTCAAGCGTCTTGACCAGCTTTCCGATGAGAGCGTCCACATAACTGGCACTTGCATAATAGGCGTGAAGGAGTGTCTTCGAGAGATCGTCACCCATCGGACCAATCTTTGGAATCTTCGCCCTGACACGCAACTCAAAGGACGGGTGCAACCCAATCATCGCTCCGCCCTCGGGACCTGTTGCCTGCGTCGGAAGCACGATCTCGTCGCGCTCGTAGAGGTCCCAGTATTTCTGCGGCGCACACCAATTGAGATGCGGGAGTTTGTAACCCATCGCGAGGAAGAATGGTTTGTCGTCATTCTCCGCCATCTCCTTCAGCGTCACGATCGCCGCCTCGGTGTTGTAGCCGTCAATGTAGGCATGATCCGGAACGTCAGCACTCTCATAAGCCGGACCACTCGCCAAACCGCGCTTCGACGCTTCGCCGTATTTCTCAAACATTTCCTTCTTCTGCTGCATGTGGAGTTCATGATTCTCCGGATCAGCAAAGGTATAATTCGGCTTCTTGAATGGCGTGTTCTTGAAGTCCGGAAGACGGCTCCACGATTGAGGGTCGGCGTTCGGACGGTGGAAGATCTTCCCGCTCGAAACGGTCTCATAACCGTGCGCCATGAAGTGCTGCGGGATCGTGATCACGTCAGGATTAAGATCACGGAACTCGACATAGTTGTGCGTGATCCCCGTGTCATCAGGACGCAACCCGGAAAGAAGGCTCGCCCGCGAAGGCGAACAGATCGCCTGCTGGCAGTAGGCGCGATCAAAACGCAGACCCTTTGCTGCGAGCGCATCGAGGTTCGGTGACTTCACCGCCGGAGAACCGTAGCAGCCCAGTTCGGGACGCAGGTCATCGATCGCGATGAAGAGGACATTGGGACGTTCCGCCGCGAGGGCGGAATGACTAATAACGAAATACCCAAGGACCCAAAGAAGCCCGAAAAATGAATTTGAACTGTTCATATTAACACTTTAAATATTAGAATGTCGACGCAGGAAACGAAACCGTTTGATCTGGAAGAGCGAACCGCACTCTTTGGAGAATCCATCATTGAGTTTGCCCGAAAAATTCCGAAGGATCCTGTGACGCAACGACTCATCAGCCAAGTCGTCGGCGCAGGAACAGGCGTCGGTGCCAACTACTGCGAAGCGGACGACTCGGTTTCGAAAAAGGAATTCAAACAAAAAATTGGCTACTGCAAAAAGGAAGCGAGAGAGACGAAATTCTTTCTCCGAATGATCGTGAAAGCCGTCCCTTCCCTTCGGGAGAGCGCGAAACCAATTTGGCAGGAGGCAAAAGAACTCCACCTCATTTTCGCCAAAATCTACCGCACCTAAGCGACGCTTTTCGGATTTCAACATTCGGACTTCTTTCGTCATTGGGTAATTGGGTAATTGGGTATTTCGTCATTCTCCCCACCCTTCAGGGAAGAAAAGCGTATTCGTTAGAGTTAATGAGGCTGCGGCAGACCAGAGTCAGATCGACATCCTCACAAGCAGCGAGTTCCTCACTGCTCGGCTCACGACTGAGGAGAAGTTCAAAAGCCCGGCGGACTGCAGCACCACGATCTTCGCCAGCTTCTTTTTCCGCGCGCTCGGCAATGTATTTTGACTGCTCAATCACGAAGTCACTGTTCATTAAATTGAGCGCTTGAAGCGGAGTTGTCGAAACAGGCCGCTTCGCCCTGACTTGTCCACAATCCGGGAAGTCAAAGGCGGTGAACATCCTGTCATCGACCCGGCGCATCCGCTCCTGATAGAGCATCCGGCGCCAGGTCTCGGGACCGTGATTATCGACCACTTCCCACTGCGCGTAGGTTTTTTTCACGTTATGAATGCGGAAGCTCTTGCCGCCGATTTCTTCATTGAGCTTTCCCGATGCGAGAAGGATTCCGTCGCGGATCACTTCAGCTTCGACGCGACGAGGAGGATAGCGCCAGAGGAGGAAGGCTCCGGCATCAGCGCTGATGCCTTCATCGGTCGGGGCGCTCGAGCGCTTGAAAGCATCGGTCATGACGACGGTTTTAATCATCTCCTTCATCGACCAGTCATGCTCGACAAACTCCGAGGCAAGCCAGTCGAGAAGCTCTGGATGGGACGGCTCTGCACCAGCGTGACCGAAGTCAGTCGCGGTCGGGACAATGCCCGCTCCGAAAATATGGTGCCAAATCCGATTCGCCATGACCCGGGCCGTGAGAGGATTTGACTCTTCCGTGAGCCACTCGGCAAAGCGAAGGCGGCGCTCCGAGTCAGACGCCGACGAGTCGAGTTCCAGATCCCCATCCATGATTTCAAAACCAGCGGGAACCACTTCGTCACGTGGGTTCTCCGGGCTTCCGCGGTGAAGAACGCGAGTCACGTCGGGCATCGCGGTGAAGCTACCCACAAAACTGTGCTGAGGGCCTTCCTCTCCGAGCATCGCAATGAGTTCGTGCAGACGGCCTGAGGCTTTCTGCAATTTAGGATCTTCTTTGATTTTCTGCTCGGCCCATCCGGTGTTACCCAGTTCCTTCCAGCTCCCGTCTTCCAACTGCGCGGACACCTTGAAGCCGGGCAAATACTTCGTCGTTCCCCCTTCAAGGTAATCGGTTTCAAAATAATACTCGCGGTTACTGCTGAAGCGAAAACGGCTCACTTCCTCTGCCTCGGGAAGGCGAACCTCGATCCACGGCTTCTCTTTGCTGTCTTTTGGCAAACCAGTCCGCCAAGCCATCGTTCCAAACTGACCGTCGTTGGCTTTCGAGAGGTCATTCCCCTCCTTCGTCATGCCTTCGCCGGTCGCCAGCTCTGCTCCATTGGAAGCGAGGGCGAGGTTCTTCGAGTAGTTTTCCGTTCCGAAGACCTGTAGTTCATCGATCCCGACATTCTTCGCTGAAAACTCGATCCGAAGCGCTGTAGTCTTCGTGGCAGGAAATGAGAACTCAGCAAAACCGCCCCAGTCTTCTTTCCAGCTGCCAGAGCCTTTTCGCAGAACTTCCCGCGCTTTGAACATCTCCGCTCGAATCTCTTTGGCACGCTCTTTCCTGGGATGATCGTCCGCGAATTCGGGATAGCGCCCTCCGAACTCAACGCCCTGGAAAACGGCGGTGAGCGCGTAGTAGTCCTGAATCGAAATGGGATCAAATTTGTGGTTGTGACAGCGGGCGCAACTCACCGTCATTCCGAGCATCGAGGCACCGATTGTCTGCATGACCTCATCGACGCGATCAGCACGTGCCTGTCGAATCGCCTCCGGCTCGCGACCAACCGTCGCGGCGGGGACATGAGGCCCCGCGACAAGGAAGCCTGTTGCTTCGCCAACGCCCAGTTGGTCACCGGCAAGTTGCTCGGTCACGAACTGGTCGTAGGGAACATCATCGTTAAACGCACGGACGACGTAATCGCGGTAGTACCAGGAATTTTTACGATAGAGGTTTGCTTCGGAACCATTTGTTTCCGCCCAGCGAATCGAGTCGAGCCAGTGCTGGGCCCAACGCTCGCCAAAATGAGGTGAAGCGAGCAGCTCATCAACAAGCGCGGCGTACGCAGCATCTGCATCCTCCCCATAGTCGGTGAGAAAGGACTCAACCCTGTCAGGGGTTGGAGGCAACCCTGTTAGGGTGACCGCGACGCGTCGGATGAGAGACTGAGGATCGGCCGGGCCATTAGGAACGATGCCCGCCTCTTTCAGCTTCGCTTCGAGAAATGCGTCGATCGGAGTGCGACTACCCTTAGGAACGTCAGGGCGCTCCACGGGGAAAAAGGACCAATGATCGGTTCCGTTGTCGATGACCGCATCCATCTGCCCCGGCCACTCCGCACCGGCGTTGACCCACTCCTTGAGCAGTTCGATATCGGCATCGTCGAGCTTGTCACCCTTCGGCGGCATCGCCATTTCTTCATCGAGATGGGTCACGACCTCCATGAGATAGCTCGCCTCCCAATCGCCGGGAACGATTGCGGCGAAACCCGTATCACCGCCTTTGAGCATTTGGGCCCGCAGATCGACACGAAAGCCGGATTTGTCTTTGTCAGGCCCGTGGCAATCGAGGCAGTTCGCTTCGAAAATCGGCGCGATATCCTGCTCGTAATCCACGGCGACGAGCGAGAGCGGAAGCAGGCTGGTGAAAAGAATAGTGGGTAAGTGGCGTCTCATCACCCCATCACTGCCGAAGCGGGAGAAAACTAACAAGAAAAATGTGAGACGGGTTGCCTAACCCGTCTCGCGAAGGTTGCGGGAGAGACGGGTTGGCAACCCGTCCTACTTTTGTGGGATGGGTTGCCTAACCCGTCTCGCGGAGGTTGCGGGAGAGACGGGTTGGCAACCCGTCCTACTTTTGTGGGATGGGTTGCCTAACCCGTCTTTTTCCCGCAAGCTGCGACCGGTTTCACCCTTTCGCGCATGTTTCACCTTGATCCACCACCGAACTTCCAGCCGTTCGACTCCCGCGGGGAAATGACGCTATATCAACGCCACCTGCCGCACTGGAGGCAGCAGGGAGCCACCTATTTCGTGACTTTTCGACTCGCCGATTCACTACCACAGGAAAAAGTCAGAGAGTTGCAAGCGATGCAGCAGGAAGCCAAAAATGCTTCTGAAGAGAGAAAGGAGGAGCTGAGCCGCACGCAGATGATCAAAATCGAGAAGTGGCTCGATTCAGGTTTTGGTGAATGCCTTTTGAAAAACCCGGACAACCTTCAGATTGTCCACGAGGCGCTGCGGTCACTGCATGGGACCGACTATGAACTGGGAGCAATGGCCATCATGCCAAATCATGTTCATGCTCTAATACGACCTTCAGAGACAAGGACCCTCGAAGAAATTCTGAAGAGCCGCAAGCAGTGGACTTCGCGTCGAATCAACCGAAGGGCGGAAACGTCCGGAGCGCTCTGGCAGGCAGAAAGTTATGATCGCATCGTTCGCGATGGGGAGCACCTCTGGAAAGTCTTACAATACATTGGAAGAAATCCAGCGAAAGCAGGGATAAAAGAAGTTGAAACGATGCGTTGGGTGTCGCCGACCTGGCAGGAATGTGGCTGGGGTTTCGTTGATTGATTTGTCTGGCAATGGCGGTGGGAAGAGGCGGGTTGGCAACCCGTCCTACTTTTGTGGGATGGGTTGCCTAACCCGTCTCGCCATGGTTCCGCGAGAGACGGGTTGGCAACCCGTCCTACTTTTGTGGGATGGGTTGCCTAACCCGTCTCGCCATGGTTCCGCGAGAGACGGGTTGGCAACCCGTCCTACATTCTACTTCCCTAACCCAAGCCCCGCGAGCCAGGGAGCCGAAATCTCGGGGGGCATGCCGCCGAAGGGCTGGTAAATCGGAAGCTGGATCATGCTCATGCTGTGGGGCTGTGAGCCAATGAAGAAAAGCGCGTCGCCGCAGTCATCGGTCTGGATCATGGCTTCGAGATGTTCTTCGCTCGGCTGGACAGGACGATTCGCCACGAGAGGTGTGTTGGCCTCGCCGGGCGCATACTCGGAGACAACAATGCCATGGGCACTGAGCTGGGGCCGGGCCGTAAAGAGGAGTCCGTGAACGGCCCACTTTCCGGCGGTGTAAGGAACGCCGGCGAAAGAATCAAAGCCGTGCCCTGCGGTCGAGGATACGACGACGATGCGCCCTCCTCCGGCATCGGCCATCGGTTTGGTGACCGCTTGCATCATGTTCACGACGCCAAGAACATTGATATCGAGCATCTTTTTCCAGGTCTCTTCGCTCGCGATTCTTGAGGGGTCCGCATGAACCATAAAGCGGTCGGCGGTATTGATTCCGGCAGTGTGAACGAGAAGATCCGGCGCTCCTGTCGCCATGACCTGTTCCATCGCGGCGGCAATGCTGGCGGTGTCAGCGACGTCACACACGACCGGCACAATGTTGCCTGAGAGCGCTGCTGTGGATTCGAGCGATTCCAGGGTCCTCCCGAAAATGAAAGTCGTGGCCCCCGCTCCGGCAAAACGCTTTGCTGCTGCCTGCCCCATGCCGCCGGCACCGCCCGTGACGATGACCACTTTATCTGTCCAATTACTATCCATGCGCGAACTTTACGCCTGCTTTTCCCTGAATCGAAGAGGAATCGCGCCTCATATTTTGTGGAGAAAATATGATAATTTGTGATAATATTAAGAAATCCAAATTAAAACTCTCAACTCGCTGAATTCATGTTTTCGTTTCAGAAGTCATCCGTGTCCCCGACATTCCACGTTTTTTCCGCGCTCCTCTTGCTCCTGAGTTCCTTCACGGTCGTCTCCGCGAGGGCGAACACGGAGCTGGAGAGCGAGATCGAAAGCTATATCAAAAGCCTCCGCAGCAAGGGAGTAATCCGTGGCGATGAGAAAACGGCCTGGCTTGTCTACGATTTCACCAGCGGCACGAAGGTGGCCTCGATCAATGAAAATGCTCAGCTCCAGGCCGCGAGCATGATCAAACCCTATCTCGCCCTCGCGTTCTTTCATCAGGTCCAGAGTGGGAAGATCATCTACGGGGCATCGAGTCGCCGACACATGGAGTTGATGATCCAAAAATCGAACAATGACTCCACGAACTGGGTCATGAAACAGACCGGAGGACCGGCCGCGACCCAGGCACTTTTGAAGCGCTACTATCCGGCCCTCTGTCAGGAGATCAGCCTCGTCGAATACATTCCGAGCGGTGGTAAGACCTACCGCAACCAGGGGTCGGCTGGTGACTACGGGCGATTCCTCGAAACTCTTTGGAGAGGGCAACTCCCCTACTCGAAAGAGATTCTCCGGCTCATGGCCTTACCGGGGATTGACCGTCTTTACACCGATGCGAAACGGGTTCCTGCGGGGACGGCGGTTTTCAACAAAACGGGGAGCACCGCGATGTGCTGCGGTGACATGGGGATTCTCGTGGCCCGGGGTCGCAATGGAAAATCCTACCCTTATGTCGTGATCGGGATCATCGAGAGTGGACGACGGAACACTTCTTACAGCACCTGGATTTCGAGACGGGCCGATGTCATTCGCGAAGTCTCGAACATCGTTTACCTCAACATGAAGAAGCGGTATCCACTTTGAGAATTCACGCCGCGCTCAACGCCGATCCGTCCGGCTCGCTTCAAACAGTCGCGTGATCTCATCGCCTGACAAAGCCACTTTAAAGATCGCCATTTCATCCATGCGACCGTTGAGATTCCGGATCGCAAAAGTGGGATCTTCGCGGAAGGGTTGGCCCCAGTTTCCAAGTTCTGCATTTCCTATGCGGAGCTCATCAATGAAGAAATCGTCCTCAATCTCCTGCTGGGAAATCTGACTGCCGTTCACGTAGTGAGACACCATCCGGCTGCCCGGATCAAAGACGGAGACGAGATGGAGCCACTCGCCGCTCATGGACAGATCCCACATCGGCGGGGAAAAATAGACGCGGTGGAAGCCGGCATCATCAGCCTTTTTCGGATTCGGCCGGGAATCGTCAACCATCACCGAGAGCATCATCGTTCCATCGTCGCGGATCTGCCAGTGAGGCTCGCCGGTTTCATACCCGTCACCCATGAAAAGCGCGCTGTACCAGCGATCAAGACTGTCGATGCGAACCCAGGCCATGAAGGTAAAGGCGGGGAACTCTCCGGGAATATTGACCCGCACCCGTGCGCCGGGACGCCTGAATTCGAGCGCTGACTTCAAGCCCGGCCAACGACCCGCGACCGGCTCGGCAAGGATCGTCGCTCCGTCGAGTTCAGTGTTCCGGGGGACCGTAAGATTGGGGACGAGCGGCGTGCTTCTGTCTTCGTCAAAAGTGTAGTAGGCAATGAGCCGATCATCTGCCGCGAGCAAATCGCGATGACTTTCCCAGCGCTGAAAGTCGGAACGGTTCTTGTTCTCGGAGCGAGCGCCGTAGCTGGTGAGGTCGGGGAAAGCGACGGTTCCGCTTCCAATTTTGGCGGCCGCCGCGTCAGGCCTCAAGGTGAGGGCGTCATCTTTCACGAGCAACTTTTCGCCCTCGTCCCGATGTCGAACCGCAATCTCGCCATCGATCACTTCGACATGGCCTTCGCCATCCTTGACGACAAGACCGAACTCCGTTCCCAAGTCGATGATCTCCGTCGCCGGAGCCTGGAGCTTGAATCCGCGAGCTGCCGGAGGGACTTTCATTCTCACCGCTCCTTCGAGACAGGAAGCCTCCCAGGCCGACTTCAGAGCGATCTCAGCGGGGCCCTCAACAATCATCGTCGCGCCGGAGAAAAATTGAATCTCGGCCACGCCGGAGGCCAGCCTGAAGACCTCACGCCCTAACATTTCGCCCTCTTCACGACTGTTCTCTCCGGCTTTCCAATCGACATCAAAAAGTCGTTCGATGACGGCGAAGCCCTGCGCGGAAGGTTCATCAGCCCGAACGCGATCCGGAAACGCATCCCCTTGCGGTGATCCGAAATACATCACCATCGTCCCGAGAAAAAAGGCAAGGGCTGCCGCAACGGCCAATTTGAGAAGCCCGGGAAAGAACACTACTTTTGCAGGCGCAACCTCGGTGTCCTGAGTGTCAACGCTGAGCCAGGGAGCGGTCGCCATTTCCGACTTGAGCCCGGAATCAGCCCCTTCGTTTTGGAGCGTGTTGTCGAGCGAAAGGTAGCGACGCATCACCGAACGGAGCGCGGGACTTTCAAGGAGGCGATCCTGCAGTGCCGCAAAGTCATCGGCGGAAATTGTTCCGTCGAGGTAGGCATCGAGCCAATCCTGCTCTTTCGTCGGGAGTTGCGAGAATGAAAAACTCATGAGGTGGCCTGGGTGTGGTCCGTCTTCGTTTCCATGCACTCCATGAGTTGCCGCCGGAGCCGCTTCAGGCGCATGTAAAAGGAAGCGGCGCTGGAACCGGCCTCTTCGGCCATCTCCTTCACCTTCACGCCGGGGGTGTAGGCGAGGGTCAAAAATTGACGCTGTTTCTCCGGCATCGCGTGGAGACAGGCTTCGAGCGCTTCATGCTCGTGACGGCGGTGATCGACTTCTTCGATCCCTTCGTCAGCCATCAGCTCAAGGACATCTTCGCGAAAGACGAGACGGTCCCGCGCCATTTTACGTCGGTAGGCGAGCGCTTCAAAACGGGCGATGACGCAGGCCCATTTCATGAAATTGGTCGCCGGATCGTATTGCTCGAACTTTCTCCAAATCACAATTGCGGTCTGCTGGAGGACTTCATCCGTGTCCGTCCACGTCGGGAGGAGAGAGCGGATGAAACGTCGCAAGTCCGGCTCGTAGTGCGCAAAGCGGCTCACGAACGTCTCGTAGCGTTCGTCTTCAGACGTCGGTGATGGCGCTTCCGGTGGCATAGTCTCCGCTTAACCACTGCCGACGCTGAGAAAAACTAACAGAGATTTTTTCAGGATACCCGCTGCAGCTTCGAGATGCGGCCCGTCGCGACCCACTCAGCGACAAAGATATCTCCCTTCGCATCGAAGCAGGCATCATGGGGATGCACGAATTTTCCGGAGACCCACGCTTCGCGAGGCCCTCGTCGCATCGCCATCTTGTCTTTCGTCACTTCCTTTCTCCACTCGGGATCTTCACCGAGATGGATCAAATTATTATCCTTATCGAGCAGCGTGATCCGGGCACTGAGATCGGGAACGAGGAGGGTGTCCTCGAACTGATCAATGTTCGCGGGGAGGATAAATCCATCGAGCGTCTTGCGATGCTCGCCTTCGAGAGAAAACCACTGGAGGCGCTTGTTCGCCCGATCCGCGACGACGACCATCGACTCATCCCCGCGGCTGTCGATCCAGATTCCGTGTGAGGTTTTGAACTGACCATCTTCAGTGCCCTCGCCGCCGAATGATGAGAGATACTTCGCGTCTTTGTCGAAGCGATGGATGCGGAAAGAGCCGTAACCGTCCGCGACATAAAATCCGCCGTCGGGGAGAAAGGCAAAGTTCGTCGGGAGGAAATGATTTCGCCCCCAGAAGTTATTCCGATCACTGAAGTCCGTCCGCGAATTTTCATCCTCCGGATATAGACCAGACTCCATCGGAGCTTTCTGAGACCAGACTTCCTCACCATCGAGCGTGAGTTTGGCGAAAGTCTTCAGCTTTTGGTAACCGGTCACGTAGAGAAACTGCTCACTCCCCTCGGTGCGGACTTCGAGACCGTGACCGCCGCCCTGGAATTGGCTCCCGAAGGCTTTGATGAACTGACCCGCCGGATCGAAAACAAAAATTGCAGGGTGATCTTTCTGATTCTCATCCCCTTCATGAATCACGTAGAGACAGCCGTTGCCATCGACCGCGACGTTGTGTGTGATCTGCCAGGTGTATTTGTCAGGGAGGGCGACCCAGTCATTGATGACTTCGTATTGGTGCTCGCCCTCACCGACGAAAATACCGGAACTGCGTCGGGGCACGCTGACCGTTTTTTTGCAGCCGAGAATACTGAAGGCCGCCGTCGTGACCGCGGCGGAGGTGATAAACTGACGTCTTGGAACTGGGGGATTCTTTTCTTTCATGAGGGTTTGAGAATGATTGATTCGGGAAATCTTGGCAACGCCGCAATGACCGGATCTTTTCAAGGCATCAGGTGGCGTCGTGCAAAATCGAGGTAGCGATCCCAATCGTAATCGGTCACATCGTGTTTCCCTGTGCGGATATGATAGCCGACGTGATCGCCGACCGGCGTGTTCACCCCGGGCATGTCGGTTTCTCCAAGCCCGACTTTGCCGAACAACTCCCATGGGGCGCTCCCCTCTTTTGCCGACAGAAACTCGCCGCGAGGATCAGCCCATTCGTCTTCGACCGCACTCGCCACGTAAACCGGTCTCGGTGCCATGAGCGCGATGAGCTGATGCTGATCGACCGGCAGGGCGTTGAGGTTTTCGTTGTAGTCGGGAAAACGATCATTAAACCAGTGAGGGAAACTCGTGTTGATTCGCTTCACGGTTTCCCCGAAGGCGCGGCGGCTCAGGGCGGCGCCACCGCAACCGGAGTTGTTCGAAATCACGAGCGCGAATCGTTCGTCCTTCCCTCCCGCCCAGAGGCTCGTCTTTCCTAGTCGCGAATGCCCGAAGACGGCGACTTTTTCACCCTCGACGTCTTCGTCTGCTTCGAGGTAATCGAGAGCGCGACTCAGCCCCCAGGACCACGAAGCGATCGAGCCCCATTCGTCGTCTTTTGGCTTGCCGAAGACCGAGTGAATTCCGTTTTCAAAACCATCATCAAAGTCAGGGTCGATATCGCCGTAGTAGATCACGGCAAGACCAAATCCTTCATCGATGATTTTTTCGACCGGCCAACGATTCGCCGAGGTACCCCGCGATTTTTCAGTGGCCCGATGATCGACGACCCAACCCTCTTTGTCCGGGCGCATCCACGATTCCGACAAAGTGATGCGCGGATCCGGGTGAATCGTGTGGTTTCCGCGAAAGTTATATCCGAGAAAAATCGGGGCCGGGCTTTTGCCATTCGGCGTGATCACGAGGAGGTTGATGACCGGAGAATCATCCCGATCCGGAAAGACGAGACTCACCTCTTTGAGCGTCGCCTTTCCGCCGAGGAAATCAGAAATGCGCTGAGTTTCCGACGCGGCCAGTCGTTGCTCCTTCGCGGCGTCGGGCGTGACGCCAAAGACGTGAGTCGCAAAGAGATCAAGGAGTTCGCCCCGGCGCTTCGTCCAGTCTTCGGGAGTGGCAACCGGCTCGCCACTTTCGAATTTCAGGATCTCCGGGAGTGTGAACGCCGGGACGAGCGCTTCATCGTAATTCGCCTCGTCAGCCGGAGCATTCATAGAAAAGAGAAGAAAAGGGATCAGGGCCAAATGGCGTTTCATGGCGAAACCGTAGCGGGCCTGCGAGGGAAAGCGCAAGCCCGGGCGCGGCGCATCAACGTGTCCTCCGAGAAACGTAGCGGACGGCGTCAGCCTTCCGTCCCGAACCACGGGCAGGACCGACGTCCTCCGAAACTCTTCCGAGTCCCGCTACCTTTCCGCAGCGGACGCTTCTTCGGCAAAATGTAGCGGACGGCGTCAGCCTTCCGTCCCGAGCCAAAGACAGGACCGACGTCCTCCGGAACTCTTCCGAGTCCCGCTACATTTCCGCCCTGACAAAAGGCGAAAACCGTTCCGGCAACGGACTGACAATGCTCATTTCCAATCCCTCCACCGGATGAAGAAACGTCAGCTCCGCCGCATGAAGCATCAGCCGTGACTGACCCGTCAAGGCGGCGAGCCGATCCATTCGCTCAACTTCCCCGTAGAGATAATCACCGACGATGGGATACCCACCGGCTGAAAGATGCTTCCGAATCTGATGATGCCGCCCTGTTTCAGGAATCACCTCCAGCACCGAAAAAATCTCATTGCCCAACACAATCAGATCACTCCGGACAAATCCGGTCGTGGCTTCGCGAAAGGGTTCCTCCGGATTCTTCTGCAAGGGATCGCAACAAGTCCATCGCTCCCGGGCCTCTCCGAAAACGACCGCCCGATAGCGCTTTCTCACCTCCTGCTGCTCGAACTGCTTTCTTAAATTTGCTTCGATTTTTTCGTCGAGCGCAAAGAGGAGGACACCCGAGGTCGGACGATCCAGCCGGTGCACGGTCTGGACACGATGACCGATCTGATCGCGCAGAACTTTCATCGCGATCTGATCGGATGGCTCCGGTTCACGCCCCGGATGGACCAACATCCCAGCCGGTTTGTCGATGACGATAAGCCACTGATCCTGATACAAAACCTCCAGGCTCATCATCTGAAAAAACTCAAACTCAGCGCGAAGCCGGCAAACGAGAGGACAACTCCGAGAGCGGGACAGCGATTAATGGGGGAACCACCCCGCGCGCCTCCCACTTCTCCCGTTCGATCGCCTCCCAATCAGGCAGGAGTCGATTCGTCGTCCAAACCACACCAAGCACGAGCAGGTAAAAGCAGACCCTGCTAATAATTCGATCCCGTGAGCTGACGCCAAGATGGTTCACGCCGACAGTTAGAGCGTTTCCAATGGAAAAAGCCAGTAATTATTGTCAATTTTGAAATAATTCCAAAATTTGAGAATTGGGTTTGCGAATTTTACCCATCAATTTCTGACGAGCGACTTGAGAGACCGTGAAAAATCCATACTCTTCCCAGGTGGAATCAGAACTCACATCCCCTGCCCTCGCGCCTTTCCAGGTCCTCCTCTACTATCGCTATGTCCGAATCGAAAACCCTGAAGTTTTCCTGAGAGAACATCGCGCCCTTTGTCAGTCGCTTGGACTGAAAGGTCGCATTATCATTGGCGAGGAAGGGATCAACGGAACCGTCTCCGGACCCACCGAGTTCACCGGGAAATACATCGAAGCGATGCAGGCCGATCCCCGTTTCGCGCAAATGGAATTTAAGATCGACGAGTCTGAGGGTCATGTTTTCCCGAAGCTTTCCATCAAAGTGCGCGACGAGATTGTTCGTCTCGGGATGGATCACTCTTTTGATGTCGATCCCAACGAAATAACCGGGGAGCGACTTTCCCCCTGCGAGTTCTATCGCAAAATGCAGGAGGAAGAGGTCGTCATCATCGACGGGCGAAACGACTATGAGGCAGAGCTTGGTCGCTTCAAAAATTCGATCTGCCCGTCGATCGATAATTTTCGGGACTTCCCCAACTGGCTCCGCGAGAATGCTGAAGCGCTTCGCGGTAAAAAGATTCTCACCTACTGCACCGGCGGGATCCGCTGCGAGAAGCTCTCCGGATTAATTCGAAAAGAAGGCTTCGACGAGGTCTACCAACTCGACGGCGGCATCGTGAAGTATGGCAAAGACCCCGAAGTCCAGGGGCGGGATTTTGACGGGCTCTGCTATGTTTTCGACGAGCGGGTCGGTGTCGAAGTGAACCGCACGGAGACACGGAAAGTGATCTCTCACTGCCGCTACTGCGGGACCGAAGAACCACATTACGGCAACTGCAAATGGCCGGACTGCAATGAGCAGATTTTCGTCTGCCCCGACTGCCGCGAGAAACACGGACTTTTCTGCACCAGCGCGTGCCGGGGCGAGCTCACGAAGCGGGAGGCGGTGTCGTGAAGATCGCCCTTGCCGCGCTCGTTCTTCTCGGGCTGTGGCTTCCCGCGACGGCGGCGCTGCCACCCCTTTCGCCCGAAGAGCTGGCAGAGCGGGCCGACCTTGTCATCACCGGTGAAGTTCTCGCCTCACGGGTGCTGGTTCACCGGAAGCCCAGTTCGTCGATGTATCTCATCCGACTCGGTGTTCTTGTCGAATCGGTGGAAAAAGGAGACGACCTCATTGGTGAAGCGAAATCCCTCGATATTCGTTGCTGGAAAATGAGAAAAACGAGTCTCGCCGGTCCATCGGGCCACGAGGAGATACCGGCTGACGCCTCTCGCTTCCGGATGTGGCTTCGCCAAAATGACGACGGCCAATGGGAGCCTCTCGAACCCAATGGGATCGAACTGCTGGACGGATCGCCCGCCATCACCTTCGCCGAAGTCGAGAACCGGGAACTGGGCAAAGGCTACCTCGTCGGAGGAATCATTGGCCTTCTCTTACTTGGAGTCATCGTTTGGTTTCGGTTAGCGAAATAGCGTGCAAACAGGAGGACGGATTGCCCTACCCGTCCCGCCCGCGCTTCTGCCTGACGGGTTAGGCAACCCATCCCACTTTGAAAAGGCGATCACGTGTTTTGATTTCGAGGCAGAGAAAAACGGGCCGCCACCCCGGATGAAACCTGCTGCGCCGCCGAAAAGGAGGACGGATTGCCCTACCCGTCCCGCCCGCGCTTCTGCCTGACGGGTTAGGCAACCCATCCCACTTTGAAAAGGCGATCACGTGTTTTGATTTCGAGGCAGAGAAAAACGGGCCGCCACCCCGGATGAAACCTGCTGCGCCGGCAAAAAGGAGGACGGGTTGCCCATTCGCGGCCCGCCTGTGCTTCCGCCTGACGGGTTAGGTAACCCATCCCACTTTGAAAAGGCGATCACGTGTTTTGATTTCGAGGCAGAGAAAAAGGGCCGCCACCCCGCATGAAACCTGCTGCGCCGGCAAAAAGGAGGACGGGTTGCCCTACCCGTCCCGCCGGTGCATCACTGGCCGTGGGACAAGAGTGTCCCACCTCCTTGACGCAAGTGCGGCGTTCGCGGTCAATGCTCCACGTTACTCAGCACTTCCTCAAGCGTCGTCTCGCCACTCGCGACCTTGCTCCATCCATATTCTCGGAGGGTCGTCATCCCGCCATTGAGAGCCTCTTTCTTGAGCGTCGCGTAGGAAGCGTGCGAGGTGATCAGCTCAGACATCGCCGGGGTGATCGTGCAGATTTCGAGAATCGCCATACGGCCTTTGTAACCCGTATCCCGACAGGCGCGACAACCACCCGTCTCACAAATCCCCGCCTTTTGATCGAGAGGAAATCCAATCTCCGTGAGGTAACTGTCTTCCAGATCCGCGGGCCGCTTGCACTCCGGGCAAAGCTTGCGCACGAGTCGCTGCGCAAGAAAGGCACGCACCGAGGACGCGATCAAAAACGGCTCCACACCCATGTCCAATAATCGCGTGATCCCTGAGACCGCATCGTTCGTGTGCAAGGTCGAAAAGACAAGGTGGCCGGTCAAGGCACCGCGGACCGCGATTTCCGTGGTCTCGAGATCCCGCATTTCCCCGACCATGATGATATTCGGGTCGCCCCGAAGAATCGCCCGCAAGCCCGTCGCGAAGGTCAGGCCGATCTCCGGCTTCATCGCGATTTGGACGACACCGTCGAGCCGGTTCTCAACGGGATCTTCAACCGTGACAATGCGGGTGTCCTTCGTATTCAGCTGCTTCAAAAACGTGTAAAGCGTCGTCGATTTTCCGGAACCGGTCGGACCGGTCACGAGGATGATTCCATTCGGCTGTTTAAGAAGGCCGCCAATCGTAGCGCGGGTCGCATCATCCAGCCCTAACATGCCCATGTCGAAATTCTGTCTCGTGAGGAGACGAAGACTGACGCTTTCGCCATTCACTGAGGGAATTGTCGCGACCCGGACATCGACGGGGTTGCCATCGAGTTCGAGGTTGATCCGTCCATCCTGAGGAAGCCGACGCTCCGCGATGTCGAGCTGGGCCATGATTTTCAATCGCGAAACCAGCGATGCCTGCAGAGCGCGAATGTCCGGCGGGACGGTCACCTCCTGCAGCGCTCCATCGATGCGATAGCGAATCCGGAGATTTTTCTCAAGCGGCTCGATGTGAATATCGGTGGCCCGCTCGCGAAGTGCTTCACGGAAAATCTGGTTCACAAAATTCATGACCGAGGCTTCCTCTTCCTCCTCATCGAGTTGCGTCACCTCCTGCTCAAAGTCATCATTCGCGTTCGGGTCGCGGCCCTCGATCAGTTCATCAAACTGCTCCGCGCCGACCCCATAGCCCTGACGCAGACCTTCTAAAATGCGGTAACGGGTCCCGACCGCCCAGGTCACCGGGTGCGCCCACTCCCGCCCTACGGCCTGACGGGCTTCGAGGTCAAAGGGATCGTAAGTGAGCAGCGTGAGGACACCCTCCTCGTCCACGGCCGGTAAAAGTCGATGCCGCAGCGCGACCTTGGCGGGGAATTTCCGGTGCAGGGTCGATGATTCATCGGCCACCGGGTCTTTGATGAACGGCAATCGGGATTCCTCTGCGAGCTGAGCCGCGAAAGATTCCTCCTCAACGATCCCCGCATCGAAGAGCGCATCGATGAGCGAGCTATGCTTCGCGGCGGCTTCGGCGAGGACAGCTTCACAGCGCAGCGCATCGGCGCACCCACTGTTGAGGGAGACTTTGGTAAGAAGAGGAATCAAAGACATGTTTGCAAGCAGAGGATGACAGGGAGAGCGCCCGCGAGTCAACCCCGTCGTTTCTGCGAAGTTGCATCGGGGCAATGGATTCGTCTCTTGCCTGAAACGACTCCTGTCTTCATAGTTGCGCTGTGATTCTGGATCTCGACAAGTTCATTACCAAAGAGAAGCCTTTCTGGGACGAGTTGAGCCAACTTCTGCTGCTCAACAGCGAAAACCCGGGACGTCGCCCCTCCCTCGATGAAGCGCGGCGTTTTCACTATCTCTATCAGCGAACCGGGGCCGATCTCGTAAAACTGAAGACCTTTGCGGGCGAGGCGGAAACGGTCCGGTTCCTCGAAAATCTCATCGCCCGGGCCTACAGCCAGCTTCACGAAACCGGGGGCGAGGCGATCCCCTTTCATCCTCTTCAGTGGCTGACGCAAACTTTCCCCCGCACCTTCCGCCGCCACTGGCTTGCCTTTGTCCTTTCGATCGGCACGTTCTGCATCGGCGGTGCTTTCGGCGCGACGGCGCTTTCACTCAACTACGAGTTGAAAGCGGACTTCATCCCGGCCCAGTTCAGCCATCTCAACGAAAAGCCCTCGAAGCGCGTCGCCCGGGAAGAGAAGCAGGACTTTGACGCCTTCCAGGGACGTCACACGTTTTCCTCCCAACTCATGACGCACAACACGAAGGTGACGATCATGACGATGGTGACAGGATTTTTCTGGGGAGTCTTCACGCTGATCCTCCTTTTCTACAATGGAACGCTCATCGGGGTTGTCATGTTCGACTACATTTCGGACGGGCAGAGCGTCTTTCTGACGGCCTGGCTCCTCCCCCATGGGTCATTTGAGCTCCCTGCCATTTTCATTGGCGGGCAGGCGGGACTGATCATCGCGAGAACGATGTTTGGCTGGGGCACAAATCTGAAACTTCGCCAGCGCTTCAGCCGTATCCGCGACGACCTTCTCACGCTCATCACCGGTGCAGCGGTCATGCTGATCTGGGCCGGCATTGTGGAATCGTTTCTCTCTCAATATCATTCCGCTCAGTTTTATCCGTGGAAAATTGGTTTCGGCGCGATCCAACTGATTGGATTGATTCTTTTTCTCACCCTCGCGGGACGCCGCGCCAAACCCAACGGTCACGCTGCCTGAGATGCTCGGAGAAACCACCAGTCTCGAAGTCAGGACGCCGGAAGGAGTCAGTTTTTCTGTCCCCATTGCGAGCCCTTTCAGCCGCTGCCTCGCCCTCGCCGTCGATTTTGCCGTGGTCATGGCTCTTACCCTCCTGATCTCACAGGTCATTGGTATTTTTCAAAGCTCTGTCTCGGAGATCCCGCTGATCGGTCCGATCCTCAGCGACTTCGGAGCGGGAGCAACGATTCTCCTGCAGTTTCTCGTCTTCACCTTTTACGGGATGGCCACGGAGTGGCTCTGGTCGGGCCAGACCGTCGGAAAACGCCTTTTCCGCCTCCGTGTTATCGATGAACGGGGCCTCGCTCTCGGGGCGAAGCAGATCGTGATTCGTAATCTTTTTCGCCTCCTCGATATTCTGCCCTCGACCTTTTACCTCATCGGCGGTTTGTCCTGTCTTCTCACGACGCGCTGCCAGCGCGTCGGCGACATCGCGGCGGGCACTCTCGTGATTCGTGAGATCACGCCACGCGCACCTGAGTTTGAAGAGGTGTTGCTCTCCGGGGAGAATTCATTTTCATCACGCCCTCTCCTTGAGGCTAGACTCCGGCAGAAAACATCGCCGGAAGAGGCCCGCATCGCCCTCGACGCGGTATCGAGGCGGCATGAATTTGATCCGGAGAGTCGGCTCACGCTCTTCTCCAGAATCGCCAGTCACTTCCGCGAAGTGGCCGAATTTCCTGACGAAGTCACAGAAGGACTTTCCGACGAGCAGTATGTGCGAAATGTCGTCGATACCCTCTTTCGGAGAGCTAAAGTCTAGCTCTCGAACTCAGCGGCTCAGATCTTCCTGTCGCAGGACACGGAATCCCGCTTTCGACAGAATCGAATCGCCAAACTGATTGTCCTCCACGCAAAGCGCGAGAGCGGCTTTCCCATTTGGCTGGGTCAGGAGCGGGTAGATAAAATGGATGTTCGTCTCCGCGTTCAGCAGAGTCCGCATGCAGGCGGGCAATTGCTCAGCGCCATCCCGCAACTCCACGACAACGAGGTCGGTTGAGTTGAAAGGAATCCCTTTCTCGATAAAAACCGTCTCGACGGTTTCCGGATCACTCACGACGAGTCGCACCACCGTGTTATCAATCGAATCCTGCACTGAAAGCCCGAGAACCACGACATGCTTGCTTTTCAGGAGATCAAGAATGGAGACAAATGCTCCGGTGCGATTGGGAAGAAAGACTGCGATCTGACGGATCGAGGTGCCGTCCTTGGTCTTTGCGGAAGTGGAATCGTCGTCGTTATCCATGCTGATTTGAACTCGGAAAGGTGGACCTGATTGATCTCTTTGTCAGGCCAAAACTCACCCTACTCAACGGTGACACTTTTCGCGAGATTTCGGGGTTTATCGACATCGCAGCCCCGTTCCACCGAAAAGTGATAGCTGAGGAGTTGCAGTGGAATCACCGCGAGAATCGGGCTGAGACACTCCATCACCTGCGGGATGTAAATGACCTCATCGGCGATTTCTTCCAACTCCGTATTGCCCTCGGTCGTGATCGCAATCGTGGGACCTTTCCGCGCTTTGACCTCTTCCAAGGTGCTCACATTCTTGTCATAAACAGAGTCCTTCGGCATAATGAAGACGCTTGGAACCTCTTCGCTGACGAGCGCGATGATCCCGTGCTTCAGCTCGGCGGCGGCATGACCGCTCGCAAAAATGTAGGAAATCTCTTTCATCTTCAACGCTCCCTCCAAGGCGGTTGCATAGTGAAACTGGCGTCCGAGAAAGAGCATCGCGGGGACGTCGTTGTATTTGATCGCGATCTGACGAATTCGCTCACTTTGCAGAAGAATCTGATCCACCTTTGCAGGAAGATCCCGAAGTTCCTGCAGCATCTTCTGCCCGTAATCGACCGACAAGTGCTTCATCCGACCGAGGAGGAGGCCGAGGAGTGCGAGGACTGTCACCTGCGAGGTGAATGATTTAGTGGCGGCGACGCCGATCTCCGGGCCCGAGTGCAGGTAACTTCCGCCGTCGGACTCACGGGCTATCGTCGAGCCAACCGAGTTCACGATCCCGAGGACGCGGTGGCCTTTCCGCTGACCTTCGCGCATTGCCGCGAGAGTATCAATCGTCTCTCCGCTTTGGCTGATGACGAAGACGAGGGTGTTTTTATCCAACGGCGGATTGCGGTAGCGGAACTCACTCGCCACTTCGACTTCCGTGGGAATGCGGGCGAGCGACTCGATGATATACTCCCCTGCTATCGCCGCGTGCGAAGCGGTGCCGCATCCACAGAGAACGATCCGATCGATGTCTCTCAGCTCTCGGGGCGTGAGACCGAGTCCCCCGAGGATCGCCGAGGCCTGATCATCGACGAGGCGTCCCCGGAAAGCGTTTTCGATTGAAGTTGGCTGCTCAAAAATCTCTTTGAGCATGTAGTGCGGAAAGTCGCCCTTTTCCGCTTCCTCGGCGGTGTAATCGACAGTACTGACCTCATACGGCGAGAGCGCTCCGTCGATTTTTTCGACTTGGAAATCATCCGGCGTGAGGTAGACCAGATCCCGGTCCTGAAGGTAAACTGCATCTTTCGTGTGCGAGACAATCGCGCCAACATCCGAGGCCAGAAAGTTCTCTCCCTTACCAAGCCCGAGGACGAGAGGAGACCCCAGGCGTGCCCCGACCAGAAACTCCGGAATGTCCGCGTGAAGAACGGCGATTCCGTAGGTGCCGGAAACCTGTGTGAGCGCTTCCCGAACCGCGCCGACGAGCCGTCCCTTGGGATCTTCGACCGAACTGTTATCGTAGGCCTTACCGATGAGGTGCGCGAGCACTTCGGAATCTGTCTGCGAAGCGAAGACATGTCCCTCGCTAAGAAGACGGTCCTTAAGCATTTTGTAGTTCTCAATCACCCCGTTGTGAACGACCGCGAGACGACCGCTCTGGTCGGTATGCGGGTGAGCATTGGCATCGGTCGGTTCGCCGTGAGTTGCCCAACGCGTGTGGCTGATGCCACAGCTCCCCGAGGCTGGATCCTCGAGGAGAAGCGCCTTTAAATTATCGAGACGACCGCTGCGTTTCCGCATCTCAATCGCATTCGATCCATTGAGGACCGCGATGCCCGACGAATCATAGCCCCGATATTCAAGACGGCGAAGCCCTTCGATCAAGATGGGAGCAGCTGATGCTTTCCCGACGTATCCGATGATACCACACATAATTATTATAATATCTAAAACTTAACGAACTCTAAGTTCGAAACCTTCACCAATCAAAAAATTTGTCACGAAAACAGTCCCCATCTTTCGAATCTTCAGCTAATCTGCACTAGCACTATGTCTAACCAGTCCACCGAAAAATCCCTTAAAGGCACTCTGGCAATCATCATGGGGGGTGGTCAGGGAAGCCGTCTTTTCCCTCTGACGCACCGCCGCTCGAAGCCTGCTGTTCCTCTCGCCGGAAAATACCGGATCGTCGATATCCCGATCAGTAACTGCATCAATTCGGGGATCCGACAGATGTATGTTCTGACCCAGTTCAATAGCGAGTCTCTCAACCGCCACGTCACGAGCGGCTACAAATTTGACCACTTCGGGGAGAACTTTGTCCACATTCTCGCGGCGCAGCAGACTCCCGGTGATGACAACTGGTATCAGGGCACTGCCGACGCCGTACGGCAGAATCTCAGCTACTTTCTGGAGAAGCCCTACAAGCATTTTCTCATCCTCAGCGGCGACCAACTCTACCGCATGGACTTCCGCAAAATGCTGAAACACCACCTCGAGAGGGGCGCAGAGCTCACGATCGCGACGACCCCGGTCGAGAGAGATCCGGCCCGTGCCTTTGGCCTCATGCACACCGATGAGAATAGCCGAATCACTCAATTTGTCGAAAAGCCGGGCGATGACGATGCCGCCCTCGACAAATTGGTGATGCCGGCACCCCTCCTTGAAGACGCCGGTCTCGATAAATCTGACGAGCGCTTTCAGGCCTCAATGGGTATTTACCTCTTCAACCGGGAAGTGCTCGAGAAAGCTCTCGACAATGATCTACAGGATTTTGGCGGGGACGTCATTCCTTCCATCATCGACAACGAAAACGTCTACAGTCATATTTTCCGTGGCTACTGGGAGGACATTGGAACCATCAAGTCCTTCTTCGAAGCGAACATTGAATGCACCAAGATCGTCCCTGCTTTCAATTTCTTCGATCCGGACAATCCGATCTACACGAGGGCGAGGTTGCTCCCCGCCAGTAAAATTAACGAGGCGCATATCGAGGAAGCGCTTCTTTCCGATGGCTGCATCATCACGAGTGCTTCGATTCGTAATTCCATCATCGGGGTTCGCTCGGTGATCGAGAAAGGCTGTGAGATTTCCGAGTCCATCATCATGGGCTCGGACTACTACACAAAGACGGAGGTTCCGAAAGGTGGCGGGAAGCCCATCAGAACCCCAATCCGGATCGGTGAGAACTCAAAGATCTATCGCACGATTATTGATAAGAACACCACGATTGGAAACGGGGTCATCATCCACCCCCGCGACCGGGTCAATGAAGACACTGAATGGTGCCACATCCGTGACGGCATCGTCGTGATTCCGAAGGGCATTTCGATTCCCGACGGAACTGTGGTCTGATATCAGCGACGCCGCCCCGTTGGAGTGAGGCCTCCAGGTCTTTTTCTTTGAATCCCGCCCCTCGTATCAAGACGAAGGCCGGATTGCCCGGCACCTCTTTCAGTAAGAACTGACGACACCGTCCCTCGCGATCGTCATGACTTCCTCGGTCACGAGATCTTTGACGACCACCCCGCTCGCCCGGATGTCGAGGACCTGATAGTCGCGAGCACCGGTGGTCGGCTGCGAGGTGCGGAAGACATCTCCTGATTTCACGACGTAGCGATATTGGCTGTCTGCCGAGGTGAGGATCGCGTAGGTGTCCGATGACTGACCTGAGATGTCATTCACGAGGAGATGGGTCGTCCCACTCTCCATATTCTCAACTTTCACACGGGAGACATCGACCATGCGCCCCTTACCCTCTTTCGAGGACACAAATTTCCGGGTCACTTCTTTGACTGCGAATGGTGTCCCCGGAATCACCGAACCTGCCTCAACTTCAAAAAGCTCTGAGTTCTCCTGATCGAGACGACGGATCTCGGCTTTATTTCCTTCAACACTCTCAACGGAGATGGGAAGAGGTTCTTCGTGATACGCGGCGAGAATCATCGATTTCACTGGAGCCTTTTCAGCGCTGCGCGAGTGAATTGTGGAACCGTTCAGAGCAGCAATAGGCTTCGACTTTGCCTCTTCCCTGACTTTCGCGGCGAGGGGACGGGTCGCTTCAATCGTCGTCGATGCATTCGCCAACTCAGCAGGGCTGCTTCGCTCTTCAACACCCTCACTCATGGCCGCCTCCGGCGCGGTCTCTGCGACCTCAGATTCTTTGAGAGTTTCCTCCACGGCGACTTCGGCAATGAGGGCATTCTGTGCCTCCGCCATTTCGCGCAATACTTCCTCACTTTCCGGAGTCGAACCCCACTCCGCTGGAGAAACGATCAGCGCTTTGATATCGTCAAAGCCCTTCTTTTCGGCAAGGACGGCTGCGGTCAGGCCGTCGTTCGTTTCGGAATACGGGTTCGCTTGATTCTGAAGCAAGGTCCGGACTGCCTCCAGCTTACCGCCTTCTGCAGCGATCATGAGAGGAGTCATGCTGGCAGGGCTTCTTGTGTTAATGTCAGCGCCCGCGCCAAGGAGACGACCTATCACTTCCTCACCGCCATTGAAAGACGCGACGAGGAGGGCGTCATCCAACGCAGATGGCGACGCCTGGCTCGAGAGCAGTGAAACGACGTCGGCATGGCCGTTGAAGGCAGCGATGGAAAGGGCACTCCATCCTTCCGAGTCTTTGACCTCAAGATCTCCGCCCCGACTCAACAGCATTCTTGAAACGTGCTCAAAGCCTTTCGACGACGCGGTGATGAGAGCATCGCGCCCCATGCTGTTCTGGTGGCGTGGATCCGCGCCGAGACCGAGGATGCGCTCGACGGCGCGGGAGTGGCCGCCTCCAGCTGCTTTGATGAGCGCTGTGTTACCGACGCTATCAATCGCGTCGATGTCCATTCCCATCCCGACAAAGAGATCGAGACTTTCGATGTCACCCACTCCAGCGGCGGTAATCATGTCTTTCACCGACGTTCCGTATCCCTTCTCCTCCAAAGCCTTACGCGCCTGCTTTTGTGGATCGCTGCAACCGCTGGCCAGAACGGCGAGCACCAGTGCGACAGATGTAAAAAACACGGAAAAAGTTGGATTCTTCATAAATCGATTGAATATGATAATTAGATTAACCGCAGTTTGGCTTGAAATAACAGCCGTGACAATCATTTATTTTAAAAATAATGACTTCTAAGTTTTATTAATTAAAATTCAGGTCCCCGTAAATCTATCTTCATCACTTGGATTTAGGGAATATCTGAGGGAAACTTCAGGCGGTGAAAATCGATTACCTTATTGTTGGCCAGGGATTGGCAGGATCGCTTCTCGCCTGGGAAATGCTGGCGCGGGGCAAACGCATCCTCGTTGTCGATCGGGATGAAGAGATCACCTCGTCCAAAGTCGCGGCCGGCCTTGTCACTCCGCTCACCGGCTCGCGCCCTTCAATGACACCTGCCTTCGAAGAAAGATTGCTGGCCGCCAAAGAATTTTACTGGAACGCTGAAGAAGCAAGCGGAGTTCGTTTTTTCTATCATCTCCCGATCGCGAAACTGTTTCGCAGCGAGTCTGACGCAGCAAGCTGGTCATCCTGCGACCTTTCCGACGGAACTTCCCTTCACCCCTACCTCGGAAAGCTGCCGCTTGCTCCCGGATTACTCCATGCAGAACACGGAGGCCTTGAAATGACGGGAGGGGGTTGGCTCGATGTTCCTGCATTCCTCGAAGCGACCCGCCAGCATCTCCTCGAGCGGGCCTCTTACGCGATCGGTCGGGTCAATTCCGACGACGTCACGACCACCCCCACCTCTGCACGGTGGAGAAATATCGAGGCCTCGAAGATCATTTTTGCGGAAGGCTGGCGAAACAGTTCTAACCGGTTCTTTGATTGGATCAAAATGCACTCTGCCCTTGGCGATATCCTCGAGGTGAAAATCCCTGCTCTGGCCGACTTCACTCGAATCGTGAATCGGGGTGCATGGCTTCTCCCTCTCGGGGGCGGCCGATTCAAAACCGGTTCGAACTATCGACACGAGATTACCTCAACGGTTCCAGATGAAGTCGGTCGGGGCGAAATTTCTGAAAAACTGAAAACGGTCACCCCCCTCTCTTTCGAGATTATCGGGCATCAATGCGCCGTTCGTCCCATCATCAAACGCAGTCAGATTTTCTGTGGCGTTCATCCCGCGCACGAGACGATCGCTTTTTTCAACGGACTGGGTTCAAAAGGAGTCCTCAACGGTCCGTGGCATGCCGAACGACTCGCCGCACATCTTGAAGGCAACATACCGCTGCCCCATGAGTGTGACCTTCGAACCAACCTGATCTGAAAAGCGCCCATGTCGATAACCCCCATTGTGCCCGGTGCGCTCGAACTGGCTCATCAATTTGTATCAAAAGTATTGTCGGAGGGTGATCATGCCATCGATGCCACGGCCGGAAATGGACACGATACGCTATTTCTTGCCCGAATCGTTGGACCTGGCGGACGGGTTAGTTCATTCGACATTCAGGATCAGGCAATTTCGAAGACGAGAGAGAAAGTGCGCGAACTCGGTCAGGTCAAACTTTTTCAAAGTGGCCACGAGAACATCGCCGAACTGGTGTTCTCGCCTGTCAAAGCGGTAATGTTCAATCTTGGCTATCTGCCGTCGGGCGACAAATCGATCATCACCAGCGCAGACACCTCAATAAAAGGCATCGAAGCCTCTCTCAAGCTCTTATGCGCCGGAGGCCTCGTCACCGTGACTGCCTATACCGGTCACTCCGGAGGCTCGTTCGAAGCTGAGGCAATCGAAGCGCACCTGAAAGAGCTGCCTCAAGATGAATTTAAAGTGGCGAGATTTGAGATAATCAATCAAAGGAACCAGCCTCCTCACTTGCTGGTGGTCGAGCGTCTCGCGGGTCCCCTCTGATTCCGATCTCGAAACCGAAGCCGCTCCTTTCTCTGGAAAAGAGCGGGCCGATTATTCCTCTTCGTCCTCTTCGTCTTCAAAGATCACCAGCTGGTCCTCTTCTTCCGGAAGAAAACCGAAGGTGATACCATCTTCACCGGAGAAGAGATAGTTCCAGATCGACTCACCATTCGGACCGTATTGATCAAATCCCTCGAATCGGAAAATAAACGAACTTGGTCGCGAGATGCGGCGGATATTTACGCGCTGCTCATCGTCGAAAATTCGGTCATCTCTCTTAAACGTTTCCGACCCTCGACCATTGGCATCAAACTCGCCATTTTCATCAATAAAACCTCCGATTCCGCCACCTCCAACAGGGTCGGTGCCTCCACCGGTTCCAGGTCCTCCCGTTCCAGGTCCTCCTGTTCCAGGTCCTCCTGTTCCAGGATCGACGACTGCATTCAGCTCAATCGAGTTGTAGTAGAAAGCAAAGCCCGCTGCATTTGCCGGAGCAGGATCAGTCGGCGCACCGAAATCATGATCGAGGGGACTGCTTGGGTTGGTTCCCGTTATTTCTCTCGTGAATTCGTCATCCCCTTGCTCCAGGGTCGGATCCACCGGAGTTCCAGTCCAGCTCACCCCATTGATCAAGGCATCGACTTCGATCTGGTTGTTCGCCCGGGTCGGAAGATAAATCCGAACGTCTTCTTCTCCGTAGAGCTGTGTCAGATCATCGGTGACAAGATCACCTGCGGCGGGGTCTGTCGGCATCAATGAGCCGACCTGCATCTGAAGCCCGCTCGTCGCAGTTGCCGTCGCGTTAGTCTCATCGTTGAGATGTCCGATCAGAGCGGAGGCAAGGCGAATGTCGCTGCCGGCACTCACTTCGATGTCTCCATCTCGTGAACCCCTGCCTGAGGCACCGGCAACAGCGCCCCGGAGATCATCGCCGTGTCCGACCTTGGCGTAGGAACCATTTTCCAGATCAACTCCTGTGAGAATGACACCTTCCTGTGCTACGACAGAGATATCACCGCCGAGAGTCGCGACACGATCATCGCCTGTCGTATGACCAATCTGCCCGAATGAGAACACACCGGTATCTGCGAGCACTCTCACTTCTCCCTCGGCTTCGACTGAGATTGTTCCTCTGAGTGTCGTTGGATCAGCAGAACCTCCACCGTGACCGATGAGAGAGGAGGAAGCATCTGATGCACCGGCATCGAGAACGACATCGCCTGCCGAGACGACTTCAATACTCTGGTCAAGCACATTGCTTGCCGAGTCAAAACCGCCGTGTCCGATCTGTGTCGTGGCCACAACTCCAACGTCCCCGGAAACAGCGGAGATATCCCCCACCGTCGACTCTAATTTAATAGAGCCGGAAACAACGCCACTGCTCCTAAATCCGCCGTGACCAAACTGGGCCGAGGCCGTTTGTCCATCTCCCGCTTTCAGGCTGATAGAATCTGCGACAAGTTCCAGTGCGCCGCTCTTCGAGCCTATCGAGTTGGCTCCACCGTGACCAAACATGGCGTAGGAGAATGCCTCAGTTCCGCCGGAAATAGTGACATCAGTGTATTCGCCGACCGGTACGATTCCGCCACCGAGATCGCCGTTATATCCACCGCCACCGTGACCAATCTGTGCGTAGGATCGGTCTCCATCGCCGGAGATGTCGAGGATGCCTTTCTCGAGGGAAGTCAGGCTAATCGTTGAGCTGATGACGCCGCTGCCTCTCGAACCGCCATGACCGACCTGCGCGTAGCTCTCATCCCCACCACCTGCATTAACCTTCAGGCCATCGCCTTTCGTTGTCAGGTTGATGGCCCCGCTGATCGAACCAACTCCGTCACTACGATATCCAACTTGCGCCTGAGTGTTATCGTCACTGCCGCCCGTGAGGGCAACACCACTTCCAAGAATTTCTGTCGTTCCAGCCTTGGAACCGACGCTGATGCCTTCCGTCTGTAAACCATTTCCGATCGCAACCGCTCCACCAACCCCGAATGACGCAGGGCTCGCGATAATATCTGACAGGGAGATAGAAAGGTCGGTAATCAACGGGCAGGTATCGAAATCAATATCATCCGTGAGTCCCGTCGAACCATTCCAACCCGCAGCGATCCCAATCGATCCGTCACCTGCATTCTGAATTGAAGCGAGCACATTGACATCACCACTGGCAACGAGGCTGACGTTCGATGAGGTATCAATCGCTGCTCCGGGACCATCTACGGTCAGGCTTCCATCGGTGAGCATGATTTCGACATCTCCTCCGGAGACCATTGAGGAAATCATCCCGGTAACTCCCTGCTCATTATTCGTCGTGAGTGAGTCTGCGAGCAGCCCCAATCCACCTGCAGAGGCAGCCGTGTCATCGGAACCGTGACCGATTCCGGTGCTATTCGCGCCTCCGTCAGTCAAGGAAACCGCGCCTCCGGCGATGATGTCGATCTGACCCGAGCGGTCACCTGTCGAGGTCGAGAGCGCACCATGACCAATCATCGCCTGAGCGGCCGTCTCAGCGCCTCCCGTGAGGGAAATTCCACCGTCGTTTCCAACGGCGAGACTGATGCCACCGGTCATGTCAGCCACCGTGTTCAAACCACCATGTCCGATCTGTGAAAACTCACCGGATTGATTGCCGCCCGTCATCTGAATTCCGGTTGTCGTTGGGGAATCCACCCGGATGCAAATATGGCCATCAAGCAGTGTCGCGGCGCTCCCGGACCCTCCATGACCGATCTGGGTGTAGGAATCCAAACCTCCGCCGTTTGCAGCGTTCATGATGAGCGATCCGTTCAGGACAGCCACATCAATCGCACCCATCTGGGAAGCACCGGTGGTGTCACGACCACCGTGCCCGACCGTGACGTAGGCACCGCTGGAGGTCCCGGTTTGACTACTCTGAAGCGTGAGATCTCCGCCGGTGATGTTAAGATCGATGGTACCTAAATTCGTTCCCTCAGAGCGCTGACCACCATGGCCGATCTGGGTCACTGAATCGGCTTCATTTCCACCCGTCAGGGTCGCACCCGCGTTCGCAGTCACCTCGATATCGCCACTCACGTCGCCGGTCGAACCCTCGCCGCCGTGACCCACCATGACGTGGTTGGCGGAAGAAGCTCCCGTCATCGTGAGGCCACCTTGAACCGCGCTGACGGTGATTTTCTGATCAGCGACAGCGTAGTTCGACTCAAAGCCGGCGTGACCAACCTGAACGTAGGAGTTCACCGTCCCATTGGCCGCTCCGAGGAGACTGATCGATCCCGCCGTGTTTCGGACGGTGACCGTTCCCGAGATCGTCTCATTCGCAATGCCGGAGCGGAGACCACCGTGCCCAATCTGAGTCGGAGTCGACTGAGAATTAGTCGGATTTCCAACGAGAAAAATATCTCCAAAGGAAGTGGCGACGTCGATATTGCTCATGAAGTTGGCGTCGCCACCGATGATCCCGGTGCTGGCCGAACCACCGTGACCGATCTGCGCCATGCCATTGGCACTTGTGCTACCTCCGACAAGGAGAATCGCAGTTGTCGGAGGAAAGATCGTAGATGCGGGATCGAGAGGACCGCCGGCATCGACATCGATCGCGCCGTCTTTCGTGCCAACGGTTTCGATGCCGCCGTGACCGATCAACGCTGAATTGTTCGATGCGACATTTCCGGCCGCGAGCGCAATGCCACCTGCCTGGGCATCGACCTTGATGTCACCCATCATCGTAGCGGTGCTTTGGAAGCCGCCATGACCGATCTGGGCCGAAGTGCGGTTCGCGGCAGTAATAGAATTAGTTGGATTGGCTTGCAATTGAACATTCCCGGTCGTGGTGATCACAGAGATCGCCCCGTGATACTGGCCGCCTGCCGCGTCGGAGTCGTCTCCACCGTGACCAATTTGCGCGTAAGCGTCCTGGAAGCTACCTCCGAGAACCGTGACACCAGTTCCGGTGTTGATCAGGATGTCTGATCCGTTCACGGCCGTCCCCGCTGAACCTGACTGGGATGCTCCACCGTGACCGATGTGCGCATAAGAATCAATAGAGTCACCAGCAAGAACGGAGACGGAACCCGCACCGGCTCCCCCATCCTGGTTGATAAGAATATCGCCAGTCATCGCGCCCTCGTGGATTTTCCCACCATGACCGAGTTGCGCATACTGGCTCTCCAACGCATTCACATCCTGGTCGCCACCGCCTTGAAGGGTAACTGAATTGCCGACGTCTACGTTGATCTGGCCGTCAAGAACCGCAGCGGACTGCGTTCCCCCGTGGCCGACCAGCGCAAAACCATTGGAGTTACCGGTGACAATAAGTGGCATCGCCATAGGTGCGTTGAATCCGCCGCCCTCGATCCGGAGATCGCGTCCTGCGTCGAGATTGATCGCACCGGAGAATGTGACTCCTGCGCTGTCGCGAGTCATCGCGCCGGCGTCGACGGTTCCACCAGCCTGATTGCCACCATGACCGATCTGTGCATAACTGGTGCCGCCTCCGCCATTCACGAAGATGTCGCTGGTGGCTCCGAGAGCGGTGACAGTTACAGCACCCATCATCGAGCCGACTTCGAAGCTGGCATTCGTGTTCGCGGGCGTACCGAGATCGAATCGACCTCCGTTACCGATATGAGCGTACGATTGATTAGATGGATCGGTTGCCGAAACGAGCACGCCGCCCGCATTGCTGGTGACCGAGACAGCCGAATTGAATGAATCACCGTAAGCCGAGTGTCCGCCGACACCGATCTGGGCATAAGCGGACGAATTTAACGCCGTTCCGCCCGCGCGGACGGCGACTCCGTTCCCGTCGAGCTCAGGATCAGGAGTCATGTTCCCACTGGTGTCGATCGCGCCATTCGCGGTCACATTGATCGCGGTCGCGGATTTTGACCCGGTAGAGTTGCGGCCTCCCACCCCGATTTGGGCGAAAGCGTCAATTCCCGTGCCCCCGAGGACTGAAACCGTGCCCACCCCGGAACCCACCGTTCCGGCTGTTACACTGATCGTGCCACCTGTAATCGCATCATCGGCATTGTGGCCGCCCAGTCCGATCAAGGCAGAGGCGGCCGTATTCGTTCCGCCCTGCACCAGCACATCGCCAGCCGTCGCGGTGACGGTCACATTGCCGGACTTCGTGCCGTCCGTATTTCTTCCACCATGTCCAACGATAGCGAAGGCATCCGCCGCAGAGCCGCCCCGGACGGTAATATCTCCCGTATCGGATGTGACTGAAACGTCTGAACTGCTGATCGCTCCGTCTGCATTGAATCCGCCATGGCCGACTAATGCGTAGGATCTGCTACTCGTGCCCCCGAGGACATCGACGTCGCCTCCGGTGGAAGTGACCGACACGTTGCCGCTCTTCGCTCCCATGGCTAGATAGCCTCCGTGACCGATCTGGCTGAACTGGTCGGCACCAGTGCTGATACCTGCCTTAACCGTCACCGTTCCTCCGGCATTGATCGTCATCGCACCGCCGAGGGTAGCATTCGTTCTCGTGCCACCGTGGCCGATCTGGGCAGAGGATTCTGGATTTGCTCCTATCGCACCAATATCAGGCGTGAGCACAGGAGTGAGATCCCCCGTTGCTGCTCCCAGAGTGATGGCACCGCCGGTATCGACGTTGATCGCTCCTGAGTAGGTTATACCGGTCGCGTCTTCGCCGCCGTGGCCGACCATCGTGAAAGAGGCTGTGTCAGGTCTCACGAGAATCAGATCTCCAGCCGCATCGATGTCGATCAACGAATCAATGACCGAATAGCCGCTGAGATGACCGCCGTGGCCGATCATGGTGTGTGAGGTTTCCGGCCCAGACTCAGCACCGATGAGGAGAATATCTCCCGTAGTGTTCCCATTGATCGTGTTGTTGAGGGTGATGGTTCCCGAGATAATGTCTGTAGGTATTGTTGGGATAACCATACTAGAGTCATCACCCGCATTGAATCCGCCATGGCCGATCTGCGCGAAATTCGCACCAGGCGCACCACGGACACTGCCCCGAACGGTGATATCCCCTTCCGTCTGCACTGAGATGTTGGAAGACATGAATTCTTCAGCCACCCCAACTTTACCAGCAAAAATATTAGCGATTGCACCTGTTATAAAGCCTGTGCTATTCACCCCGCCGTGTCCGACCTGAGCCGAGGCATTGCTACCGCTGGGCATTGTCACCGCCACTCCCGTTTTGGAGAGCAAGGTCACCTCTCCGATTTTAGAACTAACGGATGCGAATCCACCGTGCCCGATCATGGTCGAGACGTTAGCACCCCTCACCACATTGTTATTCGGCTGGTTGAGATGGATCGCTCCGTTCGTTGCGGTCACCGATATATTTCCATAGAAGCTGCCCGATCTCGAATCCCCTCCGTGCCCGATATTGGAATACGAGGACGTTCCCAAACCGCCTTCTACCTCGACCGAATTCGCGGCCGTGAGTGCGATGTCGCCAAATATTTGATCTGTCGCATTCACCGTAGTACGGCCCATACCACCATGGCCGATCTGGGTGTAAGCACCCGTGCCCTCGGTAACCGCATTTGCCCGCCCAAGGAGGATGTTGTCGGCTGCCCCGATGGTGACGGCACCTTCTCTAGTGATGAAGTAAAAGTCGTCGGCTGAAATGGTACCACCGTGACCGATCTGCGCGTAGGCGTTAGCGCCAGCCCCTCCATCGAGGGAGATGTCACCGGTTCCAGTCCCCATCGCGGTATTGATGAGTATATTCCCGACGGTATTCATTTCTTCAGCATCGCTCCCGCCGTGACCGACCTGGGCGTAGGCGTTGATTCCATTGCCGTCGAGATCGATTGCGCCGACAACGTCGAGCGTGATCGTGGAGTTCTGCACCTCTCCGCCGGGATCGCCGGCGGAGCGACTGCCGCCATGACCAATCTGCACGTAGGAGTTCTCTCCCCCACCCAACATGGTGAGATTGGCGGCACCTGCGGCGGTGCTGAGCGGATCAGGGTGATCACCGACGCGGATATCTCCACCGAGTGTCGAAACCTGACCGCTTCCGCCATGGCCAATCTGCGCGTAGGAATCGCTCGTGGTTCCGCCGAAGAGACTGATGTCACCCGGCTCGCAGAATGAAATGGTGATATTGGCGTTAATGTCATCAGCCGCATCGGATCCGGCTCCACCGTGTCCGATTTGTGCGAAAGTCCCATCAGCCGTGCCACCGTTCAGGGTGAGTCCACCGCCCTTGAGGAAAAGGTCGATTGCTCCGGTGGTCAGGTCTCCGTCGTTGACATTTCCGGTGCTATTCCCGGAGGTTCCAGTTCCGTCGGAGCGGAATCCGAACTGGCTGAACTCGTCAGCATCGTTACCGCCATTAAGGGTCATGCCATAAGCGGCGGCCACGTTACGACCGAGGCGGGAACCAACGATGACCGGGCCGACCATTTCGGCCGGGTTGGTGCTTCCAAGAGTGATTGTTCCATTTCCATTTCCAAAGGTATCGCAATCGTTGAAATCGATATTCACTCCACCACCCTGGATCGTCGGTTTGCAGTAGTTGAATCCACCGCCGGGCAATTCCTCGTAAGAGACCGAGGCAATCGCAGGTGCGGATTCAGCTCCGCTCCACCCCGCAACCACTGTTACACTGCCAGTTCCGGCATTCTGATAGGAGTTCAGGAAGGTAATGTCCCCGCCAGTGACGAAGAAGAAGTCATCGCTCGAATTCACTAAGAGATCTTCTGACTGATTGTAGTTAGGATTCCCGGGATCGACACCGAACACGATATCGATATCTGAAGAGGTGATGATGTTGACGTCACCCGTTCCGAAATTCTCTCCTGCCATGACGGCGAGCTCACTGGCGTCCTTTGAGGTCGGGTCCAGATTGTCGAGAGTCTGAAAAATCTGGAATCCGTTGCCTCCCTCGTAGGTGGCGTTGGTGAGCGCCTGGCCGGCGAACTCTGCGTTGCGCGCTGTCTGGTGCCAAACATTCACGTTCCCTGCATCCAGCATTGTCGTTGCATCAAGTCCAAGCCCAGCGCCATTCGTTCCCGTCAGATCCTTGGTCGCGAGAATATGGATACCCCCCTGGCGTTGACCCAGGGAAGTGTAGCCCTCGCCGTCACCGTGACCGATCATCGCGTAGTTGCTCGTGGAGTTGTCTCCGCCGTTGAGAGTCACGTCTCCGCCATTGGCGGCGCTGCCGCGGTTGTCAGCAACCACGTAAACCTCACCGGACATGTCAGCATTCGCATTGATTCCACCATGACCGATCTGGGCGTAACGGTTGAGTGCATCACCTCCATTGAGGGTCACCCCGGCAATACCCGACGTGCCCGAAACGACAGTGACGTTTCCTGCCATCGTCGCTGTTGGCGCACCGGTAGCGTCAATGCCACCGTGACCAATCCGGGCAAAAGCATCTTCACCGGTACCAATCGAGGCATTGATGTCAACGATATCGCCCGCATGGACGCAGATTTCTCCGTTCAGATTTCCGACGATGCTCGTGCCGCCATGACCAATCTGTGCATAGGCCGCTTCTAGGGCTCCGGATTGCAGAGTGACACTGCCGTCGGCGACATTGAAATCGATCGCGCCGGTTGCATCACCAGATCCGGCTACTCCGCCGTGTCCCACCTGGGCGTAGGCCCTCAATCCGGAACCAGTGATGAGGGCATTTCCGCCGACGGTGACGATCATGTTACCGCTCTTAGCCCCGTCCGAGTTCTGTCCACCGTTTCCGATCTGGGCGAAGGAATCGGTTCCTCCTGCCGTGACCGAGAGGTTTCGTGCTGCCGTGATCCGGAATCCGGGTTCGATACCGGGAAGAGGAGCTGAATCAGGCGAAGCATGATCGCCGTCGGCATCGCGGCCTCCATGACCAATCATCGCCATGCCATTGCTGTTCTCACCATCAACCGTGATGTCTCCATCATCTCCCGAAGCGTCCCCGTCTGCAGCGATCACGGTGATTCTGCCGGTGTGACCAGTTTGGCTCAGGGTGTTGGCAGCCAACACGGAGCGGGCACGTCCGCCGTGACCAATTTGACCAGAAGCGTCTCCCACTCCAGTACTACCTTTGACGCTGACGTTACCATCGTTCGTGACAACTGAAATGTCTCCGGAGAAGGCGGTTCCAAATCGGCCTCCCTCCACTGTCCCATCATTCAAGTCATTCCGGCCTCCATGTCCGACCTGTGAGTAGGCGGTGTTAGACTCTCCTGCCGTAATCGCAATATTACCCGCTGTAGTGAAGAGATTGACATCACCCTGATAACCGAAGCTGGACCGGGCATCCGCATCGCGACCGCCGTGGCCAAACTGAGCAAAAGAGCGATTCGCCGTTCCCGCGGCTGACGCACCGGTGAGGGTAATTGCCCCGCGAGCGTCGATGTCGATGTTTCCGTTCGCGCTCGCGATCGAACTTCTGCCACCGTGACCGATCATGACATAGGTGTCCTGCGCATCTCCGGCGAGGAAGCTCACGGCCCCGAGCGTTCCCGCAGTTCCGAAATCAATCTCATCAGCTACGAGGTTCATGTCAAAATCGGCATTGTCCGTCTTCTTCCCGAAAGCTCCGGCTTCCACCGTGATGTTCCCGTCAAACTGTCGGGTTCCTCCATTCGAAGCATCGGAGTTCTGCCCACCGTGTCCTAGATGAGCGAAGTTGGAGGTGGCATTTCCGCCTGAAAACGCAATCTCATTGTGAGCCCTGACGACGACGGCTCCAAAATGGTCACCATCGGTGTCATAACCGCCGTGGCCCAACTGCGAATACGCTTGGATTTGCGCTGCAACCAGGGGAGGCCCTTCGATTTCCATGCCGCCCGAGAAATTGATCGCGCCCCCGGTAGTAGCCACGTAGATGGTTCCGCTATGACCCGCATCGGTCGTTCCCGTCGCGATGGCATTTCCACCATGCCCTAACTGAGCAAAAGCTCGCGGCCCGGTCCCTGCCGCAAAATCGATGTCTCCCGCAGCGCGAACCTGGATCGCTCCGACATAGTCACCGGTTCCCGCAGTTCCCCCATGCCCCAACTGGGCGAAAGAATCAAACTCTGAACCGCCCGCAAACTGAATGGCACCGCCCGTCGTCGAAACACTCACCAGTCCGCTCAGGTCACCATCGACATCACGCCCACCGTGACCAATTTTGGCAAAACCCGGTGTGGTTAATACAGTTGCTGAATCGTCGTTTGGTGCTGTGACGCTGATATCACCAGTGACCGATACCTTGATGTCGCCACGATGCCCCAGCCCTGTCGCGTCGTTGTTAATACCACCATGACCCACCATCGCGAAGTTGGCGTTTCCTTCATCGCTGCCATCGATCCTGAGAGCTCCATTACCGGTCGTCAACGTGATGTCGCCAACGAAATCACCTCCGGCGTTCACGGTTCCAAATCCTCCGTGACCAATCATCGCAGAGGTTCGATTTCCTCCGAATGTATTGGTTGGGTTGGCCGCAATGACGACATTTCCAAGTCCTGTCACGACACTGACATCTCCCCGGAAACCATTACCTGCTCCGGTCGCTTCATCGCCACCGTGACCAATCTGTGCATAGGACTCCTGAATCGAACCGGCCCGGACAATGACGCTGTCGACTTCTGCCACCCCAGTCACTGAAACTGTGATCGCGGCTCCTTCGTCCACACCACCGGCGGCACCAATATCTCCTGCTGCATCGACTCCACCATGACCAATCTGGGCATAAGTCTGAGTAGAATCACCTCCGAGCACCTGAACGGTGCTTCCCGCGACGGCGCTCTTCACCGTGATGTCCGAATCGATAATGCTCCCAATGTTCCCGGAAGACTGATGTCCGCCGTGACCAATCTGCGCATAGTGGCGGGCGAAATCGCCCCCTTCGAGGAGAACATTGGCCAGGTTTTCGATTCGAATCACACCATCTTTCAACCCCACTTGACGTCGTCCACCGTGACCGATTTGAGTGTAGGAGTCCTGCCCGGTTCCTAGAGTCTGCAAAGTCAAATCACCACCGCCGCCAGCAATCGCTCCAGCACCACTGTTTGCGTTGGGATCCCAATTAACAAAAATGTTTCCGGAAAGGTTTCCATCAGAATCCTTACCCCCATGTCCGATCTGCGTGAACGAGCGGGTGTTGCCTCCGGCCAGAGTGATGTCATTTCCGATCACGACGATATCACCGTTGTGATTCCCTTCGACCGCATCACCACCATGGCCGATCATCGCCCAGCGGTCACCGGCAGCTCCACGCACCTCGATGTTTCCAACGCCTGCGGCGGTGCTGCGATCAGCACGGACTGAAATCATGCCGCTGTGAGTCGGATCATTGCCGGTCGTATCTCCTTCGATCGCGCCACCGGGATTAGCAATGTCGAATCCATCATCTCCGCCATGACCGATCATCGCGAACTTCTGGTTGTCACCGCCGCCGCCTCCTGAGACGGAAACTCCGCCTGCTCCAGCTTCGACCATGATGTTACCGGTGGCATCACCTGTCGTATCGGTAGCCCCGGCATCAACACTGTTGAATCCGATCTGGGCCGAATTAGTGGCGAAGTCGCCTCCGGAAACAGTCACGGCATAACCGAAAACATTGGTATCACCGTCCCGGCTGCCGACGGCGGCAGACTGACCAGCGGTCGTATCCGTCGCACTGGGATCAATAATGACAGAACCGGTTGAATCGCCAAAATCAAAGCCCTGGGCCTTGACCTCAGCAAGAGTAAAACTCCCGACCGGCGGGCAGTCGAGATAATCAATTCCCTCGAGCACACCGGAAGAAGTGAAATTCCCGAGACTCGCTCCCGCGATCAAATTCACATCTCCACTACCGGGATTTTGAATATCGTTACGAACGTTGATGTTGTCTGTCGCAAACAGGCTGAAGTTGTTGCTGCGCGCCGTTCCGTTAGTAGAGGCATAAGTGCCTGACGCGGCGCTGCTGTCGAGGATGCTGTTCACCGTAATCGCCGAGGCACTGTAGGCGAAGTCTCCGACCGCAATGTTGGGGTTGATGAAGTTATCCCGAAAGTTATCTGTGATTATGATGTTTCCGTTAGAGTTATTGACACCATCGCTTCGGGTGATGAGTCCACTTTTTGCGATCACTTGATATCCGCCGGCGATATAAGTGCTCGCCGCGTCAAGATTATTTAACTCGAGATTATCAGTGGCAAAAGGATTGCCATTATTCGTCCCTGTCCGCCGGAAGGTATGGCCGATCCAGGCATTCTCATTTCCACTGCGATCAAGTGTAATTTCGTCCGCCACGACAAATATGCCGCCAGCGCGGCTCCCCGTTGCATTGTTGGTATTGCTGGAGCGATCATCTCCATGACCAATTAAAGCATACGACTCAGAACTGCTTGCCGCTTTCAGCGTCAAATCACCCGTTTCGGTGATGACATGAACATCACCGGAAAGGTCACCCTCTGACCGGGCTCCCCCATGTCCAATTTGAGCGAATGCGCGGGAACCGGCACCTCCCAGAATGTCAATATCGCGATACGCACTCACTGCGATGATTCCTTCGTTCTCAGTCAGAGTCGTTGGGTTGTCCCCGTGGTTTCCTTCCGTCTCATACCCGCCATGTCCGATCATCGCATAAGTCTCGCTCGAAGTACCGCCGGTCAGAGTGAGTTTTCCACCGACTGCGTCGGTTGCACCAAACTGGAAAGTATCGCCTCCGACCGTTCCGTCAAAATCACCGACGTCGTTGAATTGACCGACTCCAAGTGAAGTAAAGAGTGATCCGGAACCCGAACTCACCTTAATCACCCCGGTGTGATTGCCGTCGGCATCATATCCACCATGACCGATCTGCGCCGAACTCCGCGAGCCACCGCCACCTGTGATGATGACATCCTGAGCCGCTCGAACGCTGATGTTTCCATCGTGCGCTCCCTGGGAACTATAGCCACCATGACCGAGTTGAGCATACGTCTGGTCATCGACGCCTCCGATAAAACTGATCGAACCATTCAGCGCCGCGACTGTGATATCTCCCCGGGCGCCCAATGTTGTATTGGTATTCGGCTCGTCAGAGTCGTGGCCACCATTCCCGAGTTGAGCATACGCGAGATCAGAGTCCCCGCTGTATTGGAAGTCCGCTACGATTCGCTGGACGTAGGTTGGGTCAGCGACTCCTCCATCCGAGTTTGGATCCATATCAAAGTTAGCGTCGAAAACAACGCGCCCATTGCTGGCGGTATAAGTCGCAAAGACGGTGGTGCCCAAAACCGGCACATTCCCGTTTCTACCTAGATCAGCAAGAGCATGTTCGCCAGACGAGATGAGGACGAGTTCTCCGCTTCCATTATCCATAAGAACGACCCCTTCAGGAGTGGTCAGGCGAAGCGTGCCAGACACAATCTGCTGATGGATGAGGTCAGCCTCTCCGATGGCACGACCCTCATTCGTTCCGTTGCTCCTCGTCGCAACATTCATGCTATCCGCAGCTCGATCGAGACTCAGATTTCCCCGGTTGCTGGCTGCGCTGTAGTGAGCTTGATATGGAGCATTGGAAAACGTCCCTCCAAGGAATTCGATGGATCCCGTCGCGAGGACACGAATATCACCGGCTTGATCTGAGCGCGAGGCGCGACCTCCGTTTCCGAGTTGGACAAAATTTTCCTGTCCATCACCCGCGCGAAAGCTGATGTCGCCATCTGCCATCACAGAAATGACTTCGTCAATGGCTCCGATCGTATTGCCCTCAGCGGACCGACCGCCGTGACCGATCATTCCGAAACTGATTTTCTCTACGTTGTTATCGAGCGTCGCCATGCCACCAAGCACCGTGATGTTGCTATTGTTATTTAGATTCGTATCGTTGCCATCAGCGTCATAGCCAGCGTGGACGGTAATATTTCCACTATGATTTCCAGCTGAGGCGAAGCCGCCATGACCGATCATCGAATAGTGGAATCGTCCACCGGCCACTTCACCGGGCATCACCGCGAAACTCGGTTTTTCGAGGCGGTTGACATCACCCGCGCCAACGAAAACACTTCCCTCCGAAGTGATCACCGTGATGTCACCGCGGTGTCCTTCAGAAGCCGTGCCCCCCCGCACATTTGCCCCATCGCGCGCCGTGTCCGAATCATAGCCACCGTGACCAATTTGCGTGATGAGCCGTCCGTCATCGTTAATCGCAAAGGTATCGTCACCCGAACTCTTTGAAAGCACACCGCTGATCAGATTAACGTCGCCGGTGACATCGATCACGATTTCTCCCGAGTGGCCCTCTGCATTGGCAACTCCATTTCCATTTCCAGTCCGATTGTCAGGACCACCGTGACCGAACATCGCATAAGCGTCTGTCCTTATTCCGGCCTTTGCCTGAAAACCAATTCCGTCATCGGTGGAGGACCCATACAGCTTGATGTCTCCCACGTTAGTTCCGTCAGCGTCGTTTCCACCGTGACCAATTTGGGCATAAGCATCGGTGAAATCGAACTGCACGCCTCGCCCGGCAGTCAAGACGGTTCCCCCGCCGATCCTGTCAGTGAAAGTATAGCCAGTCGGCGCTGAACTATTCACATCCTGACCGATAATAATATCTCCGAAGTTTTTACCCTGAGTAAATGACCCTCCATGACCAATCTGCGCGTAGTTGTAAAGACCGGTTCCTCCCGTAACAAAGAGGTCGCCTCCTGCGTTGACGGTGATGTTTCCACGATTACCGACGGTCGTTCCATTCCCGTTGTCAGCATCGTACCCGCCATGCCCTAACTGCACGAAAGAGTAGCTGGTATCATTGGTTGTGTACTCAATCGCGATGTTGTCCTGACCTCCATAAGCATCTGCTCCCGGATTGATATCGCGATCAAAGAAAATTTGTGTAGCCGAGTAAGTTCCGACCTGTTGCCCGATCGTGAAGATATCATCGCCGGGTTCCCCGAGTGTGCCATTCCCGTTGGCATCAACGTCTGAGATAGGTCCTGCTGTGGACTCAACCCGCAACTCTCCGTTTCCATCCCGGTCATGGAGCACGAGGACAATGTTACCCGCCGTATCACGGACATGGACCTTCATCGTTCCTTCGACGATTCCGTTGAAATTCACATCGACGACCCCCTTATCACGGAAGCTACCCCCTCCGGTTGCTTCAAAGTTTGCGGCACGCTCAAGGTTACGGAAGGCGTTTCCGTCTGTCGCTGAGCGCTCGAAGGTGTAGGAAGCCGTGTAACCCGGATTCTGCGCTGACTCAAAGGTGATATCACCAAAGGCGAGGACATCGATGTCCCCGTTGTGATCGCCATCCGCATTCATGCCGCCATTTCCGAGCATCGCATAGTGTCGGGCGCCGCCCGGCGTGGTGAAGGAAATGTCGTTGCTCGACTGGACGAGGATGGTTTCACCAACCCGCCCGAGATTCCCGGCTTGGGCCCGATCATCTCCATCGTTTCGCCCACCATGCCCAAGCTGGGCGTAGCTGTTAGTGTCAGACCACTCATCCGTGGTTCCTCCGCCTGCAGCAAAGAGAATGTCCGACTCAGGCTTGATCGTGCTCCGCACTCCTGCCTCACTGATCCCTGCTTTGACGGTGATATTCCCGTGATGATCACCTTGCGCAGTGATGCCACCATGACCCAACTGAACGTAATGCCGTGACCCACCGTTATTACCGGCGCTGGCTTCGTAAGTGCGATTCGAGTCACCACCCAAAAATTCAATACTACCATCCGAAGCGATCACGCTGATATCGCCGGCGTGACCGTCAAAACCCACCATGTTGACCCGGTTCGCATTGAGGTTGGCAATAAAATCAGCCTCACTGATGACATCGGCCTCATCACCACCATGACCCAGCTGAGAGTAGTTGTTACCGTTGTCATTCTCGAAAAATCCCACATCTAATCGCGTGCCTGCGACGAAGAGGATGTCTCCACCACTCTTGACATCGATGTCCCCCTTAATGCCTTCGCCCTTCCCACTAAAAGTTCCCAGCGTTCTCGAGGCATAGCCACCGTGACCGAGCTGCGAGAAATTCTGGTCGCCGTCGCCGGAGCGGAAAACGATACCGCGACCTTCCTCAGCATGACCTGTGGCGAAAGTGCCTGCGGTGACGGTGATGTCTGAATCCTGAAGTGCGGTGTAGCTCACCGTCGTTCCTACTCCGAGATCCGCCGTGAGAGTCACCGCACCGGTCTCATAATCATCGATGGATCCCACTACCGTCGTCCCGTCGGAAGCATCGACGATGGCACCATCACCATTATCAAAGTAAGTGTTTGCACCATTAGTGAAGACCACGGTTCTGACCCCATCTGCGGCACTGGGCAAAGTGAATGCTCCTGTGCCGGGAGTAGCCTCACCCTCAACATGAACGCGCCCATGCGACCCATCCGCATCGTAGCCGCCGTGACCCAGCATGGAATACGACTGGTTATTGTTGATCAAATTATAGCCTCGCAAAAGATCCAAATCCGGATCGGATCCTGTCGGGGTTTTGGTCGAAGCGAGGAAAGAAATTCCGCCCCCGGCCGTGACATCAACCGTTCCGGAGTTCGAGCCCTGAGTGCTGCGCCCTCCGTGTCCTAACTGCGAGTACGCGCTATTGCCCTGACCTGACTGGAATCCAATATTTCCGACTGCTTCCACGGCAATATTTCCGACGTTACCCTGATTCGTCGCCGTGTTATCGGCGTCATAGCCTCCATGCCCCAGCTGAGCATAGGTTGTCGCGGTGTAATTATGACGATACGCGGCGCTCACATTCGCCGTATTCGTCGGATTGACATCAGCGGTGAAGGTCAAGTCCGGCGTTCCTGAATTATAAACGACACTTCCCACGACATCGCCGTCGGTGAAACTCGTCCCATTCGCGCTTTGAACAACCAACCGGCCGGTTCCGTCGCCGTTGTCGAGATCGGTGATCGTCGGTCCACCCTCAACCGTGATCACGAGTGTCTCAGGCGTCAGATTGCCATTCAGTTCCAGCGAACCTGTCGTTCCATTCGAAGCCGCAGTGAGATCACGACTTCTCTCCGCGTTAATTACCCCACCGGGTGAAGCTGCAAACGAGATGTCGCCACCGGAATAGACATTGATAGCTGCCGTAAAGTCCCCTCTCACTTCTCTACCGCCATGACCAAGCTGAGCCGGCGTATCGCGGCCCGTTCCGGCGGCGAAGGTCATGTCGCCCGAGGATCTGACGTCGATGATATCGCCGGCACGGCCCAAATTGCCCTGAAGTGATCGCCCGCCATGTCCGAGCATCGCATAGCCGGTTTTGTCACCGCTGTTATCAAATGAGTTCATTCCGCCCATGAAGGTAATCGCTTGATCGGCAGCCCCTTCGGCTCCCGCTCCATCAATACCTGCCCGCACATTGATGCTGCCAAAATGATCACCACTCGTTATATACCCTCCGTGACCAATTTGCGCCCAGTGAAAGCGCCCCTGGCCATTTCCCGCGCTGGCATTCTCGGCCCGCTCATTATCACCCGCGCCGACAAAAATTGAGCCCTGGTCGGAAATCAGCTCAATGTCTCCAAAGTGACCCCAGTTACCAACGCCTACCTGATCAGCAAGTCCGATCGGTGCGCTTCCGGCATTGGTATCTCCAACGCTATTCCTCACGAAGGCGACACCTCCAGTCTGACCGTAATTTGGATTATCATTATTGGACGGATCAGCATCCCAGCCCCCGTGACCAATTTGCGCGTAGAGACGAAAGTCATCATTCCAGGAGCCGTCGTTTCTTTTTCCGGTTCCGGCGATCACGGCGACGTCGCCCTGGGTATGAATGACGATATCTCCATTCAGTCCGAAGGAATCTGCGCCGTCCCCGGTTCCTGAGCGGGAACTCCTTCCGCCGTGACCAATTTGCGCGTAGCTATCCTGCGTCGAACCTGCTTTTAGCAACAGGCCGAGGCCGTCATCGGCATTGCGCCCGTTCGTGATTCGGATATCCCCGTAGTGGTTGCCGTCTGCGTCAAATCCTCCGTGACCGACCTGAGCATAGGTCACATGGTCAAAATGACGCTCGCCATTGCCGCCAATCATTTCGAACTTCCCGCCTGAAGCGCCACCAACAATATCAACGATAATATCACCTGAGTTTGCTCCTCCTCGACTCCCATACCCACCATGGCCAAATTGGGCCGAAGCCCGGTGGAAATCACCCGCATGAAAACGCACATCATCCGCGGCGAGGATAGTGATGTTTCCGGAATGGCCGGGGGTATCATTGGCCGAACTATTTGGCCCATCTGACTCGTAACCACCGTGACCGATCTGGACGAAGGCACGCTCTTTGTTACCCTGAACCGACTGATACTCAACGGCAGTCACGGTTGCTCCGACATCGCCGATACTGAGCGCATCAAAGCGAACGACTCCCATCTCGTAACGAACATCTCCGATATCGTTTCCATTTTGGTCAAAGAGGTTACTGAATCGCTCATCATTGCTCTCATTTGGAAGGTCGGTCAGGACCGTTCCATCTGACAAAGTAATCACGAGAGTGCCGGGCTTCAAATTCACGGCGCCTTTCGCAATCGCGTACGCGCTCCCGCTGGTTGATGCCGTATCAGTCCGCGGAGACAGCGAAATCCAGATATTGCTACTGCTGTTAGCGACACCATTGGAAAGTGATGAGAGACCATCTAAGCCCGCCGTTGAAAATGAGTGCCCTGAAATAGGATTGTTCGTCGAACCGATCATGTCCACCGCCCCGTAGGAAGTGATGTTGATCTCACCGGAGTGATCGCCACGGCTATTATATCCCCCATTACCAATCATGATGTAGGCTTCCCTGCCTTCATCGAAAGCATCTATCGTGCGCGCCTCTGGATTTATCCCGTCGAACGAACGGACATTGTTCTGATCGGTGGTCGTGCCCAGGTAGCGACGGTAACTGGTCACTCCTTCAATACTGCCGTCGAAAGTGACGCTACCCCCATTAGCAACGATGTTGAGATCACCACTGAATCCAACCGCATCGTTTGCCCCAACTCCCCAGCCTCCGTGACCGATTTGAGCGTAGCTTCGATCGCTGTCGCCGGCGGTGAAGGTAATTCCGCCTGTTCCGACGAGCGTGTCTGCATTCGCCATGTCTCCGGTTCCAGAGGTGACATTGATATCGTTCTTCATCGACATCACCCCGTCGGAGTCAACGCCACCGTGGCCGATCTGCACGGGACGGTAGAAGGTGCGATAGTAGCCCTCTCGAGGGGAAGCCTGCGTGTACCACCAGTTTGCATACACCTCATTAGTGTCCAGCGCATTCGTTGTCCCTGAGGCACCCGATTCAAACTCGATGTCTCCAAAGGCGCTCACGGTGATCTCTGAATCCTGATCGGCCCGGTCTCCAACAGCAACCGCAAGTCCGTTTCTGTAGGTGACCTCATAGTCCCCTTGCGAAGAGTAACCACCATGGCCGATCTGAGCGTGGCTTTCATAGTGCTTGCCCGCGAAGAACCGGATATCTCCGCCCAGGTCGCCCGCTCCCAGCCCCGTTCCCGCAAGCACGCTGATGTCCCCGCCTTTTGCGCCGTCAACGTCGTTACCGCCATGACCAATCTGAGCGTGGTTCTGACCGTAGCCCCAATCAGCGCTGGAAAGTCGATCTGCACCACCAGCAAATAAGATGTCTCCCCGCTCTGCCTCCACGCTGATATCTCCCTGATAGCCAACATTCGTCGTGGCATTCTGGTTGGCTCCTCCATGCCCGATCTGGGCAAAACTGTAGAGCGTATTAGAGGCCCGGCCGCTGATCCCAACCCGGGATCCCAAATCGTTCGGATCTGAATTCGCGTAGGTGCCCCCTGCTTTCACCGATATATTGCCCGTGGCGCTGGTGTCCGGTCTCGTGCCCGAGATCGAAATTCCGTTCCCTGAAAAGTTTCCAGCAGTAGACGGACCCGAACTATGCGCCCCACCATGCCCGATGTGGACCTGACTCACCTGATCGGCGCGATTGAGAACGTCAATGGAATCGACATATCCCTGCATCCGAATCGCTCCAACCTCAGCCGTGACGGTGATATCCCCACTCTGTTGCAGGTCGTAAATTGAATAGGGATTCGATTCCTGAGAAAAACCGTGACCAATCTGGACGTATCTGGCACCGCCCCGGCCACCAATCATATCGATTCCGATACCAGCGAGACGGGCCGCTGATTGAGTCGCCCCTTCGAGGCCATCACCCACCGCGCCCTCGGCGATGACGGTGACATCCCCATGATAGCTGCCCGCATTCTCTGAGCCTCCATGTCCGATCTGCACGTAATTTCCGTTCGAAAGACTGGTGTTAGCGACATTGTTCGGGTCAGCCGACAGCCCCGGGGCCGCCAACATGAAAATGTCTCCCGCCACCTGAACGGTGATGTCACCATCCACCCGATACTGACTGCCGTTTGTCGGGTCAACTCCTCCGTTTTCCGTGTTTGTCCTCCAGGTCGCCCCGAAAAACTGGCGGCTATTCTGCGTATCGGTAATGTAGCCGTCCCGTGTCGTTCGCGTTTCACCATTGGCACGAGCACGAACTTCGAGGCCCTCTTGCGCACTGCCCCCATGTCCAATCTGAACATAACTCCGGCTGGTGCCTCCCAACATTTCAAGTCGACCGCTCATCCGGGCGGAAATATCTCCATTGGCGCCACTACCGGCACCGAGAAATTCACCCATCCCACCGGGGCTGTCGACCGTGCCACCCAGGAGCGCAATGTAGTCCTTGCCCAACACATTGTCGGTGCTGGCGACTCCAGCTGGATCAGGATCTCCAGCCGCATCCCGTAGAAAACCAGCTCCCGAGCCATCCGCTGCGGACTTACTTCCCCACCACTCATTGTGGAGACCGTTGTTGATTCCACTTCCGCCGCCCTGACCTAGCGAGTCAACGTTCACATCAGAAATTTGATACTCATATCCACTGTCATGGAAACCCAGTTGGACATAACGCTCAGCATCTCCCCCATCAGCCTCCATGATCAGATCATGTCCCGCCACGAAGGTATCGCCAAATCTCGAACCGACCTCAATCTGTTCCGACATGCTGTCATTACCGATGAAAATTGACCCGAACTGAGTGCCTGTAATTTTATCAAGAGGATCCTGACCGGCCGCATCAGGCAATCCCGCATTCAACCCACCGGGCATCGTCGCCAAAACGTCCGCCATGTTAAATCCTACGCCATTATTTTGCGCGCCAAGGGCTGGATTCGGAAAGGCCGGCATCGCACCTACGAAACCGGTGATCCCATCCCAACCGGCGACGAGATTGACTCCGCCCGTGCCCGCACTCCGGATCGAGCTGTTCACAAAAATGTCACCGGTCGCGAGCAGGGAAAGGGTACCCGGAGCGGTCGCTCCGTCCGAAGGGTCGAAGTACCACTCGACCCGATCCTCCACTCTGATATCTCCGCGATCAGAAAAACCCCCAAAATTACTCGTGATCACGACACTCGTACCTTTGTCGAGGGTGTCGGAAAGCGCCACGTTGTTAATATCATCACCCACGCCACTTCCGATCGAAAGGTCGGTCGGGTCGAGCAAGAGAGTGCCGCTGAACCCAAAATCAGCATTCAGGTCCACGACTCCATTGTAAGAAAGGGTTCGCTTTCCGGAGACCTCGGCAAAACCGCCATTTCCAAGCGCACCGGCACCGCGCGCTGAAATCGCACCGCCAAAGGAGGTCGTGTCATCTGACCAGAGAATCACGACTCCACCATTCCCGGAATCATTAGCATCAGCAGAAAAAGACGCCCCATCTGCAACGAACAACGTGCTGGCATTGACAATGTCAGCGTTTCGCCCCTGAAATCCGCCCCCGACCTGGATTAAACCGCCGCCGGTGCCACCCGAAGCGTCAATCACCGAGGTGGCGGCGATTTCAATATTTTCAGCCTCGACCACGACATCGCCGCCGTTTCCAACGGAAGAGCTCACGTCAATTTCACCGGAGAGCGCCGCATCTTTCGTCGCGGCGACCCGGACACTGCCCTGTTCGGCAGCAATCAAGCCGTCGACGCGGGCATAGGCCGCCTCAATCAGGACCCTGCCGCTGTTTCCGACGCTGGAGCTACCAGCACGAATCGAACCTGAATTCGAAATCGACCCGCCTGCGCCCTTCAAAAACACCCTGCCACCGGAATTGCTTGCGCCAGTGGCGCGAACCGACCCCTTATTATTGATCGCAAGCGCATACATGTTTCCATGCGCCTTGAGTTCGATTGCCGCGCCCTCAATCGTTCCGTCATTTAAGACGCCGATACCGCTGGCACCAGAGCCGACGGCCCGAACGAACATCCGCTCACCGACGGCGTTCGAATTGGCCTTTAACAAAATTTCTTCGCCCGCCCCGAGTCCCACCGTCCCGGTTGCCTGAATCGATCCCGAGTTTGTCACGGTACGACCGATCAGGAAAACGTCGCCTCCGATCGCGTTGATCCGCCCCATGTTCGTGATCCCTTCTCCGACCCCTTTAAACTCCATGTCGCCGCCGGCGAGGAACTCCCCGTTGCTCACATCGAGCGTCGAAAGCATGAGACCATGAACATCGATGGTTCCCCCTGAACCCACGAGAATGCCATTCGGATTGATCACGAAAACGCTTCCGTTTGCCTTTAGAGCTCCGTGAATTTCACTTGGATTCCCCCCCGTGACACGGTTGAGAACGGCCGCACTGGAGCTGATCTGGTTAAACTGGGTCAATTCACCGGGATCGATCGAGAAATCTTCCCAGTTGATAATCGCGCTGAGCGAATTTTGATCAATCTGCAGGTTTCCACCCGCTCCATCACCAATGATGACATCGCCATGAACAACGGAACCCCCGGAAGGGTTGGCTTGGATGGGAACGGCAAAAAAGGTCAGGCCGGGAGTAAGGCAGGCAACAATTAAAGCCTGGAAGCGCACTGAAGCACGCCAGCGGGAACACAGATATCTCTTCTGAGTACAAGATTTTCTCATAACAGGTAGGGTTTTGGGGGGGATTACCCAAAAATTCGGAGGAGGAACTTCGGGAGTTTCCATGAAGGTAGGTAATTCCCCCACGACCTGTCGACTTTTTTCTGCCTTTTTTTTCGCAGCTTCAATCCCTGAAATACAGCCAGTTATCGCATTTCAACCATTTGCCACTATTTCAAGTGGCAGAAATGTCGCGTGACTGCCTCTCAAAACTGCTTTTTCCAAGGGGTCCGGCATGCGGTCATACCCCGACGGTCACGCCGCTTTTTTTCCCGTTTTTCCGCTTTTTTTTGCCGCCCTTGCCCGGCCGCGGTGCCTCGACCGGATCAGCGCCGACCCGATAGTATTCACGAAGGCGATCCAGTTCCGCTTTGAGTTCCTTCTCCTTGTCCGCGTAGTGAGGCTCTCCATAAACCGAATTCAATTCGTCAGGGTCCTCCGTGAGATCGAACAGCTCCCATTCCCCGAGCTCGTAATAGTGGATCAGCTTGTGCTTCGCATCCGTCACGCCGTAATGGCGGGCGACACTGTGGGCGCCGGGGAACTCGTAATAGTGGTAATAAAAGGTCGAGCGCCAATCATCGGGGGTCTCCCCTTTGAAGATCGGGACGAGGCTTTCGCCCTGCATGTCATCGGGCACGGTCACGCCGGCAGCATCGAGAAAAGTCTCCGCAAAATCGAGGTTGGAGACGATCAAGTCACTCGTCGTTCCCGGCTCAATCACCCCCGGCCATTTCGCTAAAAACGGAGTCTTCAGGGATTCTTCATACATCCAGCGCTTATCGAACCAGCCGTGCTCACCGAGATACCAGCCCTGATCGCTCGCGTAGATGACCAGGGTATTTCCCTCAAGACCTTCCTCTTTCAAGTAATCGAGGACGTCCCCGACAGAATCATCGACCGACTTCACGCAGCGAAGATAATCCTTCACATACCGCTGATACTTCCACTGGATGACCTCCTTCTCCGTCATCGTGTCACGACGGGCGAGGTAATCGTTATTCTTTTTATGGTAAGCCTTATTCCACACCTCAAGCTGATAAGGATCGAGGTTCGTCGGCGCGACCAGTTTCAAATCCGAAGGGGTGAGATGACGCTTGATCTCCATGGTCTGATTCGCCGCCGGACTGGCGCGATTGGAATAATCATCAAAAAGCGTCGCCGGCTCCGGGATCGTGACATCGTCGAGCCAGTTCAAGTATTTCGGACCCGGCTGCCAGTTCCGATGCGGCGCCTTGTGCTGAAACATGAGCATGAACGGCTTCTCCGGATCCCGCTCTTCTTTGAGCCAGGCCAGTGTCTTGTCCCGAATGATATCCGTGGTGTAGCCGGTATGCTCGCGCTGCGTTGGCTCAGCTTCAATGCCGCCGAAAAGCATCGGAGGATTGTAGTAAGGCCCCTGTCCGACGAGGACATCAAAGTGATCAAAGCCCTGAGGCGTCGATTTCAGGTGCCATTTCCCGATCACAGCGGTTTGATAACCCTCTCCCCGCAGAAGCTTGGGAAAAGTCTGCTGCGAACCGTCAAAAGTATTCCCGTTCCGGACGAAGCCGTTGAGATGACTGTATTTCCCCGTCTGGATCACGGCACGACTCGGGCCGCAGATCGCATTCGTCACATAGCAGCGGGTGAATTTCATCCCGCCCGTCGCGATCCGGTCGAGATTCGGCGTCGCCATTCGTGTCGCATCGTAGGCACTTAGAGCCTGCTCACAATGGTCGTCCGTGAAGATAAAAAGAATATTCGGCCTCGACTCTGCCTGAACAGAAATACTGAGTCCGAAGATCGCGAAAAACAGGAGAAAGAAACGTTGGAGCGTCATGAGGACCGGTTTACCCTGCCCAAATCATTACGCAAAGAAAAAACGAAAATCATCGCGGCGCATCTGCGGCAGGTGATTGACTCGTTACCTGTCTTTGATATGATCTCTCCAATCATTCCCGTGTCATGAACCTGAAGTCACTCCACGCCCTTTCGCTCGCGATTCCTCTCCTCGGACATTCTCTTTCCAGCCATGCGGTGGATTATGAGGAAGAGATTCGTCCGATTTTGAATGAAAAGTGTTTCAAGTGCCACAGTGGCCCCCGCGCCAAAGGGAAGCTGCGCATGGACTCCGAGGACAATTTCTCAGACCGGATCGGTGGTGATGATCCGGTGATTCTTCCCGGTGATGCTGCCGGAAGCCTCCTCGCCATCAAAGCCGGCCTCCCCCGTGATGACGGCGATGCGATGCCGCCGCCTCCGGCACGGGCACGCGGAGCCGAAGCGATGACTTCAGTGGAACTGAACCTCGTGAAACAATGGATCGCCCTCGGCGCTAAGTTCGAACCCGGTGAGATTAGCGAAACCGTCGCTCCAACTGAATCCCCGGAAGCGGCGATGGCGAACGAAATGCGTGACTGGACGAATTTCGAAGGCAACAATGTCAAAGCCGCCTTCATCCGCCTCGAGGGCACGAATGTCATCATCCGCCTCGAGAACGGAACCGAAATTCCCTACGCCCTCGAGAAGCTCAGCGCCGAGAGCCAGGCCCTCGCGAAGAAACTGGCTGGACAGTGAGAGAGATCACGCCGACTCCGGCAAAAACGCCGGGATGACGACTCCGGCGACGGGTTGGGCATCTCCCCTCACCTGGGCGAAGTGCATTTCACAGTTCCGCGCCCCGAGACCATAGGCGACATCGACTAACTCCCGCTCTTTCGCCGGAAGCAGAAAGACGACCGTCTTTCCCCGAAACTGATCCAACTGAGTTCTCAGGAGCGCTTCCGCAGCTTGCGCCGTCTTCGCAACCCCGGGACCGATCATGCGGGTCGCCGGCTGATCAATCGAAACGAGAAATCCATCGATCTCCCCCTCCTCGCTCTCGGCAACGAAAGTCGTCCACCACGCATTTTCATTTTCGAGGAAATAGCAATAATCCCGCTCCCGCGAAATCCCGCTGACTTCAAACTCGACCCGCCCCATGCCGACGAGGTCGCAAAGCTCAGCCTCGCGTACCGTCGGGAGAGATTTCTCCGGCGGAGCCAGTCCCTTTTTTGGCACCGAAAGAATCATGTCCTGATAAATCTCGCAGGGACTGAAACCAAAACGATTGTAGAGCGAATACGAATCCAGATTCAAGGCGCTGGAAATCAAGCGCAGCGGAAGCCCTCTCACCTCAGCCTCCTCGATAATGAATTTGAGAAGACGAGCCGCGATTCCCCTTCCAAAATAGTTGGGGTGAACATTCATGATCCCCAGAGAGACATGCGTCTCTCGCGGATGAAAGAAGCACGAGCCGACAATCATCCCTGTGGCGACGTTTTCGACAACCAAACCTCCCTCCGGATCCAGATCTTCATAGACTTCGCAGAAGAGCCGACAATCCGACGGTTGCCCCTGGAAAATTTTATGACCGAGCCGCTCCTGATACCAGGAATTCGTCGATAGAAAAATCAGCTCGGCGACTTCATCGAAGTCTTTCCGCAACATCGGACGCAAAGAGAACATCCCAGCGGTTTATCGTGGCGCGCCTCTTTTAGCAACGCAAAACTCGGCTCAAGGCCGACACCCTCACATCACCATCCCGCCATCGACCGTCAGAACCTGACCGGTAATATAACGGGCCCCGCCCCCGGCGAGAAAAAGCACCGCGTTGGCGATGTCGTCGGTCTCTCCAAAAGAGCCGAGCGGGATGTCTTTCTTGATCGCGTCCTGCACCTCTTCAGTAAGCTCGTTCGTCATGTCCGTGACAATGAAACCAGGGGCGACCGCATTCACGCAGACCTGACGGGCCGAAAACTCTTTCGCGAGCGCCTTCGTGAACCCGATCAGTCCCGCTTTGCTCGCGGCATAGTTCGCCTGCCCTGCATTGCCCATGAGGCCGATCACGGAGCTGATATTGATGATCCGGGCCCCGTCCGATTTCAGAATACTTCGCTGAAAAGCCTTCACCGCGTTGAATGCCCCTTTCAGGTTGGTATCGAGCACCGTGTCCCAGTCCTCTTCACTCATGCGCAGGGAAAGACCGTCACGGGTCACCCCGGCGTTGTTCACCAGAATACTCACCGGTCCGAGATCAGCCGCGACCTGCTTCCCAAACTCGATCGTCGACTCGTAGTCCGCGATATCGACCGCGTAGCCTTTTGCTTCGCCCGGACCAGCCGCGTTCATTTCCTCAGCCGCCGCTTGAGAATTCGCCTCGGTCCGGCTTGCGACCGCCACCTTGGCTCCTGCTTCGACAAAACGCCGGGCAATCTCTTTTCCAATTCCCCGTCCGGAACCCGTCACGACAACGACACGATCTTTAAATTCGCTCATGCGCCGTAGTTCTCACACCCCGCCGTTTGCTGCAACGAAAAAAGCAGAACGCCCTTTCCATCCAACCCTGTTGGATCAATGACCTAACCCTGTTCAGTCGGCATTCAGAGCGGTGGCGTTTCCGAAAACGTCATGACCATGAACATCGCAAAGCCGTTGTTCACGATGTGAATCAGGATCGGCGCATAAATCGAACCCGTCTTCCAACGAACCACGCCAAGGAGGATGCCGAGGGCAAAAATAAACGTCAATCCGTAGACATCGTATTGCCCGTGAATGAGTGCCCAGGTGAGTGAGGTCAGGAAAATTGTCCCCCAAATTCCGAGCTTCGACTCTTCCCACCCGCGAAAGAGAAATCCCCGAAAAAGAAACTCCTCCGCAATCGGAGCAAAGAGCACGAGGCCGACGAGGAGGAGAGGATACTCACGCGCCGAATCTGCAATATCCAGCATCCACTCGTTCGTTTCCGGCGCTCCCGAAAGTTGCAGCAGCCAACCCAAAAGTAACGAGAATCCGATCGTGAGAGGGGCAAGAAGAATCCACCAAATCTTCCGCATTGGCCTGAGCGAGAAATAATCCCGCTGCCCGATCCCCTGTCTGAGATGAGCGAAAAAGACGCATCCCGCAAGCATCACAGGAAAGGAAACAAACATCGAAATGGAGAGACCCCGCCCATCGAGAATCAGCGTCTCGATATTCTCCAGTAAACCGGTGAGCCCTTCCGGCCCATCCCATTGGAAAATGAAAACGAGACCAATCGCGACGACCGATTGGATCGTCAGGAAGGTCATCGCGATAGCAACGCCCATTCCCAGGGTAGGCCAGAAGCCCCACGGAGAGGGCTTTGCGACGGGTAACTGCGGCGGCACCGGCGAAGCGAAAGCGGCCTCCTGATCAGACATCCTCAGCCTCCCCCTGCGAATTTTCGTCCTTATAACTGCTCACGACGAGACCGCTTAGGTATTTGTCAGGATCATCAATCGCCTCGGCTGACAGGTTGAAGCTCTGCTGCCCCGTATTTTGTCGAATCAGGTTCAGTCCAAATTTGTAATCCCGGAAAAGCTCTTCACACAACTGGAGGACGCTGCGTCCCTGCGCTTCCGAAATCTCTCCGAGACGATTGATCGCCCCGCTTTCAAAGAGAAGACGACAGCCGTGCTCTTCTTCGAACTTGCGGCGAAAAGCCGACACTTCCCCCATGAGTCGCGAATCCTCGACGGACCCCGCCTTTTCGAGAATGGCCGCGAGCGCTGCATCCGGCTCGGCGACCAGTTCCCCGTCAATGAGCAGCTCCGTCACCGGCGTTCCGGGGAGTTCAAATTTAAACTGCCGGAAGAGTCGCTCACAAATGGTCATGAGACCTCGCGCTCCCGTTTTTTCCTCTGCCGCTGCCACCGAAATTTTCTCGAGCGCCGAATCAGCGAACTGAGCCTGGATTCCGTAAGCTTCAAACTCGCGCTCATATTGACGAATGAGACTGCCCTCGGAATGTTTCATGATGTCGAAAAGATCGCCCGCCTCAAGGTGATCACAAACGACCCGAACCGGAAGTCGTCCGATAAATTCCGCTTCGAAACCGAACTCAATAAAATCCTGCGTCGTCACAGAATTCTGCAGCACCGATGACTCGTCGGTGATCGCCGTGTCCGCTCCGAATCCAATCGCCCCCTGTCGCAGGCGCCGCTCAACGATTTTTTCCAGTCCCGAAAACGCCCCGCTGACGATGAAAAGAATGTGCCGCGTGTTAATCGTCTCGCGGCTCGGCTTGCCGCCGCGACTCATGTTGAACATCGCCTGCATTTGCGACTGCATGTCCTGAGGGTTGCGAACCGCGACCTCGGTTTCCTCCATCAATTTCAGGAGCGTCGTCTGGACGCCCCGACCACTCACGTCGCGTCCGCCCGCATTTGCCGCCGTCGCAATTTTATCAATCTCATCGATGTAAACGATCCCGTATTCGGCGAGTTCGACATCGCCATCGGCCTTTCGGACAAGCTCCCGGACAAGGTCGTCCACATCGGCCCCGACATATCCAGTCTCGGAAAATTTCGTGGCATCCGCTTTCACAAAGGGAACTCCGATCAACTCGGCAATGTGTTTCACGAGGTAGGTTTTACCCACTCCTGTCGGGCCTAACACGATCACATTCTGCTTTGCAAATTCGACCTTCGCCGCTTCGACAGGATCAGTCACCGCAAGTCGTCGCAGATACTTCGCGTGATTGTAATGATCGCAAACCGCAATCGAGAGCGCTTTCTTCGCTTCATCCTGACGGATCACGAATCGATCAAGATGGTCTTTAATTTCGCGGGGAAGCAAATCGAAATCAAACACATCCGTTTCGTTTTCACGAAGATCATGATCTTCTCCGCCTTTCTCCTCCGCCGGGGCAAAGGGATTGTTGAAGCCGGGCATCCCTGAAAAAGAAACCTGATCTCCGAAATTCGATTTCAGAAAATCTGAGAGGCGCTTTGAAATTTCTTCCGGGTCAGGAAACGGCGGTTCGTCTTTGTCAGGCATAGCGATAAAAGTTTCGTTCGGGAGAAGTTACGACGCAAAGCAACGAAGGCGATTACAAGCAAGGGGCCACTTTATACCGCAGGAAGCCTAACCGGACCGCAACTTCGAGATGATCTCCCAGCGTTGCGCAAACGATTCATCGATCGCCGCAACGACCGCCGCGAGTCGCTCCGCCTCCCCGGCCTGCTGGGTCGCGAGCGAAAAGAAGATGACTTTTTCCCACTCGGCAATTCGCGAGGGAGTCGGCTCCCCCATAAGTGATTCCGCTACTTCACGAAGCCAGTCGGGAGAGAACTGATCGACGCTCACTTCATTGGGTCCGAATCCGAGATCAACGACAAAGAAAGAGGGATTCGCCGAGGTGATTTCGGCATCGAGAGGCACCCCTTCGCGGCGGCGAATTGTGCCGTTGAACCCCTGCTCATCCAGCTCCGCGGCCACCATGACAACAAATTCTGCCGCCTCGGTGTATGCGCTCACCAGCTCACTTTGCCAGCTTTTACCAAGCTCTGAAGTTACTTGCAAGGTGCTGACGATCGATCCTGCTTCCGCGAATCGAAGCGACTCCTGAAGCCCGTTTGCCTCCTGCAGAGCGCCCAGCAGAATCTCGCGATCAGCCTGCTCTGCCGCCGAGAGTTCACCGCTGTCTGCGGCGACACCCACCGGAGCCGGATCCGACTCCGGGACCTGAGTCACTGAACTCACCGGGGCAACTTTTACTTCTTTCTCCTGTTTCTCTGCCTCTCTGATCGCTTCGATCCGCGCCAGTCGCGCTTTCACAAGCCGCTCCGTTGCGCCCCGGGTTTGAAATTTCCCGACCACTGCTTCGAGCGCAGCTTGATGTGCATTGAGCTCTCCTCGCTGCTTTCGATTCGGATTGGGGAGCGGCTGGAGAATTCGCCAGTCTTCCTTGAAAGGCTCAGCCGATGATTTAAGCCCTTTCATCCACTCGAAACCTGCCGGAACCGTTACCGCGTCACAAGCGTCAAAAAGGCGAATTGCAGACTCGAACTGGCCCTGCTGCCAATTCTTCACCGCCGCCGTGAGAAGTCCCATTCCCTCAAGTTGGCTTCCGGCAAACATCTCAGTCCCATCGAGCAACGGGAGGGGCGAGGAGAATGTCTTCGCCGCTCTTGCCATGAAATCGCGAATCTGATCCATCTCCGCTCCCCCCGCGTCAGGGACTGCGGCGATGTAGCCAAAAGACTCCCGAGCCTCCACCTCACGCCCGAGAACAAGCCTCGACAATCCCTGAAAATACAGACTCCACATCCGCGTCGCCGAGGCCATGCCCGTCTCGCCGACGAGTTCGTCAAAAATGGGTTCCGCCTTTCTGAAATTTCCCGCCATGATCCAGTCACGGCCCTCAAGGAATTTGCCGGTGTTGGAGTTGTCACCCGCGCTGATGACCCGCTCCTCCGCGCTGATCCCGAGGCCCCCTTCGATTTCCACTTCCTTTTTCGACTGCACGCCCAAAGCAACCAACACGAGGACAGTGACCGCGAGTCCACAAACCACCAGGACCTTCGGCAAGGCGGAACGCCTCTTCGTCGACCGCTCTCTCGAGACCGCCCCGAATTGCTTCGACTCGATCTCCTCGATTTTTTCAAGAATCGCCTCGTAGGACTCGACCCGGTCCTCAGGTCGGTAAGCCATCATCTTTTCGATGAGCTTCAAGGTCGGCTTGCTCAGGCTGGGAGCCTCCCCCTTCAGATTCATGGTCTGCTTTTTGATCTCCTTCAACTCGTCCATCGACGAAGTGTTGGCTTCAAAAGGAGGCTTTCCCGCGACGGCATGATACAAGGTCGCGCCGAGACTGTAAATATCACCGAGGTGAGTGTCCGATTCACCGTCCAGCTTTTCCGGCGGCACATAGTACGGCGTCGCCCATAGCTCCTCAGACTCATCCTCGCCGTCCTGATGCACTGCGAGGCCGAAATCGACGAGCTTCGCGGTGCCATCCTCCATCACGAGCATGTTCCCCGGCTTGATGTCCCGGTGGATCAGTCCCTCATCATAAGCAGCCTTAAGCCCGCTCGTGACATCGTGAGCAATGTGAAGGACCTCCCGCTCCGGGAGGCACCCTTTATCAGCGATCATCTGCTCAAGGCTCAGCGCATCGATGATTTCCATCGCGATGAAAAAGTATCCCTGATCACGACCCACCGTGTAGACCTTGACCACATTGGGGTGCAAAATCGAGGCCGTCAGCTTCGCCTCGCGCTCGAACATTGCCGTGAGCGAACTGTCCAGGCTCAGGACTTGATGCAAAACTTTCAGTGCCACTTCACGCTGGAGGTGGATATCAACCGCCTTGAAGACCTGACTCATCCCGCCCTCCCCGAGCAACCCGGTGATGTGATATTGCCCCATCGTCCGGCGCATTCTCACCGTGACCTTACAATGCGGGCACGCGATTTCAGTGAACGGCGAAAGCGCCGAAACGTCGATCGCCTTCGAGCAATCGGGACAATTATCAACGACAGGAGTTTTCGACTCGGGTTCTTCCATGTGGCACCAACTCCCGGAGATCAGATTAAACCTCTAATCTACCGGAAAGACGAAAGCTTATCGCGGTGATTGAAGAGGTCCAGATTTTTCGTTGAGGAATAGGCACGCCCTTACGAGCCACCAGCATTTTTCAGAACCACATCAGCGACCCCCATTTCAACGGCTTCCTCTGCACTGAAGTAACGCATTTCCTCATCGCGACTTTCAAGCCACTCTGCCGGAAGATTGGCGTGCTTCTTCCAGAACTCCAGATAGCGGGTCTGAAAGAGCTCCTCTTCATCAAGTCCTGTTTCGTGGTAGCCGAGAATGGTGTTTTCATAAACGACTCGCTTCCCGGTTCCGGCGGCAATGATCATCGCCCCGGCTGAGTGAACTTCGCCGAGACCATGGATATTCACCGGTGCCTGAATCGCCTGAATCGTATCGATCACCGCAAAAGCGTCGGCCTCCCAGCCGCCTTCGGTCCGGAGATAAAGCTCGATGGGTTCTACCGAATCTTCATGGTCAAGGGCCAGAAGCTGAGAAATGATCGACTTTGAAAAATCTGCATTCACATCTGTCGTCGAGACGATAATCCGCCGCTTCAAAAAGCCCGGACTCTCCAAATCAATCGCATCGTGGATCCCCGCATCCACAATCGCATCCACCACCTCAATGTAATCAGTCCCGGCCTCGGACTCTCCCAACTTAAGCAGGTAGAAAAAAGCTCCGGCGACTGCGAAAAGGAGGATCGGCTGTAAAAGATTGGTTTTCATAAATTAAAGAATGTCACCCTTCTTCGCTAACGTCTGGAGTGCTACGGTCAATGAAGAAAGACAATCCGCTCCCGAAGTTGCGAGCGGCACCCCATCACGCTAGACTGCGGGGTCTATGGGAAATACTTCATCCACCGTCTCGATTGGAGACTATCAACTCGGCGGCGACCGCCCGGTGTTCATTCTCGGGCCCTGTGTCATCGAGTCGGAAAAGTTCATTCGTGAAGTCGCGCCGCGAGTGAAAGCGGTGGCCGATGAGGTGGGTGTCGATTTTGTTTTCAAGGCCAGCTACGACAAAGCGAACCGCAGTTCTGTCTCCTCCTTCCGCGGGATGGCCTGCCGCCCCGGTTGCGAGCTTTTGCACCAAATCGGGCAGGAACTCGGCGTCCCCGTGACGACTGATGTCCACACGATTGAGGAGGCGACGATTGCCGGGGAATTCATCGATATTCTCCAGATCCCTGCTTTTCTCTGCCGCCAGACCGACCTCATCGAAGCGGCGGCCCGGACCGGTCGCGTCGTGAATGTGAAAAAAGGCCAATTTCTCGCACCGTGGGACGTTAAGAACATAGCCGTTAAGCTGGAGGCGTTCGAATGTGAGAACTTTTTCTTCACCGAGCGCGGCAACAGTTTCGGTTACAACACCCTTGTAGCAGACATGCGATCAATTCCCTGGATGCAGGAAGACGGCCTCAAAGTTGTCTTCGACGCGACTCACTCCGTGCAACGCCCCGGCGGCGACGGCACCAGTAGCGGCGGCGATGGCTACCTCGCTCCGGTTCTCGCCCGCTCCGCGATGGCGGCAGGCTGCGACGGCGTTTTCATGGAGACGCATCCAAATCCGGCCGAAGCCCTTAGCGACGGCCCGAACCAGGTCCCGCTCGATCAACTCGCCGGCGTCCTCACGACTCTGAACCAGATCTTCCGCCTCGTCCGCGGCCTTCCGCTCTGATGTTCTCCGACGCGACATATCGTGCCGCTCTTGTAGCGATTTGCTTCGGCTTTGTCCCGGCGGTCGCGCAGGAAAAGCCGACGCCCACGCCGACGACCGCGCAGGCGAACGGAGTCATGCAGGCGGCGCTCCCGGCCAACTTGACGAATCTATTCCCGATCGGACGCGAGTTCAAAGGCGTCGCGATTCCCACCTACGACGACATCAGGCTGAAGTCGGTCATGAATGCGGATTCGATCATCCGGATCAATGATCAATTCCTCGACCTCACGAATCTCGTCATTCTCGTTTACAACGGAGCGGGCGAGCCCGAAACCACGATCAGCATGGCCGAGGCCGCCTACGACCTCACGATCGGCGTGCTCACGAGCAAAACTCCCTCCGAGATCAAGCAGCCCCGCTTCACAATGACGGGCGACAAGATGATCTTTGACTCAAACACGCAAGTCAGCGTTCTCGAAGGTAATGTCCGTGTCGTCGTCCCGAATGCCGGTAAGATGATCCCTCAGTTCGGAATCCCCGGCATGGCCGGCCAATAACCCCCACTTTCCCAACCACTTCTCATGAAAAATCTCACTGTTGCCCTTGCGATCCTCATTGGTCTCACTCAACCGACCCTCGTGACCGCTCAGGAATCAACCGTTGATCAAGCCGAGTCGGCGGGACGTGCCCTCTTTGACAACCCCAACTTTAAGAACGTCCTCCGCTCGGTCAAAAAAGACCCCGAAGCGACCGTCAATTCCATCACGGAAAACCCGGAGCAATCGGTTCGCGATGCGACACAGATGTTCCTCAACGGAAAAGAAGAGCTCGAGTCGAGTAGCCTCAATACCCCCGAAAACCGCGAGAAAGCTCGTCAACTAGCTGAAACCGCCGTTTCCACCGCAACCCAAATGGCGGAAAATAATGAAGAGGCGGTGACCGAAGTCCGCTCCGCAATCGAATCTGCGACCGGCGCTGAAATCCCTGCTGCCGTCAGCGCCGCAATCGAACCGATCGCGACACCCCTCCCGACGAATGTTCCCGCGACCCGTCCCGCCAACACCGCAACGCGATTTGTGACCCCGATCGCGATGCCGAGCGAGGATTCCGCGATCCCCCTTGCGGCAGACGCGATGCCTCAACCCGTCGTTCAGAATGAGACAATTGAGCCGATTGCGAGCGCTGCGCCAACTCAGCAGCGAATACCGGACTCACCAGATCTGGATCCGGGAAACATTCCGGAACCAAGGTCCCTTTCCCCAATATACGATACAACGTCCGGAAGTAGCCGAACCAGCCCCGCAAATGAAAACGAAATGGTGATAACGTCGAGGAAGACCGTAATGGATGACAGAAACGGGCTACTGACATTTACCGGCGACGTTCTCGTTGTTTATGGCGAATCAACCATTAAATGTGACCGCTTAGACGTCCACTTCGACAAGGATAAAGCCGGAGCAACGATGGGTAACGGAGGATCGTTGAAGAAAGCGGTCGCTTCTGGAGGCCTGGTAGAAATCAACCGCGTAGGCGAAGGAAATAAGAAACAAAGTGCTCTCGCGAGAAGGGCTGAATTCGATAACGCATCAAAAGACATAGTTCTTTCCGGTGGTCCTCCGCAAATCGATGATGGTGAAAACCGAGTTGTAACACGTTCTGAAGACACAAAAATCATTCTACGAGGCAACGGAAAATATGAGATCACGGGATCCGACGCCGGTACAACAGGCCGATCTACGATTACGATAAAAGTCCCCGATTCCGGACAAAATACTGACGCCGGGATTGGTGGAGGATTGGGTGGCATTCTTGACCGTGGTCGTTAAGTTAACTTAACCTCCACTTGTCTAACCTATCGCATGAGTTACACCGACGATCGCGACGATCTTGCTGAATTGCTGGGTCTCGAACCCAAATCAAAGAGCGGCTACTCGGAAGAAATTCCCGGAACTTCGCCGCCCCCTGCGCCCACTCCCGAGCGGAAACCGGCTCCGCCCCGCGAAAGCCTTCCCGAACCGAGGGAAAGAGTTGAGGTGAAAACACCGACAAAACTCCGGCCTCCCGGGCACATTTCAGTTCCCGCACCGGTCACGCCCACTCCTTCGCCTGCGCCCGCCAGGCCAAAACAAGGTCCTCCGCAGGAGACCGTGATCGAAGACGAGGAGATTTCAATTTACGACAGCAGCGCTCCGGATCTCAGCGAGATCGATCTGGTCCCACTTGATAAGGATACGGCGAGACGACCGATTCGCAGAAGTCAGGTGCCACCACAGCAAGCCGCCGCAACTCCGTCGCCAGCCAGCCCTGCTCCGACCAAACCTGCACCACCACGGCAGGAGCAGGCACTGCCTCAGCCTCAATCTGCTCCGGCTCCGGTATCGCGAGCTGCGGCTCCGGCTCAGCCATCGCCTGAAAAATCCGTCACTGCCAGCGCCCCGGCTACCGCAGAAGTCAAAGCGGGCAGCGACTCCCCCTTTGCCGAAGGCAGGGGGAAACCGACCTCTGACAAACTCCTTCTCGACACTCATGGCCTCGTCAAAATTTATGATGGTCGCACCGTCGTCAATGGCGTCGATATCAACGTCCGCCCCGGCGAGATCGTCGGACTCCTCGGACCCAATGGAGCGGGAAAGACGACCAGTTTTTACATGATCGTCGGCCTCGTCCCGCCGAACGGAGGACGGGTTCTTTTCAACGGCGCCGACGTCACCCAGGAGCCCATGTATCTGCGGGCGAGACTCGGCATGGGTTACCTCCCGCAGGAAGAGTCGATTTTTAGAAAACTGACCGTCGAGGAAAACCTCATGGCGGTGATGGAAACCCTGCCGATTTCAAAAAAGGAACGCAAGTCCCGCTGCGACGAGTTGCTGGAGCGGTTCAGCATCACTCACATTCGCAAGAACATTGCCCTGACCTGTTCCGGCGGAGAAAAACGACGCCTCACGATCGCGAGATCCCTCGTCACGCAGCCCAGCCTCCTCATGCTCGATGAACCGTTCTCCGGAGTTGATCCGATCGCGGTGAACGAAATTCAGATGATTGTCGAAGACTTGAGAAAGTCCGGCCTCGCCATTCTCATCACCGACCACAACGCCCGTCAGACGCTGGAACTCGTGGACCGGGCCTACCTCATTTACGAAGGCAAAGTCCTTCGCGAAGGCTCGCGTGATTTCCTCATCAACGACCCCGTGAGCCGCGAACTCTATCTCGGTGACCGCTTCACGATGTAAGAGACTGACATTCAGCGAATAAAAGCCCCCAATAGCTTGAACAAGACACAGAGAAAGCTTGTCAAAACCTATGAGGAGTTGGTACTCTTCCAGCTACTTTGAGCATCATTGCTCAGACCTAAACAGCACCATTATGCAAACCCAAAACGTTAATCTCCCAATCACTGTCACCGGTCGCCACGTCTCTGTCACCGAAGCGATGCGCGACCACGCCTACAAGAAAATTGAAGGCCTTCACCTTGATTACCCGAAGATTATCGAAGCCAAAGTTCTCCTCAACGTCGAGCAGGACAGGCACATTGCAGAGATCATCCTCTTTTGCGCCAACCACATCGTGATCGAAGCCGATACGATGACGGCCGACATGTATGCCTCGATTGATGAGACGATCTCCAAGATTGCCCGCCGCATGCGCAAGCACAAGACCCGCATGCTCAAGTCCCACCGCCCGAAGCGGAACCAGAAGCAAATTCGACACATCGCGGAATCCATCTTTACCGGTGAGATTCCTGAAGAGCCGGAAGATGAGCACGAGCCAGTCATCATTCATCAGGAAAAATACAAGGTGAAGCACCTCTATACCGATGAAGCGATCATGGACATGGAGATGAATGAAAAACCATTCATCCTTTTCCACGACGCGAAATCTGATGCCCTCTCGATCATCTATCGTCGCGAAGACGGTGACTACGCGATGGTCGCGCCAGTCCAGAACGTGTAAATTTTTGGCGGAATTCAACAGGGTCAGGTCATTGACCTAACCCTGTTGAACCGCGATCTCCGGACCCGCATGTCCTTACCCCTGCCCCGCGCTGTCCGAAAGGGATCACGCCTTGCGATTGTGGCTCCGTCAGGGCCATTCGATGAACAGGCTTTCGCGGCCGGCGTTTCCTGGCTGCGGCAACGCTACGAGATCAAGCACAGCCCTGAAATTTTTTCCCGCTTCGGATATCTTGCCGGGAGCGATGAACAGCGACTCCGGGATCTTCAAGAGGCGATCACCGATCCCGACGTCGATGCGATTCTCTGCGCACGGGGCGGGTATGGCGCGACACGACTCCTCCCGCAGTTGGAACTTCAAAAGATTGCCGGGGCGAATAAGCTCATCGTCGGCTTCAGCGATATCACCGCGCTTCACGCCCTCTGGGCCCGCGCCGGGGTCCGCTCCATTCACGCACCTATGGTTGCCGCCTTAGGCCGGGCCAGTGACGCTATCTGCGAACGGTGGATCGAAACGATCGAGAACCCCGCGCAGTTTCGAACCTGGCATCTCGATGCATTTAACTGTGCCTCTGGCGATGGCGCTGCAGGCACCCTCATCGGCGGCAACCTCGCCGTCCTCGGAGCACTCAACGGCACTCCCTATGCCCCTCCCCTCGACGGATCGATCCTCTTCATCGAAGACGTCGGCGAGCGGCCCTATCGCGTCGATCGAATGCTGACGACGCTAACGCAATCGGGATGGTTTGATCGAATCAGCGGCCTCATCATCGGGGCGTTCACGGAGGGAGACCCCGGCCCCGACGGCATCTCCACCGACGAGGTCATGCGCCGTCATTTCGACGGAGCCAACTTCCCCGTCCTGACAGGATTTCCCGCCGGGCACATTGATGAAAATATTCCGCTGCCCTTCGGTTCTACCGCGCGGATCGAGGGGGAAAAGCTCCTCCTCAACGCTCCTTGAGATTCTTCTCCTACAAATAGAGAACCCTCTCATGCACGAGGAGCCAGTGCTTGCGCGCCAATCCCCCGGCGAAGCCGGTGAGTGATCCATTACTTCCGACAACGCGGTGACAGGGAAGCATGATCGAGACGGGGTTTCGCCCTACTGCCGCACCAACCGCACGGACTCCTTTTGGCAACCCAATTTGTTCGGCAATGTCAGCATAAGTCACTGTTTCTCCTTCGGGAATTCGACCCAATTCGTTCCATACTTTTCTCTGGAAATCAGTCCCGGCGATGAGGTCCAGATAAGGTAATCGCTCTTGTCGCTTCTCTTTGAAGTAGGAGTCGAGCCACGACCTCGCCGCGTCAAAATGCGGGTCATGATTCGGAACCATCTCCAATTCACCCTTCGGGGGATGCTGATGATTCTCGAAGTAAAGACCCGACAGCCCCTCTTCGGTCGCGGTGAGCGTGAGCTGACCAAGAGCCGTCTCAAGAGTCGTCGCGATCATGGCGATTTCACGAAGTAACGATGACCACTTTCCCGAAATGGCTCGCGCTTTCCAGTTTCCCGTAGGCTGCCGGAGCTTCCTCGAAAGCAAAAGTGTCGCTCATCACCGGATGAATTTCATGCGCTGTCAAAAAAGCATTCAATCGCTCAAACATGGCGCGTGATCCCACGTAGATCCCGCTCAGATCGACATTCCGTGTCACGAGAGGAAAGAGGCTCGCCTCGGGAGCATCAAAACCGGTGAGAACCCCAATCAAGGCGATCGATCCTCCCGCCGCGACTGAGTTCATCGATTTTGGAAGTGTCCCCGGTCCGCCCACTTCGATGACATGATCGACACCTTTCCCGCCCGTCAGCTCAAAGACGGCTTTATCCCAATCAGGAGTCTCCCGATAGTTGATCACTTCGTCTGCTCCCAGCTCCTGCGCGCGCTTCAATTTTTCGTCGGAACTACTCGTGATGATGACCCGCGCCCCCGCCGCCTTGGCGATCTGGAGGGCGAAAATCGAGACGCCTCCGGTTCCGAGGCAAAGCACCGTATGACCGGCTTCGAGAGGGCGGCGGCGCTCCATCAAACCATGCCAGGCCGTGACTCCGGCACAGGGAAGCGTCGCAGCTTCAGCCAGTGAAAGATAATCAGGAACCCGAACGAGGCTGTGCACCGGCGCGACCACATTCTCGGCAAGGACGCCATCGCAGGAGCCTCCTCTTGCCGCTTTGTGATACTTCATATCAAAACGGCCCTCTTCCCAATCGCGGAAAAAAGTAAGCGCAACACGGTCACCGATGGACCAATTCGTGACCCCATCGCCGAGGGCCGTGATCGTCCCTGCGCCGTCAGAGAGAGGGACTACCGGATCAGCACCACTAGACGCTGACTTCCCGGACTTCATGAGAAGATCCCGATAATTCAGAGAGGCCGCCTCAATTTTCACGACCACCTCACCGCTGCCTGCGGAAACCTCTTCTGTGTTTTCGAGTTCAACAGCGAGACTGTCGCCTTCTTTCGGTTGGAGCAGATATCGTTTCATAAGACAGGATCGAGTTTTAGCAGGGTTTCAATTTCGGCAAGGTCGAGCGTATTGATGACATCCTCGCGCGTGAGCCACCCTTTGCGGGCGAGGCGAACGCCGAACCAGAGAAAGTCGAGATGAGCGATCGCGTGCGCATCCGGGTTGATGGAACACTTAACGCCTTTTTCAGTCGCGAGTTTCCACCAGCGCCAGTCCATGTCGAGTCGCCAGGGGTTGGAGTTGAGCTCAATGATCGTTCCGGTGTCGGCACAGGCATCGATCACCGCCGGGATGTTGATCTGATAGGCTTCCCGACGAAGCAGGAGTCGCCCCGTGAGGTGCCCTAACATCGTCACCGATGGATGGCTCACCGCTTTGATGATCCGGTCGGTCATGTCTTTCTCCGACAAGGTCATCGCGTTGTGAACCGAGGCCACGACGTAGTCGAGTTCGCCCAGCATCTCGTCATCAAAATCCAGCGAACCGTCTTTCAGAATATCGACCTCATTCCCCGCTAGAATCCGGAATTTTGTCCCTTCCTCAGCATACTTCCGATTCAGCGTTTTGATTTCCGCGATCTGTTCGCGAAGGCGGCTCGCATCAAGACCGTTCGCCTGGAAAGAACTCTTCGAGTGGTCCGCGATACCGAGATACTGCAAACCGAGTTCAAGTGCCGCGGCGGCCATTTCCTCAAGCGTGTTCTTTCCGTCACTGGCGATCGTGTGATTGTGAAACGTTCCCCGCAGGTTCTCGACTTCGATGAGGCGTGGCAGATCACCCCTTTCCGCCGCCTCCATTTCCCCCGTATTTTCGCGAAGCTCAGGCGCAATGAACTCGAGGTCGAGAAATTCATAGAGCTGAGCTTCCGATTCGAAAACCGGCGGCTCCTCTTTGTCGCTCCCCTCTTTAAGGCCGAGGCGATATTCGTTCAGCGTGTAACCACGTTCCAAAGCCCTTCCCCGCATCGCGACGTTGTGCTCCTTACTCCCGGTGAAATAGGCAAGGGCGCAGGCGAACTCTTCGTTCTTCACGACCCGAAGATCACACTGCAATCCGTTCTCCAAATAAACACTCGCTTTCGTGTCGCCTTTCACGATCACTTTCTGAATTCGCTCTGCGGAGGTGAAATGATCGATGATCGCCTCCGGATGTGATGACGCGACGAGAAAGTCCACATCGTGCACCGTCTCTTTCGCCCTCCGGTAACTCCCTGCCGTTTCAGCGCGGAGGCAGTCGGGGTGAGATTTCAGAAAGTCCAGGATCCCGGCGACCGGTGCCGCGACATCCCCGAGTCGGAAACGGTCCGCATTCGATTCGCGGAAGGCAATCGCCTCAAGGATTTTCTCGGCTGTCTTCGCGCCAAAACCGGAGAGAGCGGCCATCTCTCCCGACTCGGCGACCTCTTTGAGTCGGGGAACCGAATCGACCTCCAGCGAATCGTAAAGCGCTTTGATTTTCTTCGGTCCGAGTCCGGGAATCTTGAACAAATCAAAGAGAGACTCGGGAAACTCAGCACGGAGATTTTCATGGAACTCCAGCTTTCCAGTTGAGGCCAGTTCGTTCAGCTTTTGCTGCAACGCGTCGCCGATGCCCTTGATTCCCTTCAATTCATTGTCGCGGGCCAGAGCCACAATATCACCGGAGAATTGCCTTACCGTTTCCGCCCCGGAGCGGTAAGCTCGAATCTTGAAGGGGTTTTCCCCTTTCAGTTCGAGGAGCAGGGCAATTTCTTCGAGGGTGTCAGCTAAGTCGTCGCGTGTCATGATCGAGGCGCACGCTATGCCGAGTGAACTGCGGTGTCATCCATTTTAGTGTTCGACATGCATTCTCCTTTCGTGCAAAACCTTGCTTCAGACTGCGTCCCGCCTTTGCTCAACCTCCTCAATCTTCTTTGATCAAAAATTCCGATTTAGCCGTGAAAAATCGCTCATTGCCATCTATATTCCCGCGACACGCAGCCGGGAGCTTCATGAGCCGTCCCAACGCGTTCTGACTTCCTTATGAGCGACCGTTACGAAATCCGCGAGCAAATCGGCAAAGGTGGTCTCGGTGCTGTTTATAAAGCATTCGACACCCAGTTGCAGCGCGAAGTCGCGATGAAGCGGGTTTTGTCACCTGATCAGGCGACGGAGGAAGAGGTCGAAGATGCCGCCCGCAAACTCATCGCCGAGGCGCAGACCCTCTCGACGCTGAACCATCCCAATATCATCACCGTCTTTGACGTCGGGCAGGATAAGCAGGGAGGATTCGTCGTCATGGAGCTCCTCAAAGGAGAGACGCTCGACGAAACAATCGAGCGGGGCGTCCTCACTCAGAACGATTTCACCGAGGTCGTCTACCAGTCGATGGAGGCCCTCATCGCGGCGCAGGCGAGCAACGTCATCCACCGCGACATCAAGCCGACCAACATCATGGTGATCTGGCAGGCCTCCGGCAAATTTCAGATCAAGATCCTCGATTTCGGCCTCGCCAAGTTCAGCAAGAGTCCATCGGTCCAGACGATGGATCAGGAGGAATCAGTGCTCGGCTCGATCTTTTTCATGGCCCCGGAGCAATTTGAGCGCGGAGAGCTCGATGCACGGACTGACATTTACCAGATGGGGTGCGTTTACTACAATGCCCTCACCGGCCAGTATCCCTTCAACGGGGAAACGGCACCGCAGGTCATGAACGCCCACCTGCAGCACAAAGTCGTTCCTCTCGATCAGGTCCGGCCTGATCTCCCCCCCGCGATCTGCCAGTGGGTCATGTGGCTCATCAACCGCGATATCGAGCACCGCCCTCAAGATGCCCGCGATGCCCTGAAACGCTGGCCGAGAAATCCCGACCCTGCCGGTGAAATCCCCATCGCGAAAGCCCTTCTTGTCGAAGACACTCCCGAAGTCTCCACCGGTGAGATCAAAATCGTCACGGCGAGCAAAGCCTCGGCCCCCCCGGCCCTGATCGTACGCAAAGGCGATTCCTCACCGGTCGGCTCGCGGACCGGCAGGCTCCAGAGCGGCAGCCAGCCAATTCGCTCCCGCTCCGCGACCGGACCTCTCACCGGAACACCCGGAAGAAGTCGCCCGAACATTAGAAAGTCAGGTGAAGAGGGCAACTCGAAACTGAAGCTCTACATTTTCGCCGGAATCGGAGCGATCATCCTCGCCTTCATCGGCATGAAAGTGGCCGGCAGCGCCAGCGCAAAAAAAGCCGAAGAGCGAATCTCGACCCTCGCTTCCTCTGATCCCGACGGGGGAACCGCCGCCGACATCAAACTTGCGCTCGATTTCCTCGGGGACAAGGACACCTCAATCCCCGCACGACGGGATTCTGTCACGATCCTCGAAGCGGCAGGAGCCGACGGTGCTGACGAAATAATTCTCAACGCGTTGAAAGAGTCGGATTACCCGCCTCTTCAATCGCAGCTCTCCAAAATCCTCACGGAACGAAATTATGTCGAAGCCGTCCCGACTATTATCTCCAGTTTTGGAAATGCAGCGACAGATGACCAACGCCTTGAGTTTCTCCGATTCCTGAGATCTCTTGCCGGGATCGAACATATCGAGCCGCTCCTCGGCTCTCTCCTCGGAAGTCACAGCCTCACGGTGAGACGTGCCTACGAAGATGTCGTCCTCGCCGTGCTGCGAAAATCCGACGTTTCGCCATCGCTGGTCGATGACCTCCTCACGCGCACTTCGACGACGAGCGGTGCTCCCCGGAAAAGTCTCTTTCGCCTTCTCGGCGTCCTCGGGGGAGAGAAAGTGCTGACCCGCCTCACCAGTGTTTACGGCAAAACTGATGATCCTGAGTATCAGCGCGACGCCATGATCGCCTTCCTCAACTGGTCTGACGGCAGTGTTATTCCCCGTGTCGAAGAAATCATCAACTCCACCTCCGACGATGCCCTCCGCTCTGCCGCCGAACGCTCCTACGCGACCCTTGCGATCCTCCCGGCACCCTCACCGATTGAAGAGTTGGTGCAAAAATGGGACAAAGCTTTCAAGATGGTCGGCTCGTCGAGCGATATTCAGCGACTCATTCGCACCGTGATTTCCCATCCGTCGCAAGAGTCACTCGCGCTGCTTCGGCAATGGGCGCAAAACGAGACCTTCGGAGCCTACGCGAGAAGTTCAATCCAGACGCTGGAACGCTCCATGAAAAGTGTCCCCACGATTGCTCCCGGCGAAGAATTGAAAGGGAACAAGGCGCGGGTCCAGGGTGACAATGGTGCCGCAATCGATTCTTCAGTCGGTTCCCTCACGAGTTGGGTTTCACCGGAAACCTGGTTCACGTGGAATTTCAAAGTGAGCGAGCCGGGAGACTACCGCATCGAAGTGAGCGAGGCGACCCTCGAGACAAACCCGAGCGAGTTTGAAGTCTATCTCGCCGGTCAAAAATTTTCAGGACGCTCGCAAACGACCACCGGCCTCAAGAATTTCACGACCGTGAAAATGGAAGGCAGCGCAACGCTCCAGCCTGAGAAGATCTACACTCTCGTCTTGAAAGCGGGAGCCAAAGTGCAGCCGAGAATGATGGATATCGGCGCGGTGAAGCTGGTGAAGTGACGCTTTGTTTTCGCGACGATCTTCTAAACGAGCGGGCCGCTCGTTCCTACTTTTTTGGTTCGGAAGCTGGTTTGAAATCGAGAGCCTTGCCGTCAGTGAGTTGAATCAGGGCACCGCGCATCAAATTCCCCCGCTCTTCCCTTGGCATGTCCGGATACGTCTCCATGACATGGCGGATGTATTGCTGAAAGACTTTTTGCTTCTCCGGCCCCAACTTCTGATAACGATCCATCTCCTCCTTCGAAGGCCCGCGTCGTTTCTCGCCATCGCCTCCCTTTCCTTTCCCGTCTCCCCCTCGTCCCTGACGGGGTGCCGAGGCAAATTGCTGAGGATCATAGATGAGTTCAACTTCCTCACCCGCAAAGGAAACCCGTGCTTTAACGCCTTCCAGTTCCCAGTTCCGTTCGATCTCAACCAACTGAATCCCCTCCTCCGATGAAGTATCCGGAGTGACGACAAAAGTCTTCTTCGTCTCCCGATTGTAGAGCGTCGCGAGAGCCAGATCATCGACATGAGCGACGCCGCGCAGTGCATAAGTCTCTGCGGGATTTAAAACCCTCGCAAAAGGACTCGCCGAGCGCAGCGCCGAAAAGTCCCCTTCTGCAGTCGCGTTCGGCGCTTCAATTTCGGCAGACACCAAGCCGGTTCCCACTCCGGCAAGGACAACCGCAAACATCAGATTCAACCCTGTTCGCTTCATGATCTAACCCTGTTGATCCGTCTCGACACCGGTGGACTCTTTGGTCAAAGGCTGTCCATCATCCGCCGCATACCAACGCGCGATCGTGATCTCGCAAACGGCCTGAGGCTCTTCCTCTTTGGCTTTTGAATCGATCTCCAGTTCCATTGCCTTAATGACCCGGAACTCCTCCGGTCCCTGAAGCGAAATTAACCAATCGATGACATCGGCTTCATTTCCGCGAACCCGCAGACGAACCGCAACCTCGGTGTAGAAATTGTCCTGCTCGATGTCCTGCAAACTCTGTTGCTCGATCGTCAGCTTGCGATCCAGCACCTCATCCTGCATCAGCTGAAGAAGATCACCCTGCTCTTTCCCGAGAGTCGTCCCCGAAAGAGATGGCATATTCTCATTTAGCCAATGCTCACGGGCATCGGCCCTTTCCGCTTCGTCGAGCCACATCTCCTGATCGGCGAGTTCACTCTTCATCGCCGCGATCTTGTCACCGCTCCCTCTCAAATTTTTCACGATAGAACGCGCCGCAAATCCATTCACGACGAGGAAGATCACTCCAAAACACAAACCGAGGAGGATTTTTTCTCTAGCTGTCAGCTCCCGCATTAGACGGTTTCCCTTCTATCTCAAATGTTGCGGTGTTGTTCTTCTCCACCTTTGGGTTCGGCATGCTCCACTCGTAGGCGGAAAATGCCTCCATCGCCTTAAGATCTTCCAAAAGGCGGTTCGCCAACTGAACATCTCTCGCCTGTCCCCGAATGCGAAGGCTTCGACCTGTCGTGCGAAACTCCCGCACGACAACACCACTTCCCGGTAATGCCGAGGTGAACGAATTCAGCTGCACGAGAGGGAACCAAGATTTTTCAAAGGCCGGCTCGAGCCGGATCCATCGCTGTGATATCTGCTGAATCCTCGTCACGTCAGGTTCGACAATGGCAATTTGACGCTCCAGTGATTCCAACTCCCGCACCGTTTGCTTGCCCTCGACCCACAGCCACGCCGCCACGACGAGATAGACAACGAGAAGGACACCCATGACCGCAGCGAGCTTCTTTTTTGAAGCACGGCTTCTCCGAAACCTCGAAATCCGCGCAGGCAACAAGCGTGAACGCCCCACTGGATTCGCGCTCCCTTCGACCCCATCGCGGTAGGAGGTCACCGGGAGAGTTAGCCCGGACTCGAATTCCTTCTTTGTCGAATCAGAAAGATCCCCGACTGCCACTTCGATACCGGTAGGAAACAAATGCGAAAAAGCATCATCACCACCAAGACTGAGCAAGAGCAGGGAAACTTCCTGAGCGGTGATCACATTCACTTCGGAACCACTGCTCAAGGCTTGAACGTGGACCGGCTCATCATCCTGATAAATCCCGAGCACGAGTCGATTGTGTTCCTGCCAAAGTCGAGCTCCACCTGCTGGTGGCGACTGCAGGGCGGCGGCGGGCGCATATCCCTGCGCCTGATTGATGATCCATTCGTCATCGAGAGGAGAGACCACGGAGACCGCGAAGGTTTGCCCTGAATCATCACTTTTCACCGGCACAAAATCGTAAACCGTTTCAGATTTCGAGGCCGTCGCGAGGCCCCGCTTTTCGATCTGCGCAAAGATCATGCTTTCGTGAAGCGACGAATCGGTCACGGGGAGCTGGACGCAGAAAGTGGACACCTTTGCGGCGGGCAAACCGACGACGACATCACTCCGTTTCCCGATGAGGGAGGACAGAGTTGCCTCCTCTGTTCGCGTCTGGCCTCCGGAGATGAGGATCCATCCCGAGTTCGAGGCGGGAAGCGCTGTTAGGTTAACGGGCATGTCGGTGGATTAGGCATCAAGCAGACGCGGATCGTTGAACCCCGCGAATCTCCGCGAGTTTCTTCATTTTTAACCCGCAATTCAAGCCCTCATCTACGGTTCATTCAAAAGTCTCCGATGAGAAAATTGGCGACGATGACAAACCGCTCGTGCCATTCAAGCTTTCCGGGTTGCAGCGTGATCGCCTCCGGAGCCGCCGCGACGAGGAAAGAACGGCCGTTGAGCCACTCCCCGCCAGGCTCGACCCCTTTCAGGGCGCGAAAGGATTGCGCGCCCTCGCGATAAAGATAGATCGCGATTTCCCGACCTTCCCGGGGATCGAGGGCCGTGAGCATAAACCCTGAGCTCGCCTGAAAGTCCCCGACAGTGGTGACGACAACGTTGTGATGAGGACCAGTTTCCCACGCCGGCTGTCCGTCCTTATCTTCCTGCTGACGAACATAAAAAGCCCGCAGACTGAGAATCGGTGAAACGCCCCGCTCAACGGAACGCCTCATCATGCCGTGGATTCTCTTCGCAAATTCCAGGCTGGCCTTTCCCTCAGCCCGGTCGAGATAGGCACCTGACAGCTCACCGGCCCCGCGGTCGAGAAGCAACTCATTCATCCCCGCGACCACATTCATCCCCGCGACCAGGTCCGCAGTCGCGACCACGTGAATCCCCCAGCGCCTTTGCCCCAGGTAAACGACCGAATCCCGAAGACGAAAATATCGATCGTGCACGAACCGCATTTTCACTCCATCGTCGGAACCGAGAAGACCTCCGTAAATCTCACGAAACTCCGGGCGACTGAATTTCAAGCAATTCAGAATCGAAGCCGGTCCGCAGGCATCGTTCGAGTCAGCATAGTCGCGCTGATCAACGATCAAATTATCCTGCGACTCTGCCCGTCCTAATCCGATCAGCCCAAGAAGGAAAGTCGCGACCAGAAAAGGCTTCATGAGAGTGGTTATATCTCGTCACTGCTCTCTCCCGCAACCAAACCTCGCAGTTTTGCCTCAATGAACGGGTCGAGGGCACCGTCCATGACCGCCTGGATGTTCGCGGTTTCACAGCCGGTGCGGTGATCCTTCACCATCTGATAGGGCTGGAAAACGTAGGACCGAATTTGACTTCCAAAACCGATCTCACCTTTTTCACCGTAGGTCTTCTCCATCTGGGAACGCTTTTTGTCCTCCTCGATCTGAAGGAGCTTCGTTTTCAAAAGCTTCATCGCGACCTGACGGTTTTTGTGCTGGCTCCGCTCGACGGTGCATCGGATTTGGATGCCGGAGGGAAAGTGCGTGAGGTGAACCGCCGTTTCGACTTTGTTCACATTCTGACCGCCTTTGCCTCCGCTTCGTGCCGTCTTGATCTCGATGTCCTTTTCATCGATCTCCAGCTCAGGCTCCTCCTCTAAATCCGGGACGACATCGACACTCGCAAACGAAGTATGACGCCGCGACTGGGAATCAAAAGGGGAAATCCGGACGAGTCGGTGCACACCCCGCTCGCAACTGAGGTAGCCGTAGGCATTTTCGCCCTCGATTCGTAAGGTTGCTCCGCGAACGCCGGCCTCCTCGCCCTCCTGCATATCGACGATTTCGACATTAAACTCCTGCTGACGCGCCCAGCGCTGGAACATGCGCACGAGCATCTCGGCCCAGTCGCAGGCTTCGGTCCCGCCCGCTCCGGCATTGATCGTGATGAAGGCGCTCTCGGCATCGTGCGGACCGTTGAGGAGGGTGCGCAGCTCGATCTTATCGAGTTCGCCATTGATCGCTTCCAACTCCGGCCCTAACTCAGCAAGAGCGGCCCCTGTGTCTTCCTCCTCGTCGGCAAACTCAACGAGAACTGCAAAATCATCAATCCTGCCCGCGAGTTTGTTCACCGGGTTGATCTTGTTTTTCAGAACGGAGACCTCCCCCATTCTCGCCTGTGCTTTGTCGTTATCGTCCCAAAACCCGGGCGCACTCATCTCGGCCTCGAAGGCCTCTAATTCCCGCTCCAGCTTTTCGAAGTCAAAGATAGTGGCGGAGCTTCTTCAGCCGCGCCTGTATAGATTGTACTTCCTCGTTCATTGTCGCTAAGTTGTTCCACAAATCTGGAAAGTTTCAATCTTTGGATTACGAGTGTCCTTCAACATCTTCATGAAAGCCCGCGGCACGATCATCCGACGTTCACCTCTCACCGAGACGAGCCTGATCGTGCATTGGTGTACGCATGAGAACGGAATCGTGAAGACGGTCGCGAAAGGGGCGCGCCGACCCAAGAGTGCTTTCGCCGGAAAGCTCGACCTTTTCTTTCTCTGCGAAGTCGAGATTCACCCGGCAAAAAGCGGGGACCTCCATATTTTGAAAGACCTCAAGCTGGAGCGGTCGCGCCTCGGCTTGCGCAAAAATTACCTCCAAACCCTCGTCGCGAGCTACTTCGTGAAACTCGTTGATCGCGTTTCCGAACTGGAAACCCCTCTCCCCGAAATCGCGGACCTGCTTGATCGGGGACTCAATTACCTCGAGGAAAATGACGCGGACTGGCGCGCGATCGTTCATTTTGAAAAGCAACTCGCTGAACTGGTCGGAGTGATCGAACCGGGAATCGACCCGATCCGTTGTCTCGATGATATCTTCGGCAAAATGCCGCCCCAGCGCAAAGAAATCGGCGAAGCCCTTGAGCGTCAGCGCCCGACTCAAGGCTGATTTTCTCATCGCTTTTCGAAGCGGTGACGCGATATAAACGAAATCATGAAAATTCGTGCCGCTATTTTTTCTCTCATCATCCTCTGCCTCTCAACTCCGGAAGCAAGGAGTGAGACCCGTGACTGGACCAATTCGGCCGGGAAAACAATCATCGCTGAGCTGCTCGGCGTTGAAAATGGATCTGCGACGCTGAAGCTCGGGAACGGACGGGAATACACGATTCCCCTGAACACGCTTTCGGAAGGAGATCAGGCCTATGCGAAAACCTGGCAGGATGAGCAAGCCTCGCTCGCCGAAGCCCCTTCACCCTCGACCGAACCGCTCATGACCGTCCCCGGCAAACTGCTCTACCACTCCGACCTCACGACGATCGACAGTGAGTGGAGCATCCCCTGTGGAAAATGGGAAGCCACCTCAGAAGGACTCACCGGCGCGGAGCTCGAAGCCGACAACCACGCCGCCGTCTTCAAGCGCGCGCAGACGCTTAAGGACGTCATCATCGAATTTGATATCCAGATCGGCGAATCGAAAAGCGCGATGTTCGGGATCGATGGCAACGGCCACCTCTGCCGCGTCAGCATTTCACGACGGCTCTTTCAGGCGCGAAAGGACGACAGCGACAAGGAAGGTCCTGACACGGCCAAAATGTTCAACGCTGCCGAAGCCAACTTCGAACCGACAGAATGGCAGACCGTTCGCATTGAACTGCTCGGTGAAGAAATGCTCGCGCAAACGGGAGAGCACATCAGCATGGGAAGTGACCCCTCGCTCGCCGGTGACAAAGCAAAATGGGGCTTCGTCATCAGTGGCGAAACGGTCGGCTTCCGCAATCTCTCGATCTGGGAAGCGACTTTGAATGAGGACTGGGAAAAAGAAGGCCCCCGCCTCAGACGCAGCCTCGATATCGAAGAGTAGACATCACTTCAACGAAACGCCCACAGCGTTTTCTCCGTCCGCACATAGATCGTTCCTTCGACGATCGCGGGTGTGGTGCGGCAGAGTTCGCCGAGGCGATTCACGGCGACCGGCGCGAACTCCGGCGTGGCCGCGAGCACGTGGAGATTTCCGCTTTCATCGGCAAAGAAAATATTCGTCCCATCGCTGACCGGGGATCCCATGACGGGGCCTTCGACACCGGGGATGCGTTTCATCCAGAGCGGCTCACCGGTCACCGTTTCGACACAGGTCGCGATCCCGGAGTCATCGATGAGAAAGGTATAATCCCCCACCGCGATGACTGACGGAATGTGCGGAACGCTGCGCTCGACGCGCCAGACTTCCTCCCATTTTCCATCGGTCATTTTCATGGCGACACAGTGCTTTGGATTCGCGGTGAACCCGCAGGTTCCGATGACAAGGCCCTGCGTCACGATCGGAGAACTGATCGCCCGCTCGTTGGTTTCGAGATAGAAGACCGACTTCTCATCGACGACCGAACCATCCGCCGGATCGATCGCGGTGAAGCCATGCTGCCAGTTTGTGAAGGCGAGAAGCTCACGTCCCGCCACTTCGTAAAGACAGGGCACCGAGTAGGAAATCCGCTCACTGCGACGTTCAACTTCCCAGGCGACTTCGCCGCTTTCAGCCTTCAGCGCGAGGAGGTTTCCGTTCTGGTTTTCCTGATCGTTGTTGATCACGACGAGGTCACGATAGAGCATCGGCGACCCGCCAAAGCCATGACCACCAACGACGGGGCCGAGATCTGACTCCCACTGCAATTCACCGTCATGCGACAAAGAAACGATCGTGAGCTGCTCCGCCGTTCCCCACGCAAAGACGACGCGCTCCGCATCGACCGCCGGGGTCGACGTCGCGGCACTGTTGAAGCGATGCCCTTTGAATTTGCCCTGCGCGAAAGTCTTCGCCCAGAGAGTCTCGCCGGTTTCGCGATCCAGACAAAGCGCGAGCCACTCATAAGCAGTCGGGCCACTCTTTTTCCCTTTGGCTGCTTTTTGCTCTGACTCCACCGGAACCGCGCTGAGGAGAAAAAGGCGGTCGCCGAAAATGACAGGTGAGCCATGACCAAGGCCGGGGATTTCGACCTTCCAGAGGGCTTTGTCCTTTTCCAACGCGGTCGGCACGGATCCCTCCTCACTCACGCCGGAGCCATTGGGGCCTCGGAATCTAGGCCAGTGAGGTTCGGCGAGTGCACTCGAAACGCATGCCTGAAGAGAAAGGCCGATAAGGAGAGAGAGGACAGAAAATCGTTTCATCGTATATCTGATTAAACCGCAGAAACCCCGGCGCGGTCAAAGGCGGCTTTTAGATTTCGGAAACAGGTCTTGGTTGCGGCTTCGGCATCGTAGCCCGGATCACTCTTCCAGATTTGGCTGCTCACTTCGCAGCAGAAATCGCCGCGGTATCCGCCGTCGTAAAACGCTCTGATAATTTCGGCATGATCCCAGCTTCCTGCCTCACCCACGAGATCGAAGCGGACTTTGTCATCGACGATTTTTGCGTCTTTCACCGCGACGTAATTCGTGATCAGCAAGGCGGCAGCGACAGTTTCATCGATCTCTCGTTCCGGCGCAAGAAAGGCGTAATGACTGAAGTCGTAGACCATGCGAAGGCGGCGCGGATTGCCGAGCTGATCGAGGAGCCACTTCGCATCCTCGGGCACTCCCATGGCATGACTGCGATGGGGTTTGATCGAGAGATATCCCTTCTGATCGGCGAGGATCCGGTTCCAATCCGCAAGGCGATCACGGAAGAGGTTTTTTGATCTTTCCCAGTCTTTCCCACCAAGGATGGTCTGCAGGAGCGGCGGATCTTCAGGCGCGAGGGCGCGAGCCAGTTCAATCATCGTGCGCAGTTCGGAAAGCTGCTCGAGGTGCTTCGCATCATCCTCTTCCGGTCTCAGGTCAGCCATGAGGGCACTGAGTCGCAGCCCCGAATCGGCGATCTGGTCCCGCACCTTTACGATCTGGTCTTCCGTCTTTAAAAACTCGGTCAGATCTCCGGTCGTTCCCGGAAAGACAGTGATCTCGAAGGCGTTAAATCCCGTCTTCGCAATGAGATCGATTGCCGGGGCGAGCGGCATCGATTGCAATCCGTAGGTGCCGATTGCGATCCCGCAGCCACTTTCCTCAGCCTTGGCGAGGCCAACCACCGGCGCGGCCATGAGGCCGGTTTTGATCCAAGTTCGTCGTGATAACATGGTCTGAGCTTGCGGCCTGACCGCTTGATCAGCAATTCCGCGATGAGGGAATTGGGGCGGTCCGCTGAGTTTACATGATCTCTGAAGAACCCCGATTTTCGACTCTGACGGCGGAAGCGGTAGTGGTGATTTGTAATCGCCACCCCATCAAGCCGGGGCATTGCCGATGGCGATTGAAAATCACCACTACAGCACAGCATGATAACGAAGAGCCCCTCACTTGAAAGATCCCTTCACTGAACCCGCAACAAAACCTCATTCCGCCGCAGCAGCGCCGGAGTCCAGGGCGGATCATAACCGGCGAACATCGGGGAACCGGTCGCCGTGAGACCGCGAGCTTCGATTTCCTCGCGCAACTCCTTGAGCTTTTTCTTCCGTTGCGCGGCATCATTGCGACCGCTGTATCGGATCACGGCCATCTTACCACCAGCGACCTGCTTCTTTTTCACCTTGCTGTTGGAAGGATCGGGCGCTCCCGCTTTCGTAACATCCTCGGGGATCACGAACTGCATTTCCTGCGTCTGTCCATCCGCAGTCGCGGGCATGAAAACCGGCGTCGTCATCTTGATCTTCTGCGACTCGTCATTTTCCCCGGAGATGTATTGAAAAAGCTTTCCGAAGCTACCGTTCTGGTTTTCCCCGTTCATCGCCGTCGCGACGACTTCGTGCGACTCGTAGGTTCGGATTTCGAAGGAACCGTCTTTTTCCTCGACCTTGTAGCGGGCGGTTTCGTAGCCGGCGCGTGAGGTCGTGCCGAGAAACCCGACGGTGATAGCGAGAAAAATGAGAGCGACGATCCAGCCAATGCGTTTTGGTTTCATGCTTTAGGTTACGCTTTTCGACAGATGCTCAGCTATGCTCTCTCGCCCGCGTGATGACAACACTGACACTCTCGCAGTCGGCGAGGATGAACTTTTCCACCTCGAGGGTGACGGCGCAGACTCCGTCAAAGGCGATCACAGCGGCGGCTAACTCTTCGGCAAGCGTCTCGATCAATTTCCTCTCCCCGGACGCCGCGACATCGCGCAATTTTTCCGAAACCTTATAGTAGTCAATTGTGTGCTCGAGGCGGTCATCGAAGCCTTTGAAAGACTTTGAGAGCGTGATCGCGATACTCACCGAGACCGTTTGCGGACGAGCCCGCTCTTCTTCCGGCACGCCCACGGTCGTGACGAGTCGGAGGCCTTTGATATGAATGTGATCGCCCATGTGATAAAACTGTTTCCGCCATTGTCCGAACTCAGTCCACGAAAAGCAAGCGGCACTTGCGTATCAAGGTCTGCTTTCTGTCCCTGAAAGGTTCACCGGTTTGCACTTGAAGGAGAGAAAAAAGACCGCATCATATCAGCAACCATGTTTCACTCTATCGTCGCAGCGGCGGGACCTATCAGCGTTGATCCAAACGCGACCGGGTCCTGGACCATGCTGGCCGTTTATTTCTTCGTCGCTATCGGCGTCTCGTTTTTCTGCTCTGTCTGGGAGGCTGTCATCCTCAGCGTGACGAATCCTTACGTTGCCAATCTAAAAAAGCAGCGTCCCAAAGTCGGGGCACGCCTCGAAGATCTCAAGACGCGGATCGGTCGCCCTCTCACCTCGATCCTGACGCTGAATACGATCTCCCACACCGTTGGTGCCATGGGCGTCGCTGCTCAGATTGCCGTGCTCGGAGGTGGCAAATGGGACATGCTCGCGGGAGCGCTTATGACCATCGCGATCCTCATCCTCTCGGAGATCATTCCGAAAAATCTCGGGGCTCGTCACTGGCGTGCCTGGGCGCCGTGGGTGAGTTTCAGCCTTCTCTGGCTGACCCGCTTCATGACGCCGGTGGTTTGGTTCATTGAGCTTTTCAGTAAAGGGCATCACGGGGAAGCCGCCTTTTCACGCGACGAGTTAAAAGTCATGGCCGAGCTCGGGACGCGCCAGGGCAAGCTCAAGGAGGACGAATCCCGCATTCTCGAAAATCTCCTCCGACTCGGCGAAATCTCGGTGCGCGAGGTCATGACGCCCCGCATCGTTGTTTTTGCGCTCACCGAGGACACGACTGTTCAATACTATCTCGACCGCCACAACAGCTCCCCCTTTTCGCGGATTCCGATCTACAGCGAGAACCGTGACGACATCAAAGGCTTCGTTTTAAAACACGACATCCTCCTCGCCGCCGCGAATGATCAGTATGAACTCGAACTCAGTGAACTGCGCCGCGACATCGCCGCAATCCCACACACGACGAAGCTGACGGATGCCTTCCAGCACCTCGTCGCGAATCGACACCACATCGCGATCGTCCTCGACGAATACGGCGGCATGAGTGGACTCGTGACAATGGAAGACGTCGTCGAAACCCTGCTCGGCCTTGAGATCGTCGACGAGGCGGACACCCGCGAAGACATGCAGGAATTTGCCCGCAACATGTGGAAGACTCGCGCGACGAAGATGGGCCTCGAAATCAGTGAGCCCTCAGAGACGATCATTGGCCCTTCCAGTTAAGGACGATCACGCCAAAGAGCATCAGGGCCAGCGCCGCTGCTTTGCGGGGAATGTTTTTCCGTTCCCCGAGGATCAGGATGCCTCCGATGAAGCCGATGATCACCGACGTCCGCCGCACCGGTGAGATCACCGAGATGAGCGCGCCGTCCTGCGCGATCGCGAGGAAGTAAAAAGCATCAGCGATGAGCAGTCCAATCCCGACGGCGGGAATGACCCATCGCCATTGGAACGGCGTCCGCACTTTCATCCCGAACCTCCAGACGAGGACAAAGGGCGTCATGACAACGACGAGATAGATCGAAAACCAGAATTGGAGCGTCGCGACGCGGATCTCGAGAGTTTGCAGGAGAAACTTATCATAGAGTGCGCTGAAGGCACCCAGCACCGTCGCGACAACGAGAAAGTAGACCCATTTGTCGCGATGAAAGACGATCCCCTCCGCTTTTCCGAGGAGGGAAAATCCATAAAACGCGACGAGAATAGTGGCGACGCCCACCCATTGCCAGGCATTCGGCATTTCCCCCATGAAGAGCACCGCAAATAAAATCGTCCAGATTGGAGCGGTTGAGCGAATCGGGCCGGCGATGGTGATCGGCAAATGCTTCAGCGCAAAATAGCCGAAAATCCACGAGCCCGAAACGAGGACGCCTTTTCCAAAAAGATACCAGTGCTCCGCGACAGTCAGCGTATCGATCACGAGTCCGCCCTGCCAAACCTGCGGGAGAAACGGCGTCACGATTCGCAGGATAAGCCAAGACCCCGCCCCCGTAAGGACCCCGAAAAACAGCACCGGTGGCACCGCATTGTCACGGACCGCAAGTTTCTTAAGAAGATCGTAAATCCCGAGAACGATTGCCGAGCAAATGGAGAGAAAAATCCAGGACATCAGATCAATTTCTCTATCTCTGCGATGAGATCGCGACCGCCGATCTCCCCCAACGCCGCGAGTTCCTCTCTCAACACCTGCCAGGCCGGCTCCCCCGTTTCCTCGGTTCGTCCGCAATGCGTCCGACAAACAAACCCATCGTAATCTTCAAACCGCTGCGGGTCGGTCTCCGTGCTATAAAGAGTCAGGACCGGTTTGTGATTCGGACCCGCCTTGATCGAGAGCGGATGCAGCCAGCACGTGAGCGGTTTCCAATGCCAGGGATGCAGCCCCTGATCAACCGAGTAGGCCTGCAAAGCGCAGCGCGCATCCGGCAGGAGAAAGACACAGCTCGTCTCGGGAAAATGCGAGGGGTAATCAACGACCGATTTTCTCATCGCCGCTGGCTTCGTCGCCGTTTTCGGACCCGAAGCAATATCGCGCCACTTTCCGTAAACCACGACCTGCTCAGGGAGTGGAACTCCCGTCTCCTCGATTTCCTTGCGCTCATCCTGAACCAGGGTCCGAATTGCAGCGGCCTCCTCGGAGGAAAGGTAAACGCCGTCGTGGCAACAAGTTCCGCCACAAGCACCAAGATCGCAGCGCGTCAAAGGTCGAGAGAGAGCCTCCCGGTCCAGCGTCATCGCCCGAACCGTCTCCGCAAGGAGTTCCCGGGTGTTCGGGTAAGCCGCAATTGCGTGACTCATCGATCAACGTTCTTTCGTAAGAAGCTCCTCATTCCCGCTGTTTCTAGGTAAAGTCGTCAAAGCCCTCCATCATGCGCGCCGCTCTTTTCATTTTCCTTTCCCTCGCCGCCAGTTCTCTCGTCGCGGAACCGATCGATTTCAATCGCGACGTTCGGCCGATTCTTTCCGACAAATGCTTCAAATGCCACGGCCCCGACGCGAAGAATCAGAAGTCCGACTTCCGCATCGATACCTTCGCACACGCCACCGAAGACCTTGGCGACTACGCCGGGGTTGTTCCCGGTGATCTCAAAGCGAGCGAAACCCACTGGCGGATCCACTCCGACGATCCTGTCGACGCGATGCCCCCGCCCGACTCGAAGATGACTCTGACAGAGCGTCAGATCGAGATCCTCGACCAATGGATGCTCGAAGGGGCAAAGTATGATGAGCACTGGTCCTTCGTCGCCGTTCCCGAAACAATCGAGGTTCCCACCGTCGATTCGGAATGGGTCAAAAATGACATCGACCGTTTTATCCTCGCAAGACTGGAGAAGGAAAATTTCACCCCCTCTCCCGAAACGAGCCGCGAAAAGTGGCTTCGCCGCGTCACCCTCGACCTCACTGGCCTTCCCCCCACGATTCCCGAGCTCGACGCCTTCCTCGCCGACAAATCAGCGGATGCCTTTGAAAATGTCGTGACCCGCCTCTTCGATAGCGACGCCTACGCCGAGCGCCTCACCGGCGAGTGGATGGATGTCGCACGCTACTCGGACAGCTATGGTTTCCAGGTTGATCGCGACCGCACCGTCTGGCCATGGCGGGACTGGGTCATCGACTCGTTTCGCGAGAACATGCCCTTCGATGAGTTTATTACCCTCCAGGTCGCGGGCGATCTCCTCCCCAATGCGACGCGCGATCAAATTATCGCAACGACCTTCAATCGCCTTCACCCGCAGAAAGTCGAAGGCGGCAGTGTCCCCGAAGAATTCCGCATCGAGTATGTGTCCGACAGAATTCACACTTACGGCACCGCCTTCCTCGGCCTCACGATGGAGTGCTCACGCTGCCACGACCACAAGTATGATCCCATCACCGCGAAGGATTACTTTCAGCTCACCGCCTTTTTCGACAACATTGACGAAGCCGGGCTTTACTCCTATTTCACCCCGTCCGTCCCAACCCCGACCCTGTGGTTGCCCGATGACAAGCAGAGCGAATCCCTAACACGCCTAGAAAAGGACATTAAGACCGCCGAAGCAGAACTGGAAAAAGTCAGCACCGATGCCGACGAGGCCTTCGCTCAGTGGCTCGACGGAAACGCTACCCTCGCAGTGCCCTTCCCCATTGCCGCCTTCAGCTTCGAAGACGAAAAGCCCGCTGCGCTCGCGAACAATGTAGAAGGTGGCGACCCCGGAAAGAGTAATGCGAACAATCTCTTCGTCGCCGGAAAACAAGGAAATGCGATCAAGCTCACTGGTGACGACGCCGTGACCCTGCCGGTCGGGAACTTCACCCGCGACGACACCTTCTCAGTTTCTCTCTGGATGAAAACTCCCGAGTCGCCGAAGCGAGCCGTCATTTTCAGCCGTTCCAAAGCCTGGACCGATGCCGCGAGTCGCGGCTACGAACTCCTCCTCGAAGACGGCAAGCTGAGCGCCGCCCTGGTCCATTACTATCCCGGGAATGCGATACGCGTCCGGAGCAAAGAACCACTCCCCGTGAATGAATGGAAACACGTCGCGATGACCTACGACGGCTCGAGCCGGGCCGAAGGTCTCAAGCTCTATCTCGATGGAAGAGAAATCGAAACCGAAACCGTCCGGGACAAACTCACCCGCGAGATTACCGGGGGCGGGAGTGACACTCTCGTGATTGGACAACGCATGCGCGACAACGGATTCAAAGATGGGCTCGTTGACGAATTCCAGATCTTCCCCCGCCAACTTGCCCCTGCCGAGATTTCCCTCCTCGCCGGAAACGGTTCCGCGAAGCCTGACAAAGCCACTTTTCTCATCACTGCGTACGAAGCTTATCAGGCCCGGCTCGAAACCCTGACCTCGCTCCGCCGTCAGCGTAGCGAACTCGTCAAAAAGATCCCCGAGATCATGGTCATGGAGGAAACGCCCGAGCCACATCAAACCTACCTCCTTGATCGCGGGCACTACGAAAACCGAACCGAGCCGGTCTCCGCCGAGACTCCACATTTCCTCCCGGCGATGCCGCAAGGCGCACCCAGGAACCGCCTCGGACTCGCGCAGTGGACCGTTTCTCCGGAAAATCCACTCACCACCCGCGTCACCGTGAATCGCTACTGGCAGATGCTCTTCGCGAAAGGCCTCGTCGCCACGAGTGAAGATTTCGGAGCGCAAGGGCAACTCCCGACTCACCCCGAATTGCTCGACTGGCTCGCGCGTCGTTTCATCGACAGTGGCTGGGACCTGCAGGATTTACTCAAGGCGATGGTCCTCTCCGCGACCTATCGACAAAGCTCTCACATTTCTTCCGGGGAACTCACGGAACGCGACCCGGAAAACACCCTCCTCTACCGCTACCCCGCCCCGCGCCTTTCCGCCGAGGCAATCCGCGACAACGCCCTTGCTGCGAGTGGCTTGCTAGTCAGCAAAGTCGGCGGCCCTTCCGTGAAGCCCTACGACATTGCCGTGTCTTTTAAGCCGTCCGAGCCTGGCAAGGGCGATGCCCTCTACCGCCGCAGCCTCTACACCTACTGGAAGCAAACCGCGCCCGCCCCTCTCATGACGACATTGAATGCGTCAAAGCGCGACGTCTGTCGGGTCCGCCTTGAAAAGACGGACTCTCCGCTTCAGGGACTCGTCCTCCTGAACTCGCCGCAATTCGTGGAGGCCGCCCGCACTCTCGCGGCGACTCTCGTGACGCAGCATGGAGGCAACGATGCCGCGATTGTTGAAGAAGCCTTTCGACGCTTAACGAGTCGGCACCCCGACGCCGAAGAATCGGCCCTCCTCACGCGACTCCTTGTAGAGCAGAGCCTCCACTTCGAGGCGCAACCTAAGGAAGCCGCTAAACTCCTCGAAATCGGCGACTCTCCCGCTCCGACCGGAGAAACCCCTGCCCGCATCGCCGCCGTCACCACCCTTGTCTCCACCCTCATGAACTTCGACGAGTGCATCACGAAACGATAACTACACTCTAACGGCCTTCAGAAGCATCTCTTCTTCTTACTCCTCATCTTCTTCTTAATCTCCATGTGAAGCGGAAAGAGTAAGAAGAGGATTAAGATGAAGAAGAGGAGCCCGATTCTTCCTACCTTCCCCCTTTTAACATTCCCGGCTGAAAGCCGAAAACCGCCATGAATTGCACCGGATTTGAATCACCCCTCGGCATGAGCCGACGCTCCGCCCTCGCCGGTTTTGGCGGTGGACTTGGAAGCCTTGCCCTCGGCAACCTCCTATCAAACGCACAAGCCGCTCCTTCGGACAGCTACCTCACCGGAAAAGGAAAAGCAAAGCGGGTCATCTTTCTCTTTCAGGCCGGAGGCCCTTCCCAGGTCGAACTCTTCGATCACAAACCACGCCTCACCGAAGAACAGGGCAAAGAACTTCCCGACTCCGTCCGCTTGGGGCAGCGCCTCACCGGCATGTCAGGAAATCAGGCGAGCCTTCCCCTCGTCGGATCCGCCTACCCCTTTGCCCAGTACGGTGAAGCCGGCACCTGGATGAGTGACCGTCTCCCCTACACCGCCAAAATCGCTGATGACATCGCCGTCGTGAAATCGATGTACACCGAGGCGATCAATCACGGCCCGGGCGTCACCTTCATGCAGTCCGGCTCGCAGATTGCGGGGCGTCCCAGCATCGGCTCCTGGCTCTCCTACGGTCTCGGCTCGATGAATGAGAATCTCCCCTCTTTCGTCGTCCTTGTCACCAAAGACAAAAAGGGACAACCGCTCGTGAGTCGTCTCTGGGGCAGCGGTTTTCTCCCCGGCAAACATGACGGTGTCCGTTTTCGCGCAGACAAAGATGCTGTTCTTTATCTAAACAATCCAGAAGGCCTCGACCGCAAATCCCGTCGCATGATGCTTGATCGCCTCGAAGAGCTTCACCACCTTCAATTGGCAAAATCAGGTGATACCGAACTCGAAACCCGTATCGCCCAATACGAAATAGGATTCCGCATGCAGTCATCAATTCCTGACGTAACCGATCTATCAAAAGAGCCCGAACACGTTTTTGACCTCTACGGCGAAGACGCGCGCACTCCAGGCACTTACGCCGCTAACTGCCTCATGGCCCGTCGCCTTGCCGAGAAAGGCGTCCAGTTCATTCAGCTCTACCATCAGGGCTGGGATCATCATGGCGGGGTTCCGGGCGGCATCAAAAAACAGTGTCAGGAAACCGACAAAGCTTCCGCCGCTCTCGTCACCGACCTCAAGCAGCGCGGACTCCTCGACGACACTCTCGTCGTCTGGGGCGGAGAGTTCGGTCGCACCAACTACTGCCAGGGGAAATTTAATCCTGCCAACTTCGGTCGTGATCACCACCCGCGCTGTTTTTCCATCTGGATGGCCGGAGGCGGCGTCAAAGGCGGCATGACCTATGGAGAAACCGACGACTACTCCTACAATGTCACCGAGGGCGGCGTTCACATTCACGATTTCCACGCCACAATGATGCACTTGTTAGGGATCGACCACGAGAAGCTGACCTTCAAATACCAGGGCCGTCACTTCCGTCTTACCGATGTCCACGGTCACGTCGTGAAAGACATCCTAACGTAGCAGCGAACGTAAGCGAGTAGTCTCTTCGACCGTCCGCCCCCATCTCCTCGCTCACGCTCAGAGCTACGCCGCCGATTTACCCGTAGCAGCGAGCGTGAGCGAGTAGCCTCTTCGACCGTCCACACCCATCTCCTCGCTCACGCTCAGAGCTACGCCGCCGATTTATCTCCCGATCCTTCATCGCGTCCTATTCGGATTGTCCTCCCATGCTAGCATCGCTGACATGCGACGAATTTTCTGCTGCCTCCTTTTCCTAACCGCCACTCTCGCCTCGGCTCAGCAAAGCCAATGGACGGCGCTTGAGATCGCGCCTCTGATCGGGAAAGACAATGCCCTCGCCGCGCAGAAGATCCGCAGCAGCTACGGGGCAAAGGGACTAGCCGAAGGCAAGAACCGCTGGATCGAAGAAACGACGCTCCTCATTGCAGTCACCTCGGAAGAGCCCGTCACCGCGATCAAAGAAGACGACAGCGAGCTCGGTGCGCTCACGAAACTCGACGAGGACGGGCTCTACGCTTTCTGCGCCGACATCGGAAATCATCAGGACTTTTCCTACCGCCTCGAAACTGCCTCCGGTAAAATCATCGGAAGCAACACGGTGAAGATCGAATACTACCCCTACGCGAAGGATTCGATTCACAACCCGCATCACCCGCAGGGAACCCTCCACGAGCACCGCTGGACAAACTCAAAAATCTACCCGAACACGGAGCGCGATTTTCTGGTCTACATCCCTGAGCAATACGACGGCTCGAAACCGGCGGCCCTCATGATCTTCCAGGACGGCCTTCGCCACGCCGACACGGAACTTAGCGGCGGCCTTCGCGCACCCATCGTCTTGGATAATCTCATCACGAGAGGTGAGATGCCGGTGACGGTTGGACTCTTCATCAATCCCGCCAATTTTCCTGATCAGCCCAAGGGAAGCAAGCCTCGCAACCGCAGCGTCGAGTATGACTCCCTCGGCGACACCTACGCGACCTTTCTTCTCGAAGAGATCATTCCATTCATCACCGAGAAACATCAGCTCAACCTGAGCGATAATCCCACGCACTGGGCGCTCGCCGGAGGATCAAGCGGTTGCGCCTGCGCCTGGACTGCAGCCTGGGAGCGGCCGGACAAATTCGGCAAAGTCCTCGGCTGGGTCGGCACCTTTGTCGATATTCGCGGGGCCAACGCCTACCCGAGCCTGATTCGAAAAACGGAACGCAAACCAATTCGTGCGGCATTGTTAGGGGAACGCAACGACCTCGACAATCAGTTCGGTAACTGGCCTCTCGCAAATCGACAGATGGAAACCGCGCTCAAGTTCGCTGACTACGATTATCGCTACTGGTGGGGCGACGGTTTTCACGGGAGCCGCCACGCCGCTGTCATGCTGCCGGAAATGTTGAAATGGCTATGGAAAGAATAAAATTCCTGACACTGCTCTATCTCTCCTTCAGTGGAGTCGTCGTGGCCGAAGCCGAACCGATTTTGCCTTGCTGGATTTGGACGGAAACAACGACAGATGAACCCGTCGTTTTCGATCACGAATTTGCTAACGATAGACTGCCCGAAAAAGCCATCGTGCGGCTCACGGGAGATTTCTGCCATGTCGAGTTGCGAGTCAATGATCAAGTCGTCGGCTTCGTTGAAGCGTTTGATCCGGTAACGGAGTTTGATATCCTCCCTTTCTTCCAGTTGGAGATCAACAAAGTCAGCCTCGTCGCCTACCCCGTACTCGGCCCTTCAGCCGTCGCAGCCACCCTGACAACCCGCTGGGGCGACGCGGAAGGCACCATCGATACTAGCAGAGGCTGGAGTCATAATGCGACGATTGAGCGCGGACTCGTCACTGCAGCCCGATGGGGTGACAATGAACTGCGCGACATCGATCACTCCGCCGAATACAATCAATGGAAAGAAGCCTTTGCCGACGCGTCCGCGATTCAGCTTTCTGATCTCCCGAAAGACTTTCGTATCGAAAAAATCAAGTCCGCCTCCGAAGAGGAAGACTCCTGGGTCAGCCTCGCGATTGATGAAAACAATCGCCTCTACCTTGGGATGGAAAAGAAGGGCATCCTTCGCCTCACTCCCGGAGGCCCGACCCAAAAAATCAAAGACGCAGAAGTCATCAACGACAGCCTCGAGGAATGTCGCGGCCTTGTCTTTCACGAGGGTGCTCTCTATGCCAACGCCAACGATTCAAAAGCGCTCTATCGACTCCGCGACACGACCGGCGACGATCAATTCGACGAAGTCACGCTCATCCGACAAACCGAAGGCTCCGTCGGCCATGGCCGCAACGATCTCGCCCTCGCGCCCGACTGGACGATCCACGCGATTCATGGGGACTCCGTCGAAGTTCCTGACGGAGCCACCTTCGACACCGCGAGTGAAGACTCCGCATCAAAACCGCTTGGCCACTGGCTCAGCCTCGGACGCGAAGCCGACGAATGGAATATTCATTCCCGCGGCCTCCGAAATCCTTACGGTCTCGATTTTAACGACGATGGCGAAGCCTTCACCTACGATGCCGACAACGAGGGTGATGTCGGCCTGCCTTTCTATCGTCCCAGCCGGATCAACCACCTTGTTCGAGGAGCGAACTATGGGTGGTGGCAGCGTCCCGGTAATACCCGGAGCATCCCCGTCTACGCGCCGGATTCCGTGCCGACGACTTTTGACATCGGCCGCGGCTCACCCACTTCCGTCAAGTTCGGATACCGCAGCCGTTTCCCCGCCCCCTGGAGCGATGCCCTCTTTGCGCTCGATTGGGCCTATGGTCGCATCATTGCTGTTAACCTGACCCCTCGCGGCGCGAGCTACTACGCCAGCGGATCCGAATTCCTCACCGGTCGTCCTTTGAATGTGACTGACCTTGATTTCGATTCCTATGGCAGGATGTATTTTATCACCGGTGGTCGCAAAACGCGCTCCGCTCTTTTCCGTATCGACTACCAGGAAGATCATGAGCCGCCCGAACGTGCTTCACGACAGGCCGCGATGAGAGAGAGTTTTTCCCTCGGGCGTCGCGAGATTCGAAAACAGCTCGAGACCAACGCCGCCCCAATCACTCCGGAGTCAGAGTGCTGGACTCACCTCAGCAGCGCCGACCCCTGGCTGAGAAATGCGGCGAGAGTCCGCCTCGAAAAGCGCCCCCTCGAAGAATGGCGCGACCTCGTTTCGCAGCCCTCCGACGACCTTGGCAAACTGACCGCGCTCCTCGCGCTGGTTCGTCAGGGTGAAAAAGTCGACCGCAACAAAGCGCTCAGCCTCGCTCTCGAACTCCCAACCGACTCGTGGCGGCGCACCGACAGGCTTACCCTCCTTCGCATTACCGAACTTGCCGACCCCGCATTGATTGCCGATCCCCTGCGCTCGAAATTGTTCACCCTTGCGACCGGCTGGCTCGACACCCCGGATGACCCCATCACCCGCGAAGCGATCCGCATCCTCGCCCTCTACGAAAACAACGAAGCCCCGCGCCTCGCGACGGATCTTTTCACGACTTCGGAAACGCAGGAAGACAAACTTTTCTACCTCGAACGCCTCTCCGAAATGTCGGCAGGGTGGACCGAAGATAAGCGAGTCCAGTTTTTCAAAGCCGTCGCCGTCGCACGTGACACCTCACGGGGCGACCGCTTCATGCCGCCATTTTTTCAAGGCATCGAAGAGCGTGCCCTCGCCGCTCTGCCGGAGGAAGATCGACCAACCTACGCTACCTTGCTACAGATGAAGCCGCTTCCGCGCGGAGAAGCGGAAACCGATCCACGAGAGTTCGTTCAAAACTGGACGAGCGACGACTTTGATCCCCCTTCTTTCACCACATTCACCGTGCCGACGCATGAGGAAGGACTCGCCCTCTACCGTGCCGGGCTTTGTCATCATTGCCATACCTTCGGGTCTGAAGGCATTCCCATCGGCCCCGATCTGACCCGCGTCGCCAGTCGCTTTACCCCTCTCGATCTCGCCGGTGCGATTCTTCATCCCTCCGAAGTGGTCTCGGAAGTGTATCGAAATACCGAAGTCGCGCTGAAGGACGGAACACAGGTCCTTGGCCGTCTCATGCGCGACGACTTCCGTGGCTCGACCCTCCATTTTTCAACCAACCCCTTCGACGCTTCGGAACAAGTCACGGTGCCGAAATCAGAAATCGCTTCGATGAAAGAATCCGAAGTCTCCCCGATGCCAACCCACCTTCTTTCGACCTTCACGAAGGAAGAGGTCGTTTCCCTGATCCAATGGCTCGTCAGCGGACCGGAATCGCCGTGATCCTCTCCTCACTCACGCTCAGCCCTACACTCCCGATCCAACCGTAGCAGCGAGCGTGAGCGAGCAGCCTCTTCGACCGCAGCTCATCTCCTCGCTCACGCTCAGAGCTACAAACTAGCAGACGCAACAGGGTTAGGTGACTGACTCAACCCTGTTGAGTCGGCCCTTATCACGTCCTCATTGCCGTTGGAATGAGCGCTCCGCGCCCTTAGAATCTCTCCCATGAATTCCCGCTTCACCTGGCTCACCGCCTTTCTTGCTCTCTTTGCTCCCCTCTCGCACGCCGACACGAAAAATGTTGTTCTCTTCTTCGTCGATGACATGGGTTGGACCGACCTTGGCTGCACCGGCAGTGACTTTTACGAGACTCCTAACATTGATGCATTGGCTGAGAGTGGTGTTCGCTTCACGAGCGGATACGCTGCCTGCACCGTCTGTTCCCCGAGTCGCGCTGCGCTCATCACCGGTCAGTCGCCGGCGCGACTTCGAGTGACTGATTTTATCCCCGGGCACCCCTTTGTGAACACGCCCCTGACGATTCCGGATTGGACGAAAGTCCTCAAAAAGGAACACCTCACTCTTCCGGAGTTACTTAAGCCACATGGCTATGAAAGCGTTCACCTCGGGAAATGGCACCTCGCCCATCGCACCGGAAAGGGAGGCAATGACCCAGCCGACCCTGACAATTATCCCGAAGCGCACGGATTCGACATCAACATCGGCGGCAATGAAAGAGGTGCGCCCTCGAGCTACTTCTGGCCCTATGCCAAAGGCAAGACACTCGAAGAGCGGAAGAAAAATTCAATCTACGCAACCCTCCCGGACCGCGGCAAATCCGACGAAGAACTGGAAGGTGAGTATTTGACCGACCGTCTCGCCGAGGAAGCGGAAATCCTCATCGACCGATTCGCAGCGGAGGAGACGCCCTTCTTCATGAACTTCTGGTTCTACAATGTTCACACTCCGATCATGGGGCGACCTGACCTCGTTGAAAAATACGAAGCGAAGCTCAAAGAGAATCCCAATCGAAAGCACACCAATTCCGGCTACGCGGCGATGGTTGAGAGCACCGACGCGGCGGTCGGGCGGGTCATTGCAAAACTTAAAGAACACAGCCTTGAAAAAGATACCCTCATCATTTTCACCTCAGACAACGGCGGCCTCAGGCCGCAGGCGACAGACAACACCCCAATCCGTCAGGGCAAGGGCGGCATCTACGAAGGCGGCGTTCGGGTGCCCTTTATTATCCATCTTCCCGATGGCGGCGCCTCCGATGTGCTCTGCCATAAACCGGTCATCACGATGGATCTTCTTCCGACAATTTTTGAAGCTCTCAATCTCGATCTCCCTGAAACGGTCGCGGCAGTTCAGGACGGACGTTCCCTTCTTCCGCTCGTCAAGGACCCGAGGGCCGAGACCGAACCGCGGAGTCTCTACTGGCACTACCCACACTATCACTCCATGGGGGCACAGCCCTACAGCGCGATCCGAAAGGAAAACTGGAAGCTAATCGAAGTGATCGGTCAGGATCGACTTGAACTCTACGATCTGAACAGCGACCTCCACGAGAATCACAATCTCGTGAACGCGGAACTCGATCTCGCTCGTGCCCTCTACATGGAGATGGCTGCTTGGCGAAATTTAGTGGGCGCGCAAATGCCAACCCGTAATCCTGACTTCAACCCCGACCAACCAACCGGGGTGGATCGTGCGGGCAATGGAAACGTGAAGCCCGCGGCGCCACTCCGGGAATAGCGACTACTTGTTAGCAGACTTCACTTTCTCCTTCAGGATCTGCTCTAGCTCCGACTTCTTTGCGACGGCATCTGCAGTCGCCACAAGATTGGTGAACTGCCCGGGGTCCGCCTCCATGTCGTAGAGCTCTTCGCTGCCGTCTTTGTATCGGATGTAGGCCCATTGGTCCGTCCGAATCGACTGCCCTTTCTTCCCGTCGAGTGAGAAAGTAGCGTCGCGAACCCTCGCCTTCGAATCCAGCAAAACCGGACGTAAACTGTGCCCTTGCACCGTTTCCGGAACGTCCACCCCGAGGAGATCACATACTGTCGGGTAAACATCCATGAGTTCCACGAGCGACATCGTTCTTCCACTCTCAAATCCGGGAGCAGAGACGAGAAACGGAACACGTGTCACCTCCTCGTGGAATCTCGATTTCTGCCAGAAATGGTGTTCCCCGAGATGATAGCCATGATCACTCGTGAAAATCACAAGCGTCGAATCGCGCAAGCCCTGCCGATCCAACTCCGCGATTACTTTACCCAACTGCTCATCCATGAACGTGACGGTCGCGTAGTAGTCGGACCACATTTTCTTGATATTGTCAGGGTACTGATCAATCCCGTAGAACTGCGATGTTGAACCTGCTGTCGCGGCTTTAGGCATGTCCTCCCAGTCTCCCTCCGGCACCTCGGGCGCTTTGATCTTGTTGATCGGATAGTCTTCGAAATAACTCGCCGGAGCAACACTGGGATAGTGAGGCCTCACGAAACCGGTCGCGATAAAAAATGGCGTCTCGCTTTTCCCATGCGTCTTCAACAACTCGACCGTTTTCTCAGCCGCTTTCCAATCGGGCTGCTCCGAACCATCTCCGTCCGACTCGACACTGGCAAACATCCGAAACGGCATCTTCGTTGACTGGCGATTTTCGAGCGCGCGCGTCTCGATATTCTGATTCAAAAGACGATAGAGGCCCGGCGTGTGCGCCTCTTGTCCCTGACAATTAAAACGCTCTGTCCAGGTGTTGGCGACATCGAGCCCGTCCGTCCCGTCGATGATATCTCCGGGCACCCGCATGTGAAATATCTTCCCGACGCGAGCGCTGTAGAATCCTTCATCGATGAGATGTTTGCCCAGGGTCGGGCCGCGGTCACCCGTGTAGCGGCTGTGCATGAAGGACTCGCGCGACGGTGCGCACCAGGTCCCCTGACAATAGGCCCGCTCGAAGACCATCGACTCGGCAGCGAGAGCATCGAGATGCGGTGTGGCGCAGACTTCATCTCCATAGCAACCAAGCACACTGGCTTTCAAGTCATCAGCGATGAGAAAAAGGACGTTTCTGATCTCTGTTTCAGCCCGCAGAGGAAGAACGGCAATGAGAAACAAAAGCGTGAAAATTCGACAGGTCATGTCGCGAGGCTAAAGGCAAGCTCTCACGAAGACAACGGCGATTTCGCGGTAGAACGCCACTTCCGTATTCGATACAGCATTTTCCGGTCGTTGCATCTTTCCGGAATCCGTGCATGGTCCTGACTCCCTTTCAAACCTGCTCTTGATCGACATGCAACGCTTACTTTTCTGCCTCCTCCTCACCTCCCACTTTGGCTACGCCCAGACTCGCGCTGACAAGGTCGAGGCTACCATACAAGAGAATCCGAATGCCGAATGGTGGGAAGTCATGGACACCGGGAAGTTCATCTCAGACACCTTCCGCAGCTTTGGAAATGAGGGTGAAATTGCCGTCTTGAAAGGAATCGCGATCAAACTGGGTGAAAACGAAAACCACACCGTTGTGTTTGATACCGAGACGATGCGGATGGTCGCCGGATTCGAAGGAAACGTCGCCCTTGGCGGGACGCCCTGGGATGGAAAGCACGGCGGAAATTCATCGCTTCCGACGGAACTGGCGCACTACTTTTTCACGACAAATTGGGGGCTCGGCTGGGCGGTCGATGGCGATTGGTCCGACCCGCGAGAGTTGGACAATGATCTTCCCAACGGCCCCCTTCCTGATGATCATGCCGAATACATCGGCCTTTACCGTCACGCGGATGCTACCGTTTTAAACTACACCGTGGGCAGCACCGCGATTTTTGAAATTCCACGACTGCTCGATGGACAGCTCGTTCGTTCCTTCGAGCTTTCAACGGTGCTGAAACCAATCCAGCTTCTCGTCAGTGATCCCATCGATGAGGGAGCAGGCGCAGGCGAGTCCCCGGCGGTGCAGGTTTCCATTGAAGGCTTCAAAGGCGCGAAACTGAAGACGCTCGATTCCGGTCGGCAGATCGTCGAAATCCCCGCGGGGAAATCCGGACAGCTCCACGTGATCTACACACGCGGCGAAGCAAAGGCACCCAACCCCGACGAAGTGAATTTTGCGGCCTACACCAAGGGCGGCCCACGTCTTTTCCCCGAGACCGTCGAAGTCTCCGGCCGCCTCGGTCCGGACGACAAAGCCTACTCCGTCGATTCAATCCCCCTCCCCACCGACAATCCCTGGAAATCAGAAATCCGCTTTGGAGCCTACGATTTCTTTCCCGACGGAAAGCGTGTCGCCTGCTCGACCTGGAACGGCGATGTCTGGATCGCCGACGGGATCGATGGTGACCTCTCTAAGGTCACCTGGCATCGCTACGCATCCGGACTCTATCAAACTCTCGGCCTCAAAATCGTCGATGGTGTGATCTACACCCATGGTCGCGATCAACTGACGCGACTTCACGATCTCAACGACGATGGTGAAGCGGACTTCTACGAATGCTTTAACAATGACGTGAACATCACGGACGGGTTCCATGAGTTCGCCTTTGATCTCCAGACGGACGCGGAGGGAAATTTTTACTTCAGCAAGGGGCAGCCCGTCCTCGGCGGCGGTCGCGGGTTTGCCCCGTGGACCGAGCACAACGGCACGATCATGAAAGTGAGCGCCGACGGCGAAAAGCTCGAGCGGGTCGCCTGGGGATTGCGCGCCCCCGGCGGAATCGGTCTCGGCCCTAACGGAGAACTAACGACCGGTGAGAACGAAGGCAGCTACCTGCCTCGCTGTAAGATCACCTGGAGCAAACGCCCCGACCTCGGGCGCGATGCGGAGATGAGTTTTCACGGCGTCGTTCCTTCGGTATGGGAAGACCGCCAATTTGTCGAAACCCTCCCCGGCGCTCCGACAGACTACGAACGCCCGCTCTGCTGGCTTCCCTACTACGTCGATAATTCGAGCGGCTCTCAGTTCTGGGTTCCCGAGAACAGTGCCTGGAAAGATCACGCCGGGCAAATGATCCACCTCTCCTATGGCAAGAGTTCCGTCTACCGGGCAGTCGTCGATGAAGTCGACGGTCAGGTCCAGGGAGGTGTCTACCGACTCCCGATCGAACTCACGACCGCCGCAATGCGAGGTCGTTTCAATCCTGTCTCCGGCGATCTCTACCTGATCGGATTTCGCGGGTGGCAGACCAACGGCGGGACCGGCTTTCAGCGTGTTCGTTTCAACGGAGCAGACAAGCCCGTTCCGCAGGGTTTAAAGGCGCACGAGAATGGAATCATCGTGGAATTCAGCGACGAACTGGACCCGACCATCGCGAGCGATCCCCGCCGTTACTCCGTGAGCAAGTGGGACTATGTCTGGGGACCCCAGTATGGCTCGGGTCGTTTCTCGATCGACCACTACGACGATGAAGCCCGTCGTCTCGCCCTGACCGAACAATCCAAAGGCTCACAAAACCAGATCGATGCCGTCCCGGTTCGGGCTGCCTCACTTCTCCCCGACGGAAAATCCGTTTTCCTCTACATCCCTGAGATGACCCCGGCGATGCAGATGGAGATCAAGATGGACCTCGCCGCGAAAGACGAAACCTCTTTCCGCGAAACAATCTGGAACACGGTGCATCAGTTGCGTCCCGCGTTCGGCGAGCATGGCCTCGACCTCACGAACCTCCCGGAGATTGACACCGAGCCGATCGGCAACCCCGGTGTCATCCTGAGCATGGCGCATGGATCGACCGATGACGCTCTCATCGTAGACCGCCTCGCCCTGACATTAGGAGAAAACCAGGCAGTGACGCCCTTCATCGATCCGACACGCGGCAACGAAGTCGTCTTTGAAAGCAACCTCATCGTCGAGTCGCGCGACGAGCTTGCCTTCAAACTTGATGGCAAAGGCTGGGCCAGTTTGAAGATCAACGGGGAAACGATCCTCGAAGGTGATCTACCGCTCGAGTCCAGCGCAATCGAGCTCGAGGCTGGACCTCATCAGCTCTTCTGCAACTTCCGCCGGACGATTCAGGGTGGAGGCAACAAAGCGGTCCCGATGCCGGCAAGAATTCAGCTGCTCTGGAGCGGCGGCGATTTCATCTGGGAACCGGTGAAACCGTCCTCCTTTCGCTATCTACCCGACGACTTACTCGAAGCCAAAGACAAAACCCGCCATGGCCGCGAACTCTTCGCTTCGAAAAATTGCACAACCTGTCATACCGCCGACAAGAAAGTGATTGATCCAGCTCTCGCGATGCCTGAGCTACTTGAGAAGGCACCGCGTTTTACCAACATCGGCAATCGCCTCGAACAAAGCTGGATCGAAGAGTGGGTTCGGAAACCGCAGGAAGACTGCCCCACCGTTGCGCCCGACGATGCGCAACACATCGCTGCCTACCTTGCCACTTTGAAGTCGCAGCCGCTCGCAGGGAAAGCAGGAGATGCCGCCGTCGGTGAAGAACTCGCAAAGACGCTCCATCTCGCATCGTGGGCCGGGCAACTCAAAGCCGGGGCAAAATTCACCGAAGGAGGACTCGTTGCCTTCCTGAAAAACCCGGCCGAACATCACGCCGCGACGACTTTTCCAGATCTGCATCTCGATGAAGAAGAGGCATCCAATCTCGCCGCCTGGCTCCGCGCCGGGCAGCCTGACACAGCACCCCCGACCGCGGGGGATCCAGCAAAAGGTAAAGCGATGGTCTCACAACGATGCCTCGTTTGTCACGGCGATGAGCCGGGAGCGAGCTATGAATTCACCGCGAGTCCGCTCTCCGAAATGTGGGAAGCCGAGTGGCTCAACGAAGGATGCCTCTCGACCGAGGAATCCGACCAGCCTGAACTACGACTTGAGTTAGATGAAAAACAGGCTCTCCTCGCGTTTCGAAACATCGACAGCAATCAGGGATTGCGATCTTTGAACCGCTTCGTGCCGCACGAATATGCGACCCGCTCTCTGAAAAAACTTAACTGCTATGAGTGTCACTCCGGGGACAATACCCTGCCTGAGATTACCCTCGCCGGGGAGAAACTGCGCGACAAATGGCTCGCGGGACTATTCCACGGGGATGTCCTGAAAATTCGCCCCTACGAACAAGCCAGAATGCCCGGCTTCGTGAGTCGCGCCGACAATCTCGCGAAAGGAATCGCTCATCGCGCCGGGGTCCGAACCGGCATCGGGATTGCCGAGCCTGACGAAACGCTATTGGAAGAAGGCACCAAAGTCGCCGGGCTTACCGGTTATGCCTGCACGACATGTCATGCCGCCGGATCGACCGGCGCATTGCAAGCCTTCGAAGGTCAGGGTCCGAATCTGCAACTCTCTGCCGAGCGCCTTCGCGAAGATTACTACCAAGTCTGGATGCATTGGCCACAGCGATTCATCCCCACGACGATCATGCCGAAGTACACGGCGGACAAAACAACGGCCCTCAATCCGACCTTTTACGAAGGCAATGCCGGAAAGCAATTTCAAGCCGTCTGGGAATGGATGAAAACGCTGGAAGGCGCGGAAAACGCTCCAGTTGGGGAGAAACACTGAGAAGCGCGAACGCCATCCTTCGGAGACGGGTTAGGCAACCCATCCTCCTCGACAGCGAACCAGGTCAGTCTTTCATCCCTGTCGAGTGCCCGCGTCTACTTCTTCTCGGTATCCACGACCCTCTTTTCAACGAGACCGTCGATACCGCAGTTGCTCATCTCGACATTCAGGCCCGCCCCGTTGCAGGTTCCCACGATCGTGACCGGCTGACCGACACTGAGAAGAGTTTGCCGGTCGTTCCGACTCAGGAGGCGCCCCTGTGAAGGGAGGACATCGACAAAGAGATTGTTCCCGGTTGGCACGACGCATCGGACTTTCGTATCACTGCTCTCTGATCGCAAAAACATCTCGACTGACTGGGTCCCCGCTTCAAACCGCTCGATGTAGCCGATCACTTTCAGATACTTTCCCCGATACTCTGCATCTGCCGCAGCGGGGTCAGCAGCGTAGGCCGCGACGAGATCAGTCGCACTGATCTCGGTCGGCTTCATGAGATCGGTCAGCTTCTTTTCCTCCACGTTTCCGCCCACCGCTTCACGGAGGACTTCGTTCTCTTTCCGCAGCACATACACCTGATCCCGCAGGACCTGCACTTCGGAGCGAAGCTCTTCGACTGTCTTCGCTGTATCGAGATAGGCCTCCTTCAACTCGGTAATCTGCCCCGGCAACCCGGAGACTGAATCCGGGACTTTGATCTCCTTCATTTTCTTAAAGAGATCTCCGAGAGACGGCGGCTCGTCAGTGGCGGGTTCCTGCCCGTGAACCCACGAACCGAAAATCAAAACCGTCGCGAGAAAGCAGGGGAAAACGGATTTCATCATGCCGCATCCTGCGATCAAAATGCGAAGCCGACAATGGCTTTGTCATCAGAAACGCGCCGCCAATAGAGCCATCCGGGCACCGCTCATGTCCAGACCTTCCGATCTATCACCAAAAATTTTCGGAAAGAGAAGGCGTTATGCCGTGCCCCTGCGCGACGATTGAGCTTTTCAGAACCGTCTTCTTCTGTGCTATGTTCCCCCTCTCCAAAAATGAAAGCCCTCTATCTTGTTTTACCAGCCGTGTTTCTTCTGTCTTCTCCGGGCAGGGCCGAGACCAAAAAACTGACCGTCGCACAAGGCGACAACATCGCCATCATCGGTGCGGGCATGGCGAGCCGCATGAACCACTTCGGCCATTTCGAGACGGAACTCTACCTTCGCTTCCCTGACAAAGACCTCACGATCCGCAACATGGCGGACGAAGGAGATACTCCTGCCTTCCGTCCTCATCCCGGTCGCAACTATGAAGATCAATTTGCTTTTCCCGGTGCGAAGGCGCTTGTGCGTAAGGAGCTTCAGACCGACTCGAAGCCACAGGGACAGTTTGAAACGCCCGACCAATGGCTTACCCGCCTCAAGGCAGACACGATCATCGCCTTTTTCGGATTCAACTCCTCGTTCGAAGGCCCGGAAGGACTTGATCGCTACAAGAAAGAACTCGATGCCTTCCTCAAGCACACCCTGAGTAAGCAATACAACGGGGAAACGGTCCCGCAACTTGCTCTCGTTTCACCGACCGCGATTCAGGATCTCTCGGCCAAATACAATGTCCCTGATGGGAAAGACGCCAACACGAACCTAAAAGCCTACACCGATGCTTCCGCAGAAATCGCGAAAGCCAACGGAGTTGTTTTCGTGGATGCCTTCTCCGCTTCCCAAAACTGGTATGCCGACGGCGAGGAATACACCCGTGACGGCGCTCTCCTCAACGACCTCGGCTACACCAAACTCGCACCGGTCCTTGCCGACCATCTTTTTGGTGAGGCCGAAGTTGATGAAGCAACCCGTTCCGGCATTCACGCTGCCGTTATGGAAAAGAACTGGGCCTGGCTCAACGATTTTAAAATCCCCAACGGCGTCCATGTTTACGGTCGCCGTTTCAATCCCTACGGTCCTGAGAATTACCCCCACGAGCTTCGCAAAACGCGGGAGATGACTATGATCCGTGACCAGGCAATCTGGGCAGCACTGAAAGGTGAGTCGTTCGACCTCGCCGGCGCCGACGCAAAAACCTACGAGCTCCCTCCCGTCGAGACCAACTACCAACCCAGCGTTAAGAACGGCACCGTCGATTACAAGCCGGGCGAACTCGCCGAAACGAAACTGACCCCGGCAGAGGGATACGAGATCAGCCTTTTCGCTTCCGAGAAAGAATTCCCCAATCTCGCCAATCCTGTCCAACTCGCTTTTGACAACAAGGGGCGCCTCTGGGTCGCGACGATGGCGAGCTACCCGCATTACCGCATTGGAGACCCCTTGCCGCAGGACAAACTCCTCATTCTCGAAGACACTGACAACGACGGCAAGGCCGACAAAGAGACCGTCTTCGCCGGTGATCTCCACATCCCGATCGGGTTCGAAATCTCTCACGACGGTGTTTACGTTTCGCAGAGCGGAAGCCTCGTTCTTCTTAAGGACATCAATGGCGATGATCACTACGACACCAAAGAAGTCTTGCTGAGCGGTTTCGATGATCACGACACCCACCATGCCATTTCCGCGTTCTGCGCCGACCCCTCCGGAGCGATCATGATGGCCGAAGGCCTCTTTCTTCACTCCAATGTCGAAAGCGTCTACGGAACCTTCCGCGGCAGCAACGGCGGCTTCGACCGTTACAGCCCACAGCGGAAAAAACTTGAGCGACACGCTCAGTTCTCGATCCCGAATCCATGGGGAATAGCCTTTGACGACTACGGTCAGGATTTTTTCCTCCACACCTCCGGAACAAAACTCTCCTGGATGCTTCCCGGATCAGTCCAGCCCGTCTACGGTGTTAATCTCGAAGCACCCGACCTCATCACCTCGAACAGCGCTCGTCCGACCTCCGGTTTGGAGTTCGTCTCGAGCCGCCACTTTCCCGACGAAGTGCAGGGCGACATCCTTCTCAACAATTCGATCGGTTTCCTCGGCGCGAAGCAGCACAAAGTGATCGAAGACGGCTCCGGTTTCACCACCGAGTTCCGCCACGACCTCTTTGTTTCCGAAGACCTCAACTTCCGCCCCGTCGATCTTGAGTTCGCTCCCGACGGCTCCCTCTACGTCGTCGATTGGCACAATGCTCTCATCGGCCACATGCAGCACAACGCGCGTGATCCGCTCCGCGATCACGAGCACGGTCGCATTTACCGCGTCACCTACCCTTCCCGCCCTCTCGTCGAGCCGGCAAAAATCGACGGTGCTTCGATCACTGAGTTGCTCGACAATTTGAAACTCCACGAATACCGCTCCCGCTATCGCACCAAGCGGGAACTCCGCGCCCGCGACACTGAAGAAGTCCTTTCCGCCCTCAAAACATGGGTCGCGACCGTTGATGACGAACACCACAAACTCGAAGCCCTTTGGGTCGGTTGGGGTGCTGACCAGGTCGATGAAGACCTCCTCAAAGAGCTACTCCAGTCCGGCGATCACCGCATCCGCTCCGCCGCAGTCCGTGTCCTTCGCCACAATCCGAAAGTCGCCGGTCGCGATGACCTTCTCCTTGCCGCTGCGAACGACGAGCATGGTCGCGTTCGACTCGAAGCCCTCGCCGCCGCGAGCCGGGAGTCCGATGAACTTGCCGAAACCGTCCTCACCGCGCTCGAGGCCAAAGAAGTCGATGCTCACGCCGCTGTTTCCGTGACCGCAGTGAAATCGAGACTGGCCGGGGAAATCCTTCCCGGCGAGACGAAGTTAAGAATCGATGCCCCGAAACATCTCACCGGAAAAGACAAAAACCTCTACACCAAAGGCGCCGAAATCTACGCCCGTGAAGCCCACTGCGGCACCTGTCACCAGGCCAACGGCAAAGGCCTCCCTGATGCCGGATTTCCCCCGCTTGCCGGAACCCGGTGGGTCAATGGTGATCCTGAGCGACTCATCAAGCTGACCCTCAAAGGCCTCATCGGCCCGATCGAAGTTCTCGGTAAAGAGTATCCCGGACAGGTTCCAATGACCCCGTTTGAATACATTCTCAACGACGAAGAACTCGCCGCGACCCTTACCTACGTCCGGAATTCATTCGGAAACAAAGCCAGTCCAGTGAGCGCCGCTGATGTCGCGAAAATCCGCGAGGAAATCAAGGACATGAAGATGATGTACACGCCCGAGGACCTCCTCAAAGAGCATCCGCATGCGGAGTAACCTGCCTCAATAAATACTGGCGGCGGGACTTGAACCCGCACGGCCCGAAGGCCAACAGATTTTAAGTCTTTCTATTGCCTGATTTCGTCTGATAAGGTATAGGTATCTCTAGGAGGGTTTACCCCCCGTCATAAAAGGGTTTCAACCCTTTCAACCTATTCGGACTTAATCAAGCTATGGCAGAGGTAAAGAAAAAAAGTGGCCCTAAAATGGCCCTAAAAAATACAGGGCCACTTCGCACGAAGGGGCGAGACCTCGATTTCTGGAAGGGTCGCCTCGTGAAACACAATCCCGGAGACAAGGAATGGAGCGTGAGAATTCAGCACGCAGGGAAGCGCCAGTGGTTCGCACTCGAAACCCCGAACAAGACAACCGCCGGCGCGCGGGCGAAAGAGCGGTTCGATTTCATCAAGGCTCACGGATGGGAGAAGGCGCTTCAAAAATTCAAGGACGGTGAAGAGAAGGCCAAGATCGAAGCGGAAAAAAACGCTCTCACGGTAGGCGAGTATATCGACGAGGTGAAGAACCTGGCCACAGAACAGAGTCCCCGGACGCTTCACGGCTACGGAACATGCCTTCGCCTTCTCCTTTCTGAAATCCTCGAAAGCGAAGGAAAGAAGCCGACAACGGAACGTGTGAATTCCGTTCCCCTCGAAAAGATCACCGCCGCTCGTGTCGAACGATGGAAGGCCGACCGACTCCAAAAGGTTCGCGGGAACCCTCAAAAGGAGCGAACCGCAAAGATCACCGCAAACACGATTCTCCGACAAGCGAAGGCGCTTTTCGGCCGCAAGATTCTCCCGATACTCAGGAAAGCGGAAATCTCGATTCCGGAACCGCTCCCCTTCGCCGGGGTGAATCTCTTTCCCGAAGATACCAGCTCGAAGTTCAAGCGGAAGATTGAACCGGAATCACTAATTGCCGCCGCCGTGAAGGAACTGGACGCGCCGCAGGGCGAAGAAGAAAGCAGCGCCGAACACGAAGCAAGACGGCAACGCTACCTCGCGTTCATTCTCGCGTTTGCGACCGGCCTTAGAAAAAGCGAGGCCGATATGCTTGAATGGAACTCCGTGAATTTCGATGCGAACGAACTCACGGTAGAGACGACGGAATTCTTCAAACCGAAAACGAAGGCTTCCGAAGCGGCGATTTCGCTCGATCCGGAAACCGTCGAAATTCTCCGGGGCTTCCGCGCTCAGTATCCAAAGGACCGCTTCCTTCTTCGCTCGAAGCGCAAGCCAAAGGCTTCCGCAACTTATGCCTACTACCGCGCCGAACCGACTTGGAAGGCTCTTCAAGCGTGGATTGTGAATCAGGGCGTCTCCGACTCGAAACCGATTCACTATTGCCGCAAAGCGATCACGGATTACATGGCAAAGAATCACGGAATCTTTGCCGCAATGCGCCACGCACGGCACACAACGCCGCAAGTGACCGCCCGCTATTACTCAGATGGGGAATCCCTCGCTCCGGGAATCGGGGGACTCTTCAAGGCCGATCAAGGGGAAGGGAAGAAAGTTGTTGAGGGAGAGTTTTCGGTGGCGAATGAGCTGAATTCTGAAGGCAAAAAAGCTGGGAAGTGAAATGGACCCGAAGGACAAAGACACGACGTGGAAAGGAAAGAAGTATCTCGAACACGTCGGAGAATTTCAGCAAGTGATTCGTCCCTCGTCGCGTGATGAACTAGATCGCTTGCGCAGCACCCTCGAACGTTTCACGGACCGCGCCGAAGTAGTTGCTGGGGAATTCCGCGCCGCCGTACTATCAGATACGGGGAAGACAACCGAGTTCGCGGAAAAAGACCAAGACTCCCTCTGGGAAAAGCTCTCAGCCCACTTACTGACTCCCGAAGCAAAGTGGCTAGAGTTTACCGTCTTCCAACCTTCAATCACGCTATCTGGCGTTTCAGAATTCACATTCAAGAACCCTAACATCTCAACCCAAACCTTTGAAACGGACGGAACCAGTTTAAGGCGGAATATATCGGTTCCATTGAAGAAGGGTGATCCCCTGCCTGTATTCGAGAAGCCATCGCTCGTGGAGTGGTTGATCGAACTAAAGGCGAATTGTTCCGTTCCGCTTCCCTTTGAATTTGGAGACAACTACTACTCAGAGGAGGAACTCCGAGAACGTGGAATCCATGATTATGAAGCGTTCGATAAGCACTGGGAGGAAACATGGGAAGAAGAGCGTTTTCATGCAACGATCACTGATCGTGACGGCGCAGAAATTTGGTCTGCGATTTCTAACAATGAAGCAACGCTGAATGAAGAGTTGTCTGCACGATGGGAACCAAAAGCCGGTCAAACGTGCAACTTCGGACGCCTTAACCGGGAAGTTCACCCAAAGATGCACCCGCTTGAAGAGTTTCGTATCAAGATACTATCCGATGTAACTCATGCTCTCGAAGTCGTGGAGAAGAGCGGAGAGGACTCGCCGATTGTTGAGGTTCTCGAACTTGGCATCAGGCTCTCAACAACCGTAGAAGCAATGAAGTCCCGCGCCTGCGCTCACGAGACATTGAAAAATCCAAACCGGAAAGTCCGTCCGGCGGGAATGCAGAAGCACGAATCAAAGACCAAGAAAACGGAAAATCTCAAACGTGTGACCAAGGAAATTATTCGAAAATACGAAAAGGCAGGCAACTCGCTTAAACCTCGCGAAGTAGTGAGGAAGCTCAAAGCCTTGGAATCGGAAATCGAAATCACCGAGGAAAATGAGATAAAACACCGCGATGACGAGAAAGGGCTTAGCCTCTCAAACTTTCCAAAACGGATCATTCCGAAGCTTCGAAAAGAAGTCTTGGCAGAGTGACTTTTCCCTCAAGTGGAGTTGAGGGAATCCGAAACCGGCCTTTCGAAGAATCCAAGGAAAGACACCGCTCTTTTCTATGCTGAACCTTTGTGTGTTCAGACATATGAAGAGACAATACAACCCTGATACCGGCCCGATCAAACAGGCGCTTTCTTACGCAGAATTCGCCGAACGTGAGGGAATCTCCATTCCGACCGCTCGCCGCATGGTGAAGCGCTACAACCTTCGCGTGATGCGCTTTTCAGGAACGTGCGTTCGAATTCCGCTTGCGGAGATTGAACGCTTCGAGGCCGAAGCCACTTGTTGAGGGAACCGGAATGATTGCTCAAACTGATCCTCCGTATCTTCATGGCTTCGCTGAACTATTTCAGCGGGAAGGCTATCACCTTCGAGACGATGGCAGGAAGTGCCCTCGTGGTCACACGGGACCGTTTCGAGACTCTCGCCATGATTGCGCGAAGTGCCGAACTCTCTTCTCCCGATCATGGAAAACAATTCAAAAGGCAGTGAAGAGCGCCATTCATGGAAGCGTCATAACTCCGGGGTGCTCACGGGCAATCGGTGCCACGTCTCCGGAATTCGTTACCTTCCTTCACGAAGGGTGCCGGCGAACGGGATACCGCCTCGCCGATCACGGTCGAACCTGGGGAGTCTATCACGAGAAACCCCTTCATGAATTCGACCTCGAAACGGAAGCCGGATTCCTCGCCGCGAACCGTCTCGAAAACCTTCGCGTGAGACGGCTTCACAACGGCATTCATTGCGCATCAACCGAAACGGAACTCCCCGAACTCTTCTCAAGATGACAACTGAAAACCGCGCTCTCGCCTACGTGCTCACGCTCCCGCCTTCGATGGCGAAGCAGGGCGGACACAATGCCGCTTTCCGTGTGGCCTCATGCCTTCTATGGGGCTTCGATCTCAGCCGGGAAAATGCGCTCGCGATCATGCGGGAATGGAATCAGCAACGGGCCAACCCTCTCTGGAGTGAGGCCGAACTTTCCCACAAGATCGACTCAGCCGCCGCCGCTCCCTCGAAGTATGCACGGGGCTACCTCCTTCGCGAGAAGGGCGAGAAGACCGCGCCACAGAGCGCCGGCGTTGCAGCCCTTCCGACTGGACCGGAAAGGCCACGGATTCCCGCTTATGATCCCGCGAAGGCCGAACAATTCGCCGCCGCTTGTCGATTCCCGATCACGCTCGATTTACTCGCGAAGCGTTCGCCCGTCGCGATCCCTTCGCCCGCCGATCAGAACGCCACGACCTCCGAGGCGTTTCTTTCCGCACTCTATCCGGAAGGGGAAAGCGTTCTCGTGTTCACTGATTTTCGCTCGCAGGGGGATTTCCTTTGGACCGTAGGCAAGGGCGGTTTCCGTCTCGCACGGCAACGGCAGGTTGCGCCGGTATCGTCCCGCCTTCCCGGAAGCGGTAAAGAAGGCGTTTGGTTTCTGATTCAGCCGGTAACAGGCGAATGGACGATCCAGAACACGGGAGACGGCACGCGCTACGGGAGACGGCACGGCGCTTGTGTGTCCTCATGGCGGTATCTCCTGCTCGAATCCGATGACGCGCCCGAAGCGATTTGGCTTCGATGCCTGGTTCAATTACCGATCAGGATTTCAGCGATGTATACCAGCGGCGGGCGAAGCGTTCACGCGCTTGTCAGGGTAGACGCCAGCTCGAAGGCCGATTACGACGCAAGCCGCGATGTGATCCGAAGCGTTCTCCCTGTTATGGGTGCCGACCCCGCCGCGATGACTGGCGTTCGACTTTCCCGCCTTCCCGGTTGTCTCCGTGGCGACCGGCTTCAACGGCTCGTGTGGCTCGATCCCGAACCGCCCGCAGACCTTCCTATTCTCGACCGTATCGCGCCATGAGTGACCCGAAAGAACCCAAAGAACCAGCGAAGGGGAAGAAGGCTCGCCAGCTCGCCGCAAGCCTTGCGCCCGTGGCTCAATCCGTAGGCGCGACCGTCCTCGAAGGCGATAGGCTCGCACCGCAACTCGACACGCGAACAACGGTTTCCGCACTCGCCCGCCAATGCGGGCAACTTCTCCGAAAGACTCCGCTCTTTCTCCGGGGAAACTTTCTCGTGACCGTAAACGACGAAACCGGGCGAACTGATCCCATGGACGCCACGCGCTTCGTGTCGTGGGCAGAAAGTTTCCTTTCCTTCGGGCAATACGAAGGAAGCGGAAACGAACAGAGCTTCAAACCGAAATCCATTTCAACGGAACTCGCCTCGAAGATCCTCGCCGCCGATCCTTTCCGCCGTGAATTGCGCCCGCTCCGTGGCGTTCACGACGTGGCGCTTCCAACGTGGGCAAATGAAGGGAGAACCGCCGTGAGACTTCTTCCCGCCGGATATGATGAGGAAAGCGGGATCTTCACCGCCCCGGCCTTCGAGTATGCAACCGACATGCCGCCCGATGAATCCTGGAAATTCTTTCTCGATCTCTATTCACAGTTCCCTTTCTCCGAGGGTAAGCCGCTCGAAAAGAACCGCTCTTTTGCCGTCCAGATGGCCGCGCACTTCACCGCCTTCGGGCGTCTCCTTCTCACGGATACCTTGCGCCCCGGCTTCGTGTATCTGGCGAACCAGTCGGGGAGCGGGAAAACGCTACTCGCTCGACTCGCCCTTGCGCCGGTTTTCGGTCCCGTTGCCGTCGAAAGTTTCCCTCGTGGCGAAGAAGAGCGAGGAAAGCAACTCACAACCCTTGTGGCGGAAGGCCGCTCTTTCGCCTTCTTCGACAACGTGAAAGGCCATCTTTCCTCAGCGGAGCTGGAAGGCTTTCTAACAACGCCACAACGCACGGGGCGAATTCTAGGGCAGAGCGTCACCGTGACCGCACCGAACCTCGCCGCCATCTTTATCAGCGGGAACCAACTTAGCCTTTCTCCCGATCTCAAAAGACGCGTTCTCGTTTGTGATCTCTTTTGCGCCCGTGAAGCCACGGAGCGGGAATTCTCTTCTCCGATCACTGATACCTGGCCTTCCCGCCGGGAAACCCGCGCCCGCTTTCTCTCCGCTCTATGGTCCCTCATGAATCACTGGCAGGCGCAAGGGTGCCCACAACTCACGGAGCGTCTCCTTCCCTCGTTTGAAACCTTCTCCGCAATCATTGGCGGACTCGTGACAACCGCGAACTTTGCCAACCCGATTGCAGCGCCGGAAACACAGATGGACGAAACCGAACAGGCGTGGCGGATTCTTCTTCAATCGCTCGCCGATCCCGTGCCAACGGGTAGCACTCACGATTACCCCGTAGACGACGCCATAAAGGTAGCGGACGAACTTGGCGTTCTTGATCTCATCACCGCAGGGGGGCGAGACGAACGAAAGACATTCGGGCAACGGATACGCCAATGGAGAGGCCGGCGCTTTCTCGACAATCAAGGACGGGAATTTGAATTCGGGAAGAAGCGGAACGGGAACGGAGCGCTCTACCCAGTGACCGTATTTGAGCAGACGGGCGAAGCGTAGAAGGCCAATGGCTTTGAATGCCGTTTTCGTGCCCTTGCGATGTCGTTGCCGTGCTATTCCCGATCCCCTCGAAAGCTTATAGGACCGGGAATCGTGTAGTTGTGACGTTGTGCCCTCCGGTCCGCTCGCCCGCGCCTGAACCCGTCCTATAAACCGTTCCCCTTTCTTTCATCATGGTTTCCAACTCCTACAACTACACAACAACACAATCCTAAGCCTGATAAGGCCCCGAACGATGTAGAGGCAATGCAGTTGTGACGTTGTTGCGGCATATTTCCGCGCCGAAGATTCAGACCGTCAAAGAAGTCAGGCCGTTACCGTCATAAAAATATTTTGGGGGATCGCTCGTGCTTATCGGGTCCTTGAGCTACCGAAGGAGGCGAAACCCCGGACAGGAGACTCCTTAGCCCCCCTTACCAATGAGGGGACCCTAGCAGGTGACACAAAGTTTTCAGAAACTCCGCGCAAAGTGGCGATAGGGGCGACATGACCCGCTTTAGGGGACAGGAATAAAAAAGATTCCTTACTTCGAGGACGGAAACGACAAAAGACGGGGCATAACGTCGAATGTCGCATTGTCGTGTCGTTTGGGAGAACAACGCGCCACAGCGAACAAACATCGCGAGACTTGGAAACCGTTCCAAGATCGCACCGGGTAGAAGTCTCCTAAAGTGACGAACTGGACAAGAACCCGGTCAAACGCTGAGGGGGCGAGGGGGAACGCTTCGAGGAGAACCGCTCCGCTTCGCCCTCGATCAGGAACGCAAGAAAATCAGGCTCTCAGATTTGCACCTAACGCGCCGCAGTATCTTCCGAGGGTGACAACAACCGGGAACGCCACAGCACGCGACAAACGCACGGCAGCGCCGGCGCAACCTCGCCCGCTTCTCGGAAGTGACCGCAACCCGGAACCGATCAGGCCAGTGAAGCCACTTTTCAAGGTGCCAGCCTGTCTTGAATTGAAGACTCAAACCGAGACGAACAGAGCGAGGTAAAGGAAAAAAGTGGCCCTAAAATGGCCCTAACTCGTTTTTTGTGACCGGAAAAAAAGCGCTCTAAATCTTTGTAACTCGTTGATATACTGGCGGCGGGACTTGAACCCGCACGGCCCGAAAGCCAACAGATTTTAAGTCTGTTGTGTCTACCATTCCACCACGCCAGCGTATCGGAGGAGCGTTATTAAGGCGTCTTTGGAGAGAAAATCAACTCGCTTTCGGCAGGAAAGAATGTGCCCGTGTCATTCGGGGCTTGTCCTAAGTGGTCTCCTTTGCTTCGCTCTCCCCATGCGCCCGTTTTTTCTCTCTCTGCCACTTTTCATCCTTCTCATCTCTCCGCCCTTTGCGACCGCGCAAGAGAGCGGAAAAGCCTCGCTGCCCAAATTTTCATGGGTCTCTCCTCTTTCGAAGAACCAAAGTGCGAGCCTCGCAAAGGGCCTTGAGCATCGGACTTTTCTGAGTCCTTCGATGGGGGTTGAAGTGGGCTATTACGTCTACCTTCCCGCAGCTTACGCCACGAATGAAGATCGTAAGTTTCCGCTCGTGCTGCACCTCCATGGGGGGCGTCCCGGTTCAGAATCTAAAGCGGTGCGACTCGCTGATCATATCGCTGCAGCGATTGAAGCGAAGGAAATTCAGCCGACGATTTATGTGTTTCCGAACGGAGGACCGGTGAGTTGGTACAACTATCCCGGCCTCGAAAACGGAAGCGGCGAGGATGTCCTCGTGAAGGAGTTGATCCCCCATCTCAAAGAGACGCTGCGCACCCGCGAATTTGGCATTGAGGGATTCAGCCAGGGGGGTCGGGGCACGACGAGGGTGATGTTTCGTTACCCGGAGCTCTTCGCAAGTGCCGCGCCGGGAGGCTCGGGATACAGCAATGAAAAGAAGGTTCAGGAAAATGATGGCAAAGAGAGCGACAAGGTAATTTTCGCGAAGGGCGATAACACCTGGGATCTTGCGACGGAGTATGCGAAGCGGGAAGATAAATCACGTCTCCCCATTTTCCTCTGGGTCGGGACGAAGGGATTCAACTTTGAGAACAACCTGGAGTTTTCAGCCTATCTGAAGTCGCTGGAGATTCCTCACGAGATAATGAAAGTCGATGGCATCGATCATTCGGCGATGCGAATTTATGAGAAGCAGGGGCTGGATTTGATGAGGTTTCATCAGAGGCATTTCGCGCCGCCGGCCGAGTAGCGCAAGAGGTGAATTTTTCAATCGCGCGAGACGGGCAACCGGCCCAACGCGAACGGGAGGCTGGCGCCATCCGCTACGATCCGCTCAGATGAGCTGACGGTTCTTCACATTGAGATACTGCGTGACCGTTTCGGTGCAGAGTTCTTCGTGGTCCGGAAGCCCGAGTTCGACCCCGAGGTGCCTGAGCTGGTTACTGAGTTCTTTCAGTTCCTGCCATTGCAGGTGTCCGCCAATTTCATCGTAAATTTCCCCGGTAGAGACTGGCTCGCTCTGGCGGGAAAAGAGTTCACGGGAATGCGACGGGCGCACCATGTTCACCAGAACGAGATGCTGTCGGCTAATAAGAGGGAGCACCTCAAAAAAATGCTCGGCGGTGAGGGGGTCGCTAAGATCGATGAGCATGACAATGAGGGCACGCCGTGTGAGCTTCTGCCGCAGCGCGATCATAAGAGGCTCAAAATCCGGTGCGACTGATTCCGGTTCCAATCGGTAAAGAGCATCACGAATCACGTTGTAGTGACCCTTTCCCGACTTCGCGCGAATGAATTGATCAACTCTCTCAGAGAAACTAACAAACCCAAAACAATCACCCTGCTTTTCCGCGACGGAGGCGAGAATCAGAGAGCAATGGAGAAATTTTTCGAGCTGCGTCGTGATCATTTGCCCGCCACCGCTTGAGGTCTCGGAATAGCTCCAGTCCGCTCCGGTTTCATCGCCGACCGGCACCCTGATCTCGCGCCCACTGAGACGCGAGTGATCTACGACGACGTAGACCTCCTGCGTCTTTTCAATCTGGTATGTCTTCGTCACCGGCATCTGGCGACGGGCCGTCGCCTTCCAATCGATATCAACGTAGTCGTCACCCGGTTGATACTCCCGAAGTTGCTCAAAATCCCTCCCCTTGCCAACCTGTCTCACGAGGTGGCTTCCATCGTGCCCACGCATCAGAAAGATAGAGGCGAGCCGTTTCCTTTCGATGCTTAAGTCGGGGTAGATTCTTAACTCGGTTTCGAGAGGAAGTTCACGGCGAAGCAACCAGAGTCGCAGTCTCGACGGGGTTTCGATAAAAACGCTCGCAAGCTGATAGTGCCCCCGCTTTAGCGGAATTTGGAGAGAGGTCACCGAAATTTGCTTTCCCGAATCAAATGGCGTCAGCGTTCCCTCCACCTCGTTTTCAATGCGGAAAAAACGGGACACGGGAATGCCATATCTGAGCCGCTCCAGTTTGGGGCCGGTATTTGAAAACGAGAGAGGTAATTCCATTTCCCTCCCCGTCGTCCCGCGAATCAATTCAGGCGTCTCACAGGAGATCGCCAAGAGCCTCGAACGGGAGCCAAGCCAATCAATGATCGCGATTAGAAAGATAGAAAAAAGGACTCCGGCAGCGACGAAACGAAGCGCCTCCTGATCGTAAACCAGAAGGGTTGTCGCGGGAATTCCGACCAGAAAAGCCACCCACAAAAGCGGTAAATGGGGCACTGGTCTCATCTCAAATCGCAGACTGAATCAACGCGGCACGGAGACCGACTCAAGCAGCTTATCGACCGCCTCGCTCACGGTCATGCCTTCGATTTCATATTCAGGACGTAGCAGGATCCGATGGGAAAGCACCGGATGAACCATCGAACGAATGTCGTCCGGGGTCACATAGTCCCTCCCCTTGATCGCTGCGTAAGCGCGACTCGAAAGGAGCAACGCCTGCGTCGCTCGCGGACCGGCCCCCACCTGAATCGGATCGGCTTCGCGCGAGGATCTCACCAGCTCCACGATGTAGGAAACCAGCTCGTCTTTGATCGTAATGCCCTGCATCGCCGCCTGCACGAGGGCGATCTCAGACTCTGCGAGAACCGGCTCCATCGTCCCGCCTTCGAGAATGCGCTCCGGAGTATCCTGTCCGAGGCTTTGAAAAGCGAGCTGCTTTTCGTCGTCCTCACCCGGGTAGCCCATTTCCACCTTGAGCAGAAACCGGTCTTTCTGCGCTTCCGGGAGAGGATAAGTCCCTTCATACTCAATCGGGTTCTGCGTCGCGAAGACGGTAAAACTGTCAGGCAAATCATGGCTCACCCCGTCGATCGTGACCTGTCTTTCCTGCATCGCCTGAAGCAAAGCCGACTGGGTCTTGGCAGGGGCGCGGTTGATTTCGTCGGCGAGCAGAAACGAAGTGAAAACCGGACCCCGCACGAGATGAAAGGCACCTTCCTGGAGATTAAAGACATTCGTCCCCGTGATGTCGGACGGCATCAAATCGGGGGTGAACTGAATTCGTGAAAATGGCGACCCGAGCACTCTTGCCAAAGTTCTCACGAGCAGGGTTTTCGCCACTCCGGGGACTCCTTCGATAAGGATATGGTTCCCCGTAAAAATTGCGATGAGACAGTGATCGACGACCTCCTCCTGTCCGATGATCACCTTCGCAACCTCGGCGCGGGCGCGGGCCAAAATTTCAAGGACTGAGGAATCGAGATCGGTCGAAGGAGGATCTTCCATAAGCGGGTTCATCGCATAGACTTGGGTAATCACGCAAGCGGAATCCCACCACTGCACCCGCCAATTTCCTAGTCTGCCTTGACGATGCGAAAGATGCCGCCGCGCCAATCAAGCACGAGGGCCTCACCGTTCTCATCAGGATAAAACCCGGTCGGTTGGACCGTCGGATCTTTTAAGTCAGCCGGCTTCTCGAAATGATAGTTCGCCACGACCTTCCCCTCTTCCGGACTGTAGTGAAGCGCCCAGAGATTTCCGAAACGCCAGTCGCCATAGAGAAAATGCCCCTGAAGCTCAGGGATCGCCTCCCCACGGTAAACATAGCCGCCGGTAATGGACAGCCCGTCAGCGCGGGAATATTCGTGAATTGGCTCAGTGAAACCGGTTTCCTCTTCCGGCTTGGGCTTTCGACCGAGAGCAGCCAGCATCGCGTCGCGTGGATGGAATTTCTGTGTCGCCTCACGAATCTCCCACCCGTAGTTGCCGCCCTTTTCGATCAAATTGATCTCTTCATACAAATCCTGCCCCACGTCAGCGAGATAGAAAAGTCCGGTCTCGGGATCCATCGCCGCGCCCCATGGATTTCTCAGGCCGTAGGCATAAATTTCAGGGCAGGCATTCGGATCATTCATAAAAGGATTGTCCGACGGAATGCCATAAGGAAGCGAAGCGGTTCGCGAATCAACATCGAGGCGGAGAACCTTGCCATTCCAGCGGGTCAACTTCTGGGAGAGCATGTAGACCCCGTTTTTCATGCCACCGTCGCCTACGCAGAGGTAGAGCAAGCCGTCTTTCGGCCCGAAGAAAACATTGCCTGAATTGTGATTCCATTCCGGCTGCTGAACTTCGAGAAGGATTCGCTCACTGTCAGGATTCGCGGCATTGGCGTTTTCGCTCGAGACTTGATACTCAGCGAGAACAAGCCGCTTAGGACCCTGGCGGGAAAAAGTGACGTAGAGCTTTCCGTTCTCGCCATAGTCAGGGTGAAAGGCAAGACCAAGAAGGCCCTCTTCAAAGTCCTTCTCGACCTCGATCGAATCGGTTAAATCGAGAAAGATTGCACTGTCCGTGCTGTTTTCACCCTTCGGGAGCAGTTTGATCTTCCCGGTCTGCTCAACCAGAAAGCGACGATCCGTGCCATCATTTGGAATCTGCACCGAAATAGGGCGCTCAATCTCCAACTCCTTGTAAATGGGCTGCAAGGAGAGAGGCGGCAACTCTGCCATCGCCGGCAGGGTCGCGAGTAAGGTGAGGACTGAAAGAAGATGACGGGTCATACCGGGAGATTACGAATTCCCTTCCTTGAATGCAACCCTTGTCGCGGTCGTGAAAATGCCATAACTTCGCGCGTCACTCCTCTCGATATGCTGCCCCTCAAGCCCGCTCAACTTGCCCGACTCTCTCGTGATCGGCAGTTTCTGATCAGAGCGTCGCTCATTTTATCGTTGGCTTCAGTCGTGATCGCTTTTGTCGTCTCGCTCATTTCCCCGTCGAAGCCGGATTTGGAGAAGGAAATGGCTGCCTTGCAGGAAATCATCAACGATGACCGCGAAGAGACTATTCCGAAGACTTTCGAGAGCTGGGTCTTTTTCCTGAGAACCGGCATCGCGATGGAAAACCCCGGTCCCCTGCGGGACTGCCGCGGCATCAATACCGACATCGAAGGAGACGCCGGAGAACCTATCGAACCGGAAGAATTCCCCGATCCAGAAGCCGAGCTGCTTCACGCCCTCGATCTGGGCTTGCGGCTCAGCGATCCGGAATCCGCATTGCAAAATCTGAAGGCGATACCTGAATCGCAGCGTTTCCGGAATGAATTTCTCGGCGACATCGAGTTCAGCCGCGAGAACTACCTCGAAGCGCAGAGCCACTACCTCAGAGCGGCCGAACTCCAACCCGGGTCCCACTACAATCGACGCAGTGCTGTTGTGGCGGGCTGGCGAACCGGGGATCGAATCGCGCTGGAGAATCTTTTAGAAGACCCTCTCCTCCGAAATGTTTTCAGCCCGGCTGAACAACTGGACCTCTTCACCGATGCCCGCGATTTCAAAGGCCTCGCTCTCGCTGTCGCGCGTTATGAAATAAGTGAGTTTCTCTCACCCGCTCTCGTTCCGGCCCTCTTCACCGGAACGATCTGGTTTCTCATCCTCATGCCATTCTGGCAGGTCACACCGCAGCGAATCATTCTTTCACTGCTCGCCGTCGCGGCAGGAATTTTTTCCGCCGGCCTCACGATCTACGCCGTCATGATACAGGAAAGGATGCAGGGCTTCACACAGAACCTGACCGATCCCCCTCTCTTACAAGTTCTCTACTACGTCGCAGGAGTCGCCCTCCGCGAAGAAACCCTGAAGCTCCTCTGCTTCCTCCCCTTTGCAATCTGGGCGGGGCTTCGCGGAAAGTATCTTGACGGCTTGATCCTCGCGGCACTCGTTGGTCTCGGTTTTGCCTTGAAAGAAAACATCCTCTACTTCGACGACGGCCTCGCGACTTTCACGGCCTGGATGCGTTTCCTCACCGCCAACGTTCTCCACTTTTCCCTTACCGGGATCGCCGGATTTTACCTTGTGAAAATGATCCACCGAAAGTTCCATGGGCTGGAATCTTTCCTCTTCAGCTTCATCGCCGTGGTCGTCGCGCACGGACTCTACAATTCAGTCATCGCAGTTCCGGGTCTGATGAGTTACTCGCCGCTCAGCACTATTTTTGTCGCGGCGATGGCCTATCAATTCTTTGACCCACTTCGTGGACAAATGGAATCCCAGGGGATAAACAATCGCATCTCACCACTCGGCGTCTTCGTCTTGGGATCGGCTCTTCTCGCCTGCTTCCTCATGGTCGCCTCAGCGTGGAGCACCCCGTTCCGCTTTGCCCTCGGCGTCTTTGTCTCCGGCGTTGCGGGACTGATTCCTTTGGCCTTTGCCTACATCAGCCGATTTCGGGATCTTTGACACAGTAGGTTTCGATCGCGGTTTTCTCGACGAAATCCTCAGGCGTTCCCTCAGCAAATCGACCGAAGAGACCGAGCTGGGAGGCATGGCAGTTGAGTGCTTTCATGCGGCGGCGATGCAAATCGGAAACATCAAGAGTCAAGTCAGCCGGGTCGTCCATGTTCACTAACTTTGGAATCTCGTGATCCGCCCGGTTGGCGAGGAACGTCATCCATTGGCAGTTCCCAAGGCGGCGGACTGCTTTTCTAACCGCCCCGTGAACGAGGAGATGTGCAGGGTGCCAATATTCACCGGCACTCCCGTGTGAGATCACCAGATCGGCAGTCTTCAGATAAGGCATGACTTGCTTCGCAAGATCTGTCTCGCTGACATCGGGGGCGTAGACCCGAAACTCTTTTGCGACCGGATCAATATGCCCGAGAAAAGTCAGTTCATTCACGCCAAGAACATCGCAAGACTTCCACATCTCTTTCTCGCGGGCTGCTCCGAGTTCCTCACGCTTGAGGCCACCCGTAGGGCCGCCTTCACCACGAGTGAGGCAGAGCATGTCAACGGTTGTTCCCGCATCAACTAAGTGACAAATCAGTCCTGAGCAAAAAACCTCATCATCAGGATGAGCGACAAAGACGACAGCACGTTGAAAGTGCCCTAGTTCCTTGATTGAGTTCATACTGCCTACTTCTACGGGCTCTCTTACGGAGCGCCCAATGATTCGGAGGCGTTTCCGGAAGAAAACGGGATCAGTGAGTCGCTGCCAGATTTTGAATAGATTTCGCATGATTGGATGTTTTATTCAAGCCTGTAAACTTCATGAGATGCTCGCGAAGTTCGGACATAAAGACTTTCGGTCCGAAGCGGGAGACACTCGATGATAATTCTTCACGCAATGCGGCAACCCGTTCAGGGTTTTTCAGTAGCTCAATAATCTTGGCGCAGCACTCCTCATTGCTTTCGAATTGCAGCTCCGGGAACGATACGATTTCCCCGGCTCCGCCGCTGCTGGGAATAATGGGAACGCATCCCATCGAAGCCATTTCCGCGACCGCAATTCCAAAGGCCTCGATACGACAGGCATGCAGGGCAAAACTCTTTGCCGCGAGAACTTTCTGCTTATCCCCCAGGGTCAAAAACCCTTCCGGAGTGATCCATTCACGGCTCGAAATCATTTCCCGAATCCGGCAGCTGTAGGGAGAGTCATCAAGCTGACCAATGAGGCTGAGCGTCACCGGGAAACCCTCTTCTCTAACCATCTCCAAAATCGAAATGATGCGATCAATCTCCTTCTCCGGCACGACCCGACCGAGGCACACAAACCCAAGCGGATCACGCACCGAATTCACGGGAGCCTCAGGAAGAACCACGGGAGGATGAATGACCTTCGCTTCTGAAACATTGAAATGCTCGTCCAGTTGTTTTGCGCTCCATTCTGAATTGGCGAGAATGAGGTCCCCTCTTTCCGCGAGGGGAATTTGAGGCATGGAAATCAGTTTGACGAAAGTCAGGTAAAGCCTCCTGAGGATCGTCTCCCGGTGACAAAACTTGTCATCTCCATAGATGTAAAGACGCTTTCTCATTTCCTCGCTGAAGCTGAAGTCACCGATCAGCTGGATCCCGGGACGACCAAACTGCACCGGATTATAAGTACTGAGACAGCAGTCTACTTCGCGGGCGAGCTTCTGACAAAACCGTTCAAAATAGCGGGCCTGCAGATGAACAAGGCGGAAAGGACTGTTCACGGACGGAATACGGGGTGCGCGGATAAATCGAATCTTGTCAGGATCGACCTTCGTTCCGAAGGCTTTATTCAACCCATCAAAATCAAGGGGGGACGCAGTTGAAAACGTGACCTCAAAATCGTCCTGCAAGGCTTCGAGGGTCCACATCGCAGTGGCTTCGGAACCTCCGCGCCCCACCCATGGATGAGTGATGAGCAATTTAGGTCGGTTCATGTCTTCGCCGTCTCAGTTCGCTTTTTCTTTGGCATCACATGTTCGACCCGCTTGGTCGGCTTCCATGCACTGTCAAGAACGCCTCGCCGGAAGGCAAGCAGTCCCAACCAAACGGCGTAATTCATCGCATAGAAATACCGGATAAAACGGAACAATTTAATGTGCCGACGACTGGGTTTGAGACTGATGAAATAGTCTACTCCAGCAGCGAGCCCAGTGAGTAGGATTCCCCCGAGAGCAGCCCAATAGAGAGGATCAATGAAAGACAGAATGATCGCTGATCCGAAAATGAGCATCACAAGCTGAGGCCCGAACCAACGGATCCCCTTGTGAGACCAGAAGGCAAATGAGATCACAGCAGGCCCCCTCCACGGCAAGAGAAAGTGCTGATAGTATGTCAGGTTTTGAAAATTCCCCATCGAAATTCGGGTTTTCCGCCGGAACTCCTCCGCGATCTCGAGGGAAACCGCCTCGTAGACTTCGGCATCTTGATCAACAATTGCTTCGTGCCCCCCTTCGAGACAGGCCATCGTCTGAAAGAAATCATCGTTAACAAAAGTTTCCGGAACTGGCACGAACAGGCTCGCCCGCATCGCATAGCATGCGCCAAAGGCTCCGATCATACTTCCCCAGAGAACGCCTTCATTGAACTTGGTCCGATTCTCACCACTCACGTAAGCTTCCTCCTCATCACCAATGCCATCGTGCTCAGTGTGCCGATCCTTGACTCTCGCCCCGACGATACCGACTCCGTCCCGCTTAAAATGACGGACCATGTTTTTCAATGCCAGCGGGGACCAGGCGACATTTGCATCGCAGATCACAAAGGCAGCGGAATCGCCCCCTTCATCGCCGGGCACTTCAGCGGCCAATTGATTGATTATTTTGATCTTTCCGTTTCGCCCCGAAAACACGTGTAGTTTCAATTCAGGATACTTCTCCTGATACGCTGCGATGATTTCATGGCTTCGATCAGTCGATCCGTCAGACCCAATCCAGAAGCGAAGCTTCCCTTCCGGGTATTCTGATTGGAGGATGCTCCGAACGGTTTCACCGATCACGGCTTCCTCATTGTAAACCGCCATCAGGACAGTGACCTCCGGAAACTCCTCATCTTCGAGAAATCTCTCTTCGGGTAGGCTTTTCCCACGCGCGAGAGAGGCAAGCAGTTTTGGATATACTGCATAACTGTAACCAATGAGGAGAATCGAACTCCAGAAAGTAACGCTCAGAATTACATGTAGAATCGTCTCCATTATCTTTTCGCTTCCCCTTTCCCCTGCGCCTCAAAACTGAAACGGGAGCCGACGAGGTGGTGTCCCTTTCCACCGGGCCCTTCAGACCCTGAAGGCCTTCCCTGAAAAAGTTCGTCGTCCTCGAGCGCGATCTCAAGCTCCTCGTCGATGACCAGTTGAGGCACCTGCTGTCCGATTGCTTCACGGTAGTTCAGGAAGCAGGCGCGGTTGTAAAAGAACTGAGGCAGAGCCATCATAAATCCAAAAAGGACTCCGGTGAAGCGCTCGTCGAACGGGTTTCTGGTAATACTTTCGCTCAATACCGCCCACATCGCGACAAAAGGCAGAAAAACAAGGAACGAATCCCAGGCTCTGGGCCCCATCACGGTTTTCGAGTTGAGCCACGCCGAGTGTAAACTCAGCCCCATCGGAATAAAAATTGCAAGCAGCGTCAAGCCGATCCCCACGAAACCGGTCGAGAAAAGCGTGTAGGTCCATATACTGTGTCCAGCGGTGTATATTTCATCGGGGAACTGGTGGCGATCGTCGGGATAGACTAGGAAAAGTTCGGGGTAATAGCTTTCGTCCCAATAGTAGGAGGCCCCGAGACCTCTCCCATAAATAAAACTGTGAGGCTTCTCTGCCAGGATATCCCACATTGACTTCGCTTCGGCCTTCCGCATCAGGGAAGATATATCCTCGCTCATGGAACCGTCTCCACGGTTATCGAACATCCGCTGATACCAGCGATCCGCCAGGTTCGGCTGCACCAGTGCTACCCCCAGAATAAGAAAAATCATCGCAACGCCCATCGCGAAAAGTGGCGCTATCTTCTTCATGGGAAAGGTCAGGTCGTACATCTTCCAGAGGATGCCAAGAAAGAGACATCCACTCGCCATGATGAACGAGATGACGATCGGGAAGGCGAGACTCCGCGTAATCGAGATCGCCGCTACCGCCAGAGGCAGGGCAAAAATTAACAGGCTCCACCAGGTGAACTTACGGCGCAGAATGAACGCACACCCAACCCACGCAAAGAGAAAACGCATCGAGGGACTGAGAATCTCCATCCGAATTTCAGAGAGGGGAATCCCGGTTTGGGTCGCGCCGAAAAAGAAGCGCCACAGGACATTCGTAATTCCGGCAAAGAGGAACCATCTTACCGCCTCGCCCGGACGCATTCCCACAGCCGCGCAAATCAAGGTGGTATTGAGACCGAATCCGACCAGAAGCATCGGGATTACCATTCGCAGAACCCTGCCTGTCTCATTTCCCCACGCAAATGAAACACCAACGCTGGCTATCGTATAGCCCCACCAGAGAATGACAAGGTAGACTCCCGGCCGCACTAACAAATGCTTAAATCCGAACAACGAGCTGAGGCCGCCTGCACCGAGGGCGACACCGAGAAAGATGAACTGCCCAAGGGACCCCCCCGTTCCCGGCGCTCCGAACCCGATGTCAGGAGCTCGATAATCGAAGACAAATGAGAAGAGGAAGAGGACGAAAAAGACGCGGAACCACCTCAACGCTCCTGTCACGGGGGCATCAATCTCGGCCTGCTCGTTTGCCGTCACTTTCCGAAATAGATTCAATTGACTAACAGGCTCCTTCCCGCTTGATGAATGTTAGGAACATGATCTGAAAATCGAAGATCACATTCCAGTTTTCAATGTAGTGGAGGTCAAAGCGAACCCGCTCCGAGAGATCAGTATCTCCACGCAAACCATTGACCTGCGCCCAACCGGTAATTCCCGGCTTGATGTTGTGCCGCGCATTGTAATGCGGAATATCCTCTTTGAATTCCTCAATGAGTTCAGGCCGCTCCGGTCGCGGACCAACCAGGCTCATGTCTCCCCTGAGAACATTCCAGAACCGGGGAATCTCATCGACATTCCAACGACGCATAAAACCACCGACTCGCAGAACGCGAGGGTCCCCTTTCACCGTCCAGCCAACGCCATCCTTTTCCGCATCGAGCGTCATGCTGCGAAGCTTGACCATGTCGAAAGTCTTCCCGTTGGCACCGAGGCGGCGCTGGCGATAAAAAATGGGGCCGGGGCTTTCCTTTTTGATCATCAATCCGAACAGTGCAATTACCGGCGCTGCGAGACAAACCCCTACCAATCCGCCAAGAATATCGACGCCCCGTTTCAACGCCTGGTTCACCGTGGAATGCAGCGGAAGCCGTGAGATACCGAGAATCGGAACGCCACCGACGGACTCGAGATGGAGACCGCTGAGGAGGACTTGGAAGCAGGTCGGGACAAGCTTAAACTCGACCATTTCCTTTTCACAAATCAACGCGATTTGCATGAGATTACCGGTTTTGACCGCGTCGTCGGCAACGATCACGGTCTGACAAACGCGAAGTTGCAGGAGCGCTTCCAGTGTTTCATAAGAACCCATCACCGGCATATTCGGCGGCACTGGCGTCTGAAAAACTCCATCCGGAGGTGAGATCACGCCAACGACATCAAAGGGACGGTCCGAGGCATGGGCGAACATCTCAACCGCCTTCGCGAAATCAGCACTCCACCCCACGACAAGAGCACGATGACGAAGACTGCTCGCGGTTTCCTCCCGATTGATGACCCGCCAGAGAATTCCACGCCAGACCGGCAGAATCGTGACCATGAGAATTAATCCGATGCCGCAAAAGATTCGGGAAATGGGAGGATCAAACTTAAGTACGAGGGTGAGACTGAGATAGGTGACGATCCAGACGACGCAGGACTTCACCACACCTTTTAGCGTTGCGGTGTAGGAAAGGAGACTTTCCCGCGAGTAAACGCCGAACTTCACGAGCGCAAACATCATGATCACCAATCCGAGAACGATATGCCCGAAGTAGTCCATTCGTCCGATAAGCCCCTCGGCCTGAACTCCAACCGTTGCAACAAATGTGTCAAAACGAATCCAATGCGCCAACAAAAGGGCAAAGGCCACCGCGAGCAAATCACAGACAAAAGCACCGCTTACCAGTTTGTGATACTGCGCTGCCGAAGTACTGGCCGACTGCCTCAGCGGTAAAGCCGTGGGATTAGTGCTGCCTGTTTGAAAGAAACTCATTAATGAAAAACGCTGTAAATACGAAAATTATAAGATTAGGCAATGGACTGGCAGGGGGAGGAAGCATCGAGCTATGAGGAAGCAGGGACGTTTGCCGGAGTGTTCCCGGCATTCATCGGGAGCGAGCGAACTGTTCCCTCCACATAAGCTCTTTGGGCGGCATTCGATTCGGTGCTGCCGTTGAGGACACAGCCGACGAGGTTGGCTCTCATCCGCTGGAGTTCGCGCACCGCGCGAAGTGCCGATTCGGTTTGTGTCTCTCCGGCCCGCACCACGAGAACGACCGCGTCCGCATGTCGGGAATAAGTGAGACCGTCGGAAACAATGTTCACTGGGGAAGTGTCAATAATCACGCAGTCAAAGGAGGTGTAGGCCTCGTTCAGCATTTTGGCGAAAATCTCACCACTCATCGGCTCACCGGTATTCGACGTGTATCGACCACAGGAGAGAAGGAAGAGGTCTTTAAAGATCGTCTCTTCGCACAGGTTCTGAGAAGTCAGCCCGCCCTCTTTTGCTTTGCCTCTGAGAGGATCGACAAAAATCTCGGCCATCCGCGGCTTGCAAAAATCAGCATCAACAAGAAGCGTTCGATAGCCCATGTTGGCCTGGAGAACCGCAAGATTCGCCGCACAAAAACTCTTCCCTTCCCCCGGCAGCGCACTCGTGACCATGACGCTTCGAGGACTGTGCGCGGACAGAGACGTGCGCAGCGAACGGAATCCCTCACTCACGACCGAACTCGGTTCGCGAGTCACAAAGACGGTGTCCTTGAGATCGAGGTTCCGCTCAAAAGCCTTTGGAACTTGTGCAAGGACAGAGAGCGCGAGCGTCGATTCGAGCTGTTTCCGGCTGTTCAAGGTCCGGTCCAGCAATCCGATCCCTACAATGACGGCGAAACCGCACATCGATCCAAAGATCCCCGCAATCGCAAGGGTCAGCTTCTTCTTTGGCGCGACCGGCTTCGCCGGAACAAGCGGCTCGCTGAATACGCGGATCACCGTCTCATCAACACTCTGAGTGACGTCCGTGTCGTTCATGCGGTCTACAAGTCGCTGATAGGTGGAATAGGCCGCATCGACCGCGCCTTTCAGAGTCCGGAACTCCTTCCGAATCCCGTCTGAGACAATGAGCTTCTCCTTTTGCTCCTGAACCGTTTCTTTAAGACGCTCCTCATGCTCGGCCGCGCGCTCGTAGGATTTCACAATGGAATCACCCACCGTTTGAGCCACGATTTTCACCTGCTCCTCCTGACCCTGGAGATCGAGAAGGTAGTCATTGTAGGTTTGGTGCTCCGGCTGATACTGCGCCTTAATTTTCGCGAACTCAGCCCGCTTCAGATTGCGAGCGAGAAGCAGTTTCTGAATATGATCCTGCGAGCCGAGCCCTCCGATTTCGAAAACCCCTTCGATTTCCTCTTTCGGAATCTGCCGATACTGCTCGTACTCTGACTTGCGAAGCAGGGTCTGATTTTCAGCCTCGCTCAACATCCTGTCGAGATCTGAAAGCTTTGTCCCGACATAGTCCTTCGCATCATCGAGCGCGACCTCGGAGTGCTTGATTCGAAATGCCTGGAGCTTTCCCTCCGCGACATCGAGCCTTCCGAGTTGCGCCGCCGCCTCCTTCTCCAGCATCTCCCGTGAGTCTTGCGAGGAACCCTCATTCTGTTCACGGATCAGTGCCTGGAACTCTTCGATGAAACCAGCGGTCATCTTCTGAGCGCGCTCCGGAGAGAGATCTTTCACCGAGACATCGATGAGCCGGGTTCCCCGGCGCAATTCAGCGTTAACCCGCTTGCTGACCAGCTCGACAATTTCCGCGTCTGAGTAGCCACCTTCCTTCGATACTAGAAAATCAGGATCATTCCGCAAATCGAGACGGTCAACGACACGAAGAATCACCGCGCCGTTGCGAATGCCCTCTGCCATCGACTTGAGCGCATCGAGCGTTTCCCAGCTCGCCTGCTTCACTCCTTTGATTCCGGCGAAGGCTGCCCCGTCATTCTTCGGGTCCACGTAAATAACCGCCGATGACTTGTAGACTTTCGGAGTCACCACGAGGTAAAGCACCGCGAGGGCGATAAAACCTCCTGCGACCGCAGCGGCCAGCCAGAGACGTTTCCGCACGACATGAAAAAGCCGCCCCAAGTCCAGGGTTGGAAATCCTGGAAAAAGACTGTCGGAAGACGCGGGTTGGCTTGGGCCTGCACCAAATTGATTCATTCGCTTGTATTCAGCGTCACGGGAGAGTTTCTGTTATTTAAATAACTAAAATTATTGATTTTATAATTTAAGGGCATTTTTAACCCCTTTCAAGGCGAATCTTAAAATTATTATAATTATCATATTAAATAAAGGAAGACCATTCCAACTTCTTAGCAGTCTCAAATTCTTTGGAATAGGAAGAGCCAGTGTTTGCAAGGGATTGGAGAGCGAGTAAACTCAGAGCTTCGGTGCAGACACCGCTTTTCTGAGTAACCGGATCTCCGTTTGCAGAGCGGCGTTGCTCAGGCCACTCAACTGTCAGGATGAATAACCGTTTCCTACCTCTCGCCCTTCTCTACGCATTCTTTGCCGCTGCTCCTTTGTCAGCTCAAGAGGCCGCACCGGCACCCGCAGATCCCTCCGCTGCAGCGGAGACGATGGAAGCGGCCCAGTCGATTCTGGATTACCTCCTCGAAGGCGGACCGTTTTTAATGATCCCCCTCGCCGCGCTCTCGTTCATCGCGGTGCTTCTGATCATTTTTTACAGCTTTACGATCCGCCAGGGAGCCGTTGTCAGCGATAAATTCATGAACGCCGCCGACGCCCTGATTCGGAAGCAGGACTACCTCGGCCTCATCGCCGTCTGTAACCGCGAAAACGAATGCATCGCACGGATCGTCTACAAAACGCTCGATTTTGCGACGAAAAACCCGACGGCGAGCTTCGATGAAGTCCGCGAAGTCACCGAAGCGGAAGGCACCCGTCAGGCGAGTATTTTGAATAACCGCATCAGTTATCTCAACGACATCAGCCGCGTCGCTCCCATGGTGGGACTTTTCGGCACCGTCGTTGGCATGATCAAAGCCTTTGAGAGCATCGGAAAATCATCCGGCGTTCAGCACATGGAACTGGCCCCCGGCGTTGCCCAGGCACTCGTGACAACTGCCGCCGGCCTCGTTGTCAGCATTCCCGCTCTGATTTTTTACTCCATCTTCCGCGGTCGGGTTCAGAAATTGATCGCCGAGCTGGAAGCCGCGATGACTCATATCATGGCGCTTCTCGCCGCTCAGTATAAGCGGGCGAACTACCGTGCCAGCAGCCGTCGCGAAGGTGGCGACGCGGAATAATCTGATCCCCTCCTCACCATGAAGTTCCGGGAAATCAACAGTCAACAGGGAGCCGAGCTCGAGCTCGCCCCGATGATCGATGTCGTTTTCCTTCTCCTCATCTTCTTCATCGTGACCTGGCAGTTTGCCCGATTCGAACGGGACATGGACATCTCCGTCCCTGCTGCCGAGGAAGCCACGGACACTGATCGCCAAGCCGGGGAAATCATCGTCAATGTGAAGAAAGACGGATCCATCGTCCTCAACGGGCGCGACGTGAGCCAGGAAGAGCTGCTTTCCAAGCTCCAGGCGATCTCGGAAGCGTATCCCGATCAGGCCGTGATTCTCCGCGGCTCCTCCGAGGCAAATTTTCAGGCAATCATTAATGTGTTGGATCAAATCAAGAAGGCCGGAATTTGGAATGTCGCCTTTGCGACAACGAAACCCCAGTAGTAACCTTCTGATCACGAACCCTGTTGACCCCCCGGCATGACCCTGTTGACTCGACTTTTCTCTACCTCCAGTCCGGGTCCCGTGCTGGCCGGCCTCTTGCTTTTTTCAGCATTGGATTCCCCGAAAGCTGAGGCCCAGGCCCCGGCGGCCAATGTCGAGGACGTCCTCTCCTACGCCGATCTGCTCTTTGACCGTGAGCAATACAGCATCGCGGCTCAGCAGTATTCTGTCTTCATTCAGGAAAATCCGAGTAGTCCGAATCTCCAGATCGCGTGGTTCCGCCTCGGGGAATGCTATTTGAAAGTGAACCAGGTCGAGGACGCGACGACGAGTTTCAATTTCCTCATCAATGAGTTCAAGAGCGGCCCCTTTGTCGGCTCGGCCGCCTACCGTCTCGCCGTGCTTCGCTTCAATGCTAAGGACTTCCGGAACTCCCTCGCCTATTTCAAGAAGGCAAAAGACGAGCTCAGCAACGAAGACGCGAAACTGCAGGCCCAGTTTTACTTCGCACGCTCCCTGCAACTGACTCAACAGCCGAAGGAAGCTCTCGGGGAATTCGAGCAAATCATGGCTGCAAAACCAGCCGCCGAGAATCCGTTTTTCGAACGCTGCATGCTTGAGTCGGCGCGACTCGCCTTCGAACTCGGCGACACCGCGAAAGCGCTCGAACAATTCAAAGCTCTCGCTGAAACCGCAACGACTCAGGAAATCAAAGAAGAAGCGATCGTGAGGGGTGGTCTTCTCGCGGCAGAGGCAGGGGAAACCGCCGCCAGCGAGGAACTCCTCAATCAGGCGCTCCGCTTCTCAGACACCAGCCCGTGGAAAAACCTCGCCCAGGTTGGCGCGATCTTTAACGCCTTCACCCGCGAAGATTATGATCGCGTCATCGGGCTCTACAACACCGGAGCCTACTCATCACCCGATGAGTCGCGGGCCAAGATGCTCCTCATCGTCGGCCACTCTTTCCGCCTCAAAGGCGATCTCGATTCGGCCTCGCGACTCTATGCGCTTGTCGAAGGCAAGTATCCGGATCAAACCGAAGGAATCGAAGCCGGGTATCGCCGCCTTCAGATTCTTCATCAACAATCCGATCCCCTCCTCCCTGAAGTCGCGACCCGCTTTGCTCAGAATCAGCGAAAGATTGATCCGGAAAGCTTCTACATCGATATGGCCTTGCTCATGAAAGCGGAGTGGCATTTTATCCAGGCCGAAAATTCAGCGAGCGGCTCGGGCTCTGACTTTGCCAAAAAACACTTCGGAGACGCCGCCTCAGCCTACAAGCAGGTCCGCCTCGACAATGTTGATGAAAAATTTCGTGAGACGGCGCTCTACAAATTGGGATGGTCCGAGATCGAATCCGGTGACCTCCAGGAAGGAATTCTCAGCCTCTCCCGTTTTATCTCCCGCCATCCTCAAAGTACCTTTGCGTCGTCCGCTCTCGCCAAACGGGCCGTCGCCTATCAGTCGCAGGGCGATCATCAATTTGCACTCGGCGATTACCAATCTATTGCCTCGCGCTACCCTGACGCGCCCGAAGTCGAATTCTCCCTCCAGCAAATCGCGCTGATCTACGCCCACCAGCGGAAGACGACCGAAATGATCAACGCCTACAATGATCTCCTTAAAAAATTCCCCGACACGAACGGTGCCGGGGAAGCCCACTACTGGATCGGAGTCGGTTACTTCGATCTCGAACAGCATCAACAGGCGATCCCGAATCTCGAAAAGGGGCGAGAGCTCGATGTCAACCTCGAGGATCAAGCCACGCTTCGACTCGTGATCTGTCACTACCAATTGGAGAACATTGGAAAGCTGGGCGTCGAAGCCAAACGCTATATCGAGGGTGAGCCCGGGGAGGCGAACGATGACGCCACCAAAAAACGGGCTACCATTCCCCCCCCTGTTCTGGAATATCTTGGTAAGAAGCTCGCCGCACAGGACGACTGCGAGGAAGCCGAGTATTTCCTCACCGTCATCAGCACTCCTGACGAGCCTTCAATGACCACCGCCTCGACCTGGAAGCTCATTGCCGAATGCCGTCAGAAGTTAAAAAAACATGTCGAAGCCATCACCGCTTACGATCATTTTCTTCTTCAGACGGAACGCCCCAGCGACCGCGCCACCGCCTACCTTGAGCGCGGCACTTCCCAATTCTGCCTCCGCGATTTTGAAAACGCGAGAAACAGCGCCCAAGAAAGCCTCCGTTCTCAGAAAGAAGGCCGAACCAACGCCGAGGCCCGCCTTCTCCTGGGTGACATCGGAGCGGCGGAGGGAAATATCGAAGAAGCCGCCCGCGAGTATCTCGTCGTCAGCCAAATCTTTTCCGACCCCGAGGTGACCCCAAAAGCACTCGCCAAAGCGATCAATGCTTACCAGTCTCTCGGCAATCGCGATAAAGCGCAGGAACTTCAGGATGAACTCTCAGCCCAGTTTCCGAATTATAAAAAGCCGGACACGTTCGAGGTCGATTGTTAAAAGAGCCTAAGCCACTTCTCCCGCGAGCAGGTAGAAACGCTAGCCCGCGTCCGATGAAGTGCCGAATCACTCGGTCGGGGACGCCTCACCTTCGAGATCGTTCACCGGATTTTCTTCAATAATCTCGATTTCTTCACTGATCGGCCACCGCTCCGGATCGATCTGAATCTTCTCAGGGGTTCGAACCTTGATGAGGGCGTTCTCGTTGAACTCGTATGTCTTCGGACCGGGAGGCTCCTCCGCCGATGAAGACGGCGTCTTCGTGACCAAAGGCACCACCGTGAAAACCATCGTCGTGTCCTGAAGTCGCTTCACATTCAAGAGTGCCGCACACATTTGCGATTCCTCGACTTGAAACATCCCCCCAACAGGAAGCTCAAAAACCTCGGGCGTTTCATCCGAGGGGAGCGCGAGATCGAGAATCACATCGGGAAAGGTAGAGGAGCGCCCCCGAATCACGATCCCGCTCGTGAAGACATCGTCCTCCCCCATCTCCTGAACCGACTCAATCACGAACTCGCCGGAGAGAAAAGTCACATCGTCCCGCTCCAGATAATTCTTCAAATAGTAGCGCTTCAGAATGCCGTTGTAGGCACGAAGCTCGGATTCGTTGAACGGATAAACTTGGGCGTAAAGATCCTTCGCCGAATTGAACTTCCCCCGCGGTGCCGTGAAGGAGAGAAAGCCGTGAATGGGATCAAGCTTCTCCAACCGGTTCAGTAGCTTGTAATTCATGGGATGCTCCGGCTGGCCGAAGACCCACATACAAAACGACCACGAGGCAAAATTCAGCCCGATCAGAACAGCGATCGCCGCGATCCAGAGGATCAGATTCCCGCTCGTGTAGCGTCCTTCATCCTGCTCCCGTGAATTCCGGGAAAATGAACTCTCACCCGAAACAGATTCCATCTTCAGCTCTTGTTACCACCACAAACCTCGCCATCCATCGTCTCAGGATCATACTCCGGAGCCTTCTCAGCTGAAGCCGGCTCAAACGAGGTCCCGCAACCACAACTGCGGGCTGCGTTTGGATTCTCGATCTTAAAACCGGAGTCATTCAGGGCGTCGACATAATCAAGATGGCAGCCATCAAGGAAAGTGAGACTTTCCTGATCGACGAAAACGCGGGCTGTCCCGTTCACAATGACGAGGTCCCCCTCATCCTCCGCACCGATCTGCATCGCGTAGGACATGCCCGCACACCCCCCTTTTTCAACGAGAAGACGGAGACCTTTCTCTTCGGGCGAGAAATCTTTTTCTTCCAAAAGGGCGAGCAAATGTTTCGCCGCTGAATCGGTGACCTTAATCATGAAATCTGAGTGTTTATCTCTAAACTATACGTTCACCGAAGCGGTTTCCCAACTCTTTTCGGGTTGCTTTCCCTCTCTGCCCGCCTTCAGGTTAGGCCTCTTTCTGCCATGGGTAAAATCCGTCTCCTCCCCGAAGCCTTAGCCAGTCAGGTCGCCGCCGGCGAGGTCGTCGAGCGTCCCGCCTCGGTTGTCAAAGAACTCGTCGAAAATTCCATCGACGCAGGGGCTACGAACATCGAGGTCCTGATCCAGCGCGGCGGGATCGCTCTCATCCGCGTCTCAGACGACGGCTGCGGCATGAACCGGGACGACGCCCTCATGTCGCTCGAACGCAACGCGACTTCGAAGATTCGGACAAAAGAAGACCTCGCCGCGATTCACACTCTGGGGTTCCGGGGCGAAGCGATCCCGAGCATCGCCAGCGTCTCAAAATTCCGCCTCACGACGCGCGAGGCCGATTCCCTCACCGGCACCGAGATCACGATCAACGGCGGCAAAGTCATCAATGTGAAAGATTGCGGCGAGCCTCCCGGCACGCAGATTGAAGTGCGCTCCCTCTTCTATAACCTGCCGGCGCGGCGAAAATTTCTCCGCACCGAGAACACCGAGTATTCGCATCTCGAACAGGTCATCAAGACCCAGGCCATCGCCCATGAGAACATCCGTTTTTCTCTCGTCCGCGGAGACCGTCTCGCTTTTCAACTCCCTGCCACTTCCAGTCTCCGCGAGCGCATCAGCGGGCTCGTCGGGAACGATCTCGCGAGCCGACTTCTCGAAATCGAGCCCTACGAACACAAAGGCGTCCGCATCCGCGGCTTAATCGGTCCGCCCGGGATGGGGCGCAGTGACCGCCGCCAGCAACTTAGCTTTTTAAACGGTCGCCCCGTCGAAGCTTTGATCATCAGCCGGGCACTGCGCGAGGGCTACCACACCGCCCTCATGAAGGGTCAATACCCGGTGACTTTCCTTTTCATCGAGACCGACCCCGAAGCCGTTGATGTGAACGTTCACCCCGCGAAACGCGAGGTTCGCTTTCACGATGGATTCGGCGTGCAGGATGCCATCATCGGTGCCGTGCAGCGGACCCTGCGCGAGCGAATGACGCGTCCCGTTTCCGGCGTCGGCCTCACCGGGACGAGAACTCCCGCGCCTACCCCTGACGTCGTCCAGGAAGACCTGATCCCCGAAGCCGAGCAGCGATCCCTGCGGACCGATTGGGGGCAGCTCCCCGGGAAGGGGGAAACGCCCAAGGTCGCGGAAACACCGGCTCTCTTCACCGCGACCGAACGCCAGCGCGTCGAAGCCGAAGGAGTCTCCTACCTCGAGACCCCGACTCAACAGGGTAAAGTTCCCGACCCAACCCTCTTAGGTCCCGACCCGACTCCCGAAGAGGAGGAAAAACCCAAGGCTTCCGACTATCGGCTCATGGGCGTTCTCGGAAAGCTCTACGTTTTGCTGGAGAGTAAAGAAGGCCTCGTCCTCATGGATCAACACGCCGCGCATGAACGGGTCCTTTTCGAGGAAATGAAATCCCGCATGGAAAACGAGGACGTCCCCTCGCAGCGGCTCCTTTCCCCCATCATGGTCGATCTCACCCCGCGCGATTTCGACCTCATTGAAAAGAACCTCGACACCTTGAACAAGCTCGGCCTTTCCGCAGAACCTTTCGGCGGCAGCACGCTGAAAATTGATGCGCTCCCCACCTTTCTCAAGAGCGACGACCCCGAAAGCTTCCTTCAGGATGTCATCGAGGAAATCCGCTCCTCAAGTGACCGCATGTCAAAACTCCGCCTCGGCGAAGACATGATCGCCACGACCGTCTGCCGCCACGCCGTGAAAGCGAACGATCCACTGCACAACGCCGAGCTTCAGAAACTCCTCGAAAACCTCCTCGTCTGCGACATGCCGTATTGTTGTCCGCACGGAAGGCCCACTCTCATCCAGATTTCCTACGGCGAGCTGGAGCGAAAATTCGGACGGCGGACGTAGAATCATCCTTTCGAAAAGATCGCCCCCTTCGCGTCATTGCTCTCCCTTTTGGATTTCTCTAAAACTCAGCGGCATGAATCCTGATCGCCGCCGCTTCCTCACCGCCGCCGCCGCTCCTGCGCTGGCTTTTGCCGCCAAACCCGGCAAGGCACAAGACGCGAGTCCCAACCTCATCCGCGAAGAAAATGCAAAACCGGGCACGACCGACTGGCAACTCACCCGGGTCCGCATCAACAGTGGCAGCTACCGGACCAAGTTGATCGAGGGCTATGTCTCTCATCAGTCAATTCGCGCCGGGGAAACACTCGATTTTTTCATATCGACGGAACCGGAGCGGCCTTTCACCATCGACCTCTATCGGCTCGGCTATTACGGCGGAACCGGCGGTCGTCACCTGCGGCAGCTCGGGCCATTCGAAGGCAAAATTCAACCAACCCCGGAGATGCAGCCGGAGAACCGCCTCTGCGAATGTCAGTGGAAGAGTTCCGCCCGGCTTACCATTCCCGACGACTGGGTCAGCGGCGTCTACCTGGGCAAGCTGACGACAATTCCCAAGACCGAATCGGAACCCTACTGGCAGAGCTATGTCATCTTTATCGTGCGTGACGACCGCGAGGCCGACGTCATCTTTCAAACGAGCGACAACACTTCCCAGGCCTACAATCGCTGGCCGGAAAATGAATCGCTCTACACCGACCCTCGCGGCGCTCACGCCCCCGGAGTCGCGGTGAGTTTTGATCGCCCCTACGGTCTCTATCCGCAGTTCGGCGCCCTCCCCCTTTCGATCGGCTCCGGCGAATTCCTCCTCTGGGAATTTTCCCTCTCCTTCTGGCTCGAAAAGGAAGGCTACGACGTGACCTATCTTGCAAATGTGGATGTGTTAGAAGCCGGCGCAATCGAACGGGGCAACGTTTTTCTCTCCGTGGCCCACGACGAATACTGGGACCGAAAGCAATTCACGAGAGTTGCCTCAGCGATTGAAAGCGGTCTCTCCGTACTCTGGCTTTGCGGAAACTCCGTTTTCATTGACTCCCCTTTTTCGTCGTCTACGCAAGGTCAGCCCAATCGTGTCATCACGCGCCGCGGATGTTTTGGAGAACTGCGAGAAGACGAAAGCGACTCTTACGCCGCTTTATTCGACAAGCTCAAATCGACCGCGCCGGACGAACGGGAAATCATGGGGGTGCGCTCCGTGGTTCCCTTCAACGGCGGCGGCGACTGGACCTGCCGAAAAGCCGATCACTGGGTGTTTGAAGAGACGGGAATGAAAAACGGTGACTCTATCCCCGGCCTCGTCGGATGGGAACACCATGGCGAGCCCGATCCGGATCGCGAAGGCCTCGAAGTTCTTGCCGAAGGTTCCGTCTGGGCCGGCGGAACGAGGGAGGGCCGCTACGCCTCCGTCATTTTTCCCGGTCCGAAAGGTAATTTTGTCTTCAATGCCTCGACCGTATTCTGGAACATTGGCCTCTCTTCCCCACCCGGCCAATGGGCTCCCTACACCCATTTTTCCCGCCCTCATGGACCCGATCCAAGAGTGCAGCAAATCACCCGGAACCTCCTCAACCGGGCGATTTCACAAGGTTCAGAAGCAATCCCTGATGCGAAACCATCGGAAGACTAGCCAAAGCTTCGGAGCGACGGGACGGGGTGTTGCCGCAATTCCCTACCTTGACCCTCCATGATGGAACGATCACTATGGCGGTCATGAAACCCTCCATTTTTGCGGCAGCAATTGCCTTCTTTTGCAGCACCCTCGCCGCGACCGAAAAGAACGTCATCTTCATCATCACCGATGACGAATCACCCACCCTCGGCTGCTACGGCGATCCGATCGCGAAAACTCCCGCGATCGATGCCATTGCCGCTGACGGGACCGTATTTCTCAACGCCTTTGCCACGACCGCAAGCTGCTCCGCGAGTCGCTCGGTGGTCATGTCAGGATTACACAATCACCTTAACGGTCAATACGGCCACCAGCATTCCTATCACAAATTCGAGTCCTTCCGCTCCGTCGCAGCCCTCGCTCTTCCGCGAGTAATGCAAGGCGCTGGGTATCGCACCGGACACATTGGAAAATATCACGTCGGGCCCGAACAGGTCTACCGCTACGAAACCTACATGAAGGGAAATGGTCGTAACGCGGTCGAGATGGCAAACAACTCGAAAGACTTCATCACTGCCGAGAGTGATAAGCCCTTCTTTCTCTACTTTGCCACCTCAGATCCTCATCGCGGCGGAGGAAAAGACGAAACCTCGGAACTTGAATTAAAGGCCGACCTTTTCGGTAACAAGCCCAACAAGGGTTCGCACAACGGCGTCGATGAGGTCTTCTATGATCCGGCAGACCTTCCCATTCCCCACTTCCTTAGCGATACACCCGAGACTCGGGAAGAACTTGCCCAATATTATCAGAGCGTCTCCCGCATCGACCAGGGCGTTGCCCGCCTCGTTGATATTCTCAAAGAGGCCGATCTCTACGACAAGACGATGATCATTTTCACGGCTGATCACGGCATGGCCTTCGCTGGTGGAAAAACGACCGTCTACGAAGGAGGCCTCCGTGTTCCTTTCGTCGTCCGAAATCCCTACGAAGAGAATCGTGGTGTGAAGCACGAGGGCATGATCAGCCACGTTGACATCACGCCGAGTATTCTCGATTTCGCCGGGGGCTTGAATCAGAACGCGAACCGCCCGAAAAAGATGGAGGACATTAAAGCCCTGTTTAAAGAGAGCGAAGTCGCAAAAGACAATCTCGGCCCTGTCATCAAGGCCTACCACGGCAAATCCTGGGTCCCCATTCTCGGCCGGCCCGACGCCGAACATTGGGAAACGATTTTTGCCTCCCACACCTTTCACGAGATCCAGATGTATTATCCGATGCGTGTCGTCCGGGACAAAGAATACAAGCTGATCTGGAATATCGCCCACGGGCTCCCCTACCCCTTCGCCTCCGACCTCTGGGCCGCGAGCAGCTTTCAGGCGCAGTATCAGCAGTCACTCGATGCGCCTTACGGTCAGAAGAGCGTCGGGGAATATATTCACCGCCCTGAGTTTGAGTTTTACAAAATCGGCGAAGATCCCTATGAAGCGAAAAACCTCGCGAGCGATCCTGAGTATCGCGAAGAAATGATCCGTTATCAGGAAAAACTGAAGGCCTTTCAGAAAGAAATGAAAGATCCCTGGATCATGAAGTGGGACTACGAGTGAGATTTAAAGCTTTTTTTTTGAACACTTTACTTATCATCTGGAATGCCGGAGTTAATTGTCGTCGGAGGTGCCAACGGGGCCGGTAAATCGACCTTTATTCGCGAGTTTCTCAAAAGAAGGCCGTATCGCTATCTCTGCGCCGACGAAGCGGCTTTCGAGCTTTGCCCTGAGGCACCTGAGACCGTGGGCGTCGCGGCAGGGCGACTCTTTCTCAAACGGATGGCCGAAGCGAGAGAGGAAGGAGTTGATGTCATTATCGAGAGCACGCTTTCGGGGAAGAGCTTTGCGGGGCAGGTGCGGAAGTTTTCTGAACGAACCTACACGGTGAAAACTCTCTTCGTCACTCCACTGGATCTGAAAATTTCGGTCGAGAGAGTGACTCTTCGCGTTTCAAAAGGCGGACATTCTGTTCCGGAAGAAGACATCCGGCGCAGGTTCAGCCGAGCCCATCAAAATTTTTGGCACCACTATCGTAATTTGAGCGATGAATGGCAAATCTACTACAATGAATCCGAAGAAGGACACAAGCTGATGGCTTTTGGGCGCAAATCACGGCTTGCAGTTCGAGACACAGAGCGCTTTGACCTGTTTTTAAAACTCTGCTATCATACCAATCCATGACAACGACCGAAATCGAAGACGCCAAAGATGCCAAGTTGATGCAGTGGGTTGATGAGTGCGACGACATCATGAAAGTCGCCGTCGCAAACGCCATCGCTGAAAACAAGCGCCTTGGTCTTTACACTAGTGCCGAAGACGAAATCAGATCTCCCCGCGTCGCCGAAGAAGATTGATCAAATCACGGTCTCCCGAATTGCCCCGCTGAGGGTCTTATCGAGAAACGGAGTCACCGGGCTTTTCGTCTTGAAGTAGTTCCGGCTGAGGGTCGTCTCCCCTTCCGGATCAAAGACGAAGAATTCCGCCTTTTCGCCTTCGGTGATCTTGAGCGAACTCAGGCCAACGATTTCCCGGGGTCGATCCGAGTATCGTTCGATGAGAAGATCCCAGCCGAAGACGCCGGGACGAATCAGGCCGTCATAAATCGCCAGAACGGTCGTTTCCAATCCCGCCACGCCAAAGGGGGCGCTCCCAAAATCGGCGGCCTTTTCAAACTCCGTGTGCGGGGCATGATTCGAGGCGATCACATCGATCGTCCCGTCGATGAGTGCCGCGACGAGCGCTTCGCGATCCGCCTCCAGTCGCAACGGTGGTGACATCTTGAAATGCGTGTTGTAGTCCACGATATCCTCCTCTGTAAGGAGAAGGTGATACGGGGAAACTTCGCAAGTCACCGGCGTTCCAGCCTCTTTCGCGCAAGCGACAGACTTCACCGCATTGGCCGTCGAAACCTGCTGGAGATGCAACTTGGCACCGGTGTGCTGGGCGACGCGAATATTCCGATCAATCGCAATCTCCTGACTCATCGCCGGAATTCCCGGGAGGCCGAGCTGGTAGGAAATTTTTCCCTCGTTGACCGCTCCCGCCTTCGTCAGCGCCGCCGTGTCACAGGAGGTCGTCACAAGGAGATCAAAATCTTTCGCATACTCCATGCAGCGACGGAGTAAATCCGGGCAGGGAACACTGCTTCCGGAATCGGTCAGCATGACGACCCCGCGACTCGCCATTCCGGAGAATCCGGCGAGGCGCTCCCCCTTTCGCCCTTTCGTAAGACAGCCGGACGTCAGCATCGGAATCGGACTGACCTCGGAAATGAGGTCCTGCAAACTCTTGACCAAATTTCCGCTATCAATCGGGGGCGAGGTGTCCGGCATGAGAACAAGCCCCGTAACGCCGCCATGAATCGCCGCTGCAGCGCAACTCGCGAGCGTTTCTTTATGCTCATCTCCCGGCTCACGACCGTGAACATGCATGTCGAACATCCCCGGAATGAGGAGGCAACCCGTGCAATCGGTCGTCGCCACTTCGTCAGGGACGGGAAGTCCGACACCGACCACCTCGATCATCCCCTCGTCATTCACGAGGATATCACCGGTGACCATCTCGAGCCGGTCGGAGTCCCAAAATTTCCCGTTCTGAAAAAGACGCGCCATATCAGTCGAGTTGAGTTTCGGGTTTCAGCCAGTGGAGAACCGCCATGCGAACCGCGATTCCATTCTCGACCTGGGTGCTGATGAGACTCTTTTCGTAGCCCATCGCTTCATCCGTGATCTCGACGCCACGATTCACCGGCCCCGGATGCATCAGGTAACAGCCCAGTTCACGCATCCGCTGGACCCGGGTGCTGTGCATCCCATACATTTTGTGATACTCGGCGACACTGGGGAAAAACTGCCCCTCCTGTCGCTCCATCTGAACCCGCAGGAGGTAGACCGCATCCGGCTTCCAGTCGAAGACTTCGTCCCAACTCGCAAAGCGCTGCATGAATTCATGACGACCCTCGGGAATGAGCGAACCCGGCCCTAACACACCCACTTCGATCCCGAGCTTATGGAACAAAGTGCTCGTCGAGCGCGCCACCCGTGAGTGAAGAACATCCCCGACAATAACCACTTTCCGCCCCTGAAAATCCGGATAGACCTCACGGAAGGTCATCGCATCGAGCAGGGCCTGGGTTGGGTGAGCATGATACCCGTCCCCGGCATTTAAAACCGAAGCACGGGTGTGTTTTGCGACAATCCCCGGCACCCCCGCCGCCTGATGACGAATCACGATGTAGTCGGAACGCATCGCCTGAAGCGTCTCGATTGTATCAAGAAGAGATTCCCCCTTCACGACTGATGAAGCCGAGATCGTAAAATTCGTCACGTCGGCCGACATGCGGTTCGCCGCCACCTCAAAGGACGAACTCGTCCGCGTCGACGGCTCGTAGAATAGATTGAGGACAGTTTTTCCGCGCAGCGTCGGCACTTTCTTCACGGATCGTTGAAAAAGCTGCTTAAACGGCACTGCATTTTCGAGGACATACTCGATCTCATCGAGCGAGAGGCTTTCGATATCGAGAAGGTCTTTCCGGGGCTTGAGTTCACTCATGCTGAGCCCCCCTTTTCTTTCACGAGAAAAACACCTTCCTTCTCGTCGTTCTCGAGGAACCTGACTTTCACATAGTCGTCGAAGATCGTCTCAACTTTCCTCCCGACATAGTCCGGCTGAATCGGAATCTCCCGATGCCCACGATCCACGAGGACGGCGAGTTCGATCTTCGAAGGGCGTCCGTAATCCATGAGTCCATCAAGCGCCGCCCGAACCGTCCGGCCCGTGAAAATCACTTCGTCAAAAATGATGACCCGGCTCCCGTCGATCGCAAAAGGAACGTCCGAACTTTCCAGTCTCGGCAGGTCGGTGCCGCGGTTGTCGAAATCGTCACGATAGAGTGAAATGTCGAGTGTTCCGACCGGGTAATGAATCCCGCGCTCCGCCAGGACCGCCGCGACCCGGGTCGCCAGCGTGACCCCACGGGTAAAAATGCCGATGAAGGCGACGTTTTCCCCTTCACACTGTGTCGCAATTTCTTCCGCGAGAAAAGCAATCGCCTCCTCAATCCGTGCCGGGCTGAGAATTTCCTGGGTCGAAATGGCGGGAGAATCACTCAAGTCTAATTGGCCAAAGTGGGGTGGGACAGTGCGTCGGCCTTCTTACCCCTAATCACGAATCGACTCAACGTCATTAAAAATTTCGCGTCCCGATGTCAGAACGGCGCTGCATCCCGTCAAACGAGACCTTGTCGCTCTCCTCATAGACGCGGGCGACGGCGGCTTCGCGAGACTCTCCCTTCGCCGCGACGACGAGAACCCGTCCGCCTGCGGTCGCAAACTGGCCGGAGTCATTGAGCTTCGTTCCGGCATGGAAAACGCGCGCATCAGAGACTTCATCGAGACCCGAGATCACGTCACCGCTTCGGGAAGAGGCCGGGTAACCGGCCGAGGCTGAAACAAGGCAAACGCTCCAGCCATCGGAAAACTGAATCAAATCCGGCTTCAGGATGCCGCGTGCTCCCTCGGCAACGTACGTCGCAAAATCACCGGTGATCAAAGGAAGCACCGCTTCCGCCTCCGGATCGCCGAAGCGGCAGTTATATTCGATGACCTTCGGCCCCTGCGGCGTGAGCATGAGCCCAAAATAGAGAAATCCACGATAAGGAAGGCCATCCTTTTGGAGCCCTTCGACCGTCGGCTTCACGATCGTGGCGTCAATGACCTCACGGAGATCGCCTTCGAACATTTCGAGAGAACTCACTGCGCCCATGCCTCCCGTATTAGGACCTTCGTCAGCATCGTAGATCCGCTTGTAGTCGCGCGCCGGGGCGAGGATTTGATACTTGTCATCCACGACCGAGGCGAAGATCGAGATCTCCGGCCCTTCGAGAAACTCCTCCACCAGCAAGCGTCCCGCCCCGAACTTCCGCTGCACCAGCACTTCATCAAGAAACTCCTCCGCCATCGCTTCGTCGAGACACACCGCGACTCCTTTTCCGGCGGCAAGACCATCAAACTTGAGCACCGTCGGATAGGATCCCGCAATCGCGACCCGGGCTTCCTCGATCGTCTCCACCGGCGTGTAGCCTCCTGTCGGGATCTCATGGCGAACCATGAACTCCTTCGCAAACTCCTTGCTCGCTTCAAGCTGGGCCGATTCCTTGTGTGGCCCCCAGCAGGGAATCCCGGCCGCTTCGCAGGCATTGGCGAGCCCTTCGTCTTTCACCAAATAACTTTCCTCACCGGCGACACAGAGATCGATCCCGTTCTCCGTCATGAAGGTCACCAGCGACGCGACCCCATCCGCCTCGACCGGCTTCGCCAATTCAAAAATCGCATCCGATCCCGGAAAAGAATGAATCTCAGCCTGAGACGGAGACTCTTTCAATGCCGTGATGATCGCATGCTCGCGACCGCCCTTCCCAACAACTAACACTTTCATAGAGATTTCAAAGGAAGTGATGATGCACTAAAGCAAAATATCGTACGGCCGCCCGCCGGTCTTATCCATGTAGGCGACGAAGGCTTGATTGACGACTTTGTAGCCACCGGGGGTCGGATAATTACCCGTGAAATACCAGTCACCGTTGTGCATTGGAATTGCATCGTGCATCGCATCGACGGTTTGAAAAATCACTTCGACCTCCCCTTTCCAGGTGATGTCTTCCGGTGTGACGAGACGACTCACTTCGGCAGAGAGTTCCTCTTGCGTGAAACTCGCGTAGACGCCCTTGACGGGGTTGGTCATCTCCTCGACCGGCTTCTTCAGCTCTTCCTGACACTGATAGTAAATGTCAGTCAGGAGATTATGCTTTCCTCCCCGCTCAAGAAGATTCACCGCAGCCTGAAAAACGATGAATTTACCAAGGTGGGACATGTCGATTCCGTAGCAATCCGGATACCGAATTTGCGGGGCGGTCGAGGCGATCACGATCTTCTTGGGATTGAGTCGCGAGAGGATTTTGATAATCGAATCCTTCAACGTCGTTCCACGGACAATGGAATCATCGAGGACGACCAGGTTCTCATGAGGCTCGATCTGGCCGTAGGTCACGTCGTAGACATGCGAGACCATCTGATCGCGACCCTTTTCCTGAGCGATAAAGGTCCGCAGCTTGATGTCTTTATGAGCGATTTTTTCACCCCGCGGCCAACTCTGAAGGATCAGCTTGTCGATCGCGTCGGTATGACCTGACTCCACTGCCTCGACAATCTGGTCTTTGACCTGGTCGCGACGCATTTTTCGCAGGCCATGCATCATTCCGTAGTAGGCGATCTCCGCGGTATTCGGAATGAAGCTGAAGACGGTGTGTTCGAGGTCCGCATCGATGCGCTCGACAATTTTCGGGACGAGGTTTTCGCCGAGTTTCATCCGCTCGCGATAGATATCTGGATCATTGCCCCTCGAAAAGTAGATCCGTTCGAACGAGCAGGGCGTCGGCGTTTGCGGTTCCGCAAATTGCTTGATCTCAAGACCCCCGGCATGATCCATGACGCCGACATGGCCGGGAGGGAGTTCCTTCACCTCATCCACATCCGCATTGAACACGGTCATGAGAGGAACCCGCTCACTCGCAAAGGCGATTACTTCCTCATCCTCATAATAAAAGCAGGGACGAATCCCCCCGGGGTCGCGGAGAACAAAGCCGTCACCGTTGCCGATCACCCCGGCGATGGAGTAACCACCATCCCAGATCTCTCCGCACTTTTCGAGAATCCGCTGAATGTCGATCTCTTCGGAAATAATACCGGGAATAAGCTTACCGTCCGTGCCTTTGTCGCGCTCACGCCGGTAAATCGCATCGTGCGCTTCATCGAGATGATACCCGATTTCCTCAAGCACAGTCTGCGTGTCGGTATCAAAAACGGGATGCTGACCGCGATCGATGAGATGGTGGTTCAGATCCCTCGCATTCGTCATGTTGAAATTACCGAGGACCATCATGGTCTTCGTCGTGTAATTCGTCCGGCGAACATAGGGGTGACAGCCTCCTTGACCAAAGGAGCCCGACGTCCCGTAGCGAAGGTGCCCTAACAAAACCTCACCACCGAAGTCGAAAGCACTCTTGAAAGACTCCGCATCTTTCGGGTCGAGCTTGCCTTCACGAGTCAGCTTGCTGATTTTTTTGAGCTGACCCTCCATGAGCTTGATGAGGGAATCCCGCTTCGCATTGCGCTCCCGAAAGAGGTAGGCCTGACCGAGCGGCATATCGAGTTTGCAGCACCCGATCCCGACGCCATCCTGGCCGCGGTTGTGCTGTTTCTCCATGAGAAGATAAAGGCGCTGAAAGCCCCAGAGGCAGGTGCCGTATTTTTGAAGATACCAGCCAAGGTCCTTCTTCAGCCTCACCATGGCAACGCCACACTCGTGATGGATGGGGTCGCTCATCTTGTGAAGTTAACTGGAGACTTCAACCTTCACCTCGCCGGAGGAATCGACCTCCCCGAGGATTCGGGCGCCCTCGTGGAAACCGGCGGCGGCTTCCGCTTCGGCAGCGGGAACAATCGCGACCCAACCCCAACCCATGTTGAAAGTTTTCACGGCCTCAGCGTCTTCAACGAAGGCGAGAACCTTCGCGACGGCTCCGAGATTCCAGCGCGGGATCGTGATGTCTGCACCTTTCTCATTGAGGAGGCGTTCGAGATTCTCAGGCAATCCGCCTCCGGTGATATGCGCCATCGCCTTGATATCGATGGAGCGCTCACGAAGTCCCGCGACGACATCATGATAAAGCCGGGTCGGAGCAAGAAACTGCACCCACTCGTCGACTTCGATGAGACCGGGATTGGCTTCGAGAATACGGCGGATCAAACTCCAGCCGTTCGCGTGAAATCCATCGGACGGGTAGCCGATCAGTTTGTCCCCCACTTCGATGCGGGTGGGATCGATGAGGTCCGGCTTCTCAGCCGCCCCCACACAAAAACCACTCAGCTCGATGACACCTTCCGGAACGATCCCGGGCATCTCGGCAGTTTCCCCGCCGGCAAGAATACAGTCGCAGCTCGCGAGGTGTTCGGCCATGCCGCCGATGAGACGTTTGATCTTCGTTTTATCAATCGCGCCGATCCCGATGTAATCGAGAAACATGAGTGGATCACCACCCGTCGTGAGAATGTCATTCACATTCATCGCAACGAGATCTTTACCCGCGATCTCCAACTGATCGTGTTCGAGAAGCAGTTCGATCTTCGTTCCGACGCCATCACACCCTGTCACAATGACGGGCTGTTTGTAGTCGCTGAGATCGTAGCTCGCCGCGAAGAGCCCGAAGGACTGCATCAGGGATCGCTTTGCTTCTGTGCTTTGGCGGAGTTCACCGATGTCGCCAACCAGAGCGGCAGCTTCTTCGATGTCGACTCCGGCGCCTTTGTAAGTGAATTCGCCGCTCATTCTGAAGTGGATGTTACCGAATCGTAAAGAGAGCGAAAGAGATAATATCCGCTTCCGAGCGTTTCATCCCCCTCCTTGCCACTACTCCAGTCCGGATCGTAGTGGTCTTCCTGACGAAGAAATCGCTCGGGATGAGGCATCAGTCCGAAGACCCGGCCCGTTTCATCCTGTAAACCGGCGATCTGCTCAAAGCTGCCGTTCACGTCGCTCGAATAAGTCAGAGCGGCTGCTCCACTCTCGACGTAGGCCTTTGCCTCACTCGAATCAGTCGTCACGAGGCGGCCCTCGGCATGGGCGATGGGAAATTCAAAACTCTCAGGGAGCTGCGACAAAAACGGGCTCTCCGGCGCACGATTTTTCAACGTGACCCACTGGCATTGAAAACGACCGCTCGTGTTCTCGATGAGACTTCCTGCCGGAAGCAGATCGAGCTGCGTCAGAATCTGAAAGCCGTTACAAATCCCGAGAAGATAGCCGCCGTTGTCGCGGAACTCCTTGAGGGTGTTGCCCACCTTTTGCTCGGTGACAAGCTTGGCGAGACGACCCGCCATGACGTAGTCGCCGTAGCTGAAGCCACCGGAAAGAACGACGAGACTGACTCCGACGAGCTTCTCCGGCTTGAGCACCGAAATCGGAATCACCTCGGTGACAAATCCGACCGTCTCGAGAGCGCGGGCGGTTTCCTCGTCACAGTTCGTGCCGGGAAATTTTAGTAATACTGCGCAAGGCCGTTCTTCCATAGCGATTTCAGCTCGTCGATTGGTTCGTTGATGAGGATTTCTTTGCCCCAGACCACATTCAAATTCTGATGCTCAGACGCAGCGCGTCCGAGTCCGGCAAAAGGTAAGCCGTCAAACAAGTCGGCCACTTTCTCCAAATTTTCTGGAGCGACTTCGATGACGAGGCGAGAGGCCGATTCCCCAAAGAGCATCGCCGCTTTTGAAGCATCGTCATCCATCGGCAGCGAACTGAGATCAATCTCGAGACCGGCTTTTCCGGAAAAAGCCGCCTCCGCGAGAGTGACCGCGAGCCCACCCTCACTGACATCGTGCGCGGAAAGAATGAGCCCTTCCTGAATCGCTTTGTAATACTGGCGATACATCTTCATCGCCTCGTCCAAATCGGTGCTCGGAACCTCGGCGTCACTCAGGCCTGTCTGACGGGCAAAAACAGAGCCGCCCAGCTCAGACTTCGTGTGCCCGATGATCGCAAGGACGCTATCGTCACGACGAAGCGAAGCCCCCGTAACGTGCGAAGCTTCTTCAATAATTCCCATCCCACTGATCAAAATCGTCACCGGAATTGAGACCGGACCTTCTTCCGTTTCAAAGTAGTTGTAGAAGGAGTCCTTCCCTGAAACAAAAGGCGCGCCATAGGCGACGGCTGCATCGGCAATGCCCTTGACCGTCTCGACGAGCGCTCCGAGTTCCTCCTCGGCCTCAGGATTGCCCACACAAAAGTTGTCGAGGATCGCGATCCGATCCGGGTCCGCTCCCGAAGCGACGAGTTGACGCATGCATTCATCGACACAGGCCGTGCCCATCGCGTAAGGATCGGTCTTTCCCCACTCCGGCAGAATGGCGACGCTCATCGACATGAGGCGCTCACTGCCATTGATGCGAAGCACCGCCGCATCTTGGGGCGCATCGCCGGAAGCACCGGCGAGAGGTTTAAGAACGGTGTTGCCCTGAACTTCGTGATCGTATTCACGAATGATCGGCTCGCGGGAAACGATCGCAAAATCCGCGAGAAGCTCTTTCAGAGTCGTGCCCGGATTTACTAAAATTGGAGCCTCGACCGGCTTCGTCTTTTTCTCCCACTTCGCCTTGAGATGACGCGTTGGAGCATCGTGCAATTTCGAGCAATCCAGTTGGCAGACCGTCTCGCCGTGATGCGTCACCTTGAGAATTCCGGAGCCGTCAGCCTCACCGAGAATCGTCAACTCAGTCTCGTAAAGATCGGCCAGTTCCTGCAGCGCGGGGAGATGCTCTTCCGCGACCGCGAGAACCATTCGCTCCTGACTTTCGCTGATGAAAATTTCCCAGCTCACGAGACCTGGCTCTTTTAACGGAGCGTTGTCCAAATTAATCGTCCCGCCGCAGTCCTCGAGCATCTCGCCGCAGGCACTGGAGAATCCGCCGGCACCACAGTCCGTAATAAAACCGATCAGCTCAGCATCGCGGGCTGCGAGGACAAAGTCGGCGGCCTTTTTCTCTTCAATCGGATTCCCGATCTGAACCGCCTGCTGATCCGACTCGTGACTTTCGGTGTCGAGTGCTGCCGAGGAAAAGGTCGCCCCGTGGAGACCGTCGCGTCCGGTGCGTCCGCCGACGGCAATAATTTTCATCCCCGCCTCGACCTTTTTGTCGATGTCTTTGATCGGAATGACCCCGGCGGTGCCGCAATAGACGAGCGGGTTATAAATGTAGGAATCGTCGAACTGGATTGCCCCGCTGATCGTCGGAATCCCCATGCGGTTGCCGTAATCACGAACCCCGCGAACGACACCACGCATGATCCCGAGCGGGTGAAGGACATCGTCCGCCTTGATGTTGTCCATCGAAGTATCCGGCGAGCCGAAGCAAAAGACATCAAGAGAACCGATCGGCTTCGCTCCCTTGCCCGCCCCGAGGATGTCGCGAATGACGCCACCAAGTCCGGTGTTGGCGCCCGCATAGGGTTCGATCGCGCTTGGGTGATTGTGCGTCTCCGCCTTGAGACAGATCGCCAGCTCATCATCGAGTTTAATGAAACCGGCATTGTCATGAAAAGCGGAGAGGACAAAGCCCGGCTTGCTGTCGAAAATCTTGTGCGAGACGTTGAAGATGTAGGTCTTGAAAAGCGATTTTACCGACTCCTTTTCGCCATCCACCTCGTGCTCGATGTCCGCGCCGAAAATCCGGTGCTTGCAGTGCTCCGACCAGGTCTGGGCGATCACCTCGAGCTCCACATCGGTAGGCTCACGGTCCCACCCCTTGTAGATCTCCTGCACCGCGAGCATGTCCACTTTTGAAAGCGAGAGGTGCATGAACTGACTCAGCTCAAAGAGCTTGTCGCCATCGAGATCCGAGATCTTGAGAATCCGGAAATGGTCTGCGGGCGCTTCCGCAATTTCGTCGAGAATGGTTTTTTCAGACATCTTCGTTAGCTCCCTGAATCACGCTCCAGTTATGGATCGCTCCGTTGCAAATATCGCGAATAAAGCGGTCAGAATGGGCCGCTTTGGCGTCGAAAACATACAGTTGCTGGCGGATCTTGAGATCTTTCAGCTCAAACCCGGGCTCAGCAATACCGCGGTAGTAGGTCAAAATCGCCTCCTTCTCCAGATCGAGCGCTCCAGGTCTCATCCCATACTCAAGGACGAAGGAGAATCCTTCGAGAGCCATGTCCTCCCCCTCGTGGAATTCCTGGCTGATCTCATCGAGAAGCGTCTTTTTAATGAACGCCTCCATCGCTGACTTATCGCCTTCAAACTCAAGCTCATACCGACGGGTGCGCCGAAAGGTGACCGAGCCATCGAGCGGTTCGTAAAGGAGTTCGTTTGCGTCGGCGGCTTCGATGAACCGGTCGCTGATTTCAAAAAATTCCCGCATCAATGAGAGGGTTGGGGTGTCGAGTTTCGGCCAAACGCCATCACCTTCCTAGGCTCGTTTCGGGGCGAGTCAACCGCCCAATAGTTAAGAGATCCCGTTTATTTTCCGAAAGCCATCCAGCTTTCCCTTGGCCTTATAAAATTCAATTTCACCAGTACCTGCTGTAATCAGCAACTGCTTGACGCTGTTTGCCTCAGCGGCACCCAGCATATAGTCACGAATCGCGGTCATCTTATCCTCCTGCAGCGAGAGAAACTCCGGATCAACCTCGGGTGTTTTTGCGTAACGCCCCTCCACCTGCCCGGCTTGGAGAAGCTCGGTGAACGCGACGCCCTCCTCCTGGCCGAGTGCCTTGGCCTTCTTGATGTCCTCGATCCAATCGCTGTGCAGAAGCGTGAAATAATCGCGCATCGCCTGTTTGTTGTAATGATTCACAAACCGCTCCCCTTCAATATCGAGGAACATCGTCGCGCGGAAGGAGTCGGTATCAATCGTGTCGACAAAGACGAGATCGTCTCCATCCTTCGCGAACTCCCATTTGATGTCCCACATCAACAGCCCGATTTCTTCGACGAGTTGCCGCACCGCCCACGCCCCGAGAATCGCGAGCTTTCCGCTGTCGACAAACTGCGCGCCGGAAAGGCCGCTCATAACGAGTGCCTCCTGCTTGCTGACCATGCGGTCTTCGGGCTCGAATTTACTCGTGAAATCCCCGACCGGTTTCTCCAAGTACTGCCAGGCTTCAAGCGGTCGCGTCACCCCGAGTTCCTTCTCGAACGCACGGCTTGATTTTTCGTCCATCGCCTCATACTTGCGGTAGACCGAGCTCGCGCTCGTGATCCCGAAACGGACGATGTATTCGAGCGGGACGACAAAACCGTCTTCGCGGGGAAATTGCGAGTAGTCGAAAAGATGAGCGCCGAGAAACTCCGAGCGGACCGGTTTCAGGATCTGATACTTGCGGACGACGTTGTAAGAGCTTGGATTTTCCGGAACCCTCCCGTGACTGACTTCGCCGGAGATAGCGTCGAGCATGCCTTCGTGGTGGGTTTTAGCGCCACGGACACAAGCGTCTTCAAGCGCACCGGAAATCAATTCATTGCGATAGTCAGCCGTGAGATCGGGAGAGGCCTCGATCGCCGCGCGGACCCGCTGCCAGACCGCCGGGTCCGCCATTTTCGAATAGAGGACATGTCGAAAGAGCGCCCGGTTCACATCGTTTCCGGAAATTTCAAAGAGCGCACCGACATCGAAGACCGATCCTTTCGCAGTCGTCTGCGTGACCATGACCGAATCGTCTCCCGGCACAGCAAAAAGACGCTGCACCGATCCTTCATAGAACGGCTCGACGAGGGCGGAAGGAGGGATGACCATGGTGAAATGACCAAAGCCTCGGCAAGAGGAATGTCACGCGGAAATGTCGGGAAATGATGAGTATTCAACCGCGCCCCTGCCCCGTAGCAACGAGCGTGAGCGAGTAGCCCCGCGCAAGCCCTGTCGATGTTCCCGCTCACGCTCGACCCTGCGTTTCACCACCGACCGCGTCTCTCGTAGCAGCGAGCGTGAGCGAGCAGACCCATAAGCCCCGTCGATATCCCCGCCTCCGAAGCCGGGACCTCACCCTCGCGAAACTCCCAGCACTTTTCCGGCTTCGACGACGAAATTGACCCGGTTCTCGCGGAGATCGCGGGTCGCCGGCTGAAGCTTGCCATCAAGTATCGTGACGCGATAGAGAAGCCCCCGTTTCACGGCGAGTTTCTCCGCTTCGCTGAGGGAGAGTCCGATCATGTCTTCGTCGCGCTCTTCTTTTTCCTCCATGCTGTCGGATTGAGGTGCCTCGTCCCGGCATCCGCTGACGAGAAACCCGAGAGCGAGGATGAGAATGAGGTAGCGTTTCATCGTTTTAAAATAGGAAAGCTCAGCCGCGGTTCACTTTGACGATTTTACCCTGCTCGACCGTGAAATTTACGCGGTCCGCCAAGTAGTCCATTGTCACCGGACGATTATCCCCGTCCACTGAGATGATACGGACTTTTAAGCCCCGGTCGGCGGCCATTGCTTCCGCTGCTGCGACGGTGAGTCCAACCATGTCTTCATCCTTAGGCTCGGCGGCGGCCTCAGCTTCCTCTTCCGCTCCCTGCGTCGCCTCCAGCTCAGTCGAGTCAGAAGTGCAACCGGCTAAAGCAAACGACGCGGCGATAAGAGGCAGGGTGAGAAATTTCATTCCTCAGTCTCCACAGAAACCTCGCTGGAAGCCAGCGAAAACAGCGCGTCGAGAAATTCGAGATCCTCAAATTTTCGACTCTCGCCCTGGCGGATCACCACCATTTCCACCGCCGGAAGGATAAACAGACGTTGCTTTCCAGCACCGGCCGCCATGTAGGCTCCCGCCAACCACGGGCGGCTTTCATCATCCCCCTCATCGAGAAGCCAGAAAGTAAGCCCGTATTTGGACGTCACCTCATTCTGCGGCACAAGCGATTTCGCGAGTGTTGATGGGTCCAGTAACAATTCCTCCTTCCATTCTCCTTTTTGCAGGAGAAGCTGCCCAAACTTCGCCCACTCGGGAGCGGTGATGAAGGCTCCGGAGGGAAGGAGCGGGTTGCCATCACTGTCACGACGCCAGTCCGTGTATTCGAGGCCGATGTGATCGAAAATTCCGGCTTCCAAATACGCGAGGGGATCCTCGAAGGGAAGATCTTCACGCTTCTCCAACTTCCGTTTCAACAGCTCGCCGAAGATCTGAAACGCATTAGGCCCATATCGAAACGCTTCGCCCGCCGGAGATACCGCGGAGGTATCTGTGGCTTCATCATAGGAAGGAACCCGGCCAATTTTTCCCGCTTCGATCCCACTCGTCAAATTCAGGAGCTGACGAATCGTAATCCCCTTGAGTTGTTCGTCGGCATTCCATTCCGTCAGTGTATCTGAAACGGTGTCATCGACTGAAAGCAGCTCATCTTTCACCGCAAGGGCAAGGAGTGCTCCGGAGAAACTCTTTGTCCCACTTGCCAGTCGATGACCTTTTGTTTCATCCCAACCATTTGCATAGCTTTCGTGAAGCGCCATTCCATGGGCCATGACGAAAAAACTGTGTCCCTCACGATCTGCCGAATACTTTTCCGCCGCCCGGATTCCGGCGCTTGTCACCGGTGCCGCCTCATCCGGGTTGAGCGATTTCACTACTTTGATTTCGGTAGACGGCTCTTTACTCGCTGTGTCTATTGATCGCTGAAAATATTGGCGAGCTTCATCACGATCCGCCATTCCATCTCCATCACGGTCCGCCTTCTCCAACCAGGTTCCCCGGCGCCCGGCGTCTTCGAGTTCCTCCTTCGCAACCTTGCCATCTTCGTTTGAGTCCACTTCTGTGAAAAGTGCCTCCAGTCGTGAGGGAGGATCCTGCGCTGGTGAAAGCTGAGCCCACGAAACGGTAATCAGAAGAACAAAAAATCGCATGATTTGAAGAAACCCCGCTGAATGCGTCGAGTTGCTTCGCTCAAGCGGAAGCTTCTTCCACCGTGTCGGGCTCGGAGTCACCGATCCCCTTCCCCATGAGAGCGGAAATCCAACGGAAGTCAGAACTGTTATCGAGCATTACTTTGACCAGCATCGTGAGCGGCACGGCAAGAAGCATCCCGACAGGACCCCAGATAAAACCCCAGACAAGGACCGAGAGAATCACAATCACCGTGGATATTCCGAAGCGGTCTCCGAGAAGCATCGGCTCAAGGAAGTTTCCGATCGTGATATTAATCGCGAGGTAGCAGGCGAGCACCCCCGTCGCAGGCCAGAACCCATGCAGAATCAGGGCCAGCAAAACCGGGGGGATACCGGCAACGATCGATCCGATCGCCGGAACGTAGTTGAAGAGAAACGCGACAAGGCCCCAAAGGAGTGGGAAATCGATTCGAAACACATAGCACGCAATCATCGCGAGCACACCGGTAAGAGCGCTCACCGCCGTCTTGATCGCGAGGTATTTCTGAATGTCCCGGGAGATGTTTTGAAAGCGGGTCAGATCAGGTCCTTTTGCTTTCAGAACATCCTGGAACTTGTGAGCATAACGCCCGGATTCAGCGAGCACGAAAATCATGATGATCAGGGCAAAGAATGTCTTTGAAGCAAGTGAGGTGAACCGGGAAACCAAATCAATCTGACCGAAGACGCCAAGGATTCTATCCGGATCAAAATATAACCGAACAAGCTCACCGAAGGTAATCACGGGAGCAATTTCGAAGGCGTTCTCCCGACCGGGATTCAACTCAGGATTCTGTTCCGGACTTTCCTCGACCACCACCGGTGCCTCATCGACAGTCTTGCTTTCAGGACCGACAACGCTCAGCTCCTGCCAATAGCCTTCGAGCTTCGCAATTCTCTGATCAATATTTTCAGAGAACTCAGTGGCCTGCTCGACCATCCGTTCAACGTATTTTGGAGTCTTCTCCTGAAAATCTCCAATCACCCCGGAACCAAGAAGAACGATGCCGCCGAGAATCATGAAATCGACAAGAATCGTCATGAGAACGCAAAGAGGACGTGGCAGACCTCTCCGATCAAGCCAGTTGAGGATCGGGAGTGACATCATCGCGAGAAGAAGCCCCAGCATGATCGGGATGAACAACTCCGCCGACGCCTTCAATCCCGCGACAATAATCATGACACAAGCGAGCGAAAGCAGGACTCTGATTCCGCTTCCGCCCTGTTTTATTGCTAACCTTTCCTCGCCGGACATAGAGCGCCAAACATCCCGCAGCGTCGGATCTTCACAAGGTAATTTTCGCGCTGATTCGGCCGATGTGCTACCTTTGGATTCCTTCCTCTGATCATGAAATCTTTTCTGCGCCGTGCGTCTCTCGCCCTCCTCGCGCTCCTTGGTCCGGCGATTTATTTTTGGATCCAGCTCAAGGAAATGAGCTACCTGAATTGGTTTCTCGCTGTTGCTGTCCCGATCTGGGCACTTCTCTTTGCGATTTGGTATCTTATTTTCGGTCGGCAGCAGTTTTGGAAACGCCTCGTCCGGATTCTTTCCACCACCGCCGGTATCGTGGTTATCGCTTTAATCCTGAGTCGCCTTCTCCGCTACGAGGGGTCAGCATCCGGATCATCCTTTCCAAAACTTTCCTGGGTATGGCAATCGGAGGCGGCGGGAGATGGCGAGCGCGGCGCCCTCGTTCAAACAGTGTTGAGCGAAGAGGAGGGGCGACTCGCCCGCGCCATGGGCGATTCATTGGACTTTCTCGGACCGGATCGAAACGGAACATTCCCCTCCCCGACTTTTTCCATGCAATGGACGGAGACTCCTCCGGAACTGCTCTGGAGACGACCTGTCGGTAAAGCATGGTCAGGCTTCGCCGTGAAAGGAAGATTTGCGGTAACTCAGGAACAGGCCAGAAACGCGGAACAAGTTCTCTGCCTTGATCTTTTTACGGGCAGCGAAACCTGGGCTCATGCCAACGAAGACACACGCCTCCTCCTCGTGAAAGAGGAAAACCAGGGTGCCGCGATGGGAGGTGATGGCCCCCGCTCTACTCCCGTCATTTACGAGGACAGAGTTTACGCTCTCGGTGCCACCGGGATCCTCAATTGCCTTGACCTTGCGACCGGCAACGAGATCTGGACCCGCAACGCCATTTCCGATTTCGACGGCGAAGTCCAGAAATGGGGTTCGGCCAATGCCGCGCTCGTCGTGGCGGAAGAAGGTCTCCTCATTGTTCCGGGATCAGACAAGGCTGGGGCAACGCTCGTTGCCTTTGACTTGAACTCCGGAGAAGACCGGTGGGTTTATCAAGGAGACGGAGCCAGCTACAGCTCTCCGCGCCTCATGGAAATCGAAGGGACTGCAATGGTCGTGAGCGTGAATCAAAAGGACGTCACGGGTCATGTTCCGGCAACCGGTGAGTTGCTTTGGAAATTCGATTGGCCCGGCAGCTTCCCAAAAGTCGGGCAGCCAGTCTCCGCCGGCGAAAACCGAATTCTCGTGACGGCGAGTTATGGAGTGGGAAGCCCTCTTTTTGAAATATCCAGGGAAGATTCCGGGAAATGGGCAACCTCCCAACGGTGGCAATCAACAAGGATGAAAACAAAATTCAGCAGCGCCTTCGTCATCGGAGGCTATGCCTACGGGATCGATGAAGGACGACTCGCCTCCATCAACTTATCCGACGGGAGCAAAGCATGGAAAAATCTAAAGGTCGGCTTTGGGCAACACCTCCTCTTCGGAGACGAACTTCTCGTTCAGACCGAGCGCGGACCTGTCATCGCCGGCCGGATTGGTCCGCAAGGCTTTGAAGAAACCTCTCGCCTCGAAGCACTGAGCAGCATGACCTGGAACGTTCCCACTGTCGCAGGGAGATTCCTCATCGTGCGGAACGATAACGAGGCGGCTTGCTATCTGCTCCCTCCCCTGCCTTGAGAGCGTCACCCGATTTTCTTCTTCAGCGCCGTGATATCGACACCTCGGGTTCCGAGCTGATCAAGAAAGTCAGTCGCTTCTTTTGCCTCAAGAACAAGAGACAAGGGAACTAAGCCTCCCTGACTGCCACTCGCCGCTGAAGAAAATCCCACGATAAGCTGCTTTTTTTTCGAAGCCCCCTTCTCGGTGGCGGGTTGGCGCGAAGTCAAAAAAGCAATCGCGTCGACGTTTACAATCTTGCCGTTGGTTGTTGAAATAAAATCAGCCATACTAAAATACAAATCCAATTGTCGCGATCCCTTGAAACGAGACGAAATTACTCAAATAAAACCAGAGCGTGACTTCCACTGAGCAGCGTTCCGTTTTCGTTTTCGATGACCAGCCGCGTTCTGATCGTCTCACTTGAAAGATCAATCACCGGCGATACAAACTCGATCGTGCCCTGTGTGTCAATGGCAGAATTTTCGCGGTCAAGACTCAAGCTGCTCTGTTGAAGAACACGAACCAACATTTCCTTCCCATTCGCAAGCTGGTCAGCCCTCGAAGCCGGGACATGCACGACGAGCTTAAGACGCTCAATCTCTGCCACACGAACGAGAGGCTTTTCTGAATTGTTCCTCCCCGTTGCGACTGCGGTTTCTGCAACATCCCGATTAATTTCGAGCACTACTCCACGAATCGGGCTTCGCAGGAATCGCCTCTCGATCTGAGCCTCGATTTCCTCAACCCGAAATCCGGCGATCTTTTTCTCCTCATTTGCGATGCTGAGCTGACCTTCAGCTTTCTTCTTTTCAGCAAGAGCGCGCGCCACCTCGGAGGAATGAGCTGTCCCGCTGCTCCGCAGTTTTGAAAGCTTGGAATACCGTTCGTCGGCGACTTCAAGGTCAGCTTCAGCGACGATTACAGCGGCAGTGCTTTCTGATTGGATTCTCGCAGTCTCTAACTGCGCCTCAAGAACGTTGTTTTTAAGGCTGAGCAATGCTTCACCCTTTTCAACGAGCTCGCCCTCCTCGACAAAGATTTCACCGATCACGCCCACTTCGGCGACATCCATGTCGATATTACGGTATGGCTCAAGATAGCCGAGGACCGTTCCTGGATCCGCCTTGGCGAGGGGCGTCGTAAACAGGGTCACTAAAAGGGTGAAAATCAATCTCTTCATCGGGCGAGGGTTTCTTTAGTTTGCTCGAGCCATTCATCTCGCTCCGCCATGCGGAGACGCATCTCGTATCGGGTAACCTCGACCTCAGACTGAACTTTATCAAAAACTCGTTTTAGGTTCGCGGGAAGCTCCCCCTTCTCATCCGCCCGCATTTCCTTCAGCTGTGCCGCAGTCTCAGGAGCATAGATCTGGAGCAGGTAATCATCCGCCGAGACAAAAGACTGAGCTGATCCCGCCTGCCCCTGACGTGCTCCACGACCGATTAATTGCCGATCAATGCGGACCGATTCATTTCGTTCGATCGCAATGACATGCAAGCCGCCGGCCTGCTTCGCAGCCCCGGACAAGTCAATATGGGTGCCTCGCCCTGCCATGTTGGTCGCAATGAGAACACTGCGAGACTCGCCGGCACCACCGACTATCTCCTCTTCCTCGGCATCCTGCTTTGCAGTGAGAACGCGGTGAGGTAACCCTAATTCGTTGAGTCTTGCCGACAATCGCTCGCTATCTTTGATGGTACGAGTCCCAACGAGGACTGGCTGCCCCTTGCCATACCGCGCAGCGATGTCAGCCGCGACCGCCGTATCCATCGCATCGTGATCCACGAAAATTCTCTCTGGAAGGATATTCCGCTGGCTGGGACGGTTCAGCGGGACCGGTGCCACCGGCATTTTGAAAAAACGCCAAAACTCACCTGCGCTTTCGGCTCCCGTGCCCGTGAGACCGCAAATGCTGCCATAAAGTGCGAAAAACCGTTGCCGGGTGATGCTGGCAGCCGAATCAGCTTCCGGCCTGATTTCGACTTCCTCTTTCGCTTCGACCGCCTGGTGCTGGCCCTCCCTCCAACTGCGATCCTCGAAGCGCCGTCCCGTGAATTCGTCAACGATCACCACTTTATCATCTTCAACAACATAGTGCTCGTCGCGGTAGAAGAGATACTCCGCCTTGAGGGCATTTAGAACATAGGTTTCCCAGGGACGACGAAGGTCATCCCAGGGGATAATCGAGTCATCACGAAACAGCTCGCGCTTTCCTTCAGACGTGAAATCAATCTTTCGACGATTCCGATCCAAAGTGAAATGATCACTTTCCATGAGACGGCGAGCGAGATCCCTCGCCTCGTAGAAGGGCCTTTCCGACCCTTCCCCCATCGACGAGGCCTCACTGATCAGCAAGGGGCTACCGGCCTCATCAATAAGAACACTGTCCACTTCATCGATGATCGCCACATTCAGACCCCGCTGGCAAACTTCAGGCATCGGCTTCTCGCGACCCAAAATGGCGTAACGAAGGTCTTCACCCGGTGCCCCTCCCGGATGCCTCATCCTCGAAAGCTGGTCCCGCATGTAATCAAAGCCGAACTCGTAGCCGACCCCGTAGGTGATGTCGCAATCGTATGCCTCGCGCTTCTTCGCCGTCGTTGCTTCTTTTCCCTCAGGCAGAAAGCCAATGGAGATTCCGAGAAAATCGAAGATTGGCTTTGAAAACTCGTAGTCCCGCTCCGCGAGGTAGCTATTCACCGTCACGACATGGACTCCCTCTCCTTTGAGCGAAAAAACAAAAGCAGGGAGGCTGACCGCGAGAGTCTTGCCCTCCCCTGTTGCCATCTCAGCCACGCCGCCCTTCACCAGAGCAAGACCACCCATGATCTGCTCATCATAATGGAACAACCCCGTTGTCCTGCGTGAGGCCTCTCTAAGCAGAGCGAAACCGGGCTCAACAATCTCATCGACCTTTTTTTCTCCTGAAACGATTGATCGACGAAGCTGATCAACACGGGCGAGAATCTGCTCATCTGAGAGCGCTTTCACTGCCTCAGCAACTCCGTTGATTGAGGCAAGTCTCTCAAGATCGGATTTTCCGAGATGACCGCCAGTGATTGCATCCCAGCGTTGTCGGACCAATCCCCTAAGGAAGCCTGAGCGATCATATTGACGTCTGAGCGAGACTTTCTCCATTCGTTGGCTTGCGAAAAACAGGCCGCACTACTTCCGGCGTATCCGCTTTCGGGAAACAGTCTCCTAGTTGGACGAAACTGGACGGGCCGCAGCAGCAGGAACGATCTGAACAGACTGCGTTCTTGATCCACGCTGCGGCGTCGACTGGATACGGATCGCAGGAGCATCCTGCGTCAAACTCGAAGAACTTGGGGCCGCCTCAGGCCTCGCCGCCGGAGCAGATGAAGCGGCAGGGGTGGAATAGGAAACCACTTCAGTCGCCGGCGCGGCGAAAGCAGCCACTTCGGGAGTGGCGGGACGCGCTGAAGCCGCAGGACGGGCTGCCGCCATGGGCGTTGCACCCACTTTATTCTCGACCGGAGCAATTGACGCTGAAGGAAGTTCAACCCCTTCGCTAAACATTCCCGCATCACCTTCCTCCGAAGCAAAAGAAACATCACGATCACGCGATGGAAGCTCAAAATTCGTCATCTCCGGAACATCTGGAATAGCCCCCTGGTCAGGATAAGCATCAAAGTATCCGGAAGACTCTCCGCCTTTATCGATCCCATTCCCCTTGGTCACTTTGAGCGTCTCAAGCTTCTGACCCGGATGTGTATCATCAGTATCGCGAACCCGCTTAATCTCCACATTCTCAGTCCGGAGGAATGTTCCACGTGCTCGCTCAAGCGAAGCAAACGATGCATTGTAGGAAACAACAGAATCGAGAAACATCTCTTCGGCCGTCTGGTTACGGTCCATGGAGTCGAGAATCAGCTGTAGCTGGGATGCTGTCGTTCTCCCAGCTCCCTCTTCAGTATCAACCTCAAGTCGGTCGCGAAGCTGGCGAAGTTCTTCGCGGGAGGCCTGAAGTGCGGAGTAACGCCCCTGCATGTCACGATAAGCAGTCATCAACTCACGGTAAGAAACAATTGATTCGAGGAGGACGAGGTCAATTGTTGAACGAAGACGATTCGCTTGCTGACGAAGTTCAATTTCGCTGCGCAGCAACTGCGCTCTTTCAGTATCATTGTCAATCGGCTGACTGAACTGAAATCCGACATTGTAGCCAGTGCCGTCTCCAAACTGGTCCTGGAAGGCACTACCCACCCCGTCGTTCGGCTCGATGTCGCTCAGCATCATTTCAGCTACCAAGTTCAACGTCGGACGCTTCTCATTCTTTTGCATGTCCCTCCGAACAATAGCAGCCTTAAGCTCGTCAAACCCCTGCTGAATTTCCGGACGGTTCCTCAAAGCATCGGAAGCAACGCTCTGAACCGCGTCAACATAGCGAGTCAAAATAGGCGGCGTAACAGGAACAAGCTCAGCATTTGATCCGATATCCTGATTCGGGTCGTTCACAAGCGCACGAAGCCTCTCTTCGCTGTTGCGAATCGCCATTTCAGCACGACTTAACATTGCTTTTCGCATCGCCGCCGATGAGCGTGCCCGAAGAACCTCGCTTTGAAGGGCATCGAGGTCGGAACGTTGCTCCAACTGCCCAAGAATTGACTCTGTGTCGGCAACAAGCTGACTGGTTAGTATGTAGTACGAACGCGAGTAATAAAGCGCCCAATAAGCTCGATTCACCTCGATCAAATGCTCCTGCAGTTGTCGAACAAACTCTGCCGAAGCCATGCTCGCATCATACTTGGCCAGTTTAATCTTGGACTGATTGTAGTGGTAGCCGTTTCCATCGAGAAGCGGCTGAACAATCGAGAGAACCAATTCCGAAGAACCTTGGTTCTGAGGCGTCAAAAACGTGGAATTATTATTGAGTGTTGAAACACGGTTGGAAACCGTGGCCTCGGCTCCAGTCGCGAACTTCTTACGAAATCCGCCTTCGAGGTAATCTTGACTCTCACGAAAGCGGCGGGCGTTATTCCCCGTTGTTAGTGAGGAGCCGATAGCCTCATTAGTTCGGATGAGACGACCTTCGAGAAATGCCTCCATATCAAACTCGCCGTCAGCCTCCTGCATTCCCGTTTCACGAATGAGAGGAAGATCCCGAAGCACTTTGACTTGGTTAGAATATTCAAGAGTACGCGAATAAACATCATCAATCCCCTGGTGCACAGAGCGCTGCTCCGGCCAGACAGGCGAGTTTGCCCGGCCTTTCCAAGCCGCTGGGAAACCGGAAGGAACGTGCCCCATCGCAAGGATCCGTGCGCCCCTCAAATCCGGCGGGTCCATTTTGTTGATACGAGCCTCGTAGGCTTTGTAAATGGACTCAATTAAACTCTCAATATCTTTCTGAGGCGTGTTCTTTATTGTGAGGTAACCGGGAATCTGAGGGAATCTCTCAACTGGATCATTCTCTCTCTGCAAACCATCCGTTGCCTGCTTCACCAATGCTGACACGGTATCGGTCTCACGATCCATGTATTCGCCATGAACGGTCTTGTGATCCAAAGGACCCGCAAAGTTCGATTGACCATCTCCGGCAAAAATACGCTTAAAAAAGCCATTCCGCTCAAGGTTCGTCTCCTCTTGCGCATGGAGAACGAAAACCGCTCCGAAAGTCATTCCAAAAAGGACAACTATTGAGGCGTTTCGATCTCTCAATCTTGCGAAAAAATTCATGGTAATCGTGATGTGGCAGTAGAATTCCGGCTTCCATTGAGAACCAGATAACACCAGCACAAAGCTTCTAACCGTCTTTGTGACACAATCTTGTAGGCGCAGCAACCATAAAAAACGAGATACGTTGATTTGATTTCTCATTTCTTTAACTCACCTGGAAGACTAAGCTGTCATGACCATCCCATGAACCTTGAGACACACACCACCGAATTCACCGTTCCAACGCATGGAAAAGGAACCTATGAAATCACCCGGGAACTAAAAAATATCGTTCGCGAGTCAGGAATACGCTCCGGCCAGCTCACTGTTTTTGTTCAGCACACGAGCGCCAGCCTCGTCATCATGGAAAATGCCGACCCCGAGGCGCGGACGGACCTGCACTCTTTCTTCGACCATCTTGTCCCCGAGGATCTTCCTTTTCTCGTTCATACCGACGAAGGCCCCGATGACAGCCCCAGTCACTTGCGCATGGCGCTAACCCGCACCAGTGAAGTCATCCCGATTCACGAGGGAGGACTCGCGCTCGGCACGTGGCAGGGAGTGTTCGTCTTCGAGCACCGCGTCGCCTCTCACCGCCGACATCTTGTCGTCAGCCTGATCGGGACGAAAGACACCTAGATGCTGCGAAGTCCCGCGCGCAGAGCGGCTTTCGTCACCTTCGGGAGACGCGAGACGATGAGGAGTCTTGAAGAAAGGAACGCCGCCGCGGCGAGAGCGGCGAGAGTAAGGATTTCACTTTTCCATCCCCATCCCAGCCCGACGGCCACGAGAACACCGATCAGGCAGGGCAAAGCAATCACCCGCAGGACTGGCTGCGGGCGCGCCAGCAAACGGGCGCGGGTCAGCCGCCCGTTGTCCTTATGATATTCCGTGACGGTGATCACCGCCCAGTCCCAGAGCAGTCCCTTCGAAAGAATCAGATCTGTTTTCCCGGTCTCATCCACCTCAGCACCCGTGAATTCGCTCCTGAGACTTTCGAGGAGATCATCACGCCCGGCTCCCTCTTCGCTCCAGAAGGCTTTTTCGCCCGCCAGCTTCCACCAGCCTGAGGCGACTTTTTTCCAAGTCGCTGTGCTCACCACTTCCAAACCACGGGACCACTTGGCCTCTTTCCAACCCAGCATGAGGCGGGAGCCGCTTCTCAGGAATCCCTGCAGAAGAACGAGTCCCGCGACGCCGACCCGTGCCCGGGCATTGTCGTAGCCCGGATCAATTCTAACCCTCCATGCTCTTTTCTGCGCGACGAGAAGACTCCCGAAGACCATGAGCCCCGCAGGGATGAAACAAAAAGGGGAGAAGATTCCCCCAATGATGAGACCCAAAATAAACAACCACCAAATGCCGTGAAGACAGACCTCACTCATCCCTAGATTTCCGTCAGGGTAAATGAGCTGAAACGGTTCATAACCGTACTGCCCATGATAAATAAAACTGCTCACCGGGGAGCGGCTTGTGTAAACCTGACCTTTCCAGACCGCGCCACCAAGACCTTTGAAACGGTTGCGATGAAGCGGCATCAGCATGGCTTCGGCCTTTCCGTAGCCTAGCTGCTGACGGAAATAGGTCCGATAAGTGAAACGACGATGATGCCAGACAAAAGCCGCCGCGTGAAATCCGAGATCATAGCCGGCTTCCATGACCCGCCAGCAAAAGTCGACATCATCCCCGGCGGTCCGGAAGATCGGGTTAAATCCGCCCACTTTTTCAAAAACATCCCGTCGCACCGCGAAGTTACAGCCTGGGAGATGTTCGGCTTTGGTGTCTGTAAGGAGAACATGAGTCGGGCCTCCCGGCGCTGCCGCGATCAGGGCCGCCTTCGCGGAAGCTGGCTCCGGCGGTATATTCGGCCCACCTGCGCAGCCCACGGCATCGTCCGAGGCGAATTGATGCGCGATCCAGCGAAGCCAGTCCGGCTCCACGATGCAATCATCGTCGGTGTAAACAAAGATATCGCCCTGCGCCTCCGCCGCCCCGACATTGCGCGCCGCGCTGAGTCCAGCGTGAGGGATTGCGATTTCCCGGATCTCGTCATAGTGAGAGACCAGCTCCGAAACCCGCTCGTCACTGCCGTCGTTCACCAGCAACAACTCGAGCTCAGGATAATCGAGGCGGGAAAGAGAATCGAGACATTCCACGAGGGTCGCGCTTCCCTGATAGGTGCAGACAATAACCGACATCTTCGGTGGTGAAGTCAGAGGCAGCTCGTCAGATCCCCGCACGAGCGAGGACCACTTTGCCCTGAGTTGCTCCATCGCCGGCTTCGCCGATTGATCCCGGCGCTTCATCCCGAAACTGTAATCCTCGATCGTCTCTCCGCCGCGCTGCCAGAGATCAGACCAGGCAAACACCGTCGTCCCCGCTGCCCCGGCCCGACAGGCTTCTTCGAGATGCCAGCTCAGCATTTCAGCCTGTTCTTCTTCCCCGTGCGATCCGGAATCAACGCCGAACTCCGAAATCAGGAGCGGCTTGTCACCGGCTAAATTCTGAAGACGCCGCAAGTAGGCGCCAAGACTCTCACGATCTTCCAGATACAAATTGAAAGCTACGAAATCCTGATTTCGCGGGAGCAAATATTCCGTGCTCGGATAATTCGCGTAGGCAAAGAGCGCCCCGGGATCGTTGGCATGCCCGAGGTCGATGAGACGCTCCAACTGCTCGAGGACCTGTCGTTTTCCCATCCAGCGAACGAGCGTCGTCTCGATCTCATTGCCAATGAAGTAGCCACCCAGCGCAGGATGACCCCGGAACCGGTTAATCGTTTCTAAAAGCAACTGATCCGCCTCCGCGAGAACCTGCGTCTCTTTCGTGAAGTCGACGTGCTGCGACCAGGGAAGTGTGATGAAAACCCGCAAGCCGTAGCGGGCGCACTCGTGCATGAAGAGGAGTGTCGGAATCTCGTAAACCCGGATCGCATTCGCCCCGAGCTCATCGCGGATCGCCTTGAGTTGGCAGATTCCTTCATCGGGGAACGCGCCGGCCGGAAACGGGCCGAAGGTCACAATTTTGAGGAAGCTCACCTCATCGCCCGCGCAGAAAAATTTTCCACGCACACGAAGAGGATCATCAATAGTCGAAACAGGATAGTCGAGGGGCGACATAAAAAAGAGTATGGAGCGAAACCTAACCGGGTCAGGTCCGTGACCCAACAGGGTATGGACGATCAGTCAACAGGGTTTAACAGAGAGAAAGCCCCGTTTCCTCCTCTTTTTTCCTTTCCTGCCGGTTTTCCGGACCTCCTCGAAACTCGACGGTGGATAAGGGGAAAGATGCGGATAAGAATGATAAGTCCCCCGCCTGCATGAAAATTCTCCACACCGCCGACTGGCATCTCGGTAAATTGCTCAACGATCAATCCCGCGACAAAGAGCACGGGCTTTTTCTCGAATGGCTCCTCGACGTCGTGAAAAGCGAGAAGATCGACGCCATCATCGTCGCAGGCGATATTTTCGACACCGCCAATCCTCCGCAGAGCGCCCTGCAGCGCTACTACGATTTTGTCTCGCGACTCTTCGCGCAAGGAACCTGCGATCTCGTTATTATTGCCGGCAATCATGATTCCGCCGCGCAGCTCGAAGCGCCGAAGCAGGTCCTGAACTCGCTCAAAACTCATGTCGTCGGTTTTCTCGCAGACGAGCCTGCGGAACGGATTCTTTACCTGCCCGATCAAAAAAATCCCGAGGTCTCGATTGCCTTGATCCCCTTTCTCCGTGATCGCGATCTGCGCGTCGGGCGAGCAGGCGAAAGCGCCGATGAGATCCGGGCACAGCTCTCCGAAGGGATCTCGGCCCGCTACGCGGAAACGGCGGAAGCGCTCCTCGCGGCGAAAGTCGACTGCCCCGTCATCGCGACAGGGCACCTCACCGTCGTCGGATCGGAAACCTCGGACAGCGAGCGGGACATCCATATCGGCGGTCTCGGCTCGGTCACGCCGGGACATTTTCCCGACGTTTTCAACTACGTCGCCCTCGGCCATTTGCACCGCCCGCAATCCAGCGATGAAAACGGCCGTGTCCGCTACTCAGGGTCACCGATCGCCCTCAGCTTCAGCGAAGCGACTGATAAAAAAGAAGTCCGCCTCCTTAATCTTGCCGATGGAAAAATCGCACAGACTTCCCTCCCCATTCCCGTGTTTCGGAAATTGTCGCAGCTTCGGACCACGACCGCCGGGTTGGAAAAAGCGATCAACGACTTCTCCGAAAAAGCAGGAAACCTCCGCACCTGGGTCGAACTCATCGTTGAAGACGCCGCCCTCGAAGACAACCTCACCGAGCGCGTCGCCGCTCTCATCGGAGATCGCGAATTTGATGTCCTCAAAGTGATTCGCGGACGGGCCGATTCGCTCGTGAGCATGTCGGTGGAGGACTCGACCGACGACGAAGCGATCGAGTCACTCCTCGACCAGCCGACCCGAGTCTTTGAACATTTGTTAGAGCAGCAGGAGCAATTCACCGAAGAAGAGGTTGCCGGGCTGAAACTGGCCTTCGCCCAACTCGTGGAAATGGAAGCACACCCTGAACTGATCGACGCGCCATGAAGATCCTCAGCGTCCGCCTTCAAAATCTCAATTCGCTCAAAGGGGAGCACCTCGTCCGCTTTGACGAAGAACCCCTCGCGAGCGCGGGACTCTTCGCCATCACCGGCCCGACCGGTGCCGGAAAGACGACCCTCCTCGATGCGATCACCCTCGCCCTCTACGGTAAAGTGGCACGCTACGGCAACGAATCGAATCCCGAGCATGTCATGACCCGTCACTGCGGCGAATGCTCCGCCGAGGTCGAGTTCGAAGTCGCCTCCGGCCTCTACCGGGCCGCGTGGGAGCGACACCGCGCCGGCAAAAAACCGGGCGGGAAACTCCAGGCCCCGAAGCGCTACATTTACAATGCCGCCGGAGAACCACTCGCGCAGCAAATTCGCGAAGCCGAGCAGAAAATTGAGGATCTACTAGGCCTCAACTACGACCGCTTTCTGCGCAGCGTCCTCCTCGCGCAGGGAGACTTCGCCCGCTTTCTCAAAGCCGACGCCAACGAGCGGGCCGGCTTGCTCGAAAGCCTCACCGGCACCACCATCTACACCCGTCTCGGCAAGCTCGCGCATGAGGAAGCAAATCGCCGCGAAGCCGATCTCAATGCAAGAGCCGCCGGACTCGATCAAATCGAATTGCTCGACGACGAGGCGCGAAAGGAACTGAGCACCGCGCTCAAGGCTGGCGAGACGGAGAACAAAAAACTGTCCGCTGAAATCGAGCGCGGTGCCGAGATGCTCTCCGCGATCCAGCAACTGAAACTGGCCCGGGGAAAGGAAGCCGCCGCGCGTGCCGAACGAGCCGCCCTCGACGAATTGCGGGAGACTGCGAAGGCAAGTCTGGCGCAATTGAAACTCCACCGCGCGACTCTGCCCTTCACGAAACAGCTTTCGGCCTTCGATCATGCCGAAGCCGCCGCGCAAGAGGCCGAAGACAAGAGCATCGCCGCGCGGAAGAATCATGAGGCCGCGAAGGCTCAGCACCAACGCGCTGCGCTCGTCTTCCAAATCTCCCTGAGCGCCGCCCTCTCGAAAGCGAAAGACGACGAAGCAAAAGCAAAGCATGCCGCGCAGGAGGCCGAAACAGAAACCGCCGCCGCCCGCCAATGGCTCGACCAAAACCGTGCCGATGAAACGCTTTCTCAAAATCTAGGCGTCTTGGTCTCCGCCATTGGCGAAACGAAAAACGCCCGCGAAACCGCGACCCGATACTGGACCGCCTGGAAGCATGTTGCCAGTGAAGTCGCCCCTGAAAAGGCGGCGGCCCTTCCGACGACTTTAGTGGGCGTGTCAGGCAGTGAACTCATTGATCCAATGATCGCCGCCGCAATCGAAAAGCAGGGCATCCTGAAAGAAGCCGGCCAAGAAGCGGCGCGGCAACTGAAACTGCGTCAAGATCACCTCGACAAAACCCGCCTCGTCGCGAGTCTCGATCAGCACCGCGCGAATCTCCAACCCGGCGAAGAGTGTCCTCTCTGCGGCGCCGAAGAGCACCCTTTTGCCGACGGCTCCCCCCCCGATACCGGCATCACCGAACTCGAAACCGAGGTCACCAACGCCACCGCTCAACTTGAGACAGCGAGGGATGAATACAAAAAACTCTGGGACGATCTCAAACGCCTTGAGGCGGGACGCACCGAACTGCTCGACGCCACCACGAGAGTCGAGACCAGCGAAGAAGAACTGGCCCGACTCCTCAAGCCGCTCGCCACCGAAGTTCCCACCCCCGGCGGCGAAGCCGCCTTGCAAAATGCCCTTCAGAAACGAGCCGGAGATTTTCGCGAACGCGAAAAACAAAGCGAAGCAGGGGCGAAAAAGAAAGAGGACGCAGAGAACCGTATTCGCCAAGCCTCAGAGGAAGCCGCGCGACTCCTCGCCAAACAAACCAAACTCGGCGAACCGCCGTCAACCGACAACGCCGACCTTTCACCCATCTCCCTCGATCAGGCCGAAGACGATTTCCAAGACGCGGCCTCGTCAGAAAAACTCGCCGCCTCGCAAACCGCCGATCGGAAAAAAGATGCCGAATCTGCCGCCGCGAAACTGAAAGCAGTCAGTGACGCGCTCAACCTCGCGGTCACCGATTCCGACTTCGCCACTCTCGCGGGCCTGCGTGAGGCCAATCTCGCGAGCGAAAAAGCCGCAGCATTCGAGTCGCTCGAAAGCGACCTGAACCAGCACGCCGCCGCCTCAGACGCTCTCTCCAAACAAGCAGGCAAAGACGTTGCCGATCTCCTCGCGAAGCAGGTTCTCGAAAACGAAGCCGCCGACACCTTTGTCGAAAAACAGCGCACGCTGAAACTCGAACGCGACGAACTCCTCGAAGCCCAATCGACGCGTCGCAACCAACTCACCACTGACGACCAAAACCGGAAGCGCAAAGAGGAAAGCGAAAAAGCCCTCGCGGAGGACCGGCAGCAGTTCTCGGTCTGGCGACGACTCAAGGAATTGATCGGCTCCCACGACGGAGCAAAATTCCGCCGCTACGCCCAATCGATTTCCCTCGATATTCTAACCCGACACGCGAACCGTCATCTCATCAAGCTGAGCGACCGCTACCGGATCTGTCGCGACCTCACTGGAGAGTTGAATCTCGAAATCGAAGACCTTCACCAGGCCGGCGCAAAGCGCCCCATGGCGAGCCTGTCAGGCGGCGAAAGTTTCCTCGCGAGCCTCGCCCTCGCGCTGGGATTGTCCGACCTCGCCGGCCGCACCGTGAGAATTGATTCCCTCTTCATCGACGAAGGCTTCGGCAGCCTCGACCCCGATTCGCTTGAAGTCGCGATCGCCACGCTCGAAAGTCTCCAGCAGGATCACAAAACCGTCGGCGTGATCTCCCACGTCGATTTGCTGAAGGAGCGAATCGGGACACAAATCATCGTCGAGAAGAAGCCGGGTGGTGTCAGTGAGATACGGGTCGTTCCGGTGGTTTAAAGTCTCTCAACCTCGGTGAAATAAGCTCCTCCGGCCTCTCCCTTTTCATCGAACAAATAGGTCACCAACTCTGCCTCGCCCTTGGGAAGATCCATCTCAAAAACGACGCCCTTACTCCCCTTCTCAACAGGCTTCTCTTCGACCTGCCCGGCGATTTCAATTTTTGCACGCTCCGCAAGGACCTCTTTCCCGGCCTCTTTTGGAAACTGACGGAGCGTGAAACGATAGCGACCGGCTTCTTTTACTTCGACCATCCAGGGTCCGGTTTCCCGGGGCAGCCTTTTAATCGCTCCGAAATTCCACGGAGGGTTACCGACGTTCAAATACCAATCCTGCGAGCAGAGAACGGTGGGATTATCGCTTGGGTTCCCGAGGTCAATGCGGACCGGCGTCATCCGCGGGGAGACGGCATTCCAGAACGGCAGGTAACGCTCTCGCAGTGCGCTCACGACTTCAGGGTGAGTCGCAGAAAGATCGACGCGCTGGGCCGGATCTTTTTCAATATCGAAGAGACGTTGCCCATCCGAATTAACGAGACGCCACTCCTCAGTCAGGACCGCTGAATATTCAAAAGGAGCCGGAGTCCCCGCGTTAAAGGCACCCCCCATGAATTGAACAACGAGGTGTTCGCGCTCCCATGATTCATCATTTCCTTCTAACAATGGCACAAGGGAGACTCCATCGGGCTCGTAATCCTCTGACACCGGAATTTCACATAACTCTGCCAGGGTCGGCAAAACGTCGAGGTGAGCGGCAAGCGTCTCGATATTGCGACCGCCTTCGAGACCTCCTGCAGGCCAGTGAATGAAGAAGGGCACGCGATGCCCGCCGTCGTAGACCGACGATTTCTTTCCGCGCATCCCGGCGTTGTATCCAACCAGTGCTTCAGAATCGAGGCCGTCGAACTTTGCCCCGGCCGCGGTTCCATTGTCCGTCATGAAAATGAGGATCGTGTTGTCGGCGAGGTTAAGCTCCTCCAGCTTGCTCCGCAAAAGACCGACATTGTGATCAATGTTGGCGATCATTCCGTAAAAATTCGGATTCGCCACTTGGTCTTTCTGTCCCTGGTAGGGTTCCGCCCACTCTTCAGGCACAAGGTAGGGCCCATGGGGAGCATTGAGCGCGAGATAGAGAAAAAACGGTTTCTGCTTATTCTCTGAGACAAAGCGAATCCCCTCGCGAAACCACACGTCAGTGCAGTAGCCTTCGAATTCCTCGAAGACACCGTTCCGTTCGTAAGTGTCATCGAAATAATTGTTTCCCCAATAATCGGAGGCCTGACCAATACCTCCGCAACGATGCCAAACGACATCCTGGAAGCCGCGGTCCTGAGGTCGATGAGGCGCGTTATCACCAAGGTGCCATTTCCCGACCATTCCCGTCGCGTAGCCGGCGTCTGCGAACAAGTTCGCGACGGTTTTTTCATCAGGATGCATCATCGTTTTTCCGGCACTGGTCCGGTAGGCTCCGGTCCGCGCAGGATAGTTCCCTGTCATGAGTGCCGCACGGGTCGGAGTGCAGAAAGGGCTCACATGAAAATCGGTGAATCGAACCGCGTCGGCATGAAGGGCATCCAAATTCGGAGTCTTCAGGATTGAGTTCCCGTGACAACCGAGATCCCCGTAGCCCTGATCATCCGTCATGATCAAAATGACATTCGGCCTCCCCTTCTCTTCCGCACTCAAGTTTGCGAAGGAATTAAAGACGAGAAAAAGGATCGCGAGGAAGTGCCGAGGATGATGTTTCATTCCATTTTGTCAGTTTAAGGAGTTAACAAAAACCGCAGCGACCCGTCTCCTCTTTTTAGAACAGCTACGCGTTACCTGCTTTCCAGTGAGATTTTTCAGAAGCGGGCATGCATCGCGACATGAGAGAGGTGACCGAACTATGGTTTCGAGCGAAAACATCAGGTGGAATCTCTTTCCTTTTCAGGACTTTTCCGCTTCACTCGCTCCTCCATGCGACCGCTCTCCCTTCTCTTTCTCACCGTCACTCTTGGCTTCTCCACCGCTGCAGCCGGGAAACCCAACATCGTCTACATCCTCGCGGATGACCTCGGTTACAACGATCTCGGTTGCTTTGGTCAAACGACACTCAAAACGCCGCACATCGACGCGCTCGCCGCTCGCCGCTCGGGGCATGAAGCTGACGCGACACTATTCGGGCTCGACGGTTTGTGCGCCTTCGCGTTGCGTCCTCATGACCGGCAAGCACACGGGGAATGCGACAGTTCGCGGGAACGGACTCGTTCTCCTGAAGCCGGGCGACGTCATCATCCCGCAAAAGCTGAAAGAAGCTGGCTACGCGACGGGTTGTTTTGGGAAATGGGGCATCGGGCATCCGCCGGAACGCGACGAGCCGAACCGCTTTGGCTTCGACGAATTTTACGGCTACGTGAACATGTTTCACGCCCATAATTTTTATCCGGAATTTCTGATCCGGAATGGGGAAATTGAGAAACTGAACAACGTCCTTGATGATCCGTGGCTCCTCGAAGACGGCTACGAAATGGGCGGACCAAAAGAGGGCGCCGGGGTCGCGAAGGTAAAAAATGACTACGCCCCGCATTTCATCACGAAGGAGGCCCTGGGCTTCATCGACAGGAACGCAGAAAATCCCTTTTTCCTCTACTTCGCGCTCAACATGCCGCACACGAACAACGAAGCGGGTCGCCCTCCTTATCTGAATGGGATGGAAGTTCCCGACTACGGCGAGTTCGCAGAGAAAGACTGGCCCGATCCAGAAAAGGGCTTCGCCGAAATGATGCGAATCGTCGATGATTACGTCAGGCAACTCGTGGCGAAGTTGGAAGAGCACGGCCTCTCCGAAAACACGCTCATCGTTTTCTCGAGCGACAACGGCCCTCACGAGGAAGGCAAGCATCTCGCCGAGTTCTTCGATTCCAACGGGGCCCTCCGCGGGACAAAGCGCGACCTTTTCGATGGTGGGATTCGTGTCCCGACAATCGCGACCTGGCCGGGAAAGATCCCGCCGGATTCGGAGTCTGATGCCCTCTCAGGCTTTCAGGACATGTTCCCGACTTTCGCCGAGGTCGCCGGATTTGACGGTCCGGAAGGACTCGACGGCGTGTCGCTGCTTCCGACCTTGACGGGGAATTCCGGGAAACAGGAGCAGCACGAATTTCTTTACTGGGAGTTTCTGGAACAGGGCGGGAAGAAGGCGGTCACGACGACAAAGTGGAAAGCGATTCAGTTGGATACTTTAAAGGCTGATCCAGCGCCGACACTGCTTTTTGATTTGGTGAATGACCCGGGAGAGATGACCGATGTGGCGGGAGATCATCCAGAGGTGGTGGAGCAGATGGAAAAGTGGATTGCGGAAAGCCACACGCCGCCGGTGCCTTAAAGGGCTAAAGCCCTCACTCCAACCTTGTCATCGGAGGGAAAAGCACACCAATTTTCACCAATTTAAGACTCGGCTATTTTCCCTGTATTCGTGAAAATTCGTGTTTATTCGTGGGCTAACTTTCCCTGAAACTCCCCGCACCCCCAAACTCTCATGAAAAAACTCATCCTCACGCTTCTCGCGTTTCCTCTCCTCACCTCCGCCGCTGAACCCGGCAAGTGGGTCGATCTTTTCAACGGTAAAAACCTCGACGGCTGGACACAGCGTGGCGGGGTCGCGACTTATGAAGTGATCGAGGGTGCCATCGTCGGGACGACGGTTCCAAAGACACCCAATTCCTTTCTCTGCACGGAAAGGGACTACGGCAATTTCATCCTCGAAGTCGAATACAAGGTCGATCCGACTTTGAACTGCGGAATTCAGTTTCGCTCGCTGAGCACGCCCGATTATCAGGACGGTCGGGTTCATGGCTATCAGGCGGAGATCGACCCGTCAGATCGCGGCTGGAGCGCCGGCATCTATGACGAAGGCCGAAACGGCTGGCTCGCTGATCTTTCCAACAACCCGGCGGCCCGTTATGCCTTCAAGCAAAATGACTGGAACCACTATCGGATCGAAGCGATCGGAAACCGGCTTATCACTTTCATCAACGGAGTCCGTGCGGCGGATCTGACTGATGACACCACCGCAGAGGGATTCATCGCGCTGCAGGTCCACGGCATCGGAAACCGTGAAGAAAAACTGCAGGTTCACTATCGGAATATCCGGATTCAGGATCTCGGAGACGAGACGGATTACAAAACCCCTGCCGCCACGGCCTACACGCACGAAGGTCCGCTCGTGAAGGAGGGCGCAGAGTTTACCACGCTCGCGGACGGTTTTAAATTCACGGAAGGCCCGGCGGTGGGTCCTGACGGGAAGATTTACTTCAACGACATCCCGAACGAGCGGACTCACGTTTACGATCCCGCGAGCGGCGAGACGACAATTTATCGCGAGCCGAGCGGTCGGGCGAACGGTCTCTTTTTCACCCCGGCAGGAGCGCTCATCGCCTGCGAAGGCGGAGCACGCCGCCTTACCCGGACCGACTATGCCGGCAAGGTCACGGTCCTCTCTGAGAAGTTCGACGGGAAAATGCTCAACAGCCCGAACGATGTCGCCCCTGACGGAATCGGTGGCTTTTACTTCACCGACCCGCGCTACGGAGGCGATGACGACCGCGAACTCGACGTCGAAGCGGTCTACTACGTCGATCGAAAAGGAAAGATCACGCAGGTCGCAGCGGACCTGACGAAGCCGAACGGCATCCTCACCTGCCCCGAAGGAAGAACGCTCTACATCGCCGATCCCGGTGCTGAGAAAATCTTCGCCTACGACATCGAAAGTCCCGGCAAAATCACAAACCAGCGCGAGTTCGCTGCCGTCGGCAGCGATGGCATGACGATCGACAAGCTCGGCAATCTCTACGTGACCTGGGAAGACGTGATCGCGTTTTCACCCGAAGGAAAAGAAGTCCTGCGCCTCACGCCGCCGGAGAAGCCGGCAAACTGCCTCCTCGTCGGAAAGACCCTCTACGTCACGGCGCGGACGGGATTTTATGCGATTGAGCTGGAAGTCACGGGGGTGCAATAAAACGGAACTGCGGCTCGTGGACAGGGCGGACGAGGTGGAACTCGTCCCTCCATTGTTTTGTGTGACGACGATAGCAAATGACGTCAATCTTTTGCTCCCCTTCGTCACCCCAATCGGAACGTCACGTCCCGGATATGCTCAGCCCCGAATTGGTCCTGCATTTTTTGCAGGATCTGACCTCTCATCCGTTCCAGTTCATAGAAAACGGTCGAGTGGAGCACTTGAATGCTGAGCACTTTTTTTTGCAGCGCAATGGGGCGTGAATGGCTCGCGATGAAGGTGCTCACCATCACATTCCACGCGTCGAAGACTTGCTCTTCGTTGAAGCGGTTATTGAGCCCGAGGCTACTCATCGCCTGCTTCACGGCCGTTTCGGCGGTGTGCTCGAACTCGGAAACATCCTGCGGTTCCCAGTAGCCACGCAACTGAGCGAGGGCCCGCTCCTTGTGCGTGCGCTTCGGTCGGTAGACCTTTTTATCCCAATTCCCCATCGCCGTCACGGTAGTGGTAAATTTTGACCCTGCCCACAAAAAAGGCGTCACCCTCGCGGGAGACGCCTTCGAAATTTTCGATACCGAATGGATCAGCCATCTTTTCCGTTGCTCCCGATCGCCTCGACAGGGCAGCCTTCCATTGCTTCTTCACTGAGAGCACGCTCCTCGTCGGTCGTTGGCTGCTTATAAACGTATGAATAGCCTCCGTCTTCGTTGCGAGTGAAGTTGTCGGGCGCCGTCTCACGACAGAGATCGCAGTCGATGCACTGGTCATCGACGTAAAACTCTCCAGCCACATTGTCTTCGTAACGGTCTTCGATTTCTGCCATGGTATAAAATACGGTCTTGTCTTCTTTCTAAGCGGCAAAAACTAGGATTTTTTTTGGCTGGACGCAACCGATTTCGTTGGCTTGTTGGAAGCGTTTCCGGAAGTTTCCTTTTCCAGCTAAAATCCCCCGCTCTTTTTTATGAATACCGTTGCCCCCGAAGAAACTGATTCTGAAACTGTGATCCCTTACCAGGGCTGGCACGTCCTCCATCTCTTTTACCACATCGAGCACAGCCAGTGGTCTCTCTTTTCCGACGAGGAAAAGCTGGAGGCAAAGACGCGTCTTTCCGAACTGGTACAGGAAATTCGATCGACCGACTCAACGCAACTGCTCACTTTCTCCGTGGTGACACCGAAGGCAGATCTCGCCTTCATGCTCCTGACTGACGATCTCCACAAGGCAAACGCATTCGAAAAAAAGCTCACCCTCGCGCTCGGGCCGGACGTTTTGACGCCGACCTACAGCTATCTGAGCATGACCGAGCTCAGCGAGTACACGATGACGGAGGAGCAGTATGGCGAGCAGATCAAGGAAGAAGGCGTCGCGGAAGGCAGCGACGAGTTCTCCGAAAAAATCGCGGAATACAATCGCCGGATCGAGAAATACAATCAGGACCGTCTTTTCCCGAACATGCCGGACTGGCCGGTCTTTTGTTTCTACCCGATGTCGAAGCGACGCGGCGAAGTCGAGAACTGGTATGGCGAGGAATTCGAATCCCGTCGCAAGATGATGTCCGGCCACGCCAAGGTTGGCCGCCAGTGGGCTGGAAAAATCCGCCAACTCATCACCGGATCAACCGGACTCGACGAATACGAGTGGGGTGTGACGCTCTTTGCGAATAACACGCAGGACATCAAGGAAATCGTCTACACGATGCGTTTCGACGAAGTCACCGTGAAATACGGAGAGTTCGGCGATTTCCTCATCGGGCTGCAACTGCCGCTCGATGAGCTCTTTCGTCGATTGAGCCTTTAGCTCCAGCGGACTGCCGGTGAGCCATGCGCTCACCGGTCTTTCGACCTCAAAGATCAGCCGTAGGATTTCTCGACGCGCTCGGCAACGTCTTTGTAACCGTAATCGACCGAGTAGATCTGCTTGAGAGCATCCATGTATTTCTCATGGTTCTCGAGCTTCTCGTAGAGCAATCCAACGTTGTAAAGAAGCTGCTTCTTCGTGTCGTCCATGATCTGCAGTTCCTTGATCGCCTCTTCAAACTGACCGGCCGCAAGGTCAGTCATGTTCATGCGCTCGTAGCACTGACCTAGCATGTTCATGACCTTAATCCGCAGACTGGGGCTGCGCTTTGCCTGCTGAAGGTGGGTGATCGATTCGCGATATTTCTTCGCCTCGTAAAGACGTGATCCGAGTTCGAACCGAAGCTCATTATCGGTCGGGTTCCGGTCAACCCGCTCCTGAGATTCGGCGATCAGTTCATCCAACTGCGACTGCGAGGCGTCGATCAATTGCTGCTTGTACTGCTCGATATCGGGATGTTCCGGATTCTCGTCGACGAACTTTCTCAATTCGTCGAGGTGAGCTGAATTCACCAGCTCGCGAATATCTCCGACCTTTTTTTCGAGAGCCGGGTCATTGCTACTGAGATGGTGAGCCCACTCATAAAACTGCAATGCCTGGGGGAATTGCTCGAGCTCTTCGTAGGTCGCTGCGAGCCGCTTCGTCACATCGAGATTGTTTGTGTCCTGAGCATATTCAGCCGCGAGATTATCCGCTTGCGACTGAAGCATTTCAGGAGTCATCGCGGCACGACCGGCACTCTCCAGGTCAGCGGCTTCGTCCTTGTTCTTCAATAAATCACGCCAGTCCCCTTCGCTGTCCCACTTCTGAGAAGCGATCGATCCGCGAGCGGTCGCATCTTTGTATTTCTTGCCTGCCGCGAGATCGGTTCTATCACGCTCTGAAATTTTACCAAAGATTTCCGCAGCCGGCTCAAAGGCACCGCGATCCAGGTAAAAGTCCCCCAGCTTATGGTAGAACTTCATGTTATTCGGATCGCCTTCGATCACGGTCTCGAGGGCGAAACCTCCGGTCATAGGAAGCCCTGCCGCAACCGCCGCCTCATAAAGCAATTCATTGCCCTGGGCATTGTAAGGGTCGGCTCCTAAAACTTCTTTTTCCAGAGCGGCCATCACAGCCAGTGGGTCTTTTTTGACCTGGCTCTGCATTTTCATGACCTTAAGGGCATCACCACCCAGCTTCATGCCGCGCTTGCCTTCGTTTTGCTTCACTGCCGCAAGACGAAGTCGCTTTCGTCCATCGAGAAAACCGGGTTCTTTCGTCAAAATTGCCTGAATTAAGCTGACCGCGTAACTCCAGTTTCGGAGTTCCATCGCACTTTCAGCCTTCAAATAGAGTTTGTTCAAGTTAGGCGGCAAATCCTGCTGCTTCACATCATCTTTGGCTTCGTTTTCCTCTGGTGTTTCTGACATAGTCTTACTCTCTAAAATTCGATACGGGCCGCCATTTTTCGGGCTCCTAAATCCCGCTTTATTCATCGCAGGCCAATCACTCTAACATGATTGGGGGGCCATGATCTAGCGAATCTTCGGGTCCTCGACAACGAAAAAATACCACGAGCATCACATCGATGACTCCATGGACCCGCGAACGCGACTTGCCATTTCTCTTCTTTCCCGCTTAAGTTACTCCATGAAACCATGGTTGCTCATCCTCCTTTCCGTCACGATCGCCCCGTTTGCGAGCGAAGCGGGCGGCAAAAAGTCAAAAGGACTCGCGGTGACTTTCCATGTCGAAGCTGAGCCGAACGACAATCCGAAATTTATCACTCCGGTGAAGCTCGGCAAAGAACACCGGCAGTATTTTTTCGGGAAAGTGCCCACCTTCAGCGATAAGGACATCAAATGGTTCTACCCCTTCACCGCTGCCGACGGCGTCAGCTACGGTGCTGCATTCCGTTTGAAAGATCATTCTGCCACCGAACTGAGGGGAGTGACTTTGACAAATCAGGGCAAACTGATGGGACTGCGTTGCTCCGACGCCCCCTTGCAAGCCGTTTTGATCGATCGCCCCATTGATGACGGGATTATCGTCGTCTGGAGCGGACTTCAACAACGGCACCTCGAAGAGTTTCGGAAAAACTTTCCCCACGTCGATGACCTCGCTCCTGAGGCCGGCCCCGAATTTGCAATGCCGGGAAGGTAAACTGGACCTTAGCTCAGCTTGTGTTAGATCTTCATCGCCCGAAAGGCCCTGATCTTATCATGCGCACTACTGCACTGGCTACGCTCGTTCTCTTATTTTCACTCGTGACGGCCCTCGATGCGGGACCGCTCGGGCTGGTTCTCCCGACTGAAAACGACGCCATTTTCTCAAGCGATCCCTCGCAGTTCTACATGTACACCGACCGGAACTTCGAAGGGGTGCAATCGCAGCCCTGGCAAGGCGGCACCTACGGATTCTCACGAAATCAGCGCCGGACCAGCGTTGGCATCATTTACACGAGATTTCACGAAGGAGTCGATATTCGACCGGTCCGTCGTGACAGCAGCAACAACCCTCTCGATGAAATTCGCGCCATCGCCAACGGGACCGTCGTTTACGTCAATTCCACTTCTTCGCTAAGCAACTACGGCAAATACGTCGTTGTCCATCACGACTGGGGTGAAGGCCCTTTTTTCTCACTTTACGCCCACCTCAGCTCGGCCACTGCCGTCGCGGGACAGCAGGTCAGCGCGGGTGAAAAAATCGCCCAAATGGGATACACCGGTGCGGGGCTCAACCGGGAGCGGGCTCACGTCCATGTCGAACTCTGCATGATTCTCAGCGATCATTTCCAACGCTGGTACAGCCGACATTTCACGAGCGAAAACCATCATGGCATCTTCAGCGGGATTAATATGATCGGATTGGATATCGCCGAACTTCTGAAGGCTCACCGCGCAAATCCGAATATTTCTGTCGCCTCGTTCCTCGCTTCAAGCACAGAGGTGTATTACCGGGTGCTCGTTCCGAAAAGCGGCGACCTCGAGTTTTTGCGTCGCTACCCATGGCTCGGACGGGACCTCAACTCAGTCAGAAATCCGAAGAGCTGGGAGTTCGGTTTTGCGGCAACAGGAGTTCCCCTTGAGGTTCGCCCAAGTTCTAAGTCCCTTTCTCACCCGGTCGTGACCTATGTGAAACCAAGCGGCACCGACCATTCCTACCTCACGAGCGATCGCATCAGCGGCTCCGGTAATACCGCCCAGCTCACGCCGAGCGGCTCGCGCTACATGCAGCTGATCACCGACTCATTTTAAGCTCTCCGGCACTATTCGAAGAGGATTTCTTGAAAAACGCCCCCCCCGAGGAGCTGTTCCCCCTCATAGAAAGCGCAAATCTGCCCCGGGGTTAAGGCTCGCTGCGGAGTGTCAAAATTGATCATCGCCGTCGTTTCATCGAGAAACTCCGCCGTCACCGGCGCTGCCTCACAGCGATAACGCGGTTGGGAAAGAAGTTTATTGGACGCGGACAAGGGTCGATTCGTCACCGAGATGCTTCCGACCCGGCAGCGCGTCGCATACAGCATCGGGGTCTCCGGCTCATCGAAAGCAACGACGAGTTCATTGCTCGCGGCTCGTTTTTCAACGACAACGTAGGCTTTTCCAAAAGTGTTTGAAGGCACCCCGAGCCCCTTGCGCTGACCAAGCGTGTGCAAATGCAAACCCCGATGCTCACCAACCTGCTTCCCGTCGAGCGTCACAATCGGTCCGGGCACATCATCAATATAGTGACCAAGAAAGTCAGCCATCTTGATGTCGCCGATAAAACAAATCCCCTGACTGTCTTTTTTTTGCGCGACTGGAATCCCGAACCGCTCTGCCTCTTTTCTCACTTCCGGCTTCGGAAGATGCCCGATCGGGAACATCGCATTTTGAATCTGCTGCTGTTCTAACAAGGCTAAAAAATAAGTCTGATCTTTTCCTTTCGCACCGCGCCGGATATCGACAGAATCGTCTTCGTTCCGCACCAATTGCGCGTAATGCCCCGTCGCGACGTAGTCGAATCCCTGCGCGATCGCGAATTCACGAAAGATCCCGAATTTCATCTCACGGTTGCACATCACATCCGGGTTCGGGGTGATCCCGTCGCGGTAACCGGCGAGGAGATAATCGACGACCCGGTCGCGATATTCATCCATGAGACTGAGGATGCGGAACTCGATCCCCAGGAAATCGCAGACCTCACGCGCGTCGCGGATGTCCTGCTCCCACGGACAATCCCCCGGAAGCCCTTCCTCGTTCGTAAAATTTTTCATGTAGGCCCCGACGACCTCATGACCCTGCTCAAGGAGAATCCCCGCCGCGACGCTCGAATCAACGCCCCCTGACATGCCTACTAAAACTTTTGCCATCAGTCTGGAAGTCTCTCTAAGTCCTCGAGGTCGGCAAGATCACGAAAGCGTCCACTCGCTTTTTTGTATTCCTTCAAGTCACCAAAAGAGATGAGAGGAAATTCCACGCCATCATAGGTTGCCACCTCGGCGCGTGGCCAGCAGTCTTCGAATTCAAGCCCGTCAATTGCTGAGATGAGTTCAATCCTGTTTGGCGGAACGCCCATGAAATAAATATTCTTTACTTCATCGGAGAAAAAATCACTGGCAATGGGTCCAGGGCCGGGAAATTCATTGAGCGCCTGGATGATTTTTTCGGCATTAGCCGAATCAATCGCCACCCAAAGATCAAGATCCTTCGTCGCTCTCGGCCAACCGTGGAGTCCTACTGCCCAACCGCCGATGACCATATATCTCACCTCGAGACGATTCAGGAGTTCTAAGAAGTCCTTGAAGTCGGGACTCAATGGCATCAGTTCCATAAAATGCGTATCTTAATTCCTGGATGACTGAAGCTCGCTCCTGCATTGAGAGGGCGGCATAGTCTGCCGCAAGGAGATCTCGTTGGTCCTCGAGCCGACACATGCCGGAAACCCATCCCTCCCGCTTCTTTTCCATCTCTCAGCATATCACATGTAGGGGCGCGTCTCAAGCCGCACTCACGATCCGACCGGTCGCGAGATTCATGATCGCTTCCTCGCTCATATCGCTTCGCGAAAGCTCGCCGGTGAGCGCTCCCTCGTGCATGACGAGGACGCGGTCCGCCATTCCGAGGACTTCCTCCATTTCGCTGGAGACAAAAAGAATTGCAACGCCCTGCCCGGCGAGTTCCTCCATCAACGCGTAGATTTCCTGCTTCGCCCCGATGTCAATTCCGCGGGTCGGCTCGTCAAGAAGGAGGACTCCGGGCTTCATCGCGAGCCACTTGCCGATCACGACTTTCTGCTGATTGCCGCCGGAGAGAAAACGTACAATCTGCCGATCCGAAGGCGTCTTGATCCGCATACGGGCGACCATCTCCTCCGAGATCGCTTTCTCCGCTCCAAAATTCAGGAAGCCTTTCTTCTGATCCCGCTCCAGTGAAGCGAGACTGAGATTGTCGGCCACGGCCATGTCAATGATGAGCCCCTGCTCTTTTCGGTCTTCCGGCACGAGGGCGAGGCCTGCCGCAATCGCCTCGCGCGGATTCGAGATTTTCACGCTCACTCCCTTCATCTCGATTTTGCCCGCGACCGCTGGAGCGATCCCGAAGAGGCTTTCGAGCAACTCCGTTCTCCCCGCGCCGACCAAACCGGCGAGGCCAACGATCTCACCGGCCCGCAGTTCAAAATTCAATTCATGAGCCGGATTGACCTTCGTCCGCAATCCTGACACAGACAGAACTTGATCGCCCGGATCGAGAGGCTCGTGAGCGTAGAACTGAGAAAGATCGCGCCCCACCATGAGGCTGACCATGCCTTCGTGAGTGATCTTCTCTTTCATCAGCTCGCCCGCATTCTCGCCATCACGAAGGACGACGACGCGGTCCGCGAGTTCGATTACTTCCGCGAGACGGTGGGAAATATAAATGATACTCACCCCGTTTTTACGGAGGTCCTTCACGACTTCAAAGAGCCGCTCCGTTTCGCGCTGGGAAAGGCTGGAAGTCGGCTCGTCCATGATGAGAACCCGCGCATCGGTCGAAAGGGCCTTCGCGATCTCAACGAGCTGCTGCTTTCCGATCGTGAGATCGCCCACGAGCGTTTCCGGCGACACCTCAAGCCCGACCCGTTCGAGGTAGGCTTGAGCTTCCGCAGCGATTTTTTTCTCGTCGATGAACCCGCCCTTTTTCGGCTCGCGACCAAGAAAGATATTGGCTCCCACACTGAGATTCGTCGCGAGATTCAGCTCCTGGTGGATGAGGGCGATCCCGTGCCCGAGTCCTTCTTCGACCGAGTCGATCCGGATCGTTTTGCCATCGAGCTGGATCTCCCCCGCATCCGGCGGCTGGACCCCGGCGAGGATTTTCATGAGCGTGCTTTTCCCCGCTCCGTTTTCTCCGAGAAGGGCGACGACCTCTCCCTCCTCCACGAAAAACCCTACTTCGTGAAGTGCCCGAACCCCGGGGAATGATTTACAAATGCCTGAAACATCGAGAAGCGCTGCCATCCCGCACGCTACCAAAAGCAGAAATCCCTGCCACTCTTTTTCGGGAAAGAGAAAGTGCACCCCCCGTAGCAGCGAGCGTGAGCGAGCAGCCCGCGCAAGACCCGCCGATGTTCTCGCTCACGCTCAACCCTACCTTTCACCACTGCAATATTCGCGCACCATTTGTCATCCACCAAAAATCCGGCTATGATCGACTATTGTGCAACCGAACACCCCCAAGGTTCTCGAATCCCGTTATTATCTCGACCATTTTCACGAGATGCTCCGCTTTGTGCGCAAACAGATGGAGAGCCTTCTTGAGGAATCCCATCAACGCTTCATTCACGATTTCGACGCGCTTTCATTGGACGGGCAATGCCTCTACGTGAGATTCGCGAACCGCAAAGGGCGCATCTTTTTGCGGGACTGCCTTCGTTACGAAGAGATCCGCTCCATTCCCGCCGCGCTCGCCGATCTCGAAGCGACCGGCTTTGCCCGCACTCCGCAGGCGGACGACTGGTCGGAACTGCTCGCTCTCCACACACGATCGGACCTCCTCAGCCTCGCGCGGGAGCGCAGCCAGGGACCGGTCCCTTCTAATTTGAAAAAGCGCGAGCTCGTTTCCCTGATCCAGACCCGACTCACTT
>Ga0222632_1000014_pt1 | contig 218854 bp, 180 predicted proteins | sample AntAcemetageno46_FD_179828 | JGI IMG/M metagenome (GOLD analysis project Ga0222632, IMG submission 179828) | Saline water microbial communities from Ace Lake, Antarctica - #46 | ecosystem: Environmental > Aquatic > Non-marine Saline and Alkaline > Saline | place: Antarctica: Ace Lake...
CCAAGATTCGGTATGGAGATCAAAAACCATCAATCGCTCTCTTCAGAAATCGCAAAAGTTCAATATCACGCCTTCCTTTGGTACCGATGTTCTCGTTCGCATTGTAGCACAAGATTCAACTGGAACGAGCATAGGTTGCGAAACGGCCATTCAGGTTCCTTGTAAGCTACAGAACTTGAATATTATCACCCAGATTGAAGCATTCTGCGAAGGAGATTCAGTTTTGCTCAGAGCAGGTTATTCAGGTGGATATAGAACGCCATCCTTCCTTTGGAGCAATGGTGCAACCACCAAGCGAACCTATGTAAATCAGGGTGAAAAGCTAATAGTTACAGTAACAGACTTAGCAGGATGTTCGGTAACAGATTCGATTACGGTTCCTTTCTTAAGTACAGTAGGAGCACCTAATGGATTCATTCTTTCCAAAGACAATGCAACCACGTTTACTGGAAGTTGGACAGCGGCTAGTTTACCATCAGGCGCAAGTCTTATTGGATATAGAATGGCCTATCGCCGGGTGAATGTAGGCGCCTCATGGGTTACTACCTCACTCTCACCAAACACAACTGCTACGGTAAACTTTACCGGTAGTGGAAATGTAAGTGCCAACTATGAGTTTACTGCTTTTGCCAGAATAAACGACAACGGCAGTGTATACAATACAGAGTATGCTTGTAAAGACCGTAAGTTCTACAATGGATCAGGCAGTAAGTCGGATGGTCAATCTCTCGATGAGAATGGAAACACAATTATTTCCATCTATCCGAACCCGACCAACAACAAAGTATATGTTCAATCACAGTTGGGTGCGAAGATTCAATTATTCGACCTTCATGGAAAACTACTTTCACAAAAAGAAGCCCTTTCCAATGAGACGGCCTTTGATCTGAGCGCGTATGCAAATGGAGTATATCTAATGAAGATTAGCACCAACGATCAAGTAATTGCAAAACAAGTAATGAAGAACTAAAAGAGTTCTCTTAATTATTGCAAATCCCTGCTTCGGAAGCTTCCGAAGCAGGGATTTTTTATTTATGGAAATGGCATATTCGGGCCAAACCAATGATTTATCCGAAACCGCCAATGCGTATTTCTTGATGCCAAAACCTATCTTTAGCAAGCGGAACAAAAACATTGGGTCCAAATAGAATATCCATACCTTGATAAAAACGGTGTCATGAGAAGTAAACTAGCTTTCTTGTATTTTCTATTTTTCGGACAGCTATGTGCTCAAACACAACTAGGAAGCGATATTGATGGCGAAGCGGCTTCTAATTTTTTTGGACAGTCCGTAAGTATATCATCCAACGGCAACCGCATGGCTATTGGGGCGATCAATAATAATGGCAACGGAAACCAATCGGGTCATGTACGTCTATTTGAATGGGATGGCACTCTCTGGAACCAAGTTGGAATGGATATCGATGGCGAAGCTGCACAGGATCATTTCGGAGCGTCCGTAAGTCTTTCAGCCAATGGAAATAGAGTGGCTATTGGTGCAGCAGATAACGATGGGAATGGCACGAGATCAGGACATGTACGTATGTATGAATGGAGTGGAGCCAGTTGGAATCAAGTAGGAAATGATATTGATGGAGAAGCGGCGAATGACTATTCGGGTGAAGCTATCAGTTTGTCGACCGATGGCAATCGGGTAGCAATAGGCGCAGCGGGTAATGATGGAAATGGAAATTTATCAGGAGGCCATGTCCGTCTTTTTGACTGGGATGGAATAAGCTGGAATCAAGTTGGCAATGATATCGACGGCGAAGATGCTAGTGATCATTCAGGATCTTCGGTGAGTCTCTCATCCAACGGCAATAGAGTAGCCATTGGAGCGCGCTATGCCGATGGTATAAATGGCGTTAACTCTGGCCATGTTCGATTTTATGATTGGAATGGATCTGTCTGGACCCAAGTTGGCAGCGACATAGACGGTAAAACAGCAAGTGATTATTTAGGATGGTCGGTCAGTCTTTCGGCCAGTGGAAATCGGGCAGCCATTGGGGCGCCAGCATACGACGGAATAGGTTCTAATTCGGGTCAAGTAAGTCTGTATGAATGGACAGGTTCTACATGGAATCAAGTTGGGAACGATATGAATGGAGAAGGTACAAATGATAAATTTGGAGAAACCGTAAGTCTTTCGGCCAATGGAAACCAGATGGCAATAGGATCGCAGAACAACGATGGCAATGGGAATAACTCAGGTCACGTAAGGCTTTTTGACTGGAACGGAATAAGTTGGAATCAAATTGGAAGTGATATAGATGGGGAGTCGGCATTTGATCATTTCGGAATTTCGGTCAGTCTTTCGGCCAATGGAGACAGAGTGGCTATTGGTGCACCTGCAAATGCAGGAAATGGACCGTACTCCGGCCATGTGAGAGTGTTCGATACATTAAACAATAGCTGTTTTGGAATGGATTCTGTTGTTGCTGTAAATGCAAACTCAGGTGTATATCGCGCTTACTTCGATACGCTTGCAGGTTCCTCTTGGATGCTAGAGTACAAAAGCATTCAAGATGTGGTATGGAGATCAAAAACCATTAACCGCTCTCTTCAGAAATCGCAAAAGTTCAATATCACGCCTTCTTTTGGTACAGAGGTTCTAGTGCGCATTGTCTCGCAAGATTCAACGGGAACGAGTGTGGGTTGTGAAATAATTATTCAGGTTCCTTGCAAGCAGCAGAACTTGAATATTATTACTCAGATTGAAGCTTTCTGCATAGGAGATTCGGTTCTTTTAAGAGCGGGTTATTCGGGAGGATACAAAACGCCCTCCTTCCAATGGAGCAATGGCGCTAACACCAAACGAACCTATGCGAACCAAGGAGATAAACTAATAGTTACAGTTACAGACTTAGCAGGATGTTCGGTTACAGATTCAATCACGGTTCCTATCTTAAATACGGTAGGATCGCCTACAGACTTTATGCTCTCGAAAGACAATGCAACTACTTTCACTGGAAGTTGGACAGCTGCTAGCTTGTCATCAGGCGCAAGCCTTATTGGCTATAGAATGGCATATCGACAAGTTAATGTAGGGGCAAGTTGGACTACCACTGCTCTTTCTACTAATACTAGTTCTACAGTAGATTTTACAGGCAGTGGAAATATAAGTGCCAATTATGAATTCACGGTATTTGCACGTATGAACGACAATGGCAGCGTGTATAATTCGGAATATGCTTGCAAAGAACGAAAGTTCTATAATGGATCAGGCAGCAAGTCGGATGGTCAATCTCTCGATGAGAATGGAAATACAATCATATCCATCTATCCAAACCCGACCAACAACAAAGTATATGTTCAAGCACAGCTGGGTGCGAAGATTCAATTATTCGACCTTCATGGAAAACTCCTTTCACAAAAAGAAGCCCTTTCCAATGAGACGGCCTTTGATTTGAGCGCGTATGCAAATGGAGTATATCTAATGAAGATTAGCACCAACGACCAAGTGATTGCAAAACAAGTAATGAAGAACTAAACTTCTACCAGGTCTCTCTTAATGGAAAGCCCCCTCCTCGATTTATTCGTGGAGGGGGCTTTGGTTTTATAAGGGAAAAGGAAACTCTTGCTATGAAATCATTTAGGAAGCAATTCAATCCAGAATATTTATTCCAATTTTAACTCAATCAAATCAGCAGCGGCAGATCTCACCACATCGGTACTGCGCTTTCGAAACAAAAATCCTGATTTAAACCTTCAATGCGATTTCGAATGAATAATCGGGTCTCCACAAGGTTTGACCTTCTTTCAATAGACATTTTAAAAATGCGGTTAGAAAATCTATAAATCGAAAATACCTAAAGAATCCATCCTTACTGAATAATCAAGCGCAAGGTTTTTGAAGTAGCATCCTTGGCTTTTAAGCGCACTAGGTAAATACCTTTGGGCAATTCTGGAAGTCGAATGCGATCAAAGGCGTGTGCTTCTCTCTTATAACAAAGCCTTCCATTTAAATCGAATAGAGAAAACTCGGTTCTTTCATTGCTTCCATCAGCCCATTGAAAATTGAGCTCGCCTGAACTGGGATTTGGATACACCTTGGCATTGGAGTATAGCTTAGACCAATCGCTTGTAGAGAATACGGCACAATCTAAAAGGCTAATGGTATTTATATAGTTTAAGTTGCCATTTGCTCTTTCCCCAAAACGATTTGAGCCCCAAGTCCAATGACTAGAGCTAGATTTCGAAGCGAAATTGCAATAACTACCCGCATAGATTTCATTCCAATCAATGGCTGCGTCAAATAATGTTGGGGAATAATAGTGATTAACCCAAGTCGAAGCTTCAAGGCCTCGTCCCCATGTATACACGCTTCCATCTGCTTTTAAAGCCAAAGTATGATCCGATTTCGATGAAATTTTAATCCAATTATTATCTGTGCCCACCTTTGTAAATCGGTATGTATCCGCAGCTCCAACCCCTTGACCTATTGACCCAAAGACGTTCCATCCACAAGCCCAAATAGTGCCATCTGCTCTAAGAGCTACAGAATGCTTATTAGAGGCCTGAATGCTCTTCCAATTGGTGCCTGTACCAATGCGCACAGGCCATAGCGAGCGCAAAGAAGTATCCAATCCCGCTCGTCCTTCCTCGTTGTTTCCCCAAGCCCATAAGCTTCCATCTTGTTTAATACCCAGCGCATGTGAATCCCCGGCATCTACTATTTTCCAGTCGTTTTCTGTTCCTATTCTTGTGGGGTAGAGTTTATCTATTCGGGTACTATCGCCTAAGGAACCATATCCATTAAACCCCCAGGCCCATAGGCTGCCATCGTTCTTTATAGCAAGTGTAAATACAGCGCCTGCGCTTATACTTTTCCAGTCTGAATCATTGCCAAGTCTTGCTGGAAAAGTTCTGTTGTCTCGAGTTCCATCGGCAAGTTGACCGAAAAAGTTCGCGCCTCCGCACCACAGAGTCCCATCGTCTTTAATTGCAAACTGAGATCCTCTGGAGCCAGAGGCAACAAAAACCCAATTAGAATCGCTGGTTAGAGGAGTAGGAACATTCACCTTATCATCGAGATTGGCCCCCAATTGTTCTTGCATATTATATCCCCACCCCCATAAAACACGGTGATAATCGATTGCGAAAACAGTAATTCCAGCGGAGAGAGTGTCTACACACTGCGCATTCGTAAAAGAAGCTAGAAAGAGGAGGACAAGAAGTAGTGGTTTTTTCATTTCAAGCATTCTTACAAATATGAAATGTACACATTCTTATCATTCAGTTTTTATTCTTTCATCAAGAAGAAGTGAAAGTAGGCTTTTGCTTATTGTTCGATTCCGTCTGCACTAAACGCACTCAGTCCATCTTCATCTCCAGCAAAGCGCACTTCAATAGGATTGCAGCATACTTCGCAATCTTCTATATACTCTTGTTCGTATGAGCTGGGTTCTAAAAGCATGGAGATTTCTTCACCACAATAAGGACATTGAAAGAAGTGTTCAATTTGGGCCATAGATACTTGAATAAGAGAGACGCGTTTTCGAATTGAGAATGCATTCCGTTGCATTTATACTGCTCTGCATTGCTTGCAAACTAGAAGTCTAAAGGAATTGTACTTTATTACAATTTAGAAAATCAAATGTTCTATTCGCCATTGCAAATGGAGCACAATTTTTATTTCTACGATTGATTTTGAGTGTTTTAATATCTCCCTTTTTGGAAATGCATTTAGCGAACGCAATTCATCTCTATATAATTCCTTTGAGTTTATATAATGGAGAGAATACTAATCGAGAGAAGCGCACTCAATCTTTCTCTTGGCATTATTTCTTTATAATTCCATCGTGAATTCCTGCTTCAATAGGTATATCCAACTGATTTTCTTCTGGCACGATGGGGCAAGAATATTTGTGGTTATAGGCGCAATACGGATTGTATGCTTTATTGAAATCAAGCACAATCGTATCGCCTTCGGGAATGTGCAGATCGAGGTAACGCCCACCTCCATAGGATCTCTCTCCGTTGGTGAAATCTTTGAAAGGAAGAAATAGATAATCCTCATAGCCCTCTTTTTTAACCAAGTTGATATTTTGATAGACATTCAATTTGCAAGGGATGCTATCTAAGGTAAAATGCACCTCAGCGTACTTTATATAGAGTGGTTTACGATCTGTAGAAGTGGCCATTTCAAAAGCTTCCTCATCCGGAGTTCGGATCCATTGGGCCTCTATTCGATAGCGCATATTTAAAGGAAAAAATGGAAGCTCTTTAAACTTTTTACGATCCTTTTTTTCCAAGGGACTACTCTCCTTATCGTCGTAGTGTTCATTGAGCTCAATGCGATGTGTTTCGTTATCGGCTTCAAAAAATTCGAATAAGCTGTCTTGTTGGGCAGAGAGACCAAAAGCAAGAAAGGAGCTTAGCGCAATAAGAATAATTTTCATAGACTAGAATAATGGTTTGCCAATACAGCCATCGGGTTCCATAATATCGAGTAGCTGCGCAATAGTAGGAACGATATCTACAATATATACCTCTTCTTTAGAGCGCATTGCCTTAATACCGCTGCCATAAAACAGAAGGGGAACATGGGTGTCATAATCGTAAGCCGAGCCATGCGTTGTTCCCTTTTCATGATTCCCGGTCGTATAATTGGCTTGCAGTTCAAAGATAATATCGCCGGAAAGGGAAGGGTGCATTCCATTCAAGAGCGGAAAGTTTCTGCTGCGTTGGGCGGTAAAACCGTTTAGGGCTTCTTTGGTGTGAATACTGCTGATGGTACTAAAGTTATTGCGGAGGAATTCAAGCATTTCTGAACGAGCAGAAGAGGCGTTGATCTTTCGACTCACTAGTTTTTCTCTATCTAGATAAACCTGATTGTCGTAGACTGCTTTAACTAGCATTGAGTCTTCCCAAAGAAACTGAGCGTGTTTCCTCAAGGCCTTTTGAATGGAAGCAGATCGGATATCTCCGGCAGGAATTCTATTGTCATCGAGGTATTTTCCATTGGGCTTAACGCCATGATCGGCTGTCAAGAAGAGTATATAGTTTTCTTCCCCAACCGTCTCATCGAGATAGGCAAGTAGTTGCGCAATTTCTGCATCCAATCGGATATAGGTATCGCGAATCTCCACCGAATTAGGTCCATAACAATGACCTATATAATCGGGAGCGCTATAAGAAATAGACAATAAATCAGTGTACTCATCTGTTCCGAGCGCTTCATTTTCAATCAACTCTAAAGCCATTTCGGTAAGCAAGCTGTTGCCATAAGGGGTGTAAGGAAGTAGTTCCCACTTCTTTTCTTTTTCATGCGATTTAAAATGATGCGGGAAGCTGCGATCTCCTTCTTCAAATACATCCACCTCACCCTTTGCTTCATCAGGAAAAGAAGTCGAATAATTCTCCATCGGTTTTGCTGTTTCCCAATCGGTATTCATCCAATCAAGTACTCTTTCTTTTGCATTGAATTTTTCAACCCAATTAGCTAAGTCTTCCGAATAATAGGTAGAGCTAATCATATTCCCCGAACTTGCATCGTACCAATAAGCGCCATCGCCCATAAATCCTGCTGGAAGCACGGCTCCTCTATCTTTAATACTTATTCCAAATACTTTAGAAGCACTATTGTTGCTCATTTTAAGCGCATCGCCTAAGGTTGTAGTTTTAAGTCGCTTTGGCGAGCATTGGCCATTGTTGTTCTTGGCACCTAGCGTATTGTAGCTCGTATCGCTAACACAGTAGACCTCTTTTTCCTCTTCATAACTATACCAATGATTCCCAATAATTCCATTCTTATACGGACTGCTTCCGGTATAAACACAGGCATGACCTGGGGCAGTATAGGTTGGAATATAGTTGAAGTGGGCAAAACTGAAGTTGGCTCCTTCTGTCATTAAGAGTTTAAAGCCATCTTCGGAATAATCAGACTGAAAGCGATAGAGATAATCGAAACGCATTTGGTCTACCACAATGCCGATAACCAGCTTGGGTTTTTGGGTGGAAGCTGTCTGTGCTTTACTAAGAAAGCTTAGGAGGATAGCTAAGAGAACAAGAGGAAAGGGCCGTTTTTTCATTGCAAGAATTAATAGAAAGGCGAAGGTGAGAAATTCTTTCTTCTCTTAGGTTACGGATCAATTAAGTCTAATAGCTCATTTAATATCATGGCTGTAGCACCCCAGATGATGTGTTCTTTCCATATAAAGGCAGGCACTTCAACAGGCCCAAAAGAGGTAGAACGCTCGATCAGCTGAAACGCATTGGGTGCTCTAAGTTCTGCAAGCGGCAATTCAAGAATTTGATCTACTTCAATGGGATCTGCCTTCCATACGGGAACTTCAGCAAGGGTTGATAAAATGGGAACAACTTCAAATTTACTGGGAGGAATATACAGTCGTGTAAGTTCTCCTAGAATGCGAGGCATATGGCTTGGAAGACCCACCTCTTCTTCTGCTTCGCGCAAAGCAGTATGCGCAAAACTTGTATCGGACGCCTCTGTTTTACCGCCTGGAAAAGCAATCTGTTTGCTGTGTACACCTTTATAAGAAGGACGTAAAATCAAAGTAGTATGCAGCTCTTCATTGCGATGGAAAAGGCTCACTAATACCGCAGATGTTTTTCGATTCTCAGGAAAAGGATCCCAAAGATTCGGTCTGCGCTCAGGGGGAACCATTCTTTCGTGGGAAATCAATCCGGGAAGTCCACACGCAAATTTCTCAACCACCCTTAACAGAGAAGAATGGCCTTTAAATACAGGCTCGTTTATCCCATCCATGAGCGGAACATCCAGAGCGTTTTTTCTTGTTCGGCAATAAAAGTGCTAAGCATATCGCTTGTTCCATCATCTGCGCCTTTGTCTGCAGCAGCAACAATGGGTCTTTCAATTTCGATTATGGCGCTGAGATTTTCTACAATCAATTCTACAGCCTTTTCGTCATTTTGAATATTCTTTCCAACGCGTAGGCTTGCACTGGTAGAATAGTCTTCGAAGGTATGCAGAGGCTGAACGCCAAGGGTGAGAATGCGCTCTGCAATCTCATCTATTTTCAGTTGAGAATCGGTATAGAGTTCTTCGAATTTTACATGCAGTTCAAAGAAATTTTTACCCTTGAGGTTCCAATGCAAGCCTCTGCTATTTTGATAATAAATCTGAAAGTTTGCAAGAAGAGTATTTAGACTTTTAGCAACAGAAAGAGTTTGTTCAGTTTCTAATCCAATATGATTTTTAGGTGCCATAGTTCGTGTATTTTAGTCTTTCAAAGATACTTTCTCTAAGAGTGCAATTCTATTGAGTTTGCCACTCTCTATATAGACAAAACAGATGACCATTACGCAACTAAACTATGCTTTGGCGGTGAATAATTACCGTCATTTTGGTAAAGCAGCAGAGTCTTGCCATGTTACTCAGCCCACCTTGAGCATGCAGGTTCAGAAGCTAGAAGATGAGTTGGGTATCATATTATTCGACCGTCATAAGCATCCGGTAGAGCCAACGGAAGCAGGTAAGCACTTATTGCTACAAGCTGAAAGAATCCTATCAGAAGTAGAAGGTATGCATGCTATGGTTGAGGAGTTAAAGGGCGAGTTGAAAGGCGAGTTTCGCTTGGCTATTATTCCCACCTTGGCACCTACTGTACTTTACCGATTGGTGCCAAAACTCCAACGCTTCTTGCCCGATGTGGATTTTCGCATTCAAGAGATGCAGACAGAGCAGATAATAGCCGCATTGAGAAATAGGGATTTAGATGGAGCCATTCTTGCGACTCCACTCGATGAGAATGACTTAGAAGAATACCCCGTTTTCTACGAGCCCTTTATGGCCTATGTTCCTGAAGGTCATAGATTGGAAAAAGAAAGTTTTATTCTTCACTCAGAATTAGACAGCAGAGATATGTTGCTGCTCAATGAGGGCCATTGCTTTCGCAATTCTGTATTGAAATTATGTAAAGATCCAGAAGGGCATCCCTCTTCTATGAAGAAGATCGAAATAGAGAGCGGCAATTTTGACACATTGATTCGCTTAAGTAGATTGGGGTATGGAATGACATTATTGCCATACCTCACTGCAGCCGATTTAGCGAAAGAACAACAGAAGTTCTTAAAACCACTAGATAATCCCATTCCTACCCGAATGATCAGCGTGGTCTGTTTGCAATCGCATTATAAGAAGCGCATGGCGAAAGTATTGGTTGAGGCTTTGTCTGCCTGCATACCCGATAGATTGAAAGAGGAAAAGCATTCGATAATAAAGCCCTTCTAAAATAGATTGGACTATTGGGTAGGAGGAGAATAAAAAAAGGCGGCTGAATTTCAGCCGCCTTTTTTTAGTAAAATCGATTAGAAGAAAGGTCTTTAGGGGGTAACGGTTAAAGGGGTTTGAGAAACGAGCATTTTCGCGAAATAAATGTTTTTGCTTCCAATGGTTTCTTTGTTCAGCGTATAGGCCGAAACTGCTAAAAGCTCTCCACTTATTAATGAGAGAGAAGATAATTCACTGGAGGAGAAAGTATAACTACTTACGCTTCCTGGCAAAGTAACAGAGAGGTTCTCTCCTATGGTAAATGATGTAGAATCGGCATAGACAAGGCCACTAACCGATACAGTAAAGTCTGAAGACTTGGAGAGCGTTGACGAGGATGTGAACAATCCGATTTCAGGCCAATAGCTATTGTCTACCCGTGTAAAGGAAGGAAACCCATTTCCACCCGATACCTGCCACTCAACATCATTCGATTGGAATTCGAGCAGGCCCATTGTATCCATAAAGCCTGGGAAATAAGCATAGGTGCCTGATAAATATGTCATTTTACGTCCTTCCACAAAAACATCGCCCACAGAAACGGGTGAGCCATTGTTGTTTACAAAGACTCCAAATGGCACACTTTGAGAAAGTTCAATAGGGCCAAACGGACTGTCTTGGGTTGTTCTTTGTATGAGAGCATACACCACAGCATCTGCATCTGTTGGCGTTGGATTTCCTTGATTGGAATTATTATTATTGCTTGAAGCAGGTGGTGTGAGTGGAGTAGGATCGTCTTTCTTGCAAGCAAAAGAAAGAAGAATTAATCCAGCTAAAAGGAGAGGGAACTTTTTAATAGAGTGCATATGCATGTATTAATATATTCAAATGTAAGGAAGTCCTACATATTATTCTTCTTGAATTGTTTCTCTTTATGGAATAGAAATAAAAAAACTCCGATTACTTTGTCGGAGTTTTTGGGCGGCTGCCTTTCTTATTTTCTTATTAGAGTGATTCGGATATCTGCGTTAACGGTTATGCCTAGACCAGGAACGGTAGTAGGAATAGTAGAAGACCAAACTTGAAGATCGGCTTCGTTTACCTCTACATCGTAAATTGTTGTTTCGCCATTCTGGTCGAAGACGACCTTCGTATCGCTTGACAAAACACTCCAAGTTCCTTGTCCAGCTTGAGAAATCGGAAATCCTTGTCCTACACCTAGTGGATTCTCAATATCGAATCCGTAATCGTAATTCACACTATTGGGTGAAGCGACAATGTTAAAATCCCCGAACACATTATCGGCCGGACCAGTTAAGTCAATGGGATTGAATGGATCGAGTGGATTTGGAATCGAAGCATCATAGAATAAGTCTGTCATTTCCCAATTGCCTACCAATCTTGCGGTAAGAGCAGAGTTGTTATTGTTGTTGTTGTCGTCTTTGTCTTTTGAACAACCAAATCCGATGGCCAATACAATTAGTAGAAGGAATAGTTTTTTCATGAGGGAATTTTATCAAAGATAAATTATTAGCTGTTTATTTCTATGAATCGGTCGATGTGCTTGCTTTTTCCAAAGAGCACCAGTAAATCTTCTGCCTCAAGAGCAGACCCTGCTGCTGGAATTCCGAGTATATGATACTCATCCTTCGTCTTCCGAAGGAGGGTTACAAGATTCAGTTGGTACTTCTCTCTAAGGCCGATTGCATCTAACGAACGCTTAGCAATAGACTTTGGTGCCTGAACCTCAATTATCTCATAATCGTCTGGTAGAGACATACACATTAATACGCCCGGATTGAATAGCTGCTCAGCAATGTTCTTTCCTACCTCTTCTTCGGGTTGGAGGATTTCTTTTATGCCCATCTTTTCTAAAATGCGTCTTTGGGTGATTCCTTGAGCGCGTGCAATAATCCTTTTCACACCTAATTCTTGAAGAAGAAAAGTGGTGAGTAGCATTGCCTGGAAGTTTGCGCCAATGGAAACAATTACAGCATCTAAGTCCTGTATGTTTTGAGACTCTAAAGAGCGCTTATCCGTAGAGTCCATGGTAACGGCGTACGCCACATCATTTTTAATGCTTTCCACCTTTTCCTCATCCGAATCAATGGCAATAACTTCACTTCCTTTAAGTGAAAGTTTTCGAGCTATACTACTTCCGAATTGACCAAGGCCAATAACGGCAAATTTCTGTTTCATTTTAGATTTTTGAAAGTGCTTGTTCGATATCTTTCACCAGGTCATCTGCTTCTTCAATGCCAACACTTAGGCGAATGAGAGAGTCAGATAATCCGGCTTTCATCCTTTCTTCTCTGGGTATAGATGCATGAGTCATACTTGCCGGGTGACCGCAAAGCGATTCAACTCCACCCAAGGATTCGGCCAAGGTAAATAGTTTCAATTTAGAGAGGAAGCTTCTTGCATCTGCTTCTTTGTCTCCTTTAATAATGAAGGAAATCATTCCTCCAAAATCGCTCATTTGTTCTGCAGCAATGGCATGGCTATTATGAGACATTAAGCCGGGCCAGTATACTTTTTCTACTTGAGCATGCCTATCTAAATAGTGGGCAATGGTCTTTGCATTTTCACTGTGCCGTTGCATTCGAAGGTGCAAGGTTTTAATTCCTCTTAGCACCAAGAAACAATCCATTGGGCCAGGAACTGCACCCGCGGAGTTTTGTATGAAGAGGATGCGATCTGCAAGTGCCTCCTCTTTCACCACAACTATTCCAAGAACTACATCGCTATGTCCGCCCAAGTATTTCGTGGCAGAGTGTACCACAATATCTGCTCCTAGATTAATTGGCTTTTGTAGGTATGGAGTTGCGAAAGTATTGTCTACTACAAGGTCAAAAGAATACTTCGACTTAAGGGCTGCAACTGCTTTAATATCGATAATTTTTAGCAGCGGATTGGAAGGTGTTTCAATCCATACCAGCTTTGTTTTCGGAGTCAGTACTTTTTCAACATTCTCAAAATCGGTCATGTCTACAAATTTGAAGACGATGCCATATTGAGCATAAAGCTTGGTGAATAGACGGTAGGTTCCGCCGTAAAGGTCATTGGTAGAAACTACTTCATCGCCTGGCTTCAAAAGGCGTACTACGGCATCTACAGCAGCAATACCACTTGCAAAGGCAATGCCTCTTTTGCCATTTTCTAATACCGCAAGATTGTCTTGCAAAGCGGTGCGTGTAGGATTGTGTGATCTAGAATATGCATAGCCTTTATGCTCGCCAGGAGCACTTTGGGCGTAAGTTGAAGTAAAGTAAACAGGCGTCATTACAGCGCCTGTTGAAGGATCAGGAGTTTGTCCAGCATGAACGGCTTGTGTTCCAAATCCAGGAGATTCACTTTTTATCATATCATCACTTAGCAAGGAGCAAAGGTAATTAAGCAGAAAGAGCCTTTACCTTTGGCCGTTTAGAAAAAATAGATGAAGGATAAGCGTATGGCGCACCTTGCACTTTTATGTGTTGCCGCCATCTACAGCATAAATTATATATGGGCCAAAGACGTAATGCCAGCCTATGTGCAATCTTCGGGCTTCATCTTTTTACGCGTTGCAGGAGCATCTATCCTGTTTTTTATTTTGCACTTAAGCAAAGGCTTTTCATGGCCCGAAAGGGCTGATGTGGGTCGCCTATTTCTATGTGGATTATTAGGCGTTGCAGGCAATCAGCTGTTTTTCTTCAAAGGTTTGAGTATGACGTCGCCTGTGAACAGCTCTATCATTATGACCATCTCACCACTTCTAGTTGTTCTACTCGGTGCGCTGCTGCACAAAGACAAAATTTCTAGAAATAGGTGGCTCGGATTGGCCATTGCAGGAGGGGCAGCCTTAACCTTAATTATTGCAGGCAGTGAACTGAATTCGATTCAAAGCCATCCTTTGGGCGACTTCTTCATTCTTCTAAACGCAAGTTTTTATTCTGCTTATTTAGTTGTTGTGCAGCCCTTGATGAAAAAATATCCACCCGTTAAAGTCATACAATGGGTTTTTATGGCCGGCCTGTGCATCGTTGTACCCATAGGTTTTAATCAGGTTTTAGAAATCGAATGGACTCAATTGCCTAGTGGCATTTTATTGAGGATGTCTTTTGTTATAGTCTTTACAACCTTTGTTGCCTACCTCTTTAATATTTATGCGGTTTCGAAATTGGGAAGTGCAACTACCGGTATGTACATCTATCTGCAGCCTTTTTTGGCGAGTGTATTTGCCGCTTTATCTGGAATGGAAATACCAAACCTTTTGCAATTGATGATGGGCGGATTGGTAATATTTGGAGTTTTTATAGGAAGTATGAACACAAGCGTGAAAAAACTAGGCAATACGAAAGCATGATGTTAAATTTAGATCAGCCTCAATCGCCAAGCGTATCTTTTCGCTCTTGAAATAGAAATCAATGGATAATAATGAGTTTTTAGATTCGAATCGTGATTCCTGGAATAAACGCACTCCAGTGCATATCGACTCGCATTTTTACAATCAAGAAGAATGGCTGGCGGGCAAGAGTAGCTTGAATTCAATAGAATTGGATTTGCTTGGTGACCTAAAAGGCAAATCGATTCTACATCTTCAATGTCACTTTGGACAAGATTCTATTTCTTTTGCTCGGATGGGCGCTGAGGTAGTAGGAGTAGATCTTTCGCCCGTGGCGGTAGAAAAGGCAAATAGCTTTGCGGCTGAACTAGAGGTAGATGCAAAGTTTCTTTGTGGAGATGTTCTAAATTTTGAGCATCCAGATGGGGCCTTGTTCGATTTGGTCTATGTTAGTTATGGAACCATTGTTTGGTTGCCTGATCTCAGCAAATGGGCAGAAGTAATTTTTAAGCATTTAAAGCCAGGTGGAAGCTTTGTTTTTGTAGAATTTCATCCACTTACCTATGCGCTAAATGCCAACTTTAGCGCATGGATGTACAGCTATTTCAATACAGGTCCTCAAATAGAGAAAGAATTGGGAACCTATGCCAATCCATCTGCACCCATAGAATCAACAACCTATACTTGGAATCACTCTATGTCAGAAATAATAAATGCATTAATCGGTGCAGGTTTTAGTATCAAGTTATTGAATGAATACGACTATTCTCCCTATAACTGCTACCAAGATTTGGTAGAAAGTGAGCCGGGTAAATGGCGGAATAAGAACCTAGGGAATAAACTGCCTATGGTTTTTGCGCTCGACTGCCACAAACCAATCGATTAGAACTATGTTTAAACGAATGGAAGACCTCAATTTACACTCCTTACCTTTGTAAAAATTCAATTTATGATTCGATCAATGACTGGCTTTGGCCGCTGTGAATCTGAAACACAAGACTATAAAATAGCAGTTGAGGCACGCTGTCTAAATGCGAAACAATTAGATCTCAGCCTTAGGATGCCTTCTTCATTGCGCAGTATTGAACAGGATATCCGAAATATGACTCAAGAAATGGTCTCAAGAGGCAAGCTCGATGTATCTGTTCATATCCAAGGGCTTTCTTCATCCTCTAGTACTGTAATTGATCCAGTACAGTTTGACGCCTATCTAAAACAGCTTCAAGACTTGAGTAGTAAGCACAATCTAAAGAGTGATTTACTATCTATAATAGTAAAGATGCCAGAGGTGTTGAAACAAGAAGAGGAGGTGCCGCTCGACGATCTCTTTTCGGAAATATTGAGCTGTATGAAGGAGTGCTTGAATCGATTGGATATTCATCGCACCCAAGAAGGAGAAGTCTTGGAAAAGGATATGTCTGCCAATTGCGCAGACATAGCTTCTGCCATTTCGCTCATAGAACCTCTGGAAGCAGAGCGCAAAGAAGCAATGCGTGGTCGATTAACTCAGGCAGCGGAAGCTTTGTCGATTGATCTAGATCCAACGCGTTTCCAACAAGAAATGATCTTCTATTTAGAGAAATGGGATATCAATGAAGAAAAGGTTCGATTGAAAAGTCATTTGAATTTCTTCAAAGAAGAAATGGATAAAGGAGAAAAGCAGGGACGAAAGCTGCACTTTATTTCCCAAGAAATGGGAAGAGAAATTAATACGATTGGCTCAAAATGCAATCATTCTGAAATCCAGAAACAAGTAGTCCGAATGAAAGATCATCTAGAGCAGATTAAAGAGCAATTGGGTAATATATTGTAGAATGAAAGAGGGGAAACTCATCATTTTAAGTGCGCCCTCTGGAGCGGGAAAGACAACCATTGTCAAATATTTGACAGAAAATATTCCGAATTTAACATTCTCTGTTTCGGCTACAACAAGGGAGCCAAGAAAGGGAGAAAAGGAAGCTGTAGATTACTATTTCCTTAGTGTAGAAGAGTTTGGAGCCAAGATTGAAAACAAAGAATTCATTGAGTATGAGAATGTATACCCCGGACTTTATTACGGAACACTGCATAGCGAAGTAGATCGCATTTGGAATTCGGGCAAGGATGCGGCTATTGATATGGATGTGATGGGTGGAATGCACTTGAAAGAGATTTTTGGAGAACGTGCTCTTTCCATATTCATCAAACCTCCATCGATTGAAGTGTTGGAACAACGCCTCAGAAAGCGAGGTACTGAAACAGAGGAGAAGATTAGCATGCGACTTATGAAAGCAGAAAAAGAAATAGAATCGGCGCCAAAATTCGATGTGGTTGTATTAAATGATATGCTCGAAATAGCCATTCAAGAAGTAGTTTCTGAAGTAACTGAATTCCTTGCGAAATGAGAATTGGCCTCTTCTTTGGATCTTTCAATCCGGTACACATTGGCCACTTAGTTATTGCACAATACATTCAACAGTTTTCTGAGCTAGATGAGGTGTGGATGGTTGTTTCGCCGCAAAATCCGTTCAAAAAATCAAACTCTTTACTGCCCGAAAGACAGCGCTTTAATTTGGTGCAAGAAGCCATAGAGCAAATAGATGGATTAAGAGCCTCCGATGTTGAATTCGGCTTGCCCAAGCCCAGCTATACCGTGCTTACACTTACTCATCTCAAAGAGCTCTATCCGAATAATCAGTTTGAGTTAATCATGGGAGCAGACAACCGGAATAATCTTGCTAAGTGGAGAAATGGAGATTATATTATTAAAAATTATCCCATTTGGGTTTATCCGCGAAAGGGAGAAGTTCAATCTGAAGTTCCTCCTGGAACGCATTGGGTAGATGCTCCGATTATGGAGCTTTCTTCTAGCTTTATTCGAAATGCCATCCTTCATAAAAAGGATGTTCGTTTTATGCTTCATCCCAGTACTTGGGAGTATATAGAACACAATAATTTTTTCCGATAAGTACGATAGATTATGGCCCATCTTCCCCTCATATCGCGCATTCAAGAATGGGTTGAGCAAAGAGATCCTCAAGATTGGAAGCACTTACTCATTGTTCTACCTAGCAGGCGTTCTGCACTTTTCTTGCAGAAATCACTTGCAGCAAAAGCACAAAAGCCCGTAGTAATGCCTCTAATTGTGCCTGTTGAAGAGTTCTTTTTAAAGTTGGTTGGCGGAAGAAGAAGTAGCTCAGAGGAAGAGCTTTTTATGCTGTATGAAGCCTATCGCGAAACACATACCCATCCGGAGTCATTCGATTCTTTTCTAAAATGGGGCCCAATTCTTCTGCGAGATCTAGATGAAAGCGATCGGAATATTGCAGATAACAACGCGCTTTTTAGTTTTTTAACCGATATTAAAAGACTAGAGAACTGGGATATTGCTGCGGAAGAAGATAGAACAGATTCGATTAAACGCTATCTCAGTTTTTGGGAGAAATTGGTCAATACGCAGTCGGTCTTTCATAGAATTTGCAACGAGTCTTCTAGTTTGACTCAAGGATTGGTTTACCGTAAAGCAGCGGAGAATTGGAAGGAATTATGGCCTGTCTTTAAGGAACGCAACCTCATAAATTCCGTTTTATTTGCCGGACTAAATGCCATGAATAGGGCAGAGGAAGAGATTCTTCAGCAATTATTGAAAACAGATTATTGTAAGGTTCTTTGGGATATTCCTGAATTATTGTTGGATAAAGATCAGGAGGCTGGAAAACACATCCGTGAATATTTAAAATGGAGCGGAACCGATGCGCTTCCAGATTATCAGGCACTTCCGGATAAGCCAAAAACATGGCATGTTCTCAATGCTGCTGGTCCAGTAATGCAAATGAATCATGCTTGCGCCATATTGCAAGACCTCATTGATAAAAAGGGCTATGAAGTTTTAAATCGAACCGCCCTTGTTTTAGCCGATGAGAGTCTTCTACTTCCAGCATTAAACGCACTTCCACCTGGAATTAAAGCGGCCAATGTAACCATGGGATTCCCCATGTCTAATTTGCCTACTAGTCTTTTCATGAATTATTTCTTTGAATTGTGGAAGTCACAAAGAGAGGGGAGGTTTAAAGCAAGTATCTGGAAGATGTTCTGTCAGACCTTTGCATCTCTGACTTCAAAACCTGAGAATGTAGATGGCCTTTCCAATCAAAGTGATTGGTTGGAAATAAAGGAGGAAGATGCAGGAGATTCCATTCTTAAACATTCGCTTTCTGGATCGAATACTACAGATGAAATTCTCAAGAGCGCTAAGCATATCCTCAATGGACTCAAAGCCTTATTGAATAGAAAGCTCGACCTCGATTCGGTAAACGAGCTACTAAAAAAAATTGATATTCTTCAAGAAGTTGAAGCCCGATTTGGCCTGCAAAGGGAGAGCTTGCCTTGGCTTTTTCGAACGTTAGTGCAAGAGAGTACCTTGGCATTTAAAGGAGAGCCATTGGAAGGTTTTCAATTAATGGGAATTCTAGAATCAAGAGCACTCGATTTTGAGTATGTAATTATGACCTCGGTAAATGAGGGAATTTTGCCGAAGGGTAGAGCAATACAGTCCCTATTTCCACCCGAAGTCCGAAAGTCCTTTAAGCTGCCAGACTATCAAGAAAAGGACAGCATTTATGGATATCATTTCTTTCGATTATTAAACGGAGCTAAAGAGGCTTGGCTTCTGTATGATTCTTCTGAAACCGCTCTTTCGGCTTCAGAACCCAGTCGCTTTCTACTTCAACTTCAATGGGAATGGTCAAAGCGGTTTAAGGGAGATCTATGCATTAAAAGTGCAGGATTGAGCCTGTCTAAGGATGAGGTTGAAGAGGAAAAAGAAATTGAGAAAACCGAAGAGATCATAGTTCAATTAAAGCAAATGGCAGCCAAAGGATTTAGTCCCTCCGCCCTTGCACTATACCTCAAAGACCAAATCTTATTCTTTCAGCGATATAGTATTGGATTTCAGGGCGGATCGGATGAGAATATCTTGAATCCTCTGAGCATTGGAAATATTATTCACGAAAGTTTAGAGCGATTATTTGAACCTTTAAAGAATGAAATTCTTTCTCCAGAGCTCATGCAAGATTGCCGCAATAAAGCCGCTGAAATTGCAAAGCATATTGCCGCTGAGAAGTACGCTATCGATCCTGCCAAGTTAACAGGAGTGAATGCCCTTGAATGGGATATGCTGTTGAAGCAAATCGATTTAATTCTTCAGTCTGAGAAAAAGAGAATTCAAAAAGAAGAAGTGGTACTTCTTGACGTAGAAAAATCTGTTCGTATCGAAATTAGCGAAGGAATTGCCCTCAGAGGAAAAATTGATAGAGTAGAAAAGATCAATGGCAAAAGAGTAATTGTTGATTATAAAACGGGATATGTAAATCAAGGGGAATTAAAGGCCTTGACTATCGACGAATCTATCTTAGAAAAGCGTTATGCCTTCCAACTACTTTGCTATGCATTAATGGAGTCTGAGATAAGCGGTGAAGAGGTAAGAGCAGGTTTGATAGTGAGTAAAAAGTGGCAGGATGGATTGCTATACTTAAGTCCTAAGGGTAAACCAAAGGAGTTGTTTTACCTCGATGAAAAAGACAAGGAAGTTTTTAAAGCCATTGTAAAGCAGCTCATAGAAGAAATCCTTTCCCCAGAATTGAATTTTGTTTCTCCCACTCTAGTCAAAGAAGATTCAGATGAAGAATAAGTTTCCAAATTCGGAAGATCTTTTGTCAGCCAAAAAATATGTTCAGAAGTATGCGCATAGAACACCTATAATGAGCAGTTGGCAGATCAATGAGAAATTGGGTTGCACGGTATATTTTAAATCAGAACATCTGCAGAAAACAGGCTCTTTTAAGGCACGTGGAGCTTTAAATGCATTAATGAGCCTTATGGAAGAGGGCATGCCAAAGGGTGTGGTTACCCATTCTTCGGGAAATCATGGCCAAGCATTGGCATGGGCAGCTAAAATACTAGGGATTCGTGTTGTGGTTGTCATTCCACGGAATGCTCCTGAAGTAAAAGTAGCGGCGGTAAAGGCCTATGGTGCAGAGATCGTTTTCTGCGAACCCAATTTAGAATCGAGAGAGAAACAGTGTCTAGAAATTCACGAAGAAAGAGGTTTTGATATGGTTCCTCCATTCGATGATTATAGAATAATTGCAGGTCAATCGACCATGATGCAAGAAGTACTCGAACAAATAGAAGATTTTGACTCTGCTGTCATTCCTGTAGGTGGAGGCGGATTGATTTCGGGAAGTTTATTGGCAGTTGAAAACGATGGGCGTGCATTGAAGATATTTGGAGCAGAACCAAGCGCATCAGGAGATGCCATTGAATCTTTCCGCTCGGGAATTAGAGTGAAAAAGGGTGGTGCAGATACAATAGCCGATGGTCTTCGAACCGCACTGGGTGAGCGCAATTTTGATATAATTAGTAAAAAAGCAGAGGATATTTTGCCCGCTTCAGAAGAGAATATTCAAATTGTATTAAAGTGGATATATCTCTATTTAAAGCAGGCAGTTGAACCTTCAGCAGCCGTTTCTCTAGCGGCTATTTTAGAGAATGCCGATCGGTTTAGAGGAAAGAAAGTGGTTTCAATCCTTTGTGGGGGAAATCTAGATCTAAAAGCCCTTCCATTCTGAGAGCGGATGGGCTACTTTTGTTAAACCAAAAAACAGGATTATGCACTTTGGCGTTATCACCTTTCCAGGTTCGAACTGCGATCAGGATATGATTTATACATTAGAGACAACCTTGGGTCAAAAGGTGAGTACTTTATGGCATAAAAATTCTGAATTAGGCGATCTTGATGTGGTGGTTTTACCCGGAGGATTCTCGTTCGGAGATTATTTGCGCAGTGGAGCTATTGCTCGTTTTTCTCCTATCATGCAAGCGGTTATCGAATTTGCAAATAAAGGTGGATGGGTTATTGGTGTTTGCAATGGATTCCAGATCTTATGTGAAACAGGCCTTTTGCCGGGTACCCTAATGCACAACAATAGCCATCGATTTATCTGCAAAAATGTAGAATTGAAGGCAATCTCGAGGAAAAATGCCATTACTGCAGACTTGTCTTTAGATCAGACCTACACTATACCAATAGCGCATGGTGAAGGGAAGTACTTTGCCGATTCAGATACTATTAAGGAAATGGAAGCGAATGACCAAATTCTTTTCCGCTATTGCACCTCAGATGGCCAAGTAAATGATACGGCGAACCCCAATGGATCTTTAGACAATATTGCTGGTGTATGCAATGCAGCCCATAATGTAATTGGAATGATGCCGCATCCCGAAAGAGCGGCAGATTCGAATCTTAAAAATGAGGATGGCGTCGCACTCTTTAGAAGTTTTATTCAAAGAGCCAGCGGTAAATAGAAGGCTATTTTAGTTCAGCTAAGAATCGCATCGTATCAACACCATCTGCATAGTCGTTTAGCTTAGGAGACTGGGCTTTTCCAAAAGAATCCTTTCTAGGAAACCAATCTATTTCATTGCCAATAACCAGCTGAATACTTTCTTCTTGTAAAAGAATTTCCTCTTTCGCGGATTCGATATTGTCATAAAAAGAATAGTGAATAACGGACACAGGCGAGTGCAAGCTTTCCTCTTCCCTCACAATGAAAAATCCATTTTCTAGAAATTTCACCTTATTGAGCATAAATAGGCTTCTGTGATAATCGTAATTATCTCCATACGCTTTTTGATTGGCAATATTTTGAAAAGGGAAAATGGCTTTAAAGAGTCTATCTAAATCAAAGCCTTTTGGAAGGAATAATTTGGTGACCGATCGGCATCCTAGTCCATGAAAAGCCAAAATATCATCTGCTAATCCATTTAAATCTTGCTCAGATTCAGATCCATTCAGTAAAGCAATAGAAGTTCGTCCCTTTCTTAACAAACAGGGGTATTTGCCAAAATAATATTGAAAATAGCGGGTGCTATTGGTGCTACCTGTGGCAATAACTGCCTCAAAACCAATTATTTTGCCATCGGCAATACGGGTGCAATTTTTAAGCTCAGGAGAATGTTCCTCTAGAAAGTGTAGCAGATACGGTATGAGGTGTTTATCGTCAGAAGATGGTTTCATGACTAGATTATTACCGGAAAGCAAGACACATAATGCATCGTGAAATCCGACCATAGGAATATTTCCTGCCATAACAATGGCGATCCATTTCGTTTTGCTTTCATTCAATTGTGGATAGCCATCCAACCAAAGATCTAGGGTTGATTTATTTAGAACAGCAGACCATTCTTTCAATGCTCTGAGAACCGAATCTTCGGTAAACCAAGCATTGAAGGAAACCTGTCCTTTTACAATGGCGTCTAGACCCGTATACCAAGCCTTGGGAAAGGATCTTTTGGGATTCTCAGAAGTATCAAGAAACTCTTGGAGGAATTGACCAAGAAGAAGGAAGCTTTTTAGGCGGTTTTGAAGTAGAGGGCCTTTCGACATGCTTTATATTTGTATGCAAAATTACACGACCTCATCTTATTTGATATGGCAATAGAAATTACCGATGAATGTATTAATTGCGGGGCATGTGAACCAGAATGTCCAAACAATGCTATTTATGAGGGTGCTCAAGAGTGGCGCTTTTCAGATGGCACTTCGTTGAAAGGCAATGTGGTTCCACCAAAGGGAGGTAGTTTTGATGCCGATTCAACCCAAGAACCAGGTAGTTACGACGTTTATTTCATCGTTACAGATAAATGTACCGAATGTCAAGGATTTCATGAAGAGCCTCAATGTGCAGCAGTTTGTCCTGTAGATTGTTGTGTTCCAGATGAAGATAATGTTGAAACAGAAGCGCAATTGCTATCTAAAAAAGACTTTCTTCATCTTTAAAGAAATACACTTCATGAGTAGGGTCAGCGTTTTGAAAAGTATGTGCAGAACATTACTTTTAGTACTATTGCCTCTTTATGCATTCGGGCAGATTGCGCCCATGCATATTCGCCCCAATATGCCCCTCGATTCTCTTGCTTATGCGGTGCTTGCAGCACCCTATGATTCTCAAAGAGTTACAGCCAACGAATGGCTGATTAGGCGCTTGGAAGACACCCTGATTCGCCCTGAGAGTTATCTGCTAAACTTTGAAGAGATCAAATCCATTTCTAGGCTAAGGTCAGATGACAATCGATTCAGTATTTGGACATGGCAATTACCGCGGAAAGGAGGCAAGTTTGATCATTTTGGTTTTATCATCTTACCGGGGGAGGAAGAAAATCGCTTAGTTTCTCTTGTTGATACGGTAAAAAGTTTTGAGCTTCCGCACTACCAGCAACTCTCTCCAGCCAATTGGTATGGAGCTATATACTATAGTATTAAGACAGTAAAGGCCAAGGGAAGAGAGTATTATGTGGTTTTGGGATTCGATCAGAATGATTTATTGGAACGTAGAAAGCTAATTGACGCAATCAGTTTTGCAGGAAAGAATGACCGCATGATCCGCTTTGGCGAGCGGTTTTTCGACCTCAGAGATTTTCAGGGCTTTAAGTTTAAGCGAGCTCCTTACCGCCTATTCTTGAGATATGGGGCTGAGAGAACGGCCATGTTGAGGTGGGATAAGAAAGGAAAACAGATCCAGATGGATCACTTAGTTCCAGACGATGCCTCCATGCAAAAGATGTATCGTTTTTATGGACCTGATTTTTCGTATGATGCTTTGGTTTTTAAAAAGGGCAAGTGGAATTTGGAGTTAGGAGCAGACATTCGATCTGAGGTGGAAGCGCCCATTCGACCACCTGATAAGGAACGAGGACTTCCACCACCGAAATAAAAGAGCGTTAGAATATTAATAAGACCTTAATGTGCAAGACCTCAGCTTTTGTTAGTTTTGCCATCCATTAAGTTATTCATAAAAAATCATGAAGAAACACAATTACTCTGCAGGCCCTTGCATCTTGCCACAAGAAGTTTTTAAACAAGCAAGTGATGCCTTATTGAATTTTGACAATTTGGATTTGTCGCTCATTGAGATCTCGCATCGGAGCAAAAATTTTGTTTCTGTAATGGATAATGCAGTCCAATTGGTAAAGGATATTTTGGGTGTTCCATCGGGTTATTCCGTTTTGTTTCTTCAAGGAGGGGCGAGTCTGCAGTTTTGTATGATTCCCTACAATATGATGAAGGTCAATGCTGGAAAAGCATCGTATTTGGTAACGGGAACTTGGGCGAGCAATGCACAAAAAGAGGCCTCACTTTTTGGAGAGTCTCATACAGTTGCATCTTCGAAAGATCAAAATTTCAACTATATACCCAAAGGCTTTACAGTGCCATCCGATTCGGATTATTTTCACTGCACAAGCAATAATACCATTTTTGGTACACAGATGAAAGCGTTTCCAGAGGTAGGAGTTCCAACTATTTGCGATATGTCTTCCGATATATTTTCGCGGAAAATTGATGTGAGTAAGTTTGATATGATTTATGCGGGGGCACAGAAGAATATGGGTCCAGCAGGTACAACTTTGGTGATAATCAAAGATGAACTTCTTGGTAAAAGTGGAAGGGCAATACCTTCTATGTTGGATTACCAAACACATATTGCAAAAGACAGTATGTACAATACACCACCTGTTTTTGCAATTTACGTCAGTATGCTTACTCTAGAGTGGTTGAAAAAAAGTGGCGGAATAGAATGGATGGAAGAAGTGAATAATAAGAAGGCAGGTTTGCTGTATTCAGAAATCGATCGAAATCCATTGTTTAAAGGAACGACGGCAACAGAAGATAGATCGAATATGAATGGCTGCTTTTTATTAAATGATGAAAGCGGTGCCGAGGCATTTGATGCCTTGTGGAAGTCAGCAGGTATTGTTGGAATAAATGGTCATAGATCGGTTGGAGGATATAGAGCAAGTATGTATAATGCATTAACAGCAGAAAGCGTACAGACTTTGGTAGATGTTATGCGCGAATTTGAAAGAACAAAAGGATAAAATGAAAGTATTAGCAAACGACGGAATCAGTGCAGTAGGAGCAGAGAAGCTCTCAGCAGCTGGGTATACAGTAATAACAGATACAGTTGCTCAAGAGCAATTAGGTGCTTATATCAATGAAAATAAGGTGGAAATTCTCTTGGTGAGAAGTGCAACCAAAGTCAGAGAATCGCTCATTAACGAATGCCCAGGTATTAAACTTATAGGCAGAGGAGGGGTTGGAATGGACAATATAGATGTTGAATATGCTCAATCTAAGGGTGTAAAGGTTGTCAATACGCCTGCTTCTTCATCCGACTCAGTTGCCGAAATGGTATTTGCTCATTTATTTGGAATGGTGCGTTTTTTACATGACTCTAATCGTCAAATGCCCCTGAGTGGTGAAAGCAATTTTAACAAGCTAAAGAAGGCATATTCTAAAGGTATTGAGTTAAATGGAAAGACGTTGGGAATTATTGGTTTTGGTAGAATTGGACAAGCAGTAGCAAGAAGAGCTATTGGTTTGGGAATGAATGTAATCGTGGGAGATCTAGAACTAGGGAAGGCAACCAAGGTTGAACTGCGCTTTTTCAATGGAAATACGATGTCTTTTGATTTTGTTAATCAGCCTATAAATGACGTGATTTCACAAAGTGATTTCATTAGTCTTCATGTACCAAGTGCAGGAAAACCAATTATTGGTAAAAAGGAGTTGGAATTAATGAAGAAGGGTGCTTTTATTGTAAATGCTGCTCGTGGAGGTGTAGTTGATGAGGTAGCATTAATAGAAGCCCTCCATAGCGGACATATTGCAGGCGCAGGCTTAGATGTTTTTGAAAACGAGCCTACTCCCGCCATGACGGTTTTAATGAATACGAAGGTTAGTCTAAGTCCACATATTGGGGCAGCTACTTTGGAAGCTCAAGATCGAATAGGAGAAGAGTTAGCAGATCTAATTGTAGAGGCATTCGGAAGAATTTCTGCCTAAATCATACAACTGAATAAATTGGAAAAGAATCTTTTAGAGGCTAAAGATGCTTCAGGTGAAGCGATTAGTCCTTTGCTTCCTGAAGAAGTAAAGAACTACCTAATCGATATTGATGGAACAATTACAGACGATGTTCCAAACGAAGAGCCAGAAAGGATGCATACCTGTCTTCCTTATCTCGATGCTCTTGAAATACTCAATAAATGGTATGATGAAGGGCATGTTATTACGTTTTTCACTTCAAGAACAGAGGCTCACAGAGAGATAACAGAGGAATGGTTAACCCTACATGGATTTAAATATCACGGAATGCTAATGGGCAAGCCTAGAGGTGGGAACTACCATTGGATAGATAATCACATTGTACGTGCCACACGCTTTCATGGTAAATTCACAGATCTAGTTGTAAAGTCCAAGGAAATAGAGGTGTTTAGAAGGTAAGTGCAGTATAGTAATACCAAGAAATGTCGAAGAAAACGCTTTTACTCCTCTCAGATGCTGAGATAAAACAAAGAGACCATTTGGTTCTAAGTCATGTTAGCTTCACGCTAGATGAAGGGGAATCGGCGTATTTAATCGGATCTACCGGAAGTGGAAAATCCAGCCTACTCAAGACTTTGTATGCCGACTTACCACTGAATGAAGGAAATGCATCTATAGCGGGGTTTAATTTATCGAGTCTAGCTGAAAGTGAAATACCCTTTTTAAGAAGGAAGTTGGGAATTGTATTCCAAGATTTCCAGCTCCTAACGGATCGAACCGTCTCAGATAATTTATCCTTTGTTCTAAGGGCCACAGGTTGGAAGGTAAAGTTGAAAATCGAAAAGCGAATCCAAGAAGTTCTAGATAAGGTTGGCATGGGATCAAAGAGCTATAAAATGCCGCATCAACTGTCTGGAGGTGAGCAACAGAGAATAGCTATTGCTCGAGCATTGTTGAATGATCCTGAGGTTATATTGGCAGATGAACCCACTGGTAATCTAGACCCTTCCACCTCTGAAGAAATAATGATTCTACTGCGCGAGGTTTGCCAAAATCAAAGAGCTATGCTTATGGCAACGCATGACTATGCTCTTATTCTCAAATTCCCTGGTAGAACTTTACGCTGTTCAAATGGCATTATAGAGGAGGTAGTTCAGAACAGTCTGTAGGCGATATTAAATCTTATTGAGAATAATAATCTCACCCGGACCACCATCTATTTCTGCAACTCCACACCTATTGCAAATGAATTCTCCATATTGCTCGATTAAGTTTATTTCTCTTATTTCCGTGCAATTGACCTCCTTTATTTCATGAGCATATCGGAAATTAATAGAATCGGTTTCACCCAGAACAACTCTTATTTCTAGCAAATCTCCTCGGTTCGTGGGAAGCGTACAGGCTACATATCGACTATTTTGCTGTGTTCCTTTTTTTACGGTGGTCGGTAAATTTATTTTGACTCCATCTTCGAAAACATAGAACTTTGCACTATCAGGATTGTAAACGCTATTCACACCATACCACAATTCAGTGCCAGTAGCTGTCTCTAAATTGAACTTTGATTGATTCTCGACCAAGGGCACAATTTGGTCGCACTGTTTGCATGAAGTGGACAAAAGAAGAGTTGAGAGACCTAAAATAAAAAGTATTCGATACATAATTGAAGCATAGCTAAGGGAGCGCTAAAATAATGATATTGCGCACCCCTTAGTAAAGCTGGAATGATTTCTATTTTAATTTCTTCATTTAATACCGATGTTCGACGCTTAGTCTCAGATTTAAGCCATCAGCTCAATGAGATTAATGCGTTGTGGGAGATTCTAATTCATGACAATGGCTTACAAGAATCTTTTCGTTCGAATATGATTGAAGTGTTTGAAAGTCAGGAGCATGTGCGTTTCTTTTTCAACCAAACATCTTCCAGTCGTTCGGCAAGTAGAAACTGGTTAGCCCGTAATTCACGCTTCGATTTCCTCCTTTTTATAGATGCAGATGCTGGAATTGTAGATGAGAAATTTATAGCGCGTTATTTAGACTCCTGTACGAAGGATACCGTACTTGTTGGTGGCACTGCCTATCGCGATTCGACACCTAAGAGGGAAGAGTTATTGCGATGGAAGTACGGCAAAGTGCGTGAGGCTGTTTCTGCAATTGATCGAAATCGCTCGCCCTGGAGTTCTTTCTCCTCTTTTAATTTTCTGGTTCATAAAACGTGGGCAACGAAAATTCCTTTTGATGAGAGTATTCAAGAATATGGCCATGAAGACACTCTTTTGGGAATGGAATTTAAAAATTGGTGTGTGCCTATTTTACACATTGAGAATCCACTATACCACGATGGCCTTGATAATTCGGATATGTTTTTAGAGAAATCTAAGACTGCCGTTAGGACGCTCAAAGGGCTCATAAACCGAGGAATGATTGATGAGGATGTTACTCTTTTTAAGTATTATAATTATTTAAAAAAGCTACATCTAACACCTCTTATAGGATTGTTATTTTCTATGTCAAGAAGGCTATTAGAGCAACAAATTCTCTCTTCTAGCCCTAACATTTATCTTTTTGATCTGTATAGACTGCTTTACCTATGCAGTCTCAAATCTTAAATTTACATACTCTTTATCATTTTTAAGAGTTGTTCTTTTTTCCTGTTTGCAACCGGAATGCGAGAGCCATCCTCCATAATCATATATCCGCCATCTGCAGGGACATATCTCTTCACATAATCCATATTGATTAAATGAGACTTATGAATGCGTTCGAATCTATGCGCATTGAGCATATTGTCGTATTCTTTTAAAGTCTTGCTTGCAAGAATGGGTTTTGCATCTAAGAGTATAAAGTTTGTGTAGTTACTACTTGACTCACAACGAATGATATCTGTTATTTTTAGAATGTGCATGCCGTCATAGGTTGGAACAACAATTCTTTTTGGCATGCCGCCTTTCCCTCTCAGGTTTTCTACTAAGACGCCCAAACCTCTAGATCCCCCCATACCCTTTCTTTCTTCGAGCTTGCGAATGCTTTGAACTAATTCCTCTGGGTCTATAGGCTTTAAGAGATAGTCTAATGCACTGAATTTAATTGCCTTTACTGCAAATTCATCATGTGCTGTAATGAATATAACTTCAGGACGAACATCAGATTCATCCGTAGTTGCCTCCAAACGTTCTAAAAGCTCAAAACCAGTTTCTCCTGAAAGGTTTACATCCAAAAAAAGAACGTCGGGCATATCCTGCTGAATGAGCTCTAAAGCATCTGTAACATTCTCAGCCTCACCAATTACCTCAACCTCAGGGGCAAATAATCTTAATTTAGAAAGCAGTCCTTCTCTTGAGGCGGCCTCGTCGTCTACTATCAATGCTTTTAACATGCTTTCTTTTTTTCAAATTTAACCATTCCATCAGCTTGAAGAACCCCAATGAGCCTGCGCATCATTTGAGTTAAGAATGGATGGATTTAAGACTTTAATCCTCCCAATCGTCTTCCACCTTTGGCAAACGAACGCGAACCAAGGTTCCCAGAGGAGTATTATCACTACTTAATTTATCGCTTATCTCAACTTGTACATCTGTTCCAAGAGACTGCCGAAGTAATTTAAGCCTTTGAGCCGTAATACTCATAGACATACTTTTCCCTTTTTCAAATCCAAGTCTTTTATTGGCAATTTCCTCTGCTGCTTTCCTTCCGATGCCATTATCCTCAATTTCGACCAAAAGGTAGTTGGTCTCCTCAATGAATCGAACCTTCACCCAGCCTTCTCCCATGATAGGTTTTAATCCGTGTTTAACTGCATTTTCAACATAGGGCTGTATAATAAGGGGCGGAACCATAAGAGACTCTTGGAGCTCGTCTTCACAATGAATTTCAAACTCCATTCTTTCTTCTGTTCGTAGACGTTCGAGTTCTAAATAGCTCTTTAGAATATCTATTTCTGTTCTTAGAGGAATTAGATTTTCATGTGCCGATTCGAGTGTGGCTCTTATAAGCCGAGCAAAACTGCTGAGATACCGAACAGCCTGTTTGGGTTCGTTTTTGAAAATGAAGCTAGAAATAGAATCGAGCGCATTGAAAATAAAATGAGGATTCATTTGAAGTCGAAGCGCCATGCCCTCGAGTTTATTCAATTCTCTCTCAACTCTTGTTTCTTCTCTAATCTTTGCTAAACGGCGGCGAATAGTTAAAATACTGAAGGTAGTTACAAGAGCAGCAATGAGGAAAATGAACCAAGGTTTCTGCCAAATGGGTGGAAGAATTTGGAACTTCAAAATGGTTGGTTCAGAACGTAAGCCTGTTCTGGGGTCAAGAGTGAAAAGTTTGAAAGTATAGTTCTCTGGGACAAGGGTCGGAAAAACGGCTTGTTCGTATCCGCTTCCTTCAATACTGTTTCCCTCGCTATCAATGAGTTCATATTCAAAGGCCCATTTGAATAAATCTTTGTCTGGATCTAAGCCAAATTGAATACGCACAAAGCTAGAGTGATAGGGAAGTGTAAATGCCGTTTCATTGTACTGAAGAGGATTTAGACTTTGACTTGAGCTCAGGGCAGTTCTGACTTCAGAAAATAAAGGAGGCGGAATTTCGTACTGGTTTTTAGAACTCCAAGTAATCGAATTTAGACGGCTTTGAGATGCAATTAGGAAATAGGAACTTGTCAATAAGATTTGAGCATCTTGTGGATTATCTATTAAATAATCTGACCCCAAAGCCAATGATAAAGTGGTGTTTCCATTCCTCGCATCCCATTTTTGGAAGATGCAAAAGCGCTCATACAGGAATAGAAACTCTCCTGTTTTTGTCTGAGAGAGTCCGATTAAAGGGGTTGTTTGCTCAAGTATAATTTCGCTGTTCAACCATTTTTGATTTTCAAGATCAAGCCATTGAAACCTACTTGAAGCAGAAACGACAGCCCAATTGCCTAGATCAGATTCTACAAATCCTATCCAATTATTCTTTTCTTTTGGTTTGTCGAAGAGCTTTATTTCATTGGTATTCAGAATTATTCCCAACTCTCCAGAGAAACTAATAAAAAGCAAGCCTAATTTGGTGATGCGCATATCGCGAACGCCCGCAATCGTAAGAGTAGATAATTGCTCTCCAGAAAGGAGATACAGTGCCTCTCCACCCGCTATCCAAATTTTATTTGCTTGAGATTCAATATGAAATGCAAAACCATCTTGCCCTGGGAGATTAACCTTTGTCAAGTTTCGACCATTCCAAGAATGGAGTCCACTTTCGCTGGCCAAATACAATAGCTCCGAATTTTCATGATAGTGAAGGTCAAATACATATCCAATATCGACCAGACTCGTTTCGATTTTTTTTGGATTTGCGCTTGAATACAAATTTTTGTCGCTTGCCAACCAGACTGTAGATCCAAATTCCTCTATGGCATGAATTTCTTCTTTTGCCTCAAGCAGCCATTCTGAAACTTCGGCATGAAATGGAATAAAGTGTAGTCCATTTTCACCAGCAATCCAGATGGCCTCCTCTGTAAATAGCAGTTTGCCATTTCGAGTAGACAGCGGATACGACAATACTTGCTTCTGCTTCTTATAAAGTACAATTGAATCTTTGAAAAGTAGCGCCTGACAACTTGTATTGGAGGCAATATCTACGCTATTGCGGTAAAGATTTGTTAGCTCCCTTGAAATCGATTTTTTGGAATTCGCATCCAATTGCAGAGGCTCATTCCATTGTTTGTTCGAATACGTCAGATATCGATTGTTGCTGAAGAAATAGAAGGTGTCATTTGAGATTTTAAAGTCATCTAATACTTCAGCAGGAATAGGGGTGGAAGGGATTTTAGAATCAAGACGGAAAAGACCTTCAGACAAGGAGGCTATCCAAATATTCGATTGTGAATCAATGTCTAATAGGAATGGGAAGGCGATAAGTGAGTCTCTGCAATCGGTTTTTTTAGTTCTTAGACTGTGATAAAAGAGGCCCATATCCGTCGCAATGAAAAGGGCTGTATCTCCTGAGAAATCAAAATCAGTAACAAATCGTCCATGGAGTTCTGGAATGGAGAACGCTTTTCGACCGTTCCAAACAAAGAGTCCCTCCCCTTCGGTGGCAACCCAAATTAGACCCTTCGGTCCTTTTTCAATTTTTGTCGGTTTTGCGTAAGGAATACCTTCTCTTCTTGAATAGAATTGAGACTCCATTAATGCCTGTGCTGCGGATTGATTTTGAAGAAAAAAACCAAGCGCAAAACAAAAGATTAATCGAATTCCGTATACCCGTTTCATTTCTGCCAAGGTCTATAATTAATAGCGGTATTTTTGAGTTATAATTCCTACAATTTGAAGTTATTCTATTTTTTGTTGTGCTTTTTTAAACTCTACTTACTGATGGGTCAGGATCATGCTGGATTCAGTGGCATTCATTCTATGGGCTTAGGTGGAACGGGTCTAAATGAATTGCACGCAGCTAGCCTTTGGCAGAATCCTGCGCTTCTTTCAAAATTGATTGGATGGAATTTCACCTCTGAATTCAATAGGCCTATTTATACGCTTCCTGTTGGAATAAGTACGGTAAATGCTTCTAAAGGAAATGGGATACATGGAGTTTCGGTTGGATTTAGTCGATTGGGAATTCAGAATATGGCAGATCAGCTAATCAGTGCGGGATATGGCATTCGGTTGAATTCTAAAATATCATTAGGTATACGTTTAGATATTAATCAGTTGAGTGCGGTTTCAAGAGGTTTTAATGCGCATTATTTAACAGGTGGAATGGGACTGTACTATCATTTGAATGAAAAATTTGATCTCGCTGTTTTTATTTTCAATCCAAATCGTAGCTCATTTCTCCTAGACAATCAGTATTACCGTAGTTTCTCATCATGGGAGTTTGGATTAAAACACACACTATCTGAAGATTTAAGTCTGCGCATTGAGGCCCGACATGAATCAAGTTTATCTGAATTAGAATGGCAGTCGGGCCTGCAGTATATTCTTGTCAAGAATTTCCAGCTCCTTTTTGGCTATCGATCTCTTTCCAAGAAGTATTCGATCGGCACTTCTTTTTCGAATAGGCATCTAGATGTACATATTGCCAGTGTTTGGCATCCTGATCTCGGCTTTGGAGGCGGAATTGGATTACAATATGCGTTGGATTAAGTTTTTCTTCCTTCTGAGTTTCATCTCGGCCAATGGACAGATAGATTCGGTTAGTCTGTTTTTTGAGAATCTAGCAGCTGGCGAAAAAATGCCAATAGGAATCGAGAATGGCAATTTTGAAAGAGAAGATTTAATAGGCCCTAGTGTATCTCAGCTAGACGAGGGCTCTCTTGAATGGTGGGTTTCACTTGGAATAGTAGATGTATTTCAAGCAAGTGCTATTTACCATCACATTCGACGATATGGTTGGCCAAGAAGCGAAATGGAATGGAATGTAATTCAAGGTTTAGACTCCACATCTATCTATAATGTTCAACATACTCCTGTTCTCCGGACCCTCGCTTTCAAAAGGAAATCGAGGAGATATCGAATACGACAGAAACTCCGATTGCGATATGGACGGATACTTGAAAAGCAACAGGCATATCTTCTAGATCCCAATGAAAAACCGAGTACGGCCTTTTTAGGAAATCCAGATCGCTATTGGTTTCGATATCAAATAGAAGAGAAAGGGCATTGGCGTATGCAAGTTGCGGGAGAAAAAGACCCGGGGGAGCCTCTCATTAGAGGAGTTGGATTTGATCATTGGTCGGGAAATTTCAGTTGGAATGGAAAAGGGGTATTACGTCAAATAGTTTTAGGTGATTTCCACTTCGAATATGGTCAAGGAGCTGCCCTATGGACTTCTTTGCGATTGGGAGCGGGTACAATGGCAAGTCAGAAATTACTTTTCGGCAGAGGTATCTCACCCTATTCAGGTGCGGTTGAAACGAATGTGCTTCGCGGAATTGCGACAAAGTTTCAACTAGGTAATCGCCATCAATTTGAAACTTTCTATTCTTCAAGAAAAATAGATGCCAATCTGGTAGATGGTGTAATTCGTTCCTTTCCGAGCACAGGCTATCATAGAACACGAACAGAATTGGCAACAAAGAATCGGGTTCAGCTCCATCAGTTTGGCATGAGCTATACTTTTAGGCATGAAAGCATTCGTTTGGGGCTACTGATTCATCGAATGAAAGTGGAGTTCCCAATGATTGATTTGATTTCTATTAAACCTAGAGAAAAGGCAATAAGTCAAGAGGTCCAGACCATTTCACTCGAATTTTTGCTTCCAAAAAAGAAGAATATTTGGTTTGGGGAGTTTGCGCTGAGACATCACAGCTATCATCTTTTTATTGGTTGGCAGTGGAAACCGGCTGCAGCATGGCAAACCGCTATTGCTCTTAGGCATCAAGAGATTGGTTTCTATCACAGAATGGCACCTTTTGTTGATCCATCTCACCGCAATGGACTTACCAGGATAGAGTTGGGCATCGCTTGGCAAGGAATTCGGAATATAAATATTCAATATTGGCTAAATACTACAGAGTATTTGGGCTTTTCATCGATCAATCAATTGAATAACAGCCAGTTTAGTCAGTCTATTCGGATGAGTGGAAAACTAGCTAGGCTTACTGGATGGGAGCTTTTCTATCGAAACAATCAAAGATCCGATGGATTTGATGAAGAACTAAATTCACAGACACAATCGATTGTTAATCAGATTCGGCTTAGCATAAATCACAGCCTTTCTAAGAACTGGAGGTTTAGTTGGAAATTAGTCAGCAATGAGGTGAAGTCAGATCAAAATGAAAGGGGTTCAGCCTTCTCTCAAGACGTCATATTCACCTCTAATTCTGAGAAGTGGCGATTTACCTTTCGCTGGTTACCCTTTAAAACCGAGGGTTTTAATAGCCGCATCACTTTCTATGAACCTGAGGTTTTAGGAGCATTGGCATTTCCCTTTTTTCAGGGGAATGGCCATCGATTGGTAGCTCTCTGTAGATATAAATTTAGTCGTGATTTAAAAGTGGAGGCAAAGTGGGGCCATACGCAGTATTTCTATGCAGATTTTGTGGGAACAGGCAATACTCAAAGCAGGGGTCCTTACCGGAATGAGCTTAAGTTTCAATTTAGCTTTTCGTGGTAAAAACCCAATTTCACCATCTCTTTCCAAAAATTCGGAAAGGATTTCACAACGGACAGATATTCATTTATTCGAAGATCAAATTTGTATGCTAAAGGCGTAAAAGCCATAACGAAACGGTGGTCATTCTCAGTTTGTAATAAGAGTGGACCGGAATGGCTTTTTTGCTTTTGGAAATCCAAAGAGAAGTTTTGCTCATCAAGAGAGATTTCAGATAAAGAGGAAAGGCTAGCATATAAGTGACTGAACCTTTTAGATTCTTTTATATCTAAGGTTTGTAATCCAGATAATTTGCACTTTATCCCAAGACTAGAAAAGAGCACCGCCATGCTTATAGCAAGGTCAGGAAAGCTAGAAGCATCAAGAGATGGAAGGCTAGAAACGTCTTGTTTTTCCATCCAAAGCATAAGATCTGGACCCACTTGTTCAAATCTCAGGCCGAGTGGCTTGAGGATTTTCAGAATGACGGCATCCGGCTGAAAACTATTGGCATTGAGATTTCTAATCTGAATTTGAGAATGTGTCTCTAAGACGGTTTGTATAGGATAGGCAGCTGAACTCCAGTCGGATTCGATGGTTATATTCTTCGTAAGAATTGATTTCACATGCGATATGTCAATTCGAGTTTCTTGCTGGATTATTTCAAATCCCAAGTTATTCATTAAAATACAACTCATTTTCCAATACGAACTTGAGGCGGCTTGATGCTTCAAATTTAACTGTAAACCTTTTTCCATTTTTGGCCCGATCAACAATAAAGCAGTGATGAACTGACTGCTAACAGAGGCATCTATGGCAATTGAACCTCCTTTCAGTTTTTCTCCACCGAGCAATCGTATGGGAAGAAATCCATCTTTTTGCAGATAGATTATTCTAGCACCTAAAAGGATCAACGAGTCTATAAGTGGTTTGATTGGTCTTTCACGACCTCTTTCAGATGCATCAAGGGTACAAGCTCTTCCTTCTAGAGCTGCTACAGCTAAAAAAAATCGAATAGATGTTCCGGCTAGACCAAAATTATAATAATCGAGATTCTTTTCTAAAGCGTCTATTAATAACGTAGAGTCTTCAGCATCTGACCACTCTTCAACAGAAATAGAATTGGGATACAAATATTGAAGCACTCGAAGCCGGTTGCTCAGGCTCTTAGAAAGGGGTAGATCAATTTTAGGAAGAAACTTGGGTTGGATATAGCTAATCTTATACATCTTTGAAGCACTTTTTCCAAGCTTGATCAAATTCGTTAAAGTGAATTGATACGTTTGTTTCAGCATGTCCAATTGCATTTAACAAGACAAAAAGCAGTTCCTGGTTTAGATTTTTCTTGTCATTTAATAAATGCGCGTGGAGATCAATGGATTCTATCTTATTCAGTATTTCAAAGGAATAAAGATTGTTAATTCTCTCTATTATCTGATTCCGTGAGGATATATCCAAACCTGATTTCATAGTAGAAAGTTCCGTTTCTAAAAGCATACCTGCTGCAACTGCCCAACCGTGGGAAACCTCCATGCCGCTTATAAGGAAATAACTTTCTATTGCATGGGCTGTCGAATGGCCAAAGTTTAACTTTTTACGTTCATTTATTTCATGCGGATCGGCCTCTACAATTTCATATTTGATTTGGATAGATTTTTGAAGGAAGGGAGCAATATTTTCTTTTGAAATCCAATCTTGAGAGAGCGCATTCCAAAGTTCAATATCACAAATTAATCCATGCTTCAGCATTTCGGCATAGCCATTCTCGTATTCTTTTTGAGGAAGGGTATTTAGAAATTCAGTCCAAATTAGAATCTGTTGAGGATTAGAAAAAGAACCAATGAGGTTTTTTATACCGTTATGATCTACTCCCGTTTTACCGCCATGGGCGGCATCGGTCATGGCTAAAAGGGAAGTTGGAATATGCAAGAAGTGAATTCCACGCATATAGGTTGATGCTAGAAAGCCTCCTAAGTCGCAGACAACACCTCCACCTAAATTAATAATAAGACTGCTGCGATCTGCACCTAACTCTTGTAAGGCAGAATAAAGTTGAAAGACAATCTCAGAACTCTTTGATCCTTCACCCGGTTCTATTTCGAGTAGCTCAAATTCGCTCAAGTGCTCCAGTGAACCTGCAAATTCCGGCATACAATGTTCCATAGTATTCTCATCAACAAGTGCAATAACCTTAGAATAACGAGCGCCATTCTTTTCGAACCATTGATCTAATTCTGCCATTGCATTGATTCCGAATAGGATAGAAGGATTGGATGTCATAATTGAGTTTTGTTAAACAAAGGTAGCTTGAAGAGTATATTTGTCAGCCTATTTCATCTTATATGATCGATTTTCAGGACACAAAAACAGCATTTAAGTTGAGAAGCAACGCTGATTTAAGACGTGCCTTGTTTTTATTTGGTTCTATTGGAAATCCTAGTCTGGTTAAGGTCGGAAGTGCTCTTGCTCTCTGGGCTATACGGAACTCATTACCGGTAAAATCCATCATCAAATCAACTGTTTTCAAGCAATTCTGTGGTGGCGAGACCATTAAAGAATGCTCTGAGGTAATACAGGGCATGAATACGATGGGTGTTCAATCTATACTAGATTTTAGCGTGGAGGGAAAAGAAAGCGATCTTGATTTTGATAAAACAACCCAAATAACCATAGACACCGTTTTATTTGGAGCAAATAACCCAGGAATTCCTTTGGCTGTTTTTAAGCCTACAGGGATTGGTAGAAGAAGTCTTTGGGTAAAGATTTCAGAAAAGCAGGAGTTGACTGAGTTAGAGAAAAAAGACAGGCTTAAAGTCTTCGATAGGATTGAGAGAATTTATATTGCTTCGAAAGAATCTGGAATTCCAGTAATGATGGATGCTGAGGAAAGCTGGATGCAAGATGCAGCAGATGAACTTGCCTTGGATCTCATGCGCAGATATAATAAAGAGAAAGTGTTGGTTTATAATACACTTCAGATGTACCGTCATGATCGCTTAAATTACCTTGAACAGATCTTGAAAGTTGCAGATTCGGAAGGCTTTCAGCTTGGGGTTAAAATTGTACGCGGCGCCTATATGGAAAAGGAGCGATTGAGGGCAAAGCAAAAAGGCTATTCTTCACCTATTCAGAAAGATAAGGCTTCTACAGATTCAGATTATGATAGGGCCATAGAACTATGTTTAAAATCCAGTTTGTGTTCATTTGTAGCGGGGACTCACAATGAGGAAAGCTGTCAAAAACTGGCTAATTATATGCTCAATAGTGAAGTAGATCCAAATTCTAAAAGGGTGTATTTTTCTCAGCTTTACGGCATGAGTGACAATCTCAGCTTCAATTTGGCTTCACATGGTTTTAATGTTGCAAAGTATTTGCCATTTGGACCGGTAAAGGAGGTTATGCCCTACCTTATTCGAAGAGCCGAGGAAAACACCGCAGTTGGAGGACAAACAGGACGAGAGTTGCAATTAATAGAAAAAGAGTTGAATAGAAGGAGGAGGGCTTAGTCGTAGGGTTCGACTTTTAGGAGGAAAAGACTTTTCTCGCAATTTTTCCAATAGGCATTCCATTTTATTTCACCTTCGTCTAAAACACTTTTATATTCTTTACAAGAGTCTTGTTTAACCGAACTATTATCAAAGTCAATTTTACCAAAATTCAACATTCGAAACATCTCGATTGAATCAATATTCATAGCGATTAGTTTAACGTTGGTTATACTATCTGCTACTATACTTTTCTTTCGGAAATCGCTCAACACCCTGTCATTGGGAAAATAGGAGCAACCAATATCTCTGTCTCCAAATAGAAAAACGGCCATTAAGCTTCCAAGTGATACTCCAATTAAGAAGAAAAAGAGTCTTTTTATAAAAGGCATTTGTATTTATTTATGAAAGAGCAGTTCTGCACTAGTGTATGGAAGGTTATAATATTCGCCTAATTCTTTTGAGGTAAGTACACCATTGTATAAATACAAGCCTGAGCGAACCCCTCTATTTGAATATAGAATTTCTTCAATTCCGCCTTTATCGCCTATTTCTTGAAGAAGTGGAGATAAGACATTGCTCAGGCTAAAGCTAGCTGTTCTGCTCACTCTCGAAGGAATGTTGGGAACGCAATAATGAATCACTCCATGCTTTACGAAGGTTGGCTTGTCATGAGTAGTGAGTTCAGATGTTTCAAACGTACCTCCTTGATCGATACTAACATCTATAATTACAGCGCCTTGTTTCATATTCATTACCATCTCCTCGGTAACCAAACAAGGTGTTCTTCCATTTACAGCGCGTACGGCACCAATTACTACTTCACAATTTATCAAGGCTTTTCCGAGAATATTGGGCTGAAAAACACAGGTGCTAACAGGGGCATTGATCTGGTCTTGAAGTCTTCTAAGGCGAGAAATAGACTTATCAAAGACTTTCACACTTGCCCCTAGGGCTATTGCCGTTTTAGCAGCATAGGTTCCAACTGTTCCTGCTCCTAGAATTACCACTTCAGTGGGTGGAACTCCACTTACGCCACCAAGAAGATAACCCATTCCTTTTTTCAGGTTACTTAGATATTCAGAGGCAATTAATATGGCTGATGAGCCAGCTATTTCACTCATAGAACGCACAATCGGAATAATTCCATCTTCGTCCATCAAACCTTCATAAGAAAGGGCAGTTGCCTTTTTCTCCATTAAATGCTTAAAATACTGAACCTCCTGAGTTTTTAGCTGAAGAGCACTAAATAGAATTTGTTTTGGATGCATGAGCTCAATTTCCTCAAGACTCGGGGGCTCAACTTTGAGTAAGATATTGGATTGAAATACTTCTTTCTTATTGTAGATGATCTCTGCACCGGCATCGCTGTAGTTCATATCTGTATAGCGCGCTCCTTCGCCAGCACCTGTTTCTACTTTTACTTTATGACCATTGCTTACCAATAATTGAACAGACAATGGACTTAAAGCCACTCTTTTTTCTTGTAGACATGTTTCCTTAGGAACTCCCACATCAAGACTTTTTTTGTGTCTTTTTACTTCAAGCACTTCTTCCTGAGCCAAGCCATAGAGCGATAGCGATAGAAAACCAGGTTTACTCATTTGTTATTCAATCGGATTATTCGGGATTTAGGGTCAACTATTTCAATCATTACTGATAAAGAATCCTTTGGCAATAGATCATTAATATTTTCTGGCCATTCAACCAAACAAAGATTTCCTGAGTAAAAATACATTTCTATACCCAAATCTAATGCTTCTTTTTCAGACTGAATACGATAGAAATCAAAGTGATATACAACTTCATTTACTTTGGAAATGTATTCTTGAACAATTGAAAAAGTAGGGCTAGAAGCCGGAGAATCGCATCCTAAATGCTTGCATAGAGCGGAAATTAGAGTCGTTTTTCCTGCACCCATTTTGCCGTAAAAAGCAATAACGCCTTCCTTTTTTTTTGCTAGAATAGCCTCAGCGACACGACCTAATTCGGAGGTGTGATTGACTTGAAATGAAATATCTCTTTCCACCATACAAAGGTATCTATACCATATGGCTTTAGTGTACTTTTGCCAAATGTCTGAAAAGCTTCCCAAATTTTTGATCGGTGATAATACAGATCAACCTGATACTGTATATATCGTTCATACTCACTATCCTCGTTTTATTCTAGACCTCGATTCGGAAGAAATAGAGTGGATGGAAGATGTTGAAGTAGAGAATGAAAACGAATTGACAGATGAGATTGTTAAACTCCTGCAAGAAGCAGATGAGTTCTATCAGCGTGAGTTGGATCGCTATGAGGAGGAGGAAGAGCAAGAGAAAGAGTAATATTCTACATCTTTGCGTTTAAGACGTGTTATTTTCCGAGATTTATTAGTTCTGGCATGGCCTGTAGTATTGAGTCAACTCGGACATGTATTGGTTGGTGTAGCAGATAGTGTGATGATTGGTCGAACAGGAACCATTCCGCTTGCTGCGTCTTCATTTGCCAATAGTATATTTATAATTTTACTGGTTTTTGGCATTGGAATCTCTTTTGGAGTAACGCCTTTAGTGGCAGAAGCAGACGGAAGTCAAAATAAGTCAAGACTGAAATTTCTCCTAGGCAATGCTTTAATAGTGAACATTTCTGTTGCTATTGGTTTGGTTATTATTTTATTTTTAGGTATTCCATTGATGTCTTTCCTTGGGCAAGATCCAGAGGTTTTAACGCTATCCAGACCCTATCTTAGGGTAATAACGCTTAGCGTCGTTCCCTTGATGTTTTTTTTAGCACTGAAGCAATTCGCTGAAGGCTTGAGTGATACTAAAATGGCTATGATCATTACTATCGGTGCAAACCTTTTGAATGTACTCCTCAACTATCTTTTCATCTTTGGTAAAGGCGGTTTTCCAGAAATGAAGTTACTAGGTGCAGGTTATGCAACGCTTATTTCTAGGATCATCATGGCTATTGCCATGTTCTATTATATAGCTAAAAGTGAGAAATTTAAAGAGTTTCTAGGCGGACTGAGTCTAAAGGTCTACAGCAAGAAAATGGTTCTCCGGATCTTGAAAATTGGAGTCCCATCTGGCCTTCAATATATTTTTGAGGTAGGTGCTTTTGCAATTGCAGCCGTGATGATTGGAACCATTGGGCCTATTCCATTGGCAGCGCATCAGATTGCGTTAAGTTTAGCATCTGTGAGCTATATGGCTGCTGCGGGTATTGCTGCTGCTGCCACTGTGCGAATTGGAAATGAAAGAGGAAGGAAGAATTATTCTGCCATTCGTGAAGCAGGTGATACTGCACTATTACTTTCTATTGGGTTAATGACCTTTGCTGGAATTATTCTGTTTTTTGGCAGGCATCTTCTCCCGAGTTTTTATACCGATGAAGCTGTAGTATTGAGTCTTAGTACTTCCTTATTAATTATTGCTGTACTATTTCAGATTTCTGATGGACTCCAAGTAGTGGGTCTAGGAATGCTTAGAGGATTGTCTGATGTGAAGGTGCCAACAGCAATAACATTTCTGTCTTATTGGGTAATAACCCTTCCAGTCTGCTGGTTAACAGGTGTTTATTATGGAGGGGGAGTCGTGTCGATTTGGATTTCACTTGCAGGTGGATTAACCTTAGCAGCTATTTTACTCGTTTGGCGATTCAGAGTCCTAACTCGTGTTCAAACGGCGTAGATTATGATCTCTTATTCCTCCTATGATTTTGCCAGCCAACAGAGAAAAGTCGACTTGAAGAATCCCAAATAGATTCAAATTGAAGGGCAAAAGAACTGGCCAACTCAGGATCTTCAATAACAACTAGATTCTCGGCATTGTATCGTTCTGCGCTTCGTGTCCAATTATAGCTGCCAGTATAAATAGAAATGCCATCAACAACCATGAACTTATGGTGCATATGATGGTGAGAGTCGTCTACTTTTAGATCTAGTCCTGCACGAACAAGAGCTCTTACATCCGAACCTTTGTCATTCATCTTATCATTGTCCGTTAGTATTCTAATTTTTGCGCCTTTTTGGTGTGCTTCCAATAGAGTCTGAAGAATACGATTATCGCTAATAGTGAAAACGCATATTAATACTTCTCCTTTTGCATTTTCGATCCCTTCTTGGATTGCATTTAAACAGTCCATTCCGGGTGAAAAAAATGCCTTGTTCATCGTAATGATTTTCAGATTAAGTTATCGAATTAAGTTTAGGGTTCCCCTTTCTTGTCGATCCCTTCCGCCTTCGTAGATTACTACACAAGAATAGGTATACACTCCGCTTTGACATTCTTTTCCAATATTATACATATTCCCATTCCACTCCTTCTTAGCATCGGTTGTTTGGAATACGATTTCTCCCCAACGATTCCATACTTGAAGATGATAGCGTGTCCATCCAGCACCTCGAATGGAAAAGAAGTCGTTCTTTCCGTCATTATTTGGTGTAAAAGTATTGGGAATATAAAGCCGCATTGGTGGACGAACGCGAACAGCTATTGAGAAAGTATCTGTGCAGCCAAAGCTGTTTCGCACCCATTCTTGAATTACATAGGTTCCGGTGTCTTGATAGTAATGAATGAAAGGGTTGCTAGTGCTATATTCTATGCCATCACCCATAGAAATTAAACGTTCAATTACATCTGAAGAGGAGCTGTCGTTGATTTCAAAATAGGGCTTATAAATATCGGTTGATTCTTTATCTATTGTAAAAAAAGCAGTTGGTTTTGGCCTGACAATAATGCGATTTTGAAACGATTCACTCAATTGAGCTATACATCCCGAGTCGGTTTCTATCGAGTGAAAAATACTAAAGGATCCTGGGATTCGATAAATATGAGTGGGATTTGCTAAAGTAGAAGTAGTTCCATCGCCGAAATCCCAATAGTGTTGAATACTTGTTTCAGAGCTGCTACTATCGCTAAATGAAACCAAAAGGGGTGAACAGCCTTCAATTTCCGGAACAATAGAATAAATTTCGGGTCGATTGAAAAGACTGAAACCGGATTGTATCGTTGCTGAGCATCGGAAATCTTTTACTGATAGATCAACCGTATGTGGGCCATTCGAGGCGAGTGGAGGAATAGGTACCGGATTTCCAGAATACGCATTTCCATCTATTGTCCATGAGAATTGTGCCTCTGGACCAAAGTTGCCTTGTGCCGTTGCAAGCAACTGTTGAGTGTCAGAACAGAAGTCACCACTTACATTTATTTCCGGATTTAGTGGGTAGTTAAGTTGAAATACTCTTACGCTAGAATCAGAACAAGGAGTTCCGTTATTTATTACTAATGAGATCAAATACGTTCCCGTATCAGAATAGGTATAAACAGGAGCAGGACTCGCGCTAGAAGCTCCCGGATTGGCAGGATCGCCAAAATACCAAGTGAAGCTGTTGGCACCAATATTTGTTTGTTCAAAGGGAACTGTAAGTCCGTTACAAATAGTGTTGGTTGGAAGGTTTATTTGTGCTGTCACCTCTAATGCAACGATTGTTACACATTGAACAACATTGAATTGAAAATCTCGTCTATATCTGCTTAGCAATAGGCCGTTTCTATATTCCAATACGCAAACCGCAAATACATATTGACCAATTGTACTTGGGTAACCACTCAATAATCCAGTTGAAGGATTAATGCTTACCTGTGGATTGGCAGGAAGGGGCAAGATGGGTGAAAAGGGTGGTAGAAAAGGTACTTGTGTAAATGGAGGGTTCGAGCTTGGTAACGGAGCCGGTTGACCTTGTGAGCCGCCATGAAGTGGTGAACATAATTCATAATATAAACTATCTCCGTCTGGATCAACGGCCGAATGATCGAAGTTTATATCGTTATTATTACAAAGTACAACGGGTGGAACATTTGAAAATACGGGGCTGCTATTGCAAGCCACATCATTTGCAGGTATGTCTATGGTATACGTATTACCCCAAGTCCCAGGATTTGGAATATTGGAAATAGTTCCATTCCTGCAACAACGTTGATGACTCAGAATATAGCCGGTTGGGTTTGGCGCTAAAACCGTGGCCTTTGAATAATCCATATACTCCGTGCATGCATTTGTGGGCGCTTCTAGACACGGATTGCTAATTTGACTCGATAGTTGAATCGGTGTGCTTCTTTTTAAGAAGATCTGGCGTAAAAAAACGGGATTAGAATGAGTGCCTGAGAAAATAGCCACTGAAACGGAGTCATCGAATGGAGCCCCCTGGCTAAAACAATCGCGGTAAATACGAACGTTTATATTGTAGTTATTCGATCCCAAACAAGTGTACTCTATTTGTCCTCCCACTAAATGCGCCGCAGATGAGCAGATTGGGATAAATCCAATAAGAACAAGAATGAGAACTCTCATAAGCACCAAATTAGACTTATTAATGAGCTTTCACAAGTCTTGATTATCCGTATTCCGTATTAATTCAGTATATCTATACACTTCTGGATACTCTTTTTCCATAAAGTACTTCGGCACATCTGAATTGCCCGCGGCAAGAATAAAATCACCACCCCAAGCACCTAGTGATTTAATCTGACCCTCAAAATCAGAAAAAAGCACTTTTTGGATGGATTCTTTCTGAATCAATCGAGCAGTAATTTCTTCATGTTTTCTCATTAAGTCTTGAAAGAATGCCAAATCTCTGCAATGCAGCAACGCCAGCGTAATTTGAGAAAGAGCGTCTATATCGGCTTGAGAAGGTTTTTCTCTTTCGAGAAAGCGCTTTACTTCATTTGAACTCGATTGCTTTTGACCTAGATAAATAAAGTAGAGATGCTCCTTGAAATCGGGATTGAAGGGAACGGTTTCATACTCTGCTTTTCCATTTTGGAGGGAAAAAATCAAGGGTTTTTTTTCAAATGCAACGGCTACATCGTAACCACTTCCCAGTTGCGATTTTTGAAAGAGCTTTAATGGATCTATATCGCTCATTTGAGCAATATTACTCACTAAACTAGAGCTACTTCCAAAGCCCCAGTCTCTCGAAAACTCGAGTTTGGTTTTTACCGATATTCCTTCCACCATCCTATCTCCCAGAGCATCTTTCAGTAAGGTTTTTAGAAAGAGCGCTTTTTCGGGATGACTGGTTTTCTCTATCTCTAAAGTAGGATTGAATTTTACAGAAAACCATTCCTTCCCTTCCATATCATATGCAGACCAAGCTAAACCTTTTATGTTTTCATTTGAGCTGACAATAAGAGATTGACCTTGTTTGGTTGGAATGGCTAAAGAGAGCGTGCCGAAAAGCACAGCGTATTCTCCACTAAGCATGAGTTTTCCAGCACTATAATAGTTTCCTGTTCGAAGCACTTTTTTATTTAGATCTTCCAACGAAGCTTTCGTAAGAGACACCCCTTATTTCGCAAAATTTTCTAATTACTTCATTGTGCGCAACAACCTTATCAGAGAAAAATCCAATCATGATTTCTTTTTCTTTATCGGTAGCTTCTAGTTGATTCAGAATATTAAAAAGGTGCATCTTCATATGTCCTTTTTGAATTCCAGTTGTAACAAGTGCTCTCAAAGCACCAAAATTTTGTGCAAGTCCTGAGCAAGCGACAATCATCATTAATTCTTCAGCATTGGGGTTTCCCAGCATTTCGTGAGCGAGCTTAACCAAAGGGTGCAGGCTAGTTAATCCTCCTACTGTTCCTAAGGCCAAGGGAAGTTCTATCCAGAAATGGAAGACTCCATCTTTTACCGCGCAGTCTGTTAAACTCTGATAGCTACCTTTTCTTGCTGCGTATGTATGCCCAGCTGCTTCTACTGCTCGGAAATCATTGCCCGTTGCAATTACAACTGCGTCTATACCATTGAAAATCCCTTTATTATGGGTGGTCGCCCTATAGGTTTCGATATGCGCAATACGTATAGCTCTTTGAAATTTTTCTATGAATTCTTCGGGAGAAATATCCGATCCATCTTGAAGATCCTCAATAGGGCAAGAAACTTCTGCTCGAACGATACACTCCGGTGTATAATTCGACAGAATACACATAACAATCTGAAAATCATTGCTATTCCCTTCTTTTACCGTATTCTCTTCAATGAGACTTTGTAAGGTTTTAGCAATCTGCTCTAAACAGCTGTTGATGAAATTTGCTCCCATTGAATCGCAGGTTTCAAATTTCACTTGTATTTGATAGTAGTTCGGTTCTGCATCAGAGCGATCTACTAATTCTATACTTACTATTCCTCCACCACGGTTGCGCATATTGGCAGTAATAGCACCACAGTCTTCCAAGAATTTGTTTTGACTTGATTCAATCAGATTTCGCAACCAATCTGCATTGCCTTGGTAGATGAAATGGACATGACCGATTTTTCGAGTAGAAATTACGCGTGTTTTGAAACCACCTCGAGTTCCCCAAAAGCTAGCGGCTTTTGAGGCTGCTGCAACAACAGAACTTTCTTCTATTGCCATTGGAAGAGTGTATATCTTCCCATTAATCAGAAAGTTAGGTGCAATTCCAAAAGGTAGAAAATAATTGGTAATTGTATTTTCTATGAAGTCATCGTGCAGCTTTTGAACTTTAGCTTCTGGATGCCAATACGACTCTAATATTTCGATGGCTTTTGTTGGATTCTTAAAATGTTGGCTCGCCAACCACTCCATTTTGGCTTTTTTAGAAAGCTTAGAAAATCCTTTCACCGGTGCACTCATAGTTTCAATTTCGGATTGATAAAGATAACCGTCAGTCGGAGTTAAAGTTTAATTTGTTCCGCCTTTAAAGAGACTTAAAGATCCTTGTCGATTGAAATTTTCACCTTGTGAACTGACTGCCGTAATGATATAGAAGTACGTTCCGTCTGCTACTTTATTGCCGTTCATAGTTCCGTTCCATCCAGATTCTTTCGTTGCCCAATCTGTCCAAGAATAAATCAACTGTCCAAAACGGTTGAAAATTTTACCTTCAAACTTCGAAACATCCGGCATGCCTTCATATGAAACATTGAAGAATTCATTTAATCCATCTCCATTTGGGGTAAATACATTGGGGACGATAAATTCGATACTGTCAATCGGGATAATAGGTATTTCCACGAAACAGAGGACTTCATAATCGAAGGCAATGGAGTCACTGCATCCATTGGAGTTAAACACTTCTAACGTAACCGGATAAATACCGCATGTATCGTAAATGAAGATTGGATTTATATCTATACTAGTTTGCCCATTGCTTGTCCAGAAATGTTGAATTGCGCCAGTACTATTATCGAAAAATTCTTGAAATACGGTTACGGTATCGTAATAGATGTCTGTTACTGGCATAGCTGCGGCAATCACATTTCCCAAATTACCAACCACTACGGTATCAATTTGAAGGCAGCTATTGGTATCCGTTACCACAACAGCATACTTCCCTGGGGGAATTCCGTAGGCTGTATCTTGAAAGCGCTGAACGCTACTGGCCCAAATAATGCTGTCGTTTAAATCTACTAAAAAGCAGTTGTAACGATACGGATTTTGGTCAAATAGATCGATGAAAACAATGCCGTTTGGATCGTTTTCACAGGAGGGCTGAATTTCAGCCGATTCCAAATCAGGAATGTATACGGTTATGGTATCCGATATAATTGCACCACCGCATATAGAAGATCGAACCGTGAAAGTTTCTACAATTCCCTGTGGTAAATTAACAAATAAACTATCTCCAGTGCTGAATAGATTCCCACTAGAATCATACCAATTAACTCCATTAAACACAGATGGATTGTACGAAACAGGCTGGATGGAGTAGCCGTTCATCCCATTGGGAATAAAGGCATAGCCTTCATTTGACGTTGTCCAAACAGGATCTGTAAAATTTCTTCCTGGTACCACGTCTGCCGCAGTTCCATTCGCATTTTGAAGTCCATGTATAGCCGCACCACCATTCCACACAACACAAAGTGGTTTGTCTCTAATATGTGTTTCAATTCTGTGTGAGCCTTCGTACAAAAGGATTTGATCCGTAAATAAATCGCCTGTACAGTTGAACATAGGAACTTCACAAAAAGAAATGGTGAAGATTCTATTTGGGGCGTTTCCTGAAGTTCCGTATTCCACCGTTCCTCCAACGCCAGGGTTTACGTCTTGCCAAGGACACATAATAGAATTGGGCTGTGCATTGGTAGCGTTTGGAATGTTTGCTGCAATCATCCACGGGCTTCCGCCTCCTGCCACGGTTGTATTGAATGTTACATAATTATTGGAACTAATTACTAACTCGTTATAGGTTGTTCCGTAAAACTCAAAGGGAAATCCGATTTGAATGATTCCACTAAACTGATCGTCGCCAAGGGATACGACTGTTGAAGATGAAATACTTTTGAATCCACTTGAAATATAATGATCCTCTCCAGGACAGAGAACTGTATCTGTGGGCAAACCAAATTGTGCCCAGATTGGTTGACACATGAATAGAAGGCCAATTATTAGCCATTTAATATGGTTCAAGCGTTTCATGAAGGTCTTTTTTAATGAAAAGTAAAAATAGCAACTTTTAATGGTTAACAACTCTCTTGTTTAGTCTGCAAGCAGCTTGCATTAGTTCAGTCTCAAGTTTCTACTTTTGAACAAATAGAATGAGCACTTATTTAGAACAATTAAATCCCGCGCAGAAAGCAGCTGTGCTGGCAACAGAAGGCCCAGTAATGGTAATTGCTGGAGCCGGTTCAGGCAAAACACGTGTGTTGACCTACCGGATTGCCTATTTGATGGAAAAGGGTGTAGATTCTTTCAATATTCTCTCGTTGACCTTTACAAATAAGGCTGCCCGAGATATGAAAGAAAGAATTGCTCGCCTAGTTGGAGATTCAGAAGCGAGAAATCTTTGGATGGGAACCTTCCACTCGGTCTTTGCACGAATACTAAGGGCAGAAGGCCATTATTTAGGATATCCTTCCAACTTTACGATTTACGATACTGAAGACGCTCGAAAGGTTATCACAAATCTGATTAAGGAAATGAATCTTGAAAAAGAGATTTATAAACCAAAGTCGGTACAAAATAGAATTTCAGCTTTCAAGAATAATCTAATTACACCTAAGGTTTACAATCAGAGGAAGGAAATGATTGCCCAAGATAGCGCGGCAAAAATGCCTTTGATGGGGGAGCTATATGCTGCCTATATGGATCGCTGTTTTAGAGCAGGGGCGATGGATTTTGACGATTTATTATTGAAAACCAATGAGTTGTTGGCGCGATTCCCTGAGGTTTTAGCAAAGTATCAGGATCGATTTAAATACATAATGGTAGATGAGTATCAGGATACCAATCACTCACAATACATTATAGTGAAGGCACTTGCATCTCGATTTGAGAATGTCTGTGTGGTAGGTGATGATGCCCAGAGTATTTATTCATTTCGTGGGGCGAATATTCAGAACATTCTGAATTTCAATAGAGATTATCCCGAGGCAAACATGTATAAGTTAGAGCAGAATTATAGATCCTCTCAACATATAGTGAAAGCAGCGAACTCAATAATTGCCCATAATCAAGAACAATTACAGAAGAAAGTTTGGACAGCGAATGAGCAAGGCGAATTAATCACCGTTTTTAAGGCTATTAGCGATTACGAAGAAGGAAATTATGTAAGTGAGCAAATCTTTGAATGGGCTCAACAGAATCAATGGCATTATGGAAACTTTGCCATATTGTATAGAACAAATGCGCAATCGAGATCTTTTGAGGATGCCCTGAGAAAGAGAAATATTCCGTACCGGATTTATGGTGGATTGAGCTTTTATCAACGCAAAGAGGTTAAGGATGTCTTGGCCTATTTTCGACTGGCTCTAAACAACAATGATGAAGAAGCCTTTCGTCGGATTGTCAATTTGCCTAAGCGGGGAATTGGATCAACCACACTAGATCGATTAAATGTAGTTGCTCAAGAAAATAAAGTCAGTCTTTTTGAAGTAGCGGAAAATGTTATTCTCAGCTCAAGGGCTGGCGTTCAGTCTACAACGAGCAGGCGTTTGGCAGACTTCTGTACATCTATACGCTCTTATGCAGCAGAGATTGAAAAGCGAGATGCCTTTTCTGCGGCAGATTACGTTATTAGAGGAAGCGGTCTCTTGCGTGAGATGGAGGAAGATAAAACACCGGAAGGCGCTTCTAGAGTTCAGAATGTCGAAGAATTACTGAATGCCATTCAAGACTTTGCAGATGGTCAGCTTCAAATAGAAGAAGGAGATCCTTCTTTGAGCAATTTTATTCAAGATATTGCGCTCATTACCGATATAGATAAGTCAGGTGAAGACGATGGAAAGAAAGTAGCTTTAATGACCGTACACTTAGCCAAAGGTCTTGAGTTTCCTTGTGTTTTTGTGGTTGGTATGGAAGAGAGCCTTTTCCCGAGTATGATGTCTATGAATACGCGATCGGAATTAGAGGAGGAGCGAAGATTATTTTATGTTGCTTTAACACGTGCAGAAAAGAAGGCCTTCCTAACGTATGCACACTCTCGGTTTAGATGGGGCAAGGTGATCGATTGTGAGCCGAGTAGATTCATTGATGAAATAGATGAGAAGCATTTGGATATGAAGGTCCCAGACTTTAATCCATTTTCAGACGAATCTTTCCTTCCAAATTCCCATTCCGGTTTTGGCAATGGATCCAATAATAGACAACAAAGTAAGTTTAGTAAAGCAGCCCCACTATCTGAGCCAATTAAGAAGCCAACAATTCCGCCCGCAAAAGGAATGAGACCCTTATCTTCGTCGAACTCTTTTTCAGGCCCAGAAGGAGAGGGAATACAAGAAGTGACGAATGGAATGCGCGTACAACACGCGCGATTTGGAATTGGTACAGTAGTAGGAGTAGAGGGCGTGGGTCCGAATGCCAAGGCCACTATAAAATTTGATCACGGAGAAGAAAAAAAGCTTCTAATGAAATTCGCGAAGCTTACCACAGTTTAACAAAGAGCATTTCTTAATGGAATACAATTCAGCTAGACCCCATCTTATCATTCCTGAATATGGCAGAAATGTTCAAAGGATGATAGAGGATTGCAATGCTATTGAAGACCGTGAACAACGGAATATAGCAGCGCAAGCAATTATTGAAATTATTGGAAATCTAAATCCACATCTGCGCGACACTCCCGATTATCGTCATAAATTATGGGATCACTTGTTCATAATGAGCAATTTTGAATTGGATGTTGACAGTCCATTCCCAATACCCGAAAGAGAAACGTTTGAGAGCAAACCAAAATTGGTTCCATATCCAATACGAAGTTCAAGATTTCGACACTACGGTAATATTGTTAAGTCGTTAGTCGAATACGCTACAACCTTAGAAGATTCTGACCCAAAGAAGGAGGTGCTAATAAAGCAGATTGCCAGTCAGATGAAGAAATCGTATTTGGTTTGGAATAAGGATACAGTGCATGACGATGTGATTTTGAAAGAGCTGAAACTAATTTCGAAAGGGGAATTAACAATAAGCGATAATTTGAGTCTTCCAAGTAGTCAGGCATTGGCGAATAGCTTACCGATACCTGAAAAAGCAAGAACGAATTCTAAACGTCCAAGACCAAAGTTGAATAATAACATCAAGAATAAGAACAAGAAATTTCGGAGACCGTCTAACTAACGGCTAGATACTATGGAGACATTCAAAATTACAGGTGGTAGAAAACTACATGGAGAAATAACACCTCAAGGCGCAAAAAATGAAGCCCTTCAAATCTTATCCGCTGTTTTGCTAACGGATGAAGAAGTGAATATTGATAATATTCCTGATATTCATGACGTTAACAAGCTTATTGATATTTTAAGAGATCTTGGTGTAAAGGTTAAAAAGAATGGCAAAGGCTCTTTTACATTCAGGGCAGATTCTATAAATCTAGATTATTTAGAGTCAGATGTTTTTAAAACGAAAGGAAGCTCACTCCGCGGTTCAATAATGATTGTTGGTCCACTTTTGGCTCGATTTGGCAAGGGTTTTATTCCAAAGCCAGGGGGAGATAAAATTGGAAGAAGAAGATTGGATACCCACTTTATCGGTTTTCAAAAATTAGGCGCAAAATTTCGCTTTCAGGCGGATGAAGCCTTTTACGGTGTAGAAGCCGAGAAATTGATTGGAAATTATATCCTACTAGACGAAGCCTCTGTTACAGGAACAGCGAACATTCTAATGGCCGCTGTTTTAGCGGAGGGAACTACCACCATTTACAATGCAGCTTGCGAACCCTACCTGCAGCAATTGTGCAAGATGTTGGTTCGAATGGGAGCGGTTATCGATGGAATTGGATCAAATCTGTTAAAAGTTCAAGGCGTTTCTTCTTTGAAAGGAACTTCGCATAGAATTCTTCCAGATATGATAGAGGTAGGTTCTTATATTGGACTTGCCGCGATGACTCAAAGCGAGTTGACCATAAAAGATTGTGGCTATGAGCACCTCGGAGTCATTCCAGATGTTTTTGGAAAACTAGGCATTCAAATGGAACGAAGAGGAGACTCTATTTTCATTCCATCTCAGAAGAGTTACGAAATTCAGAGCTTTATTGATGGCTCCTTATTAACTGTTTCAGATGCTCCTTGGCCAGGGTTTACACCGGACTTATTGAGTATTGTTTTGGTTGTTGCTACCCAAGCAAAAGGCAGTGTACTGATACATCAGAAAATGTTTGAAAGTAGATTGTTCTTTGTAGATAAGCTTATAGATATGGGAGCCCAAATAATATTATGTGATCCCCACAGAGCAACGGTTATTGGAACAGACCGCAGAATGCCACTGCGTGCAACTACAATGACCAGTCCAGATATACGAGCAGGGGTTTCACTACTCATTGCTGCAATGAGCGCTGAAGGAATCAGCACAATACATAATATTGAGCAAATAGATAGAGGATATGAGTCTATTGATACTCGACTAAATGCCCTAGGTGCGGAAATTATTCGTGTTTAGGTCAGAATCATGACCTTTGAAACCAAAGAGTTTCCGAACTTTGAATTGTATTTTAAAATAATGACAATATGAATAAGAGGATGAAAACAGCAGTTGCACTTGCCGTATTAGCAGTTGGGTTGTTTGGATTTAGAATGATTGCATCTAGTCAAGATGAGACTTCAATAGCTATAGAAGGTCAGGTTGCCAATCTGAATATTGGAGATAAAGCGCCAGAATTGGCTTTTAAGGATCCAGATGGAAAGACAAGAAAGCTATCGGATTTAAAAGGAAAAATTGTTTTAATCGATTTTTGGGCAAGCTGGTGTGGACCCTGTAGAAGAGAGAATCCAACCGTGGTTAAAGTATATGATAAGTACAAGGACACTCAGTTTAAGAATGCCAAAGGTTTTGAAGTATTTAGTGTGTCTCTTGACAAATCAAAACCCTCTTGGATTGCTGCAATTAAAGCCGACGGTTTAAGTTGGGATAGTCATGTTTCTGACCTCAAATATTGGAATAGTGCAGGAGCAAAAATCTACAATGTGAACTCTATACCTGCTACATTTTTGATTGATGCAGAGGGCGTAATAATTGCCAAAAACTTGAGGGGAAATGCATTAGAATCTACCTTATCTACCCTTTCAAAGTAGTCTGTTTAACTTTTTGTTAAATAAAAGGTCGGAATTTTTCCGGCCTTTTTTGTTTTTAATCCTTGTTTATCAGGTATTTGTGTTTTTGTGATAAGAAATTAAAAATTTATTTCTTATCATTTCTATAACATTTCTATAACATTTGTTTAACTTCCAGTTAAAATGTTAAAATTTGTTAATGTTTAACCAAAAACCTAAAACGCATGTTTAAATCAATACGATTTAGCCTGCTGCTTATTTTGTTTTGTCAATTTGCCTATGCGCAAGTTCGGCAGGTAAGTGGTACGGTAAAAGATGAGTCAACTGGAGAATTGCTTCCCGGTGTGGCCGTCGTAGAAAAAGGAACTTCCAACGGAACAGTCACCGATATGAACGGTGTCTTTAGTTTGAATCTCCTCAGCGAAAACCCAATATTGGTAATCAGTGGCATGGGAGTGAAGGCCATGGAAATTGCAGTCACTTCGGAGAATATGGATATCTCCATGAAGGCAGAAACTTCACAGCTCGATGAAGTGGTTGTAACAGCACTTGGTATTTCCAAGGAAAAGAAGACCTTGGGATATGCTGTAACCAACCTAAGCGGAGATGAGATTCGCAATTCGGGAGAGCAAAACATCATTCAATCATTAGCTGCAAAAGCACCTGGAGTTCAGGTTATTGGATCAGGAGGTACGCCTGGTTCTTCTTCAAAGATTTTGATTAGAGGTAATTCAACCTTTACGGGAGAAAATCAACCTTTAATCGTAATTGATGGTATTCCAATAGATAATTCAACTACTCAGTCTTCTCCTAGAGACTATCCATTCAATCCGAATCTTAAAGGCGTAAATAACTCGAACAGAGCCATAGACATCAATCCGCAGGATATTGAGTCGGTTACGGTATTAAAAGGACCAGCTGCGGCGGCACTTTACGGTGCAAGAGCAGGAAACGGAGCTATTATCTACACTACAAAAAGAGGAAAAAGAGGAAAAGAACTAGGTGTACGCGTAAGTTCTAGCGTTGAATTCTCTCAAGTAAATAAGCTTCCAGAACGTCAGCGTAAATATGGTGCTGGATTGGGAGGAAATTTTATCAGCCCAGCAGATTCAGGGCCTGATGGAATTTTCGGAACGAATGATGATATTGCGTCTGGAACTCAGCAAAGTTGGGGTCCTAAATTAGACACCACCAATATTCAATCGTACAACAACGAGGAAAATTTCTTCCAAACGGGAGTTGCTTTCAATAATAACGTAGAAGTTTCGGGTGGAACAGGAAAAGCAAGCGTTCGCCTTTCAATTGGAGATCTTCGTCAAACAGGTGTTATGCCCAATACGAATTTCAATCGTACCTCTGTTCGTCTTACTGGAGATGCCGATCTAAGTTCAAAATTGAGGGTTGGAGGAACTGCAACATACGTAAGCAGCAGCTCTACAATGGCCCAGAATGGATCAAACTTGGCAGGAACTATGTTGGGCTTGCTTCGTGCTCCTAATACGTATGACCTTAGAGATTACCAGAACTCGCAAGGGTATCAGAATACGTATTTCTTCATTTATGACAATCCGTATTATACTGCAAATGAAAATCCATTCACCTCAAAAGTAAACCGTGTAATGGGTAATGTATTTGCCAATTACACTTTCAATGACAGCTGGTCTACATCATACAGAATTGGAGCAGATGCCTATGGAGATCAGCGAAAGCAGATTTTTGCCATCTCTTCTTGGGGAGACGATATCGGAACAGTGGGTCAAATCAACGAGAACAGAGTAAGCAATCGCCAGATTTACGGAGACTGGTTATTGAATTACAATACCAAACTGAACGAACAGTGGAAATTAAAGGCAACCTTAGGTCATAACTTCTTTATAACAGAATTTGATGATGTATTTGCAAGAGGAAGACAATTAACCGTTCCAAGTTTTTATAATCTTTCAAACGCAACGGATCTATATGCCTCATCCTATGCCGAGAACCAAAGAACAACGGCTTGGTTTGGTGAGCTTTCCTTGGAAGCATACAATCAATTATACCTAACCTTTACGGGTAGAAATGAGTGGGCTTCGAGCTACGAGCTTACTGCCAAGAATAGCTTCTTATATCCTTCTGCTCAAGCGAGCTGGGTATTCACAGAATACTTGGGAGACAAAACTCCAAAGTGGTTAAACTTTGGTAAGTTGAGATATAGCTATGCCATGGCTGGAATTCCACCAGTACCTTATGGAACACGTACCTATTACAATACGCCGACTTATACAGACGGATTTACAAACGGACTTACCTTTCCTTATGGTGGTCAAAATGGATCAGCCATTTCGGGTACTCTCGGAAACGATGCGTTGAAGCCGGAGAGAGTTATTGGTAATGAGGTGGGTATGAACGTAGTAATATTAGATGGTCTTTTAGATATTGATGTTACTTACTACAATCAGAAGTCCGTAGACATTTTGTTATTCCGCCCATTAGCTACTTCATCAGGTTATGAAGATTCATACGAGAATAGCGGAGAAATGGTCAACAAAGGTTGGGAAGTGTATATAGACTTTAAGCCTATTCGCGAAGAAGACTACAGCTGGACTATCGGACTTAACTGGAGTATGAATAAAAGCGAGATCTTGAAACTAGCTGAAGGAGTAGAAGAAGTAAATTTAGAAGCTGCTTTTGGATCTATTCAGTCTTTTGCAATCGTTGGCCAGCCATATGGCGCATTCTACGGAAGCCGTTGGGCAAGAAATAGCGCTGGACAGCAATTGATTGGTGCAAACGGAAGACCTCAGTTGGATGCTCAAACAGGAAACGTTGGTAACCCACAACCTGATTGGTTGGCGGGATTGAGAAACAGTTTTAGATATAAAAACTGGGGAATGACCTTCCTACTTGATTTCCGTAAAGGTGGATCTATTTGGAATGGTACTTGGGCTCGTTTGAACCAATACGGTATAACTATCGAAACAGAAGATCGTGAACGTGAGTATATTGTAGATGGAGTATATGCCCCAGGAACTGTTATCAATGGCGTAGATGTTTCCGGTCAAGCCAATGCAACTGGCTTAGATGCTCGTACCTACTTCCGCTCTGTACGCGGCGATGCTGGAGGTGCTGTTGAAGATATGATTGAAGATGTTAATTGGGTAAGACTTCGCGACTTAACCCTTAGCTATCATTTGCCAATCAAGAGTGAAAAGACATCAATCGATTATGTCGACTTTAAGTTCACTGGGCGCAACCTATGGTTGAGTACAAACTATCGTGGTGTGGATCCTGAAACTAGTTTAACAGGTGCTGGGTCAAATGTAGGTGGATTTGATTATTTCAATAACCCAGGTACTCGTTCGTATATGTTCGGAGTAAGCTTTGGTCTCTAATTCAAAAACTTGAAAACGATGAAAAAATTTAATATTGTATCCGCGTTTCTAACAGGAGCCATGCTGTTTTCAGCCACATCCTGCGAGAAATTTTTAGAAGACGATGTTGTATCGCCTAACGATCCAGAAACTTCTACAGCCAGCCTTATATTGGCCAATATAGAAGTAGCCACTTTTGCCACTTTCGGTGGTCAATTAGCTCGGCAAAGTGAAGTCATGGTTCAGCGTTTGGCTGGCACCAGTGCGGGTTCACAATCTTTAGAGATTGCGAACTATGTTATTACAGACCAAACCAATCAGAACGAATGGGATGTAATTTATGCGGGTGTAATGGCCAATTCCCGAATCATGATCAAAGATTATGGAGCTGGAAGTCCTTGGTATGCAGGCATCACAAAGGTGTTTATGGCCATGAACATTGGTTTAGCAACAGATTTGTGGGGCGATGTACCTTTCGCTGAAGCAGGTTTTGGCGACAATTTGGAGCCAGCCTTCCAATCACAACAATCCGTTTATACCGGATTGCAGTCCTTGTTGGATGAGGCTATTGCAGATTTATCTCAACCTGAGGCTAGCAATACCTTCCTCCCAACTACAGACGATTTCATCTACAATGGAGATGTTATGATGTGGATCCAAACTGCCAATGTATTGAAGGCACGTTTCGCAAATCACCTTAGTCAAAGAGATCCTGCTGCCTCTGCTGCTGATGCTCTAGCTGCAATAAGTGCTGGCGGAATGACTGGAAGTTCAGACAATTGCAATATGGTTTTCTTCAATAGTGGAAACTCATTGAATCAATGGTTTGCCTACGAGGGTCAAAGAGGAGGATACATTCGAGTGAATGCAACTTTGTTAGATGCTATGGTTGCAAAGTCTGATCCTAGAGTAAGCGTATTATTTGGAGAAGATGATTATGGTGGATATTCAGGAACTCCATATGATCAGGTAGATTCTACTAGCTCATCTTATATTGGGGCATTGTATGCTTCAGAAGCATCTCCTGTGCCTTTGGTAACCTATGTAGAGCAATTGTTTATAGTAGCCGAAGCTCAGTTGAGATCTGGAAATGCAGCAGCTGCTGCAACTGCCCACAACAATGCCGTAATAGAAAGCATATTGTTTCTAACGGGTAGTTCTGATGCGAACTATGAGGCTACTTATGCAAGTGAGACTGCAGGTTCTATTAGTCTTGAAAAGATTATGACCGAAAAGAATGTTGCAATGTTCTTACAGCCAGAAGGATACACGGATTGGAGACGTACTGGTTTTCCTTCTATAATGGCCAATCCAAATGCTGCCCTTTCTGACATTCCAAGAAGATTGCCCACGCCTCAGCAAGAGCGTTTGTATAATTCGAATGCCATTGTGGTAACCGATTTGTTATCTCCAGTTTGGTGGGATAACTAAAGGCTTTATTTTGTTTGTTGTTTTGAAGGGGGTGCCAATGGCACCCCCTTTTTTTATGATTGCTATGCAATAATGAAAGAGGTTGTCAAAGCAGCATTTGTCTTCTGGAAGGTTCATTAAAGCCAGAATTTTAACGGATATTCTGGGTTGAAAGTTGGAATAAAAACTCGAATGCATATTGCAGGCTCCAACAAAAAGCGGTGAAATAGTGCACTTGCGTTGCAGACTTTGAACGTAAAAAAGAGAAAGATTAATAATGAATGAATCTGTGTTTTTCGGGTGGAAGAAGAAAAAAGTATGCGCCAAAGATTTATTATCTAATTTTATTTGAAAATGATAGACCGTATAATTGATGATATAAGTCAAACTCGAAAGAATATTCTTGGGCTCATGGATGGATATTCGTTTGAAGAATTGTGCTATATCCCAGCAGGAATGAACAATCATTTACTTTGGAATTTTGGCCATGTCATCATCACTCAACATCTTCTCACATATGGCCTTGCTGGAGTTCAGAATCCCTTAGCTCCTTCGCTTCTTGATCGATTTAGAAAAGGGAGCATTCCAAGAGAACTCAGTTATTTTGAATCTGACCTTCAAACCCTAAAAGAATTGGCACTTGAAAGCTTGTCAAGATTGAGTTTGGATATAGATAAGGGTGTTTTTTCAGTGTTCAAGACCTATCCAACGTCTTATGGCATAAGTCTACATTCGATTGAAGATGCTGTATTGTTTAATGCTCAGCATGAAGCGCTTCATTATGGTTATATGATGGCACAAAGACGAATTCTGTCACAATAGATTAGTCGCTTCATACTTCACGCTGTCAAGCTGTCATATCAGAGCTTATTGGCAAGTTATTTGACTATTTGGTGGGAGGAAAAATTCAGTTTATGAGCGAGCGTAAAACGTCTAACGAAGAGAAAAAAGTGAAAGATCATTCAAATCCTGAGGAAAAAGAATCAGGAAAGGAAAAAAACCAAGAAAGTACCTCTTCTGCGAATGAGAACGCTGGAGCGACCATAGTTAAAGAAATCGAAGTTAATGTTGATTTTAAAGATAGATACTTGCGTATTTATGCAGATTTCGAAAATTACCGCAAACGTACAAGCAAAGAGAGATTAGAATTATTCGCATCTGCAAACCAAGATCTTATGACAGCTATGCTGCCTGTTTTAGATGATTTCGATAGAGCGAGCAGACAAGTACCTGAGGAAGGTACTGCAGCCGCTTTTGTGGAAGGAGTAAAGCTTATTCAAGATAAGTTTAGAAACACCCTGATTCAAAAGGGGTTGAGATCATTGGAGATTAAGCCAAAGGATGTTTTTGATGTGGAATTAATGGAAGCGATAACTAAAATCCCCTCCCCTAGCGCTGAGATGAAGGGTGCTGTAGTTGATGTAATCGAACAAGGATATAAATTAGGCGAAAAGGTGATTCGCTTTGCCAAAGTAGTAGTTGGAGAATAAATAAGGAATGGCTAAAAGAGATTATTACGAGGTATTGGGTCTAACCAAGAATGCCACGGCAGAGGAAATAAAGAAGGCTTATCGCAAATTAGCCATCCAATTCCATCCGGATAAGAATCCAGATGATCCATCGGCAGAAGAGAAGTTCAAAGAAGCTGCAGAAGCGTATGAGGTTCTAAGCAATGCAGAAAAGAAACAGCGATACGATCAGTTCGGCCATGCTGGAATGGGCGGTGGAGCTGGCGGAGGCGGTGGCTTTGGTGGTGGAATGAGTATGGATGATATATTCTCCAACTTTGGTGACATTTTTGGCGGCACATTTGGTGGTGGTGGTGGATTTGGCGGTTTTAGTGGTGGTGGCGGAGGAACAATACGTGGTTCAAACCTCAGAATTAAGGTGCGTCTCAGTCTGGAAGAAATTGCTCTAGGCGTTGAAAAAAAGCTCAAGCTTAAAAAATGGGTTGCTGCGGAAGGGGTAAGCTTTAAAAGCTGCTCTACGTGCAAAGGTCAAGGTCAGGTTTATAGAGTAGCCAATACCATGCTAGGCCAGATGAGAACGGCAACAGCTTGTCCAACCTGTCAAGGCTCTGGAAAAACCATTGATAAAAAACCAGCTGATGTTCGTGAAGATGGGTTGGTTCAAAAAGACGATGTTGTTTCAGTGAACATTCCTGCCGGAGTGCAAGATGGAATGCAGCTTAAGGTTTCAGGAAAAGGAAATATGGCTCCCTTTGGTGGTATTGCGGGCGATTTGATCGTACTCATTGAAGAAATTGAACATGCTGAACTAAAGAGAGAGGGGAATAATTTACACCATGATCTATATCTGTCATTTCCAGATGCTGCATTAGGAGCAAGTATTGAAGTGCCTGTTGTTGGAGCAAAGGCGAGAATTACAATTGAGCCGGCTACCCAAAGTGGACAAATATTGAGACTGAAAAATAAGGGAGTTCCTTCCCTAGACGGATATGGCAAAGGAGACCTATTGGTTCACGTAAATGTCTGGACCCCTAAAAGTCTTACATCAGATCAAAAAGCAATTTTAGAAGAGTGGAAAAGCCTTTCTGAATTTAGTCCAGAGCCGGGAAAGAGAGACAAAAGTTTCTTCGAAAGAGTGAAGGAAATGTTTAGTTAGAAAAGCTATTTTCGATTTATAAGTTTTGAATTAATACTATGCAGGTAAATATCAATTCCGTTACTAAACAATACGGAGACTATGTTGCACTTGATCAGGTAAGTGCAGAAATTCCAACCGGCAGCATTTTTGGCTTGCTTGGCCCAAATGGTGCTGGAAAAACATCTCTTATCCGCATCTTGAATCAAATAACAGGTCCAGATGAAGGTCAGATTCTTTTGGATGGAAAACCCATTAAGCCAATCGATGTAAATCGAATTGGGTACCTCCCAGAAGAAAGAGGGCTGTATAAAAAGATGGAGGTTGGAGAGCAGAGTATGTATTTGGCTAGACTGAAAGGATTAGACTCTAAACAGGCAAAAATTGCACTTAAAGACTGGTTTGAAAGGTTTGAAATTCAAGATTGGTGGAAGAAAAAAGTGGAAGAGCTTTCAAAAGGGATGGCCCAAAAGGTTCAATTTATTACTACCGTCCTGCACAATCCAGAACTCTTGATTTTTGATGAGCCTTTTTCCGGTTTTGATCCAATTAACGCAGAGCTTATTAAAAATGAAATTCTTGAACTGAATAGAAAGGGTACAACCGTAATTTTCTCTACGCACAGAATGGAGAGCGTAGAACAAATGTGTGATCATATTGCTCTTATTAGTCGCTCGAAGTTTGTTCTCAATGGACCATTAAATGAAATAAGAGAGCGCTTTAGAGATAATACCTATCGATTGGAAATCAAAGACCCTTCAGCCAATGGCAATTTTGTATTGCCTGCTGGAGCAATTTTGGTAGAAGAAAAAATGGATCAAAATCTGCTCACTAAAATTGTGCGACTGGAAAATGCAGATACGACACCACTTTTAAGGGCAGGTATGGAAGTGGGGAAAATTCAGCTTCTTAGCGAAGTAATTCCAAGTGTAAACGAAATTTTCATTCAGACTGTAAAGGAGAGCCATGAATAGGATATTACTGATTATTCAAAGAGAATATTTGAGCCGCGTGAAAAAGCGCAGCTTCTTAATTATGACCATTGTAGGTCCAATCCTCTTGTCCGCTATAGGAATTCTTCCTGCCTATTTTGCTTCTATGCCAGAACCAGATAGAACGGTTATGGTCTTAGATAAAGCAGACATACTAGATCGCGATAAAGGCTCTGACCGAATTTCACTTAAATACATCGGTCCACCAGCGGAGTATACCATCGAAGAAGCAAAGGAGCAGTTTATGCTCACCGAAGATTATGCCCTTGTTTATATCCCAACAGGGAGTGGATGGGATCCTGATTTTATTTCTCAGAATATTGTCATCTATGGAAAAGAAGAGGTAAGCCTAGGAATTAAAAGCTTCATTGAAGACCTTATTCGTTCCAAGATCGAAGATCTGAAACTTAGAAATCAAGGTGTAGACCCTGAAGTGATTGCTCAAGTGCGTACGCGTGTGAAGGCGAAGTCAATTAATATCGAAGAATCGGGAATAGAGGAAGAATCAGTTGTAGAAGGCAAAATGGTCATTGGATTTGTTTTTGCCTTTTTTATGTATTTTTTCATTTTCATCTTTGGCTCTCAAGTGATGAATGGAGTGATGGAAGAGAAGAGCAATCGAGTGGTAGAAGTAATTATATCATCTGTTCGCCCTTTCCAACTCATGATGGGAAAAATATTGGGTTCAGGACTTGTAGGACTTACTCAATTCCTTATTTGGATGGCTTTGTCTTTTGTTCTGTACTCTGCTTTTACAGGTATATTTTTGGCAGACAAAATGGATGCAATTCAAACCATGGCTGAACAATCCGCTGGCGCTGAAAATGTGGATCAATTAAAGACAGATGGATTAAATTCCGTTATGACTTTTCTAGATACATTGAATATACCTGTCCTTATTGGTAGCTTCATATTCTATTTTCTAGGCGGATTTTTTCTTTATGCTGCAATGTTTGCTGCCATAGGATCGGCGGTAGAAAATCAAGCCGAGGCGCAACAGTTTCTTTTTCCAGTAACTATACCTATCATATTGTCTATCGTAATCGCGATGAAAGTAGCGGAAGATCCCAATGGCCAATTGGGCTTTTGGTTTAGTATGATTCCATTTACTTCGCCTATTGTAATGGTTACCCGTATACCTTTTGGAGTTCCATATTGGCAACTCGCGCTTTCAATGGTTTTATTAATAGGAGGCTTTATTGGCACAACATGGGTTGCTAGTCGTATCTATCGCGTGGGAATCCTTATGTATGGTAAAAAAATTACTTGGGGAGAGCTGTGGAAATGGATGAAGTATGGAGGTTAAGGAAATACTAGCGTATAACTTCTTTTCCTTCGGAAAGTTTCACCTAAATGCGTATGAGTTAATACTTTTAATAATGCTCCTCCTTTTAGCGAGGAGCTTTCTTTACCTAGTAAAAAAGTACCTCAAAAGGCAAAGAACGAAACAAAGACTAGATAAAGGCCGTGAATATGCCATTTATCAAATTGCTGTTTACCTTACGTATGTTATTACTATCGCCATAGGATTAGAATCGGTTGGGGTTAAGCTCACGGTCTTACTCGCTGGTTCTACTGCTCTTTTAGTCGGATTGGGCTTAGGAATGCAAGACTTTTTTAAGGCACTTGTGGCAGGTTTTATTATACTAACTGAGCGAACGGTCTCTGCGGGAGATGTTGTAGAAATTGCAGGAACAGTAGGTCAAGTTAAAGAGATTTCTTTGCGAACCACAACGGTAACTACACGCGATGATATTGTTATGATTATTCCCAATCAGCAATTGATAAGCGATCGGGTAATCAATTGGAGCCAGAACAAGAAGTCAACGCGATTTAGTGTAAATGTTGGAGTTGCCTACGGAAGCGATACAGAGCTTGTGCAAAAGATCTTATTGGAAGTAGCACTCGCAAATAATCTGGTAGAAACGGAACAAAGACCCTCCGTTCAATTTCTAGACTTTGGTTCAAGCTCATTGGATTTCGCAGTATTCTTCTACAGCTTTGAACTGTTTCGTATAGAGTACGTAAAGAGTGAGTTGCGCTTTGCCATCGACAAAAAGTTTAGAGAGCATAATATTCAGATTCCATTTCCACAGCGTGATCTCTGGCTTAGAAATCCTGAGTCACTTTCATCTAGAGATGCGTCTCTATAATTCGGAACAATTTGAAAATTGCAATTATAGATTTAGGTACAAATACCTTTAATCTGCTCATAAGAGAGCTGTCTTTAGACTCAGTTGTTCACAGCAGTAAATTAGCTGTAAAGCTGGGTGAAGGCGGAATTACTCGTAATGTGATAGCGGAAATACCCTTTTCGCGGGGATTAAAAGCCATGATAGAATTTGCAAGTATTTGCAAGAAGCATGAGGTTGACGAGATTATTGCTATTGCTACCTCTGCAATCAGACACGCTTCAAATGGCACTGATTTTTGTGAAGCTGTGCACGCTCATACCGGAATCCCCATAGAGATAATTGATGGTTTACGAGAGGCTGAACTCATATTAAAAGGGGTTCAGAGCGCCATGGAGTTACCAGCCGATCCCTATCTTGTCATTGATATTGGAGGAGGAAGCACCGAGTTCATTTTAGCCAAAGGAAAAGAAACAATTTGGATGAAAAGTTATCCCTTAGGTGTAAGTCGCTTATTAGAACAGTTTCAGCCATCTGATCGAATGGAATATTCTGAACGTGAGTTAATTATGAATTACTTTGATTCAGAATTAGCTGACCTTAAGGAACAAATAGCCATTTATAATCCAAAAGTGCTCATCGGATCGTCTGGCTCATTCGATACGCTAGCAGATATTTGTCGAATGCAGATGGGTGAAGAAAGTACAGACCTAGAGGATCCTAGTTATTTATTTGATCTTGGTGTATATAAGTGGGCTGAGAAGATTATATGCGAGTCTAATTTTGAGCAAAGACTTGCAATTCCGGGAATGACAGCCATGAGGGCAGATATGATTGTTCTTTCTGCCATGCTCATTGGTTTTACCCTTCAGACAACCCAAATTCGAAGCATGTGGCTCTCAAAATATGCTTTGAAAGAAGGTGTATATTTCAATTTTAAAGCAAATCGAAATGCCTAAAATCCTAGTCGTTGAAGATGAAGATGCCATAAGAAGAGTGCTAAAGAATATTCTGAATGAAGAGAATTCGAGTTGGATAATTGATGAGGCAAAAGATGGGATTGAGGCGATATCCAAACTAGAAAAGGGCTATGATCTTGTTTTATGTGATATCAAGATGCCAAAGGCAGATGGAATTGAAGTGTTAAATTTTGCACGAGAGCATTTTTCTGAGACCTCAATTGTAATGATTTCAGGTCATGCTGATTTAGATACAGCAGTGGATTGCATGCGGAAAGGGGCCTATGACTTCATAAGTAAGCCACCTGATCTTAACCGATTCCTTCAAACCGTTAGAAACGCATTGGATAGAACTCAATTAGTAGCAGAGGTAAAGCAGCTAAAGAAAAAAGTTTCAAAAAAATATAAAATGATTGGCTCCTCTAAGGCCTTAGAGGAGATTCAGAATATACTGGACAAAATTGCGGTTACAGATACGCGCGTTTTGATTACTGGCTCCAATGGAACGGGTAAAGAACTTGTTGCTCACAGTATTCACGAGCAGAGTTCAAGATCTAAGAATGCTTTTATAGAAGTGAATTGTGCAGCTATTCCATCCGAATTAATAGAAAGTGAGCTATTTGGTCACACCAAAGGTGCCTTTACATCTGCGGTAAAAGATCGCAAAGGAAAATTTGAGAATGCCCATGGAGGGACTTTGTTTTTGGATGAGATTGGAGATATGCCTTTAAATGCTCAAGCCAAAGTTTTAAGAGCATTACAAGAAGGAAGAATTACGCCAGTTGGAAGTGAGAAGAGTATTTCGGTAGATGTGCGTGTGGTGGCGGCTACGAATAAAGACTTGGATTTGGAAATTAAAGAAGGAAGATTTAGAGAAGATTTGTTCCACCGACTGAATGTAATCAATATCAAGGTGCCTAGCCTAAATGAGCGCATAGATGATATACCTGAACTTATAACTCACTTTGTTAAATTGCTCTCTGAACAAGAAGGAATTGTTCCGCGAGTTTTTACGAAAGAATCCATTAGAGCGCTTCAAGAGTTAAATTACAGTGGCAACATAAGACAGTTGAGAAATTTAATAGAGCGCTTGCTTATCCTAGGAGGAGAAGAAATCAGCGCAAAAGATGTAGAGCACTTCGCTTAATTTGCAAATACAGCAATAGAATAGGATTAAGTTCTTATTCCGAAGTATATTTCAATTTTACTTATCCCCGTTTATGTACAATTCAAAGATCGCAGGAGTAGGCCATTATGTGCCACCCAGAATAGTTACAAATCAAGAATTATCTGAAATGTTGGATACTTCAGATGATTGGATAACCGAAAGAACAGGCATCAAAGAACGCAGGTTTTCAGATCTTAAGGTTGATACTACCTCTGCTATGGGTACAAAAGCATCGAGGATCGCACTTGAAAGAGCTGGAGTATCAGCAGACGAAGTAGATTTTATTGTTTTCGCAACTTTAAGTCCAGACTTTTATTTTCCAGGTCCGGGTGTCTTGGTGCAAGAGGCATTAGAAATACCAACTATAGGAGCCTTAGATGTTCGCAATCAATGTTCTGGTTTTGTATATGCCCTATCTGTTGCAGATCAATACATAAAGACCGGTATGTACAAGAATATATTGGTCATTGGTTCTGAAGTACATAGCGGCGGACTTGATTTAACTCCCAGAGGGAGAGGAGTTTCAGTGATATTTGGAGATGGAGCTGGTGCCATATTGTTGCAAAGAGCGCCAGAAGGTCATAAAGGAGTTCTTTCTACTCATCTGCACTCTGAAGGAAAACATGCAAGAGAATTGGCTTTAATTGATCCCAATACTTCGCATTGGGTACATGCTATTGTTGAAGAAGGAAAAAAACATACCGGAGATGAACAGATTGGCTATCATCCATATATGAATGGAAACTTTGTTTTTAAACAGGCTGTCACTAGGTTTCAAGAGGTTATTTATGAGGCTTTAGAGGCCAATGCACTTTCTTCAGGAGATATTGATTTACTCATTCCTCATCAAGCGAATTTGCGTATTAGTCAGTATATCCAAGAGAAAATGAACCTCCATGAGGATAAGGTGTTTAATAACATAATGAAATATGGCAATACTACCGCAGCATCTATTCCAATAGCCCTTAGCGAAGCATGGGAACAAGGAAAAGTGAAAGAGGGCGATTTGGTTTGCTTGGCTGCTTTTGGGAGTGGCTTCACTTGGGCTTCTTCTTTGCTCTATTGGTAATTAAATAAATGAACGATTCCTTTACAAGTCTAACTCTATTTCATTATAAAGGTTTCAATAACCGCTGGTGGGCATTGACTCAGATGAAGCTGGCTCAGAAAGCCCTGTCTAACTTACCAGGCTTACAATTTTTTAAATTATTGGGGAGTGGCGCTGGTAATGGATTTGAACCATGGCCAAATTGGGGTGTCTATGCTTTTCTTGGTCAATGGCAGAATATGCAGTCTGCTAAAGATGCGTTGGGTAATTCTGATATCTTCACTCAGTTTGGAAATAAATCCTTTAAACAAAAAACCTTCATTTTAAAACCGACGTCAGGCCATGGCAATTGGGGTGGTAAGATGCCTTTCCAAGAATTTCATCCTGAAATTGAAATTGGACCCATCGCAGTATTAACAAGAGCTAGGATTAAATGGAATTGGCTCATCCCTTTTTGGATTAAAGTTCCGCAAGTCAGTAAAATGATGGGGCAATCCAATGAAATGACGCACGGAATTGGCATAGGTGAGCTTCCATTGATAGAACAAGCCACCTTTTCGGTCTGGAAAAATAAGGATGCGTTGAATGCGTATGCATATAGCGCTGGAAAACACAGAGAGGCTGTGCAGAAAACACGAAAGGTTAAATGGTATTCAGAAGAAATGTTTGTCCGCTTTAACCTTGTGGCAGAAATAGAGGGTCTTATCTTATAGGAGAAGTTTGAACAAGGGCATTTAGAGATTAATTCTTCGAAACCTTTTTTCCATTCAACATCGCTTTATAACCATTCATGGTTTCAATTCAGCTAAACAAAGGTTTTTGGTATTTAGGCACTGAAAGACAACGGTAGTTTTGGTCTATAATTAAATCAGAGGCCATGAGAACATTCCTTTTTTCGCTGCTTATTGTTATTCAATTTCAACTCTCCGCAGAAGATACTATTCATTCTACTCAGAATTTCAGAGCACAATGGAGTCTGCAAAGTGATACGCTATTGTCCTTGCATATGAATACCTTTTCTTCTCATAAGTATGTTCTTAAGGTTAGAGGAGAATCCGGAGCAATTGTTTGGAAGAACCAATTCACTTCCTCTTCTTTTTCCAAAAAAATGAGCCTTAAACTATTGCCAAAATTGCTCTATACTTTTGAGGTTTATGCCGATGGAATTTTGATCGCATCAAAGGATCTAAATCTAAGTCCAAAGATAAATGAAAGAAAAGTGTTGCTCAAAGAAACGTTATGGCCAAAGCCACTTGCTGAGATTATAGAAGAAGTCAATGATGAGGTCCAAGTTCAGTTCAAGAATCCCTTATTACATAAAATGACGATTGTTGTTCGAGGTCACAGTGGAGCAGCTGTTTTTAAAACAGTTTTGAGAAATAGAGAAAGCTATAAAGGGTTGTTTTCGCTTAAACAACTGGCATCTGGACAGTATACGGTTGAATTGTTTGATGGAAACACAAAAATTAAAGAACTAAGAGTATTTGTTGATTAAATGACTCCCTGACTTACCTTCGAAAGATATGCGTTTTGATATCAAAAGACTTGGCATTATTGTTATCTGGACGGCTTTAATAGTCTATATATATAATGGAATTTTAGCTACAGCTGCCTATTGGCTGAATATTGCATATGTATTTAGTATTCACTATACTCAATTCATCCTTGTCTTTCTCTTTATTCTCTTTCTTCCTTTAAGTAAGAATAACAAAAGAAAATCATCTTCAGAAGATTATCTCTTGGCTTCAAGGTTTTTAAGCTCCTTTAGCTTACTGGCATTTATGGCCGTAGTATTTCTTCTTCTATGGGAATTTTCTGCACTCCACCTCGATCCTGAAGTCCCATTTATTATGCTTGCAGGTTTCTATTTAAAATGGTTTGTTGCTCTTGTATTCATAATTGTTTATGTGGTTGTAGATATGGGTACAGAGTTATTGAAACGCTGGAGGGTTTCAATAGCTGAGACAGAGAGATATCAAAAACAAGAGGTTCAATCAAAATTAGAGATGCTGAAGGCTCAATTAAATCCACATTTCTTATTCAATAGTTTAAATACGCTATCTGGATTAATTTATGAAGATCCCGATCAGGCATCTTTCTTTCTAAGAAGAGTAAGCGCCGTTTATCGCCATATTTTGGAAGCACGCGATAAAAATCTGATCAGTATAAATGAAGAATTAGCTATTGCAAAAGACTATGTTGATTTAATTCACATCCGGTTTCCTGAAATGGTAAAAATTGAATTAAAAATAGATCCTTCTTATTCCAATTTTAGGATAGCTCCCTTAAGTCTTCAGATGCTCATGGAAAATGCAATCAAACACAATCAAGCTTCTATTGCAAAGCCATTATTTATTGAAATATGTACCCATTCGAATGCTACGATTTCGGTCTCAAATAATCTGCAAGAACGGAATACAATGGAGCCGAGTACCAAAGTAGGTTTAGAGAATATTAAGGCCCGATACGAATTTTTAAGCAAGCGTGCTATTTCGATTAATAAAACTGATTTTCAGTTTAAAGTTGTAATTCCATTAATTTCAAATCAATGATCCGAATTGCTATTGTTGAAGATGAACCCTATGCAAGAAAAGAACTTAAACGACTCTTAACTGCTATTCCCCTCGATATAGAGTTAGTAGGAGAGGCAGAGAGTGTGGCAATGGCAGTAGAGTTATTGAAAGCCAATCCCAGGCTTGATTTGCTCTTTTTGGACATTCAACTTTCAGATGGTTTGAGTTTTGAAATATTCAATCAACTCGATTTATCTATACCTATTATTTTTACTACCGCATTCGATCAGTTCACTTTACAAGCTTTCAGACATCTAAGCATCGACTATCTTCTGAAGCCAATTGAACCGGATTTATTGCTAAAGGCATTCGAGAAATACCATACCCTCCGTTCTGCTAATGCGACACCTAAGATCGACTATGGTGAGTTGGCCCGCCATCTTGCACCTAGTCCATTAAATGAGTACAAACGGAGGTTTATAGGAAGGCTAGGAAATAAACTCGTCAAGATCGATAGCGCTGATTTGGCATATAGTTTTTCAGACTCTGACTGTATAGTATTAAGATCTTTTTCTGGCAAGGAATTAATACTCGATCAGAGCCTAGATCAATTGGAGAAGCAATTGGATCCATCTCAGTTTTTTAGAATCAATAGACAAATGCTCGTTCAGATAACGTCTATTCAGAAGACGGAGAAGTACAATGCATCTCAGTGGATGCTTATTCTTTCTCCTGCATTTTCTGAAAGAGTTTTAGTGAGTAGAGCCCGTACTTCAGACTTCCTAAATTGGATGGATTCATGAATAATTTGAGAAAGCAGCTTTTCTTTTTATTTATTTCATTGGCCTTCATTCGTTGTAATGAAGTGGTTTTGATAGTGGATGAGATTCCATCCAATACACCACCGAACGACGCCATTTTTGTTTCTGGTTCTTTTAATAATTGGAAGGAGGCAGATTATAATTATCTAGTTAAAGAGTTGGAAGATGGTAGACATGGGGTAGTCTTACCGGCATTGCAGGGTAAGATTCAGTATAAATTCTCTAGAGGAAGTTGGCTAACAGTAGAGACAGACTCTTGTGGAAATAATACGCCCAATAGAGAATTAGAGATTACGGAATGGAAAGAGGTTTCCGTTTCAATAGATAATTGGATGGATAGAAGTGCGATGGTCTGTAATTATATTTCTGTCTTTGTACAGAGCGATTCGAGTGGAATAGGGAAAGGTGAAGATTTATATTTAGTAGGAAATCATAATAATTGGAAGTTGTTTGATCCTCTTTATAAGATGAAACAAATTGCATCAGGTCTTTTCGTAGGAAGACTGCCAAAAGGAATAGATATTCTTGAATTTAAGGTAACTCGAGGCGATTGGAGTACGGTAGAAGTAAATGAGGAGGGGAGTATTTCCAAACCGCATAGTATCATTGGATCAGCAGATAGCGTTCTGATTGAAGTGCCTTTCTGGAATGATTACATTACAAATATGCATCCAAATTTGACCATAATTCTGAGGAGTGTGCCACCTTTTCCGGAGGAAGATCGTTTGTTTTTCTCATCCAACATTAATAATTGGGACCCAGCTGCGGATGGGTATGCTTTTGAAAAAATGGAAGGCTCAGATGAATGGTCCTTAACTTTTCCGAGAAAAGGGGATCGTTTATATTTTAAAATTACCAGAGGAAACTGGGCTACCGTAGAAACAAGTTTAGATGGTTCGGATATAGATAATAGAGAATGGGATTTTGGAATGGCAGATACGGCTTACGCGCGAATTGCGTCTTGGAAAGACTAGTTCAAGTAGATATTATCCCTAACAGCTAATTCTTGATCTAGGATAAAGTCGAAATATTTATTTCTTGATTCCAGAAAGGCGACCGCTTTTTTTAAGTTGTTGGTTTTGAGTAATGTCAGTTTGTCTTCTGCACTTAAATTGATTCTATCCGCTATTTCAAAAGGGCTTTTCCCAGCAAGAGGACCTTTGGTAAAAATCAAATCCTGAAACGACCAATTAAATTCTTGTATTTCTCCTCCTGGCCATCTTCCTGCAGAATGGCGATAAAAGAACTTTGTAAGTTTAAAAAGTTGAGTGCATTGCACTTGAATTGAAATTTCATTCGTTCCAAGAATAGAACTCACTTTTTCTAGTGTCACTAAACTACCAATGTTATGTGTATTCGAGATATTATTACAAGGAATACCAAACGCTTCTTCATTTAACAATAAAGAATCAATTAAGTCTTGATATCGATTTTCATCAACAGTAAGAACTTTGCGTTCATTGGGCAGAAGGCATACCGGTAATGGAATAAGTGAGATATATTGAGTTACTCCCATAATCGGATATAAGGCGTAATAGTTTGAATTGTTCAGAATACAATTCAAGAAATCATGAATGGTTAGGGAAGGAGGCGAGTTTTAGCGAACTATGACGACGATACCTTTTTCTAGGATATCTATTTTCTTAGTGCCATCAGGATTGATGTAGGATGCATCCAATTGCCATAGGTAAGTACCACTGCGCAATTCGCTTCCCTCAAAAGTACCATCCCACCAATATTCAGAAGACGGATTTTTTGCGTGATACATCAATCGACCCCAGCGATCAAAAACTCTTAAGTTGAAGTTTTCAGGTGTGCATTCAGGATTAACCTGTGCACCCCAAAAATCGTTTTTTGTATCCCCATTGGGAGTAAAGGCAGTTGGAACAAATGCAGGACAGTCATTAAATGCTTCACCAATCTGTGTTGTTTCTTGCCCATGTACAAACAGGACAGAACACATGAGTGTTGCGATAAGAATGATTTTTTGTGTTGCTTTCACTATGAGTTAATACTATTCAATTGCAAATGTAAACATAGCCATAATTAATCAGCAGTGTATTGTCTTCAAAGGCCTTTTAAATTAGTCAAAGACAAATTTGAATAATCAATCGAAATCAAGAGTTAGCTTAAAACGGAGAACTCTGCCATTTCCGGCATCACAGACGTACAATATTTGATTCCAATAGGCTAATCCGCGAGGTTCGTTAAATTGCAGAGGCCCTTCCCCCATGCCTCCGAAACTCACTTTTTTATACTTGGTTTCACCGCTCGCAGGAGGTGGCAGAATTCCTTCTAAACCATTGCCTGTAAATTGAAAAACAGAATCTTTTTCTGAATCACTTACAAAAATATAATTTGTACCATCACCTGTAACGGTGATGTGTTTAGGAGAGTCAAACTTATTGGGTTCATTCATTCCTCCAGAAGCCAAACTTGTATCAAGAGGGAATATACTCGGCCTATATTCTGCTCCAAACTCAGCTTCAATGAATTGGATATACTGCACCTTAAGGAGGTTATTGCCATCTATAGATGTGAATAGAAAATCGGCGCCAGTAGCCGCTGATATTTGTGGTGGCTGTGTTAGTGTTACCAATCCAAAAGGTTGGTCAAAATAATCATTGAATTGTCCACTCGAGGTTGATACGAGTATAGAACTTTGAAATTCATCGTCATTGTTAAATAGCAGCACGGCATCATCTGGACCTAATCCCGCGTTATTAGAGCTTGGACCAGTGCGGGTAACATAGTAGCTGTTGTTGATAGCCGTAGTGCGATTGTCTCCAATAATTCCAATTTTATTGAATTGAACTATTGCATCGCCACTAGAAAAGGTGCTTTTAAAATAAAAAGGATGCACAATTGTCTTTTTTACTTGAGCTTGGCTCAGACCGTAGCCATTGTCGCTTAACATTTCAAGTCTATAAATACAGCTGAGATCGTACTCGACTCCTCCAACGGTATCTGTTTTAGTACCAATTACAAGTAAGTTAAATCGTCTGTCTTGAATCACGGAGCGAGCGCCTTGAACAAATTTCCTTCCAATTTCATTTCCAGCTTCATCTAAACAAATAACTTCTTGTGTCGCTTCATCCACAACATACAAGAGCTCGTCAAATCCGATACAGATATCTATTGGCCGAATAAATTGGTTGAGTGCGGGCTGAATAGGAACATAAGCTACGTCTCGGTCTGTAAATTCAGGAACCTGAATAAATCCGAGATCTGTTTTATCTCCTAAATAATTTTCGCAAGAAAACAAGAAGAGTGTTAAACCCAGAAGGAGTAAATTTCTTTTCATTATCTAGTTCGTTTTAGGATGTGCAGTCGAAGTCCAATATTATGCTGAAATCCAAGTAAATCAGTTGGATTAATGGCATAGTCGATAAATAGAGATTGGCCTATTGCTCTTGTACGCAGACCAAATCCAAAAGTAGGGTAGGGTTGACCGGCAACATTTAATCGCAATCCAGTGCGCAAGGCCAGTAATTCCTTAAATCCATACTCGAATCCGAATCTGTAATTCTCGGCATTGTCATTTGGGTGATTTAGCTGGAAGGAAGTTCTTATGAAGTGGTCTCCTTCTCGCCATGGAACAGCGGAAACACCCATAGAAAATACGGTAGGAACGGTATTAGACTCGAGAGAAGAGCCACTCGACCGATTGAAAGCAACGGCTAAGTTTTCACCACTGAGAGAACTACTTCCACCAAAATTTTGAATCATAACTGCAAATTGCAGCTCTTTATATTCTGTATTGTACAGAAAGCTTACATCGGTACTGGCCGTATGATTCATATAATCTGCAATGCCTTCATAAATGTATTTCACATTTACACCTAAGCTAAACTGCTTACTCAATTGCCGGGCATATCCAATTCCAACAGCCATATTGGTTACATAAATGGATCTTCCAGTTCCATTGGGTTGAAATTCAGTTCTTTCAATAATCTCTCCTGAATTCAATGCGTTTAGCTGAAAGCCAAGAGATGAAACGCCATCTTTTAATGGAAAAATACCAGTGAAGAAACTCTGGTTTACACCTGCTCCCAAAAAGTAATTACTCATGGCCCAAGCATTCTCTTTTATTTGAGTGGCAGCGGCAGGATTAGTCATAAAGGAGTAGGCATCTCCCGTATTTGCAATACTTGCCCCAGCCATAGCTGAAGAACGCGGACTCATATCGTTTTTCAAAAAAACGAGTGAAGACAAACCAGCACGTTCTCCGCCATAAATAGGAAGGATTTGCGCTTGAGTTGAGATGCTACTTAGCGTCAAGAAGAAAGCGAATAGGTAGTGTATTCTTTTCATGATCAGAAGCGAAATGCTATTCCATATAATATTTGACGCGGTGCTAAATACCGGGCGGGATTGCGTGGATCTACACCCTGTTCTTGGGGACCGTTAAATTGTGGACGAGGATCACGCCATGTATTTGGCACATCGTCTCCATACTCGTATGCTTTGCCGGTAATTGGATTTATTATTTGGGCGTTTTTATTGTTCATTAGGTTTCGTGCTTCGATACTGAATACGACTCCTCCTTTATCTTTTATAAACTTCCAGTCGTAACTCAACTTCAAATCAAAATTCACCCATGGCGTAGCATTTTCTTGCAGATAGCGATCATTTTGGATCTCAAATTCTGATCGACCCAAATCGTTTTCGCCTACTTTTTCTTGAGGGGTATATCTAAAACCGGATGTATAGTTGAATGAAAGGAAAGCACGGAAGCCGGTTGGATCGAAACCAAGCCAAGCGGCATTTTCTTTCTGAGGACTATAAGCTACACCTGCATTGATTGTCCAAGGCCTATCAAAAGCAAGAAATTGTTCTTGAGTTAACGCAACTTCTCCATTCTGTTCAATTTGGAGAGCCGATTCGCGAGCACTATTTGATTTACCTCGGGCTACCTGATAGGCAATATTTGCAAATATGTTCAAATCGTCCTTTAATCTGTAAAAACCACCTACTTCTACGCCTATAATTTTGGCGTAGTCTTGGTTTATATACATATTCTTTGTTACCGGTCTTCCTGTTTGATCCTTTACGATTACTCTTCGGGAGACGATATAATCGAAGCGATTGTTATTGTAGGCAGAGAAGGTTAACCCAAAATCGCGAGTAATTAATGATTTCACCCCGATCTCATAGGACACATTGATTTCAGGATTTAAATCGGGATTTCCGAGACTGGCAAGGAAACTTCTATCTTGATATACAGGGTCTAATCCTGCATATACAAAGCGAGGATGTGCAATTCTCATGCTGTGCCCGTAATTGAAATAGAGAACGTTGTTTTCAGTAACAGGAAAACTCACATTAATTTTAGGAAGTAATCGGACTTTCCATCGCAATCCCATTAAACCAATGGTGTTTTTTTGATAATCGGTCCGGATTTGATCAATAACAGGAGCATCTGGATTGGCAACAGCATCGTCTGCAAATTTTCCGGGAGCCCAGTAATTCAGGCGCATTCCGAGGGTAGCAATAATGCCTTTGTATGTAATTCTATCTTGAAAAAAGATTCCGCCTTCTTGTGGTCGAACTTTCCAAATATCATTGGAGCTACCAATACTGATAGAAGGAGTTGAAAGGCTATCATTTATAGATATGGGCGCTCCTACCCAAGGACGGGTAACATCTGCCCATTGATACTCTAAGAATTGGTGTTCAAATCCAAAGCTTACAGAATTAGTTTCATTGGGAAACCAATTCGCTTTTGCTTTCACCGTGTATTCTTGAGCATAATGGTCGTGCCAAAGTGTTGATATACCATCGTTATTATAAAGACCATTTCCAGGGAGTACGAAGTAAATACCACGCGGATCACCGGGATTGAACACACCGACCGGGTCGCTAATGATATTTTGAGGATCAAAAATTCGATCTACTGTTTCGTTCCGAAAAGGTCTTCCATTTGCATCGGCTCTCAAATTCGTGAAGAGTCTTCCAAGAGAAACACTCAATCCCCATCTGTCATTAATCAAGTGTTTTAGATTTAATGCAGTAAGATTGGAGTGGTGGGTATAGGTGGTAGCATTATCTAAATCATTCGAAAAAATGTATTGAAAACCGGGTTGAAGTATTGCATCAAATCCAACGATTTGCAATGTTCTTGTATTCTGGTTGATACTGATTCCGTGCTGGTTTGTTAAGGTAAGTTTGGTTCCCTTCTTTATTTCCCAAGCAAGCTTAACTGTATTTGAAAATGAGTTGGTATATCTGGGTGCCCAAGTTTGAGCATTGTTTGGAAGCAATGAAGTATTCAATTGGTTGGCAGTTGCGCCAAAATACTCATCGGTAACATTTCCGCTGAAATTGGTGAAAAGGCTTAAGCTCTTCTTTTTGTTTAAAGGTGTTGCAATGGTAAATTCGGCAATATCTGTATTGAACGAAGTGGCTAAATCATTTCCGAAAAGGTGATCCGTTTGCCAAGATCCAGAGACTTCTAGCTTATCTCCACCTTCTCTAATTTGGGTGTTAATTACACCCGAAGAACCGCCACCATATTCAGCTCCTACTCCTCCAGTTATAATATCTATGTTTTGCACTGAGCTTGAAGAAACCTGCACTCCAAAACCAGTTCCAGCCAAGGGGTCTTGTGCAGAGATTCCATCGACAATATATTCTGTTTCATACACACGCGCTCCGCGTATTTGGAGACCATCTGTAGTCCGAACAACGCCGGCTTGCATAGAAACTACTTCCTGAATATCACGGGTGTTCATACCTTCAATTTGGTCTCTTCCAATCGAAACCTGAGTAGAGGCTAATTCTAAGTTTACTTGGCTTTGTCTTCCCACAACGGTTACCTCCTCTAGTGCTTCAGCAGCGGGAGTCATAGAAACATCTAATTTCTTCGTCTTTCCTTCTTCAACCCGAATACCATTGAATTGCATGGTTCCGTATCCAATAATTTGAACCTTTAGATTGTAGTCTCCTGGCTTTAATCCAGTTATAATATATCTTCCATCTAGATCGCTAGCGGCTCCTTTATACGTTCCAACCACTTTTATTCCGGCACCAATTAATAATTCGCCTGTCTTGGCATCTTTTATGGTACCCGCAATATTTCCTGTGGTTTCTTGCGCCAAAAGTGAATGAAAGCTCAAAAAGCTTAAAAGAATAAGAATCAAGTATTTACCAGTCAAAGTCATCGTTAAAAACTTGATCAATTAAATTGGTTAACTCTTGTGGATTTCTTGTGTACTTATGAAGTTCGATGCTGAAAAAAACTTGGTTCACATTTCCACTGCGCAATCTTCGAGAGGCAATGAGGTTATCTCCCGACCAATTGCTAAGCTTTGTTAGTTTTCCACGAAAGTAGTTTTCTGAGTCGGCTGATTTAATAATAGGGTCTACTCCGATATCAAATGCATTTGGAAATAAACTGGGGTAAATGCTGGATTGCATTGCAAATACGCCACTATCTGGGGCTATTCTTGCTTGTCCAGTTGAAACTATCAATCCGTCTATAGGAAAAGCACCAATAAGCGGTGTTATATCTGAATTTGGAGTAAAGGAAGTGGTAGTGAAGGATTTTCCGCCAATATCTGTAAACTGTTGAATTGCAGAGGAGACAAAGACCAAAAGGCTAGATTCTTCTCCTGTAACTTCATTGGGTGGAAGAGTAGTGGGATCTGTATAAATGAAAAGTTTGTCGTACAGTTGAATAAGTAAGTAGAAAGTAGGCTGCCAAAATTTCGGAGCATTTGCCGAAGTATTAGCGTAATAATCTTCTAAATCGTAGCTAATACCAGCCTGATCGAATGTATTTTTATAGACATCTCTCACAGAAATTGGTTGAGAGCCAATTAAGAGAACGTCGTTTTTTTTCTGTTTCAGGAAGAAGGTATTCGATGTATCTATTATACTCTCAGCTCCGCCTAAATCTTCAACCCTCAAATAAAAAGTATTACTCGCCTCGGCTTCTAATCCCTGAATGCTAAGAGCAGATTGAGTTTGTGTGCCATAATAAAGATCACCACTGGCAAAGCCAGAAGGCACACTCGGGTCTAAGACGATAGAAACAAGTTGTTGATTCCGATCGATCTCCTGCCAGGGGCCTGAATTCAATTTGAGATAGGCTTTTGTAACGCTTTCATCTCCATCTCTATCAGAATAATTCCATCGAAAAGTCACCACAGATCGAACACTATCTCCAGGTAAAGATTTTTCTTCAAACGCAACATTTGGAGGGGTGTTTTTTAAGGGGATACGCAAAAATGCTGCTTGTGGATCCTGGGCACCCTTATCATCAATTGCTCGGATCCATAGTTCAATATCTACGGTATCTGCACCAGCAGGTAATGTAAACTGGAATAAGCTGTCTTGAGATTTGGTATAGCTCCAAGTCAAATTATCAAATGAAATCTCAAATCCTTCAATCCATCCATCTTTGTCCGTTCCAAACCAAGAAAGTTGAACTCTACTATTGAGTCTATTGTCTCCAACTAGAGAAATAGAATCAATAGAGATAAATGTGTCGGGCGCCACATTGGGCAATAAGTCACCTGTCTTTGTGCAAGCAAAATTTGCCACAAAAACAAGCGAGAGAAATAAGGCAATATGTGCGCCCGACTGATTCATTTATTTACGGATAATAAGCTTTTCAACTGCTGTATATCCCTTCTCATTATCTCTTAACTGAAGGAAATACAAGCCATTTGTAAGTCCTTGAGTTCTTATGGTATTCGAGAATGAATCGAGCTTTCCTGACGCCAAAGTCCTTCCTTGAAAATCGATTAACTGATAGTCTAATTTTTGATTTTCTGAGTTCAGGTGAACATGGAATACGCCATTGTTGGGATTGGGATAAACAGAAACATTTAGTAGTTCTTTTTCATTCTCTAGTCCTATAAAGGGTGAGGTAGGAAGATTGGTAGTATCAAGAGGAACATTGATTCCAATAAAGTCATCGTTGTTTCTAGGGTGTAAGCGATAGTTGTTAAAACCATAAGTCAATACACCTACTAAACCATCCATATTCATGGTGTCGGATGTAGAAATTGCAGGTACTTCCATAAATCCATTGATCGATCTCAATGCTGTATCGGATACAATGGAAACATACAATGAGGAGAACGATGTTCCGCTCTGACGGCCAGCAAGAACGCGCATAGAACGTCTTAATGGAGCCGTAGCAGACTCAGAAATAGAATAATCTCCAAAACCTAAATCGGGATTGTTGATCCAAATTTTCTGGCCTGGAATTTCCGCTTTCAGCAGCATTCCTTCGTATTTCTCAATGGTTCCGTCTGCAAATGCTGCACTATCTGAAGGATTCACACTTATAGGAAGCACTTCCATTACATTTCCAGTACGCGTTATTGAGCTTACGTTTAATTGTGTAAATCCAAATGATTCTTGAACATCACCTGTTACGGTAACCTCTTCACCGCGATACACATCGCTCAACTGATTGGTACCTACCAACGCAATTCCGCTCCATTCTTGGTAATTGGGATCTTGAATATACACATAACCCATATCAAATGGTTTGGTAGAAGAAGTAACATATCCAGTAATCGTTACCGTTTCACCTACATACGGAGAGTTGCCATTTGAAGCAAGTGTAAACTGAATATCTGGAATGATTAATCCGTTGTCTCTTACAGTATAATATAGATAGTTTGGTTCAGTTTGATTTAAAGGCTTACTCGGGAAGTAAGAGCCATTTCCGTCGTTGTCTTCTGCATAGATGTAGTAGCGAACCAAGGTGCCATCAGGATAATTAGAAAGACTGGCAACATACTCATCTGTTGTTCCTGCAGAAAGTGAAATAGTACCAGGGGTGAAAGCGCTTGGTGCTGCGTTTGGATCTGAACTGAAAAAGAAAGAAACACTGTCAACCGTTCCGTCGAAATCAGTGATGTTCATTGTAACGTCAGGACTTTGATTAGAGGTTGGAAGCAATGGATCACGACTAACATTCGCAACGTACGGGGGTGCAAACCCAAGATCGTAATGTGTATCTAAGAAGGGATTGATTTCATATCCGCGTCCTCCATCGCCAGTACATCCATTTGCATCGTGACGAATTACACCAGAGATGCTATTGTAAAAAGTACCCGGAACAGGTGGAATGAAAGTTCCAGTACCCGGACCTCCTGCTCCAGTAGAATTCGGAGAATTTGCGTTTAATACTTGATGACTTGGTAACTTCTGTGCAATGAATCGGTCTGATACATTCATTCTATTTCCATTTCCATCAATAATATTGAAACTCACTCGTGTTCCTCCATTGAATAAAATTACTTCAGAAACGGTAACATTTTGAATTTCGGCGAAAGAGCCTTCAAATTCCTCTCCTGTTGGAATCTGATTAATCCCATTCGGATCGTTGAGGTCGCTTAAATCAACAATGGCCGGTAAGGGTGTATTTACGGTTGACAAGACATTAAATGAATTTACATCAACCAGAGAAAGTTGATTGCTTCCATTAAACTCTCCAACTACACCTATAATCTCAACAATATCTCCAGGAGTTGCAAAGATGAAATTTGGATGCGGAATAAGATTGCCTTGAGCATCTTGAATTACTCCCATCACTTCCATGCCGCTAAAGTTGCCTGGGGCACCTCCATTGGCTGTATCAACCACAAATATGAAGGGACGTAATCCTCCTTGAACACTTCCAGAAGAAACCTCGGAAAGACCACCATCGGTTATGACTATTCCTAAGGTTCGAACGGTTTGACCTAGGTAGGCACTAGTGTCTTTGCAATTCTGAAGATCTGCTGGCGACACATAATTTATGTCACTAATTGACACAAAACTCTGTGCATAAATGGCAGTAAATAAGCCAAAGCTCGACAATAGAGTAAGGACTTTTTTCATATTTGACTATTTAATAATTACGAATTTGGAACTGAACTGCTCTCCAGAATCTAAATCTTTTACAGTGAAAAGATAGAGGCCTCTAGAAATAATTTGTGTGTCTCTTGAAAGCAGATCCCAGGCATGTTCTCCACCGGAGAAGACATTTTCCTCTGAGTTTTCGCTTCCAAAGGTTTGGAACCAACGTATGTCTACTCCGTTACTATTGGAATTGTGCTTGAGAACGTCAATCAAGTCTCCTGCAGGATTAAATATAGTTATTTCACAACGCTCAGGTAAATTCGCGAAGTATAATTTTCTGCTTTCTTCTTGAAAATTGCTTTTACCTTCCCAAGAAGAACCATAATAGTATGGATTAGGATAGGCAAATGGCTCATTTTTGGCCATGTCTTCATTGGCTAATTTGCCTGCGAAAACACGATAATCATTTGCAAGGAAACTCGATTCTAAGGATTCTAATTTAGAAGTTTCATTTCCTCTATCAAAAGCAGTAATGGCAACGGCTTGTTGCCAACCATTTTGAATATTATCGAACGTATACTTATACGTATATGCGGTTGAATCTCCTTCGAAATACTGAGGTTGTGCGAGACGAATTCTATTGAGACCATTGTCGTAAAAAAGACCGTTTCCAGCGAGGTCGTAACTAGCGGCTAAATTGAAATCGTTTGCTAGATTGCTCACTCCCGCAACATCAAAACCCAATTTAGATAAGTAGATTCGATATCCTTCAAAGTCCAATTCTCTTGTAATGGGATCAATAGTGAATTCAGCATTATTTGCCCAGTAAATATCTATTTTTCCATCTCCAGCAACCACCCTTGTTCTGGGTATATCCGGAGGACTAGGTAGGATGAAACGGGTAATCTCTCCATTTCCATCATTGTCTTCTCCTGGATCTAAACGACCATTAAAATTGATATCCTCACCATTAAATGCGGTTTGTGCCCAATTTCCATTCGCAATAAGCTGTGTTTTTTGAATAGCCGTGTTTTCCGTGTTTGGAAGACCGTCTTCTGTTTTCGCTGCGATTACAAATGCAAAGGCAATTTGGATTTCATCACCGGGTTCGAATCGATCGAATGGACCAGCAGATAGCAGATCTGAACGGTTTCCGGGGGCCTTAAGATCGGCTTGAATATCGAGTCCAGCACAATTCGATAAAGATGGATTTAACCAACAAGGGCTAAAATTTAATCCTTGAGTCATTTTTCCATATCGCTGATTATCGTTGGAAGGAAAAGCATACTGTGCGCTGCTATTATTGAATTGCCAAGCATTGTAATGCACTTTTGTAAGTGTATCTAAAGCTAGGGTATTATCTACCGAACTGAATGCGGAGTCTACATCGGGATGATGAAAACCATATTTATCTTGACTTCCCAAGAATTTCTGACCAATAAAGCTGTCCGTAAATCCCGGATCGCCTGTGGCATCAAAGCAATAGGCCATGAATAGACTGTCTAAATAGCCATTTCCTCCTTGACTATAAAAAGCTGCTCCGCCGGCACCAGCGGGTGTAACATTCAGGTTTCGCACAACGGCATTATTCCACAAGCCAATTCTGAAGTCGTCGTAAAAATTTTGACCTTCATTTTTTATCGTAAGGTTTACAATAACCATGAAGTCGGAAAAAGTATAATTCCAATTGTATGTTTCCATTTGAATACTCACATTCATTGGACTTGTATGCTGACTTATTGGAATTGAAGTTCCAGGAATTAAAACGTTTTTATCGGAAAATAAGGCTACAAAGTCTTCATGTGAAACTGCGTCGAGAGAGTAATTCTTATTGTCTAGGAGGGTAGATCTTTGTTTCAAAGTAGATCCGATTTCTGCCGTAAATTCAAAACCGGCTCTTCCGGGTGAGTAGCCTTGCGCTTGATCATAAGCCGTACTAGAAACGCGGACATTGCCACCGTTTTCAAGTCCTCCTATCCAAATACCTCCTTCAAATAAATGTTCAATTCCAGAACCTGCTGGATATTCACAACTCGGATCACCAGAGCCATCTCGGTATCCGCGCCACGCATTGCCAAAGGTGCCAAGATTTGTGATGTTTAGCCTCATATTGCTTGCCGAAGTATTCTGCTCATCGAAGCTCGTCTGAGCAATTGAAAACAGAGGAAAAATCAAAGCAGCAATTAGGCTTATTTTCATTTTTTCAAGCATCTTTTTGTGCTGCGATATCCGTTTTGAGTCAAACTGATAAGGTAAACACCAGCGCGATATTGGAAGTCGTGAGAGAAGCGATAAAATCCAGACTCATTGGTTTGAACATGAGTGCTATACAAAATTTGTCCTTGAATATTTTGAATTTCAATTAAACAATCCTGCATGGGAGAATAAGATTGAATCCAGAGCTTGAGGCCAGATTCAATTGGGTTTGTGAAATGGAACTCCATTTGCGTATTCTCTTCGGCTATTCCCAGTCCTAGTTTTGCTACTTTAATTACAGCGGCAACCGGAAGATGATCACTCATATTGTAGAGTGCGTCTATAATTGCGCTTGGTGCAGAACTGTTGTTTGGAAGGTCTTTTAGGCCTTTGTTAAAATGCAGACCATCATTTCCAATAGTCTCATACGAATTGTTCACATATAGAACATTGAATGAAGGGTCGTTGACCATTCTGTCACTCATTAAAATGAAGTCGAAACGATCGTCGCAACCACCCGATGCAAAACATCCACTATTTGTATTTCCAGAACGGGTACTCTGAGTATGTATAGAAGAATAAAGTGGACTATTATTCCATCCCCCTAAAGTATTGATTGGATCATGAAATCTTTCAGAGGAAGTTGGATAGGAAATTAGATTTTGAAATGCCGCTTCATTGGAGCTATAAACGTTTAAATCACCACAGAACATAACTGCCTCATCGGACACACTGTTTTTGAGATAATCCATAACTGCCAGTGTAGCTCGACCGCGTTCTTGTTCATTAGCGGAGGCAGAACCTGCTTTGAGGTGAGCAACGCCAATTTGAAAGAAGGTGGTATCTCCTCCAATATCTAAGGCAGGATCTTTATAATACATTCTGTAAAAGTCAACTACCCTTACTAAACTTGAGTTCTGAAGATCTCGATCTATTGCCACTTGACTTTTTAATCCAACCAAGGTGCTATCATAGAAAAGCATATTTACTAGGTTAGAGCCATTGTTAGAATACTCCGCCTTATTCCATTTATTTACGCCTCCTGAATTTAGAGCATTCGTAAGAATACGGTCTGAATTTATTGTTTGAGACCCAATCTCGTTGCAAACAAGAATATCTGCATCTATATATTGGACGATATCTTTGAGATAGGCGTCTTTGTTCGTTGGGTTATTGTTATTGCCCGTGCATTGACCATTCGTTGTTCTGTACGACAATAAATTATACGTCATAATGCGTATGTCTTGATAGCTAGTTTGAGCTTGGACGTGCGAGCTGGCAAAGAGCGCAAACATTAAAAAGCTATGGAACCTTATTTTCATGGTGTACAAAGGTACATTTCGAAATGGGCAAATTGGATTATGCGAAAGTTATGTTTGAGATTGTTTCGAACTATATTGTCTCTTGAGCCACATACTTAGTCCTTGAAGTCCAGGAAACAATACTCTTTCGGTAATATTTGCTTGGTCGAGTTTATCTCTAATTTCCCACTTAAGTTTGGCAGGAATATGAATGCGGAACCATAAATCAGGATGTCCGTTTAGCCAGCTTCCGAGGGTGGATTGTGCGTTTGACATCAACGAAAAGAGCGCAAACTGATTGATAATACGATAATCAAGAGAAGGCGGTTCAAGAAATAGCAAGAACGGATTAGATCCTCCAGGATCAAGTTGGTCAAAATTTTCACTTACCTCATTGAGCATATCTGCAGTAAAAACATTGCTTTCTTCTCTTTCAATTACCTCTTTGAAGTGTGCGGGCAGAAAGCGATTCATTCCAACATAATTCAGAGCCCATATCATGCCATCTTGCTCATACATCTCGAGCTCATTTGTGGCGAAATGCAAAGCGATATAAGGCGAATATGTCCAATCCAATAAGCGCGTTGGCAATCCGTGATGCTGTGCAAGAGCGAGCCAATTCCAAGTAGACTGATCTTCAGACTTATCTAAATGTGCGTATTTTTTAAAATTCCTTAGTAAATGCTTTTCGAGTTTTTCATAAGGCCCACCTAATCGTTGGAGACTGGTAGTAAGATCTACATCTTTAATATTATTTCCTCTATAGATGTAAGGGGATCTATGGCGTTGAATGGATGGATCCCAGCTGTCACGAAAGAGGTGTTCTTGTAAATCTTTCCACGATGTTATTTCTATGTCCATGAATTTAAGAGTAAAAGCCAGCCAATAACCACTGGAGGGCCTATTATACCAATCCAAATGCCAAGAGGTCGGAAGTCTTTCTGTTGAAGAAAACCATAACTGTAGGCAATGGCATTGGGGGGGGTAGATACTGGTAGTAAGATGGCAAAACTTGCAGAGAGGCCAACGGAGGTGGCTACAAGGAGGCCTTGTTCTGGCAATAATTCTAGCGCAATGGGCAATAAAACGGTGGCAGCAGAAGTATTGCTCATTACATTACTAAGGAGTACGGTGATAAAGCAAATGACGGTAATTATAATTAGGTCGGAATACTGAAAAGATTTTAAACTGTCCGCGATAATCACCACTAAGCCCGACTCGGTCATTGCAACACCTAAGGCGAGTCCACCTGAGATGAGAATAAGAGTGTCCCATGGCATGCTATTGAAATCGTTGGCATCAATAACTCCAGAGACTGTTAATAGAACAATGGGAATAAAGGCTGTGGCGGTAATGGGAATAGAATGAAAGGGTGCGGTAAACCAAAGGCCCAAAGTAATTAAGAGGGTTAGTAATACAAACTTTCTCAATCCCAAAGACATCGGGTTGCTTTCAGATCTGTTGGGAAGTTTAATTTCCAAGTGATCGATGGTTGGAGGATAGATTTTTAACAGGATAAACCAAGATATGAATAATAGAAGGATAGAAGGTACGGTTCCATAAAGAACCCATTCTGGAAAGCTAATTGAATACCCTGCTTGTTCTGCAAAGCCTACAGCAATTGCATTTGGAGGGCTGCCAATAATGGTGGTAATTCCACCTAGGGCTGCTGCAGTTGGTATTCCAAGAAATATGGACTTTACAATGGGTGCATTTTTATCGAATTGCCTTAAAAAGGGTAAAACAGAGGCGAGCATCATGGCTGTAGAGGCCGTATTTGAAAGAATGGAAGATGCAAACCAAGTAGTAAGCATCATACCTAATAGAACAAAAGTGGGTTTGGTACCAAACAGCTTAATGGTGAAGGAGAAAATGTAGGCATCATAGCCGGCCTTCTGCATGCTTTGAGCTAGAAAAAATCCGCCTAATATTAGCCAAATAACCGGGCTAGATAAGGTCTGGGTAAACTCTGTATAGGCAATGGGGTGGTCATTGAGTATGGGAGAAGAAAGGGCTAAAACACAGACTCCAATTATAAGCAGACCAACTGCAAAAGGGGGAATTGCCTCTGAAAGCCATAGACCTGTAGCGGTAAAAAGTAGAATTAAAGCATAGGTACTTTGATCGGTCCAATCGTCTCCACTCACCCAGAAGCCCAACAGAAAGCTACTGGATACAACGGATATGAAAAGAGATGCTTTGACTCCAAAGGGCCAATGGCTTTTAACGAAATGTCGTGATGCTGCAAACCTTGAATCTGACATAGGTTTTACAAAGGTCTACTAAGATCAGGTTGTAAGGAAAGAAAAATTAGGTAACCCCTTTAATCTGTTCTTCTCTATTTAAAATTTGGTGAACCTTAACGAGCATTTCAGTTGATTTATAGGGTTTTGCAATAAAACCGTTCGCTCCTATTTCAAACGCTTTGCTCACAGCATTCTCAGATTTCAAACTACTGCAAAGGATTATTGCTATATCGTTTTTCGCTTTGCGCATTGAGTTCAATAACTCTAAACCACTTACAAAAGGCATAATAATATCAGAAATAACCAAATCAAATTTCTCCTGCTGTAATAGAAGTAGAGCCTGACGACCATCTTCAACAGCCGTAACATCATAGCCTTCCCTAACAAGTTGGAGTTCCATAAGCTTCCTCATGGTGGGATCGTCCTCAGCAATCAGTATTTTCTTGCGGTTTTTCCGTCCGAAATTCTTTATCATACCAAACATAGATGCAATTTAAGTTCCATTTCTTAAAAATTACACTTGAATCAGTTAAGTGCATGCAAATCAGGGGTTAATAATAGAATAAATCCTAATGTTAATTTGCTTTACTTTCCCAAATATGGAAATAATTCCCAAATTGAAATGAAGTTATGAAGGTTCTGAAGTCATAGCGCTCAATAATATTAATGCCTATGTGTATTGAATTGAACGCCTTTAAGTATTTGATAATGAGAAATAAAATCAAGGAATGGATAAGAATGAAAGACATAAATCGGAGGGTGAAGTGCTTTGAGATTTAGAGTAGGTCTGAATGAATTTGGAAATAGTTGTTATTAATTAGGTACAAGTAATCCGATTTTGAAAACAGAAAATGGTTGTTGATAACTTCGTTTTTAAAATGAGAAAGCAGAATCTACAATAGATTCAATAAAATCGGAGGAATTGTATTCTTCTATTGAAGAATACGCTGAGTGCATTGCTCAATATTGTGAGCTGCTTGACTATGGTGAATGGGTTGCGTTTTTCAGACTTTTAATAATTTGATTAAAGAATTCTGTTTGAGTAGAATGAATGAGTAATATAGCCTCGATGAAATTGCTATCTTTGCAGCCTTAAAACGAGCGGAGGGGACCCAGAGTCCCCTCTTTCTTTGGGTATGAATCAAACATCATTGTTTACGGTAGCAGAGTCGGCGGCGGAAAGCGCGGGTCTATTTTTGGTTGAAATTAAAAGTTCGGCCGATAATCGTTTTTTCGTATATATAGATGGTGATGAACATCCAACCTTAAAGCAGTTGGCAGGGATTCACAGAGCGATCGAAGAGGCTTACGATAGAGAAGTGGAAGACTATAGTCTAGAAGTTAGTTCGCCTGGAATGGGTGTTGCTTTTATGGTTAGAAGACAGTATATTAAGCATATTGGTCGTGATATTAAGGTGCAATTGGTTGATGGAAAGGAATTTTCAGGAAATTTGGACCTTGTTGAGGAAGAGTACATTCAGTTGAGTTGGAAAGAAAGAGTTCCCAAAGAGATAGGAAAAGGAAAAATGACAGTTGAAAAGTTGGAGATAATCCGCTTTGAAGAGATTAAGGAAACCAAAAGGATATACAATTTTAAGTAGTTATGGAGAATCTGGCCATTATTGAGTCGTTTTCCGATTTTAAGGACGAAAAGAATATTGATCGAGTAACCCTCATGGCAATCATTGAGGAGGCCTTTCGCAATCAATTGAAAAAGAAGTATGGCGATGATGAGAATTTCGACATCATTGTTAACCCAGACAAGGGTGACCTTGAAATTTGGAGAAATAGAATTATCGTTGCTGACGATGAAGTAGAAGATCCGAATCAGGAAATCACACTCACGGAAGCTTTGCGTAGAGAACCGGATTTCGAAATCGGAGAAGAAGTTTCTGAAGAAGTTAAGCTTGTTGACCTTGGAAGACGATTTGTTTTATCCTTCAAGCAGAATTTGTTAACTAAGATTCAGGAACACGACAATTCAACGCTTTATAAGCGGTATAAAGATTTGGAAGGTGAGCTTGTAACGGGCGAGGTGCATCATATTCGTCATAGAGAAATCATCATTTACGACGACGAACAGAATGAACTGATTCTTCCAAAGGACAGCATGATTCCGCAAGATTTCTTTCACAAAGGAGATACGGTCAGAGCAGTAGTAAGAGAAGTGCAATTGAGAGGTAGTAAGCCTGTTGTGCTGCTATCACGTACTGCGCCATTGTTCTTAGAGAAGCTTTTTGAACAAGAGATTCCGGAAGTTTTTGATGGGGTTATCACGATCCGTAAGGCAGTAAGGGTTCCAGGTGAGAAAGCGAAGGTAGCAGTAGAATCGTATGATGATCGCATTGATCCAGTAGGAGCTTGTGTTGGAATGAAGGGTTCAAGAATTCACGGAATTGTTCGCGAATTGAGAAATGAGAATATAGATGTGATCAATTTCACAAACAATATTCAATTATTTATTCAGCGCGCTCTTAATCCAGCAAAGGTTACGAGCATCACTATAGATGAAGAGGGAAAGAGAGCAGAGGTTTTCTTGAAGCCAGACCAAGTTTCTTTGGCAATTGGTAAGGGAGGACATAATATTCGTCTTGCAGGCCAATTGACAGGCTATGAGATTGACGTTTATCGCGACGTGGATGAGGATGAAGATGTTGAATTAACTGAATTCAATGATGAAATCGAACCGTGGATCATTACTGAGTTGAAATCAATCGGTTGCGATACGGCAAGAAGCGTATTGGATCTTTCAATTGAGGAATTAGTGAGTCGCACTGATTTAGAGGAAGAGACAATTAAGGAAATTGTAAGCATATTGAAGGCTGAATTGGAAGATTGATTCCAAGTTAGCCAATTGAGAGTATACGACAAACTAGAGAAGGAAAGTAAAGTAGATGAGTGCACCGCTTAGATTAAATAAGGTTCTTAAGGAACTCAATATCTCAATGAACAGGGCTGTAGAATTTCTAGAGTCAAAGGGAATTGAAATTGAGGCACGTCCTACTACCAAAATAGATACGGACGTATACGACACATTGGTAGATGAGTTTCAAACCGACATGACCAAAAAGCTGAAGTCTGAAGAAGTCAGCCAAAAGAAGCGGGAAGAAAAGGAGGCCATGCGTGCCGAATTTGAAGCTAAGCATGAGAAACCAGCTTCTGTAGCGCCACCTAAAAAAGAGGAGGTAGTAAAGGCGAAAGCAATACTACAGGGCGTAAAGACCTTGGGGAAGATTGATCTAAATGCAGGTTCGAAGCAGGCAGAGGCTGCAGAGTCAAAAGCCGAAGAGCAGGCAATTGAAGAGGTTACTCCCATAGTTGAGGAACAAACTCCAGTAGCAACAGTTGAGGAACAAACTCCAGTAGCAACGGTTGAGGAGGTCGAGCCAGTTTCAGAAGTGAAGTCAGAAAATGTCGAGATTGAATCTGTAAAGGAGCAAGTAGAGGAAGTTAAGACCGAAACTGTAAAAATAGTAGAACCTATTTCTCAAGTTCCAACTGAGCCAAATCAAGAGAAAGTTGGAGAGAAGATGGAGGCTCCTGCTGAAATAGTTGAAGTAAAATCGGAAGAAGTTAAAAAGGAGGATGTTCCTCAAGGAGCTGTAGAAACTCATCAGAAGGAAGTGGAAGCAGAAGAGCTTGTAAAAATAGAGGTTGCTTCAACAAAAGAGTCAACACCAGAGGCCATTCAAGATTTGAATCTTGAAGAGCCAAGGAATAGTGAGAAGACAAAAGTGGATGAGGTTAAGGCAGAAACTTTAGATGCACCGAAAGATGGCGAAGAGCCTGCAGGAGAAGAAGGAGAATCTGGAGATAAAAATATTCTTCAAACAAAGTATGCCAAATTAAGTGGTCCAACTTTCACTGGAGCGAAGATTGATCTTTCAAAATTTGAAAGACCGAAAAAGAAAGTGGCATCCTCTACTGGAGAACCCAAAGACAAAAAGACGGGTGCACCTGGTGATAATAAGCCAAAGAGAAAGAGAATAAGCACTGGCCCTGTTCAGGGTGGAAACAACAGACCTAATCCTGGACAAGGAGGAAGAAAGAAACCAGCAAATACACCTAAAGTTGAGCTTACGGATGAACAAATCCAGAAGCAAGTCAAAGAGACTTTAGAAAAGTTAAAGGGCGGTGGAAGAAAATCCAAAGGCTCTAAACTTAGGAAGCTTAAAAGAGAGGAAAGAAAGGAGCAGGTTGCGCAAGATGAAATGCAACGTGAAGAAGCAGGGAAAACATTGCAGGTTACTGAATTTGTAACTGTAAATGAACTTGCAACTATGATGGATGTTCCTCCGATACAAGTTATATCTGCTTGTATGTCGCTGGGAATAATGGTTACCATGAACCAGCGTTTAGATGCAGAAACGCTTACTATTGTTGCAGAAGAATTTGGATATGACACACACTTTGTCGATGCCGATGTTCAAGAAGCGTTCGAAGCAATAATAGACAATGATGAAGATTTAGAACCGAGAGCACCGATAGTAACGGTTATGGGTCATGTAGACCATGGTAAAACATCGCTTCTCGATTATATTCGTAAGGCAAATGTTATTGCAGGTGAATCAGGAGGTATAACTCAGCATATTGGTGCGTATTCTGTAGAATTACCAAATGGTAATAATATAACTTTCCTCGATACTCCTGGTCACGAGGCATTTACTGCAATGCGTGCCAGAGGAGCACAAGTTACGGATGTTGTAATCATTGTAGTTGCAGCAGATGACGACGTAATGCCACAGACTAAAGAAGCTATATCGCATGCTCAGGCAGCGGGTGTTCCTTTTGTAGTTGCTATAAATAAAATAGATCGACCGTCAGCAAATGCCGAGAAAATTCGTGAGAAACTGAGCATAATGAATGTCTTGGTCGAAGATTGGGGTGGAAAAGTTCAGTGTCAAGAGATTTCGGCCAAAATGGGTCTAAATATCGATGCCTTACTTGAAAAAGTATTGTTAGAAGCGGAGGTATTAGATTTAAAGGCAAATCCAAATAGAAACTCAGCAGGTACTATCATAGAGGCTGCCCTGGATAAAGGAAGGGGTTATATCAGTACAATTCTTGTACAGAATGGTACTCTGAAAATTGGTGACTATGTTTTAGCTGGCCAATATTCTGGAAAAGTTAGAGCCCTTTTAGATGAACGCGGCCAACGTGTGGATAATGCGGGTCCTAGTGTTCCGGTAAGCTTATTAGGTCTTGATGGCGCACCTCAAGCAGGGGACAAGTTTATTGTGATGGATGACGAAAAGGAAGCCAAATCAATAGCTGCCAGAAGACAACAGTTACAAAGAGAGCAGAGTGTTCGTACAACAAAGAACCTTACTCTCGAAGAAATTGGAAGGAGACTTGCTTTGGGAGACTTCCAAGAGCTGAATATTATCCTGAAAGGAGACGTAGATGGATCCATTGAAGCTTTATCTGATGCCTTAGAGAAATTAAGCACAGAACAAGTTCAGGTGCGTATTATACACAAAGCAGTGGGTCAAATATCTGAATCAGATGTTCTTCTTTCTGCGGCATCCAATGCAATTATTGTTGGATTCCAAGTTCGTCCTAGTTCGAATGCAAGAAAACTGGCCGAAAAGGAGCAAGTAGATATTCGTCTTTACAGTATTATTTATGATGCCATCGATCAGGTTAAGGACGCTATGGAAGGCATGTTGGCACCTGAGATCAAAGAAGAAATTACTTGTAGTATCGAGGTGCGTGATACCTTTAAAATATCTAAGGTAGGAACCATAGCAGGTTGTATGGTTTTAGATGGTACTATTAAGAGAAATTCAAGAATCCGTTTGATTCGAGATGGCGTAGTGGTTTACACTGGCGAACTTGGATCATTAAAGCGATTTAAGGATGATGCTAAAGAGGTCGCTAAAGGCTTTGAATGTGGATTAAACATTCAAAACTTCAACGATATTAAATCTGGAGATATTATAGAAGGATTTAAAGAAGTAGAGTTTAAGAAAACACTCTAGACTTATCTAAGTCTCTGCCCAATTTGAGTATTGATTATAAACGAGCCGGGAAACCACTCTCTGATTTCAGACAGTGATCTCTCGGCTTCGTATTTTGTTTTATAATCGCCAATCTGGATCCTATACTCAGGATACTCATAGATCATATGCGCAACCATACTAGGATACTTCTGCAAAAACTCAGACTTCTTCCTATTGGCATTTTGCTTCGTTCCATTGAAAATCTGAATTCGAAAACCTTTCGATGTCGGATTCATTGAATTGTATTGAATAAAGAGTTGCATTGCATCAGAGATTCCAATCTCCTCTGCCCAATACGTGCTATCCGAAGATTCGGGCTGAGCTAAAAGTGGATTAAAAAGGAATGGGAATAATATCAATACCGCTGATTTCCAATGCATATTTTTCATTCAGTAAAAGTACTATGCCTTCTGGATGTAAATATCAAATTTTCTCCTTATTTAGATTGATTATAAATTGTATTTCGTTTAAACAGGAGCAAGGGCTCCTAGTGTTTATACATTAAATTTGCCGCCACATGAACCAAGAGAAACAAGGGGAGAACCTGATGAGAACATCCTTTATTGCCCGGTCTCGCTCTTTATTATTCATTTTTCTTCTTGCATTGACTCCTTTAGTTTCAAGGGCATTTGAAGTTCAGGGTGATGCAGCGAACGGTAAAGCTATTTTTAATGCCAATTGTGCGAGTTGTCATAAACTCGATAAAAAGTTAATAGGTCCAGCTCTTGGTGACGTTACTGAACGTCGTGAGCTAGATTGGATCGTTGCTTGGATAAAAGATAATGCCGCATTAAGAGCAAGTGGTGATGCCGATGCTAAAGCCTTATTTAAGGAATACAATGGCAGTGTTATGTCCGCCTTTCCGCAATTGTCGGAGGAAGACATAAACGATATTCTTGCCTATACTGTAGAAGGAAGTAAACCAAAGGTAGCAGTAACGCCAAATGGCCCAATTGCTCCCGGAGGACCTAGCCAAGCTGATGGAGATTCCAACTTGGTAGTAATGCTTTCATTATCTGGTTTCTTAGTACTGCTGATCATACTCTTGGTTAAAGTTAAGAATACTCTAAAAGCAGTAAAAGGAGATTCTACTTCCACTCTATTAGAGGATTCCAATTTTTGGACTAGAGCAATCGTAAAAAGCAAAGCGTTCATTATTCTTGCCACTATTTTAGTAGCCGTTTTTTTATTAAGTGAAGCGTATTATGGCATGATGGGAGTGGGTTTAAATGCTCAGTACCAACCGGTGCAACCAATCGCTTTTTCTCATAAAATTCATGCGGGTGAAAATAAAGTGGATTGCAATTATTGCCATTCTAGCGCTCGATTCAGTAAGCACTCAGGCATTCCTAGTGCAAATGTTTGTATGAACTGTCATATGTACATTGATGGTAGTGAGATTCAAACCGCTGCGGGGGAATTAAAATACGAAGGTGAAAAGTCTCCGGAAATTGCAAAGATTTACAGTGCAATTGGATGGGACTCTGAAGATAGGTCGTACATACCAGATTATGAGGAGCAGCCCATTAAATGGGTCCGCATTCACAATTTGCCAGACTTGGCCTACTTCAATCATGCTCAGCATGTAAGTGCGGGTCAGATTGAGTGTCAGACTTGTCATGGTCCAATACAAGAGATGGAAGAGGTATACCAATATTCGCCATTAACAATGGGTTGGTGTATTGACTGTCACCGAGAAACAGAGATTCAAGTTGAAACGAATGGTTATTATGCTGAGCTACATGCAAAGCTGAAAGAAAAGTATGGAGATGAGCCAATTACGGTTGAGAAAATCGGTGGCTTGGAGTGTGGTAAATGTCATTATTGATCCAATAAAAAAGAATTCACCCCAACTATGGCGGAAGTGAAGAAATACTGGAAAGGGCTTGAGGAGCTAAAGGAGAACAGTCCAATTATGGACAACCTTAGGAAGAACGAGTTCGCATCAGAAATGCCGGTCGAAGATTTCTTGGGCAATGGTGAGATGCTTGCGGGTGCACAGACCTCTCGTAGAGATTTCCTAAAGTATTTAGGGTTTTCTACTGCGGCAGCGGCATTGGCTGCATGTGAGGCTCCAATCGTTGAGTCTATACCTTATGTTGTTAAGCCAGATAGTGTAATGCCGGGGATTCCTAGCTATTATGCTACATCATATTATGACGGGCATGATTTTGCTTCCATCCTAGTAAAAACAAGGGAAGGCAGACCTATAAAGGTGGATTCAAATAAGGATGCACCATTTAATGGTTCTGCGAATGCAAGAGTTCAAGCTGCGGCTTTATCTCTCTATGATAATTCTAGATTAAAGTCACCAATCAAAAGTGGTGAGCAAGTAGATTGGTCCGAGATTATATCGGAAGTAAAAGGAAAGATTGAAAGTGCAGAATCTGTTGTCCTTCTTTCAAACACCATACTAAGCCCTTCAATATCTTCTGCTATTGAGGCGTTTGCAGGAGCAAAAACGAATTTCGAGCATGTGAGCTATGATGCTCTAAGTCTTTCAGGAAAGTTAAACGCTTGGCAAGCTGTTACAGGAAGAAGAGCTTTGCCTCTGTATGATATATCCAAAGTCTCCTTAATTGTTTCTATAGGAGCAGACTTTTTGGGAGATTATAATGGCCAGTCCATGACTCCGGCCTACAGTAAGTCGCGTGAACTGACCAAGAATATGGCAAGACATATTCAGTTTGAAACAATTATGTCCCTATCGGGCTCAAATGCGGACAAAAGAGTTCGTGTGAAGCCAAGTGAGCAATCTCAAGTTTTACTTGCCATATACAACGCCATTGCGAAAGCAAAGGGCGAAAGTCAATTAGCTGCACCGAAGTTGGGGATTAAACTAGCACAGGATGCTCAAGCAGCTGCGGCAGAATTGTTGAAATCTGAAGCCTCAGTTGTTTTTGTTGGCGGTAATAGTATAGATGATGAAACTATTTGCTACGGTATAAATAGATTACTTGGAAATCTAGAGAGAAGTGTTCTAGTAAACAAGCGCTCAAAGCTGAGAACGGGTGATGACAAAGCAGTTGGTCAGCTAATTTCCGATATGAATGCGGGCAAAGTAGATATGCTATTACTAGATTCTGTAAATCCTGTGTACAACGTATCCGGTTTCGCAGAGGCTCTTGGTAAAGTGAAATACAAAGTATCTATTTCAGATAGGTTGGATGAAACATCTAGTTTGTGTGATGTTGTTCTGCCTAAGCATCATGGATTTGAATCCTGGACTGATGCTCTTCCTGTAGATGGTGTTTTCACTTTAGGACAGCCTTTAATTCGTCCATTATTTGATACCATGCAAAGAGAGGAGATTCTTCTTGGTGCCATGGGTATTTCGACTAAGTATTACGATTATTTGAAGCAATTCTGGACTTCGACAATATTGTCAGGAGGAATCGGTTGGAATCAAGTAGTTCATGATGGCTATTATGTTCCTCAAGTGAATGAGAATGCGATCCTAGAGGACTCGAGTGAAGCGTCGTCAAATATTCCGCAGCTACTCGTAAATAGTGCAAATAATATAGTTTCTAGAAAGGCTGGAGGAACAGAAATTGCCTTCTATCAAAAAGCATCTATGGGTGTAGGTACGTTGAGTAATAATCCTTGGCTTCAGGAAATGCCAGATCCTCTTACCAGGACGTCTTGGGATAATTATTTAACAATGAGTGCTTCGCAGGCCAAAGAATTAGAGCTTGAGAACTATAACACATCGAATGGATCGTTAAATGGTTCTAAAGTGGATCTAACCGTTAATGGTAAGACTCTTTCAGGTGTGCCTGTTTATATTCAGCCAGGTCAAACCTACGGTACTGTAGGTCTTGCCTTGGGTTATGGCAGAACGATGGCTGGAAAAGCAGGTAATAATGTTGGGGTGAATGCTTTCACACTTATAACAGAGGGAAGTCACAACGCATCGGAAGTCAGAATTGAAAAATCTGCTGCAGAAGATCATGAGTTTGCTTGTGTTCAGTTACATCATACCATGATGGGACGAGACATTGTGAGAGAAGTTAGTTTAGATACTTTTCTCAACAAACCTGCAAAAGCAAATGGAAAGGGTTGGAATGAAAGAACTACCTATGAAACATATGAAGGAGCACTGAATTCAGATGAGGCGAACCTTTGGGAAGATTTTGATCATAAGACTGGTCATTTTTGGAATCTATCGATAGACCTAACGAAATGTATTGGCTGTGGCGCATGTGTGATTGCTTGCCATGCTGAAAATAATGTTCCTGTTGTAGGAAAAGATGAGATTCGTCGAAGTAGAGATATGCATTGGTTAAGAATTGACCGTTATTTCTCCTCAGATATGAACGAGGAAACGGCAGAAGCCGAAGATATTGGGACTATTGATATGTTCAATGCGATGGAAGATCCTTCTGAATCACCAGAGGTAGTTTTCCAACCGGTAATGTGTCAACATTGCAATCATGCACCTTGCGAAACGGTCTGTCCAGTTGCTGCAACGACCCATTCCGCAGAAGGCTTGAATCATATGGCCTACAATCGTTGCATTGGTACGCGTTACTGTGCAAATAACTGTCCGTATAAGGTCCGTCGATTCAATTGGTTTTTATATCACGATAATCAGGATCAGTTCGATGTGAATTATGCCATGAATGATGATCTGGGTAAGATGGTATTGAATCCAGATGTTACCGTTCGTTCAAGAGGAGTAATGGAAAAATGCTCAATGTGCATACAGCGTATTCAATACGGGAAGTTAGAAGCCAAGAAAGAAGGAAGGCCTGTTCAGGATGGAGAAATTCAGACTGCATGTGCCCAAGCTTGTGATACTGGTGCTATCCGTTTTGGTGATGCCAATGATACTGATAGCGAAATAGCTAAGCTTAAAAAAGATGATAGAATGTACCATCTACTTGACGAAGTAGGCACCCAACCATCAGTATTTTATCAAACAAAAGTCCGTAACAAAGCCTAAAGTAGAAAGGAATAGTCGATGCATTACGAATCACACATCCGCGAACCACTTATTCTCGGCGACAAGAATTATCACGATGTCTCCGTTGAGGTTGCACGTCCGATTGAAACGGCGCCACCTCGCTCTTGGTGGATAGCCTTCAGTATTTCTATGCTTCTCTTTTTGTGGGGAATAGGTAATATACTTTACACCATAGGAACCGGCATAGGTACTTGGGGTTTGAATAAAACCGTAGGTTGGGCTTGGGATATTACCAACTTTGTTTGGTGGGTAGGAATTGGTCATGCGGGAACACTTATTTCGGCAGTTCTACTTCTGTTTAGACAGAAATGGAGAATGTCTATAAACCGCTCTGCAGAGGCAATGACCATATTTGCTGTAATTCAAGCAGCACTCTTTCCAGGTATCCATATGGGTAGAATATGGTTGGCCTATTTTGTATTCCCTATTCCAAACCAATTTGGTTCTTTATGGGTGAATTTTAATTCTCCATTGCTTTGGGATGTGTTCGCAATATCTACTTACTTCTCTGTTTCTGTGGTTTTCTGGTATGTGGGTTTAATTCCTGACTTTGCAATGTTGAGGGATAGAGCCATAAAACCGGTTCAAAAACACGTATATACTATTTTGAGCTTCGGATGGGGAGGTAAAGCCAAACATTGGCAACGATTTGAAGAAGTTTCTCTGGTTTTAGCAGGTCTTGCTACACCACTTGTATTATCGGTACATACAATTGTATCAATGGACTTTGCTACGTCCGTAATTCCGGGATGGCATACTACCATTTTCCCTCCTTACTTTGTTGCAGGAGCTATTTTCTCAGGTTTCGCCATGGTGCAGACGCTCTTGATAATATTGAGAAAGATGTTTAAAATGGAGCATTACATTACCATTCAGCACATCGAAATGATGAATATCGTGATTATGCTTACGGGTTCGATTGTAGGCGTAGCGTATATAACAGAGTTATTTATTGCATGGTATTCAGGTGTAGAGTATGAGCAGTATGCTTTTCTCAATCGGGCCACAGGTCCATATGCATGGGCGTATTGGTCAATGATGACGTGCAATGTGTTCTCACCCCAATTGATGTGGGTTAAAAAATGGCGGACAAACATAATGTTCACATTTAGTATTTCCATAGTAGTTAATATTGGTATGTGGTTCGAGCGTTTTGTGATTATTGTAACCTCCTTGCACCGCGACTATCTTCCATCAAGTTGGACAATGTTTTCACCAACCTTTGTAGACATAGGTATTTTTATAGGTACAATTGGATTCTTCTTTGTTCTTTTCTTGTTATATGCCAGAACCTTTCCTGTTATTGCACAAGCTGAGTTGAAAACCATTTTGAAATCATCAGGAGAAAGTCAAAAGAAACACCACACCGAGGATGGACACCACTGAGAAGATTTTAGCACACGGAGAAGCCGGAGCCTCTAGTCATCAAGAAGGTGCAGAGAAGGCTGTTGTCAGCGCTATGTTTAACGATGACGATATTTTAATGAGCAGTGTGAAAACGCTACGGGCGAAAGGATACACTATACATGAAGTCTTTACTCCTTTCCCAGTTCATGGTTTAGACAAGGCTATGGGCTTAAAAGAGACACGTATAGCCATAACAGGCTTTTTCTATGGATTGCTCGGTCTGAGTACAGCAATAGCTATGACGTATTATATGATGGTCGTCGATTGGCCTATGAATATCGGTGGAAAACCCAGTTTTTCATGGATTCAGAATATGCCTGCTTTCGTTCCAATTATGTTCGAATTGACTGTTTTCTTTGCAGCTCACTTAATGGTTTGGACCTTTTTTGTTCGAAATGGTTTATTCCCAGGTAGAAAAGCAATGAATCCAGATCCGAGAACAACAGATGATATGTTCTTAATGGAGGTTGAGTTGAAGGGTGATCGCGATCAGTTGATCGCTGTTTTAAAAGAAACAGGTGCAGTTGAATTGCATTAAAAAGAAGAGATGAAAAAGACTTTTCTCATTTTAGGGTCAGTGCTGGTAATAGCCCTAGTTTTTGGGACTTCATGCAAGAGAGATAAAACTCAAACTGCTTTGGAGTACATGCCTAATATGTATAGAGGACCAGCATTTGGAGCCTATACAGCGAATCCCAATTTTGAAGATGGCCTGACGGCTCGAAAGCCAGTAGAGGGCACGATTGCTAGAGGTTACATACCATATGAATTTAACAATTCACAAGAAGGGTATGATTCTGCGAGGGTCTACCTCAAGACTTCTTGGGATCTTAGGATATTAACATCCGGTGAAAAAGAGTTGTTGATGGCAGAAGCCAAACAGCTGTACACTATGTTTTGTAGTCATTGTCACGGTGATAAGGGAGATGGAAATGGAATTCTAGTTCAAAGAGAAAAGATTCTCGGTGTTCCTTCTTATTCGACTGAAAGACTTCCTGATATTACGGAAGGAAGTATCTACCATGTAATTATGCATGGAAAAGGAATAATGGGTTCTCATGCTTCACAGTTGAATTATGATGAACGATGGAAAATAGTGCAGTATGTGATGCAGTTGAGAAATGAAATTTCTCCAAAAGCAGCAACTGAGAGTGTAGAAGAGACAACCAATTCTGAAGTCTGACAACATGTTTGTATTCAGCGTAAAAGCAAAAAGATTCAGCCTAATTTTAATGGCTGTAGGAATAATTTCGTTGATATTGAATTTTTCAATGTCAGTGGGGGGCAGTCATGATGAATCAATACATGATACGCACAGTGATCCTACGGAAGTAGCTGCGGAAAGTCATGAGGTTGATCATGGTGATACAAGCCATTCAACAGATGAACAGCATGCCGTAACAGATGGCAATGAAGGAGGCCATGATAATCACCATCAGATTGCTAACAAGCCTTGGTCGCGATTATTCGTGAATATTTTCTTTTTTATGGCAATATCGCTTGGGGCATTATTCTTCCTTTCACTACAATACGCGGCTCAAGTAGGTTGGTCTGTAGTAGTAGTCAGGATCATGGAGGCCATGTCACAGTTTTTAATTATTCCTGTTCTACTCATAATAGGCTTGAGCATCTTGGGTATATTCCACGTTCATCATATATGGCATTGGATGGCTGAGGGAATAATGGACCCAGAGAGTGCAACTTACGATGCAATTATAGCTGGAAAGGAAGGGTATTTAAATGCGGGCTTCTTTATTATTCGTTCGGTTATCTATCTTTTGATTTGGGTAATCTCAGCGAAATTATTTCGCAAATATTCCTTGCAAGCGGATGCGGGCTCTAGTGAAGACGGTGCTCAACTTTGGGCGAAAAAACGAAAATTATCCGCCGTTTTCTTAGTTCTATTTGCAGTTTCTAGTTCAATGATGGCTTGGGATTGGATCATGAGCATAGACACACATTGGTTCAGCACACTGTTCGGTTGGTATACTTTTTCTGGTTTATTTGTTTCAGGTCTTACAGTAATTACTCTTATTGCGATTTATCTAAAAATGAATGGTTACTTACCTGAATTGAACCATAGTCATCTTCAGGATCTTGGAAAGTTTATGTTCGCATTTAGTGTATTTTGGACTTATCTCTGGTTTTCTCAGTATATGCTGATTTGGTATGCAAATATTCCGGAAGAGGTGACTTATTACATTATTCGATTTAAAGAGTATAAAGTTCCATTTATGTTTGCTTTAGCATTAAACTTCTTGTTTCCAATTCTTGTTATGATGAGCAGGGATAGCAAAAGAAATATGTATTTCGTGATTACAGCTGGTGTTGCAATATTAGCTGGTCATTGGCTCGATCATTTTGTAATGATCATGCCAGGGACGGTAGGTACAGAATGGTCCATTGGATTAATCGACCTTGGTATTTTCTGCGGATTTATGGGGCTCTTCATTTGGGTGGTGTTTTCATCACTTGCGAAGGCACCACTGGTTCCAAAGAATCACCCTATGTTAACTGAGAGTAAATTACATCACATCTAAGATCCTCTATAGATGAGCGCACTTTTAATAATTATTGTTCTAATCCTTGCAGGTGTTGCAATAGGACAGGCAGTTAGAATTTTTGAAATCTCAAATTCCCTGAAGGGAAAAGATGTGAATGAGATAACCGATGATGACAATAAACGTCAGGGTTGGTATATGCTTCTTTTCATGATTGGGATGTTTGTCACTTTCATTTGGATGTCGGCTTCTTATTGGGAAGTTATGCTTCCAAAAGCTGCGTCAGTGCATGGAACTGAGGTGGATAATTTGATGGCAATCTCAATGATTGTCATAACAGCCATGTTCTTTGTTACTCAGCCATTGTTGTTTTATTTTGCCTTTAAATACAAAGGGAAAAAGTCAAATCGAGCTACATTTGTATCGCACAATGACAAGCTTGAGTTGCTTTGGACTGGTGTACCAGCAGTTGTTCTAGCGGGCTTGATTCTCTACGGTTTGTCAACTTGGAACTCTACAATGTTCCGCCCAGAAGATGAAGAGCCCATGATAGTCGAGATTTATGCCAAGCAATTTGGTTGGAATGCTCGTTATTCCGGATCGGATAATCAATTGGGCTATGCCAACGTGCGTAATATTAAAGGGATAAATACCTTGGGTGTTGATGATACAGATGGTGCTTCATTGGATGACGTAGTTACCACTGAGCTTCACCTTCCTGTAGGTAAACCGGTTATGTTCAGATTCAGAGCGCAGGATGTAATACATTCTGCATTTATGCCTCATTTTAGAGTGCAAATGAACTGTGTTCCAGGAGCTGTAACTCAATTTGCTGTTACTCCGGATGTTACCACAGTGGAAATGCGGAAAGAGAAGGATGTGATAGCGAAGACTGCTACAATTAATGCAATAAGACTGGCCAAAGGAGAAGAACTTTATGAGTTTGAATATGTCTTATTATGTAATAAAATTTGTGGTTCGGCTCACTACAATATGCAAATGAAAATAGTTATTGAAAGTCAAGAGGAGTTTGACAACTGGATGAGCTCACAGAAAACTTTCGCAGAAACGCTTTAAAACGGGGTTGATATGTCAGATATCCAATCAACAGATACAATGAACACAGATTCGCACGATCATGCTCATGATGAACACCATCATGAAGCAAACTTTTGGAATACGTTCGTATTCACCCAGGATCACAAAATGATTGCCAAACAATTCCTTTTAACGGGAATTGTAATGGGAACCATTGGAATGATGATGTCGGTTTTATTCCGCCTACAATTGGCTTGGCCAGATCAGGGTTTCCCTATTCTAGAGAAGCTTCTAGGCAAGTGGGCACCAGATGGTATAATGGACCCAAGCATATACCTTGCTCTTGTTACTATTCATGGAACCATCATGGTTTTCTTTGTACTAACTGCTGGTTTAAGTGGAACCTTTTCTAATTTGCTGATTCCCCTTCAAATAGGAGCCAGAGATATGGCGAGTGGATTCCTGAATATGCTTTCTTACTGGTTTTTCTTTGTTTCTAGTGTAATAATGATAAGTAGCTTGTTTGTAACAAGTGGTCCTGCAAGTGCAGGTTGGACGATTTATCCTCCTTTGAGCGCATTGCCTCAAGCTATCCCAGGTTCCGGTACTGGTATGACTCTCTGGCTAGTAAGTATGACTCTATTTATCGTGAGTTCATTAATAGGGGCGCTAAACTACATTGTAACTGTTCTTAATCTGAGAACAAAGGGAATGAGTATGACACGCCTTCCTTTGACAATTTGGGCGTTTTTTGTAACAGCAATTTTGGGTGTATTGTCTTTTCCAGTGCTTTTGTCAGCTGCTTTATTGTTGGTGTTCGATAGAAGTATGGGAACAAGTTTCTACCTCAGTGATATTTTTATAGGAGGGGAAGTATTAGATCATGCAGGAGGTAGTCCGGTGTTGTTTCAACACTTATTTTGGTTCTTGGGTCATCCAGAGGTATATATTATATTATTGCCTGCATTGGGGATAACCTCTGAAGTAATAGCCACTAATTCTAGAAAACCAATTTTTGGTTACAGAGCAATGGTAGGCTCAATTTTAGCTATCGCATTTTTGAGCTTTATAGTTTGGGGTCACCATATGTTCGTTACAGGAATGAATCCTTTCTTAGGATCCGTATTTACGTTCACAACCCTATTAATTGCCATACCATCAGCTGTAAAAGCCTTCAATTATATCACAACTCTTTGGAAAGGGAACATACGCTTCACTCCGGCTATGTTGTTTTCTATAGCTTTGGTGAGCACCTTTATTACAGGTGGATTGACAGGAATCATTCTTGGTGATTCGGCATTGGATATAAATGTGCATGACACCTATTTTGTTGTAGCCCACTTCCATATTGTAATGGGACTTTCAGCTATTTTCGGAATGTTTGCAGGTATCTATCATTGGTTCCCGAGAATGTGGGGACGTAGAATGAATAAGACAATGGGGTATTTTCACTTTTGGTTGACTTTCATAAGTGCCTACGGTGTATTTTTCCCAATGCACTTTCTCGGTATGGCAGGCTTGCCCAGGAGGTATTATACAAATACAGCCTTTCCCATGTTTGATGATCTTGCCGATATAAATATTCTGATTAGTAATTTTGCGATCTTGGGAGCTATTGCACAGGGTCTTTTCTTCTTCAACTTGTTCTACAGTATATTTCGTGGAAAGAGGACTGTTCAGAATCCATGGAAATCAAATACGCTTGAGTGGACGGCACCTGTTAAGCACATCCACGGTAATTGGCCTGGTGAGTTGCCAACAGTTCATCGTTGGGCATACGATTATAGCAAACCTGGAATGGAAGAGGATTTTGTGCCTCAAACAGTTCCATTGGGTCCAGACGAGGAAGAGACACATTAAATATGTATCTCCCATGTATAATAGAAAAGCCCCTATGAAGGGGCTTTTCTATTATACATGGTTTCGGTTGGTATCCAAAGATTGAATACGAATATTTCAGGTGGAGAGTAATGAGCTAATGATTAAGTTCAAATCATGTTTATCTAGCTCTGAAATGAGATCTAAAAACAGCGCTACAGTGAACGTTCTTTCTTGATGGCTTCATAGGCCGTTTGGATTTGCAAAAACTTATCCTGTGCCCCCTTTCGGACTTCAGCACCTAGGCCTTCTACTTTATCTGGATGAAATTTCATAACCATACGTCGATAGGCTCGCTTGAACTGATCATCTGAAGCTTCAGGATTAATCTCAAGAACCTCATAGTGATGATCGCTTTTTACATAATACATAGAACGAATGGAAAGGAAATCTTTATCGTTTATATACAAATAATTAGCAATTTTTTGAATAATTGAGACTTCACCATTGCTTACATGGCCATCTGATTTGGCAAGTCCAAATAGAAAATATACCAATTGTAATCGACCAGCATGAGACATATGCCCCCTGATTTGAGAACAAACTTGATGAATAGAAATTGGTTGATTGATTATTTCTTTGAATAATGCAAAACTTTCATTTGCTCGCCTGGCTCCGTACATTTTCGCAAAGTATTTACGTACGTAGTCGAGTTCCTCTTTTTTTGTGATCCCATCCGCCTTTATAACTACAGCGGCTAGAATTAACATGCTTAATTCGAAATCACCTGGTTGAGAGTAATTTTTCTGGTTTTTGGTTGGATTTTCTGCGTCAATTTCCTTAGAAGAAGGAGAATAATTATCTAAGATATTGCCTAGAGCAACACCCAATATTAATCCAATAGGTCCTGCAAATGCCCAGCCTAAACTGCCGGCAATCATCCATTTGAGATATTGATTCACTTTGGCAATTGACTTAAGTAGCAAATATGAATTTTCGTTATAGAAACTAAAATAGTATTCACGTTTAAGTAGCCAAGATTACTGCCAAAGAAACAATACCAACAATTAGGATTACCACAGCTCCAATTTGTATAGTTGCTTTTGTTTTGTTTGTCATTTCCATTAAACTTCTCTGCTTCTTGAGAGTTGAATGTAAGATAATTTATTAAGGTCTGCAAATCATAGAGTTATGAAATTATATGGATAATAATGTATTGTCAGAATTTTCTATTGTTTCTAACTCATAGGATTTAAAACAACACTGAATATCACAAGACTATTTGGGTCTCTGCCAAAATGGAGTTTTTCGATTGCCTCAGGTATATCTTTCGCGTGAAAATACGATGTTTGAAGTTCATTCTCCATTCGAGAACTCCATTGAATGGTATAACTACTTCTTTTTTCCTTGTAGGTTTTAACGTACTCCAACATTTGCTTTAAACATTCTATTTCGGAATGATTTTCAGCAAGATGAAATAGAAAAGATTGATTATGTCTTGGATTAACTGTTATTACATTTAGACGAACGGAAGAAGAAGAGTATTCGAATTCATAGATTACCTCAGTAGAACCTAGAGTCAGATAAGTTGATATCTCTTTCTGCAACCTACTGATCTCGACATTGTTTTTTTGGATGGCCATATAATGGGCTTTGGCGCAAAAGTACTAAAACGGGTCATTATCAGGAAGAACAAAGAATACATGCATATCACCTAGGTCTAAAGCAAGATACTCACTACTGAGATAGAGAATATGCCATCTATCAATAATCTCTTTTTCTTCCTTCTTAAATATCTGAATTTCAGATCCAAACAAAGTATATTGTCCATTTATTCTTTGCGGATTTCCACCTTGTGTCTGTAGAAATATTTTAAAGGTTCCGCTATTAAAGTAATATACGTCTGGTACAGATTCAAAAAGATTTTCACCTATAGCTTCCGTCCCAGGATCCCAATAGGCAATAGCTTCCCAACTATGTCCTTCCAAAATAGAAATGGCATTCTTTGGTAATTGAGTTGCTGGTGAGGAAAGCACTTTCAGAACTCTATCGATGGGCTGTAATTCTTGAGCAATTGACTGGAATGGAATCAAAGAAGTGAATATCAATAAAACACATGCGATCTTTGCGATAATGAAATTATATATAATACCAACTCCAATTGGTAATTTAGAAGATATATCGCCGCGTTGTCTGCGCATGTTAGAGGAAATGGATGTAATCTTAGCGGAAGATACGCGTAAGACAGGGATCTTATTAAAGCGATTTGATATTTCAAAGCCACTTAGGAGTTTCCATCTCAACAATGAACATAAAGTACTTCCCCAATACATAGAAATAATTAAAAGTGGCCGAAAAGTGGGCTTGGTTTCAGATGCCGGGACACCTGCAATTTCCGATCCAGGATATCTTTTGATACGAGCTTGTGTAGAATCAAATATCGAGATAGAATGTCTTCCCGGTCCTGTTGCTTTCATTCCTGCATTGGTTGCCTCAGGTTTACCTTGCGATCGCTTTCTATTCGAGGGCTTTCTTCCTGCAAAGAAAGGAAAAGCAGCGAAATTAGAACAGCTTTCAACTGAAACGAGAACACTTGTTTTTTATGAAGCTCCTCATCGTTTGCTTAAAACATTGAGAGAAATGATTCCCTTTTTTGGTTCGGACAGAAAAGTATCGGTTAGTCGAGAGTTAACAAAAATGTTTGAAGAGCATAAACGAGGGAGTATAGAGGAGCTAATCACTCACTTTGAATTGGTACCTCCAAAAGGTGAAATAGTGATAGTCGTTGGAGGAATGCCAAAAAAATCGAATGAGAAACGAACGGAATAGACTTTCGAAAGGTTAATTAATTATGGTACTTAAAAAAGAGTCGTTTTTTAAATCATCACAGAATAGTCCGATGCTTATTGCAGGTCCTTGTAGTGCTGAAAGTTATGAGCAAGTATTGGAAACCAGCAGACAATTGGCTGATATACCGGGCTTATTCGGTCTGAGAGCAGGAATATGGAAACCGAGAACTAGACCTGGTAGTTTTGAAGGGATTGGAGAGCAGGCACTTCCATGGTTGGTTGAGGCTGGAAAGCAGTTGGGCTTACCTGTGGCTGCAGAAGTGGCGAAAACACAGCATGTAGAAGCTTGCTTAAAAGCAGGAGTTTCAATACTATGGATTGGCGCTAGAACTACGGTAAATCCAATTTACGTTCAAGAATTAGCAGAGGCAATGCGAGGGACAGATGTAAATGTGTTGGTTAAAAATCCGATTCATCCAGAAATTAATCTTTGGATCGGAGCTCTTGAAAGATTTGAACAGGTCGGTATTCAATCAATTGGTGCCGTGCATAGAGGCTATTTTAGTTTGGCAGCATCGCCCTACAGAAATGAAGCAGGCTGGGAACTAGCCGTTGAATTAAGAGAACGAGTCCCAGAAGTTCCTATACTTTGCGATCCTAGTCATATAGCCGGAAAAAGAGCATTGGTTCCTGAAGTTTGTCAGATTGCCTATGATCTAGGGATGGATGGATTAATGGTTGAATCGCACGTTAATCCGGAAAGAGCATTGAGTGATGCTGATCAGCAACTTACCCCTCAGCGATTAAAAGAAGTAATCTCCAATTTGACCATTCGAGATCAAATTCAAGAACCCTGGGAAGTATCTTCAGAAATGCAAAAATTGCGCGCTGAGATTGATATTGTTGACCATAATCTTATTCAACTCGTCGCAAAGCGAATGAGTATTATTAGAAAAATTGCCAAAGAGAAGGACAAACACAACTTGGCTATTTTTCAGTTAAAAAGATGGATGGAAATTGTGGAAACCCGCAAGCTGTCTGCAGATCAAATCCAGCTGTCAACAAGCATGATCCATGAACTATTTCGTGTAATTCACAAGAATGCACTAGAAGAGCAAGTCCGTATTTTGAATAAACGAAATTCAGATTAATTTATTTGTAATTCGTTGCTGGCCGCTGCTAGATTACAAAGCTTAAAGAGTAATCGAGCTCCAACTGCAGCATCCCAATCATTGTCGGCAGAAGGAGTAACTTCATTTACATCAAATCCGATAATTCTTTTCCCATTTATCACGACTTGTTCTAAAAGATAAATGGCTTCTTCCCATCGGAGTCCACCGGGTACTGGTGTTCCAGTATTTGGGCATAGAGAAGGCTCTAGTCCGTCAATATCAAAACTGATATACACTTTGTCTGGAAGACTTGAAATAATATCTTCAACAATTTGGCTCCAATCCGATCCGGAAAGCTGTCTTTTCTTGACATTAGAATCTAGATAGTACTTCACTCTATTGGCATTGGCATAATTCAACTCTTCCATACAATAATCTCTTATTCCAACCTGCACTAATTTACCAATCGCAGGAATTTCTTCAAGGGCATTGTACATGATAGATGCATGAGAATACTTAAAGTCTTCAAAAGCTTTTCTAAGATCCATATGGGCATCGATTTGCAGAACACCAAAGGAAGGATGTTTCTCCCCAAGACTTTTCATTAGACCAAGAGGAGTACTATGGTCTCCTCCAACCAATCCAACAATTTTACCTTGATCTAACCATTTTCTAGATCTCACTTCAATGAGCTCAATCATAGAGACACAAGACTCATTTACAAATCGTACTGCTTCAGAGTCAGAGGTGCCATGGATCAAGGCATCTAGTTGTAATTCAGCCTTTTTTCTTGCTTTCTTGCTCAATGATTTCATATTTTGATCCTCAGGCAATAAGAAAAAGCCGCACTTCCATCCCTCAGGATTAAAAGAATCGTAGAGATCTATTTGAGCAGAGGCATTCAGAATTGCTTGTGGACCTTCAGCAGTTCCTGTGCGATAAGAAACGGTGGCTTCCCATGGAGCGGGAATTAGCACGATATCTGATTCTTCAGAAGTAAAGGGTAAACCATAAAGCTGCCCACTTAAGGCCAGTCCATTGGCATCAAAATCCTTTAGCTTTTCTTCTTTACTTGTCATTTGTGAAAAGTACAAATCATTGCTCAGTCGCAGATAGAAAAAGGATGTACTTCTCTACGTTTGCTCCCGTCTTCCAAATAAAGTGTAGCCACGAGTAAATAGATACCTGGTAAAATAGTTTCCCCTGAATTCCCCTTTCCTTCCCATAAAACAGTGGTAGCTTGGTGCACCCATTTTCTCTCTGTGATTTTGCACAACGGAACACCATTTACTGCAAAAAGGCTTAAATCTAAAAGCATAGATTTGGAACTCTCTGAGAAATTTAACTCAAAGCCGTTGCTTAACTGCCTTTGCCAACATTCATTTTCTAAACTTAGCATATAACTATTTTCCTCTTTAATGTTTGCTGTTTGCATCCCTGGACTTGGCAGTGTACTTCTCCAATGAGCTGAAGTATGTGCTTCTGACGAATACGAAATTCTTTGAAGGCTATGTCCTTTTGTCTCACTGAGTAGAACACTATGAAATTCAGTATTATAGCTGGCTTTATCGATGTTTTCAAGCGATAGACTCATTAGGCCGAAGGAACTTGAGCTTGCGTTTAAGTTGGGGAAGTCATGGAGTTCAACAAAGTGTTTTTTGAAAGAATAAAACGAATTTGTTGATTCCCAATACTGCTCTCGCGCTATGCAAATCCGCTCTCCGGGCTGAATTATTCTACTTCGCACTATTGGATTGCTGCTATTTATATTTGAGGAGAAGGTATCCGATGCTACCCAGAAGCGAAGACCTTGAATATCAAAAGTCATTTGACTGCGATTTACTATTTCAACAAATTCAACTTGGCTTTCAGTAGGATCAAAAAGTACTTCCTCTATTTGCAAATTCGGTTTCGATTGAGTTTCAGGAAAGGAAAGTGAAATAGTATTTTGCTCAGAATTATTTCCAGTACAATCTTTTAATCCCGAATGGAGCATCAAAGTAAATGGGGTGGAAGTGGGTGGGATATTTCTGAATTTCAGAGAAAGAACAGTTGAATTATTTGAGCTAATCCAAGAACTGTCTAAATTGACAAAAGCTTCAGCGATTGCTGGAATTTCAGTCAGATGGACATTCTCATTCCAAATGAGCTCAAGTGTACTGTCATTGACTTTGCTATAATATCTAAGAAAAGGTACTTGGCTATCGGATATAATTTCTTTTTTGCTATTCTCATTTGCAGGTGTTCCACCAAATGGATGAACAGATTCTGACCAATATTCAAATGAACTGCATGGTCTTGAAAGATCACTGCGCTCGAGTGTCCAGCCACCGAGCTCCTTAGGCTCGCTATCGAATAAATCTTTAGAGTAATTAAAATGATCGATTATACTTCCTGATGAATCAGAAAGAAGTAAGCTTCCCTCTTCGGAAGTTAGAAAATCGGACCCAATTCCAACTTCAATAATTTTCTCCTTGGGTACAATTGATGTCCAATTTTCTGGATCATTGGCGATCCATGCATAAGAATGAGCCCCAATTGAAAAAGAGTCTATTTTAAGATGACTCTTTCCGTTGGAAAGAGTCCAGTTATTCAGTTTAATTGGAAAAGCACGTCGATTGTAAATCTCAAACCCCTCTTCCTCAGGTAGCTGAACTGGTGGTATCGCATCAAACAGGACTTCTGAGAAGAGAATGTCGCCTGTGATTGGTTCATAGAATGAAAGATTTGATAGGCTAGTATCCAGTAAGTTTCCAGAATAATCAGGAATGTTGGAGATAGTAAGAACATACAATATGCTATCATTCAGTTGCTCATTAAATTGAAGGCTAAGTTCCCTTTTCGTTGGGTTTAAGTAAATGAAGTCTGGTTTTATATTTCCTGGCAATAGTTTGAAATGGTCAGGATCCATTAATTCTGAAGTGTCGGTATCTAGACTTAGGATGATCATTACCTCCTTATAGATGTTTGTCTGTGATCTAAGAATTGAAGGGGCTTCTAAGTCATTCCTTTCAGCTCCAGAAACACGAATGGCATCAAATCGGAACTTATCCGATCGAGTAGAGGTATAATGGCATTCTATAATAAAGGATTGGGAAGGAGTAGGGGAATGAAAAAAGCCAAATCCTATATATTTCATTGAGTCCGCACCCTTTTGAGTCCACAAATGATAATTTCCTAGACTATCTAATTCCACCTTTATTTTCAGTTGCAAACTTGCCTCGTTGAGAAGATCTGCATTCGACTCTACGATGAGCTGACTTTGGCCTTGGCTGATACCATATAGCGAAACCTTATCCTCACTTGTCCCACCAATGGCAATATAAACTCCATTGTTAACGATAGACGGAATTGGAACATCCGACCAGACGAATACTTTTGCATAATTGGATGAGGAGGGATTGAATCCAAGAAAAAGCTCAAATTCATAGCTTGCATTTTGATTCGCAGTAGATGGAAAAGCAAGAAAAGAAGAACTGGTTTGAGGGAAAGCTTGGAGCATAAGCACATTGGTCGAATCGATGTGGAAATCTAAAGAGTCGCCCATAATTCCATAATTAGAAAAGATAAAAGGACTTGTAAAGTCTTGCTGCCATTGGGTTTGAGCGGATATGGAAATAAAAGTAAAGAGAAGAATGATGACTTTCATTCTGTAAATCTATTTAACTAAAAGATGATTGTAGCAATAGTAGGCGCAACCGGTATGGTAGGTCAAGAAATGAGACGGATTCTGTATAGTAGATCATTTCCTGCCAAAGAATTCCTTATGGTTGGTTCTGAAAAGAGCGTTGGAAAGAAGGTAACTTTCGGGAAAGAAGAATTGGAAGTTATTTCTATAAAACAGGCTTTCGATCGCAAACCTGATTTAGCCCTTTTTTCAGCTGGGGGAGATGTTTCTTTAGAATGGGCACCAAAATTCGCGGCTCAAGGAACTCGAGTTATTGATAATTCTTCCGCATGGCGAATGGATCCCTCCGTAAAATTAATTGTGCCAGAAGTAAATGGTCAGCTCCTTACCAAAGAGGATAAAATCATCGCAAATCCCAATTGCTCTACCATTCAGTTGGTTATGGTACTTGACCCACTCCATAAAAAATATGGAATTCAGCGAGTCATAGTTTCTACTTATCAAAGTGTTACAGGCACTGGTTATAAGGCTGTTGAACAAATGGAGGCAGAAAGGAGAGGTGATACGCCCATTCGGGTTTATCCATATCAAATCGATTTAAACGTTATTCCGCATTGTGATGTTTTCTTGGATAATGATTATACCAAAGAGGAAATGAAATTAACCCATGAAACCATAAAAATCATGGGCGATTCTTCTGTTAAAGTGAGCGCAACCGCTGTTCGAGTGCCCGTTATAGGTGGGCATTCAGAAAGCGTGAATATTGAGTTCAAAGAAACACCCGTTGTTTCTGAAATTAAAGAAATTCTAGCAGCCTCGGAAGGAATTGAGTTGAAAGACAATCCAGCAGAGAAGATATATCCGATGCCTTTTTATTCGAAGAATAGAGAAGAGGTATTTGTTGGAAGAATTAGACTAGATCATTCAAATCCAAAAGCCATTAATCTATTCATTGTGGCAGATAATCTTCGGAAGGGAGCAGCAACGAATGCCGTACAAATAGCAGAGCAATTATTGAAAATCATGAAATAAGTCGCTTGACTGACCTTTTTTGAAGTTTTGATGTTCTTTCTTTAATCAATAGAATTTTAAAATTATGAGAGTATTTCTTTTTCTGTTGACTGCTATGGGGTTTTTAAACTCTTGCGCTCAACAACCTAAATCTGAACTGGTAAGTATGAATAATGTAGCGACAAAAAAGGCTGTATTCGCCTCTGGGTGTTTCTGGGGTACAGAATACTATATGAAAAGGATTGATGGAGTTCTTTCTACTTCCGTTGGTTATACCGGTGGAGCAGTAGAAAATCCAACCTATAGGGAGGTGTGCTCTGGTCGAACGGGGCATTATGAAGCTATTGAAGTTGAATACGATCCTAGTAAGGTGGATTACGAAACCTTGGCGCGTACTTTCTTTGAAACCCATGACCCTACGCAAGCAAATGGACAAGGACCAGATATTGGCTCTCAATATAGATCAGCTATTTTTTTCTCTTCAGTTGAGGAAAAAGCAACTGCAGAAAAGTTGATTGGATTATTAGAGGAAAAAGGAAATTCAGTTGCAACGGTTGTGCTAGCGTCTGCCATATTCTGGCCAGCTGAGGATTATCATCAGGACTATTATGAGGTCAAAGGTGGGACACCATACTGTCACAAATACACTGAACGATTCTAATTCACTTCTATATTCTATAAAAATCAGTTTAAAGTGATGGATTCATTGGATGAATTGTTTATCATTCTTTTCTTTTGAGTTATTATTGCCCTTTCCTAAAACTACCCTATGAAAAAAATGATACGACTGGCTGCAGTTCTATTAATGAGCTTACAGCTTTCGGCACATGAAGGTATGTGGCTTCCACATTTCTTGGCCAATTTGAACTACTCCGACATGAAAGCTCTTGGTTTGAAGATGAGCGCAGAGGAGATGTACAGCGTAAATAAATCCTCGTTAAAGGATGCAATTGTGTCTTTAGGTGGATTTTGCACGGCAGAGGTTATTTCACAAGAAGGTCTACTTCTAACAAATCATCATTGCGGTTTTGATGCCATTCAAACACACAGCTCTGTAGAAAAAGACTATTTAAAAGATGGTTTTTGGGCCATGAATAGATCTGAGGAGTTGCCAAATCAAGGTCTTACAGCTACTTTTTTAGTTCGTATCGAAGATGTAACGGAGAAGATAAATGCAGTTCTGACAGATGAAATGTCTGAAGAAGAGCGTGCAAAAAAAGCAGCTGAAATAGGAAAAAAATTGGTTGCTACTGCAACGGAAGGAACACATTACGATGGATTTGTTCGCTCGTTTTTCCACGAGAATGAGTACTATCTTTTTGTAATGGAAACCTATAAAGACGTTCGTTTAGTGGGAGCTCCACCGAGTTCGGTTGGAAAATACGGCGGTGATACAGATAACTGGATGTGGCCAAGACATACTGGAGATTTCTCCATCTTTCGAATTTATTCTGGTCCAGATGGAATGCCTGCTGATTACAGTGCAGACAATATTCCAATGAAGCCAAGACACTTTTTACCCGTAAACTTAGACGGAGTTGAAGAAGGAGACTTTTCGATGGTTTTTGGATTCCCAGGTTCTACAGACCGTTATTTGAGTTCAGCAGGGGTTAATCAAGCGATAGATAAATACAATCCGTCTGTTGTGCGTGTTCGCGATTTAAAACTGGCCATCATGCGCAAGTATATGGATGCAGAGCCTAAGGTTCGCATTCAGTACGCTTCCAACTACGCTAGTACAGCAAATTATTGGAAGTATTATATAGGGCAAACAGAGCAATTGAAAAACAATAACGTTTTCGATAAAAAGAAAAAGTTGGAAGATCAATTTGACACTTGGGTTAAGGCAGATGCAAGACGTACCAAAAAGTATGGAGAGGTTTTGAATATGTTCGACCAAGGCTATGCTAATACAGACCCCTTTATAGTTTCTGAGGTATACAATAGAGAAGCAATTTTACTTGGGCCTAGTATGGTGTTATTTGGATTGAGAATGGGAAGATCTTTTGATGCTTGGAAGAGCAGCGCTGATGCCGTGAAAGAAGCGAAGAAAGAAAAAGATCCAGAGAAAATCAAGGCCGCTGAGGAGAAATATAAGCAGATGGGAGAGCGTCTACGTCCTGCTTTAACTTCAATGACAGAAGAGTTTTTTAAAGATTATCATGAGCCACTTGAAAAGGATTTAATGGCTCAGCTGTTTCAATTGTACGCAGATGATATCGATAAAGCGAATCAACCTGAATTTATCCAGAAGTACAATGGTAAAATGCAAAAGCTTACTAAAAAGATTTGGAAAAAGTCAATTTTGGCTTCTAAGGAAGGACTGATGGAGGCCATTGAGAATCCGGATTTTGACAAGCTTGAAAATGATATTATGATTGAAATATCATCTGAGGCTTATGAGCTTTATAGAAATGGTGGCGAAGGAACTCAAGACGCAGAAGAGATGTTAGATAAAGGGTATCGTCTATTCACGGCAGGAATTCGTGAAATGTTGCCAAATAAAAAGTTCTCGCCAGATGCAAATAGCACCATGAGAGTGAGCTATGGTCAAGTGGGAAGCTATGCACCCAAAGATGGATTGAAGTATGAGAATTTCACAACCATAGAAGGAATCATGCAGAAAGAGGATCCAAACAACAATGAGTTTGTTGTTCCTGCTCGATTAAAAGAACTGTATGAAGCCAAAGATTATGGACCGTATACAAACAGCAATGGCGATTTAGTTGTGAATTTCATTTCCAATAATGACATAACAGGAGGTAATAGTGGAAGTCCAGTTATTAATGCCTACGGTGAACTTATTGGTACTGCATTCGATGGCAACTGGGAAGCGATGAGCGGAGATGTCTTTTTTGAAGACAAGCTTCAGCGCACAATTAGTGTAGATATTCGCTATACATTATTTATAATAGACAAATATGCAGGAGCCAAACATCTCATAGACGAGATGACTCTTGTTAGAAGAAAGATGTAATTTTTTCAACTCATCAAAAAGGGCCGACTAATCGGCCCTTTTTTTGTATTGAACTTTTTAGTTACCATTGTGTCCCACAATAAAATGAATAATTATGAAAAAGTATTTTTCGCTTCTAGTCCTAGCTATTTTGGTGGTGATATCCGCATTTACTCTTCCGCGAAAGGGATTGAGTATTGGAGATGAGGCACCACTAGCCGATGTAAAGATGAAGGATATCTCTGGTGGAGATTATAGCCTCTCCGATCTGAAAGAAACCAATGGTCTTTTGGTTGTTTTTAGTTGTAATACCTGTCCTTTTGTTATTGGCTGGGAGGATCAATATCCACTTCTGGGTCAGATAACAGAGCGCAATTCTATCGGAATGGCTTTGATAAATAGCAATCAGGCGAAGAGAGGAGGAGATGACTCATTAGAGGAGATGATAGAACACGCTCAAGATATGGCCTATAATTCGCCGTATTTAGTAGATGATGAGAGCAAACTCGCGAATGCATTTGGAGCTAAAACAACGCCACATGTTTATCTTTTTGATAGAGATATGAAACTAATATACACGGGAAGTATTAATGATAAATATGAGAATAAAAGCAAGGAGGCTAAAAAATTCTATTTACAAGATGCTATTGTGAATATGATGGCTGGCAAGAAACCCAATCCATCTGAAACCAAACAAATAGGTTGCAGCATTAAGCGTCAATAGGTTTACTCAATTCTTTCAAAGGCTCCTAAATCGGGTATCCCATTAAAGCTCCTGAATTGCCCCTTAATATCGAGGGGAACTTGAGCGCCATCTATTAAGTTGGCTCTATCCATTGCAGGTGAAAGCGAGTCTAGATCGTAGTCATTACGCACCGTATTGACAAAATTCGGATCTTCATTAATTAACAAATTTTCAAACCGACTCAGATCGGTTAGATCATAGCTATTGTCTTCAGGTTCTGGTTCGATTCGTATTAGGGCGGAATTGAATTTATAATTCATTAATCCACCGCTTTCTTCTCCTATGGCCAATTCACTGGTTTGACTGCCATAAACAATACAGTTTCCAAAATAGCAGTCGATTATATCTCGTGTTCGGCGATTTCCATTTCCATCTTCAAAGAAGTTAAAAAGGCCCACAGATGGAGTGTTTCGATTCCCAAAAGGCCAATAATTTGCAAAGGTGCAGTGTATGAACCGATATCTTCCACCTAAAACATAGAGATTATATAAGCCGCTATTTGCAACAACCGTGTTTTCAGCCACTATATGCGCAAATCCACCATAGAGCCCAACACGAGAAGAGTTGAAGATTCTGACATTCTTCAAGCTCACATTGCTCGTTCCAGTATTATTGCTATCCACTCTTAATCCAATCGTGGCATTTTTAATGAGGGTATTTTGAATGAGGTTATTCGTACTCTCTCCCAACAATAAAATCCCACCTAACAATCCGCCCCATTGTCCAGGAACATCTTCATACCATGGCTCTAATCGGTCTCCCTGAAAAACCACAGGACGATCATAGGAAGACAGTCCAAAAGGATCTACCTCAAGACTGCCAGCAACAATGATTCCCGAACCAGAGTGAAAATGAATTTCGGTCTCCTCCGGAATGGTAAGCTTTGCACCCGAGGAAACAAGAATATATCCGTAGACAACATGGGGTTTTGAATTGGACCAGCTGGTATCGTTCGCAATGACTTTATATCGGAGGATTAAATTCCCCAAAGTGTCGGTTTGGTTTGGAAGATGGAAGAAAGCATCCTTCGCAAGAGTTACCAATTTGACGTCTTGACTTCTTCCGTCCAAATTAAAAACTAAACTATCGGTATAGAGCAATTCTGGAGCACCAAGTACATCGGCGGTCACTTCAAGAAGGATGTATAAACTGTCTTTTGCTAAAATCTCTGCATTGAGCACTTCATTGCCAGACTGCCCATTCACATTCATTCTGAAATAAGAAGCATTCCCTTTGCCAAAGCGAATGGCTGGAATTTTAACATCCTCATCGCTTCGGTTAAAGACTTTTAGAATTCGTGTTGAGGAGCCAATAGTTGAAAAGATGGTATCGAGAAAGACGGTATCTTGAGAGAATTCGAGACTACTCGCATTCCTAATTTCAACCGGGTCTTTTCTGCATGAAAAGGTGAGTAGAAGGGACAGAATACCTAAAAAGAGAATGTTTCGCATGGCTTGCAAAGCTAGTGACAGTTTAAATGTCTTTTGAATGTGTTTGTATTGAGTTGAAATAGAACTATCTTTGCACCCCTTTTAGTATTGGACTTGGGCAAAATCCTAAGCTTACACAAAAAAATGAAAAAAGACATACACCCTAGCAATTATCGTCTCTGCGTATTTAAAGATATGGGAACCGGAGATCAGTTTATCACACGATCATGTGTGGAAACCCGCGACAACGAAACCGTTGATGGAGTTGAATATCCACTTGTTAAGATGGAAATTTCAGGTTTCAGTCATCCATTTTATACTGGAAAACAGAAGCTCATCGATACGGCCGGACGTGTTGACAAATTCCGTAATCGTTATGCGAAATTTTCAAAATAAGTTTCGACATTTGAAATAGGAAAAAGCCTCTCATTGAGAGGCTTTTTCTATTTTACGAACTTTCAACTTTCAATAGCATGAATTTAATACTCTTCGACGGAATAGAACGCGATCAATTACTTCCCCTTACGTTCACAAGGCCTATGGGTCTTTTGCGTTGGGGCATACTCACTATAGCTGAGAAATGGGAAAAGGATATGGGTATCCACCCATCCTTTCGAACAGTAGAATATTTACAGAATAAATATCCACATATACCCGCTGGACTCAATTTGTATGTGAATGGAGGTCTTTGTCCAAATTCCGAGTTAATGAATGCACTTCTTGAATTGCAAGACGGACAAGCATTAATCGCAAACGATGCTATCCTTGGATTGATGTCAACCCAAGCTTGGGAAGAAGTGGATTTGCCATCGGGAATAGAGAAGATTGAATTTTCAGGCAACTTTAGGCTATGTAGTTTTCCTTGGCAGTTGTTTTCTGAAAATGCAGAAGAGTTAGAGTATGACTTTGATAGACTGACAAAAGGGCGCGAAAGTGCAGAAATAGCAAGAAGTAATACGGTTTTAGGTGGAAGGATATTTCTCGAGCCTTCAGCCTCCGTAGAAGCCAGTACACTAAATGCCAGCACAGGATCTATTTATGTAGGTGAAGGCGCCTCCATTCTAGAAGGTTGTATGGTACGAGGAGGCCTTGCTTTGGGAGAGCATAGCCAGTTAAAAATGGGAGCTAAAATTTATGGTGCCACCACTTTAGGGCCCCATTGTAAAGGAGGCGGTGAAATCAATAATTCTATTCTATTCGGATATTCGAATAAAGGCCATGATGGTTTTCTGGGAAATGCAGTGCTAGGTGAATGGTGCAATCTGGGAGCAGACACGAACAACTCCAACTTGAAGAATAATTACGATGAGGTTAAGATTTGGAGTTATGTCCAGAAAAAGTTTATTTCTACTGGCCAGCAGTTTTGCGGATTAATCATGGGTGATCATTCTAAAAGCGGCATTAATACTATGTTTAATACCGGCACTGTGATAGGCGTATCGAGTAATATCTTTGGTTCTGGCTTCCCAAGAAATTATATTCCTTCCTTCAGTTGGGGAGGCGCTGCGGGTTTATCTGTATATCGCTTTGACAAAGCAATGGAAACAGCAGAGAGAATGATGAATCGTAGAGGAATAGAATTAGACTTTATTGAAAGGGAAATTCTGCAAGAAGTACAAAGGTTGAATGGAGAGGGTCAGTCAAACTGACGGATTTCTCTTTTCGGCACATAGCTTGTTTTATACGTGTAAATCCATTAATTACTGGGTTTACTGACACATTGACTGAATGAATTTACCCGAAGATATTTTGAATTTCCAGACTCTATTTATAACCAAATCAGATAGCGATCCAGACTACATACCCTTGATGTCTGCAGACGATGAAACTGCAATGGAAAGCGATGATATGCCTGAGGAGGTTCCGATTCTACCACTCAGAAATACAGTTTTATTTCCAGGTGTGGTTATTCCTATTACGGCTGGCAGAGATAAATCAATTAAGTTATTGCAAGAAGCCCAAAAGACAAAAGGGGTAATTGGAATAATTGCGCAACGAGATATGAATGATGAAGACCCAACACCGAACGGATTGTTTGGAGTGGGGACTCTAGCTAAGATTATCAAGTTGTTCAAAATGCCTGATGGAAATACAACGGTAATTATTCAAGGTAAAAGACGTTTTGTCCTAGATGAAATTGTTGAAACAGAGCCCTATCTGAAAGGTAAAATTCATCCACTGAATGAGAAAAGACCCAAGAAGGAGACACAATCCTTTAAAGCTCTAATTGATTCAATTAAGGATTTGGCACTCACCATTATTAGAGAGTCGCCCAATATTCCTTCAGAGGCCTCTATGGCCGTTAGAAATATAGAAAGCAATGCTTTCTTAGTGAACTTTATTGCTTCTAATATGAATTTAGAGGTGGAAGGGAAGCAGGCTTTATTGGAGGAAATAGATCTTTCAAAGCGCGCAAATTCGGTTTTAAGGCATTTGACAACTGAATTGCAGATGCTGGAAATGAAGAATGAGATCCAATCCAAAGTAAAAACGGAATTTGATCAGCAACAGCGCGAGTACTTCTTGCAACAACAAATGAAAACCATACAAGAGGAACTGGGTGGAAGTTCATATGAATTAGAAGTTGAAGAGCTGCGCAAAAAAGGGACAAAGAAGAAGTGGCCAGAAGAGGTTGCAAAGACTTTTGATAAAGAGCTATCAAAATTGCAAAGAACGAATCCTCAGATGCCAGAATACTCCGTTCAGCGGAATTATTTAGAGCTTTTACTAGAACTTCCTTGGAATTATGTCTCAAAAGACGACTTCGATCTTACGAAGGCGAGAAAGATTTTAGACAAGGATCATTTTGGTCTTGAAAAAGTGAAAGAACGTATTCTAGAATATTTAGCAGTTTTAAAGTTAAAAGGTGATATGAAGTCACCTATACTTTGCTTATACGGTCCTCCAGGTGTAGGTAAAACATCTTTGGGAAAATCTGTAGCCAAGGCATTAAACAGAAAATACATTCGAGTGGCATTGGGTGGCCTACGAGATGAGGCAGAAATTCGCGGACATAGAAAGACGTATATCGGTGCAATGCCGGGTAGAATAATTCAATCTGTTAAGAAGGCAGGAACGTCAAATCCTGTTTTCGTCTTAGATGAAATAGATAAGATATCATACGGAGGACAGGGAGATCCTTCAAGTGCTATGCTCGAGGTTCTGGATCCTGAACAAAACAATAGCTTCACAGATAATTTTGTGGAACTGGGTTATGATCTTTCAAAAGTTCTATTTATAGCAACGGCAAACAATCTAGGATCCATCCAACCAGCTCTAAGAGATAGGATGGAAATAATTGAAATTACCGGCTATACAATGGAGGAGAAGATTCAAATTGCTTTGAAGTACCTTCTCCCAAAGCAATTGGAGGCACATGGATTAAAGAAAGGGGATTTGAAATTATCCAAGAAGGTGTTGGATATGGTTGTGGAAGGATATACCAGAGAATCTGGAGTAAGAGGGTTAGAGAAAACCATTGCAAAGATTGTTCGGAATTTGGCCAAGAAGGTAGCTATGGATGAAGAATACAATTCTTCTCCAAGTGTCGATGAAGTTGCATTGGTTCTGGGGCCAGAGCGTTTGAATCGCGATAAGTATCAAGGAAACGATGTGGCAGGCGTGGTAACAGGACTTGCTTGGACCCCTGTAGGTGGTGATATTCTTTTTATCGAATCTGCACTGAGCAGAGGAACAGGTAAAATGACAGTCACTGGAAATTTGGGTGATGTTATGAAGGAATCTGCTTCTATCGCCATGGCTTACCTTAAGTCGCATGCTGAAGATTTTGGAATCGAAATAGAATCTTTTAAGCAATGGGATGTTTACATACACGTGCCAGAAGGAGCAACTCCCAAAGATGGACCATCTGCTGGAGTAACCATGTTAACTGCGCTTGCATCGCTTTTCACTCAACAAAAAGTACGGGCGAAAATTGCAATGACTGGAGAAATTACATTGCGAGGAAGAGTTCTTCCTGTAGGAGGAGTTAAGGAGAAAATTTTAGCTGCAAAGCGCGCAGGAATTACAGAAATAATTTTATGTGAAGACAATCGTAAAGATGTCGAAGAAATGGGCGACCAATACACAAAAGGACTTGAGTTTTCTTATGTAAAGTGGATGAATGAAGTTACAGATCGAGCACTTTTGAAAGTGAAAGTAGACAAGCCAATTTCCCTTTCTCTGCAATCTTGATAAAATGTATGCGTTTCTGCCTTGTGTTGTCTAATTTGCAAGCCATGCGTAAGCTCCTTTCTTTTGCTTTTATATTGCTGTTTATCAGCTCTGAAGCCCAAATTGGGGGGCGTGGTGTTTATAATTTTCTGGATGTAGTTTCTTCACCTCGATTGGCCGGCCTGGGTTCAAAAGCGGTAGCCTTCGATGAAAATGATCTCAATTTTGCTTTGGCAAATCCTTCTTTGCTCAGACCAGCTATGCATAACCAGGTTTCTATTAGTAATCTGAATTTCCCAGTTGGGATAAGTAGCGCAGAGGCGAGCTATGTCTATCATAAAAAAGGATGGGCCACTTTTCAAGCAGGATTGAAATATTTGAATTATGGACAATTCGATGCCGCAAATTTTCAGGGAATAATTACAGGTTCTTTTACTGCAGCAGATTATGCTTTCATACTCGCTGCTTCAAGGAAAATAGACACAAATTGGAATGTTGGCATTCAATTGAAGCTCATTAATTCAGTACTTGAAACCTATACGTCTTGGGGTATCGCAGCAGATCTGGCAGCCAGTTATCACATTCCAGAAAAAAACATCACCTTTTCTTTATTACTTCGGAATATAGGCGCTCAACTAACAACCTACTCTGGTGTTCGAGAACCTCTTCCTTTTGAAATCCAATTCGGAATATCCAATAAATTTCAGCATATGCCATTTAGATGGCATGTTACCTTTGAACACTTACAACAGTGGGACTTGAGCTACTTCAACCCAAACCTCAGTCAGACAGATCCTTTAACAGGTGAATTTTTAGATCAGGAGGTTTCATTCGGACAAATGTTAATGAGGCATGTTATTGTTGGAGCAGAATTCCAAATGGTTCCGGGTTTTCATTTTCATGCCGCCTACAGCTTTAGAAGAAGAGCAGAAATGAGCATGCTTACAAGGAGGTCTTCAGCTGGTCTTTCTTTTGGATTTGGGATTCGAATATTTAAAACATTTTTTAATTATTCTAGATCCATTCACCATGTTGCAGGAACCACTAATCAGGTCGGATTGACAATAGAAATCGATAAGTTTAAGAAGAAATAGATGAAGGGATTGATAATAGCGGTAGACGGATTCTCAAGCACAGGGAAAAGCACCCTCGCAAAAGCAATTGCGAGGGTGCTTGGATTTAAATATGTTGATAGTGGTGCAATGTATCGTGCTGTTGCATTATATGGGCTTAAAAACGGCTTAATTCAATCAGAGTTCGAAATAAATGTTCAAGGGATAATTAATTCACTTGAGAATATTCAAATAGCTTTTGTTTACAATAAGGAAATAGATGGTTCAGAACTTTATCTCAATGGAGAAGCAGTTGAACATGATTTGAGAACAATGGAAATTAATACAGTAGTTAGTTTTATTAGTTCTATTTCCCAAGTTCGAAGGATGATGGTAATAGAGCAACAAAAGATGGGCTCAGAAGGCTCTGTAGTAATGGATGGAAGGGATATAGGAACGGTAGTCTTCCCCCATGCAGATCTCAAACTTTATATGACGGCAGATGAGGATATAAGGACAGAAAGAAGGTTTTCGGAACTCATTGAAAAAGGTGTAAAAGTTGATAGGGAAAAGGTGAAAGAAAATCTACTCAAGAGAGACAAGCAGGATCAAGAACGATTGGATAGCCCTTTATTGAAAGCAATGGATGCCATAGAATTAGATAATTCAAGACTTACCGAAGAAGAGCAGCTAAAATGGGTGCTAACTCGGATTAAAGAAATTGAGAAAAGGGAGGTGATTTAAAGTCTTCCTTCTTCTTTTGAAATATCCACAAGCATTTTAATATGCTTGATGTAAAGATTTTTGGCCTCGTTTTTATCCATGCCTGATAGTCTTTTCCAAGAATCATGTTTGAAAGTGCGAATGACATCAGAATGAGTAGGGCGTTCATGATCATTGTTACCTTCACTCGCTTGCTTAAAGTAGGCGTATGCAATAAGCATATTATCTGCAGTTTGAGGAGGCATAGAATTGCCTAATTGCACATGATCTGCAAAAACTTTATCTAATTCTTTTTCCTCTTGTTGATTCATGAATAATTCAAGTCCTTAAATCTTTTTAGGAATCTTAGCAACAATGGTTTCTCCTCCGCGCATAACATCACCAATATTGACCAAGATTTCTGATTCTAATGGTAAAAGTAAATCAACTCTAGAGCCAAAACGAATGAATCCAGAATCAGAACCTTTTTTAACTCTCATTCCCTCTTTTGCATAGTTAATGATTCTCCTTGCCATTGCTCCCGCAATTTGCCGATATAATATGGCTTCATATTCCTTTGGTTCAACTACTACCGTAGTTCTTTCATTCAATAAGGAAGATTTAGGATTCCATGCTACTAAAAACTTGCCTGCGTGGTACTTTGAATATCGCACGATTCCATTTAACGGAAATCGGTTTACATGAACATTAATAGGAGACATGAATATAGAAACCTGCATTCTCTCGTCTTCGAAATACTCGGTTTCCAACACCTTTTCTATAATTACAACCTTGCCATCTGCTGGTGCAATCAATTCATTTTCATGGGTATTGCTGTATCTTTTTGGATTTCTAAAAAACTGAAGAAAAAATCCAATGAGAAATATAAATACAATTAAAAACAAGGAAGTAACAATTTGGTTGATTGGCCAAATATTTTCAAGAATAAAGTACAAACCTGAAAAGACTACCAATAAAATTAAAATGGGCATTCGCCCTTCTTTGTGAATCATTTAGGGTAAAATAAAATAAATAAAGGCACTTGCGGCTGGCATAATAAACAAATAACTATCTAATCTATCTAAAATACCTCCATGCCCTGGAATCAAATTTCCTGAATCTTTTACCTCAGCCCTCCGCTTCATTTTAGATTCATATAAATCGCCAATATTCCCAAAAACCACAGTGATAGCTGCCATTCCAGAGAGTGCTAAAGGAGAGAGCCTATCGGAGAAATAAGGAATTATTAAAATGGCAACTACGAAAGTCATTAGAATGCCACCTGCTAGACCTTCAAAAGTCTTTTTGGGTGAAAGTCTAGGAAATAAAAGAGTCTTTCCAAGCATTTTTCCAAAAACAAAGGCAAAGGTGTCGTTAACCCAAATCAGTACAAAGGTCAAGGTCATAAAATGCATATACCAAGCATCGTTTATCTTAAATACGAGCATTGGCACAATGAAAGGGAAGAGCGTATAAAGCAAAGCATGTAACCAATCGATTTTAATCAATCTTACACGCTTATTGTTCATGAATGTAAGTATGACTAAACCGAGGACGTGTGAAATGGCTAAGATGAACAGTAAGGGAAGTAACCAGCGCTCTCCAAGTGTGATCTTCCCATAAAATACTTGAGCTGAAAAAATAAAGGCCAAGAGGCCTCCAATAACAGCAAGGGCTCTTGGTAAGACTCTATTTAAATTGAGAAGTGTGAGTGTTTCGATTGCGCACATGAGCTGTAATCCATATAACATGAGCACGAATGATTGTGGTTTCCACCAAATCCCTCCTAAAAGAATGAGTACATACAGAACGCCAGATAGAGAGCGTTTGGTTACATTGTTCATGCAAAATAGTCTTCTACTAGAAGCAAGAATAGCTCTTTTCTAGATGTGGTTGCATCATTTCCAATTTCCATTCTATGAAGAGGAGCGTGAATGGTGGTAATGTGACTGGGAATTTTACCTGAGTGTTTTTCTCGAATTAGGCTGAGACCAGTATTCAACTTATCTACAAATTGAGATGTCTGAGCAATAACAATGTATTTACCAGGAAGTTGATCTAATTTCTTACCCATCATCTGTCTGGATGAAATCATTACAGCGCCAATAAAGGCTATCAAGCACTCACAATCAGTTAGAAAAACAGCAGATGAATTAGAATCTGAAAATGTTATGTTTTTATCTGCAAACTGCGCTTGTATATCAGGATTTGGACAATAAAAGGTGGAAGTATTAAGCTCCTTAGAGATCATTTGAAGGCTTATTTGCGCTTCATTCATGTTTTGGCAATAAATAAATTTGCCGCCTTCATGATTGAAACGCTTTGCAAAGCGTACATCAATTGGATCACTTTCATCTATTTTCAAGGCTTTTTCATCCTGACTCTCAGCGGAATCAGGTTCACCTCGTATCATTTTGAGAAAGCGTTTAATAACGCCTAGATCACTCTTTTTATTCGTTCCCATTCAACAACTAAGGTAAGAGTTGCATTCGAATTGCGGATAACTAAAACTATTCTGGTGCAGAAGTTACTTTAGGGTCTTCAATTTGTTTACTCAATGCGTCTGAAAGCTCATCTGCACCAACTTGATTCCATTGTCTTTTTCCGAAAATTTCTTCTAGATTTTCTTTAAAAATTACTTCTTTTTCTAGTAGATAATTAGCCAAAACATCTAATTTATCTTTGTTTTCACGAAGTATTCCTTTTGCACGTTCATATTGCGTCTCAATGATTTTGTGAATCTCTTCGTCAATTGTTTGAGCGGTCTTTTCGCTATAGGGTTTTCCAAAATTGTACTCATTCTGTCCAGAAGAATCGTAATAAGTAATATTTCCTATTTTTTCGTTCAAGCCATAGATAGTAACCATTGAATTTGCCTGCTTTGTCACTTTCTCTAGGTCTGAAAGCGCACCAGTAGAGATCTTATTAAAGATAACTTCTTCAGCTGCTCTTCCTCCTAAAGCTGCGCACATTTCGTCCAACATCTGATCTGTATTGGATAAATGACGTTCTTCTGGCATATACCACGCTGCGCCTAATGATCTACCTCTTGGGACGATTGTTACCTTTACAAGAGGTGCTGCATGCTCTAACATCCAACTAACGGTGGCATGGCCTGCCTCGTGGTATGCGATGATGCTCTTTTCGTCCTTGGTAATTATTTTGGCTTTCTTTTCAAGTCCGCCAACAATTCGATCAACAGCATCAAGAAAATCTTGTTTTTCAATTTGAGTCTTCTCTTTTCGAGCAGCAATTAGAGCAGCTTCATTGCAAACATTAGCTATATCTGCACCTGAGAATCCAGGTGTTTGTCTCGAAAGAAAATCAATATCAATGTCCGTCCCAAGCTTTAAAGGCTTCAGATGTACTTGGAAGATCTCCTTTCTCTCCCTTAAATCAGGAAGATCGATGTAAACAAGCCTGTCAAATCGCCCTGCCCGGACTAAAGCTCTATCTAATATATCTGCCCTATTTGTGGCAGCTAATACAATGACATGATCTTTTGTATTAAAGCCATCCATTTCAGTAAGCAACTGATTCAATGTATTCTCTCTTTCATCATTACCTCCTGTGAAGGCATTCTTTCCTCTAGCCCGACCGATTGCATCAATTTCATCAATGAAAATAATGGCTGGCGATTTTTCTTTAGCCTGTTTAAATAAGTCACGCACTCTTGAAGCACCTACACCAACAAACATTTCAACAAAATCAGAACCTGAAAGGGAGTAAAAGGGAACTTTAGCTTCTCCAGCAACAGCCTTTGCCAGTAATGTTTTACCTGTTCCCGGAGGGCCAACTAAGAGCGCTCCTTTGGGAATTTTTCCACCCAATGATGTGTACTTATCTGGATTCTTTAAAAACTGAACAATTTCTTCAACTTCTTCTTTAGCTCCTTCCAATCCAGCTACATCTGAGAAGGTTGTATTCACATTGGTGTCTTTATCAAAAAGGGTTGCTTTAGACTTGCCTATGTTAAATATTTGACCTCCCGGGCCTCCACCGCCACCAGAGTTCATCCTTCGCATGATAAAAACCCACAATCCTACTATGAGCAAAAGAGGGAATATCCATGCAAGAACTTCTCCCCAATAGTCATGGCGTTCTTCATAATCGATCCGAATCCGATTATCAGTTTCTTCGTAAATCTCTTTTAGATTTGATTCAAATACCTCAAACGGATACTCAAAGTGATAATGTGGACCTGGATTGATTCCGTCGCCGATTGATTTGTCTTTTACATCTGTGTATTTCGAATTACTTCTTAAAGCTTCTTCTTTTACATAAATCTCAATATTATTTTGATTTATGATTTTCACTTTACTTATTTCTCCTGCCTTGACCATGGCTTCAAATTCAGAAAAACTACTCGTTTTCGTGGAGTTACCAAAACTCCCTATAATTTGAATTCCAATAAAAAGCACAAGTAATCCAGCGTAAATCCAGTAGAAATTATTACGTTTATTGCCATTACTTCCACCTTGTGGGTTTTTACTCCCTTTAGAAAACTGTTCTTTCAATTTATTAAGTTGATTCTTTTCTTCTTCTGTACTCATTCTATATTTTTATTAGGCACTAATCACTGGAGCGTCTCCCCATAGACTTTCTAAATCGTAGAAAGATCTTGCCTCGGTTCTGAAAATATGCACAACAACACTTACGTAATCCATTAATACCCATTCTAAGTTTTCAAGTCCTTCGACATGCCAAGGTTTTTCATTGCCTTTTTCGAAAACCACCTTCTCTACTGAATTTCCCAATGCCCTTACCTGGGTTCCTGATTGCGCATTTGCTATAACAAAAAAATCACATACAGAGTTCTCAATTAATCGAAGATCTAGTACGGTTATTCCTTCGCCTTTTATTTCTTCAAGTCCCTCAACGATCTGTTCGACAAGTTTTTCGGAAATGTGTTTACTCATTTAGTTAAATATAGATTTGCAAAACTACTCTATTACCCTAGTTCATGACTTATTCATTTGACTCAGTTGAGAAAAGGCATGGGTCCTTTGTTTCAAAAATTATTCGACTTGAAACGGTCGACTCTACCAATGAGTATCTCAAAAAGTCCGTGCGCGCAAAAGAATTGAATCATGGAACTGCGGTTATAAGTCAACACCAAATTTTAGGCCGCGGTCAAATGGGGACAAGCTGGCAGGATGATAAGGGTAAGAATATTCTAATGAGTCTAGTTTTGCGTCGTCCACCTTTGAAAATTGAGAGGCAGTTTCTACTCAACATGTCAATCTGTCTTGCGGTATCTGATTTTATTTTAAAAGAAATTGATACTGTTTTCATAAAATGGCCCAATGATATAATCGTAAATTCTAAGAAATGTTCAGGTATTTTGATTGAAAATATTTTATCTACTTTTTGGGAACACAGTATAATAGGTATTGGTATTAATGTAAATCAAACAGATTTTCTAGATTTAGATAAAGCAACCTCTTTAAAGACAGAAGTTGGCAAGGATATTGTTCTTAAAAATGCCGAGGATGGCTTGTTTGAATGTTTGGACAATCGGCTTGAGCAGCTTTGGCAAATGAAATGGTTGGATATTTCTACAGATTATCATTCGCGAATAATGGGCAAAGGAGTTTGGAAAAAGTACGAATTTAAAGGAATGATCGTTGAGGGTTCAATACAAGGCGTTAGAGAAAGTGGTCAGCTCATACTGAGATGTTCAGATGGAAACTATATTTATCCTAATATTAAAGAGTTGATTTACTTAGAAGTATGATGATGAAAAAAATATTGTGGTTTGTTGCTATTATTTCTGTTTTTAGACTTCAGGCACAAACCCAAGGAGAAGTTCAAGCAAAAATGGATTCTTTTCAGGCTTGGGCTTCAGAAAAATTTGAAATCAGGGAGATGAATATTGAAGAGCCAAATTGGGGAGCATTGAATTCATCCAGTCCAGACTATCATTTATATTTTCAATTCAAATCTCTGGAGAAGATTGATAATAACATAGAAAGAAGAGCTTATAATCATTTTGATGTAGCTCTTTATTATTTTTCAGAAGAAGAGGATGCAGCTTATGCCCTTGATTCTTGGCTCAAGTCTTTTATGGAAGGAAAGACTCTTCGCAAGGGTAGGCCCATGAGAGCATATGAATATGCTAAACCGACTATTGTGCTAATTGACGAGAAATATATTGCGATTCTTCAAATGAAGTGCTCTGATTTTTTTCCTGAAGAGTATGACAATTGGGTAAGTGCAATGGAGAAACACTTGGGTGATTTTTCTACGATGACTATCGAACTTAATTGCGAAGGCCCATTGGCATGGACAAAGAATGCTCCAGACCCAAAGGCAAAAAGGAATAGATGAGATTTTATTATTCCTGTAATAATAGACCAGCCTCCTCTAATAGTGTGAGTTTTTGTATTTCGAATGATTCGAGTTGTTCAATCCACTTTATTCCAGAATTCAACTGAGAGCTCTCTCTTGAATTTATTAGAAATAGTGTGCTCTCTCCAATTCGGAACTTACGGGTCTCCACTTCAAATAATTGAGTATAATTTTTAAAGTTTTGTTCAGCAGTAAGGCTGTTTTTCCGATAAAGTAAAAGGCCTTCAAAATGGGCATCCAATTTATTTATCAGGGTATTTCTTTTATCCAACAATTTTAAATTCTGCTCCGTGCGTTTTAACTGATTCAATCTTAAATAGGCTCTTTCTTTTCGCAAGAAGAGTGGAATATTCACAGATAAACCCAATGTATAATTCGAAGTTGGATTAAATTCTTCGGAATTGAAAGATTGATCTCCAGGATTTAGCCATCGATAAGAGGCTTTGGCTTCTGGGAGTAAATTATTGAGAGCTAGTTTTCTCCCGGCATCCAATCTCACAAGATCAGCAGAAATACTTAATAACTCTGGTTGAAATTCATCTAGATTTCGAATAATTGATTCGAGAGAATCTCGCTCAAAGAAGCTTTGTTCCCATTGGGTTATTTCAATGGGATAGGAGAGCTCTGCCAATCGCAAGGGTAAACTATCGGCTCCCCAGAGGTAAGAACTGAGTAATAATCTATTTTTAGTGAGTTCATATTTCATTTTCTCCTTGTCCATTCGTCTGTTTTGAACAAGTGTTAATGCTTCGACAGTATCAATAGCGGCAACACTCCCAGCAAAATAACTTGAACGGATGGCATCGTAGCGTTCCAATGCATTTTGAAGAGATCGATCAACCAATCTAAATTTCCCATATGCCGCAGCCCAATGCCAGTATGAGCTCATTGCATCTGACGCAAGTTTATTCAAGGCCATTCTTCTTTCAGCTTCATTGGCCAAAGCAAAGGCTTTAGCTTCTTGGAGTGCCGCTCTACGAGAATCAAAGAGCAATCCTCTAAGGAGATTAGCATCAGCACCCATTTCTATCATTCCATTTTCAGGCAATGATGCTTGTGGATTTAAGAATTCTCCGCTACTCGTTTTATAGGCTGCTTTAAAGTCGATTCCTGGCCAAGTTGCCACGGTTAAGCCTGCCTTTTGAAGCTGATAATAATCGGTACCATCAAATTCTTTTGCATTCTGATCAAATTCAAACTTAGGATCGAAAAGACCCTTTGCTTGAAGTCGGATCATTTGACTTTCGACGTTTTGAAGATCTGCTATACGGGCAATAGGATGATTGGGAAGTAATGCAAATACTAGGTCTGGCCTAAAAAGCGCACTATCATATTGAGCTAAGCTTTCAAGACTAAAAAGTAGGCACAAAATCAGAAATAACTGTCTCATTTAGAATACCCAACTTTAGGTTTAGGCTTCTTTACTTCTTCCTTTTCATTCCCTTCTCCCGTATAGAATTCGGGTGGAAATCCATTGATCTGTCGCCAGATTTCATACCATATAGGAACGTCATTCAACAACAGCATGCCGTTTGCTCCAGCACCAAATCTCAGTGGCTCAGGCCATTCCAAATCTACTTCGTCTTTTCTTAAAAGAATTCGGTAATGTCCAGACTGGTCTAGGACGTTATCTACGGCGAACACTTCAGCTCCAAAAGTTCCGAATGAAGTATTGGGCCAACCACTGAAAACAATTGCAGGCCATCCATCAAATTCAATTCGCGCATGCTGCCCTTTTAGAATAAGAGGGAGGTCAACTGGACGGATGAACATCTCTACTGCTAATTGATAGTCTAATGGCATAATTTCTATGATTGACTCACCTTCTTTAATGTTTTCACCCAATCCGGTTTTTAAAATACGAGTTACCAATCCTCTTTGTGGTGCTTTAATCTCATAATACGATTGCCTAATAGATACATTACTGAGCTTCACTTTTAGCTTTGCCACCTCGGCTTCTGAGTCTAAAGCAGCACTTTCTGCAGAGAATTGATCGGATTGTGCTTTGGCAATTTTCTCTCGATACTCAGCTTGTAGGGCCTGAACCTCTGTGAGTGTATTGCGATATTTATTTCGAGATTCAACATTTTTGGCCAAAACTTCTTGTAAATATTGCTTTCTTTTTTCCCAATCAAACTTGCTGATTACTCCTTCATTGAGCAAAGTGTCGGCTCTTTTAAACTGTCTATTTGCAAGTTGTTTTTGGATTTCTGAAGCAGCAAATGCATTACTATCTGCCTGTATTTTCTGAATGTTCTGGGTTAATTTGACTTTAAGATTGTCTCCTAAGTATCCAATTTGTTGACCTAAGGCAACCGATTTAGATCGATATGCAATAACTGAACTCTCTTTTGCTTTTAACTCTTCGCCAAGGCGTGTTAGAATATTTGGATCAAAATACTCATCCTTTATTTCAGTCATTTTGAGCATCACTTCACCTGCCTCCACAGTGTCTCCTTCTGTAATTAACCAATTAGAAATTCGTCCTGGAATAGGGCTTTGTATTGTCTGGGGTCTTTGGTCGGGATACAGAGCTGTAACCTTTCCTTTTCCGCTTACAACCTGAGTCCAGGGTAAAAACAAGATTACAAATAGGAGGGAAACAACAAAGTAAATCCAATACGTAAAGATTCGGATTTGTTTGTTTGTTTCTGAAAGATGAAGGGAGCGGTACTTTTTCTGATCGATTCTATCCCCAATCTGATTTTCTGAAATATTCAGCATGTTATTAGGGATTAAAGTTCATAGGTTTTGCGAATGGCGGGAATATCCTCGAGGTCTTTAAAATTACCTTCATGAGCAACAATTCCGGATTCTAGAAAAACGATTTTATCGCAAAGCTTAGCCACATCAGGATCATTAGAGACTAAAACAAGGGTCCAGTTGCGTTCATCCGAAGTTACATAGTTTATTATTCTTTGATAATCAGGGAGTTCACTTAATTCTGATAAAGCATCTAACAAGAGCAAGCTAGGTTTGTGAACAAAGCTTCGAGCCAAAAAAACTCTCCTTTCAATACTTTGGGGTAGGTTTCGGTTTGTTGGATCCATTATCGTTTTTAAGCCGGAAGGCAGTTGCATAACAAATTCCGCAAGACCAGATATCCGAATCACCTCTTGGAGGTATCCAAACTCAATTCCTTCGCGTCCCAGGGTGATATTCTCTTCGAGTGAAGCCGTAAATAGTGATTCTTGATTGAAGTTGTCGCCAATGGAGTATCGTAAGCTTTCAATATCAATACTACCGAGGGGCATTCCGTCGAAGGCTAAGACTCCGTCAAAATTACTGTAAATACTACCCAGAACATGTAATAGGGCGGTTTTACCCGTTCCACTTTCCCCTGATATACAAACGGTACTTTTTCTTTCAATTTTCAATTCAATACCATTCAGAATAGGTTGAGACTGTGGAGGCAATGTCAGTTTCAAATCAGACACTTGAATTTCAACGCAAGAACAAGGATTCAGTTCAAAGGACTTATCCCTATTGCCTTGCTCGAGTTCAATGTCCATTACTTGGCCTAATTTTTCTAGACCGGTGAAAAGGTCATACATGGTCTCAAGTGAGAGAATTACTTTTTCTACGGAGTTGATAATAAGTATTATTATAATTTCTCCTGCAACGAACTGTCCAATATTTATTTCACGTTGCATAACCAATAAGCCTCCAAGAATAAGAAGTCCTCCTGTGATGATAGTCTTAAAACTAATGGTGTGTATATAATGCCAAATTAAAACGCGGAAGTGCTTTTTTCTTGCTTGTAAATAATCTTGTGTTATTTCATCAATTTTTTCAAGCGGAAGATCTGTTTTTCCAGCCATTTTAAAGGTTGTCATAGAACGAGCCAACTCTTCCAACCAATAAACAGCACGATATTTATGACTGGATTCGTTAATGCTTGTTTTCATTCCTCTTGGGATCGTGAAATAAAATATAGCTATGAGAATAAGGAGCATTATTATTCCGAAGAAGACAAAGAAAGGATGGTAGAAGCTTAAAAGGATAAGCCCAAATAGAATATTGAGTACGCTGGAAGAAAAGTCTAATAAGATTTTAGGAAGTCCTTTCTGTACTGTAATAACATCAAAGAATCGGTTTATCAATTCTGTTGGATCATATTTCCGAATAATCTCTTGTTTAAATCTTGGTATTCTATACGCCATGTCGAAGGCAGCGCGAGCAAACATTCTTTGCTGCATTGATTCTAAGACACTCAACTGCAGTATTTGCAAGACTCCTGTTAAAGCAATACCTGCCAAGACAATTCCAACCAATACAGTCCAAGAAGTACTTACTGTACCCACAATAATTAATCCTATAATAGCTTGAACACCAAGCGGAAGGGAGAGATTAACAATGCCATTTAAAACAGCAAAAACATATATATATATGAGGTCCTTCTTGTCCGGTTTGAGGAGAAGCAGAAACCGCTTCATTGGAGTTAATTTTGATTTGTTTGTTTCAGCCATTTTTGCTTGAATATTCGCTATAACGTTTTTTTGGCCTTTAGGTTCAGCTAAACAACTTATTTATTTAACTTAAACTTAAGAGAATAAATCCCGCCTAAAATTCCAGGTATTGCTTTATTAAATGTCCATACAATTAAGGTGGTTGCGCCAACTTGGAATTCAGGTACCATGCTGTCAGAGAAAAATAGAATTCCTGCACCTACTTTAACAAGACCTTCTACGATACCTAAGCTCGGCAAAAAAGACAAGACGAAATAAAAGATCCAAGTTGCCATCAAAAGTTGAATGAAAACCTGAAGACTGGCAGATGCTGGAGGTAAAAGTAAAATTGCGAAAGCAATAGTGTACGACAAGGCTTTTGCAAGGCTAAAAAGGGTGCTTTTATATATGGGAAATTTACCAGATATAGTAGCTGGAAGCCATCTCAGTAATCGATCATTCCACTTAGGATTAAAGCGAGAATGCCAGAAATAAGGCCTTCTAATTAGCGAAGAAATAATAAAAATGGCTAAAAGAATAATTATGGAAGCGGAGACTCTAACACTAAGACTAATGCCAGAGTCGATCCAGAATAGAGCTGCAAAAGCGGTGAGTAATAATCGCGCAAGCCACTTTGAAACTTGAATCAAGAGGGTAATTTCAATCGTTCTCTTTTTATCTTTTGCATTAGGAAACTGCCCAATTCGCGCACTGAATTCACTAATTCCCGATGGAGCAAATAGGTGGAAATATTGAAAGAGTAAGGTGTTGGCAAAGGCTGATCTAAATCGGAGTTGACTGATTTTTTTTGCGGGGATAAACCAAATGGCACTTTCAATTAGTAAACCCACAATAGAGAGGAAGGTTAAGGACAACCACTGCCAAGCTTTCCAATCAGGAAGGGTTATGGTCTGGCTATTGAATTTCTTAAAAACAATAAAAATTGCAAGAACTGCCAATCCCCATCGAAGGGAAATTAGAACTTTTTTGATAATAGGGTAGTCAGATAGCCAGTTCTTCATTTGGAGAAATATGGAAATATCTTCTAATTGAATAAACAGCCAGATAAATAATTGGAGTATCAACAAAGGCGCAAATAACCTTAAAAAGCCAGCCATCTTGAATCATTTCTAGAATAGTTGAATTGGAAAGTGATCCAATGAATAAAATGCAAACGACTAGAGTGGTATCGAGTAATTGTGAAAGTATAGTGCTAAAGTTGTTGCGAATCCATAAGTGCTTGCCTTTGGTTTGTTTTTTCCAAAAGTGAAATAACCGAATGTCGACATACTGCGCACTTAGATAAGCAAGCATAGAAGCAAGAATAACTTTTTTTGAATTCTGAAAAACGGCCATATACTGTTCGTCATTAACAGGGGAAAGGTCAATAGCTGGAAATTGGTTTCCCAACCAAAGAAGAAACAGAACAAAAAGTGAAGTACCTAACCCCATGAATATTACCCAATCGGTTTTCTTTTTACCATAAATTTCTGAAAGTAAGTCTGTAACAAGAAAAGTTATGGGATAAGGTAAAACGCCTGCACTGATAACAAAAACCTTGAATCCAAGGTCTATTTCGATAAATTTATTGGCAATGAGGTTACAAACTACCAAGGCGGTGACAAAAAAAGAAGCAAGAAACAGATAGAGCAATTGGGCCTTTACTTGTTTATTTTCTTCTATAACTAGCGCCTTCAATTGATTTGCAATTCTTCTTCAACTCGCATCATGGGCTGTCCGCTTTGTTCTTCCCATTTTATAATAATCTCTTGAGCCTTTTGAATTTCATTTCCTTCCAACCAAAGAGGACTTGCAAAAGAGCGACTGTATTGTTCTAAATTATCGAGAATCTCTTCAAAAGGGTCTTTTGGTTCAGGATAGTCGATGTAATTGTATTGAACATCCTCACCCAAACCAATTAAATGTATTGCAGCAGTTTTCGCATCGTGAAAAGTACCTAGCGCATCTACTAATCCCAGTTCTACTGCGCGTGTTCCACTCCAAACTCTTCCTTGGCCTATACTATCAACATAAAGACTGTCAAGATTCCGACTTTTTGCAACATGACTTAAGAATTTTCCGTAATAGCGATCGATACTGGTTTGCAGCCATTTTCTTTCGAAGGAATCGAGTGGACGATCGGGTGAACCCAAATCACTATGAGCCGCAGTATTTATATGTTCAGTGTGAATGCCCACTTTGTTTTCCATTAAGTCTTGGTAATTGAGCAACATGCCGAAGACTCCAATGCTTCCCGTTATGGTGTTTGGATGCGCCAATACAGTATCTCCCATCGCGCTGATCATATATCCAGCGGATGCTGCAACATCTCCCATAGACACTACAATAGGCATTTTTGCCTGAACTTTCTCGAGCATTCGAACCATCTTATCTGCAATGTAGGCTTGGCCACCGGGTGAGTTGACTCTTAAAATGAGCGCTTTTATCTTGTCGTCTTTTAAGATTGCATCGAGTGCTTTAAGCATATTATCCTCAGAAACAGTGTAGTTGTTGCTTGCAGGCGTAAACTCACCTTGAGCATATAGCACTGCGATTCGATCGTTTTTATAATTTGTATTTAGGTCGCGCGCAGCCTTGTTGTATTTATTGAAAGATATAGTCAAAGGTTTTTTATTGTCCTCAACTAAAGTCTTTTTTCTTAGAAATTCAGTCCATTCGTCTTCATGCATCAGAACATCAACAAAATGAAGTGCAATTGCTGTTTTGGAGTGATTTAAAGAGATACTGTCTGCGACAGTCTGTAATGTTGCAGACTCGATATTACGAGATATCGATATCTCCTTCAACATTAAGCCCCAAAGGTCACCCGCGAGAGTAGATAATTGCGTCCTATTGGCTTCGCTCATATAGTTTTGAAGGTATGGCTCCACGGCACTCTTGAACTGATTGTTACTGCCGCGAATCACTTCTACATCAACTCCAATTTTATCAAGTAAGTCCTTGTAGTAGGATACACTAAGGCTCATTCCTGACCAATCGATAATTCCACTTGGATTAAGAGCTATACTGTCTGCTACGGATGATATATAATAGCTTTTTGAGTTGGCAAAAGTGCCATAAGCGTAGATTGGTTTTGACGAATTTTCTTTAAATCGGATGAGTGCATCTCTGATTTCTTTTGCTGAAGCATTGCCTCCTGCGAAAAACCCTAGATCTATTGTAATACCCTCGATGCGATCATCGTTTTGGGCTTTCTCTATTGACTGTATGATTTCATTCACGCCTGCAATGGAATTATTGCCAAAAAGAATTCCAAAACTGGCCATAGGATCCGAAACATTTCTATCGACTATTTGAATCCCAGTAATGTTCAAATTAAGAAAACTTCCGTTTTTAACATCCACCACTTTGTCTGAGGAACTGCCTAGACTTGCAGCCAATCCAATTAGAATGAAAAACAAGAAGAAGAAGAGAATTATTCCGCCCAAAATAGAGGCCAATACATTTGCGAAAAAACGCTTCATAGTAAGAAATTTTGAGAACTACAATGATACAACAGGCCGCTCTCATATTCTAACTTCGCGGCTTCTATGATTCAGGTAATTTTAGGCTTAGGCAGTAATTTAGGAAATCGTCAGAAGGAACTCTGTTTGGCCATTCAATTTATAGAGAGCATTTCTAATAGCCCTGCTGTTTTGAGCTCGCTCTATGGGTCTAAAGCCTTGGGATTTGTTTCGGAGAATGCTTTCCTCAATATGGTTGTATCCTGCTCTTTCAAAAAGATGGATTCTGACACCTTACTCACGCTCATTAAAGAGTATGAGGAAGGGAGGGGACGAGAGAAAAGACTTTTAGGAGCGTTTGTCGACCGGAAAATAGATATAGACATTCTTTTTTTTGGTTCTTCAATACAGAACGACTCTCGATTGGTAATTCCGCATATGGAAATCAAAAACAGAGAATTTGTTTTAAGGCCACTTCTTGAAATTGCGAACAAATTTCATCATCCAATTTACCGAAAGCGCTTATCGGAATGTTATAATATTGAAAAAGAGTTTAATGAAGTTGAATTTAAAGGAATACTGGAGTGCACATAGCCATTGAAGGAAATATTGGAGCGGGAAAAACCACTTTGGCAAAACGACTTGCACAAAAAATGGATGGACTCCTATTATTGGAAGATTTTGAGTCAAATCCTTTTTTAGAGCTCTTTTACAAGGATCCAGATAAGCATGCATTCCCGCTAGAGGTTTCTTTTATGGCGCAGCGATTTCTTCAATGGAGCGCTAATTCACAAGGAGAATTGTTTCACAATCACATCATTTCAGATTATCATTATGTTAAGAGTTTGTTATTTGCATCGAAGAATTTAGAGCAAACGAACTTTTTTGCGTTCGAAAAACTATTTAAATTATTGAGTAAAGATCTGAGGCCTCCTGATCTTGTCCTTTTTTTGGATCGACCTTCCACCAGTCTCAGAAAAAACATTCAATTGCGAGGAAGATCCTATGAGCAAGACATGAAATACTCATATTTATCTGATATTCAATTAATTTATAAAGATTGGATTGACGCTAACCCGAGGGAGAACTTCTGGAAAATTGAAGCAGATAGATATGATTTTTTGTACAATGATGGAGATTTGGATGCACTTGTGATTAGAATTCTTGAATGGAAAAGGGAGTAGTAATTTTTATGATTGAATCTCAATGAAATATATTCTTTATCTTGCTCCTTAGTCTTTCATCTTTTGTATTTTTGCCGAAAGATTTAACAAGTAGTTTCTTTTGTAGGAACATTACAAACATCATCAGACCATGAAAAACAATTTAATTGGTTTATTCCTGTTGGCAGCAATGGGTTTATCCCTTAACACAATCGCACAAACTTCCAAGCTCAGTGATGAGTATCGCGTTTGGGGTCTTGGATTAGAACTTGGTCCTACTGTTTCGGCGATGGATTTAGGGGTGAACCTTGATAGATCAGATAATTTGACGGACGGAACAAGCGGTATCAATTTTGGTTTTGGACTTGTTTTGACTAGAGCAATTGATCACCTATGGAGTATTCGTGGAGGATACCATTACTTAGGTACAGGTGGAAGTCTTAATCCGAATCGGTCTTTTGATGGTAGCATTCATTCCTTAGAATTAGAAGGTGTCATTAATTTATTGAATTTGGGTGTTAGTCCGAGTACTGCTGAGAGAAAGTTTGCTTTATTAGCGACAGGTGGAGTGGCAGGAATGTTGGTGAATGCGGAGCGTTATTCAGGCTCAGATGGGAAAATAACATCTGTTTCAGATAATAATTTTGGTGCTTCTATTGTCGTGGGTTTGATAGGTAAGTACAAAATGGGTCGATTTGACATCGATGCAGGTGTACGTTACTGGATGATGGTATATGATAGAGCAGACGCTTATGGAAGCGGTAGAGGTAATGATGGATTGGCTTATCCATTTGTTGGAATGACCTACAATTTTGGAGAGAACAAAGAGAAGAGCTCAGCCATTTATACCAATCCAATTGGTAAGTTAGCCCTTGATGTTGCTGAGAACAAAGCCAAAATGGATGGTCTTACAGCGGATGATGATGGAGATGGTGTTGCAAACATCATGGATAAGGATAACGCAACGCCAGCAGGTGCTATCGTTGATGGATCAGGACGTCCAATGGACTCTGACTCCGATGGTATTCCTGACTTTATGGATGCAGAGCCATTCAGTGCAAGAGGTGCTAAAGTAGATGCTCAAGGCAAAGAGGTTGATACGGACATGGATGGTGTTCCCGATAGCAGAGATGCTGAGCCAAATAGCGCTGCAGGTACATTGGTTAACTTCCAAGGAAAGAAAATTCCTAAGGGTGGAAGTGGTGCAGTTGGAATGGCAGGTGCTGGTTCTAGCACAGTATATTTTGGATTGAATAGTGCTTCTGTAGGAGACGCAGAACATCGCAGCTTAGCTTCTTTGGCTGGAATGTTGAAGTCTTCAGATATGAAAATCAAGCTAGTTGGATATACAGATAAGACTGGTCCTGAGGAATACAATATGAAGTTGGGAACTCGTCGTGCAGAAGCAGTGAAGAGAGAACTAGTAAATACTTATGGTGTAGACGCTTCTAGAATAAGTGTTGAATCTAAAGGAGCAACTAGTTTCTTAGCTTCAAAGCGCAATGATGTTAATCGCAGAGTAGAAGTTCTTCCTGGAGAATAAATTAGAATTTGGTTTATAGAAAAGGGCTGTCTGCAAAGACAGCCCTTTTTTTATAATACATTTTTAACTAAAGTCCATCCGACTATTCCAGCACAAACAGAAACGTTTAGAGAGTGTTTTGTTCCAAATTGAGGAATGGAAACAATTTCGTCACATTCACGCATAACTTCATTTGATATTCCTACTATTTCATTGCCGAGAACAGCCGCGATCGGATGTTCCCCGATATAATTAAATTGCGATAGTGGAATTGCATTCTGGGTAATTTCGATGCCAATAATATAATGCGTCTTTTTTAAAGTTTTGATGCACTCTATGGTGGTAGGCCAATACTTCCAGTCAACACTTTCAGTTGCGCCTAAAGCAGACTTATTTATATCTAAATTTGGAGGTGTTGCAGTTAATCCGCACAAATGTATATGCTGAAATAGAAAGGCATCAGCCGTTCGGAATATAGATCCTACATTCAAAGCACTTCGAATATCATCAAGAACAAAGCAGAATCCAAATTTTTCAGCAACTTTGAAGTCGGTAATCGTTTTTCGCTGCATTTCATGTGTGCGTAACTTTCGATCGTTCATTTATTAATATTTTTATTCAATATACCTTGGCTACAAAGAAAAGAAAGGAAACTCCGCTAATGACTCAATATAATGAGATCAAATCGAGTCATCCTGGTGCATTACTGCTTTTTAGAGTCGGTGATTTTTACGAAACTTTTGGGGAGGATGCAGTAACAACATCCAAAATTCTGGGTATAGTTTTAACAAAACGAGCAAATGGGTCTGCTTCAGAAATAGAATTGGCTGGTTTTCCATATCATTCTTTAGAAACGTATTTGCCTAGATTGGTTCAAGCAGGACAAAGAGTAGCAATTTGCGAACAGCTGGAAGATCCGAATGCTACAAAGAATATCGTAAAGAGAGGGGTTACTGAACTCGTTACACCAGGCGCTCATTTTAGAGATGCAATTTTAAAAGAAGGAAAGAACAACTTTTTAGCATGCTGGAATCAGGAAGGTGATTCTGAAGGATTAGCCTTTATAGATATTTCAACAGGAGAGTTTTTGGTGGTGGAGGATAACGTTCCAGATTTAGATCGACTCCTGACTTCCTTAGAGCCAAAGGAAGTTGTAGTACCACTGGGATTAAGGAATGCCTTTGAGCAAAAATATGGCAATTCATATTATATCAGCACTCTACCAGATTGGGCATGTAAGCGTGCGCAGTCATTGACATCCATAACGGCGCACTTTCAAACGTATGGGGTTAAAGGATTTGGATTGGATTCGTCGAGTATAGGAGTGATTGCGGCAGGAATGGCATTGCAATATCTAAGTCAGAATGGTCATAAAAATATGAGCCATATTTCTACGATACAATTGCTTACAGACGATGCATATATGTGGCTAGATCGATTTACTTTGAGAAATCTTGAAGTTTTGCAATCAAATAGTCCAGATGGTGTATCGCTAATTGATGTGGTTGACAAATCCGTAACCTCTATGGGGAAGCGGGTGATAAGGAGATGGTTGTCAGCACCCTTAAGGAAAAAGTCAGAAATTGAAGCGAGGTTAGAAACCGTAGATTTCTTTGTTAAGGATGATCTTATTTGTGATAAGCTTCGAGCTGTTTTAGAGAAAATACCCGATGTTGAGAGAAGTGCATCGAGGTTGGCAGCTCAACGTATTGGTCCGCGTGAATTACATTATCTAGCCCGTTCTTTTAACCATTTTCGTGAATATTTAGCTGCCAACGATCTTTATTCTTTCATAGATAGTTGGAGGGACATTCAAGCCGGAACAAGTTCAATCACAAAAACCCTTTCTGATGACCCACCAGCCCTGATTCAAAAAGGAGGTGCAATTCGGAAAGGAGTAAATAATGAACTTGATACGCTCCGCGATTTATTGTTGAATGGAAAGAATCATCTGAAAGATTTATTAGAAAGAGAAATTGAGCGAACAGGAATAAGTAGTCTTAAAATTAATTTCAACGGTGTCTTTGGGTATTTTCTGGAGGTGAGGAATATGTACAAGAATCAAGTTCCTGAAGATTGGGTGCGTAAACAGACATTGGTTTCTGCAGAAAGGTATATAACCAATGAGCTTAAAGACTACGAAGAGAGAATTTTAAATGCGGAGGAAAAAATTAAAGTTATAGAGGGTAGACTCTACGAAGAGTTGATTAGATCCTTGGAAGTGAACGTTCAAGCATTTCTTGAAAATGCGCGTTTTATTGGTAAATTAGATGCGCTTTCTTCTTTTGCTTCACTTTCTATAGAAAAGAAGTATTGCAGGCCACAATGGATAGAAGATGGTAAGTCATTAAGTCTTGTAGAAGCTCGTCATCCAGTTATTGAAACAACGCTTCCAAGCGGCACTCCCTATATTTCCAATGGGATAGACCTAGATTCAGATAGCGAACAAATTGCCATTATAACGGGTCCAAATATGGCTGGGAAGTCCGCTCTATTGAGACAAGTTGGCTTGAATTGTCTATTGGCTCAATGTGGCTGCTTTGTTGCTGCAGAGAGAGCCGAACTACCTCTTTTAGACCGACTATTTGTTCGAGTAGGAGCATCAGATAATATTTCGAAAGGTGAATCTACCTTTATGGTAGAGATGAATGAATCTGCTAGTATTTTGAACAATCTCCAAGGCAATTGCTTGGTACTCCTCGATGAAATAGGGAGAGGAACCAGCACGTATGATGGAGTTTCAATTGCATGGTCAATCACTTCTTTTTTACATGAGCATCCGAATAGACCATTAACCCTTTTCGCTACGCACTACCATGAATTAAATCAAATGACCGAAGCACATCCTCGCATTGTAAATTACAATGTGAGTGTCAAAGAAGTAGGTAAGGAAATTATTTTCTTAAGGAAATTAAAGCGAGGAGGCAGTGCTCATAGCTTTGGAATTCATGTAGCTAGAATGGCAGGAATGCCCCAATATGTAATAAAAAAGGCCGAACAGATGCTGAAATATTTTGAAAATGCAAGGCCAGAATCAGATAAAAACATTCCGAAAGATTCAATGCAATTGAGCTTAATCCAGATGGATGATCCTCTTCTTCAAGATGTTAAAAATATGATTGTAGGTCTGGATGTCAATGGGCTGACCCCCGTTGAAGCACTCCTTTTTTTAAATGATCTGCAAAAGAAATTAGATGCATAAAAATGCATTTGCAAAACCCCTCTTTTGTCATACATTTGTCGCCCTAATTAAGGAAACGCGAAAGTAGCTCAGTTGGTAGAGCACGACCTTGCCAAGGTCGGGGTCGCGGGTTCGAATCCCGTCTTTCGCTCAAGAGAAAGCCATCTCTACCGATGGCTTTTTTTATTCGAAGTTTATTTTCACTTCGTTGGCCGCTCGGGTGGTGGAATTGGTAGACACGCGGGACTTAAAATCCCGTGGGCTGTAAGGCCCGTACGGGTTCGATTCCCGTCCCGAGCACAAAACGCTTTTTCTAGCTTTTTCCAATTCCCCTTATTTTTCGTATCAAATACTATTAGCAATAAATATTGTTCTATGGTCTAGCCGCCGTTTCAAAGTTAGGACATTGATTGCTGTTATGGTATACTCAGAAGTTAGTTCTTCATTGAAGGTCTGAATACCTTGTCTGCATGATTGTTAGACTATTTGGCTGCGCCGTAAGTGGTATTGAAGCCCTCCCAGTAGAGATTGAGGTTCATATATCGAATGGAAGTAAATTTTTCTTAGTTGGATTGCCTGATAATGCAATGAAAGAAGCATATTTCAGAATTAAGGCGGCATTAAAGAATACGGGATTCCATTATCCCGGTAAAACGGTAACCATCAATATGGCTCCAGCTGATATCCGTAAGGAGGGATCTGCATACGATCTACCCATGGCTTTGGGAATCCTAGGATGCACAGGACAATGTGACCACCATTTGTTTTCGGATTATTTAATCATGGGAGAACTTTCGTTAGATGGAAGTATTAACGCAATTCGGGGTGCGCTTTCTATGGCTATTTATGCACGCGATGCCGGTTTTAAAGGAATGATTTTACCTGCCTCGAATGCAGCAGAGGCGGCACTAGTAGAAGGCTTGCCTGTTTTTGGAATGGATAATATCCATGATGTAATTGAATTTCTAAAGAATCCCGAAGGCCAGACTGCGGTTCAATCGTGCTATAAGACAGATAAAGTAGCTCCTTCCTTTCTTGATTTAAATGAAGTTAAGGGTCAGCAAGCTGTAAAAAGAGCTCTTGAAGTCGCTGCTGCGGGAGGGCATAATCTTCTTTTAATTGGCCCGCCTGGCGCTGGAAAAACAATGATTGCCAAACGTCTACCTGGAATTCTTCCGCCTATGATATTTGAAGAGGCATTGGAGACCACACGGATTTATTCTGTAGCCACTAAAAGCGGGGCGGTAAAAGGTCTAGTAGGTTCTAGGCCTTTTAGATCGCCGCATCACAGTATTTCAGATGTTGCAATGGTTGGAGGTGGAAGTCACCCTCAACCGGGTGAAATCTCCTTAGCACATAATGGAGTTCTATTTTTAGATGAACTACCTGAGTTCAAAAGACAAGTTTTGGAGGTACTACGTCAACCAATGGAAGAGCGGAAGGTGACTATTTCAAGGGCAAAATCCGTAGTAGATTATCCCGCTGGCTTTATGCTTGTTGCCTCAATGAATCCATGTCCTTGTGGTTTTCACAATCACCCCGAAAAAGAATGTACCTGTCCTCCTGGTGCGGTAAGGAAATACCTGAATCGAATTAGTGGTCCTTTAATGGATCGGATTGATTTACATATTGAAGTAACTCCCGTTGAAACTTCCGCTCTTCAAGCGAAAGCAGTAACAGAATCGAGTGTTGAATTTAGAAAGCGAATAATAGAAGCGAGATCAATCCAAAATCAGCGATTCAAAGGCCAAGATTCTATTTTCTCCAACGCAATGATGAGCCGTCGTCAGGTTGAACAATACTGCGTTTTAGATGAAGAATCGAGAAAGACAATTGCTGTTGCCATGGAGAGATTGAAGCTGTCTGCAAGGGCATACGATAGAATTTTAAGAGTCTCGAGAACCATTGCCGATTTAGAAGGATCAGATCCTATAGGGCTACATCATCTAGCAGAAGCAATTCAATATCGAAGTTTAGACAGGGCAGATTGGGCAGAATGAAACAGAAACAAAGTATTTTCACGGAATGAATCTGTTGGTGACAACCCGTGTGGATGCGTTTATAAGACCAGGTGGAGATACCAATCACCTTCTTCAAACGGTGAGTGCTTTAAAGATGCTTGGTATTGATTGGACATCACAGCTCGATTTACCGAGGGACTTTAGTCCAGATTTAATTCATCACTTCAACCTAAATAGACCAGATCAAGCGCTCGAAATACTAAAGCAATTTAAGAAGGCGCCATTGGTTATAAGTAGCATTTTCGTTGATTATTCGGAAATAGATCAAATTTCAAATAGACTACGTATTCGGCTGCTTACAAAAGTATTATCCTCGTCTAGAATGGAGTGGATGAAAGAAATTGCTCGTTCAGTCATGAAGCAGCGCAGCTGGCCGCCAAAAGAATATCTCATTAAGGGGCATGCTAATTCTGTACAACAATTGTTAAATAGGGCTGATTTATTGCTTGTGGCAAGTCAAACTGAAGCAGAGAGGATATTTAGAATATATGGAGTTCAACAATTAAGGACTGAAATATGCCTTCCCCCGGTTCATTTGACTTATTTCAGTAGTTCCTTTATCCAAAGAGAAGTGGATGTTGTTCTTTGTGTGGCTCGATTTGAACCCTTGAAAAATCAACTTCAACTTATTAAGGCATTAAATAATACACGGTTTAAGTTAAAATTAATTGGAGATTCAGCTCCCAACCATCTAAATTATTTCAAGGAGTGTAAAGAAGTGGCAAATTCTAATATTGAGTTTTATTCTTTTCAATCTGAGAAAGAGCTTTTTAAGGAATATGCAAGTGCCTCAGTGCATATTCTTCCGAGTCTGTTTGAGACAACGGGATTAAGCACTTTAGAGGCCATGGCTTGTGGTTGTCCAGCAGTGGTAGGTGGGGGAGAAGAGGTAAAAGAGATTTTTGGTGATCGAGTGGAGTACATTAATCCAAAACGAATAAACAGTATAATTCCTGCCATAGAAAGAGCACTATTGCGAAAGAAAAATCAGAAAGCATGGGTTTATAAAAAAGCGCATCCCGAAGTGATTGCCAGTAGGTTGGTAGAACTATATCAAAAAGTATTATCCGAATGAATATTGGAATATTAGGTTCGAGAGGAATTCCTAATCGCTATGGAGGATTTGAAGAATGTGCAGAGCAACTCGCTTTGCGCTTAGTATCGAAGGGGCATTCGGTGACAGTCTATACCAGTCATACTCATTCCATTAGAATGAAAAGTTGGAAAGGAATTCGAATTGCTAGAATTTGGGATCCTGAAAAGTTTTTAGGGACATCGGCTCAATTTATATATGATTTATTGAGCATTTTAGATTCGCATAAGAGGAACTACGATGTCATTTTGCAACTTGGATATACGAGCAGCGGCGTATGGCAAGCTTTTCTCCCTCGAAAATCTAAAATTGTCACAAATATGGATGGCCTAGAATGGAAACGAGCGAAATACACTAAAACAGTTCAATATTTTTTGAAGCTCAGTGAGCATTGGTCTGCTAGAAGAGCAGATCAGCTTATTGCAGATTCTCTTGGAATTCAAGATTACCTCTCGCAAAGATTTGGTGCCGGCGCGGTCTATATTCCTTACGGAGCGGACGTGCCTGAAAGTCCAGAATCAAGTCTTCTTGAAAAGTATTCAGTAGTACCAAGTCAGTATCAATTGATTTTGGCAAGAATGGAACCAGAGAATAATATTGAAATGATTCTTGAAGGAATAAGCAATAGCAATTATCCCTACCCGACCTTGGTAGTTGGAAATAGATTCAATGAATTTTCTAAGCGAATAGAACAAAGATTCAAAGATTCAAAGATTCGATTCCTCAATGGCATTTACAGTGCTGAAGAAACAGATGCACTTCGGTTTTATTCAAGAAGATACTTTCACGGTCATAGTGTTGGAGGGACAAATCCATCTTTATTGCAAGCTATGGCTTGTGGATGTCTTATTTATGCTCATGATAATGTATTCAATCGTAGTGTTTTAAACGACAATGCTCGTTTTTTTAGTTCGCCAGCAGATGTTTCAAGACAAATTGATGATCCAATACCCTCCCAAGAGGCAGCATTGTGGAAGAAGGCAAATCTAGATGAAATAAGGGATAAGTATAATTGGGATGTGGTAACAGATCAATATGAGATGGTCTTCCAGCATTTAATGATCCGATAATTAATCAATTGGGTTTGTTTTAGGTAGACTAGGACATGTCGAAAATACCTTCAAATAGGCGCTTATCTCCTTGAATTGAAGTTGTATATTCGCCCCCTCTCTAAAACAAGGTACATTTAATGGCAACTTTAGAAAAGATTCGTCAGCGTTCGCGCCTCTTGATTCTGGTAATTGGCCTAGCCATGCTAGCCTTCATTCTTACCGATTTGTTCTCATCTGGCAACTCATTATTACTCGGAGGAGTAAATGTAGTTGGGAGTGTAAATGGAGACAAGATTGATATTCAAGACTTTAGTAAAAAAATGGAAGACGCAAGAGTCTCTTACATTTCGAATACTGGAGATCAAGCATTCAATAACGTAACTGAAAAACAGTTTGCAGACCAGGTCTGGAATTCTGCGGTTCGTGAAATGATATTGGGTGAAATTCAGGAGTCTAATGGCTTCACTCTCACTAATAAGGAGTTGTTCCAAAGAGTGATATCGCATCAAAGCATTGCGACCAATCAATCTTTTCTAGATCCTCAAACCGGATTATTCAATGAGGATCAATTCCGATCGGCATTGGCAAATATTAGAGACAATGTTGGCGTTGAGCCCCAAGCAGCTGAGATTTGGTCTAATTGGTTGCTTTTCGAAGATGCAATTGGGAAGCAAAGCCTTACTGATAAATTCAATAAAGCAATTCAAATGGGTATCTATTATCCATCTAATTTGGCACGTCAAGATTACCTTGATCAGAATGATGCTTTCCAAACCAATTATGTAGCCCTTCGATACGATGTGATTGCAGATTCAACGGTAGAGGTTAGCATTTCTGAAATGAATGCATATATCCAGAAGAACTTAAAAGTATATGATAGAAAGGAGGAGGAGAGGGCGATTACCTATGTTACCTTCCCAATCAAACCTTCAGCAGACGATCGCAATCAACTATTAGCTGAGTTGAACGAACTTAAGGATGGAAAGGTTCTTCCTAATTCATCTGGAAAGAACGACACCATTTTTGGATTTGATAAAACCGAGAATGATTCATTATTTGTTGTTGCGAATTCTGAATTGCCCTACGATGGTACCTTTTATAAAAGAGAAGATCTTTCTCCAGAACTAGATTCTACTATTTGGGAGGCCTCAGCAGGTTTTGTTTACGGTCCCTACGAGGAGGATGGCATGTGGCAACTTATCAAGGTAGTCAAGAAAATGGTTGTGCCAGACAGTGTGCGCGCAAAGCACATATTGATTTCTGTTCAGGGAGCAACTAGAGCGGCTGAAACAGTAACTCGCAGTCCTCAAGAGGGAAAGCAATTAGCAGACAGTCTTTTTGCTGTTCTTGAAAAAGATCCTTCTAGCTTTGAAGCGGTTAGTAATCAGTTTAATGATGATGCCGTTGCAAAAACTAAGGGAGGAGACTTAAATTGGTTTGGCCAAAGAAGTATGGCAAAGCCTTTTGCCGATTTTTGTTTTTACAATAAGGCAGGTAAGTTGGGCTTTGTGATTACCGAATTTGGCTTTCATATTGTTGAAATTACTGCCCAAAAAGGAGATGATCAGTCTATTCGTGTAGCAAGAATCGCGAGAAAACTCACTCCGTCTGAAGCAACTTTAGACAATACGTATACGGAAGCATCCAACTTTGCATCCAGTATCGGTGATATGCGTTTGGCTGCGATGGCTGAGTCAAAAGGAATGAGTCCTAGACCCTTGAACAGTTTGAAAATCTTTGATGAGAATCTTTCCGGTCTTGGCAATAATAGAGACGTTGTTCGCTGGGCGTTTAAAGAGGAATCGAAAGTAGATGATGTCCAGCTGTTTACTGGAGGAACTGAGAACTATGTAATTGTTCAACTAGATAAAGTATATACTAAGGGAGTGCCAAGCGCTGAGGAATTAGAGCCTTTGGTTAAACCTAAGATCATTACAGAGAAGAAGAAAGACATGATGGTGAAGAAATTGGCAGAAGCTTCAACGACTGCATCCTCACTAGAAGAATTAGCTACTGCATTAGGTATGGCAAGCGACCAAGTTCGTCAACAGAAAATGGGCTTTAGCCAAGCGAATGTGAATGGTATTGGAGGGGAGCCTAGTCTGATGGGTTATTTGAGCGGATTATCAGTGAATTCTATATCCAAACCTTTTGGAGGTGAAAGAGCTGCATATGTTGCAATTGTTACCGAGCATACCGAAGTTCCTGATCCTGGATTTTATGATGATGTCATTAAGAGGAATCAAGATCCGATGAGAACAAGAGTTACAAATGGATTATTTGATGCTTTAGAGAAGGAAGCAAGAATTAAAGATATGAGAGCGAAGTTTTATTAAAGATCGCCTAACTCATTCAAATTTTCGGAAAGGGCATCTTGGCATAATTGCCAAGATGCCCTTTCCATTTTTATATCTTCCTTGAAATCACTTGGGAGTTGATATGCACTTAAATATTCAGCTCTTTCTTTCCCAGCTGGATGAGAAGAAAGCCATTCTAAGTCTAAATTAGAATCGCTCAAATCCTCTATTTTTTGCATTAGTTCACCCAAGGCCTTTGGATTTATTCCCGCCCTTATCATCATTTCTGCCCCAATAAGGTCTGCTTCTTTTTCCTCCTTTCTTGAGAATGCCAAACTACTGAGTTCTCCCGCAATTTGCTGGACACCTCCGCTTCCAGATCCAGTAACCATCCCTATGAGTATGGATATGCCTATTTCACGCGAAACTCGCTTAAGAATATGACTCTCTTGAAGATGAGCTAATTCATGGGAGAGAACGCCGGCATATTGATCTACGCTATCCATCTTTTTTAATATTCCACTAAACACAACAATATGATCGCCTGGCAGTGCAAATGCATTTATTTCATCTGAATGAATCAGGTGAACTTTGACTTTTGAGCGAAGTGAGCTATTGTGTATTAAAAGATCATCTAATAAAACATGGGTAATGGAATCGAGCTTGAGAGAGAGGATGGAATCAAGTCCTTGCGTTATGTTAGACAACATCCAATCGCCAATTTTCTCTTCTTTTTCTCTATGAAGTTTAGTCCATTTTGCTTCTTTAGTAAAGGGAATTAAAGAGAGTGAATACCATAGAATTGCCATTGCACCCAAAAGTGCAACGGCCTGATTTATAGCTTTAGTTGATGTGTTCATTTTTGGATAATTAGATGCGTAATGGGCCCAAAAAAGAATAGTTCAAAATGCTTGCCTTTACGCAGTCGAGAAGCGGCAATAAGTGTAGATATCCATTCCCAAAGGTTAAATAAGAGAATGACGATTATATACGCAACATACGAGTCGGTGAGTACTATGCTTCCAAAGAGGATAGAGAATGTCCAATAGAATGAAATAGAGTTTAGAACAACAGTGAATAGCTGTGAAAGCAGGGCTTGGGTGCTATGCCATCGCACAAAGAAACTAGACTTTCGATTTTCTAGGTATATAATGGCTGTTGCAGCCAAATTGATAATGGGTAAGGGTAGACCAACTATTAAGGCAACAATAGACATTAAATAGGCATTGGATGCTTTCGAAAACTCAAAATCATGTACATCACTTAGGTCAATTATAGTTGCTTCTGTATGCTCCATATCCAATTTATAATAAGTAGGAAAATAATAATTAAAGAAAGCAAAGGTTTTGTTTTGAGCCTTTGCTCAATGAGTAGGAAGAATGTTTCTGTCCATTTTTTTGACAGAATCCAATCGATAAGAAGGAGAATAGAAGATCCAATCAAAGCCAAGAGGCCAAACCAGCCCATTGGGTTCAATAGACTGGCCTCCCAAAAGTGCCCATCTAGAATGAGCATGATAGAACGGGTGGTTCCACAAGCAGGACAAGGTTGTCCGCTAATATTTTTAATGAGACAAAGGCTTTTAGTTGGATGAGCGTGATTGCTAAAGAGCAACCATATCCAGCTACCAAGAGCCAAGGCTCTTAGTATCCATTCCAACGAGCTCCGCTTCATCGCATAAGAGCTTCTTGTATCTTTTGGTTGTTATACTCCTTGGTTTTGTCCATAATGAGAAACCAATCGACAATAGCCCAAATTCCAAGACCACCGCAAGTGAGGAGTTTTAAAACACCCAATCCAATTTCGCCTAAAAGAAAGCGGTCTACACCTATTTGCCCGGCAAGAATAGAAATGATAAGCATTATAGTAGGGTCTTTGAAATCGGCACTCATTAATGGCAGTAGTTTTGAATCATCTGCGGCCAATAAGCTGTCTCGAATTAACATTACATCGCGCGAGTTGAAGTACTTAGAGTTTGCCATTAAGTACTGGTTAACTTTATCTAATTCCATTATTGTAAGATTATTTTAGGTTTAGCAAATAAATATACTATTTAATCTTGCAATAAATTATTGCTGTATGATTTAGAGAATCTGGAGGCGGTAGGCATCCAACCGAAGAAAGATAAAGAGCAATATTGTGAATCCCCATAGCGAGGAGCCTCCGTAGCTAAAGAATGGAAGAGGTATTCCAATAACAGGTGCTATACCAATTGTCATGGCAATATTTACACAAACGTGTAAGAAGAGAATGGAGGTTACAGAATAGCCATAGATTCTGCTAAATGCAGATCGTTGTCTCTCGGCCAAATAAATTAGGCGGAAGAAAAGAAATGCAAAAAGAAGAACAACGGTGATACTTCCTAAAAAGCCCCATTCTTCCCCAACCGTACAGAAAATGAAATCCGTTGTTTGCTCAGGTACAAAGTTAAATTTAGTCTGTGTACCCTTCATGAATCCTTTTCCACTCAATCCACCTGAGCCAATGGCAATCATACTTTGGTTTGTATTGTAACCAATTCCTTTTGGATCTTGGGCTTTACCAAGAAGAATATTAATTCTGTTTCTGTGTCTATCCTCTAAAAGTTCATTGAATGCGTAATCAACAGAAAGTAAAACGAGTATAGATGCAATAGCAGTTAATCCGATCCAGATCCATGCTCGTTTTTGCTTGCGAAATAGAAAGAGGATAAAAATGCATACACTTGATACACCGATTACCATAGCGGAAAGTGGAAAGAGTAGGCTGAGAATAAAGAGTACACTAATGGCTAACAGAGCGGCTAATATCCAAATAGGCATACCTTCTCTGTATAGGGGTAGAAGGAAGGCCAAGTAAACGAGGGCAGAACCGAGATCAGGTTGTGGAAGAATTAAGAGGATAGGAATTGCAATAATTAGGGCAGTTAGCCAGCGTTCTTTGCGCGATATTCGTCCTTCTTGTTTGGGTGAAAGAATCTTTGCAACGGCTAATGCGGTAGCAAACTTCATGAATTCAGAGGGTTGTAGACTAAACCCTCCGAAGGTATACCAAGAGCGAGCACCGCTAATGGTAGTCCCGAAAATGAGCACTCCTGCTAGAACCAATAGCGCAGTTATGTAGATAGGAATAGCGAGCTTTTCATAGAGCCTTCCATCTAGAAACAGAATAACAATAAAAAGTCCAATAGAACTGAGAATCCAGAATAATTGCTTCCCATATTCTTGAGTCATATCCGTTATCGCTGGATGATCTTCATTAAATGCAGCGGCATAAATATTTATCCAACCTAAAAAAATAAGAGCGAGATAAATTCCAACAGTGGGCCAATCTAGGTTTGTGAAAATGGTTCTACTCTCTCTCATTGAGTAAGGAGTTTAAGTTTTCTTGCTGCTAGAGCTTCTTCTTGTTTTTTATACTCTTCAGAAAGATCTCCAGCCAGCATTCTCTCTACTAAAAGTGGACGAGATATAGTATCTAGGATATAGCTTTCCATCATTAGGCTTGCTATAGGAGCAGCCCAACGAGATCCCCAATATCCATTTTCCACAATTATTGAGATGGCAATCGAGGGGTTTTCTTTAGGGGCAAAAGCGATGAAAATGGAGTGATCTTGGCCATGTGGATTCTCTGCAGTTCCAGTTTTACCGCACATAGCAATGGTTTCGATTCGAGAAGCGCGAGCAGTTCCTTGTTCAAACACCTTGTGCATCCCTTCAATGATCGGTTGGAAGTGATCTGGATTGATTGTGGTATTATGAGGTTTGATGTAATTGTTGTTTACATCGGCTCCTACACTTCTAATAATATGGGGTGTATAATAATGTCCTTTGTTGGCAATAGATGCAGCCATATTTGCCATTTGAATTGGAGTAAGAAGTAGTTCTCCTTGTCCAATCCCTAAGGAAATAGTGCTTACTGCCTTCCAATGTTTGTATCCAAAGGCCTTATTGAAATACGCAGCACTTGGCACAAAACCACGTCTACCGGTTGGAAGATCGTTGTTTAAAAAGTTGCCCATTCCAAAACTCATGACATGGTTTTTCCAAGCATCCATACCAATATTGGCATCTGGATAGTTCTCAATGATCTTCCTGAATACACTGCAGTAATAATTGTTGCAAGACTTAGAAATGGAGGTTTCTAAAGCTATTGGATAATTGGTTCCACAATGACAAGCAACATGAAGGGAGCCAAAGTGAAAACCGTGATGACATGTGAAGGTAGTTGACGTTTTTATGGCACCGTCCTGCAAACCTATTAGAGCATTAATCAATTTGAAAGGAGAACCTGGAGGATACTCTGCTAATAGCGATCGATCGTAAAGAGGTTTATTTAATGAATCTCTATAAAGAAGGGTGTAATTCTTAGATCGTCTTCTTCCAACTAATAAATTTGGATCGTAGGTTGGACTGGAAATAAGCGCCAAAATCTCACCAGAGGAAGGCTCTATTGCAACAATACTTCCTCTTTTACCTTTCATGAGTTTCTCTCCCAAGAGCTGCAGATCGATATCAATACTAGAAATTAAGTCGACACCTGGAACAGCAAGTGTATCATATTGCCCATCTTTAAAAGGTCCTTTTATTCGATTATGGACATCAACCAAAACGTAGCGCACGCCCTTCTGACCTCTTAATTGATCTTCATAGGATTTTTCAATACCGGTAACACCAATTAAATCGCCCATGAAGTAATTCGGATTATTTTGAACAAATCCTTCTGTTACCTCACCAATGTATCCTACTACATTTGGAGCGCCGATGTAGGGATAAGATCGTTGAGATCTTTTTTGGATATAAAATCCTTTGAAATAATGAATCCACTCCTGAAGGGATGCATAGTCTTGCTGATTAATTTGGGTTATAACCTCAGAGGGCTTATAAGAGGAATATCTTTTCGCCTTATTTAGTCTAGATCGGATAACACTAAGATCAACAGAAAGCAGCTCACATAATTTAGTCGAATCGAATGATTTAGTTTGATTGGGCACAACCAGTAAATCATATGCAGCGACATTGGTCACAAGCAATTTATTATTCCGATCATAGATAGCGCCACGAGAAGCATAGATATATTCTTTTCGTATTGCATTGCTCTCTGCATTTAATTTATACGAATCATCAATTACTTGGATGTAGAATAATCGAATGGCAAAGACGAAAACCATTATTAAGAATAATGCAAAAAGCAGAAGTGCCTTTTTGTTCATCTCCTTGCTTTCTTGGTGGTTACAAATAGTACGGCGAGCAGGACTATAAGAAAGCTGAATAGGGTATTGATGGAAGACAATAGAATTTGACTTCCAATATTTCTAAGACTTAATCCGTCTAAAAGATAGAGCGCAAGGTGATGAACCCAAAGAGAGATCACACCATACGCAACAAATTTGCGAATCCCCATTCCATTTAAAAGCAAATTATCAAATTCTTCCCCTCCTTGTGTTGCTACAATTCGTATTAAGCGGGGCCTTAAAAATCCAATGAGTGTGGTAGCAAATGTGTGAATGCCTCCGGTATCTTCAAATAAATCGATTGTAAATCCCGTAATAAATCCCCAAAATAGCAGGCTACTTCGGGAAGTCTTTGCACTTAAACTGAGAATGAAAAAGGGATATATATATGGATTTATAAAAGAGAAAAGTTCAATATTATTTAATACCAGAACTTGGATTAGAACGATACTAACAAACCAAAATAATTGCCGAAGAATGCCCTGCTTCATGGTTGTGTAGAGGATTCAAATAATTCTATTTTTTCTGGAAGGAGAATATTTTCTACTACCTCTACATGCCTTATTGATGAAAAGTCTACATCGAGGGCAATTCGGGCTTCAATAAATTGATCTGCTTTACTTTGAGCCCAATCTTCTACCTTTCCTATGGGTGTATTAGGAGGAAATATACCCGAATAGGAAGTGCTAACTACGGCTTGTCCTTTTTTAATATTTACTTGGCTAGGAAGATCGCTCAAAGAGGCAAAGCGGAAAGAAGAACCGGGCCATGATATCGTTCCAAAATGTCCAGTTATTCCCAAAGCTCCACTTGTTGAAAACCTACTGTGCAATAAAGTAATAGCCGTCGAATAGTGTTCTGAAACGTCTTTAATTATTCCAACCATTCCCTGTTCGCAGATTACACCCATTCCTGGTTTCATGCCATGAATTCTACCTTTATTCAAGGTAACAAAATTGTCTCTTTTAGTGAAAGAATTATTTACCACTTTGGCTGCTCTGAAGATATACTGACGTGCCATTAGTGTGTCTATTAGGCTGTCTGAGGTAGTATAAAGGTTAAAGTAATTCTGTTTTAAGGAAGATCTCAGCCTAGCATTCTCTTCATTCAATCTTTCATTTTGATCTTTTAAAGAAAAGTAGGAACTAACATCTCCGCTAAATTCGAGCATTGCACCCGTTGTTGTTTGGGTGTATTGATTCAGAATTGAACGGTGCAACGAATGTGATCGCACGGTTAATCCAATACTTATTGCCTCTAATATTAGAAAGGCGAAAAGTAGACGGTTCTGATATAGAAACGCAATCAGTCTTCGCATTGAAATAGTGGCTTAACGCATCAAGAAGTTGAACTTCTCGAGATTTTTAAGTGCAATTCCAGTTCCTCTAACAACCGCTCTCAATGGATCCTCAGCTACATAAACTGGAAGTTCTGTTTTAGTAGAGATTCTTTGATCAAGTCCGCGGAGCATACTTCCGCCTCCTGCTAAATAAATACCGCTATTGTAGATGTCTGCAGCTAATTCAGGCGGGGTCATTGAGAGCGCCTCCATAATGGCGTCTTCAACTCGTGTGATTGATTTATCTAGTGCTTTCGCAATTTCTTTATAAGTAACAATTACTTGTTTCGGTTTTCCTGTTAAAAGATCTCTTCCTTGCACGGCATAATCATCGGGCGGATTTTCTAATTCTTCTAAAGCTGAACCAATTTCGATTTTAATCTGCTCCGCTGTCCGCTCTCCAATAAAGAGATTATGGTGATTCCGCATATAGAAAGCAATATCGTTTGTAAAGACATCTCCAGCTACTTTTATGCTTTTATCGCAAACAATTCCACCCAGTGCTAAAACTGCAATTTCAGTGGTTCCTCCTCCAATATCGATAATCATATTACCCTTTGGCTCTTGAACATCCACTCCAATACCAATCGCTGCGGCCATCGGTTCATGAATGAGATAAACTTCTTTGGCACCAGCGTGTTCAGCAGAGTCTCTTACCGCTCTTTTTTCTACCTCTGTTATACCTGAAGGTATGCAAATCACCATTCTAAGGGAAGGAGCAAGCCAGCGATTTTTAAGACCGGGGATATTTTTAATAAACTCCCGAATCATATATTCACTCGCATTAAAGTCTGCAATCACACCATCCTTAAGTGGTCGAATTGTTTTAATATTTTCATGCGTTTTACCGTGCATCTGTCGGGCTTCATGACCCACCGCAATAATTCGGTTGGTAGAACGATCTATTGCAACAATTGAAGGCGCGTCTACCACTACCTTATCATTGTGTATGATTAGTGTATTCGCAGTGCCTAAGTCAATGGCAATGTCTTGTGTGAATATATCTAAAAGGCCCATTTTATTATAAAATTCAATGTTTAAAGTGGCGATATCCGGTCAATATCATTCGCATTCTATTTAGATTACAATAGTCTGTAGACAAATTGTCTTTTATTGATCCTCCTGGCTGTATAATTGTATCAATTCCTTCCATATGTGCAATCTCAACGCAGTCTGGGAAGGGGAAGAATGCGTCAGAAGCCATAACAGCTCCTTTGAGATCAAATCCAAATGCTTTTGCCTTCACAATGGCCTGTTTCAAGGCATCTACTCGAGATGTTTGACCAGTACCGCTGGCGAGTAACTGCTTATTTTTCACCAAAACAATGGTATTGCTTTTGGTGTGTTTGCAAATTTTTGAAGCAAAGAGCAGGTCTTCAACTTCTTGATTGCTTGGTTTTAAATCTGTTGCGTAAACAAAGTCTTCTAGCGTATCAGAATGCGTATCGAAATCTTGCTCTAAATACCCATTTAAAACGGAACGAATTTGCTTGGCTGTTCTTTCAAAAGGATAGGTTTGCAGAATAACTCTATTCTTTTTGCCTTTCAGTATTTCAAGAGCATCACTACTAAAGCTTGGAGCCATTAACACTTCAAAAAACAAACTTTGAATTTTGGTTGCGGTTTTGGCATCTACTTCTGTATTCGTCGCTAAAATCCCACCGAAAGCAGAAACTGGATCTGCCTGTAAAGCGGCATCCCACGACTCTTCTACCGAGGGTCTACTCGCTAAACCACAGGCATTATTGTGCTTTATTATAGTAAAAGTGCTGTCTTCAAATTCTTTTAGCATCCACCAGGCGGCATCAATATCTAGTAGGTTATTGTAACTCAAAGATTTACCACATAGCTGAGTGAAGGCTTCTTTGAGATTGCCTTTAAAACTTGCCTTCTGATGTGGATTTTCACCATACCTCAGGTTCACTTCTCCATTCATCCAATTGTGAATAGCGTTGTCGTAATTTGAGGTGATAGAAAACGCATTCTTTGCCATAGTCGTTCGGTCTTCCAATTCAGTGGCACCCTTGTTTGCTCTTAAGATTTGAACAGTTTGAGCATACGCTTGGCGATTGGGAACTATTAAAACGTCTTTGTGATTTTTTGCCGCAGCCCGAATAAGGGAGACTCCGCCAATATCAATCTTTTCAATAATTTCGGAATCACTTCCGCCCGAAGCAACGGTCTCCTCAAAAGGGTAGAGATCAACCACTACAATATCTATTTCAGGAATCTGGAAATCAGATAATTCACCCAGATCATTTTCTTCTTCTCGACGAGCTAATATTCCTCCAAATACTTTCGGATGAAGCGTTTTTACTCTTCCACCTAAAATACTGGGATAAGAAGTTAGATCTTCTACTTTTTTAACGGGTATTCCTAAATTTTCAATGAAAGAATGGGTTCCGCCTGTTGAATATATAAGGATGTCGTACTCGCTAAAAGTGCGAACAAGCTCTTCAAGGCCTTCTTTTGAAAATACCGAGACTAAAGCCGTTCGTGCTCGTTTCAAGATTCTAATATTAAAATGGGAAAATTACTAGCGCAAAGTTACTGAATTTAGGACCGATTCTGCCGATATAATTCTACTATATTGGCTTAGCAATTATCCATCAATGTTTCGAATTATTCGTCAAGTTTTAGAGAGTTTTTCCTTTGCCTTACATGCTTTGGCAGTCAATAAGTTGCGCACATTTTTAAGCTTATTGGGGATATCTATTGGCATTTTTGCAATCATCGCAGTTTATACCATTGTTGATTCACTTGAAGCGAATATTCGCAACTCAGTTCAATCTTTGGGAGGGGATGTAATTTATGTGCAAAAATGGAGCTGGGGTGGAGGAGGCGAATATCCTTGGTGGAAGTATTTACGAAGACCCGAACCCTCGTTCAACGATTTCAGGGAGTTGGAAGATAGATTGGGAAGTGCAGATGCCATTGTCTTTGGCATGACTATGAATGGAACGGCTAAACATGCCAATAATTCTGTTGAACGAGTTGGGGTTTTGGGCGCTACACATGACTATAATAAGATTTGGGATTTTGATTTAATCGCAGGCCGGTATTTTTCTGAAATAGAATCAAATTCAGGACCCAACTTAGCATTAATTGGAAGTGATATTGCGGATGGTCTCTTCAGTGATGGAAATGCCGAAGGAAAGCGCTTTAGTGTTTTGGGAAAAAAGTTTACTGTTATCGGCGTTTTTGATAAAGTGGGTAAGGGTTTGGTTGGAGGAAATATAGATGAACTCATTTTAATTCCAGCCGCTGCCATGAGGAAAATGGTAAACCCAAGCAGATTAAATGGAAATATGGTAATGTGTAAAGCAAAGCCCTCTGTTGGAATGGATGTGTTTAAGGATGAACTTCGGGTTGCAATGCGGAGCATTCGTCGATTAAAGCCAAAAACAGACGATGATTTTTCTATGAATGAGATTTCGCTCATTAGCAATCAACTTGATCAGCTGTTCAAAGTGCTCGGTATGGTTGGAACGGTTATCGGAGGATTCTCTATTCTTGTGGGAGGCTTTGGAATAGCCAATATTATGTTCGTTAGTGTGAGTGAAAGAAAAAACCAAATTGGTATTCAAAAGTCATTGGGTGCAAAGAATTACTTCATCCTTTTGCAATTCTTATTCGAATCGGTTATTCTTTCTCTAATCGGAGGAATAATTGGACTTCTGTTTGTGGTTATTGGAGTCTTTATTGCTTCGAGAACTTTGGAATTTGAATTTATAATTACTTCTTCAAATGTTATCACTGGTGTGGTGATATCAGTAATAATTGGATTGATAAGTGGCACTATTCCTGCCGTAATGGCATCTAAATTAGATCCTGTAGAAGCAATCCGAAGCGGAATCTAATGCTCCCACTTCTTTCCAATCTCATTGCATATATTTTCTAAAAAGACAGTGTCCTTTGTACTAAAAGGTGATTTAGAATTAGAGTCGATATCCAACTGAGCTACCAATGTATCATTAGAATAGATGGGCACAACTACCTCCGATTGAACATCTATGCTGCAAGAGATATAATTGTCTTGTGCATGCACATCTTGAACAATAAAGATTTCGCCACTTACCGCCACTTGACCACAAATTCCTTTTCCATATGGAATCTTTGTATGATCTGTTGGTGACCCTACAAAGGGTCCTAACTCTAGAATTTGAGTCTCATCATTCATAAAATAGAATCCAACCCAATTATAATGGGGTATTTCATTGCTCAAAAGATGAGCAATAGCTTTTAGTTTGGATTGTAGGCTGTCCTTCTTATTGAGTATACCTTTTACAGACTCCATTGTAAAATCAAACATCTTGAATGAGTAAAATTATTTTCGGTAAAAATAGTATGCATCCAATTGCCGCTGCCGCCAAAGAAGCAAAAAGAACAGCCCCTGCAGCCACATCTTTGGCTTTTTTTATTTCATCATCTCTTTCTTTCGAAATTCGGTTCGCAAGAATTTCAATTGCGGTATTCATTCCCTCGGCGGCTAAAACACCAAAAACACATAAAATAACCAATGCCCATTCGATATAATTGAGCTGAAGAAAAATAGAAAGTCCAAAGCTTATAACGCTGGCGAATAAATGAACCTTCGCATTTAATTCCGATTTGAACAATAAAATCCAACCATTAAAGGCATATTTGAAGCCTTGAAAAAATTTATTCATAATTTAAACCTAACCCATTCTACCTTTGAATCGTATTAATTTGCAAAGTAATAACGCAATTTTCAACTTAACTTATTCACTTAACTAAGTGAAAAAGTCTACATGAGATGCGAGAGGCGCGGATTAATAGATGGATATTTACAAAAATGGGAAAGTTTTACCTTGCACCCTGGAAAGATCAAACCTAACTCTATGCGGATGAGAAAATATTTACTGGTTATAGTCAGCGCCTTTTTGGGCTTTACTAGCTTAAAAGCACAAACGACTTTTGACATTGTAACCTTTGCCACCTTAAATTTGGATGGCAATGTCACCTTAGAAATTTGTCCTGGCAGTACCCATGATTTAAATTTCAGCGTTATAAGTGGTCAACTAAATGCTTTCGCTATTGCGGAAGTACGAATTGTGGATTTAAATTCTGTTACAAATCCAATCAATGATATGGTAGTTGGAACTTTTGCAAATGGAGCATCGGCCATCGTAGCACCTTCTTCACCTATACCTATAACTGTCACCATTCCGATTCCTTTGAACACTTCGGATTATGGATTTTATGTATCAGCTCCTGCATCAGGTGTAGCCCCTTCGCCAGCGATTTCAGATACCGTGGAGCGATCGGTTATTCCCAATCCAAGATCTATATTGGTTTTAGACACTGCAAGCGCGCGTTTTGACAATATTTTTCTAACGGATTCGAGCTCGATATTGCGCAGTTTCGATCCTTTATCAGGACAAATTCCTGGGGGAATAGATATTATTCCACCTACTGCTGCTCCTGTTCCAAACCGGAAAGACAGTACTATTAACTTTTGCAAGGGCGATAGTTTGTTCATATGGAATCCGGATAGCCTAACGGCCAATGAGCATATATGGTTGCTAAATGGAGCCCCAATGGCAGTTCCATCTCCCAATGAAGGTCACATATGGGTGTTCCAATCTGGATATTACTCTCTGATGACAGAAAGAGCCAATACCTGTGAAGACTCAGCAGCATATATTGGAGTAGGTAGACCAGACCCACTGGGTTCTCCCTTCACCGTAGGTTTGTCAGGAATATATTTTAATGCATACGAAGTAGATACAACCCTTGAAAGAGTTGGAGTTGGAAATGCGGTAAACAAACCGACTCGCTTTTGTCAGGGAGATTCAGTTGTTTTATCTGCTCGAGAATTTTCCTCTCATCCTTTAGGATCCTATACCTACAATTGGATTGATTCGGGAGGTGATACCCTATCCGATCAGTTTCAATTGGTAGTAAAAACGCCAGGAGACTACTTTGCTTACGTTCGAGAAACTATTGGATTAGACTTTAGCTGCGAAGTAGTTACTAATACAGTAACGATTGAAGTAGATTCAATTCCCATAGCGGAGATTGGTACACCGGGAAACACATTGTGCTTCGGAGATACGCTTACGGTTCAAGATACCATGGTTTATGTTCCCTCAAATTTGTATGAGTGGTTCGTAAATGGACAATCGTTACTTCCTTTTTATGGAGACACCAACTTTGTACAACTCGATAGCACTGCCTTAATTAGTTTTGGTATTGGCTCTGATTCTATTGCCACATTTACGCTGGTTGTAACAGATACCGTGGGTTGTGACAGTGTAAGCTCACCTGTGAGCTTCAACTTTGTGAGATATCCAAGAATCGCATTTTCATCCTCAGATACATTGCGACTATGCCAAGGAGATAGTGTAGTTGTTCAAGCCTTCACTACGAACGGAGTTCCTTCTGTATTTACTTGGTTCGAATCGCCATCGGGTAGTCTGATAAGTATAAATGCCAATGTGAAAATTAAAAGTGATGGAGTCTATTATGCCAATGCGGTTGGACCCAATGGATGTGAAAGTTTTGATACACTTTACGTATTTGACTTGAGCATCTTCGCAGAAGCAGGTCCAAACCAGACTATAGATTCTGGTGCTGTGGCACAATTGAATGCCAGTGGCGGAATAGATTATTATTGGTATGCTAATAAGCCTGTTTATTTTAATAATCCATTTGATCCGAAGGCTCAAACCATACCTACTGCTGATACTACTACTTATTATGTTGAGGTAATAGGGGCAAATGGCTGTGTAGATATAGACAGCATGCAAGTGTTTGTGACATACCCGGTTCGGCCAGTAGATCCAAATCTGGTCTTTTCTAATATTCAGAATGTGATTACTCCAAATGGAGATGGAATTAATGATGCACTCAATCTAATGGAAGTAATGGCCGGCGATCGCTGTGAACTGACAATAATCAACAGATGGGGAGCGGAGGTTTATAAGACCGGAAACTATACCAGCAATTGGCAAGGCACTGATTCGGGTGGAAATCCGCTGCCAGATGGTACTTATTACTATATTATGAGATGTCCCAACGACGACTTCCGATTAAAGGGTGCCGTTTCAATTATCCGTAGCCAACCTTAAGCCGAAATGACTATTATGAAGAATAAAACTATCCTTCTCGCGTTATTAAGCTTCGGCTTTTTAAGTACATACGCGCAACAAATCCCGCTATACAGCAATTACTTTTTCACTCCTTATGTTTATAATCCTGCAATGTCAGGATCTAAGGGAGTAACAGAAGCAACTGTAGTTCACCGAAGAATGTGGTCAAATGTTCAAGGGTCTCCCGAGACATCTGCTCTGACATTCAATGGGGCGCTGAAAAAGAAGAAAATCGGTTATAGCATTTATGCCTATAACGACCGAACTGACATCCTATCGCGTTTTGGAGTATATGGTGCTTATGCATACCACCTTCAACTAAGCGATAAGAATTTCTTAAGCTTTGGTATGGCAGCAGGATACCTCAATAATACCATTGATTTATCCAGAGTAAATGTGGATAATCAAATTGATCCGGTACTCTTTGCAACACCAAATAGCAGAGGTGTATTTGATTTGAACGTTGGTTTGAACTTGACCATAGATAAACTTCAAGTAGGTTTTGCTATTCCTCAAGTTATAGGTTCTCCAATCCGATACACAGAAAATTATAATGGCGAAGTCTTTTACCAATTAATTCGTCATTACATCGGAACAGCCCAATATGATATAGAAATTGGAGGCGATCGAATGGTCTTAAGTCCATTTATGATGGTTCGTGCAGCTGAGAATGTGCCTTTTCAATTCGATTTAGGTGCCATGTTTAATATGAGGAAATTCGGATTTGCAGGTTTAACCTATAGATCAGATTATGCTGTTACAGGAAATATAGGAGTGCATTTGAACTCTGAATTAAGTATTGGTTTCGCGCACGACTTCAGCGTAAATACCTATGGTTCTCAATTGGGAGCGAGCAATGAATTCATGCTCACATATCGTTTTGGAGATAATGAGAAAAATGATCGTCTTGAGAATGAAATCAAGAAGTTGAAAGACAGTGGTCGCAAACAGGACGATAAGTACAAAGAGATGATAGATGAGCGTCTCGAGGAGTTTAGAGATGAGATCAAAGCTGAGGTTGAGCGTCTGAAAGTAGCAGAGCAAGAAGCAGCTCAGAATACTGGAGGCAATAATGGTGGACAACAAGGCGGAAACAATGGTGGACAGCAAGGTGGAAACAATGGTGGACAGCAAGGTGGAAACAATGGTGGACAGCAGGGTGGAAACAATGGTGGACAGCAGGGTGGAAACAATGGTGGACAGCAGGGTGGAAACAATGGTGGACAACAAGCTGGAAACAATGGTGAAGGTCAAGGGAATTATCCATCTGAAAATCAGGTATCCAATGTTCAACCAGGTCAGAGAGGATATTATGTAGTGGCAGGTGTTTACAGTAGTGAAGCGAATGCCGTGAGAATGGTTACCAATCTAACGAGCCAAAGTATGCAGGCACGATTCTTTAGAGATACAAATAATGGATTCTACTATGTCTATCTACTAAGATTTGATGCATATGGAGAGGCATCGAAGGCTAAGAATAGTGGTTTAAATAGTTCTTACTCAGGTGAGATGTGGATCAAGATAATAGAATAAAAGGTTGTTGATTCTATAAAAAAGCCGTGTCTCTTAGAGACGCGGCTTTTTTATTTCAGCTTTTTTGCTTGCAGTATATGTCGTTCCATATGGGCAATAAGTACATCAAAGCCTTCAGCATATCGAATAGTGAAAAAGGGTAGAAGTGTTTTTATCCGTGTATTCAAGGATATTTTCTCGCCGTCTAAAGCGAGCAAAAGCAATTCGTTCAGTATAGCGTTAAAATCTAAAAAAACCGCCTGAGGCCTTCTATCTTTTTGCGGTATAAAGTTCTTGAGTGCCTTAGTTGGAAAAGGTATTTTACCTCCGGGTTTAGGCTTATTGACTTTAATCAGAAGCCGTCCAACCCATGTGCTTTTTGTTTTTTCTGAATGATTTAGGATCGGTGAATGGCTAGCAAGTTTCATGTTTTTAACATATTGCTCATTAACAAGATTTATATGTTCAATACATTCAGTAATACTCCAAGCTTTTCCCTCCCGGCGCTTCAGTTCGTCTTCCTCAAGAAAATAGAACTCTTTCTCTATTTCGCTGCGCAGCTTATTTAGCCTATTTGTTACGGAATCTAGAAATTCCTGTTTATTCATTATTTGTTGTTTCAAGTTCCGGATGTAGTGATTTTAAACAGCGGATGGCAGACCGAATATCAACAATGCCTTGAATCACAAGAGTTAGGCGATCATTTCGCTCCTTCATTTGAATGTTTTTGCTGTGTCTAAGTTGTTCTAACATATGTTTAAAGATAGCAGATTGATAGAATGGATGTTGCTGATCTCCGACAAAATAACCTATCATTTTTTCTTGTTTGAGAACTACTTTTTCAAAACCCAATTCATTTGCTCTCCAACGAAGTCGAATGGAGTTTAACAGCTCATAAACTGTTTCAGGTGCTGGTCCAAAACGATCGATCAGTTCCTTTTCAAAAGTACTGAGTTGATTTTCATTTTCGAGTGAATCCAGTGTTTGGTAGAGTTTGAGCCTTTGATCAACCTGATTGACATAAGAATCTGGAATGAGGATTTCTAAGTCAGTATCTATTTGAGTATCTGATATGAAGTGATCGTTTTTTTCATGTTTATACAGTTCTTTGAATTCGGTTTCTTTCAATTCTTGAACGGCTTCTGCCAACACTTTCTGATACATATCGAACCCCATATCCGATATAAATCCACTCTGTTCAGCTCCAAGAATATCGCCAGCACCTCTTATTTCTAAGTCGCGCATAGCAATATTGAATCCACTGCCGAGATCACTAAATAATTCAATGGCCTCAAGACGCTTCCTTGCCTCCTCTGTCATATGCTGTAAAGGTGGCGCTATAAGGTAGCAGAACGCTTTGCGATTGCTCCTTCCAACCCGCCCACGCATCTGGTGTAGATCACCCAAACCAAAGTTTTGAGCTTGATGGATAATTATGGTGTTCGCGTTGGGTACATCCAATCCATTTTCTACTATGGTCGTACTAACTAAGACATCAAAGCTTCCATCCATAAAAGACAGCACGAGTTCTTCCAACTTCTTCCCATCCATTTGACCATGCCCAATGCCCACTCGAGCATCTGGAACAAGTCGCTGAATCATACCTGCTATCTCCTTAATATTATCAATGCGATTATGGATGAAGAAAACTTGGCCATTGCGTTGAATTTCAAATGAAATTGCATCTCTAATACTCTCCTCATCGAAGGTCAGAATACGTGTATCTATCGGCTGTCTATTGGGCGGAGGGGTTGTCATTACACTGAGATCTCTCGCCGCCATTAGCGAGAACTGAAGCGTTCTAGGAATGGGAGTAGCTGTAAGGGTAAGTGTATCAACATTTACTTTTAAAGTCTTTAATTTTTCCTTTACAGACACTCCAAATTTCTGCTCTTCATCTATAATTAAGAGTCCCAAGTCTTTAAATATGACGTCTTTACCAATTAATTTATGGGTGCCAATGAGAATGTCTACTTTGCCATTAGCCAGTCCTTCAAGAATAGCTTTTTGCTCTTTTGCAGTTCGAAAGCGATTGAGGTATTCTACCTTACAAGGCATGTCTGCCAAACGTTCACTAAATGTTTTATGGTGTTGGAAGGCCAGAATAGTGGTAGGAACAAGTATGGCGACCTGTTTATTATCTGCAACTGCTTTAAAGGCAGCTCGAACGGCGATCTCTGTCTTTCCAAACCCTACATCGCCACAGATTAAACGGTCCATAGGAGTTGGACTTTCCATATCAGCTTTCACGTCAGCTGTAGATTTAAACTGGTCGGGCGTGTCTTCAAATAGAAATGAGGCTTCTAATTCGTGTTGCAGATAGGTGTCAGGGCTGAATTGAAAGCCAGGCTTACTCTTTCTCTTGGCATACAATTGAATCAGATCGAAGGCCAACTCACGAACTTTGGTTTTAGTCTTGGCTTTTAACTTATTCCAGGCACCGGAGCCCAATTTATTTAAAGAAGGTGCCGTACCTTCTTTACCATTGTATTTTGAGATTTTATGCAGAGAGTGGATGCTGATATACAAAACATCAGAGTCCTTATAAGTGAGTTTTATAGCCTCTTGGATTTTGCCGTTTACCTCCAATTTTTGAAGGCCTCCAAATTGTCCAACTCCATGATCAATGTGCGCAACATAGTCTCCATATTGAAGACTATTTAGCTCCATGAGCGTAATTGCTTTTTGCTTTTCGAAACCTGTTTTTAGTCTGAAACGCTGGTAACGCTCGAAGATTTCGTGATCTGTAAAGCAGCTTATTTTCAGGGCTTTATCAATAAAGCCTCTATGAATCGATCCTGTGATTGGATGATAATCAACTTCTTGACCAATGTCTTTAAAAATGGCTTCAAAACGATCTACCTGTTTGGAGTTGCTGCAAATCAGATAGTTCCTATAGCCTTGTGAAGTAAGATCATTTAGCTTTTCGCTCAGCAGCTTAAAGTGCTTATTAAATGCTGGTTGAGGAAGGCAGTTGAAAGAGAACTCACTCTGCGAAGATTCTAGAATTCGATGCCTATGAAAGAGTGCAGTTTCTAAACTTTTGCCATTGATGAAGAGATTTTCAGGCGTCTCACGATCAATATTTCCACTTAGCTTAGAATAGGCGGCTTTTGATTTCTCAAAGAGGGTGTCGAGATGTTTATAAATTAATACGGGTTCTTTCAACCAGATCCAGCAATTCTTAGGAAGATATTCTAAAAGACTCTGTCGGCTTTCGATTAATTGCTTGTCCTCTAGATTAGGTAAAATTTGCATTTTTGGGACCCGATCGATAGAGAGCTGGGTTTCAATGTCGAAAGTTCGAATACTATCCACCTCATCACCATAGAATTCGATTCTAAAAGGCAGATTATTGGCGAATGAATAGACATCTACAATTCCACCTCGAACAGAAAACTCACCTGCTTGGGTAACAAAATCTACTCGTTCAAATTGATATTCAAAGAGGGTTTCATTTAAGAAGTCGAGGCTAATTTTTTCGCCTTCAGAAAGATTTAGGGTGTATTTATTAAGCCCTTTACGCGTAACAACTTGCTCAAAAAGTGCATCGGCATAACTCACAATTACAGCGGCTTTTTTTCTGCTGTTAATGCGGTTTAGTACTTCCGCTCTGAGTAAAATATTTGCATTATCGGTTTGCTCTATTTCGTACGGTCTCCGATAGGAAGCAGGATAAAAGAATACATCTTTCTCTCCAAGCAAAGATTCTATATCATTTAAGAAATAGGCAGCATCTTCTTTTTCAGGTAAGACTATGAGAACAGGCTTTTCTGAACTGCTAAACAAGGCAGCGCTAACCATAGAAGAGGCCGAACCAGCCAATCCATTGACGACTATTTCTTGTGGAATTTCATCTTCTAATTTCTCCTTGAGATTGTCGAGAAGTGGATGATTTAAATAAGAATGAAAAATTTCCTTCACGGAAGGATGAGATTTAGTGAGAAAGGACAAATATCGAAAAGATTGACTATTGCAAGAGTTATATCTGACTCGGATTTACAATTTGTTTTTTGTTGAGCAGCTTTAGTTGGTCTGCATATTATTTTTCATACTATTGAGATGTTGTTCAACGTGATAGGCGGAAAAGAGAATCATTTCTCTCAAGGTGATCTTACCCAAAAGTGGATGAGGTAGAATACACTGGTCTAATTTTATATTGCTCATTTTCGCCACTTTCTTATTTAAGCGCGAAACACAAGATTCTAATCGTGCAATAATCTCATTCTTTATTAAGACTTTGTCTTTTTTTGCGGCAAAAGGATTGTTGCGCATATCTCTGCCTATGAGTTTATCTAGGTATCGCTTTTTGACTTCCTCATAAGACCTACTGGGTCTATTGGCTTTTCCAAACTTCCACTGAAGCAAAAATCTAGGAGTGGAGTAAAGGGGAGGAAGCAATTTCAGGCTGTTGTAGATATGTTCGGCATGCTCTAAGGAATGCCAATTTGTATTCTCAGACCGCATAAGTTCTTCTTCCGATAAAGAGTTCAAATAATCAATAAAGGTTTGAATCTTTGAATTTAGTAATTCAACTAAAGTTTCATTTGAATCTCTTATAACTTTCATAAATGCGGCTGCTTTTGAAAGTAAATAATCAAATGCCTGCGGGTCAGCTCAATTTCACTTCTCAACTTTCACTCCCTTCCAAAAAGCTATAAAACCTTCAATTTGCTTAGCAGCATGTTTTGCTTCAGGATAGTACCAAGCAGCATCTTTATTAATATCGCCATTGACTTGAAGCGTATAATAACTGGCAAGTCCTTTCCATGGACAAACCGTATGTGTATCCGATTCTGTGAAATACACTTTATTGATGCTTTCTGCAGGGAAATAATGATTTCCTTCTACTGCTACAGTCTTGTCGCTCTCTGCGATAACTATATCATTCCAAATGGCTTTCATATAATTTCGTTTTTTAGTTTGGACTTATGAATTGTGTGCCACTGAGCAAAACAGTCTTCCACTATCAATTTATTAATCTAATCAACATAAATGAGAAAGGGTAGTTCAAATTTATTAATAGAAAATCAGATAGTATAAAGCGATTTTCAACTTTGCTTTATCCCAATTGGTTCAGCCCTCTTGATAAGATGATTTTCTCTTTGCTTTTTGGAGATTGGATGGATTTATTTTAGACATTTTAATTTGCTGTATTTTTAAATTTTTCGTAAAAGACCTCTTTATGACACAAAAACACACGCTCCTTCTAGCCATAATTTGCCTGATCCAAACTCATTTTTCTTTTGCTCAAGCTGTTGAATTGGCAAGATTCGATTCTGATACCTATGGAAGACCTTCTCAGGCAGTGGAGTTTAATTCTAAACTATTTTTTACCGCCTATACCAGTCAGAATGGCCGAGAGCTTTGGTTTTCAGATGGCACTACCCAAGGTACTCAGATGCTGTTGGATATTAACATTGGCGCAGGAAGTTCAATGGATAATCTCTTCCATACGAAAGCAACTATTCTCAATGGTGAATTGTATTTCCAAGCGAATAATGGAATTGTCGGACTTGAACTTTGGAAGACAGATGGAACAGCAGCTGGAACGGTCTTAGTGAAAGATGCAAATACAGGAAGTGGCAATAGCGGTTTTTCCGATGCCGTTACTTTAGGCGCCAACATCTACTATGTGGGCGGCTCGTCTAGTAATCAATTATGGAGAAGCGATGGAACTTCTAACGGCACACAGTCTATTCAATCCTTTCAAATTATTCGTAATCTGGCGGCATTCAACAATAGAATCTACTTTTCAGCTTCGGTAAACAATACAGGAGAAGAACTTTGGAGATACAATCCATTTAATAATTCGGCAGCCCTATTCAAAGATTTGAATGGTGTGAATGGAGCTTCTTTGCCATGCAATTTTATAGAGGTTGCAGGGGTATTGTATTTTACAGCAAGCACTCAATCAGGTTGGGAATGGTGGAAGTCGAATGGCACCGCTGCAGGAACACAATTGGCCGTAGATATTAATCCAACTGGCAATGGAGTACTTACCAGCTATCAAGACATTGAAGTTGCCACCTTTGGCAATGAGTTTTTCTTCCAAGCAACCGATGGCACCATGGGTTTTCAGCTCTGGAAAAGCGATGGAACTCCTGCAGGGACACAGCAAATCAGCAATTTCTCCCAAAGTGTAGATGCATCTATGGGATTGCCAATTATGGACGGAAAGATTCATTATTCGAATTTCCAACAAGACTTCTTTTGGTCTTATGACCCTTCAACAGGAGTCAATCAGCAATCGAATTACCCATCTTATTATGGTTATATTTTCGACGGCACAAGCTTGGCAGTAGGAGATAATTGGATATACACCTCCCCCGATAGTGTGTATGGTGTGGAATTACGTATGTCTGACGGTGCCTCTGTTGGGATGAAAATGATACAGGAAACAGACCTTTCAAATAATTGGACTTCTTCTACTCAATCGAGATTTAATTCTATCATTGGAAATTCTGGAAACAAAGTTCTGTTCTCTAATTTAAGAACGCATTCAGACACCAAGTATCCGCTGTATTCTGCAGACCTTGCGCTCATAGCAAATTGCAATCCACCAAGTATCATTGAAAGGGTGTGCATCAATAATACGGTTGCTCATATTATTTGGAATAGACCTGAAGGAGCGAGCACCTATGAAATTCGTTTTAGACAAAAGAATACAAGCAATTGGCAAACCAAAGCAGAAGAAGCCAGTTTCAGCAAATACAATGGCTTATTACCCAATACCGACTATGAAATTCAAATTCGAAGCAGCTGCTCGGGTGGATGGTCTAATTGGTCCGATATCTTTGAGTTTACTTCATCCGATCTAAGCAGTTTTAATTCTATATATATAATAGGTGAAAGGGCCTTGAATGCCAATACAATGCAGATTTATTGGCAGCGATCCAGCCTAATCGTCAATGCCCAATTTCGGCATCGCGAAGTAGGAACTTCTAATTGGAGCTCAGTAGGAAATAGCAATGGATACAGAACCCTAAACAATCTGAACGCAGGTACTTTCTACGAATATCAGTTTCGAGCCAATAGGGGGTCGGGCTTTGAACCTTGGCCCAGTTTTATTTACAACTACTTCTATACACCAAATGAATTAGCTGTTACCACTCTTTCAGCATACAATATAGGTGCAGATTCTGCCTTTGCAGGCGGTACAGTTCTTTCAGACGGAGGCAGCGCAATTCTTGGTAGAGGTATGGTCTGGAATGCACAGCCTTCTCCTGATTTTTCGCATGCATTCTCGCAAGACGGAAGCGGACTGGGATCATTTAATTCTGTGCTTAACCCGCTGCAAAGCAATTCTACCTACTACTATAAAGCCTACGCTTACAATGCAAATGACACGGTATTTGGATCGGAGTTTAGCTTTAATACAATGAGTGGATGTACCTTCATGAGCATCACTCAAATTACTAAGATATCCAATCCTAAAACCTATCAGGTTCAATTCAATACAGCCGTGGGAGATGCATATGTATTGCAAACTAAGTTGAAGAGTGATACGGCTTGGAATACTCTGGCGAGTTGGAGAAATACAAGTCTTTCTCAGCGGAACTTTCAAGCCTTGCAATACAATGACTCAATTGAACTTAGGCTGGGTGCCCGAAATGGAAGCGCATGGACTTATGGATGTACGTCGAGCTTTAAGTCAGATTGTAAACCCATGACCGCAAGTCTTGTTGAATTGGTAGCCCCTTTTTGCGAAGGCGACTCTGCCTTGTTGAAGGCGATCTTTATTGGGGGATTTAGAGCCAAGAGCTTTTTGTGGAATACGGGTGAAACCTCGCGATTTATTTATGGTCAACAGGGGCAAAACTATTCCGTTCTTATTACCGATGAGTCGGCTTGTTCAGATTCAGCGAGTGTTGTGGTTAGTACTGTTTCGGATGGAAGTACGCCTATCAACTTCGTTCTTACTAAACCCAGTGCAGTGCTTTTTTCAGGTTCCTGGACTTCACCCATATTTGGATCTGGAGTGAGCTTAATTGGATATCGAATGGCCTACCGACAAGTGAATGCCGGAGCGGCATGGAACTTCACACCCTTAAACACAAATACAATGGCAGCGGTAGATTTTACAGGTAGTGGATTGCCATCAGCCAATTATGAGTTTGCCGTATTTGCAAGAGTGAATGATAATGGAAGCATTCGAAACAGCAATTTTACGTGTAAGGAGAGAAAGTTTTACAATGGAATTGGGGCGAAGACAGCGATTTCAATGCATTCTTCGAATCTTTTGAAATTGTATCCAAACCCGAGTTCAGGTATTTTTTATCTGGAAGGCAATTGGGATTCGACCCTTGAGCTAATCGACGCTTCGGGTAAATCGTGGATTTTGAATGTGCTGGACGGCAATCGAATTGACATAGGTCATTTAGCGAATGGAGTGTATCAACTGAAATCAAGGGATTCAGTTATTCGGATTGTTCTTTTACATTAAGAGTTAAAAACGATCTGCTTGAACGGCATTTATGTGGGTAATATTTCTTTGAATGAGATATGAATGTGCATTCACACGAGTCATCACACTTTTTCTTCCGGAAGGAAGTGGAGACTTCAGTCGTATCAGAGAGTCGAATGATGTTGTAACCAATAGCATGCGATACGAACTCAAATTATTTTATGGCACTTCAGCTCAAAATTTAACCCAATATAGCCTTGAGCCAATAGTAGTAAAAGCTTAAAACCCAAACAGAAATTGGATCTATACATTATATGATTTCTCAACTGTAAATGAATCGGGTTTTCAAGTGGAGGATAAAATAGTTGTTGTTTTAATGATGGATATATTTGAGCTGTCGAGCTGCAGAATACAGAGACTCAATTGGTAATGAATTTCAACGAAAGAAGAGAAGAGTTACAAAGGGCGTACTTAACAAGTAATCAGTCAGTTATCGGAATGGATCAAGAAAAGGAAAGAAGAGCGCGTTCAATATGGACTTTACTAGAAGAACTTTTTTTGAAGGTTTTGTGTTCGGATAAGGTGATTTTTCAATATTATGCAGAGCCAGATATTCTTCCGCTTGCCTTAAAGGATAGCCGATTGAAAAAGTTGAAAGAACTCATCTAATAAAATAATACATTTCAATAGTCCTTTATTTCTGGCTATAGAATCAAATAAATCATACAATGAAACGAAATTCCAATCCACCTGAAAATCAGAATAATAATCCGCTGCACGGTGTTCGATTGACAACTATAATGGATGAATTATTTGAGCATTTTGGATGGGAAGGATTAGCCGAACGGGTTAATCTGAATTGTTTCAAGAGCAATCCGACCATGAAATCAAGTTTGAATTTTATTCAAAAAACCCAGTGGGCTAGAGAAAAAATTGAGCTTCTTTATATAGAATTTAAAGGAGCTAAGGCACCTCCATCCGAAAAGAAGCCCGAAGTGAAATCAGACTCACCATTTAAGAAACCGCGATTTACTTAATCGAGCTATTTTGTTAGAGTCAAGGTATTTTATTTCCTGATATAAGTCCAATTCTCATATTAAACGCAGTTGGATTTTTCAAGAATCACTTGTTTTATAATGACTTTGGCAGCATTGGTTTTATTCTAAAAAGAGGCACATTAGGCAGGCATTTAAGACTTCACTTTTTCTACCCAATAGAACATTTCTTGGGCAATTTGTTTGCAGCGCTCATCATAAGTGGCTGTCTCTTCTGGGCTGCCATCCGATACTTTCGGATCGATATAGGGAATAGCAATACGCATTTCAGAACCGGAAACAATCGGACAGCTTTTATCGGCTTGGGAGCAAGTCATAATGGCAGCAAATTCACTTTGAGGATTGAATTCGTCGCTATACTTTTTCGAAAAACATTCCAATGGTTTTGCATTCGAAGAATACCTAACAGAATACCTTGGATTATTAGAATGCGCATTTACTTTCAGCTTTAGCCCGGCTCTTCGCAATACCTCAACCGCACGCGGATTAAAGGCAGTTGCCTCCGTTCCTCCTGAGAAAGACGCGATAGATTTTCCTAAACCATAATGCTCTGCGGCAACAGCTGTCCATATCTGAGAAAGATGGCTTCTGCGGCTATTGTGAGTGCAAATAAAGGTCAGTTGGCTGGGTTGTCCCTTTGCTAAACGTAAAGCGGTATAGCGCGAAATTTCACGGAGAATCTTTCGCCTTTCGGCAGGTATCGATGCCGTATCGCTTGAAAAGATTGAAACATAACTTTCGATTTCAGGGAATAATTTTTCTTCCATGCGAAGCGCTTTTTTAGGTTGGAAGGAAAAAAGGGCAAAGACGGTAATTAAAAGGAGCTTTACGTTCAGCATGAAGTTTAAAATTTAGCAGCAACCTGAGTTAGGAGCACATTGATTTTCAGATGCATTGAGTAATTCGAGATTTACTTTTGGTTTTCCACCCGCTTTTCTGGCAAATACGCTAATGCTATAAATACCCGTTTGCCCCATTTGAAATTGATTTATTTCCTCTTCATTCAAATAATGTTTCAAAAGGTCGTCTGGAAGCAAGATGGTTTTCTCTTTGAGAATGGCAATGTCTTCAAAGCCAGTCTCTTTTATGAGCTGCAGGTATTCTTCTTTTTGTATGGCACCCGCAACACAGCCAGCATACATTTCCGCATCGTTTCTCAGTCCTGCGGGCAGATCGCCGACCAATACGATATCTGAAATACTAAAATGCCCTCCCGGTTTTAAAACGCGGTCGATTTCTTTAATAACAGCTCTTTTATTCGGAACTAAGTTGAGAACACAATTGCTTACCACTACATCTGCAACTGAATCGCTCATGGGTATATGCTCGATGTCGCCTTCGCGAAACTCAACATTATTTAAGCCTCTTCGCTCTGCATTTTCACGTGCTTTCTGAATCATTATTGGAGTGAAATCGATGCCAATCACTTTGCCTTCTGCTCCTGTTTCGTGGCGCGCTACAAAGCAATCGTTGCCTGCTCCCGAGCCTAAATCAATCACCGTATCGCCTTTCTTAATCTGTGCAAAGGCAGTTGGAAGTCCACAGCCTAAACCCAAATCTGCTTCTTCGGCATAGCCACTCAATTCTGAATAATCATCCATCATAATCGAATAGACCTTATTGCTGCTCGGGGTGGCTCCACAGCAACTACTTGCATTTTCAAGTTTTGTGCCTTCGGCAATTTCTGCATATTTGTTTCGCACAATTGCTTTTAATTCCTTTTCAGTAGATTCCATATATTTTGTTTTCAATGCGTTAGCAGCAGTCTGTCTTTTTCTCTAAATGCGAAAGCGCAAATAGTTTTTGAAAGGCGTCTGACATTGCATTCCAGTTCTGAATGTGTATGCAGTAGTTCACCCGAGTACCTTCTATGGTTCCTTGTATCAGTCCCACATCTTTGAGTTCGCGCAGATGCTGACTGATGGTTGCCTGCGCCAATCCCAATTCATCTACCAAGTCTCCATTGAAGCAGGCCTTGGTGTTCAATAAAAATTCGATAATGGCGATTCTGGCTGGATGTCCAAGTACTTTGGCGAGTTTGGCCAATTGGTTCTGTTTTTCGGAAAAGAGATCGGTTTTGGTAACTCCCATTTTCAATATTAATTCATTGCAATATTACGATTAAACAAGAAGGATTCTTTGTTTTAGTTTTGTTCTTTATTCCATCACACAGTTTCCCATGCATTTCTTAACTCGAAACCTTGCTTACACGCTCTTTTCTTTCTTCATTCTTTTCTGCACAGCTTGCTCGCAGCCAGAGGAAAAGAGCACTCCAGAGGTATTCTCAATGGAGAATAATTCCAATTTAGCCAGCCGGAATGTGCCAGCTGGAATGGTATTCATAGAAGGTGGAAAATATGATATGGGGGCGGAATTCCAGAGCAATACAAACGATGCTATTCCTATTCATGCGGTTGAGGTAGATGCTTTTTGGATAGATGCAACCGAAGTGACCAATGCTGAATTTCAAGAATTTATAGACGCTACAGGCTATCAAACGGTGGCTGAACGTCCCGTACTTTGGGAAGAATTGAAAAAGCAATTGGCTGCTGGAACACCTAAGCCCTCAGAAGAAGATCTTCAGCCGGGTTCATTGGTTTTTACTGCGCCATCTCGTAAAGTGTCTTTAGACAATTTTGCAGTTTGGTGGAAATGGGTAGTAGGTGCGAATTGGCAACATCCACAAGGACCAGAAAGTGATTTGCAAGGATTAGAAAATCATCCTGTTGTGCACATTGCATACGAAGATGCTGAGGCCTATGCAAAGTGGGCTGGAAAGAGATTGCCTACTGAGGCTGAATGGGAAAGAGCTGCCCGTCCGAAAGTAGAACATACCGAATTTGCCTGGGGAGATGAATTGAGTCCAAATGGAAAATACCTCGCCAATTATTTTCAGGGTTCTTTTCCAGATGACAACAATGGTTCAGACGGATTTATAGGTACAGCGCCAGTAAAATCTTTTCTTTCCAACGAATATGGTGCATACGATATGATTGGTAATGTTTGGGAATTATGCTCCGATTTCTATGAGGTGGAAGACTTTGAAAACAACTGCCATACCAAGCTTGAAGTAAATCCAAAAGGCCCGAAAGAAACCAAAGACCCGAATGATCCATTAGCAATAAAGCATGTAATTAAAGGAGGTTCGTTTATCTGCAGTGAGCAATACTGCTCTAATTATAAGCCAAGTGGAAGAGAGGGAAGTATGTTCGATACTGGGATGAGTCATACTGGATTTAGATGTGCGAAAGATCTGGAGCAGCCGGATTAGCTTTTTAGCGTTCCGTTATTTGAATCCATTGAGCGTGTTCTAGACCCTGTTCATCTATAAGAGTGAGGAGGTATTTTCCTTCTGGAGCTTGAATTTCCATATGATGAAAATTCTGTGTGCTTCCGAGGTATTCGTGGTTTAAATGCCAGTGAATTTGAGCATCTCTTCGAATGTGTGCCGCCTTCAAAACTACTTTTTCGCGCAATCCGTTCAGCTCTCTAGGTATGAAAATAGACGAATGACTGCGCGGATAGATGAGCTGAATAGCCTGTGCTTCGGCTTGGTTTTTACAGTTGGGATGCCAATGGGCTTTCTCTTTGTAAAAGGCAGTTTTTTGTTTGTAAAACCAGGCCTGCAGAGGCGGCAATTCAAATCTCGATTGATGCAGTATTTCAGCTTGAGGATAGCAATTCGCATTCACTCTAAACTGTCCAGTTTTATCTAAATGCTCTGTATAGCAATAGGTGCACGAAGTCGTTTTTAAACCTTCTTCCGGAATTTCGTATTCCACTATTTGGCCACAATTTTTAGAAGCCCTCATTCCACTTTGTTCACATAGTGGAACCTTAACTAAATGCGAAATAGGTGCTGAAAACCATTTGCTCGTTGGCAATACATTGAATACATCGAATAATAAGGGTGCAGCGGCGTTGAGGCCTGTAATTCCCGGCCGACCCTCGCCACTCGCATTTCCTACCCATACACCTACGGTGAATTTCGGACTAATACCTACTGCCCATGCATCGCGAAATCCGTAACTCGTTCCCGTTTTCCAGGCAATTTTTTGTTGCCCTCCAAACAGTTCCCAACTGGCTCTTTCTTCGGGTCTATTCACCAATGCCATGGCTTCCAACATAGACCAAGAGACTGACTTTGAGTACGAATACGCTTTGGATTCCCTTTGATTGTCTTGGTCGAAATGCAGCTCAACTGCCTCCTGACTATAAGGCACTTTTAGCCTAGCACCAACGGTTTGATAGGCATTTACGAGATCCCATAGGGTCACTTCAGCTCCGCCTAGAATGAGACTCAGGCCGTAATGCGAAGGCGGAAACTGCAGTGTGCTTAGGCCGATGTCTTTTAGTTTTTTATGAAAGAGTGGAATTCCGTAGTCTTTTAGCATGCGCACCGCTGGAATATTTAGCGAACGAGCCAATGCTTCTTCCGCAGGAACCGCTCCATCAAAACCCTGATCGTAGTTCTTGGGTGCAAATCCTGCGTATTGAGTTGGAATATCTGGAATGAGGGTTCGAGGTGTAATGGCAGCACTTTCCAACAATGCTCCAAAGAGAAAAGGCTTGAGAATAGAACCCGAGCTTCTTGGTGTTTGAATCATATCATTCGCTGAACCATTGGTTCTCGAAACGGGGCCATTTCCGACATAGGCCAAGACTTCACCCGTTTCGGTATTGCTAATGAGAATAGCCGCATTGAAGATTTTATTCTTGCTGAGCTCCTGTAAACGCGATGCAACAATTCGAGCGGCTTCTCTCTGATACTCTATTTGAATACTGGTTTCAATCCATTTCCCACTCTTGTTTTTCTGCGCTTCTGCCAATAAATGAAGCGAATGTCTAGGCAAGGCAATAGGGGCCGAGGGAAGGGGTTCCAATAACGAAAGTTCATAGGTTTGGATGTCAATCATCGCAAGCTCCTTGAGGTTTAGCAATAGTGCATTCCTCTTACGCAAGAACTCGGATGGATTTCTTCCGGGAAAGATCATTCCCGGTGCGTTGGGCAATACGGCCAAAGCGGCACTTTCTGCCCAGCTTAATTCTTTTGAGGGTTTGTCGTAATACCGCCAAGAGGCTGTTTCCAATCCCACTACATTGCCACCAAAGGGAGCGTTGGAACAGTAAATTTTTAGAATCTCTTCTTTTGAATAGCGAAATTCAGCACGCAGTGCCCACGCAATTTCTATGCATTTCTGCCCATAGGTTCTCTTTCCCTTATTTCGAGCCATGCGCATCGTTTGCATACTGATGGTGCTGGCTCCACTTACAATATTTTGATTTTGAAGGTTTTGCCAAAAGGCACGAATGAATGCTCCGAAATCGATGCCTATATGCGAATGAAATTTTCGGTCTTCGTACGTTAGAATACAGCGCTCAAATGTAGTTGGAATGGAATCTTCGCTATTGAAGCGCCATTGTCCATCTGTGGCAATTTGAGCCGCAAGTAGCTGACCGGAGACGTCTATAATTACTGTACTCGAAGGGGTATTGAAAAGCCTATCAGGAAGGCAAAAAAACCAAGTGATGAATAGACTGAAAAGGGCAATGCCAAGCATTGCCCTTTTCCACCTCTTTCCAAATACTATTCTATTCACAGATACGTAGGCTTCCGAACTGAGTTCGTTTATTGCTTTGTTACTTCCACCCACTTACCGGGCTCAACTGCCTTAATATCATCGTCATACATAGCAGAGCAATGCACTGCAGGCAGATAAAAACGCCCTTCATAAGTAGCATTCAGTCGTATGCGGTATACATTGGTATTTCCTGAACCAATATTAAAATAGGTCATCACCCTATCGTCGCGCACATCCTGATAGGTAGCCTGACTATTTCCAGAATTGCCATTACCCATCATACGTGGATTCATAATTTCCCAGCCCGAAGGAAATATTTGAGTGAGCGCCATTTCATTATAATAACCACGCTGACCCGGATTTACAATGCTTATTTCCGCAATGAAATCTGTTCCCATTTTTAACTTCGACACATCCATAGGCTTATTGTTATTATCGAAATACTTCACTTCCATCCGTAAATTTTGCGCTATCCTTTTTTCTTTTCCTTCTACGGGCCGGCCGGAAACAAGCAAGCGGGTGTATATAGATTGATCCGAAATATTCTTTAGTTGGAAGGACGTTTTCATTTCTTTATTCGCCAATTTTTCCTGGACTAAAGATTTAGCTGTTTTAATGGCTTTGTTCTTTCCATTGTGCTTGAGCTCCAGTTTAAGTCCTTGATCTTTGGTATTACCTCCCATATAATAAGAGAGCGCGCCAAGGCTGAAAGCCACGGTTTGAGTGCTATACCATCTCTTGCTACCCAGTTCCTTCGCCAATCCTTGAGCGAGCTTTGCAGCATCTGTTTTTAATCCCAGATCGACTAAAACCCGCAGTACAAATCCTTCATCTCTTACATTTGATCCATAGGAATACGTAAGTTCTGTATAGCTGGGAATAGTGCGAACAGCCTCTTTAATTAGACTGGAAGCCACTTCTTTTTGACCGGCGTCTATATAGGCTTGCGCTAGAATCCAACGTGCAGAAACATCTAAATTTCCCTGTGCTTTCAGTGCATTCATTGCACCAAATTCAGCCTTTCCTGCTTTGGCAAGTGTATACAATCGATAGGCTTGTATGCGCTGATTATATGCATAATTCTTATGATCGCCTCTTCCCCATTGACGGGATGCGTTTGTTTGATATTGAAGCCATTGAGATTTTAATCCTGCTGGAATAACATAGCCCAAGGCCTCTGCTTCGAGCATAAAATGTCCAGCATAGTTGGTGCCCCAATCGCTCGAATGATTCGAGCCAGGCCAATATGCCAAGGCGCCTGATGAAATCTGATAATTGCGATATTGATTTAAAACGACCTTTACATTTCGATCGATTTCTATTCGCTGTTCGGCAGTTAAGTCGATCATTTTGTTGAGGTAAATCTGCGGAAATACAGTAGAGGTAATCTGCTCTATACAGCCGTGAGGATATCCGATAAGAAAAGAGAGTCGCGCCTCCAGATTTATGGCTGGAAGTTTAGAGGCTTCCACAAAAGCCCTATTGCTTCCTTTTAATCCGAAATACTCGAAACTCCTATTCCAGACTTCGCCCGATTCTAGAACCGTATCCTTTACAATTGTATACAGGGGATTTCGAGCCATTACATCAATCTCAACTTCGTAGGTAGCACGATGCTTTCCACTTTTCGCTTCGATGGTTATTTTTCCAACGCCTGTTTCGATTTCAGTTGCTAAATCGAAATATGCTAGGCCTTCGCCCGGTTTGTCGAATTGAAGAGTAGTGTTTGCCTTTCCAACCACTTTCACAGGGCCGTTTGTTTTTATGCTCAGTTTTACCGTTTTAACATCCGCCTCATTTGCAAAAACATTGACAGGAAGTCGAACGCTTTCTTTAGGTCCCAACACCCTTGGTAGCGTGCCCAAGACCATTACGGGACTTCGAACAGGAACTTCTTTGGCTGCATTTCCGTAGGCTTGGTTTTTCCCGGCTACAACCATAACGCGCACTGCTCCCACATAATTTGGAATGGCAATCGTATGACTGTTCTTTTTACCCTTTGATAATTCAAAGGGACCCAGAAAGTGAACCATGGGTTTAAATCGCATGGCTTTTTGTTTGCCTGGATCCAAGGCTTCATCGTCTCCACCAATACCAAGTGCTTGGGTCATTCCGGAAGTAAAAGCGCCAATGACCTGATCGTACATATCCCATGTACGCACGCCCAATGCTTCCCTCGCATAAAAGTGATTCCAAGGATCGGGCGTTTTGAAACGAGTTAAACTCAATAGTCCTTCGTCTACAATGGCCAAAGTATAGGTCATTGCTTTGCCGTTTTCCTCGCTTATTGTAATGCTTGTCTCTGATTCTGGTCGGAAGACTTCATCCGTTTGTATGAGGGGAATGAGTTTAGTATCGGGGTCTTCGACCAATATTGGAAGGATGCCAAACATTCGAATAGGTCGGTCATTTTCGGTTTGAGCATGCGGCTGTATAAGGCTAATATGGGCATAGACGTTGGGAGCCATTCCGGCACTGAGTGGAATTTCTATTTGTGTTTCACCGGCCTCTGTTTCTACCCAGAAGTTATCGAGAATGCGAGTGCCGTTTTCGAGACAAACAAGCGCTCTTCCTTTCTCTGGCGAGGGAAAACTGAGCTTTACCTTTTCGCCAACGGCATAGCTTTCCTTATCTGAACTCATACCCAATAGGGTAGAAGCCTCGCTGTCTTGACGGTTGGCGCGCATCCAATATGGCCAGTCGAAATAAACAAATTGAGCAGAAGAATGCCCTGTTTCTGGATCTTCTACATGAATGAGATACCTTCCATAATGTTGGTTTTCAATTTGGATGGGAAAGCTTCCTTTGCCCTTGGTAAGTGCTATCTCCTCTGAGATAATCTCTGCGTAATCGCTGCTGTTGAGGTAATTGTATTCTGCCCCATCGTAGCGATCGTACCACCATCTACGGTTTATTTTATAGACTATAACTTTCAATGATTTGGCGTCTCCTGCTTTTCCGTTGGCTTTAACTGAGGCAAGTTCAATACTGTGTTTCACTTCCGTCTCAAGTGCATTCCCCCATAAATTCGATTCGGGCAGTCGCATACCTGCAAAGCGCTCGTAAGGAGCATAATCGATCGAGTGATAATCGACACTAAAATTGCCGCCGGGCTCGTATACTTTGGTATTAAAAGAAGCACTGAGCATACCCGGTGCACCCTCTTTATACGCCTTCATATCGATTTTAATGTTCGCGCTTCCCTCCGTATTTAATGTGCCGTTAAAGACTTGCATTTCAGACGACTGATAATCTCCTTTTATTGAATTATCGAAGTGATAATTGGGGAATTTCTCGAAACGCGTACTCTTGGGCCGAAGGCTCATTTCTACATCCGCTTTCAGTTTTGATGCTATGGCTCCATGAAGCCACTGAGCACGTAACTTTCCTTGTAACTCCTTCGCGCCTGGAAGGGTTTCCCCAAAATCGAATTCAATTTTCAGTCGGTTGGGCTTTACTGTTTCTATCCGAATCATTTTAGAATAGACTCGGTTTCCTACTGAAACTTGCATTTGGTATTCTCCGGTAGGAGCTTCCGTATCGGTTGCCGTTCTAAAATCATAAAATCCATCTACGCTAGAGGTCTTTATCTGGCTGGCAACCAACTGACCCATTGGATTCCGCATTAGCATTTTCACAGGGTGATTGGCAGGCAATACTTTCTTTTCATCTTCTAGAATAAAGCTCAAATACAGCGAATCTCCTGGCCTCCAAACCCCTCTTTCACCGTATATAAATCCTTTTAATCCTTCTTGCACCCTTCCACCTGAAACTTCAAACTTCGAAAGGGAAAGTGCATTGCCTTCATTCACTTTGAGATAGGTTTTACCCTGTTCTGTTGAGCTAGCCAAAACCACAAAAGGTTCTCTATCGCAGCTTACTTCGGCAAAACCATCACTGTTGGTCTGCGTTTCTTTGATCAGCTGCTGCTGAAAGTCGTAAACTTTAATAGTAGCACCCGCAACAGATTCAGCGGTTTTAAGATCGGTTACGGCTACAAACAGTTTGTCGTCTCCACCCATTTTGGCCGTGAGGCCCAAGTTGGTGGCCATAACCATTTTGCGCGCACGATTTTTATAGGGACCGTAATAAGCTGCATTACAAGGATTTTCATATTCCTCCCAATTGTATTCGTAATGGTTCCAATAGTCGTCCACAAAATATTCTCCGTCGCTAATCCAACCCTCTCGTATTTCTTGTAAACTTTGCTTGTTTGCATCGGTCTCATCGCAGGTATAAAGCGCATCGGATTGACTAAAACGAATGTCTACTTCGTAGTAGGCGCCTGGATCTGCCTTAATGATTTCAGAGAGATCAATATGGTAGCGCTGCCAAGTATATGGATTGGAAACATTCGCTTTGCGCAGATCAATATGCTTGCGGTAGATATGTCTTCCAACGCGATTCAGATAGTAGTGATCGTTATAATCGTCATTGCTTTGAAGATACTGTAGAATGTTGTTATTGAATACTTTAGTGATAAAAATATCAACTCCTTTTAGAGAAACAGCTTCGAAGGGAAACAATAAGCCCTCCTCTTGAGATGGAATAATATTCTTATTTCCGACAATGCGGACATTGGGCTTTTCTAATTCAAAGAGCAGAGATTCGCTATACTCTTTACCCATTGGCTTTCCGGCCAAATTCTTTATTTCTGCGGCAATAGTCAATAATCGAGCACCTTGAAGTCGGCTGCCTGGATAAATGAAAATTTGGTTGGATTCAACTTTGTATTTTAAATCCGTGACATCCTCAATAGAAACCATTCCGTCGACACTATTTTCTAAAATAGGATCAGAAAAAGAAACTTTTACGAAAGGATCGGCTCCATTTTCTACTTGTACTTTGGTTACTTCAAAATCTGATAAGGAAGGAATATCATAGGTTTCGCTGCCCTGAATGGATTCTGGATTCAGTGAAATATTCCAACTTAAAACGAGCTGACTTCTATTTTCTCCACGATCAATATCATCAATGATGAACTCAAATTTTCGATCTATGGAATGTTGGATTATCACCTTTAATTCCTTTCCATTTTGTTCGGCCTTAAACGCCTTTGAGATAGTTTCAAGCTCAATCTGATCCGAGAAGGCGAGCAAACCTCTCAGTTTCATCCGACTTAAATCCGAAAGATCCTCAATCTCTAATCCATCTGTAAATACGCTTAGTCCCTGCTCAATAATCTGAAATTGGAAACGAAATTCTTCTAAGCGCGATGGCGTTTCAACGAGTTGGGAAAGCTGAAAACGAGCATTATAGATCTGCCCCGCCGGCATTGGAGAAGCAGGAATGAATTTTAAATTTTGACGGTCTAGCCAAAAGAGCTGGCCTTCTAGCTTTGGTTTGAAAGTCAATAGGTTGGAAGGAAGTGCTTCAGAAGATCTGAGTTCTCCTTGATACGGATTTGCCAGTTGGATGAGTACGGCATCTCTACTTGAAATTACGCCGGAGGTATAGGCGGAGATAAATTCGCCAAAAGCGGGATCCATTTCTGGCTTTTGCTCGGAATCCGTACAGCTCCAAAGTCCGAAGGTCAATAGAAGCAATAAGAACGAAGAAAGACTTAGAGGGCGATTCATAAGAATAAGATTAGGAAGGAAGTTAAACCCAGAGTATGCCTTAGATTTCGTATTGAAGGTTTAAATGGCAACAAATCAGGGAGTTTCCTTTAAAAGCGCAGCACCGCTGCACATAGAAAAGAACCAAGGCAAAGCAGCTGATTTGAAGTGAATTAAGGCTGTTATAGGTTTTCTAAGATACATTCAGGCTTAAAGATAATACGATGCAGTTGTATTTTACATCGAATATTTAAGCGGTCTATCTCTTAGCAATTATACTTTCGTCAATTCCTTTTATTTCAGCGAAGCAGACCATCGTATTTCTAATAAAGACAAAAGTCATTTACATTCCTCCATTTTAATAGGGATGTCAAAAGCACGTCTTCATTTTCAAAAAGACATTCAGGTCTTAGCAAGTTGATGTGCTTCTAAATCAGCGATGAGCTCAGCGAGCTTTTCGATTGAAACATGATCCATAATAACCACTTTATACCATTTGGGAACATCGTGATTGTCTGGAATTAGGCCAAATTTTTCAGCGATGGATGCGGGAACAAACGCTTCCCTGATAGTTAGAATATTAGACGCCGGATTCCTATAAAATTTGATTTTCAGCGCATCCAATTCCTTGCATAGCCATTCCGTTCGTTTTTGAAGGATAAGAACTTTTTCAAACCAACCATACGGTCCGTGCTTGCATAAAACCATCCAAACCGCAACGGCATTGGCACCCGATCGACTTCCAATTAGGGTAAAGTCTTCGCCTTCTACATAGCTGGCTTCTTGGGTATTGGCATATTGAATGAATCCTTTTCTGATGAGAAAAATACCGGTTCCATAGGGCGTTTGAGCCATCTTATGAGCATCTAGAGTAAAGGAGGTTATATTTGGATTTTTGAAGGTAAGTGACTGATTATCATTTGTAAATGGATAATAAAATCCACCGTAGGCGCCGTCAATATGTAGTTTAAATTCACATTTATTCCGAAGAAGGCTTTCGGTCATGAAATCCACATCGTCTACTGATCCAAACATGGTAGTCATCATATTACAGACCACGAGAAAGTATTTTTTACCTTCCAACTTTGCTCTTGAAATACAAGAGTCAATGCTTGAAGTACTGAAGGCTCTATCTTCTTCCGAAACCTCCATTTTATAGATATCGAGGCAAAGTAGATTGGCGGCCTTATCCATAGAATAATGGCTGTCTTGGCTACAAATAATTGCCATTTCATCGAGATTGGCCTTGTGTTCTTTCTTATAATAATTGCGGTAAACCCACAAAGCTTGAATATTGGCCTCCGTACCGCCGGATGCAACATATCCATCTTGAGCATTGGCCTCTCCATTGAGAATATCTACAGCACAAATTTCTATTAGCTCTCTTTCAATAGACTGGGTGCCTTGAAAGAAATGTTCGGATACCCCAAGGGTATGGCAGCCGATATGATTTGGATTATGCGTTAGAGCGTGCATAAAAGGAGCTTCTTTTAAAAAAGAAGCATCTTGATTGAAAACCTTTTCGTCTAAATAGGAGGCAGGAACCCCGAGGACACCTTGTTTGGCGTAATTGACATTCTGATCGATTGCTTTAAAAACACGGTCCTTTATTTCTTCCTGCGATTGCTTTTTCCAAAGGCTAGTCATGCTGCTCATTTTTATTAGGATAAGCAGCTACAGAATCCATTTGAGTAGATTGGAAGCGTTATTTCTGCTTATTTCATTCTGGACAAATATATCCTCATTGAAAGTGGACAAAAGCGGTCCTATATCATGAGATTAAATCTTTATTGAACCAATAATTAGCGACGTATTCACTTGCGCCTAGTGCCAACTGTCTCTAGTCTTTTTCCGTTTTCTTTTCTTTGAAATAGGCATTCATAGGTTCGAAATAATATTCAATCCACCCGTTTTTATAGTGCTCAGATTGACCTTCTGGTATATTGGAATGGAGAAGTGTTAATTCAGTCCCTTCTTTTGTTTCTTCCAATTTAATCTCTAAGAAAGAGTCCTCTTCTTTTTCGTTGAATTCGGTGCTTCGCCAACTTTGAACGATACGACTGTTTTCTTTTAGTTTCAGGTTCTTACCTGAAATATAATCATCCCAGGCAGAGAAATCATGGCCTTCTAAGCGATTGCATACAGCCATTCCGCCCGTCATTTTAGAATGCTCTTCACTGCATAGCCAGGCATTGTAGATGACTTTAGGTAGAACAGAAAAGCGTTGTTTAAGCTGGATGGATTCTTTCATGGTTCGAGTCTAAAATGAGTAGTTCTAATGTATTCATTTTCAAACTATAGAAAGCTGTTTTAAGTCATAAAGTGGTATGATGCCCGTCATCCTAATTGAAACGGCCTAATTCTACCTCTGAATTAAAGTCTCAAAACCATGAAAGCCATTGGAATAAGAGGGAGTTTTACAGTCGATGACTGCCGCCTTCGAATTTCACCATGCTCATACCCCCCTTTATTGGAGTAGATAGGATTAAGAACTCTCCAGCTCTAAGGGAATGCCTGCTGGATATTTATTCGTTGCAGAAATCGGTAGACATCCAGATTATCCGAATGTTTGGCAGTTGGAATTAGGGTGGATGTTAAGCCATTATTTAAACCTAACAAAGTGCCATTTTCTGCTCCAAAGGCAGTCTATTCGAGCTATGAAATAGCTCAGATTGCAGCCAAAAATATTGTTTGATTGCAGAAAGGAAAAGCGAAGGGCAATATTCCAGTTATCTGTGTAATGGATTCAGGAAATAAGGAAGTTATCATACTGGCAAATAAAATAATCTGCCCGAGAGGCTTTGCATTACTGATTCCCAACTTATTGGGAGATGTAAATAAGGTGCTTTTTTGTAAAGTACTTTCTTTAGAAAACAAGACACGGATATTCTGTTCTTCCCTAAACATGAACTCGGTTGCAGTTTTCCGATTCATGGGTGGATGATGGGGCGCAATAGCGCCCCATTTTTATTAAATCGGACCTAGATGGGTGATTATAATATTGTCTAAATGCGTTTCGAAAATGATAAGTGCATCGGGGCCTTCGTAGCGATTGTAGACTCCTTTTATTTTTTCGCCATTCACAATAAGTGCAGTGCTGCAAGAGGGAATGTCTGAAATGGCGCCATCGTAGCTACTGGAAAGACCTAGGTAGGCACAGTTTTTCAATCCATCTAAAATACTCGACACCTCTTCATCGGTTATTGTAAATTTTCTTTCCCCAGACAAGCGCGTAAATTTCAATCCTTTAAAGGTGGCTTCTTTTGTGTTGAGGTTGAAGTTGACCGAATAAACTGGACAATGACCATAGCAAGGAGAGCGATCGATAGTCACTTCCAACTGATTCTTATTGGTATCTAAGAGCGATGTGTATTTGCTTGCGCCGCAAGAGGAAAGCAGTAGAATCAAACTGGAAAGGAAAAAAGTTCTCATTTTCTACGGGTTTTACGGTTTGTGCTTTCTTGTTGCTTTTCTGCAATTTCTTCTAATCTCTTCGAGAATTTACTTTGTTTCTTGGGCTTCTTTTTATTTTCCTGCAGTTTTGCATGAATGGCATCGTCGTTCACAAAGTAGCGAATTCCAAATTGCTGACCAAAGGTTAACATATTGGCTACAAAGTAGTAGTAGCTCAATCCGGATGCGTAATTATTGAAGACACCTAAGAAAACTACGGGCATTAGGTACATCATATACTTCAACTGCGGAAACTGATTATTCTGTGGAGTCATCTGATTGTTGAAATAAGTATACAACAAAGTAGAGAGGGTCATTAGCAGGGTAAACAAGCTTATATGATCTCCATAAAAAGGAATGTTGAAGGGAAGGTTGTAAATCGAGTCATAGGTAGACAAATCCGTTGCCCACAAGAATCCTTGTTGCCGCAATTCGATGGATGAAGGGAAGAATCGGAAAAGCGCGATGAGTATCGGAAATTGAAGGACAACAGGAATACATCCACCCAAAGGATTTACACCCGCCTTTCGGTACAACTCCATAAGCGCTTGTTGCTTTTTGGATGCCTCTTTGTCTTTAAATTTCTCGTTTAATTCATCCATCTCTGGTTTCAAGACACGCATCTTGGCCATCGATAAATAACTCTTGTATGTAAGCGGGAAGAGTACCATTTTTATAAGTACCGCCATAATGAGGATGATGATTCCGTAGTTCATCCCATAGCTTTCCAACCACTTGAAAATGTTTACAACGATGCCTCTATTTATCCAACCGAATATTCCCCAGCCCATCGGAATGAGCTCGTCCATATTATAGCCGTATTCTTCAAGTGTATTGTATTTATTTGGGACAAAATACCAATCGGCGATAAAATTCTCATTGTCGGTTCCGCGCATGCGGACCCCCATTCTCTTGGTACTTGTCTCAGACACTAATGGCAAGGAAGCAAGCTCTGCTTTTGTGAATTTATCTTGGGCAACAATAACAGAACTAAAGAACTGCTGCTTGAATGCAACCCATTTCAAGTTATCTAGTAGTTCGCTATCTTCTCCTGTAAGAGAAAGGTTGTCTACTTTATTCTTTTCACTTTCAGCAAAGTATAATCCGGTTTGTTGGTTCTCCGCTTCAATGTTCAACTCTTGGCGCAGGGCATCCATATCCCATTGAAAACCAGACTGTGTTATGCCCAGACCTTCGGCCTCTATTTCCATATGCAGAGCATGGCCTTCTTCGGCAAGCGCGTATTTGATCTTTAAGGTTCTGCCGGAAGAGTGTGGAGCACTTAGCGTTAGTTGATTCCCTTTTTGAACCCCTGTATAGAACAGGTTTTTTGTCGAGTACAGTCTTTCTGCTTGCATCTCATAGCTCCATTGGCTATTGGCCAATTTCACCAATTCAATAGGAAGGCTATCGTAGGTTTGATAGTTTTTCACCTCTGCTCTTATAAGCTGCCCACCTACGCTAGAAATAATAAGTCGCAGCGAATTATTTTCTAGCGTAAATAGTTCTTCTTGGGCTTCAATTTGCACATCAGAATTAAAGGCTCCGTATTTTTGTATGCTCTGTTCAGTGAACACGCTCGAGTCGGCGGAGCGGGCAATAGGGCTCTCCTCAATAAATTCTTTTGGAGTTGCCGATTCTGAATTTAGACTGTCAGCCCGAACTTCCGTATCAGTGGTTGTTTCAATGGGCTCTGCATCGGGACGGGTGTAGCTAAACCAAACAAGGATAACGCCTATTAAGGCGAAACCAATGATGGTATTCAAATCCATTTTCTTCACAATAATCTAATTTGGGTTGTGTGCTGATTTTAAAACGGCAGCAATAAAATGTACAAATAGGGGATGAGGGTGGGCAACAGTACTCTTAAATTCCGGGTGGAATTGAACTCCAACAAACCATGGATGATCTACTAACTCTATAATTTCCACCAATCCAGAATCAGGATTGAGACCGGTCATGAGCATTCCGTTTTCTTCGAATTGTTTGAAGTAACGATTGTTGAATTCGAATCTATGACGGTGGCGCTCTGAAATCATTTTTCGGTGGTATACCTCGTATGCTTTGCTATTTTCTTTGAGCTCACAATTGCATGCTCCTAATCGCATGGTTCCGCCTTTGTTTACCACGCTTTTTTGGTCGTTCATTAAGGCAATTACAGGATGCTTCGTTTCGGGATTGATTTCGGTTGAATTGGCGTCTTCCAATTTCAAAACATTTCGAGCAAACTCAATTACAGCGGCTTGCATACCCAAGCAAACTCCTAGAAAAGGAACTTTGTTTTCACGTGCATAACGCACCATTTCCAATTTGCCTTCAAATCCTCTCTCACCAAATCCAGGCGCAACGAATACTCCGTCTAAGCCTTTCATATCTTCCTCTACATTCACGGATTCTAAGCGATCGGATTGAATCCAACGGATATTTACTTTGCATTCATTGGCAGCGCCTGCATGAATAAATGCCTCTACAATAGACTTATAGCTGTCTTTTAATTCAACATATTTTCCAACTAGGCCAATACTTATTTCTGCCTTGGGATATTTTAATCGATATAGAAAATCTTTCCAATTTTCGAGGTTGGGCTCGTTATTATGAGGAAGGTTAAGCTTTTTGAGAACAACTTCATCTAAGCGCTCTTTAGACATTAAAATGGGAACGGCGTAAATGGTATCAGCATCTCTCGCTTCTATTACGGCCTCTTTTTTAACATTACAGAAAAGCGCGAGTTTATTTTTAATGTCATCGCTTAGCGCCATAGGCGTTCTGCAAACCAAAACATCAGGCTGCAGTCCAGATTCTAAAAGAGTCTTTACGCTATGTTGGGTAGGTTTTGTTTTTAACTCACCCGTTACTGCCAAATAGGGAATAAGAGTAAGATGTATGACCATACAATCTTGACCCAATTCCCATTTTAATTGACGAACAGCTTCTATATAGGGCAGGGCTTCTATATCTCCAACGGTCCCTCCAATTTCGGTAATGACAATCTCAAATTCGCCCGTATTGCCGAGCAATTTGATTCTATGCTTAATCTCATCGGTAATATGTGGAATTACCTGAACGGTCTTTCCTAAGAATTCGCCTTTGCGTTCTTTATCGATAACCGATTGATAAATTCTTCCAGTGGTAACATTGTTTGCTTGGCTCGTCGGACGATTTAAAAAACGCTCGTAATGACCTAGATCTAGATCGGTTTCTGCACCGTCGTCTGTTACATAACATTCGCCATGTTCGTACGGATTCAGTGTTCCTGGATCTATATTTATATAAGGATCAAGTTTTTGAATGGTAACACTATAGCCCCTAGCTTGAAGAAGTTTGGCCAAAGAGGCCGCAATAATTCCTTTTCCTAAAGATGAGGTTACTCCTCCAGTTACGAATATGTATTTAGTTGCCGACATGCACAGTTTTAAGCAGCGGCAAATCTACAATTTTAATAAGGGTACTCTCTGAATTAAGAGACTGTATCTGCGTACTGATGCATAAATCTCTCTGCTTCTTCAACCATTTCTACTGATCCAATGAAATAAGGGACTCTTTGGTGCAAATGAGTAGGTACAATATCCAATATTCTATTAAATCCATCCGATGCTTTTCCTCCTGCTTGTTCGGCAATGAAAGCCAAAGGATTGCATTCATAAAGCAAGCGCAGTTTTCCATTGGGTGCGGTGGTTCCCTTTGGATAGATATAGACTCCACCTTTGAGCATATTTCTATGAAAATCCGATACCAATGAGCCTATATAACGAGAAGAATAAGGTCGGTTGGTAGCCGGGTGGAGCTCTTGGCAGAACTTCAGGTATTTCTTCACTCCTTCTGGAAAGTGAACATAGTTTCCTTCATTAATAGAATAGATCGTACCTGTTTTAGGGATAGTCAAATTAGGATGAGAAAGGTAAAAGCTTCCAATACCTGGATCAAACGTAAAACCGTTTACACCTCTTCCGGTGGTATAGACCAACATAGTACTAGAGCCATAGACAATATAGCCTGCAGCCACTTGTTCTTTTCCCGTTTGAAGAAAATCACTCAATTGAACAGGAGTTCCGGATTCTGAAACTCGTCTATAAATACTAAAGATGGTTCCAACCGAAACATTCACATCAATATTAGATGATCCGTCTAATGGATCAATCAGAACAACATATTTAGAGGTATTGTGAATGGGATCGTTGAAAGAGATAAAGTCTTCTTCTTCTTCTGAACCTACACCGCAGACTTCTCCGCGGGCGCGAAGGGCACGAATAAAAACATCATTTGCAAAAACATCGAGCTTTTGTTGGGCTTCACCTTGCACATTTTGATTGTTTGCAGATCCTGTGATGTCTACCAAACCTGCCTTGTTTATTTCGCGATTTACAACTTTAGCGGCAATGCGTAGAGAGCTAAGTAGTTGAGAAAGTTCTCCAGAAGCAAATGGAAAATCTTTTTGGTGTTCGATGATAAATTCACCGAGGCTTAAGGGCAGTTTCATTTGTAGGGGGTTTGGATATGGCTCAAATATCGAGAAAATCAACCCATGGGCACTACTTTTCCTTTGTATTCATTTAATTATTATTCACATATCAAATTTTAGATGCTTTTCTTCGCATAATTGCATGGGAAATTCTGTGCGTTTACAAATTTAACAAGCCCTTTTCTATGGAGACCATGGAGTGCAGAGAGATACAAAAAGGAGATGAGTCAGCTTTATTGAAACTGATTATACAACTCGCTATTTTTGAGAAAGAGCCCAATGCAGTAGAAATTACTGAAGAAGATTTGACCCGATGTCTTTTTGACACGAAAATTTGCTTTGGATGGGTAGCACTTTCGGGCTCCAATATTATTGGAATGGCGATTTGTTATACTCGTTTTTCAACTTGGAAAGGGGAGTGCACCTATCTAGAAGACCTTATTGTCTCGGAGTCTTTTAGGGGAAAGGGAGTTGGTAAGTTCCTACTCAATAAGGTGATAGATCATGCAGCGAACAACAATCGAGTATATGCGATGTGGCAAGTGCTCGACTGGAATACCGATGCTATTGAATTTTATAAAAAAATGGGTGTGGAATTTGAATCGAATTGGCTCAACGTAAAGCGTTGCGTCTAAGTCCTATAGATTCCATAGGACGTGAACATTTATTCTTTCGAATGGGGGAGTTCGGATGTTTGGATTTCTAATCGTCTTCGCCTTCTAAGTTCGATTCTTCTAACTCTTTAATGTCGCCATCCTCGTCCTTGTCCTCTTCATCATCGAGGAAGGCTTGAACCACCTTGTCCAATTCTATTCCCACCTTAACCAAGTATTTTGTGTCTTGGGTTTCAAGTGGAATGGATTGAACGTTTTCGCCCTTCGCATTTTTAAACTTCACAACAACATCCTCATATCCATAAGGATACGTTTCTGTAAGAAGGGTCAATAAGTCTTCTGTAATGTTTTTGTAATCTACGATTACACGCTTCTTTTCCATGCTGTCAATTACCATATTTACAATCCTAATATCCAAGCGAAAATAAGCGGTGCAACAATAGTTGCGTCACTTTCCACAACAAATTTTGGGGTGTCAATATCGATTTTCCCCCAAGTAATTTTTTCGTTTGGAACAGCACCTGAGTAGGAACCGTAACTGGTTGTACTATCGGATATTTGACAGAAATAAGACCAGAATGGAATGTGATCCATTTCCAAGTCTTGATAGAGCATAGGGACTACACATATTGGAAAATCGCCTGCAATCCCACCTCCGATTTGGAAAAATCCAACGCCTTTGCCTTCGCTGTTCTTTATATACCAATCGGCCAAGTAGCCCATATATTCTATTCCGCTCTTCACCGTTGAGGCCAGAAGCTCATTTTTCATGCAATAAGAGGCGAAGATGTTTCCCATGGTGCTGTCTTCCCATCCGGGAACAACAATAGGAATATTTTTCTTTGCCGCGGCAAGCATCCAGCTATCCATAGGATCGATCTCATAATACTGTTCCAGCACTCCAGACAAGAGCATTTGATACATATACTCATGTGGGAAGTAGCGCTGACCACTTTTCTCCGCATCCGACCATAGCTTGTAGATATGCTTTTGTAATCTGCGAAAAGCTTCCTCTTCTGGAATGCAGGTATCCGTTACTCTATTAAAGCCCTCATCTAATAAAGCTCTTTCTTCTTGTGGACTGAGGTCTCGGTAATTGGGCACTCTTTTATACGAATTATGCGCGACGAGGTTCATTAAGTCTTCCTCCAGATTGGCACCGGTACAGGAGATAATATCCACCTTTCCTTGTCGTATCATTTCAGCAAGACTCACTCCAAGCTCGGCAGTGCTCATAGCCCCCGCAAGCGTAATCATCATTTTGCCACCTTCTTCTAAATGCGTTACATAGCCTTTGGCGGCATCCATTAAGGCGGCGGCGTTAAAATGACGATAATTATGCTCGATAAACTGAGAAACAGGACCTTTCATATTGTCTTTGAAATGAGTGAGATTAATAACCTAGAATCTTCAGCATACTCTTATAGCTCTGCTCTTTTGCGAAGAGACGGGTGCGTATTTCGCCCTCATCGTCTTCGTCTATGACAATATGCTTTGGGGCTGGAAGTAAACAGTGTTGTATACCGCCATAACCCGCTAATGAATCTTGATAGGCGCCTGTATTAAAGAAGCCGATGTATTGCGGTTGCTCTTTATCGAATTTTGGAAGGTAAATGGCATTGGCGTGTTGCTCTGAATTATAATAGTCGTCGCTATCGCAGGTAAGTCCGCCCAAGAGCACCCGCTCGTATTCTTTATTCCAATTATTTATTGCCAGTAGCATGAAGCGCTTATTTATTGCCCAAGCATCTGGAAGGGTAGTCATAAACGAACCATCGATCATATTCCAATTTTCGCGGTCGTTCTGTTTCTTCTGATCCATAATAGAGAAAAGAATGGCTCCACTTTCGCCTACGGTATAGCTGCCAAATTCAGTAAAGATATTGGGCTCTTTTATGCCCTTTTCATTGCAAACCGATTTTATCTGCGCAATGATCTCTTCAGCCATATAAGCATAGTCGTACTGAAAAGAAAGTGAATTCTTAATTGGGAATCCACCGCCAATATTCAAAGAATCTAAAGAGGGACAAATCTTTTTAAGATCACAATATACATTCACGCATTTGAGCAATTCACTCCAATAGTAAGCGGTATCGTTTATTCCTGTATTAATGAAGAAATGAAGCATTTTCAGCTCAAAGCGATCGTGATTGCGCAAATGCTTTTCGTAAAAAGGTACAATATCTTTATAGCCCACACCCAAGCGTGAGGTATAGAACTCGAACTTGGGCTCTTCCTCTGCGGCAATGCGAATACCCATTTTTAATTTGCCTGGAATAAGCTCTTCATAGCCTTCCAGCTCGTGTTTGTTGTCGAGGATTGGAATGGTGTTTTCAAATCCATTGTTTACCATGCGGGCAATATTCTCTATATACTGTCTGCGCTTAAACCCATTGCAAATAATGAAATGCTTTTTCCCCATTTTCCCTTCTTCTATCAGCGTCTCGATAATGTTAAGGTCGAAGGCAGAGGAGGTTTCAAGGTGTATTTCGTTCCTTAAGGCTTCATCTAAAACAAAAGAAAAGTGCGAGCTCTTGGTGCAATAGCAGTAATTATAGGAGCCTTTATAATCAGATTTAGCCATGGCTACATTGAAAAGCATCTTCGCCTTTTGAATCTGTTGGCTAATTTTTGGAACATAAGAGAGCTTCAGGGGTGTACCGTACTGCTTAATAATATCCATCAAATAGATGCCATTCCACATTAAAGACTCACCGTCTAATTTAAACTCCTCTTGAGGCCACTCAAAGGTTTGGTCTATTAAGTCTAAATATTTATTGCGCATTATTTCAATGATTAGAGAATGTAAATGTACATCTAGTTCGATTAGATGGGCCCTTTATTATCAATCCAACTAAGTTGCATTGCGGATTAAAGACAAATCCAATTTGTTTTCTTATATAGTTTGTTTTGGCATCCAGAGTAAATAGGCGAATGCTTTCACCTCTATCAAGCGTAATTCAATCTAAAGTTTCTAGTTTAAATCTCCGCTGTGGAATTTTCTTCTCGAACGATTAGATTTGATTTTGATTAATTCTATTAAATGAGGAAGATTTTATTGCTCCTTGGTCTTATTGCTTTTGGCTTAGGTCAGGTGAATGCCCAAAGCGATCGCAACATTAGTCACTTAAAATTCAAGCAGTTGGAAGAGGAGTTGCCTACTCCCTCTCTGTATAGATCGGCATCAGGTGCTCCAGGTTCGGCCTACTACCAACAAAAGGCAGACTATGAAATCATTGTGGAACTCGACGATAATAAACAGTCTATCACTGGATCTGAGATTATTACGTACACAAATAACTCCCCAGATCCATTAGAGTACCTCTGGATTCAATTGGATCAGAATATTAGAGACAAGGACGGGTTAAAAGCGAAAACTAGGACAGGCAAGTTGCCTAAAAATGAAGGTTCTTGGATGATGTCTCGTATTTTCCCAAGCTTCCCAGGTGGATTTAAGATCCATAAAGCGGTCGATAAAAAGGGGAAACCTTTGAATACAACGGTCAACTATACCATGATGCGAATCGATCTTGAGAAGCCCTTGAAAACGGGTGAGCAGTTCGAAATGCAGATAGAGTGGTCTTACAACATCAACGATCGTATACAAGTTGGCGGAAGATCGGGCTTTGAGTATTTCGAAGCAGACGAAAACTACCTCTATACTATTGCACAGTTTTTTCCTAGAATGGCGGTTTATAACGATATATACGGATGGCAAAACAAGCAGTTCCTAGGAGTTGGCGAGTTTACCTTGCCCTTTGGCGACTATAAAGTTTCTATTGAAGTGCCCAACAATCATATTGTGGCATCTACAGGAGATCTAAAGAACGCATCTAAGGTTCTGACAAAAACGCAACAAAACCGACTAAAGGAGGCGAAAAAAAGTTTCGCAAAGCCTATTCTTATTGTTACTCAAGAAGAGGCCATCGCCGAAGAGAAGATTAAAACGGCTGGTACAAAGACCTGGAAATTTGAAGCTGAGAATGTGCGTGATTTTGCTTTTGCGAGCTCTCGTAAATTCATTTGGGATGCTATGGCAACCGATATCAGCGGCAAAACAGTTATGTCTATGTCCTACTATCCGAAAGAAGGCAATCCTCTTTGGGAACGCTATTCTACTCGTGCCGTAGCACATACCATTAAAGTATATTCGAAATTTACCATCGACTATCCCTATTCAAAAGCCATCTCGGTGCATTCGAATCGAATTGGAATGGAATATCCAATGATTTGCTTTATTGGAGGTAGACCAAGGGCCGACGGTAGCTATTCAGCGGGCACCAAACACGGAATGATTGGCTTAATTATTCATGAAGTCGGTCATAATTTCTTTCCAATGATCATTAACTCAGATGAGAGACAATGGGCATGGATGGATGAGGGATTGAATACATTCGTACAGTATCTCACTGAACAAGAGTGGGATAGAAACTATCCTTCTCGAAGAGGTCCTGCTGAGAAAATTGTAGACTATATGAAGGGAGATAAGATGAGGATTGTTCCCATTATGACCAATAGTGAGTCTATTATACAGTTGGGAAACAATGCCTACGGCAAGCCAGCAACGGCTTTAAATATTCTTAGAGAAACCGTAATGGGCAGAGAATTATTCGATAAGGCCTTTAAGTACTATTGCGAACGCTGGGAATTCAAACATCCTTCTCCAGCTGATTTCTTCCGTACAATGGAAGATGCCAGTGCAGTAGATCTAGATTGGTTTTGGAGGGGCTGGTTCTATACTGTAGATAATGTTGATTTTGAACTGAGCGATGTGCGTGTATTTGATTCGTTGGGAAATGAGCCACTTCCGCTCGTTCCAGACGCATGGCTGAAAGTAGATAGTGGCGACTTTAGAGACATTGGAAGTATTCGAAACGATACAGCCATTCCTTCCACATTTATCGAATTAGACGCTGTAGCCAACGATAGCATTTCCATGGATTACGCAGAGCGCAAGCAAAAATTGAGAGCGAAGGCGACTCCACAGAAACCCATAATGCAAGACAATTGGCAGTATGTTGAGCTGGATATTAAAAACGTAGGCGGATTGCTTATGCCGCTCGTTTTGCGTTTTCACTTCGAATCAGGTGCTTTTAAGGTTGTTCGAATTCCGGTTGAGGTCTGGATTGGAAATGAAAATGGGTTTACCAAAGCCTTCCGATTTAAAGAGGGAAGAGTAGTTGCAGTGGAGGTAGATCCGTATCGTGAATTGGCAGATTGCGACCGCAATAACAACTATTGGCCGGTGAAAGAAGAGCCTACTGAATTCGATAACTTTGTGAAAGAACAAGAAGAAAAGGAATAAATCCTTCCACTCATATATCTCATTATGCCAACAATAGAGAGCATGCTCAGAATTAGAATTATTCTTCTCGGGATGCTCTTTATTCTTGGCATTTTTTCATGCTCTTCTAAAAAGACTGTCAGTTCTAATTCAGGTTCTAACTTGGGCTATAGTTGGGAGGAACGAAATGCCAAAAAGGCGGCAAAGTCTTCAAAAAAGAAATCCAATGCATCTGAATCTGCAGATGAGGCAGAAGACAATAGCGAAATCGCTGAGCGCAATACGGATTTATATGAATACATAGAAGATTGGATGGGTGTTCCGCATCGCATGGGTGGGAATACCCAAAAAGGAGTAGACTGCTCTGGTTTTGTATGTAGAATTTACGAAGACGTTTACAATAGCCCGCTGCAAGGCAGAAGAGCAGTAGATATCTATGCTGAGGCGGAGCCCATAAAGAAGAAAGACCTGAAAGAAGGCGACTTTGTTTTCTTTCGTATTAATGGAAGAAGAATCGATCATATTGGAATTTATCTCAGCAATGGAGATTTCGTTCATACCAGCAGTAGCAAGGGAGTGATGGTAAGTAACCTGAGTGAAGCCTATTGGACAAAGCGTTATTTCAGAGGGGGAAGGAAGATTTGATTCGCTACGCTATGCACTTTCTACTGTTTATATCGGCCTTAATTGAGAATGAAAATGATATTCAGAAAAGCCAAACTAGAGGATGTCTCTGCCATTGTGCAAATGCTTGCAGACGATGCCTTGGGAATGAAAAGAGAGAGCTTCCAACAAGCTTTACCCAAAGAGTATTTAGATGCCTTTGCAAGAATAGATTCCGATGAGAATCAAGAATTAATAGTAGTAGAAAGTCAAGAAGGTGAGCTGATTGGAACAATGCAATTGACCTTCATTCAATACCTAACCTATCGAGGGGGAGTGCGCGCTCAAATTGAAGCGGTGCGCATAGCGAAAGACAAAAGAGGAATGGGAATTGGCAAGAAGATGTTTCAATGGGCCATAGAAAGATCCAAAGAGAAAAAGGCCCATCTCCTGCAATTAACTACAGACAAAAACAGACCCGAGGCCATACGTTTTTATGAGGATCTGGGCTTTAAAAGCAGCCATGAGGGAATGAAAATGCATTTCAAACCATAGAATCAGTTCATTGAATTGTTCCAGCATAATCTTCGCATTCCAATCAATATAGTAACTACAAATATGCCCGCTACCTCTAAAGTCCTTTGCTTCCTTGTCTTTGTCTTCCTTTATTCCTGTGGGAGTCAAAAGAGCGAAGAGCCCATGGTTTACCGGGCATCTGGAAGTATTCCAAACGATTCAGTTGTATTTGCCCCATCAGAAGAAGTACGATCTAAATACGATACGCTCATTCCGCTCTTCGACGGATTATACCTTAGCTATTTCAAGCCAGACACATCCATCTTAACGGACTTTCAAGCATCGGAAGATGCGTTTAAATGGGGCGTGATCGATGCAAATGGACGCATTGTAGTTCCGTTTAAGTGCGATGGCATAAAGGCAATTTCAGAACACAAAGGAGTAGCATCCGTCTACAAACGCAGCTATTCCTTAAATACAGGAGTGCCGCGCTATGTGTATGAAGGAGCGTATTTCTTCTTTACCAAAGAAGGGGAGGAGCGCGCTTTGAACCAGGACTTTTCCTTTACTGTAGAAGGTATCGCCGATTTTCATCGACTCGAATTTGTGGTATTCTATGGTCCAGAATTCTACTTACCCATAGAATACAAAACAATAAAGCCTTTTTAGTTGGAAGGATTCTTTCTTCCACAGTTCTAGAAATAAAAACGACAAATTTTATTTTTAATTATTTTTGATGTCAACCTATATCGGGCATAGACAATCTAACTTTTTTCACTTTCTGATCTCCATTTGCAATTGCCATTTGGAGGTAGTAGTTTCGGAACAATAAATAGCGAGTCCAATGAGCACACCAACGAAGATCAATCTTTCTAAACTGAGAAATTGCAATCAGGCTTGGGAAGATATGCCCGAAAATGAAAGGGGAAGACTTTGTTTGAAGTGCAGCAATACCATTTTAGATTTCCGCAAAGCAAGCGATTCCGAAATAGCAAAAGCGCATCTTTTTTCGGAAAATACCGTATGCGGATTGTACCGCCGTGATCAGCTATTGGAGCCTAAGAGGAAAGCGGAATGGACGGAAAGGAAGTCTTCTTGGAGGTCGGCTTATTTCGCGGTTTTTGGCTTTCTAAGCTTTCAAGCTAATGCCCAAGAATCTATGGAGCCAGCCGCAATAGAACAAAGAGAGAAAGACCCTTCTTGCTACGATCGAGAAGAAACAAAGCAGACGGCAGAGCAAAAACGGCTTCCACAAGACAGCATAGTGATTTCAGGTAGAGTGATGGATTCCAATAAAGAACCTTTGGCCTTCGCAAATGTGATAGTCAAGGGCACAGAGATAGGCGTTACTACTGATTTTGATGGTTTTTACCGATTGAATATTACTGAACTCTTGCATGCTCAAGGAAAACTCATTTTGCGCTATTCGTCTATTGGAAGTTCATTTCAAGACTGGGCAATCGAACTAGAAACAGTAAAAGAAGAACAGAATAGAAGCATCAGTGTAGAGCTAGAGCAAGGAGAGATTGTGGAGTATGTGGTATATGAAAGGCAGCCCTTTCACAAAAGAGTTTGGAATAGCATTACGGGCCTATTCAAGAAAGACGAATAAGATGCGCGTTGATTTACTGTGCATCAATCCAAAGAGAATGTTAGATCAGCATCAATACAAATGAAGAGACTCTTTATACGTTTGCTCGCCTCTTGCAGCGGCCATTTAATAGAACAGGATACCTTAAATACAGAAGGGTAGCGGTCTTTTCTGCATCGAGGAAAACTCGATGAATGGACACGAATCGATTTAAAAGCACTCAAAGAGTATACACTCAAATAGAATCTCGTTGTTTATGCAGCATTAGATCAGATAATGGCAAGACGCGATTAGCTTATCATGCCCCGCAGGCAAGGAAGTTGAATTATACGACAGAAATACGCTAGGCATAGACAAAAAAAAAGCTACTCCGAAGGAGTAGCTTTTTTGAAGATCTTCTGTGCTTAAAAAGCGCATACATCGTCATTGGTTTGAGCATAGTATTGAATCAGGTTCTCTGTTTCTGTAACAGTGAAGAGTGTATCAAACTGGAACTCTCTGAATTGAATACTAATATCGATAGGGTCATTTAATTTCACTCCTCTCGTTGCCCATACACCATTGATCATTCGTATAGTTTGATTATAACCACCTACTTCCGTTGTAGCATCTACCGTTGGATTTACACGAATACTGTCGTTTTTTGTACAAACTACTTCAACCTTATAATTGGTAATAGGTGGAAGCTGATCGAAGTCTGACTCCTGAACGAGTTGCTTACTGAAGCTAGCACCTGGGAAAAAGGTGCTTACTACGTTTTCGTTCCAATAATATGCGTTGAAGTCTACCCCTGCACTCACAGAAATAGGATCTATAGAAACTAGTTTTCCGAAGAAACGACGCTGAAATTGAGAACTTCGCCCACGAAGTCTAAATCCGTTAACAGAATAACCTCCAAGATTTATGGATCCGTAATAGACCACATTATTTATATCGGGCACACTGGTAATAAGGGGTACGCTCACAGTATAATCGTAAAGCCATTCGAAGCGCAACCAGCGGACAATACCCGCATTATAATTGTTCGATTGCACTCTCAATTGCCCATTGGGCGTTTGAACCACTGCCATTTTAACCGTCTTGAACTTTTGAGGAGCTATTCGGTAAAATGGGAGCCCTTCTAAGCTGTCGCCTGCAGCAATGGGTAAAGAAGTGGTAGGATTAATAAAGTTGGGATCGATCTGTATACTATAGGTAATGAAACTACTCTTTGTCTGCACGGGCTGTAAGGTAATGGGCTTGCCCTCTATGGCTCCCTCATAAAAAACATAGCTCAACATCTTAATAGAAGCAGGTTCAAGTACCGCTCTATTCATAGGCACTTCCTCTTTCGAAAGGGTTTCAACGGTTCGGATAGATTCATTTCCACGAATAACACGTGTTGGGTTGTACACTCCTTGATCAAAATAGTAGGTGCGCACCTTAACAGAACTTCCAATGTAATCGCGCTTAACTCGATTCGTGATATCGTAAGTGGTTGTGTCATAACCTATAAGCTCTTGTATGTTTGTGGAAGTAAAATACGTCCACTGTCCATTTACTTCAACTGAGTCGATAAAGTCTGTGGCCACTGGGGCATAGACTGGAACAATGCGGCTGCCCTGTGTTATTACGGTTTCCCAATAGGTAAAGTGCATGCCTTGGGGAATGATAATGGTATTTAATTTATCATCGTAATAGACGGTATCTACCTTAAAGTTCTTTCCAACAATATGAAGGTTAGAATTACCTGACTTATTGTAAATACCTGTACTGGCAATAGCCCCATTGGTTAAACCCAAGGTATAAGACTCGACATCTCCGTATTTAGTTGTGCCACTTTCAGGTAGAAGCTCAATGCGATACGAAGGTTCGAAGTCGCCATTTTCAACGACAATATTTACTGCTCCCGGAATGTATCCAGTGGCAGATAAAATAACAGAGAACTCTGCAGACTGGCCTATTTGGGGTTCTTCATATGGATTTATAACGAGAGTAATGGATCCTGAGGAGCCAATAAAAAAGTCCTTAAGGCCAAATTCATTGTATACATGATCTGCATCATTCCCATCGATACTCAATTCGGTATTAGGAATAGAATTGCCATTGGCATCTACCACATCCACTTTAATTCGGTAATTAAAGATGTCTGTATTTAAGGAAAGTTGGAATCTATCCAATCCTCCAACAACTTCATCAGGACGGCAAGACTGTATTGAGATGAAAGTCAAAGCAGCCAAGAGTGGGTAAATTAATTTTTTCATAATTTTTTAGATATTAGAGTCTTACAGCTATTTTGAGTTTAATATTGGGCAACCATACAAGCGAAGAGAGCGCTTCTTCTAACTTGGCTTCTTCCGTTTCGTTGGCAGTAGGTTCGAAAAGCTCGGTGGCCCTAAGACTTACTTCTGGAGAGCCTACATAATAAGCTCCAAATTCAATTCCAAATCCAACACGGCCTTTTGGAACCGCTCTTCCAAACCCCATTGCGAGATAGGGAGCGAGTCCAGAATATTTCATGTTAATTCCTAATTCACCTACATCATCTGGATCCAAAGGAATATCACCAAAGTCTAATCCGTCTTGCAATTTTATAGTAGCATCTCCTTGCGTATTGTTTATATAAGCGAGGCCTCCCACCAATTTAAATGCAGAGCGATCAAAAGGAAGATACTCAAGAAGTAGATCTATATCCAAAGCATCTGCTCCCAATAGAATGTCTACATCTCGATCGTCTAACGTATAGGGAATACTAATGCCCGATAAGGCGAAGTAATTCACCCCAAGGCGGATATTTAGGTTTTTATTTATGTTGTAGGCATATTCAAGACCATAACCCACAAGGCCTCCATGAATTGCAACGGAATGCTTATTTAGATAGTTCTCGTAGGGAAAGGGCTCCGGTGTTGTGGAGACCGGTTCTTCTTGCGCATGAAGCAACCCAACTGAGAGAAGGGCTACAAAAACAATTTGATTTCGCATATTGTTTATTAGGTTAATTTCTTCATTCAAAGGTAGAAAAAAAGTCAGAATAAAACTATGGTCAGAAACAGAGTAAGAAGCACCTTTAAAGCTTTCTGTAAACGCCCATGCTTCGATTGTTTAAAAGTCATTCTACGTCTTTCACATCCACCCAACTCACTTTGGAGTTCCCATTTAAAACGGGGAAATACATAAGTTCAGCTCGCAGTGGATTAAGTATAAACCTTCCAGCAAAACGAGGGAGTATGGAGATTTGTATTTCGGTATTGCCTTCGTTTAATTTATTAAAAAACGCATATAGTTTATCGCCCTTTAATTCGGTATACCCATTGGGTATATAGATGGAAGAATTTTCCAATGTGCATGAGGCCGGTAGGGGAATCTCAACCAGAACATATTCCGCTTGATGTTTTGAATAAACAGAAATGGTCATTTCCGTTTTCTTTCCTACTTGAAGTTCACTTATCTTTTTGTTTTCGCAGCTGAATGTATAGCTCAGTACAAATTCATCTGTTCCTAAGGGTGGATCGGATTGAAACACTTGGGAACTTACGCTAATGTAGGTCGAGGCACTTCCGGTTTTTTGTATGGATAGACTTTTGGCTGTTTTTATTTGGGATTTTAATTCAGCAGGAAATTCGATTTCAGGACCCGCATCCCAACGGACAACTAAGCGGTTTTGAACCGATTGATAGTTGGTGTCTGAAAGCCCTAGAATATCTATGGCGGCGGCTCTATCAATTGTATTCCATTGGTTTTTCTGCTTGCTTGTCAAAACATAATTCCGAAGCAAATCGAGGGAGGCCTTGTCTTTTCTTAGATGCAGCCACTTGCCTAGCAAACCACTTAAATGCAAACTGCCTGAAAGACTGTATCTGTCTTTTTGGCTTACGTAAATATTCCCGAAGACATCTTTGCGGATCAGACTTTTAATAGAATCAATAGGGTATTGTACGTCTTCTCTTTCAGCAAGTATGGCGTACTTCAATTTGTTTTCAGTACTCAAAGAGTCCAATGCTATAGTGTTTAAATAGGGCCCGAAAGCATAATCTGATTCGTAATTTCTCAGTGAATAAAGTAGGCCAATGCGCTCTCCCGGTGGGATGTATTTCATTCGCTGAAATTGATGCTGACAAATGGCTTCGATATTTTTCACTTCGATTCCTGCCTTTTGGGCTAATAAAAGGGCATCAAGTATATAAGATGTCATCCAATTATCAGTGTATTGCGAATTGCTCCACCACGACCAGCTCCAATTTGTATTTGCATTTTTAAGCAGAAGTGAGCATAATTTCAGCATCTCCTTTCGATCTGTTTCGTCTCCAGATATCATTTCCGTAGCAAGTAAAGCTTTCAGTTTTGAAGCCATTTGCTCATTGCAATCATGCATATAGCCAATCTGTTCTTCGGCTTCGTGAAGAATTAAATCGCTAACGCCTTGCATACTTTGGAAGCGAATATCTTGCGCAGAATCTAAGGTAAATTCAATATTCGTATCGCCCTTCAAGACATAAAACGCACCCTTTGAAATAGAGGTTCCTCTATTGATTATTTTGAGTTTTCTATTTTCTCCATCCTTATAACCCGAAGGCAGCTGAACCCAATAGGTGAGGTCGAGAGAGTCTTTTGCTATGATGGGAAGTTTTTCGATTTCCATCGATTCCAATACACTATTACTGCTCGAGCTGAGCTTGCCATTGATTGAAAAAGAGTGGCTTACCTCTAAATCTGAATTGGAATAATTAAGGGTTTTGCCAATGGCCAAGCAGCTATCTCCTTGAACCAAATAACGCGGAAGAGCCAGCTCGCAGCTTAGAATGCTAAAAGACTTAGTGCCAAGGGTTTTTAGAAGTATTCCGTTTTTAGGGTCTATACCAATAAGCGTATTCTCCCAATAGGCAATGTCATCTGGATATTTAACCTTTACTGAAGCCTTTCCGTCTTTATCTGTGGTAACATCCGGAATAAAAAAAGCATAGTCCTTAAAGTTATTCCGAATAGAGCCTTCTCGCTTTTGCCATGAATGGCCCTTCCTTTTTTCTTGATCCTCCTGATCCTCTTGAGGTTCATAAACTGGAACATCGGAAAAAGCAGATTGCGGTAGATTTACAGATCCTCTGACTTTTACACCATCAATGAAATAAACTTCTGACCCATAACGTCCGCCTCGCATAGTATTTCCTTGTCCTTCGTCTGCTTGGAAAACACCTGGTGTCTGTGTAGCTACAGTAATATCACGCACAGCCATACTCATTATACCTTCTCTTGAAACCGTTTTTGCTGATTTTGTGGCATTAATTAGTGGAGCTTTCCATAACACTTCTACTTCCATCATAATAGAATCTGAATCTTTTCCGAGAAAAGATGCCGTTGCTTGACTCGCCTTTTTTTGTAATAGTCTGTTCTGCTTAAAATGCACCCTTGCAACAAAAGGGGCCAATACCTCTTTTTGATTTTTCCTTTCTCCCTTTTGCTTTTTAGGCTGATAGCAATACAATAGCTCGTCCTTTATTTGTATTGTATCGCAACTAAATAGTTGATGAGCTTCATTAAAAAATAATACGACATATGAAGAAGCGATTAAATCAAAGGAGGATTGATTCGCTCTGTATTCGTTTAAATAGTGATAGCCCATTCTTTGATAAAGAATGGAGTCATTGAGGTCAAATAAATATCCGTGTAAACCGCTTTGCTTGGTAAAAAAAAGATTTGAACTACTAGAATTAGTTGGATGTAGATCTACAATAGGGTTTTTATTAACTAGAAGGGCTTGCACAATCTCCAATTTAGTAGGATTGGTATAGATTGCATTAGGAATTTGTCGATTGAAATTGCCGTTGAGTTTAATAAGCGAAAAGCCAGGTGTTCCTAGCGCCTCCTTTTCAATCATTCTTTGAGAAAAATCGAAGGAATAACGCGAATATGGACTGAAAATAAAGGCCATAGAATCTGTGTCCTGTTGCAATTGCACCCTCAATTGATCCAAAGGTCCAACCACATAATCTGTATATGCTTTTAGATCTTGATAGAAGAGACCTTGTTTAATTCTATAGTCTTGATTCCCTCTCATAAGGGTATAGCTTTTTTGAAGATTTAAAATCTCTTCTCCAGTAAGTTGTCGCGGCATTGCCATATGCTTAATTTCTGGGGGCAGTTGGCTAATGTCAATTACCAATTCAGTTTTAAATCCTTCTTTGCATTCTATTCTTGGAATGGTAAATAAAGAGTCGAGGGTTCGAACCTTTATGGTATGAAAGCCCTGTGTGGTTTGAGAAGAATAAATACCATCAGAGAAATTCTTAAAGTATTTAATTCTATTGTCTATACTGAAATATTGAACAGGAATGACTTTCCCTTCATCAAATACAAAAACTGAAAATTGACTTTTATTAGTTTGATCGGAGGGAAGTTCTTTATAGAAGACTTGGCTTCCTTCCTCAAGAAACATATAGGCAAAAAGGTCTTTATTCTCTATTGATAAATGTCTCTGCCATGTCTTTTGAACGTTGGCTGTATTCTGAACATTGAATCGATCCAATTCATCATGACCCCTATATGTAAAAGGAAACAGAAAGGATCGCAACCCATACTTCTCTCTAGGTCTTTCAGTGCTTATGGGCTTTGAATCGAATTGCTTGCCTTTATAAGCCATGAATAGAAAGTCAACATCCTCAATCGGCTTTTCTTTTTGGGTTAGTTCAATTTCCCATTGAGCTGTATCTCCTGGAAAGATGTTGGACGGACCATTCAGAGATAAATTCGGATTTTTATCGAATCTTTGAATTATGGCATTTTCATCAAGTATAAAATATGAAATAGGATACTCTTCATTTGCTGCCCAATAAGATAGCTTTAACTTTTCTTCATCTGTTTCAAAGAAGAGTGTATCGCCTTTAGGAAGTGCTCTTGAGACAAGCCTCTTTTTGTCTTTTAACAATTCGATATAACAGAAGGAAGAGTCCAATTGCGGCGCCCATACTTTTAAAAGACCATCTCGGAATTGATGCGCTAAGCGGGTGTTTTGATATTTTGGAAATTCTATGTTCTCTTGAAATACTCCATTGATCGCAATTTGGAAGTTCGTATTATAATGGCTGCTTTCTGGCAGCCCGTTTTGGAAGCTAAAAGGAATGTTTATTTTTTGTTTAGATAGGTAGGTATTTTTGGTTAATGAAGTATTGTAGCTTCTTTGCACATTAATAATTTCAATGGTATCCTTGGGTGAAAGCAGATCGTCTCTTCCTGCAACCAGATGCCATAATCCCCCTTTTTTCTGAAATTTCAAGAGCGGTTCCTCATACAGCCAATGCACCCCTTCTCGCTCAGTATGTGACTCACCATTCGAGCCTATATATTGCCCTTCGATATACAGCCTGCCACTGAGTTTCTCAATGTATTTAAGAGGTAAGCTTAGCAGTCCATCGCCAGTTGCATTCACAGTAAAAACAGTGTCTAGAATCAATTCCTTAAAAGCGACCAAAGTCTCTCTACTTTCAGTTATTTCATTGAACTTGGCTTGAATCTGAATCCGTCCGTCTAAGGCTGCATTGCCATTGTCGTCTTTCGCAGAGTATTTAATTCGGATTTTTTCTAAAGGATGGAAATAGCTTATTTCGTCGCTTTCTATTACTTCTAGTTGAAATTCAACTCGGTTAAGTGTATAGTCTTCTACTTCGAAATGAAGGCGGGCTAAAATTTCTGATGGCTTACCATTTCTAGATGGAAGGCTGCTCAACTGAATGTAAAGATTCTTTCCTAACAAACTATCGGCTATTATAAGATGGGATGTAAACGCTCCAGGGCGGTAAGGATAAAGGGTATCTATAATGTGGGTTTTGGATTTATAATCTTGATAATTATAATACTGAAGGTTCAAAAGAACCGGATTTCCGTAGGGCTTCGAATTCTTCTTAACCAGAAAGGCTTTCATTTTTAATGTGTCATCTACTCTGAATTTGGGTTGATTCAAGGCTATATAATGGAGAGGTGTTTTCGAAACTCGGTTATAATAGCTGGGCTTAGAATTCCAAAGTCTGCCGAAACTAGCACTCAGTTTTTCCCAAAAACTACTTTGGTAGGAGTAATCTTTAGTGAGCTCAAATAGCAATCCTCGCCCATCCTTTACCATTAGAATATCAGAGTCTACGTATTTTCTTTTAGTACGGAATTTAAATGCATTGGATTTTGCATCAAACGGAATTCTTCCGATCTCGGAATGGTACATTTCAATATTCGTATCGATTCGATGATCTAGGATGTCGTAAAATCGAATGGATTGATGTCGAGATGTCGTTTCAAACTCCATTGGTATATGGTTGAGAGATACTACTGAAATTTCAAGTAGTCTATCTGTATGACCTACAGTTACTAGCGTGGTGGCGAATCCTTTATTCCGAATGGCTTCGCCTTTAAATAATGTGTCTATTGGAGTTAGAGGTTCTAGCCAATGAAGTAAAGAATCCTCATCTGATTCGAAAAGATATTTCTTCAGAATTTCAACAGAAGGCTCATACACTAAACGATAGCCTTCATTTTTTTGACCAAAAAGAGAAAGAGGCAGGAATGAAATAAAGAGAAGAAGGTGGATGAAAGTAGAATTAGAACGCATAAATGAAATTTTAAAAGTGTATTCTTTTAACCTGAAATATAATTTAAATATCTATTCTAGCTTTAATTCGCTTCCAATCAGTATATCTGGTTCTTTTCGTTCCCCATTGCAGTCTGCGCTGTTCTTAATAAACGATAAACCTGATTGCATTCAGTTTAAGCCTTTATGATATGGTCTCTTACATAATCGGTGTTAAATTAATACGTTAATACTGTCTTAAAGGTTTGATTGTTTGGATGGGTAGTATGGTTGTGTTTTACAATAAAGAAAGGACAATCAGTAGGTAGCTGTTTTTTTAATAGATTTTCTTTTAATAGACATTGATAAAAAAGGAATAGTTGAATGTCTTCGATGTAGGGAAACAAAATTGTTTTCACTAAGTGTATTCGAAAAGTATATTCGAACGAGATCGCACTCTAATATGCTCCTTTTTCGCCTCCGTACTTAATATCTCGACTAAGAACAAATACCTATACAATTATAGTAGGATTGGATTGAAACTCCTACGCACCCCTATTTATAAGCGAAGGAGCATTTCCATTTTGTCGTATCGAAAGGCATTAGGCTACTCTTTTAATAGGATTTATTGTCTCTGCAGAAAATATGATTTCAGAGTCTTCATCCCACCGAGGCATTTAGGGTTTTAAGCTGCCGTAGAGGTAGAGTCTTGCAAAACACTTAGTCACATCCCAATTTATTGATTGTCTAGTAAATGCCAATTGGTATTTCGCACTCTGCTTCTTTAGCCAAGGCTGAGCAAGAAGCAAACAATAACAATGAAAAAAGACGAATAGGACTATTCATGGCTTAAGATGGTTACTTGGAACATACCTCTTACATTTTTTTTAAAATCTATGGCAGACTTAACATTTTTTTTTACCTTGGAGTATCAATATAATTATAAATGGACAAGCATTACTTACCCATTCTCGTTTTTCTTTTTACAAGCTTGTTCAGCCTTAAAACCGAGGCACAACAATCCTTCGTATCGGCTGGAGACGAAATTTCTGGACTAGATGGGAATGTTTCCTATAGTATTGGTCAGGTTTTTTATTCCGAAGAAATCTCCGCACCAGGCAACTTCAATGAAGGAGTTCAACAATCATACAACAGCTTGCCTACTTTAAGCACCAATGGAATAAGTGGTATTACATACACTTCTGCTATCTCTGGTGGTAATGTTTGGAAAGATGGTGGCTCTGCCATTACTGAGAGGGGTATCGTATTTAACTTAATAGGAACCCCTACTATTTTGGATTCGCTTATTTCATCGGGTATTGATACGGGTTCATTTGTGAGTAACCTCAGTTTTTTAAACTCAAATACAACTTATTATGTTCGAGCATTTGCAACAAATTCGGAAGGAACGGCATATGGAAATGAGGAGGTATTTACGACTTCGGAATTATGCGACACAATAAATTTTGGACAAATAACTGCGGTAAGTAAAATTGGAAATCCAAAAACGTATAGAGCTATTTTCACCCTACCTCAAGCCAGTAATTATCGTTTGCAAATCCAAACAGAAACGGATACCACTTGGAGAACAAACAAGACTTGGACAAATTCGAATCTTAATCAGCAGAACTTCCAGGCCTTAGAATTTGCAGAGACCAATATCCTACGTATCGGTCATTTTGATGGAAGTCAGTGGCAGTATGGTTGTACTTTTAGTTTCGAATCCGATTGCAAATCATTGACAACAAATGTTATAGAATTAGTCTCACCTTTCTGCGAAGGCGATTCCGCTTTATTGAAGGTGATTGCAAATGGTGGATATAGAGTTAAGACTTTTCTTTGGAGTACTGGAGAAATCACGCGTTTTATTTATGGTCAACAAGGGCAAACGTATTCTGTAGAAGTAACCGACGAATCGGGTTGCACCCAATCAGTGAATATTACAGTAAGTACACTTAACATCCAGAATACCCCTTCCAGCTTTAGCATTGCTAAACCCAATGCAGTAACTTTTACAGGAAGCTGGGATGCCGCTAATTTAGGAAGTGGGGTTAGTTTAATTGGTTATAGAATGGTATATCGTCAGGCAGGAGTAGGAGCATCGTGGACAAGCACCACTTTAACGACTAATACATCAGCCACGGTGAACTTTACCGGAAGTGGATTGCCAGCAGCCAACTACGACTTTGCCGTTTTCGCTCGTGTAAATGACAATGGAAGTGTCTATAATTCGGAGTATACCTGTATCGATAGGAAGTTCTACAACGGAACAGGTGCTAAATCAGATGGATCCTCTTTCAATGGAATGGGAAATGCAAGGATTTCTATTTATCCGAATCCAACAAGCAACAATCTATATATACAGGCAGAAAGTGGTGCCTTACTACAATTATTTGATATGCATGGGAAGCTCTTGAATGAGCAAACCTCTATGGGCACAGAAGCGAGTATGAACATGAGTGCCTATGCCAAGGGAGTGTATATGGTTAAGGTTACTTCCAACGACCAGGTGCATTCAGAACAAATCATGAAGGACTAAAGGATAATCGAATCTGCCTCTTTCTTCTGGCCGGAATAAAATACCAAGCGGCATTTATAATTAAAACGAGCTATGCTCTTAGAGCGCATAGCTCGTTTTAATTTCATATTACCTCAATGGAATCTTTAGTGGGGTTTAGGGCCAATGTGGATCAGGCTCTGTTTTCGGCAATGGAGCGGAATTTAGGACTATCCGAAAAAGCAAGCCAGTTCATCTTCATCTACCAGTTTGAAAAAAGCCTTAATGGTTTTTACATTGGGCTTTGGTGAATAAAGGTGCCACTTAAGATCTGCACGCATCCAGTATACTTTCCAATGATTTTGTGTTTGCACAAAAGTGGTTTTAGCCATAGGCGTTTCCATTATTTCGGATGGCTTGTCCCATCTGGGTCTTATTTCAAGCACAAAAACACTTTGGTTTTCTATTCGATAGGCAAAATCCAGTTTATCTATGATTTCAATCGATGGTTTGTTTTTTTCCAAAAACGCTTCACCTGCTGCGCTAACCTCTTGTGTCTGTTTTTCTGTGAGTGCCATTCTTTCAGCTTTCTAATTTGTGTTTTAAAATATCCACACTCTTCTAAATGAACTCACTCAAAAGATTTCCATGATTGGATTTGCGTTCAAACGTATCGCTCATCCTATTCATAGCCATACTCTTAGAAGCGCATCCACCTATCTAATAATAATAAATCAATCCATTCTTGTTCTTGACTTACTCTTTCGAATTGGCAAGAGTGTAACGAGAGAGTCGGAGATCATCCAAACAGATTAGTATGACTCTATTCTTTGAATTATAATAAACGAATCAGGCAGAAGTGTTTGAGCTGCTGTAATTAAAGAATTTAAGGCAAAGGATTCCCCTCTATAAGGTACCAATCTACCCAAGCATCTATCTGATTAACTGAGTGAGGACGCAGAATAATTTTCCGACTACTATCTAATAGAAACATGGTAGGTGTGGCAAAGACATAATAATCCTTCGCTGCTTTGCTCTCCCATTTATTAAAATCACAGCTCGAAATAAAAGGTATGTCCGCGCTGAATTCAGCAAATGCCTCTCGTTCATCATCTAAAGAAATAAATACCACTTCTGTTCCCTCTTTCTTCCATTTAGCATAGAATTTGGCAATAGCAGGTATTTCTTCGGAACACTTCGGACACCAGCTCGCACCAAAGACGACCACTGTATATCGACTTTTTACTGCAGACAACTTTAAAGGCTGTTTAGCATTCTCCGTATTTGAAGACTTAAGGTTTGAAAAAAGAATATCAGGAGCAATATTGCCTTTCTTCATAGCTCTATAGGTTTCCAATTGATTGGATAAATTGCTATTGAGGGTGCAACTGTTTTGGGTTAATACCTTTAATGCAAGGTGTTCTGAAGCCTTGAACAAACTATGCCTTTCGAGTAAGTCGAATAGATAGTCGGTTACTTCATTCAGTTTTTCCTCGTCTGTAACAAGACCATCTATCATTGCATCTATAGAGAGTGCCATTTGAATAAAAACGGAATCCAAAGAAAACCCACCGTTTTCGAGCAACCAAAAATGGCTTTCGATGGCATCTTTGAATAGGCCACTTTTATATAATCGCGGATCGGCATAATCTAATTGTCTAAAGGCTTGTATGGTGGAGGGTATTTCTTCAGTTCGGTATTGTGCAACCTTGGAAACGGAGCTTACTAATTTTCGGGTTGGAAGAAACCAAGACACATAGCTCTCCTTTGGAAGGCTCGATAGAAATAGGCTGTCTTCAGATTGAATGCGGTTTTTCTCCTGCATAATAATATCGCGCGACATCTTCTGTGAAAGAAAGAGCGAATCGGAAGTGTATATGCCTTCAAGGTATTTCCAAGCACTTATTACTTGCTCCCTTATAGGATGTTCTCGGGCATACTGCTCAAACCATAAATTCTCTTGTCCTTTCAGAAATCGCATAGTCTCAATCATACTCAATGCTTCTCCTTTCAATACAATGTTTTCACCACTAAGGATGAGTATCAGAGGTTTTTTGTCAGCAGAAATCAGGTAGCCTACGCCATAATCGTTTGCTGAGTAGTTCAATTTGAAATAGCCAGTTGAATCTATACTTGCTTTAGATATGGGGTAGGTAGTAAGACCATCAAATCCTTCCAATCGGATCTGTTGCTTAACAAGAAGAGAAAGATTACCTGATATGGTCTGGGCAGAAAGACCTGTATGCAGAATGCAAACTAGAACGAATACAATTGATTTTTTCATCATGTGAAGAAGGAGTGAATGCTCTCGCAAAAGTTCTAATATAAAACGACCCTACTCAATAAGCAATACCTTGTATTTCTATTTATCTGTTTTCGCAGTATCTGTATTCTCTTTTATTCAAAGGAGTGAGGGTAGTGTATTGCTCTAAAAGTAGTACCGTATATCAAGTAAATTTTACAAGAATTTTATTTGATTCGCTCTCCCGATAATTAAGCGATAGTGAGTTTCAATTGGCACCCTTCTATTCTTTAAGTTAAGAATCAATCAAAGGCATCAAATTGTCAATCTTTAATGCAACGCACAGAGAATCCATTCGCACGGGATTGATTTTCCAGGTCGGCACCGGTAATAGCTGAGTAAAGGTTCCGTGAATATGCACCAATAATCGTATTTGACCAATAGCTGCTGCCGGCCCCCACATTATAGAGCGAACCATAATAGAAGGTGCGGATGCCAGCTAGGGGCAATTTAAGCGGCGAGGCAAGGGCACCAGCAGCGTTATTGCTGCTCCAGCTTGTGCGTTCTGCATTCAATTCTGTTTCAGTTGGCAAACGATATCCACTTGGGCATGGGTTGTTCACCCCATTTACCCCTTGCCATAAATTGTTGTTTAGTGGGCTGCGCCAGTCATTGGTAAAATTTGATGTTGCAATATAATCCCCGTGTCCCGGTTGGTCGGAACTGGTTAATGTGATTGTTGTGTTTGAATTACGGCATTGGTGTCCATCTGCACCGCGCCCCCATTGGTAAAGATCTCCATAAGATGCTGCATCGGTAGAGCTTATTGCTACTTGAGAAGCCCCAAGATTACGATCCATCCAAATTTTTCCAGTGGCAGGATTGGTAACATCTACAATGGCAGTAGGTGTAGCGCTGCAATGCACTGTGCCTGCAGGATATGAGGATGCAGCTGCTATTGTCAATGAGAGAGTACAGACTTGCCCGCCAATAGATAGAGCAAAAGAAGCCGTACCCGAAGTTGCAGGTGTTCCGGTAATTGTATAGGTAAGACTATCATTGCCCGAAGTAAAATTACCTATAGAAAGGAATGCGTTTAATCCGCTTACCCCAGTAGAATGAACGGATTGGCCATTGTGCGTTCCTCCATTGCTACCAGAATACGGAACCTTTGCGGTAACAGCGTTTGCGGGTTGCCCTACGGTAAGACTTCCTACCATAGAAGCTGAATTGCAGTCTAAGGAATTTATGGTTCCGATAAGTACTGAGGAGGTATCCTTAAGGCAACGTATAGAGAATGCAACGGATCGGTTGCTGGTGCGCATACTGGCATCGCCGCTACGGAAACGCAAGTTCCTTGAAGTGAGACCGCTAACGGTACTAGAC